>ERZ827043.2-NODE-2-length-506993-cov-24.068884_pt1 | contig 506993 bp, 430 predicted proteins | sample MGYA00519923_ERZ827043 | MGnify/ENA primary metagenome ERZ827043 (study PRJEB31778, sample SAMEA3449251) | human gut metagenome | biome: human gut; feature: human-associated habitat; material: faeces | place: United Kingdom | collected 2010/2012 ... | reverse complement strand
CACCCTCTCAGGCCGGCTACTGATCGTTGCCTTGGTGGGCCGTTACCTCACCAACTAGCTAATCAGACGCGGGTCCATCTCATACCACCGGAGTTTTTCACACTGTATCATGCGATACTGTGCGCTTATGCGGTTTTAGCAGCCGTTTCCAACTGTTATTCCCCTGTATGAGGCAGGTTACCCACGCGTTACTCACCCGTCCGCCACTCGATCGGATCAGTGCAAGCACCAATCTTCTCTCGTTCGACTTGCATGTGTTAAGCACGCCGCCAGCGTTCATCCTGAGCCAGGATCAAACTCTCATTAAAAATTTGTCCCGGGTTCAGATATGACTCTGGTCATTATCTATACCCTTTACTGTTCTTGGTTTGTATCAGACTTGCGTCTGTTACGTTCTTTTTGAAATTCTTTATTTGGAATTTCAGGGTTGTCATGTTGTTAATTTTTCAAGGTTCTTTGTTTTCGCCTGTACCAGTAAAACTTAACGGAGAAGGAGGGATTTGAACCCTCGCGCCGCTATTAACGGCCTACTCCCTTTCCAGGGGAGCCCCTTCAACCGCTTGGGTACTTCTCCTAGTATCAAGCGCTTGAACTTTCCATCTTTGTTTATTGAAAAGTCAGCGGAGAGAGAGGGATTCGAACCCTCGCGCCCTTTCGGACAAACGGTTTTCAAGACCGCCTCGTTATGACCACTTCGATATCTCTCCATCCAGTTGTTTAAGTCTCCTTTTGACCGGCGACTTGTATATATTAGCACTTCTGTTTTTCTATGTCAACACATTTTTTCAAATTATTTCATTTTTTTGTGACTGGTATTTTCAAGTAATTTTTTACCCCTGTTTTTGCAGGAATTCCTGTCCAATACGCATATCTTCCGGTGTCGTAATCTTTATATTTGTATAGCTGCCCTCAATCACTTTCACCTGTATCTTACCGTATTCTTCGACCACCATCGTATCATCCGTCACTGCTATTGCTGCCCCATCTGCCCGTTTCTTCATCATCTTCTGATAACACTTCATCAGACATTTATAATCAAAGCTCTGTGGGGTCTGAATCTGCCACAGGTACTCTCTTGCAGGAGTCGCCATTCCAATCCGATTTTCATTTACGATCTTTATCGTATCCTTTACAGGCATCCCCACCGTACACGCTTTGTAATCTGCCAGTGTCTGGATCGATCTAACGACCATATCCTGTGTCACAAATGGTCTTGCGCCGTCATGGATCATGACATAATCGGTCTCCGGACATGCACACAAACCATTATATACCGAATCATACCGATTTTCACCGCCCTCTACTACAGATACAACCTTTGTAAAATGATATTTCTCTATGATCTCATGTCTGCAATATTCCACACTGTTTTTTCCTGTTACAAGAATGATGGAATCCACAGGACTTTCTTCAAAAGCTTTTAATGCATAATAAATTACAGGATAGCCTCCAAGCTCCATGAACTGTTTTTCAATTTTACTGTGCATTCGGCTGCCTTTTCCTGCCGCAAGTATGATTGCCGTTGTCTTCATGTTTTCTCTTCTATCCTTTTATCTTTTTTGCCTTTATTATTTGTTTCATATTGTATTCTTTCACCATATATTTACAAACACTCACAAAGCAGCAGAGCAATCTGCATTCACTTCTTACTGTATCCTTCTACCGCTCGCCTAATTTCAGATTTGGAACTGCATTCAGATCCAGCCCGTGTCTGGTACCTTTTATGAATTCATAATAACCAGCCGCTCCGATCATGGCTGCATTATCGGTGCAAAGGATCGGTGCCGGATAATATAACTGAATTCCTGCTTTTTCGCAGGCCGCTTTCATCGATGCACGAAGTGCTGAGTTGGATGCAACACCGCCTGCCAGCGCAACTTTATCCATGCCATATTTCCTGGCTGCATAGATGGTATGTTCTGTCAGTACATCCGTTACCGCTTTCTGGAAGGATGCCGCTACATCTGCGCGGTTGATCTCCTCATTCTTCATTTCCTTCTGATTGATATAATTTAAAACTGCAGACTTCAGACCACTGAAGCTGAAATCATATGCAGAATCGGAAATCTTTGCTCTAGGGAATTCAATTGCATCCGGATTTCCCTCTTTTGCAAGCTTATCTACCTTCGGTCCACCCGGGTATCCAAGTCCGATAGCTCTTGCTACTTTGTCAAATGCTTCACCTGCCGCATCATCTCTGGTCACACCAAGGATCTCAAACTGCCCGTAGTCTGTCACCTTTACCAGATGGGTATGTCCGCCGGATACAACCAGACACATAAATGGCGGTTCCAATGTCTTATCTTCTATAAAATTAGCAGCAATATGTCCCTCTATATGATGAACGCCTACCAATGGGATATTCTTTGCATAGCTGATCGCCTTTGCTGCTCCTACTCCAACCAGCAAAGCTCCTACTAAGCCCGGCCCATATGTAACTGCGATCGCATCTATATCATCCAGAGTACAGTCTGCTTCTTTCAGTGCAGTCCTTATTACCTGATTCACTTTCTCGATGTGTTTTCTTGACGCTATCTCAGGAACAACGCCGCCATACAGTGTGTGAATGTCAATCTGTGAATATATGATATTTGATAATACTTCCCTACCGTTTACGACGACAGCCGCTGAAGTCTCATCACAAGATGATTCAATTGCCAGAATCTTTATATCTTTTTTCTCCATTTTCATCTTCCTCTTTTTCCCGTTTTATCGTCTGTATCAGTCTTCAAATTTTAACGTTGTCTCCATCCGGTCTTTTCCTGCAACCGCAGCCGGGAATATTTTTCTTACTTCATCCATGTACTGCATCGGCTTGATCAGGGACGGACTATAATGTGTCAGCCACATCTGTTTTACTTCTGCCTCTTTCGCAATCTCCGCCGCCTCATACATTGTCATATGCTTATGGGAAACTGCCTTTTCGTATTTGTCCGGTTCACCATACATTCCTTCGCAGATAAACAAGTCTGAGCCTGCCGCATGTTTTGTAATAAGTGGTGTCGGACGGGTATCTGTACAATATGTGACCTTAAGTCCTTTCCGATCCGGTCCCATAACCATATCCGGTGTATAGAGCCTGCCGCCCAGTTCTATCGTCATGCCCTTCTGCAATGTATTCCAGATCTGCATCGGAACCTCCTGTGCACGTGCACGTTCCACATCGAATTTACCAGCACGGTCAAGCTCAAATGAATATCCATAACAGGTAACATTATGATTTACCCGGTACGCATTTGCACGTAAACCACACACTTCAAATTCTTCTTCTTCCTCTGTCAGTTCTTTAAACTGTATCTCAAATGGAAGCTCCGGTGCGATCACGCGCAGAGAGTTCACTACCCGTTCCAACCGTTTTGGTCCAACCATCAGAACCGGATCCTTTCGTTCTGCATTTCCGATTGTCAGGAGTAGCCCAGGCAATCCGCTGATATGATCTGCATGAAAATGTGTGAACAGGATCACATCGATCGGTTTGAAGCTCCATCCCTGCTGTTTGACTGCTACCTGCGTTCCTTCACCACAATCAACTAATATAGAGCTGCCATTGTATCGTATCATCATGGATGTCAACGCTCTGTACGGAAGTGGCATCATTCCGCCTGTACCAAGCAAACATACATCTAACATATTCTATCCTCCAACTTCTGTTTCCACTCTGTCTGTAAACCATTTCTCCTGTAAGGAAAAAAGAGTCATTTTATATTCAAATGACTCTCTGGTTCTACATATATTCTGCCGTTTCGTCTCTCTGTACCGGTACTGCAAAGCTGTCTGCCAGCCGGTCATAACAATCTTCGCATATACAGATCCTGTGGGTTTCTCCATCTTTCTTTGAGAAGTATCCCCACTTTTTTGAAATTATAATTGCATCTTCCATCAAAATGTCATTTCTGACTGACAATTCTTTCCCACACATATTGCAGCGTATTACATCCATCATAATTTCCTCCTGATCTTCCGGTTCCCCGGTGATCTCTGTATCTTTTCTATTGTCGATTATAATAGAAAAAATGCATCTTTTGTAGTGGGAATTCCTGTCATCTATGTATTATGAATGTGAACACTTCAGTTCCATAATAACAGCATCTTCTGTTGGTTTTTTATAATAATCTTTCCTTCTGGAAATCTCATCGAAGCCTAGTGATTCATACATTGATATTGCTGTGTCATTAGACTCACGAACCTCCAAGAAGATCTTTTCTCCATTGTCTTCTACACACATGCGGATCATTTCTTTCATCAGTCTGTGTCCGATTCCACATTTCCTGTAATCTTTATCAACAGCAATCCGAAGCAGTTCACAATCCTCACACGGTGCAGTAAAGATACAATAACCAACCACCTTGTCATCCTTCGTTGTGTCAACTGCTGTAAGCACGGTATCATACGTTCCATACATGGATGTCGCAACCATCTGCTCATTCCAGGAACTCATAAATACTTTTTCTCCCAGAGAAACAATATCAAGCAACTGTTCCTCATCGCCTTCTCTTATCTCAATGTTGTCTAAATAGGGCCCCGCCGCCCCGCCATCACTGACGCTATTACTCATTTCTTTCACCTTTCTCTTTTCTTTCTCTTTCTGCCTGAGACATTCTCAGATATTCCGGAGCAAAATCATCTCCATTTATATATTGTTCATGCGCATACCGGCAAGCGCCGGCATATGCGACTGATCCAGCCTTCTGTTTGTTCAGATGTGCCGGTGCCAGACGTGCATGCTTCATCTTTGACAGGATCTGAGATCCATACACCTGTATGCCATCACCTGTAAACTGCACTTCTTCATCTTTTTCAAGAAGCAGATCGATCAACTCATTTACATCCATCGGTATCTGATCCATCTCTGTAACCAGATTACCTGCTTCGTCAAATCTGTACAATCCAGTATAGACCTGATTTCTTCTGGCATCCATGATCGGACAGATCAGCCTGTCACTTCCCCAGAAATTGTATGCAAGTCCTTCCAGTGTCGGAACAGGCACAACCGGCTTATCAAGTGCAAGCGACAGTCCTTTTACCGTTGCTGCTCCGATACGCAGTCCGGTAAATGACCCCGGACCTGCTGCGATCGCGATCGCATCTACTGCATCAAGCTCAATACCTGCTGCGTTTACAACCTCGTCCAGCATCGGAAGCAAGGTCTGTGAATGTGTCTTTTTGTTATTTACTGTAAATTCTGCAACCAGATTGTCATTCTCTAATAAGGCAACGGATGCAACCAGCCCTGAGCTGTCCAGAGCGAGGATCTTCATATCTTTAAACCTCTTCTATCGTTATCTTTCTATAATCTGTCCCTTTTTCAAGGTCTTTTTCAATCGTTATCTTCTGATAATGATCCGGAAGGATCTCTTCGATCAGATTTGCCCATTCGATCAGGCATACTCCATCACCGTATACCATCTCATTGTAGCCGATCTCTTCCATCTCATCCACATCTCCGATCCGATAGACATCAAAATGATATAACGGAAGCCGTCCGTTATCATATTCTTTCACGATCGTAAATGTAGGGCTGTTCACAATATCATCGACTCCAAGACCTTTGGCAAATCCCTGTGAAAATATCGTCTTTCCTACGCCCAGATCTCCAAAGAAACAGAAAACCTGTCCCGGAACCGCCTGTTCGCCAAGCTCCCGTCCGATCCTGTATGTGTCTTCTCTGCTGTTGCTTTCTTTTACAATCATCATAAATCTATCGTTATCTTCTTTCCTTTTACTTCATATGGCCGATAAGTAACTCCTGCCATATTAAACATTCTCTTGGATGCCATCGTGCTGTCGGTACTGGCATATTTATCCGACAGATAGATCACCTCTTTTATCCCACACTGAATGATCGCTTTCGCACATTCATTACAAGGGAATAAGGTCGAATAAAGTCTTGCGTCCTTTAAGCTGCCGCCTCTGTAATTCAGGATGGCATTCAATTCTGCATGACACACAAAGAAATATTTATTGTTCAAAGGATCGCCGATTTTTCCCCATGGCATGATATCGTCTTCACATCCGGCAGGCATACCATTATACCCTTCCGACAGAATACGATTATTATCGTCTACAATACATGCACCAACCTGAGTGGAAGGATCTTTGCTTCTCTCTGCTGACAACAGTGCAATACCCATAAAATACTGATCCCAGCTAATGTAGTCGGCTCTTTTCATCGGTGTCCTCCTTTTCTTTTCATCTGATCATCCGGTTATTTCCATATAGTGATAACCCGTTTTTACATCGGCCATCTTATGGTTATACAACTTTTTTCTCTAAAATGCTACTCTGATTATGCTGAAAATTTTATCAATTTTAGCTGTAATATCAGCAAAACTGCCCTCAGTCATGGACGAAGTGATAAATGCAAGCTCTCCGTCCACACCTTCTGCTGTTACATATGTCACATCACCAAACAGCTTCTGGATCTCATCTTTTGTGATCGCATCTGCACTTACTCGTATGAAGAAACGATTAACCGCATCTCTGAAATCACCGATTGGAAGCGCTTCTGCATCCCAGCTTGCCATAATATCCTTACCCATATGTTTTACTTCGTCTACAACATCGGATACAACGGCGGATGCTGTTGGAAGCTTTCCGGCTCCTCTTCCATAGAACATGATATCATCTACAACATTTCCATGTACAAATATGCCATTGAATACATCATGGATACCGGATAATGGATGGTTCTCGTCCAGCATCATAGGTGCAACGAAGGAGTATAAGGTATCTCCTTCCTTTTTAGTCGTACCTACTAATTTGATCGATACGCCAAGCGCATCTGCATATTTGAAATCTTCTGTTGAGATCTTTGTGATTCCTTCTGTATGGATCTTAGTGTAATCCAGATGCTTTCCATATACGATAGAAGTCAGGATAGCGATCTTTCTGCACGCATCTCCACCTTCTACGTCTGCTTCCGGATTTCTTTCTGCATATCCCAGATCCTGTGCCTGCTTCAGCACTTCATCATAAGATGCACCTTCCTGATCCATCTTGGTCAGGATATAATTTGTTGTTCCGTTTAAGATACCTGTGATCTCTGTTACTTCATCTGCTGTGATAGAGGTATTTAATGGACGGATGATCGGAATACCACCGCCAACAGATGCCTCAAATAAGAAATTTACATTATTCTCTTTTGCGATCGCAAGTAATTCCGGTCCGTGAGAAGCTACCAGTTCCTTATTGGATGTTGCTACACTTTTGCCTGCTGTAAGGCACTGTTTTACAAATGTATAGGCAGGATTGATTCCTCCCATTACTTCAACAACAACCTTTACTTCATCATCGTTTAAGATGTCATTGAAGTCATGTGTCAGTATCTGCTGTACAGGATCTCCCGGGAAATCTCTCAGATCAAGAACATACTTGATGTTAATCTCTTCTCCCGCTCTCTTATTAATGATCTCGTGATTTGTATTGATTACTTCAACCACGCCTGAACCAACTGTACCATAACCTAATACTGCTATATTTACCATGTGGGTGTCTCTCCTTTTTGCATTCTTTTTTGTATATTACGACTCACTCCGGCTGCACCATTTTAAATATGCATTCATAAATCCGTCGAGTTCTCCATCTAAAACTGCGGCAACATTTCCGCTTTCTTCACCTGTCCGGTGATCCTTCACCATCGTATACGGCTGCATAACATAAGACCGGATCTGGCTTCCAAATCCATTCTCCAGTATCTCACCCCGAATATCCGAAATCTTATCCAAATTCTCCTGTTTCTTGATCAGATACAGCTTAGACTTCAGCATCTGCATAGCCTTATCCTTATTCATATGCTGTGAACGCTCATTCTGGCATTGTACTACGATACCGGTCGGAATGTGCGTGATACGAACCGCCGATGATGTCTTATTGATGTGCTGTCCACCGGCTCCGCTCGATCTGTAAGTATCGATCCGGAGATCATCTTCATTGATATCCACTTCCAGGTCTTCCTCTATCTCCGGTATCACATCGCAGGAAGCAAATGAAGTCTGCCGCTTGCCCGCTGCATTGAACGGTGAAATACGAACCAGACGATGTACTCCTTTTTCTGATTTCAGATATCCATAAGCATTCTGTCCACTGATCTGTATCGTAACCGACTTAATGCCAGCCTCATCACCTTCCAGATAGTCAAGCACTTCCACCTTGAAACCGTGCTTTTCCGCCCATCTGGTATACATTCTGTATAACATCGATGTCCAGTCACAGGACTCTGTCCCGCCGGCTCCTGCATGAAGCGTCATAACGGCATCGTAACCATCAAACTCATCCGACAGCAGAAGACTGATCCTGTAATTTTCGAATTCCTTCTGAAATGCTGTCAGCATCTCACCGATTTCCTCTATCATAGAGGAATCGCCCTCTTCTTCCGCCATCTGAATCAGGGTTTCAATATCTGAAAAATCCTGTTCCAGCTTCTGATATTCCTCCAGCGAATCCTGCAGCTCCTTTAACTGTCTGGAAACACTGGTTGACTTTGCTACATCATCCCAGAAGCCCGGCTGTTCCATCTCATATTGTAATTTTCCTATGCTGTCTTTTCTGCCAGCGATGTCAAAGTGAATCCCTTACTTCCATTAATGGTTGTCTGTACTGATTCAGTGTGAACTTAAACTGGTCTGTCTCTATCATTAATTTCTCACCTACTTTATCGGTTGCATCCGCAACACATTATTTCTATTCGTTCCGTCCGCAACAGTTCTTATATTTCTTACCGCTGCCGCATGGGCACAGATCATTTCTTCCGATTTTTTTTGCTTTCTTTACAGGCCCTCTGGATACAGTATCATCCTTGTTTGTTCCTGTAACTTTATTTACTTCCTCACGTTCAACCTTCTGTTCAACCTTAACACGAAGAAGCAGTTTTACTGTATCCTCCTGAATTGCTCTTGTCATTTCATTGAACATGTCATAACCGGCAAACTTATATTCTACAACAGGATCTCTCTGACCCAGTGACTGAAGTCCGATGCCCTGCTTTAACTGTTCCATATCGTCGATATGGTCAGTCCATTTTCTATCAATTACCTTCAGAAGGATAATACGCTCGATCTCACGCATATCTTCCGGACTTGGGAATTCTTTTTCTTTCTCATGGTAGAGTTCCACAGCCTCATTATACAGTCTCTCTTTGAGTTCTTCTGTGTCACCCTTTTTAATCTCATGCTCAGTAAGTGCGATTGGTTCTGTAAATGGAATGATCTCACGGATCATATTGTCAAGCTCTACAATATTCCACTCTTCCGGTGCAACTTCTGATGAGCATACAGTATCTACACATGCATTGATATCATCCTTGAGCATCTTCAGGATAACTTCATGCATATCTTCACCGTCTAAGACTCTCCGGCGCTCCTTATACATGATCTCTCTCTGTTCATTATTTACACGGTCATACTCTAACAGATTCTTTCTGATTGCGAAGTTGTTGCTTTCGATCTTCTTCTGAGCCTTCTCTACGAAGTTCGAGATTGTCTTATGCTGGATCTCTTCGCCCTCCGGGATCTTCAATGTATCATAAAGGCTCATAACTCTCTCAGAACCAAATAATCTCATCAGATCATCTTCCAGAGACAGGTAGAACTTGGATTCACCCGGATCTCCCTGACGACCGGAACGTCCACGGAGCTGATTATCGATTCTTCTGGACTCATGACGTTCTGTACCAATGATACGAAGTCCGCCAAGTTCAGCAACGCCCTCGCCAAGCTTAATATCCGTACCACGACCAGCCATGTTCGTTGCGATCGTAACTGCATTCTTCTGGCCTGCTTCTGCAACGATCTCTGCCTCAAGCTCATGGAACTTTGCATTTAATACCTTATGTGGAATCTTTTTCTTGCTGAGCATGTGGCTGAGTTCCTCAGATGCATCAATATTGATCGTACCAACCAGAACAGGCTGTCCTTTTCTGTAACTCTCATTGATCTGCTCAACAATAGCGTTTAATTTCTCTTTCTTTGTCTTGAAGATAGAATCCGGACGGTCAATTCTCTGTACCGGAAGGTTGGTAGGGATCTCTACAACATCCATGCCATAGATCTCTCTGAATTCTTCTTCCTCTGTACTTGCTGTACCTGTCATACCTGCCTTCTTCTCAAACATGTTGAAGAAGTTCTGGAATGTGATCGTAGCAAGTGTCTTGGATTCTCTCTTAACCTTTACATTTTCCTTTGCTTCGATCGCCTGATGTAGTCCATCTGAGAAACGACGACCCGGCATGATACGTCCTGTAAATTCATCAACGATCAGAACCTCGTCATCCTTTACAACGTAGTCACGGTCACGGAACATCAGGTTATGTGCACGAAGTGCAAGAATTATGTTATGCTGGATTTCGATATTCTCAGGATCGGACAGGTTCTCGATATGGAAGAACTGCTCTACTTCCTTCACACCGTTTGCTGTCAGCATAACGTATTTGTCTTTTTCATTTACAAGAAAATCTCCGTCTTCCTCAATTGCTGTATTCATCAGCATATCCATCTTGGAGATCTCGCCATCACCTTCACCACGCTTCATACGTCTTGCAAGGTAATCACACATCTTATAAAGCTCTGTCGATTTGCCGCTCTGTCCTGAAATGATCAGAGGTGTTCTCGCCTCATCGATCAATACAGAGTCGACCTCGTCGATTACACAATAATGAAGTCCTCTTAACACAAGCTTTTCTTTATAGATAACCATGTTATCTCTTAAGTAATCGAAACCGAGTTCGTTATTTGTTACATAAGTAATGTCACATGCATATGCGTCACGTCTTTCATCATTTGTAGATGAATTCAAAATAATACCAACTGTAAGTCCAAGGAACTCATGAACCTTACCCATCCATTCAGCATCACGCTTTGCCAGATAATCGTTGACTGTTACGACCTGAACACCTTTGCCTTCCAGTGCGTTTAAGTATACAGGAAGTGTAGACACAAGGGTCTTACCTTCACCGGTTCTCATCTCGGCGATACGTCCCTGATGTAATACAACACCACCGATCAACTGTACTCTATAATGCTTGATGCCAAGCACTCTGTATGCAGCCTCTCTTACAACTGCAAATGCTTCTACCAGCAGATCATCAAGCGTTTCCCCATTTGCAAGTCTCTCTTTGAATTCTGCTGTCTTTGCTCTTAATTCCTCATCGGACAATGCCTGCATGTCAGAATCAAGTGCTTCTATCTTGTCCACAATAGGAGCGATCTTCTTCAGTTCTTTCTCACTATGTGTGCCAAATACTTTTTCAAATAATCCCATTCTATTATTCTCCTAACTGTTTTCTTGGTTTCATATCCAAATCTTATTACTCAGGGTACATAATACCATCATATGAAATTTATATCAAGAATGAATCTGAAAAGCTTTGGTAAAGCATTTATGAAATAATGATGAATAATCAACATTCATTCTTTAAATCTGACCACAAAAAAGAGCCGCCAGCGTTAATTGTCTGGCGACCCTTCTTTTTATCCGAAAATCTCAGGCAGACATTCTTCAGACTATAGCTTCTGAAAATATCTGTCCCTGCTCAGCAGGTACGAGATTAAAATTCTGGTTCGATCAATCCGTATGTATTACCCTTTCTCTTGTAGACAACATTTACTTCTTCTGTCTCTGCATTTCTAAATACATAGAAGTTATGTCCAAGCAGATCCATCTGGATGCATGCATCGTCCGGATACATAGGCTTTACTGCAAATCTCTTGCTTCTAACGATCTTAATCTCGTCATCTTCATCTGTTTCTTCTTCTACAAATGAATTCTGGAGATATGCTGCATTCTGCTCCTTGTCGATCAATTTCTTCTTATGCTTGTTCACCTGTCTCTCGATTACTTCTAGCACAAGATCGATCGATACATACATATCATCACTTACCTGTTCTGCACGAATGATATGTCCTTTCATAGGGATCGTAACTTCTATCTTCTGTCTGTCTTTCTCTACACTAAATGTAACCTGTGCAACAGCATCTTCTGCGAAATATTTCTCAAGCTTGGACAGCTTGTCATATACTGCATTCTTTAAACCTTCAGTAACATCGATGTTTTTTCCACTAATTATGTAATTCATGTTGCCCAACTCCTTCTTTTTCGGGTGTCCCCGAATTGATAGTCTTATTATAACATAAACCACCATTTTTTCAAGTCATTTTAAACAAAAGGGAACCGTTTGCTTTTCATTTTTTAGTCAAATTAACAATTAATTTATATAATTTATGAAAACTACACAAATGCATATGTATCTTTTTTCTATCTCCCATATTTTCTTAATTTACAGTCTTGTATTCATCGAATGCAAAAAAAGAAAGCCGATACATACCGGGAGAAACAAGAACCTGTTCACTCACCATGTACCGACTTTTCTTCTATTCTGTTTATCCTTTATTGTCCAAGCAGTCTGACTGCCTTGATCGGGGTTCTGTAATTATATACAGATGTCTTGATTCCTGTTGCTTCTGTACTTGCATGTACGATCATGCCGCCACCTGTATAGATTCCAACATGTCCGATATCTCCGTCTGTTCCGTAGAATAACAGATCACCCGGTTCCAGCTCTGAAAGACTTACTTCTGTTCCGTAATAAGACTGAGCAGTTGCGGAATGTGGAAGTGAAATTCCAAAGTGTGCATATACGGATAATGTAAATCCTGAACAGTCAGCACCATTTGTAAGGCTTGTACCGCCATATACATAAGGATTGCCAACAAACTGTAATGCATAATTTGCAAGGTCTACACCAGTTGAACCGCTGGATGGCACCGGATCCTCAGAAGGTGCTTCTGTAGGAGCCTCAGTTGGTGCTTCCGTAGGGGCTTCTGTTGGTGTCTCAGTTGGGGCTTCTGTAGGAGTCTCAGTCGAAGCTTCCGTAGGGGTTTCTGTTGCCTGCTGCTCTTCCTCCTGCTGCTTCTGCTGTTCTTCCTGCTGTCTTCTCAATTCTTCCTCTTCTGCTGCTCTTGCAGCTTCAGCCTCTTCTACCGAGATAGCCTTTACTGTATTATATGAAATTTCAACATAATCCGAACTTACATAACCGGCAGTCTCATCATCAACCTTTACTTCTGTCCAGCCATCTGCCTGACCGATTACTGAATATGATTCTCCACCAGGGATCATTGTAAGACATTCACTGTCTGCATCTGCCTCGGCACGTACATTCAAGGTTTCTGTTGTAACAGTTGCCAACTTGCTGCAATGTTCTTCTGCATAAGCACCTGCATCATCACCATATACAAGGAAATCGTTCTTTATGTATCCTTCACAGCTACCGGATGCAACCTTTGTCCATGTATCACCTTTTTCCTTTACAAGGGCAATACCATTTGCTCCAAGTGTTCCGACCAGTTCACCGTCTGCACTTGCTGTAGCACGGATATTAACCTCATCCGTTACAGTTGTAAGACACTTTCCTTCAAACTGTGGATACTTACAGGTTTTCTCTGCCGCTCCCGTTTCTGTTTCCTCTGTCGCAGCTTCTGTTGTTTTTTCTTCTTTCTTGGTACTCTTTTTTGATGTCTTCTTTGTCTCAGTCTTTGCTGTTTCTGTCTTAACTGTTTCAGAAGAAGCATCCGTCGGTGTACTTCCATCTCCGGCTGAAGCCGTTTCAAGCTGAACAGATTCTACATATCTGTCAAGCGCTGATGAGAGTCCGATCGTTGAATCATCATATATGTTATTTGCTTTGATCACGCCAAATGCCGTTGTAGCTGCCAGACTGACTGTTACTACTGCAACGGATATCTTTCTGGTTCCTTTGGACATCTTATTACCTCCCTGACATGGAAATGCCATGTCATCAAACATTTGTTACGAAATTGTTACATTTCTGGTTCATTATAACAACAATTCAAATGCTTGTCAACATGGCATTCCCGTGTTTTTGCTTGTTTTTCAGTGTTTTTTTAAAATTAAGATTTATTACATTTGTTACAAACTTAAGAAACAACTACTCCATCTTTGGCTTTTACTGTAACGATGGCACCTGTTTTTAATATCTGGGTCGCATTCTTTGCTCCGATGATAACCGGAACATCACGGCTGAGACCTACGATCGCAGCATGTGAATTTTTCCCATCCTTTTCACACACGATCGCAGATGCAGTCTTTAACTGTTCCATGATATTATTGCTGGTCTCTTTCATTACAATAATATCTCCCGGATTGTAATTTTTCTGAAGCTCTTCTTCTGTTTCTGCTACACATAAAGGTGCACATACCGACTTCTCGTTTACAGAAGTACCTTTTACAAGGATATGCCCAACAACATGTACCTTGATCAGGTTGGTTGTTCCGGCAACACCAAGTGGAACGCCGGCAGTGATAACAACGATCTCTCCATCCTTGATGTAATGATTTCTCTTCGCAGCTTCTACAGAATGCTCAAACAGATCATCCGTATTATTCTCCTCTGCGATCAGAAGCGGCTGAACGCCCCATGACAGATTTAACTGACGACATACCTTTTCAACCGGTGAACATCCGATGATCGGACATTTCGGTCTGTATTTAGAAATCATGCGGGCTGTTTTTCCTGATTTTGTTACGGTTACGATTGCTGCTGCGCCAAGATCGATTGCTGTTGTACAGGTTGCATGGGAGATTGCACTGGTGATATCCGGATTCTGGATATTTCCTCTCTCATAAAAACGTTTTGTATAATCAATATCTTCTTCTGCACGTTCTGCGATCTTGATCATGGTATGGAGTGCTTCTACCGGATACTTGCCTGCGGCTGTCTCACCGGAAAGCATAATCGCACTGGTTCCATCATAGATTGCATTTGCAACGTCTGTTGCCTCTGCTCTTGTCGGTCTTGGGTTCTTGATCATGGAATCAAGCATCTGGGTTGCTGTTACAACCTGCTTGTCTGCATTGTAAACCTTCTTGATGATCATTTTCTGGATTACAGGAACATCCTCTAACGGAATCTCTACACCCATATCGCCACGTGCTACCATGATACCATCTGATACACGGATGATCTCGTCGATATTTTCCACGCCCTGCATATTCTCGATCTTGGAAATAATATTTATATTATCACAGCCATGCTCATCTAAAATCTTACGGATCTCCAATACATCATCTGCCGTTCTTACAAAGGACGCTGCAATAAAATCAAAGTCATTCTCAATACCAAATATGATATCTGCACGATCCTGCTCACTGATGTATGGCATGGACAGATTTACGCGTGGTACATTTACGCCCTTGCGATTGGATACCGGACCGCCATTTACTACACGACAGACGATCTTATTCTCGGATACCTGCTCTACCGTCATCTCGATCAAACCGTCATCGATCAGTATCGTATTCCCCGGTTTTACATCATTTACAAGATTCTTATATGTGATTGAAACCATCTTCTCATCACCTTCAACCTCATCGGTTGTAAGTGTAAATGTCTGCCCCGGCTTCAGTTCAATCTTTCCATTTTTGAAATCTTTTACACGGATCTCCGGTCCCTTTGTATCCAGCAGTGTTGCAACCGGAAGGTTCAGCTCTGTTCTGAACTTCATGATACGTTCCATGTTGCGTTTATGCTGTGCATGATCTCCATGTGAAAAGTTGAATCGGGCAACATTCATTCCCTCGATCATAAGCTTTCTCAAAATATCATCATCATCTGTCGATGGCCCTAATGTACATATAATTTTAGTTTTACGCATAATGCCTCCTAATTTGTTGTTTTTATACTAAGAAACTATTATCAGTCTCCATAATACTCTTCATCCGGCACATGATCTTCCTGTTCTCCCGCTTTTGCTTCCGGTTTCTCCGGTATCCGTAGGATATCATCTGCATATAATTTGACTGCTGTGATCAGATAGACAAATGTTATGATCACACACAGAATATACAAAAATACAAATTGTCCCTTTAATACAAATCCTGCGATCAGGATTGCCGCTATAAACCACGGGGTTCTGATAAGTGTGGACGCCTTTACGATATCCGAAAAACCGATCTCATCACTGATACCAAATACATGCTTGAGTGCATTTATGATAAATCCCCATATCAGGGTTCCGACATAGTAGACAAATATCAGCAATACCGCCAGCACAAGTGTAATCCCGATCAATAACGGAGTATCATATTTTCTTGTCAGATTTAATAATGTATCCTTATCATATACATCCCGCTTCTCGATCGAACGCAGGTGCGAATAAACACTGTTCCAACTGATCCTGGTCGGTGAATCATCGCTGTACAGCAGAATCTCCTGATTGCTGACCACTACCATTGTCTTATAATGTCCAACCTCAAGAAGTTCATCGATCTCATCTGATTCCGTATCGTAATCCGTAGAATCGATTCTGATATATGCTTCTCCCGGGCGTTTTAATTCATACTGCTTCTTACAATAAAATCCGTCTTCACTTACACTGAAATATGCAATTCTGTCATCGATCGCATCTGCCAGGCGGTTATATCCGATCCTCTTGCTGACCGGCATATAAAATACTAACGTCGGAAGAATCACGCATACAAGGATCACCAACAAATGGATGGAAAACCATGTTGCACTTTTTCCTGTCTTAATATATTCTGCCGGGCGAACCAGTCCTTTAAACATACCGCCTAATGCCCCAAAAAATCTTGTTTTTTTCTCCATATGATGTTCCTTTCATTTTTATTACCGTGTTGATTATAACACGTCACCGACTGACTTGGCACTACAAAAATGCTTTTTTTGTGCAAATTTCTGGTAAAGATTTTATCTGATCTTTTACCTGTTTTTTTCATAGTTCTTAAATTTCCCCAGATTATTGACATTTATATGTAAAAAAAATATTATAAATTAGTTAAGGATAAATAAAAATTGGAGGTTGCTTATCGTGAAAAAACTTATTACCACGGTATTGTGCAGTGCTGTCGCCGGTCTCACGATCTTCAGTGCACCTAAGATCGCCGGTCAGACCTATGCACAGTCACAATATGCGTACACAACAGTTTCTACCCAGTCATCCAACATTTCATATGCTGACGAGATTGATGAAATGGTAGAAACGGGAACATTTGACAGTTCTTCATTAACAAAGGAACAGATTGCCCTTATCAATAAAAAATACGGAGAAGATCCACAGGCAATTCAGGAGCTTCAGAAAAAATCTGACAGCATCAAGAATCCTTCTCTGGCTTCCATTGATACCAGCATCTATGCCCATGATGCACAGTTCAAGGGCTATGACATTATAAATGGTATTGATATCTCCCGCTGGCAGGGCAATATCGACTGGAAGAAGGTCAAGGCAGACGGAATTAATTTTGCTCTGATCCGTGTCGCACTCCGTACCACAGAATCCGGTGTGCTGGAAGCAGACGCATTATATAAGGAAAACATCGAAGGTGCTCTCGCCGCAGGACTGGATGTCGGCGTATATGTCTATTCCCAGGCGATCACAACGGCCGAAGCAAGAGCAGAGGCCAACTACACCATGAAGCTGATCAAGGGCTATAACATAAAGCTTCCGGTTGTTATGGACTACGAATACTACATCAATCATTCCGGCAGACTTGCACGGGCAAACTTAAGTCCTGCTGCCGCAACTACGATCTGTACTGCTTTCTGTGAAGAGGTAGAAAAGAATAATTACACCGCTATGGTCTATGCAAATAAATCTTTACTCACAGATGATGTATATGCAGATGTACTGGCAAAACGGTTCCCGATCTGGCTCGCCCAATATCCGGGATGGGATTCTGCAACCAACAGTGTGCATGCATCTTACGAAGGTAAATATTCCTACTGGCAGTACACATCTTCCGGCTCTGTAGCCGGCATCAGCGGTAATGTTGATATGAATTTCCGGTACATCAAAAAACCGGAAGCCGTTAAGAATCTGCATATCACTTCAACTTCCATGCAGAAAGTATCCTTGAAATGGGATAAAATACCGTATGTATATGGTTATAAAATCTATCGTCTTGACAAGAGCACAAATACATATAAGCATGTCGGAACGACAGTCGGTGCAAGCAATACTTCATTTACAAACAAGGGTCTGGAGGTAGAAACCTTATACAGTTACAAGGTACTTGCGTTCTACGGAACAAATTCCGGTGCTTACAACGGTGGAGAGTCCAATATCGTTCATGCCGCTACACAGGAAAAGAATATTGATAAAGTTTCAATCGCCAAACGGGCAAAGGATTCTCTTACTTTAGAATGGACTCCGCAGACCGAAGTTTCCGGATACCACATTGTACGTTTTAATCCGGCAACCGGTAAATACAAAACCGTTGCTTATGTAAAAGGAGCTAAAAACAATACTTACACAGATACCAAGCTGGCAAGCGGAACAACTTACACTTATAAAGTGCGTGCTTACTTTGAAGAAGACAGCCGCCGCGCATTTTTCAAATACTCCTCTTCCATAAACGGAAACACCCGTCCCGGACAGGCCACAGGTGTAACTGCTTCCTCTACAAAGAATACCGTAACCGTTAAATGGAATGGTCAGATAAATGTTGCCGGCTATATCGTTTACCGTTTAAATGACAATGGTAAATGGGTACGCATTAAAACGATCACGAATAAAAACACAACCTCATATACAGATAAAAAATTAAGTGGCAATACCATTTACAAATACTGTGTTGTTGCTTACTACAAGAAATCCGGCAGCAATGTCCGTACAGATCGTTCCAAAACTGTATCTATTATGACAAAACCGGCAAATGCCAGAAGCGTGTCCGTTATCCCATCCAAGAATAACTCTGTAAGTATTTCCTGGAAATCTTCTAAGAATATTTCAGGTTATCTTGTTTATATGAAAAACGGAACCACAGGTTCTTCCTGGAAACGGATTGCAAAATTATCTTCCGATAAGACTTCCTGGACACAGAAGGGGCTGTCCGCAAACGGAACCTATAAGTTCAAGGTTAAAACCTATTACCGCGGAAACGGTGCTACTTCGATCAGTGATGCAGCTACGATAACCGTTAAGATCCCACCGAAAAAGGTAACAGGAGTAGCTATAAACAGCTACGGTTCCAAGCAGTTAATGACATGGAAGGCTCAGACAGATGCAGATGGGTATTATATCTATCGTTATACAAATAAAACAAAGAAGTATACAAAGCTGAAAACGATCACCAACTCCGCCGCTTCTTCCTATATTATCAATGAAGCCGGATCATCCAAATACAGCTATTGCATCGTTGCCTACAACAAGTCAAATGGAAAGGCTTACAAGGGAACCAGATCTGCACTTACCGCCAGTAAGAAAGGCAGCCAGAAGATGCAGGTTATATGCAGTGTCTTAAATGTAAGAAAAGGTCCCGGAACCGGATATGATATTATTCAGACAGTTTCTTATGGAACAGAGCTTACACTCAAAGGCTTATATCAGGACTGGTATCAGATTTCCTTCACAAAGGACGGCAGAACCTACAACGGCTATGTTTCAGCCGCTTATGTAAAATTGAAATAAGCAATAACCATATATAAAACGGCAGGAATGCATTCCAAGCACTCCTGCCGTTTATTTCTATTACTGTTTTTACTTATTTGCTGAGTCCGGAACAAACATATAACCAATCCCCCGGACAGTACGGATATATGCCGAATCCTCTTCCAGCTTATCTCTCAATCGTTTGATATATACCGACAAGGTATTATCATCCACAAATGACTCATCGACATCCCACAACCGTTCGATCAACTGTCTCCGTGTCATAACCTGATTCTCATGAAGCGTCAGTTCCCGAAGCAAACGAAATTCACTTGGTGTACTGTCGATATTCCGTTCATTCCGATAGATCTTATACTGTTTATTATCCAGTCTGGTGTGTCCGAAAACAAAATCTTCTCCTGCTTCATTGTCCAAATCTGTTTTTTTGATATTGTTATACCGCTGTCTTCTCAGGATCACAGAGATCCGTGTCAGCAGTTCCTTTACCCGATATGGTTTTGCTATATAATCATCTGCACCAAGCTCCAGTCCCTGCACCAGATTCACTTCATCTGATACTGCTGTAAGAAATATGACCGGAACATAATTATCTGCCTCACGGATCTCTCTGCAGAAATCATAGCCATTTCCATCCGGCAGCATGACATCCAATAACACCAGATCGATATCCGGCTGCAAATATTCTCTCGCAGTCTTAAGATCCGAAGCATGCACCACTTCATAATGCTCTGTCTTTAATGTATATTCCGTCCCCATTGCCAAAGCAAAATCATCCTCAACTAACAGGATCTTCTCATTTGCCATTTCTCATACCCCTGTTCTATTTTATTCACGATCCAGTGCAAAGAAACACACCGCACTGACCAGACTGATAATGATACCTGCCAGAAACAGATAGAAGCCCAGCCGGTATCCTGCAAAGCCTTTATAGCCATTTTCCTGCATACTGCGTGTTGTTTCTTCCATAATCCCATGAATCGCCCGAATCGTCTTACTGTGTGTCAGCAGGAATAATTCAATACCGGAAAGAACAGCCGGTATAAAAAACATCAGATTAAAGATGTCCCAGGTATCCCGGTCTCCACGCAGATAGATCACAACCAGTACAATTCCAGCTATCCCGGTAAGGATTGCCAGATAAGGCAATATCCGGACAAACAGATTGATATCTCCCATCGCCTGATAACGGTCTGCAAGCTTTTTCAGATTTAAAAGCGGAAACCATTCCTTTACATCCTGATAATCTTTCATGGTAAACCGGTATCCCAGGAATGGAAAACATCCGGATATCAGGATCATAACCATCCCAGCCAGATACGTCAGGCTGAATTTATTTACCTTCATACACCCTCCATGCCAGCAATTATTTGATACGGAACGTCGCTTTTACATAACCATCTGCGAACAGCACATGATCTCTTCCGTCAAATACCCACTTTAACTCTTCTTCTGCATAAGATGGCTCTACAAATTTAACATCAATTCTGGATACGTCCTCTGATTTTACAGCCGCTGTACGAAGAAGCAACATACCCTGAACAACCGGATGATCGGTCAGATGAATCTTATTCTGATCACCTGTCTCCTTGCTGAAGCTGTAAACCTCTTCTTTTGAAAATGTGTGGAACTCCTCTGCATTATCATATGATGCAGCCTCTACGCGCTTCAATTCCTTCTCTTTATCGGATGGCTTTACAAGTGTCACGGTAAATTTCTCTACCGGTGTCTCTACGCCATCCACATAACCGAGGATCGGAAGGATGTACATAAATGCATTCTCCTTTACAGCCCCGAATTCATAGCGGATACTGTCTGCCGAACGAGCCTGTTCCTTCTCTGCCATATATGAGATCTTGCCGATAAATGCTCCCTGATATGTCGATGCATCCATCTCTGTCATCTTTGTTCCTATCGCCATCATTCTGTCATAAATATTCATATTGTACCTCTTTCTTTCTATATTATTAAAATCGCCTGATTTTCAATTAAATATATCTAAATAATTTTCCTGATCACATTTAAACCTGATTCTATGTTCCAATCATATTCATAATATATGTTTCTCTCAGAAAATTCAACAACCGGTAATTTCATTTTAAAAGTCCATGCGGGTGCCGGGCTCTGGTGCTCCAATCTCGTATCCCTGTTCACGGATCATCTGCAGGTCAGTTTCAAATGTGATTCCGGTCGTTGTCAGAAAGTCACCGCTGATCACGGCATTTGCCCCGGCACGAAGAGCTGCCTTGCCATTATCCGGCAAATAGGCTCTGCCTGCCGCCAGACGGATAAAGGTATCCGGAAGGATAAAACGAAAAACAGCCACCGTCCGGAGAAACTCCTCCTGCTTCATCGGCTCCTGATGTTCAAAATACGTTCCCGGAATCGGATTCAGCATATTGATCGGAACCGAGTCCACATCCAGCTCCCTTAACGAAAATGCCAGATCGATCCGATCCAAAAGCGTCTCTCCCAGTCCGATCAGTCCACCACTGCACACTTTCATACCAGCCGCCTTGGCTGCACGGATACTCTTTCTCTTATCATCTGATGTATGCGTCGTGCACAAGGTCTTAAAGAACGCATCCGATGCTTCCATGTTATTATGAACCATTGTCATACCAGCTTCATGAAGCTTTATGAAATCCTCCTCATCCAGCATACCAAGAGATGCGCAGACATGGATATCTGCTGTCTTCCTGATATCCTCCACATTCTGAACTGCCAGTGCTACCTCCCGTTTCGACAGCCGCCGTCCAACAGATACAAGCCCGTACCGGTAAGAACCACGGCTCTTATCCTGAACCGCTATATCGGTCAGGATCTGCTCACCCAGTACACATTCCGCCGGGACCTTCTCCTTTGCTCTGGTTGACTGTGCGCAGTACAGACAGTCCTCACTGCACTGTCCAACCTTAACAGCCGCCACAGAACAGACATCGCAGACATTTCCACAGAAATGCAGTCGGATCCGGTCTGCCGCCTCAGAAAGTTCTGTCAGATCGGCTTCTATAAGCATCTCCGCTTCCTCCCGGCTGATACGATATCCATCCATTATCTTATGTTCCAATCTCTGAAGTTCATCCTTTGTCATAATTCATCATTGTCCTTTATTAAGAAATATTGCCCTTTTTAACCACACAGTGTATCCATTTTCATCCAATCTTTATTAATATACCATCTAAACAACATCTTGTGAACTACCCAATGTTCCGCATTGCCACGCCGGCTTGTCCTCGCACCTACCCACTACCGGCTATATATTACCCAACTTCGCGCCTGCCTACTACCGGCTGGATTCTTTGCATATAAACATAAAGCAATATTTTCGTTATGAACTTGTACCTTGCCAGCGAATGCGGGTGCATGTTTGAGCCGAAGGCGAGTTTGTGCAGGAGCATGAGCAAATAAGACAGGTACAATTCATAGAAAATATGCGAGTTTATATGCAAAGAATCCAGCCGGAAGGGGCAGACATGAAGCGGGGCAATACACAACCGGGAGGAGCCGGGCAAACCTTAAATCTCTTTTTTTCGGCATTATTCTCTTTCAAGTTTTTGTAAAATATAGTAGAATTATAGAGTATGGGGTTCTTGGAAGGCGAACCCCTTTGGAGGTTATATCTATGATTAATATACTAGTAGTTGAAGACGAAAAACCTATTGCAAACCTGATCAAAATGAGTCTGACAAAGGCAGGCTATTCCTGTACCTGTATTTATGACGGACTTGCTGCCGCAGACATACTGGAAGAAACCCCTTTTGATCTGGTTCTGCTCGACATCATGCTTCCGGGTGCATCCGGCTATGATGTTCTTGAATATATCAAACCATTAAAAATACCGGTTATCTTTATTACAGCAAAAAACTCCCTGAACGACCGTGTCATGGGTCTGAAGATGGGAGCCGAGGATTATATTGTAAAACCATTTGAGATTGTTGAGCTTCTTGCAAGGATTGAAGTTGTTCTCCGGAGATATAATAAGCTGAATACAACGATCACCGTCCGCGATCTTGTTATTGATACAGTTGCGATGAGCGTCACAAAAAATGGAAAAGAGATTCCACTGACGAACAAAGAATATGAGCTGTTATTGTTATTTGCACAAAATCCGGGAGTTGCGCTCTATCGTGAAACGATATATGAGCGTATCTGGGGCGGCGACTATCCTTGTGACAGCCGGACGGTTGCTCTTCATGTCCAGCGTATGCGAAAAAAACTCGGACTGGAAGACTGCTTAAAGACCATCAACAAGATCGGATACCGTCTGGAGATTTAAAAAGGAGTTTCTATGAAATTTAAGCATAAACTTGTATTATGTATGGTTGCACTTCTGGGACTGTCCTTCGGTCTCGGAGGAACCATGCTGATCCACCGATCATTCAAAACCTCGTTATCTTCCACCATCGACAGTGACCTGCAAAATTATGAGAGTATTCAGAGTACTCTGCTGATTGCTGTTGATACAAATTCTGTATCATCTTATATCGACATGTCTAATATCATTAACCAGCTTTCAGCTCAGGGAAACTCCAACCGTAAGAATATCATTCTTCGAAATTCGGATATGGAAGTCGTAAGCATCATGAATTCATCCTTTACATATAAAGAAATGAAACCATCGGATGAAAATACCTGTAATTCGATCATTTGGAGAGAAAATAATAACTACTATCTGCAATTATGCAGTTCCATGGATATCAATACAGAAAATCTGGACATCTCACAGATGGACATTGTCTATGACATCACTTCCGTGTATGCTGCTCGTGCGCAGGAACAGAATACATTCCGTCTGCTGTTGATCGCGATCTTCGTTGTCGGAAGTATCACATCCATGATCGCAGCCAGCCTGCTTACAAAGCCGTTGGAAAAATTATCATCACTTGCGCAGCATATCTCCCACGGTGATTACTCTGCCCGTCTGCACATCCACTCCGGCGATGAGATCGAGGCACTCGCAAATGATTTCAACAACATGGCAGATACTATCGAAGATAACATCTCAGAACTTCATTTCTCTATGGAAAAACAGGAACAGTTTATGGGAAGCTTCGCACATGAATTAAAGACCCCAATGACTTCGATCATCGGTTATGCCGATCTTCTGCGAAGCCAGAATATGAGTGAAGACGAAACAAATGAAGCAGCCAACTATATCTTCTCAGAAGGAAAACGTCTGGAGAGCTTATCTTTAAAATTACTGGATCTTCTGGTTGTAAAAAATCAGGAAACCATATTAACACCGACCGATCCTTCCCTCGCGATCCAGAATGTGATCAATGTTATGAAGCCGGAGCTGGCAAAGGAACATATCACATTAAAGTCAAGCTGCCGAAAGGGCTGCTGTATGATGGACATCGACCTCTTTCAGTCTCTGATCATCAATATCATTGATAACGCCAGAAAAGCGATCGACGACAATGGTCTTATCCATGTAGCCGGAACTGTAAGGGATGATAATTATGTAATCATTATCAAAGATAACGGACGGGGAATGCCACCGGAAGAAATCACACGAATCAGTGAGGCTTTCTACCGAATCGACAAATCCAGATCCCGTGCGCAGGGCGGAGCCGGACTCGGACTTGCTATTTGCAGCAAGATTGCAGAGATCCATCAGGCTAAGATCAAATACAAGAGTGCCGTCGGACGCGGTACGGTTGTCACTATTACATTACCAAATATAAAGGAGGCGGCACATCATGAGTAACGAAGAAAATAAAGAATCTGTCATTGCTTCCTATGAACTGACCGCTGCCCATAAGGAAGACGATGATATCTCTGAATCAGAAGTAAATGATATGATAAATGAGAGTGAAGAAGGTACTGTTCCCTCTGTCGAACATACCGGAAAAGCACGCGGTATTCTTCATTTCCTATACAAGAATCTTCTCTGGTTTATAATATGCATTGCAATTTTTGTGATCTGTATCATTGCATCGAATCTGTATTTTCGTATTCAGGACAGGAAAACATTGAATTCCGTATCCAGCCATGAGATCAGTCCGAACAATCTCGATGTAACAAATAAACTGACACTGCTTGAGAAGATCAACATCATAAACGGAGAATGTTATTACACCGATCTGAACTTTGATTATACGGACAAACATTCCTACAGTGAGATTCATGATGTAACCGTAAATGAACTGACATCGTATTTCTCTGATTATTTCTCCTGTGATTTCACTGTAAATGGTATATATGAGATGTATATATCCAAATATCTTGCAACGTCAGACGAAAATTCTTACCGCAGTTTTACGATATGGGTGGTTAATATCTACTATTTTGGATTTGAAATGAATTGTTTTCTGGATTATGACACAAACAAACTGATTACATTTACAATGAATCTGGACCCTAATTCTAACACTTTCTACAATAAAGAAAGTCTGGTAGAACTGGAATATTACAATGATTATATACTTCCACTGTATAACTTTTTAGGAAGCCATGTCGGTAATTCAACTACGTTCAGTGACACTTGTTTTGACACTCTATACGATATATTAGCCTCTTATTATGAGCTCAGCTTTGAGAAAGGATCCGGAAGCGGTGCAGGTATGACTCCAACAGAGATACCGGATTCTGATCTGCAGTTATTTGAAAAGCTGACAGGAACACCTCTGACCGCTCATACCTATTATACTTACACTACTGAGATTAGTATGGAATTAGAAACCGATACAACAGAAGAATACAACTTTTATATGAAAAACGGATTGTTCTTCTACCAGATGAATCGATATTTTTATAATTAACAGATGCTTAATACTTCTTTAGAAGAAATATGCAGAATAGATGCATTTTTTTGCAAATTATGATGCATCCATCCTTTATAGTAACATCATCAAGACAAGGGATGGTGCTTATGAAGTATTCAAGCAGAGAACAGAACAGGATTGAGCGCAGCACATTTTTTAAGACAGAGAGGTCTTTTACACGCTGCAATTATCTCAAAGTTAAGTTTGGTATCTTTGCCACATGTTGTTTTATTTTGTTTGTTGCCATTTTGCTCAAAGGTACCATCCTGTGATTTCTTGAGCCCCCTCATATTTCAGACTAGCTCCAGATGCGTTTCCCGGCATCTGGAGTTTTTCATTGTTTCTTATCATCTGTCTGCTCTTTTAATCTGCCCTGACGTTCCAGCTTATACTGTGTCTGCCGCCTTTTCGCAGCAATCCGTTTCTGCAGCTTTGCTGCCTCCCGTTCCGCCGAACGATCCGGCAGTATTCCACACGCTTCCAGTGCTCTTGGCCAGGGGCCAAAATAGGATTTGACCGCGGCTACCTCCTCCACCGTGAAGTCTGATTTTTTCGGATAGCGTTCCAGTTGTTTATATGTAGCACGCAGCATTTCCATACAGTTTTCTTTTGTCAGATCGTTTTCTGCCATAATCAGCTTTCCTCTTTCCTGTATTTTCCTACAGCTATATGCTGTATCTGTCTTCATAGATTATCTTCTATACCATACAATGTTTCCCGGTATATTGCAAATACCGGCTGCCATCCGTTCGTTTTACAACGCTTCCGGATAGCAGCCGGTATTCCTTTTACTGACAGATCAATGTTTGTCCGTAATACATATCACCTTACGGCTTCATGTATCTTTTTTATTATTTTGTCTTTACAGATGTCTTACCACTGTAAACACTGTAGAACTTCTTTCCATTGATCTTCTTATATGCTCTTACCTTGACATAATATTTCTTACCCTTTTTCAGGTTCTTGATCACAGCACTTGACTTCTTGCTGCTTACATATGTACTCTTTGCATTCTTGAATGCTTTATTTGTTGCATATGTGATCTGGTAACCACTTGCACCTGATACCTTCTTGTAAGAAACCTTGATTGCCTTGGTCTTATATGCAGCAGCCTTCTTTACAGTCGGTGTTGCAGGTACAACAATCAAGGTGATCGTTCCTGTACTCTTCTTGTAATTTGCTGTTGCTGCAGCAGTTACCTTGATATATACCTTACCAGGCTTCTTTGCGGTAACAAAGCCGGTCTTCTTATTTACGGTTGCAAGCTTCTTATCTGTTGATGTGTAGCTTACTGTACCCTTTGCCTGTGCTTTTACAACTACATGCTTACCATATACATGTACAACCTGCTTCTTGATCTGCTGATCCGCCTTCTTAATCTTGAAAGAAGCATCTATCTGTCCGGTATATTTATTCTTTCCTGTAATTACAGCCTTTGCAGTTCCCACATTCTTGTTATCAGAATATGCAACAGAATAATCATCAGTTGACAATGTTTTGCCAGATACCGTTACCGTTACAGCCGGCTTCTGTTTCTTGCCATTATAGGTAACATCTGCAATCGTTACAACTGTATTTTCTGCAGTAAGCTTTGTCTTAACAATATCCTTCTTAACTGTCAGAACAACCACTATTTCTGCTGCCTCATAATTATCAGTCTCTGCCGCTTTGATCATAATTTCAGTTGAACCAATCGCTTTTACTGCAATCAGACCCTTATCATCTATCTCTGCAATTTCCGGTGCAGAAGATTCAAATGCCAAGGCTCCCTGTCCTTCCGCCTTAAGAACAAATGGTTCTGTATCCTCTGTTACTTCTAATGTCTGAGATTCAACCTTAATTTCCTGTTTTGCCTTCAAGATCTGGAATGTTGTCTGAATCTCTCCGCTGTATTCTCTCTTTCCTTTGATCGTACAAACGGCCATTCCTGCATTTACATTATCTTCAAATGTTACACTGTAGTTCTTTTCTGCCAGCGGCTTACCACTGCCATCCAGGTATACCTTTACTTCTGGTTTTACTTCTTCTCCGGTATATACAGCTTCTGCAATTTCAACCTTAGTGTTTTCCTCAGATAATACTTTTTCAACTGCAAGATTATACCATGTGGTTCTTCCTGCTCTGGATGTGATATGGAACATTGCTTCCCCTGTCAGATCCATAGTATCCAAAAGTCCCTCTACTGTTACATAATGAGAATCTGCCTCTGTCTTACCGCTAACAGCGATCTTCGAAAGATCCGCATCTTTAACAAGATCCGTTTTAACCCTTATTACAAATGGATCATCCTCTGTACCGGTTCCTTCCAGTTCTTCTCCATCCATTTTGTAAGAATAACTTGCATTCCAGTTCTCATCATAAATAGTTTCTGTTGTGAACTTATATGTATTATCTGCTACAGTAAGTTCTTTTAATGTTGGAAGCCCTGCAAATGCAGATGCTACATCTGCTCCTGTCAGTTCGTAATGGAATTCCAGCGTATCTCCATCATTCAGTGTAACTGCTGATAACCCATTATTTGTAAAATCATCATGATTGTATGAGAACATCCATCCCGACATTGAATATTCTGCCTGAACAGTCAGACCATTAATAGATTCCATGTATGCGCCGTATCCTGAATCCGTCAGAACATATGAAATATCACTCTCTTTTAACGCTTTCTCTACCGCTTCTGCTGCGGTTTTCGCACTAACTTCCGCATCCTCAAGGATCACACCATCTGAAGATGCTCCCTTAATCCCTGCAGCTGATGCAGTATAATCATATACACTGACTTTTACTATCTTCTGTGCCTCAACGACTGCCTTTAGGTCATTATAATGTTTTACAAATTCCTGATCTTCCGCAGAAGCCGGAACCTTTGAAAGAATATCTGCTACCAGGCCGGCACGCTCAAGTAATTCTTCATCTGAAGTTCTGGAAACTGTCTCTGCTGTTAAAGCTTTTACTGCTTCTATATCAGAAACTGATACATAACGTGCCTGATCCTCGGTATATGTATTTCCAGCCTCATCTGTGCAGGAATATACAGATCCCGATACTACCATATCCTCTGCCTCTCCTGCAAATGCTGTCTCATCTGTTGTTGTGCTGCTTCCTGCAACCGTTCCTGCACTGTAACAACCGGTTAGCTCCGTGCTGGCATTGTTGGATGCCTTACCATTGAAGATACCTGCGATTCCTCCAGCATACTCCTGACCGGAAATTTTTCCTGCATTATAGCAGTTAATGATCTTGTCTCCAGGAGCAAATGCATTGTATTCATCATGAGTACCAAGAATACCACCTACTCTGTTCTTTGCTGTAATAGTACCATAATTTGTACAATTCTTTATCGTAATATTGCAGCTGGACATGGACCCTAAAACACCACCTACAGTTCCACCATTCTCAGCTTTGATTGTACCATAGTTTATACAATTCTCTATTACTGAATTCGTTAAGCTGCTTGTATTACAATATCCTGCAATTCCACCAATATTAGCATAAGAATTTGTTCCTGTGTATGTAATATTTACTTTAGAAACACAGTTTGAGATCAATGCCGGATTATCTTTTGTTCCCTGATTGAGATAACCAACAATCGCACCGGCAGCTGTCTTGGTAGCTATATAAATATTACCTTCTACTGTCAGGTTTCGTACCTGTCCCTTTTCCAATCCAAAGATTCCTGAATAAGATGTATCGTTCTGATACAAATTCTTAATCGTGTGCCCCTGTCCATCAAAAGAACCCGCATAAATAGTATTAAAATCACCAATCGGAGTCCATTGATAACCTGCAAGATCAATGTCTGCCGTTAACACTGCATCAATTGAAGCCTTCTTATTCACATTTACTTCATTTGCAAACCAGCAGAACTCAGCTCCGCTTCCAATCTGATATACACCATCAACCTGCTCCGGTTCTGTCTTTGTCATTCCATCCCATGCAAGTTCAGAAGATGGAGTCAGATACAGTTTCTGTACAAGACCGCCTGTTGTATCCTCCGGAATCTCAAAAGTTCCTTCTTTATACATATAGCCTGCAGCCTTAATAGTATATGAATATGTTCTGCCTGCAAGTCCCTTGAATGTACCGTCTGTTACAGTTGTAGCATTTCCTTTTTCATCCTTTACACTGATCGTGTAATCTTTAATCTCATTCTGTGTCTTTCTGTCATTAACACTCAATGACACATTCACAAATCCTGCATCTGCAAGCTTGAATTCCATCTCCGGAAGTCTGCCCATATATGCAGTACCTGTACCGGCTGCCATCTGCATAGGTTTTCCAACAGAATGTTTGATCTGTCTGTGTGAACCATAGACTGAACCGAATCCTGATTCAAGAAGACATCCGTCTAAAGTAAATGTATCCTCTGTATAATAAGTTGGAACAGTAACTGTTACTGTCTGTGCAGCCGGAGTAGCCGCATATGGATATTGAGTTGTCTTGCTCTTATATTCATTACCCTCTTCATCTGTCAGATATATAGTCCCGTACATATTATATACACCTGCCAGTTTGTTAGCAGGAATATATGTACCATTATAAGAACGCTTTCCGTCTTCTGTTCTCTCACCATAGGAAATCACAATAGAATCACCTGCTGTAAGCTTATCCGCAGTTATATCATTTCCATCGGCATCTTTATAGGTATATGAAACCTCTACCTCTTTTGCACGAATTACCTGATAGGTACTAACTCCGTTCTTTGTAACTTTAACAACATTAGGACCTTCTGTCAGTCCTGCAATCGTATAGCTTCCATCCTCATTCTCTGTAATATCTTTTGCCGAGAAACCACCATATGTCAGTTTTCCACCAACGATCTCCGGACGAAGAACGGATACAGATACTCCGCTTTCCGGTGCAAATGTATACTCTGCACCTTCTGTTCCCTTCAGATAATAAAGAACATCAAGCTGTGAATCGATTCCGTCTGCTGCAGTTTTTGCCTTTTCTGAATTCTTCCCTTCGTTGATTGTCATATTTGTCTGAATACCGGTTCCGTCCTGATCAACAGTTACTACAACAACACCTGTATTCTCCGGCCAGATCGCACTGAAGTTTGTTCCGCCCATATTCTTGCTTGCCATATTAATCTCTGCATCATAAGTTACCAGAAGAAGTGCTGTTCCTTCGGATTTCGCCTGAATCTCTGCAACCTCGGAATGTGCTCCCGGTGTAACTGAAATTACATCGTTGGAAGGGTTTCCATTTTCATCAATAACAGTATAATGGAAATCCGGTTCTGCTATTTTAGAGTTCATAAAGCTTTCAATCGCCTGCCAGTTACGGAAACATTCCAGACTATACGTCTCACCCTTCTTCATAGAAAGATATCCACGCTCATCTGATGTAAGATAAATATCTGCAACATCATACAGGTTCTTGGATAGATCATGATATACAGTATCCGGATTGTAGGAATCATCCCCAATATACATATCTGCTTTTGTAACTGTATAATCTGCATCCTGACTTGTTGAAACCCAGTTCCAGTAAGTTACACCGCCTGCACCTGATACACGATAATAATAAGTAGTACCACTTCCGAGATTATACTCATACGTATCATAACCTTCTTCGGCAGATTCTATCTTTGTACCTGTTTCATCTCTGTAAATATAATAGGTTGATAGGATTCCGACACGAAGCTCAGCTCCTTCCGGTACAGTAAATGTTACCTTTCTTGCTACCGGTGCGGATATAGAATATCCATAGGAACGGCTTGAAGTGATTGTATTGGATACCACTTTCGAAGCATAAGCTGATGCATGTTCTCCCAAAGGAGTAACCGTTACCTCAACCATATCTGCAGGATAACAGAGTGCTGCATATCTTGCATAGTCAGTTGCTGTTGCTGCCTGCATCCGTCCAAGAGACGCATGACGGTCTACACTATCCGGCGACATAACCTTAGGTGTGATTGTATAATCTTTGCCTTCTGTCCAGAAGGTCTTCGAACCATCAACTGTATCTGCATTTGTACAGGCAATTCCCGTCACACTATACAGAGTATATGACTGCTCCGGATTATCTGTCACTACCAGATCGACCGCACCCATATCTACTTTTTTACCATCCACTAATTTATAGCCTGATAAACGATATGTTTCTTTTTTAAGTCCAACTGTATATACATGATTACTGTCTGGATGTCCAGCCGCCACTGTATTTCCATCTGCATCTGTAAGTGTCATATATGGAGTTTCACTATTCATCTTGATAGTTACAAGATGTCCGTTCAACTTCTTAATCTTCAGTTCCGCATTTGCAACATCGTCTGCTGATGCATCCAGGTCTGTCATAACTGCCAGAAGCTCTGCATTTAATGAGGCATCCTTTGCGATCTCTTCTTTATTCTCTGCATATAATGTATACAGATCGGTCTTATCCTGGGTTACATAATATGCTTCATTTCCTTCAAAACCACATCCAATATCTGCTCCATAACCGGCAAGTGTAAACTGCCAACGGAGAACATTGGTATCTGCCCCGGTTCCCTGATCTACAAGATATGCTCCTGCACTTGTATTGCAAGGTACATTATCAACTGTGATCATCCAGCCGGACCATGATGTGTAATCAAATTCTCCAAGTCCGGAACCAGTTTTGTCATCCAGTTCCAGATCATTTCCATTGTTACGTGTCTTGTATGCATCCAAGAGTGCTGTTGGAACTTTTACAGTTCCTTTATCAATGCCTTTGACATTTGCCAGATAAAAGTTGCTGTCATTATAGGCACTTGATCCTGCAGGTTCTGTCTGAAGTCCTGCTTTCTTGAAAAATGCATAAGTTGCCTGTGAAACGGTCAATTTAGACAGATCAATGTCTACTCCTTCCTGTTTCCAGACATTTCCAATCTCTTCATAAGACATACGGGTCGGTGTGATATAAAATCCCTGTCCGATCGTAAAGCCCTCAAGAGACAGCACAACATATTTTGTGCTGTAATCGGTGGTACTCTCATCTTCTGCTGCCGCAACATTCTGCATACCATAACCTGCATTTGCTGCAAATGGTACAAACAAAACTGCGCATGCCAATAAGAACGAAAGCACCAGTACTCTGATTCGTTTCATTCGTTTCGATTCCTTTCTTCTATTGTATAATTTTTTATAAGCTGGGAATTAAATCTTGCTTTTCCCTCGCCCAAAAGCGGTATGTAGAATAAATCTGCGGGTATTCTGACTGAAAGACCATCTTATGATCTTAACACAGTAATGGCGGTTGCACCGGATTTTCACCGAATTTCCCCCTGATCGGACATTTAGAGACACATCCGAGCAGATCCAATATAGAACATACATAATTTATCTTATAGCCTTGTATGCGGAATGTCAACAAAATCCACAGGCATTGACCGGAATCTTTCTGCATATTATAGAAAGAAGAATTCTGACAGGTGACCCTTTTATGAAACCTGAATTTCGGTCTTTTATTCCAAAACTAAATCGTTATCTTCTTTTACTTCTTGTATTTATCTGCTCTCTTTCTGTATTTTTGCTATTGTATCCAATATCGTCAAAATCACCTCAGTCCGATCTGGATAATAAAGCCACGCTGCCGGGTGGCAGAGATCCAGAGTCTGATCCAAATAACGAAACACAAAGTGACACCACAGAAACTGCATTTTCCGGCTATATTATCACACTCGATGCCGGACATGGCGGATACGATCCTGGGAAAATAGGAATTAACGATTCAAAGGAGAAGGACATCAATCTTCAGATTGCTTCTTATCTGCAAGAGCTTCTGGATTCTCTCGGTTTTGAAGTCTATATGACCAGAACGGATGACTCCTCACTGAATACAGAAACTGCCGAAAGCTTAAAGACATCCGATCTGAATCATCGGATTGAGATCGTGGCATCCCATAACTCCGACTTTTTTATCAGTATCCATCAGAACAGCTTTTCTGATTCTTCCGTACATGGAGCTCAGGTTTTTTACTATGCGAATTCTTCAGACGGTGAACAGCTTGCAAAATCAATCCAGGCCTCGATCCATGCGATCCTCGATTCTGATAATGAGCGTCCGGTCAAAGGTAATCTGGACTATCTTATTCTGAAAAAAAGCCCCTGTCCTGCTGTTATCGTTGAATGTGGCTTTTTAAGTAATCCGGATGAATGCAGCAGTTTAAATACTCCAGACTATCAAAAACAGGTTGCCGCTGCGATCGCAGATGGGCTTGTTAATCATATCCAGGCGGGCACAGAATAGGCAGGGGGCTGTAACCCCTGCCACTGTTATTTTGTGCATGAATGTAACGGTTCTTTTTTATCGATACATTTTTTCATTTTATTCCCATTTGCTTTTTTACATATTCGTGCTGTGATGTGTCAATATTAATCTTATATACAAACCAATGGCACAAATACACCATTGTTTTCGTGTTTCTTTTCATATCTATATGTAATAAGCAATATCTGTCTGCCAGAAACGGAATTATGCAGACCGGAATCTGTCTGCAGCGAACCGATGAAGGGTTCATAAGATGTCTGCTCTTATATTACATTATATTTGTACGCCTGCCAATCACTTTATGAAAAATTAATCTTTTCTGATATTTCCTGTCCTATTCTGCTCATTTGCACATTCTAATCCATATATACATAATTTATACTGTGGAATTATTTTTTATTCATATTCGACAGGATTTTATAAATTATTTTTGAATTTTTCACATTATATCCTATTTACTTGTCAGTTAAATATGGTAAACTATAGGTGCGTTTTAATACACAATTGTATGACTTATTTTCTACCCGTCATGGGTATTCTATCAGAAATGGGGTGATTCTATTGAAGATTGAACGCTTAAGTGAAAATCAGATCAGATGTACTTTGAATAAAGCAGATTTAGCAGACAAACAATTAAAGATTTCCGAGCTGGCTTATGGATCTCCAAAAGCAAAAGAACTGTTTCGTGAGATGATGCAGCAGGCATCAAACGAACTCGGATTTGAGGTTGATGATATACCACTGATGATCGAAGCTATACCGATTTCATCAGATTGTCTTATTTTAATTGTCACAAAGGTAGAAGATCCGGAAGAATTGGATACACGTTTTTCCAGATTTACCAGAAATAATGACGATGACGACACCGATTATGACGATGATATGGATGATGAATACGAAGATGAGGACTATCCCCCATCTGATGATAATGTAATATCCGGTCATATCGATATCGGTATAAATGGCGATGAATCCCAGATTCCGGAGGCAATTTTTAATGCTCTGGAAGGTTTTGTAAATAATCTGACAGGTCTTGCAGGTAAGAATATCGAGATTTCAACCGATATTCCATCCAGTGCAAAAGCACCTGTAAAACAGACACAACAGGAAGAGGATGCTCCACAGACTTTAACGAGACTGCTTGTATTTGACTCGTTAAATACCGTTATCAACGCATCCAAACAGGTTGCAAGTTTTTACTTCAGCAGCAACACACTCTATAAGAATCCGGTTAATAAACGTTTTTATCTGTTATTTACAAATGATAAGAATACTATTCCCGAATTCAACCGAGTATGTTACATTCTTGGAGAATACGGCACAGCACAGAAAATAACAGATGCCATGCCATATCATTTCAAAGAACATTTTAAAACGATCATTGAAGAGGAAGCAGTTCAGACTCTGTCTGCTCTGTAATTTTTAAGAAAACTGATTTGACAAAACAAATACGGCGGATCCTTTTTTTCATTGGATTCCGCCGTATTTTTCGTCTGTCCAGATACATATTCTATATGAATTATGCCTGTGCCTGCTCTTCTTTCTTTGCAAGGTAGTCATTGATCTCAAGTTCAAGCTCTACCGGATCCAGACCATGAACGGCTGCTGCTTCCTCAAGAGTTTCACCTGCTGCTGCAAGACATCCGATACAATGCATACCTGCTGCCATAAGAATTGCTGCATTTCCTGCATCTACTGCTAAAATATCATTTATAAGCATATCTTTACTGATCTTTGCCATGTGTATATTTCCTCCTGTTTCCTATAATCTTTCTTAATCTGATATGACATTTTTCGATTTTAAAAATATCTTCACTATTATAGTATACACATTTTTAAATGTCTATCCCTTTATAGGAAAAAGATAGGCAGACTCAAGTTAGCAGGAACTAATTTTTTACAAATCATCTCAATTCACTTGATATAAGAAACTTTTTGATTTAAAATAGGTAACGAGATGTGATTATTATTACTAAAAGGAGGACAATCATATGGCATTCGTAATTGGTGATTCATGTATCGGTTGTGGTTCATGTGCAGGTTCATGCCCTGTTGGAGCTATTAGCGATAACGGTGGTGTTTTCGTTATTGATGGTTCACAGTGTATTTCATGTGGTGCATGTGCAGGTTCATGTCCTGTTGGAACAATTTCAGAGGAGTAATCCACACAGAACATTGTTATCATAATATAGAAAAGTTGCCGGAATCGGCAGCTTTTCTTTTTGTCTTATACAGAAAAACAATGATGTCCTCCGACGGATCTGTTTTCCTGTATATCTTTTTATTTCTACTCCTGAACATAGGAATACAGTTCATTATTTCCCTGACTCATGGCAGCTTCATATTCTTTTCTTGATACCCGGACTTCCGTATCCAGTACCGGATCATAATAACGAACCGCTTCACTGTTATAGCTTACGACCATTACATATCTTCCATCATTGATACGACTGATAACCGGAATACCATTACTGATATATCCAAATACCAGATCCAGCGAGATTCCTGAAATATCTGCTCCCGGATATTTTCCAAGCTCTGTCAGCACCTGTACCGGATCTGTACCGGATGCTTTCATATCTTCATATGTGAGATCAGTCACACCCTCATAGATCAGTGTCATATATACACAATCCCACAAGGATGCATCCACACTGCCGGAGCTTTGGTGATAGATTGACGATGCGATCGTATTATATGCCTGCATCTCCGACTGCCTGTATACGATTTCTCCATCCTTGGAAACAACAATACCTGCGATCTGCGTTGCCCGGTTGATTGCATCTCCTGCCTTTTCATAGATTCCGGTCAGTCCCAGATTATCATATACCATATAGCCTGCATATTCATCTTCTACCGTGATCAGCATATCCGATGAACGATCTCCCACCGTGTTCTTTGTGATATTCAGATACGGAATATAGGTCAGATATATATTTGACGGTACTGTAAAATACAGCTTCGCAATTCCTGATGTTGTTTTTGTCGTGATATCAACTCGTTTTACATCGTCGCTTTCTTTATAGGTGATAAAGTCATCCTCTGCCAACCGAAATCTGTCTGTTTTCTTGGATCCTTTGGTCATATAGATCAGATCATCCTCTACGCTGATATCTATGATATAATTGTCGTCCTTCTGATATTCTTTGATCTGGTTTCCATTTTCATCCACGATAAATAATTTGTATGATGGGATCCGGCTGTATACCTTTTCACTCAGATTCTTTTTTGCAAAGGAATCTTTATCTATAGATATATCACTGTCAGCCGTATTACAGATCCCATATATCAGATCCCGGTTCTTAAATCCATAGCAGACCAGACTCTTTCCTGCTCCCGCATCCAGCGTATAGGTCTGTCCGGTTGCAAAATTAACCAGCGTTAATGTCGCATTATCGGCTGCCTGATTCGATGAATCATATGCCATTACCTGCATATCATCGGATACATATACATGATCGAGCGATACATGATCTACATAATAGGATAACTGTTTTGCTTCCACGTTAATGCAGTTCACCTTGTTGCCAAGCATAAAATAAAAGTTTGTTCCATCATAATAGGTCAGTCTGGACACTTCATCTTTCATGGCTGCATATGGTTCATTACATTCTGCAAATACCAGCTCCGTAACCTCCTGCTCTGCTGCATCGTAAGAACACAGACTGATTCCCAGCTTTCCTTCATGAGCACCACGGTTCATATAGCCATATACTGCAAATATCATATTGCCATCATCGTCCATGGAGATCATATTGATACCATAATTGTTGTATGTGTTTCTGACATTTTCCACGTCATCCATCCAGAATCCAAATACCATGGAGATCTGGTTTTCTGAGTAATTATACAGCCAGAGCTGTCCGTTTCTGACAAAACCGATCTTCTTATTATCCGAGCTGTAACGGTAATCCAGCTTTTTATCAAGAACAACCCCGATCTCATACACATTATTTTTATTATCGACACCTGTCCGGTTGAAATACTCGTCGATATAACGATCAAAGTTCATAACGGATATTGTGCCTGCGTTATCTGCTTCCCCAGTATCCTCTGATGCTTCAGCATCCTCTGCTCCGGTGGCTGTTTCTGTATCGTCTTCTGTCCCCGGTTCTTTATAACTGACACGATAATATTCCCTGACCGAATAATAATCCGACTCACCATCGGTGTTTTCTGCCGTGGTCACATAATCCAGTTCAATTACTGCATAATTGACATCAATTTCCTTGATCTGTGGAATGATCGAAGTTATCCGGACCGGATTCACTCCACTCCAGACAAGCTCTTTGTAGCTGCTTGTCAGATTCAGATGTCCCATAGAAAGGCTGTCATCATCCTGTCCTTTGTATGCCTGCATGTATGGATAGATAAAAGAGCCTTCTTCATTTGCCTCGTAGTCAAATGTCGAAGCATTAAACTGTTCCACAAAGTCCAGAAGCTCGGACGCATGATAATTGTCATTTACAACGATACGGGTATAGTAGCGTACGGTCTGTCCATCCGCTCCATCTAATTTGAATATCAGCATGTATTCCGTATCCGGCTTGATATCCATACGGATATCAATATCAAATATCCGGTATCCATTCTTCTCTGTATCGGATGTCAGATCTCCGTTCTCGATCAGAGAATCGCTTGAGATTGACCGCAGCTCATAGCTGTAGGTCTTTGCATAACCATTTTTGTCATCTACTGCAAACGTTACTTTTTTGTCATCTGTCACCGGAGTAATACAGTCACGAAGCATAGTTGTATCGACTACGGTTGTATAGCCATGAAGGCAGTTGATATATCTGCCCTCATAGTCTACATATACTAAAGGCAAGGTGGCATTTTCCATCTCCATTGCCAGATTCTTATACTGTCTATTCTGAAATTTATCAACTAAAAAAATAGTAATCACAAAGAAAACTGCCATTACTATTATTCTTATAACAAGTGTTCCTATTTTCTTCACAGGTAAAATCGTCTCCTACATCTTCTGTAGCGTTCCCGTCTACAGTAAAATTCATTACAGATCAATGTTTCTATCAGATTCCGCATCATGCAGTTACCACAGCCTTTTCCTTTTGGAACATACGGTGGTTCAGATGGCGCAGCCTCCATATCCAGATGAATATCTACATATGGATCCGGAAGCTCTGCATAGACATCCCGTGCGATCTTACGGATCACCTCCGGATCTGGATATTCCGCAAACATCGGACTTCCTGCATATTCTAATTTATCACATTCTTCTTCCACCATTGCACTGATACGCCGTACCCGTTCCGGATACATTTCCTTCAGATATGCCCAGTCCTTTTCTGCTCTTGACTGTTCCTCATTTGGATCATCCGGCAGCAAAAGCCCCGACATGCTCCGTGTCAGATTATATACATTTCCATTTTTTATCAATCCACGGATATTCGTATCCTTTCTGTCATATGGAATGTATTTAAATTCATTCTGCATATAAATCTCCCTGCCTGCATTCTTATTCCTATATAGTATATATGCAGACAGAGAGATTATGTTACTGCCATTTCTTATTTGAACTGAAATTAATCACCAAATGAGATACCTAATGTCTTTGCTGCAAGAACGGTATCATCGTCCGGAGATACATATTTGAGTTTTCCTGCTGACTCTGATAACGGAATCGCAGTTACTTTATTGTCCTTGAATACAACGAGTTTTCCAAAATCCTTTGCCTTGATCAGCTCGGCTGCCTTTGCCCCGAATCTGGATGAGATCACTCTGTCATATGGACATGGGCTTCCGCCTCGCTGTGTATGACCAGGAATCGCAATGCGGATGTCCTGTGTTGTGAACTCCTTGAGCTTGTCTGCCATCTCATATGCAACAGATGGATACGGAGAATTAGCGATTGCTTCTTTTCTCTTCTTCTTTGGAAGCTCTGCAACCTCTTTGGAGATTGCTCCTTCTGCTACTGCAACAATCGTAAATCCTTTATTATTCTTTGTTCTCTTGTCGATCGCCTCGTATACCTTCTTGATATCATACGGAATCTCAGGGATCAGGATAACATCTGCTCCACCTGCAATACCGGCATGTAATGTGATCCAGCCAACCTTATGACCCATAATCTCTACGATAAAGATACGGTTATGGGATGCTGCTGTTGTATGGATACAGTCAATCGTCTGTGTTGCCACATCTACCGCACTCTGGAAACCAAATGTCATATCGGTTCCCCAAAGGTCATTATCGATCGTCTTTGGAAGACCAATTACATTTAAGCCCTCTTCACTTAACAGATTTGCTGTCTTCTGGGAACCATTTCCTCCTAATACACATAAACAGTCCAGTTTGAGCTTCTTATATGTGTCCTTCATGGATTTCACCTTATCAAGACCATCCTCTGTAGGCTCACCCATAAGCTTAAATGGCTGTCTGGAACTTCCAAGAATCGTTCCACCCTTTGTCATAATGCCTGAGAAGTCATCCGGCATCATCTTGATATACTGTGCTCTCATCAAGCCCTTATATCCATTCAGGAAACCATAGATCTCTACTTCATCAAATAACTCGTACAATCCTTTTGCTACACCACGCATGGTTGCATTCAGTGCCTGACAATCGCCACCACTGGTAAGTAATCCAACTCGCAACATCCCTAAACACCTCTTTCTTCTTTTTTATGTAAAATACTATTTAATTGTCCCTATAAATATACGCGTCCTTCCAATGCCCGGAGCAGTGTCACTTCATCAATACATTCCAGATCTCCGCCAACCGGTACACCGCTTGCGATCCTACTGACCTTGATCCCTGCCGGTTTGACCAGCTTTGATATATACATCGCCGTTGCTTCTCCCTCCGGACCGGAGCCTGTTGCAATGATCAGCTCATCCACATCCCCCTGCAACCGCTTCATCAGTTCTGCGATCTTGATATCCGCAGGTCCAATTCCGAGCGCCGGATTGATCACTCCATGAAGAACATGATATACACCATCGTACTGATTCGTCCGCTCATATGCTGCAAGATCTCTCGGTGTTTCTACCACCATGATCACCTTATGATTCCGATTTGCCGATCTGCAGATCGGACAAAGATCACTGTCTGTAATCGTATAACAGTTATTGCAGTATCGAATCTTCTTCTTTGCATTTACGATTGAATCGGCAAGTGCCTGTGCTCGTTCTTCCGGCATACTGATGATATAAAATGCCAGCCTTTGTGCTGTCTTTGCTCCGATACCGGGAAGTCTGCCAAGCTCTTCGATCAGACGGTTTACTTCTCCACCATATATATCCATTAGAACGGTAAGCCTCCAAGACCCATACCGCCGGAAATCTTATTCATATTCTCCTGATAATCTTCATCCTGCATACGGAATGCTTCATTTACTGCAGAAATGATCAGATCCTCTAATGTCTCGATATCATCCGGATCAACAACCTCCGGATCCAGCTTGATCTCCATCAGTTCTTTCTTACCGGAAACCTTTGCTGTTACAACGCCGCCACCAACGGAAGATTCATAGATCTTATCCTCCAGCTCCTTGGTTGTTGTCTCCATCTGCTTCTGCATTCTCTGTGCCTGCTTCATTAAGTTGTTCATATTGCCAGGCATCATACCCATGTTATAGCCGCCTCTTTTAGCCATCTTATATATCCTCCTTGATTCTTAGCTCTTTTTTATATTTTTATTCATACTGAATAGCAAAATTAATCTTCGACAGGTCATTCGCCTCGATCTCCTGTGCCGCTTCACTGTTCTTCGACACGACCTTCAGTTCGATCTTCACCTGTCTGCCGGTCACCTGTTCGATGTGCTCTCGCAATGCCGCCATCCGCTCTTTCCCTTCAAAATAAGCGATTGCCTGCTTGTTCTCTTCATTCTGGACATATGCCAGATACAGACCATCTCTGGCTTCGTTCATATTGATCCTTGCTTTTTCCAGAAACTTCTTCGTAATATTCTGATATCCTTCCATAATGATATCCCATTGTTCTACGAATTCTTTTAATTCATTGTAATTTGCTTCCGGAAGTTCTTTTTTCAGTTGCTCGGACAGCTTCTTCGATGCCGCTTCTATCTCTGCATCTCCCATCGCAGGTGCATTTCCTATCTGCATTCCTTCCTGCTTCAGTCTTGCACAGATCTGATCCAGCAGTTCCTGTGATACTGCTCCGGCTCCCTGCACTGCCTCGCCTGCCAATGCTGTAACGCCTGCCGATGCTGAGCTTCCTTCACCGTTATTATTCCCGCTAACCACCGATCCGGCGGCTCCATTCTCTAACTTCTGTTCCAGAACTCTGACCCGGTCAAGAAGCGCGCTGTAATCGGTTTCCATCTCAGGCTTGCATAATTTGATCACTGCAAGTTCTAAAACAATACGCTTCTGTACTGCATATTTGATATTTGCAGAGGTGTCCGAAAATATATTGATATACCGGATAAGTGCATCTGTTTCGAGCTGTGCAGCAAGCTGTCTTAACCGTTCCAGATTCTCCGCCGACATATCAAGCTTCTGATCTGCCTCCGGTGAAACCTTCACCAGCAATACATTTCGAAGGAACCATGTAAATTCTGATACAAATCTGGACAATTCCCGTCCCTGCCATACTACCTCATCCACCAGATCGATCGCACCGACAACATCCAGCCGAATCACACAATCTAACAATCTGGCAAATACATCGATATCAACTGCTCCGATCGTATCCAGTACATTTTCGTAAGTAAGCTCCTTGCCAATGTTGAATGCGATACACTGATCCAGAATACTGAGTGCATCACGCATTGATCCATCTGCAGCCTTGGCAACGTAATCAATTGCTTTTTTCTCTGCCGCAATCTGTTCTCTTCCAAGCAGCTCCATCAGACGGTCACTGATCGTTTCCACCGAGATCCGCCGGAACTCGTATTTCTGACACCTGGAAGATATTGTGATCGGAATCTTATGGGATTCTGTTGTTGCAAGTATAAAAATGACATAAGACGGTGGTTCCTCCAATGTCTTTAACAGAGCATTAAACGCTCCCTGTGTCAGCATATGAACCTCATCTATAATGTATACCTTATATTTTCCTTCTGATGGTGAATACTGTACTTCCTCCCGGATCTGACGGATATTATCCACACCATTGTTTGATGCTGCATCGATCTCGATCACATTCATAGATGATCCATCTGCGATCGCACGACATGCCGCACATTCATTGCATGGGCTTCCGTTTACCGGATGCTCACAGTTTACTGCTTTTGCAAACAACTTTGCTATCGATGTCTTTCCGGTTCCTCTTGTTCCGCAGAAGAGAAATGCATGTCCGATCCTGTTATTTATAATCTGATTCTTTAGTGTTGTTACAACATGATCCTGGCCTTTTACTTCTTCAAAAGTATCCGGTCTCCATTTACGATATAATGCCATATAAGACATGACGGTTTCCTCCAAAATACAACTAAAGATATTATATCCGAAATGGTGATTGATAGCAATTATTAGTTTTTGTCCCCTTTTAATAATATATCCATAATAGCGCACTTATTTACTTTACAGTACAGCCTTTTCTATATAGTAAAAATGCCGGGTGCCTCTGTTTCAGGCACTCGGCATTGGAGATGAACATGAAGTTCATGAACGAACCATATTATATAATTTTAAAAGTACCGTTTTCATTCTGTCAATGTTTCCTGTTGCCCGGTCTATCTTTTCCATGTTTTCCCTGCCGTCTTTTTACGATCACAAGAATTGCTGCGCCAAGCATTGCTCCAAGCCCGATATAAGAAAACAGGATCACTCCTGACGAGTCACCGGTTCTGACCGGGGGAGTCTTCCTGTCTCCGGTGTCCGGTTCGGTCGTCAGCTCTGTTGTAGTTTCTGTTGTGATCTCCGTCGTCTGTTCAGTCGTCAGTTCGGTTGTGGTTTCCGTTGTGTCCTCAGTCGTAATCTCGGTTGTCGCCTCAGTTGTGGTTTCTGTTGTCAATTCGGTCGTGATCTCAGTCGTCAGTTCGGTTGTAGACTCGGTTGTGGTTTCCGTTGTGTCCCCGGTCGTAGCTTCGGTTGTTGTCTCCGTTGTGTCACCAGTCGTGGTTTCGGTTGTCGTCTGTTCTGTTGTATCTTCCGAAGACTGATTCTCATATGTACCAAGCTCCCGGATTGTCTCTGCACTATCAATGTCCACGATCTGACGCTGCATTATTACAAATCCCCGGTTACCTTTACAAGGCAGCTCCTCGATCATGTAAGTTCCCGGCAGCAACGCTCCCAGATCCGCTTTTTCTGTTTCTGAAGCTTCTCTTATGGATGTGTTTTCTTCGCTTTTTGTAGCTCCGTCTGCCAAAACTTCCCGCTGTGTGCTCTCATCTCCACAAAACCAGATCCCGGCTGTCATATCATATTCCTTCCATGCACTTTCTTCTTGCGTCTGGTTGTATTCATAGATAGCATCATTGATATTGAATTTACCACTTTCCTTACGTCCGGCCGAATCAAAACGTCCATTTACTCCGGTTACCGCAATATGGCTCTCAACAGGATTTCCTGCTTCATCCAGCAACGAAATCCGAAATACAATTCCCTGCATGGATTCTCTGGTTCCTGCATTGATCTTGTCAAATGCAATATCCACCCGTTCTGCCTGCTCGTACACCTTTATCAATTCCGGTTCTATGACATTCCCACTCTCCACAGAAAAAGTCTGCAGCTCTTTATTCGGATTTCCTGCATCCAGATGAAGTACAATTTCATTTCCGGTAATTTGCTGTTTCTCTCCTGTCAGTCCGGTTACTTCGATATAACCCTGTCCATGTCCCGGCAGGATATACCCCTTTGGTGGCTGGTATTCTGTTATGACCACGGTTCCAGCCGGAAGAATTACTGCACCTGTCTTTTTATCCGTAAATAGAGGATCACTCTGTCCGGTAAGATAAGCTGCATCCAGCTTTGCCTCATAACTTCCGGTCTGCTCGTTATATACTGTCTTAATATACCAGGTTCGGTATGCAGCAGATGCTGCCAATTCTGTTTTTTGCAGGAGTCCCTTATAATACCGCACCTGAAAGACTGCATCCGCAAGAGATGCTCCATATTTTGCAGTTCCGGTTCCATTCTCTCTGTCATATTTTGTCAGTGACAGTTTTCCCTGATATACCATTTCTTTCTCTGCAAGCTGCATGGTTGCATTAATCTTGTTTCCCACCGTATCCGGGGATATACAAATATAATGCACATCCGCATCCAGTTTGTAATTTTTTGGAGCACGCTTTTCCTTTACTGCATACCAGCCAAATGGCAATCCGGTAAAACAATGCTTACTCTTATCTGCCTGAATGGAAACGACCTCTCCTGATATCATTCGGAATGCATTTCCGGTTCCGCAGGAATTCCTGATCTCCGGTATTCCGATCACGGTATTTGCCGCATTCATTTTTTCTGTCGTAAATATGCCAACCTGATTTTCTTCTTTATATGGAGCATTCTTTCCTGACACCATATAGACACTATATTCTGCATGTAATAACGAATATGCTGTATTTTCATCCGTCCATTCTCCACCGGCGCTCTTCTTTTCCAGATACAGTTCTCCGGTATTTGGCTGATCTGTAACTTCGATCACATGCTCGATCTCTTTTTTTCCTGTTTCTCTTCCGCCACTGGACAGACATTCTTTTTTTACCGGATCTGTATTCAGCCTGTAATAACGGTTTGTTTTTGTTTCCTTTGCATAATAGCTTCCACACGGTAGTCCGGAGATCGTATCTGTCCCTTTTTTCTTAAGCGAAACGATCGTTTTATTTCCTCCGGTCGGAATAAATTTCGTGTTTATATCTGTAACAATTCCCGTTCCATCCTTTTGCACTGTAAATGTACCTACATAGAGATTTCCGGTTCCCGGCCTTCCATTCTTGTCCGCCATGTATACCTGATACTGAATATCGGCAAATGTATATCCACCCATATCGGAAATTTCTTTCATCGCACTGCTTTTATGAAGCTGAATTCCGATCGTAATCGGCGATTCCAGTACATCGATCTGCTGCTTGGGATATTTCTCCAAATTTTCTGAAACTCCGATTCCACCATCCTCCTTATCCAGATAGATCCACTTCTGATAGTAGGAAGCCGCTTTTTTATCCTCTTTATTTACAATATAACCTCTGGCATAGGAATATTCATTTCCATTCCACCCTTTCTTTTTCCCTATTTCCGCAATGTAATACCAGCAACCAACCGGAACTCCGCGCACTTCATATATCCGGTTATCAGAACCATATACCGGATAATATCCTGCATCCGAATTATATTTTGTAACAATTCCTTTTCCGGATGCATCGGTTGTAAAGGTGCAGACATAAGCATCGGTTGATGTATCATTCTTTTTCCCAACCTTATACACATTATATCTGGCTCCCTGCAGACTATATGCATTCGTTTTGCCATCTGCTCCTGTAAGTTCCGGAGAGTCACTGGTTTTTTGAAGACTGAGCCCGCCCCGGACATTCTGAATGACAAACTCATATTCCAGCTGGTTATCTGTAATTTCATAATAATGGTCTATCGCGGGCAGATATCCTCTTGCCAGTGCCAGTTCAGCATCCTCATGCAGCATATAATAGCCCGGTGGCAGATTGTAGATATTCCGGCATGTGGATCCATCTATATCCTCTCCGGCATAATTACTTTTTGCTCCATAAAATCTGCCTTTTTCCGTAATATAAGTTGGCACACCTTTTCCTTTGGAATTAACCGTATATGTTCCGATCTTTACCGCTTTCCCCTCTGACAGATCTGCAAATGGCTCGTCCAGTTTATAAAGGTAAAATTTTATTCCTTTCAGATTACTCAAGGAACCATCACCAAGCTTTGTCAGATGCAGCTTTCCGGTTTTTAATTCACTTCCCCAGTTAATCACCATCTCCATTGCATATTCATAAAGCACACCTGCAAAGCAGGTCTGAATCTCTTTGTTGTCCGGGCAGACAGCATAAGCTGTAAACCCATCCCGTTCGGCAAAGGTCCTTGAAAGTCTGCTCACACCCTTCTTATCCGTACCGGCAGTAAAGAAATATCTGTTTCCTGTCTTTAATACAGCTTCTTCTCCTGACCGGTATCCTTTCCAGTCCGTATCTGCAATCGAACCTTTCCAGTCCGTACATACCCACAGTTTAATATCTGTATCCGGCACTATGATACGAAACGTATTCTGACCTCCTGTGACCGTACGCATCTTCGTTCTTTTTGCATATACTCCATCCGGAGACACAGCGCTTAACAAACTCTCTTCTTCCATGTGTATGGTATACCGGTATTTCCATCGCGTCTCCGGCTGCCCCGGTGATATATCAATCTGCTCTGTCTTTGGAGTTTCTGTTCCGATCCGGATCTCTGCTTGCGCTCTCGTATATGGAACTTCTCCACTCATGCTTTTTCCATGATGCCGGATAGCATTCAGATTATCCTGTAATGCGCTTTGAGACTGCCTGTTCTTATATCCCTGATACAATGCTTTCCGGATATCGGCTGTTAACAGTCCGCTGCCTGCATGTATATAACCATCTGTCGTATCATCACTGTATACAGTTGCTGCTGTTCCCTGCAAATGCTTTCCATCCGAAACATATTCTCCATACCACGGAACATCCAGCTCCTTGTCTCCACAATATACGGAAAACAGTTTCTCATAATCCGTAATGCCATGATATTGAAAGATCCGGAAATCTCTGCAGGTATCTCCCGCTTCTGTTCTTCCCAGTCTGTATCCAACGACAAATTCTGAATATAACATCGGAAAGGACATTACCGTCGCCAATGCATCTATATTAAATATATACGACTTTTTCTCTTTCTTTATTTCTACTTTCATATCCGGAGTATATACATCTCTCGATATAGCATCTGAGATCGTAGCGATCTGTTTTGCCTGATCTTCATATGATAATGCTATATCCTGCGTGGTCATCGCATCTACATCTTCCGAGGTTGCTCTGTCGGTATCTTCTGCAGCCTCCCCATCTACAACTTTCGCAGCCACCCCATCTGCATCTTCCACAGTTGCTCTGTCTGCATCCTCCGGAGTTGCCCTGTCTGCATCCGTATCCGTTGCTGTCGCATTCTTTTCAAACAACTGCGTTACCGCCTGCTCCGCATCTCCTCCCATGGATGCTGTCTGAAGGATCGCATGGAATGGCAGATTTATCAGCAGAAGAATTCCCACCAGTACGATCAGTAAAATTTTATTTCTGTATTGTTTCATATATTTCTGTCAGCTTCCCAGAAAAAGCTGTTTCCTCCTTCCTATATTTGAGCCCGCAGCTCATATTCTATATTCCCAAATGAAATAATATCTCCGGGCAATACCACTGCCGGATAGTCCACTCGCAGTGGATAACCATTTACATATGTCCCATTTGTCGAACCCATATCCTCCAGTACATATTTATGATCGACATATCGGATCCTGCTATGAACCCGACTCACAGACTTATCGGAAATACAAAAATCTGCCATATCCCCACGTCCGATCAATCTTGGAAGTGTATCCAGACAGATCACCGGATTCGATGTGGCTTCCGCTTGCCCTCCAACCGGAACTAACATGCATACCGGATCGGTTGCCGGAAGTATGGCTGTCTCCTGTTGTGTATCACCGGCTGCGGGTTGTCCATTTCCATCCGCTGCTGCCGGAAATATAGTTATATCCTGTTCCTGTATACAAGGTTCAACAACCTCCTCTTCTTTTTCAGTCTGATCTGTTAAGAACAGCTCCATCCAGACAAATAATTCCACTGCCAGTAAGATGCATACACCGAATAAAGGTTTCATATGTTGGATCCGTCCATTTGCCCGGTACTGCATCCATCCATAGCTGATCCCAAACAACGCCGTTGCAAGCATACAGGCAATAACGACCGTCTTATACACGATCGTCCGAACCGATGTCTTATCATCGTCAATGTCACTCTGTACTATCGTCCTGTTCCGGTTCGATTTCTTCCATTTCTTCCGGTTTGGTTCTTTTCTCAAAAATGCAGCCAGTTCTGCTGCCTCTTCCTCTTCCTCAGTCTTGCCCGTTTCTTCCGTTCTATATATATCTGTATTTCCCGTACCATCTGTATCGCCGCTTTCTTCCGTGCGGAATTCTGTAAAAAAATCTACCAGCTTTTCAAGATCACAATTTGCATCCATGATCTTCTGATACAGATCATATACCCGGTCACTGCCCGCCCGGTCTGCATGATCCATCCTGCATATCACCTGATCTAACAGCCTCCGCATCTGCTCCCGGACTCCACTCTGATATCCCGGAAGATAGATAAAACCAAAGCATTTCTGCGCTATATCATAAAAGATACAATCTTCCACCAGGATCAGATTATTAACGGACAGCAAATATCTGCCAAGCTGGTGAAATACCATAACCAGTTCCTGAAACAGTTGTAATATAAGCACCGGAGTTATCGTGATCGTCTGCTCTATCACTGCAAATTCTGTCAGTCCGTTAACCTCATAACAAGGAATCGCATCTCCATCTATGAACATCACGTTAAATGGAAGAACATATGGGATGCAGTTGTTCTGAAGCATTTTGGTTTCATAGGAGACCTGATAATCGGTGTCGGTAAGCATCAGATATACATTTATCCCATCAGTGTCATAATGTTTTTCCATACAACTGCCACCTCCTGAGATTATTGCTGATATCCCGGATCTCTTTCTCAATCTTTACTTTTCTCTGTGTTGCCTTTTTATCTGTCAGCAGTCCAATTCCCGGGTGCAGCTCTTCATATTTGATAACTGCATCTATGGTTCCTGTTATACCGGAAAGTAACGCATTTCCAGAAGGACGAAAGCGCACGCTTGTTTCCAGTTCATCCAGATGCTGCATAGATGGCCTGACCATCTGATCTAACGCCTGATTCAATGTATCCTCTGCGCTGTTTCCACTTCCAGACATATATCGTTCCCGATTACAGACCACATGATATGCCTCGCCGGTTGCAATTCCGTTATTCAACTGCACAATCATCATATTGATAACAACAAATATAACAGTGATCACGATTGGCATAATAATGCACATTTCGATCACGATCGTTCCACGATCATCCTTTTTCCCAGAATTCATATCTTTCACCTTTCCTGTTCCTGCACCCTTACAAAATGCACCCTTACAAGAATTTCATCCGTTACCACAGTTGCTGCATGGTGGTATGCTTCCAACATTCTTTTGTTTGACACGCATAACCGTTCGTTTTAATCCAGAACAGGAAACAGAGAGATGGTAGCGGTCTCCCGCCTCCGTTATATATACCGTTCCATCCGTCGTCCTGCCCTCCGCACACCGCTCACAAGGAGACAGATTCTGATACCTATCAGAAAGCTCTCCATCCGGAATCTGCCGGATCGTAAGTTTTATATGATAACAGGTTCTGCTGGTATGATAGACCTCTCCGGTCTCCGTGATATAAACGTATCTATTTTCTTCTGTCTCATTATTTTCCAATTGCATACCGATAAATGCACGCTGCCGGATCTGTTCCTGAACCTTCCAGGTCAGTTCTCCCAAAAATGGGACATTGATCTGCAGTTTATATCGCAGCTTAAGATCAATGCAGCCATCTGCTTCACTGTAAGCTGATCTTGTAACCAGAATCCCTCCGGTTCCACCCACAATACAGGAAGCATCCACCGGGGATATATCCAGATAATGCTGCAGTCTTTCTTTTGCTGTCAGAACATTGACACCGTTTCCCGGTAAATCCACTGTTTTTTCATCCTGTACATATGAATACGCATATTGATATTCTGCCAGGCACTGCGCAGTGTCCTGCATGGCATCATAGACAATCAACCGTGTCTGCAACAGATTTCCCATCCAGAAAAACACAACTGCTGCCATGATAAAAAGCGGCAGGATCAGGGCTGCCTCCACCGTGGCACTACCCTCCTGCCTGTTCCATATACAAAATATCCTCTGAAAGAAAGGAATGGTCTTATACACTCTCTTACCATACTGTCTGCTCAAATGTTTTCTGTTCAGGTCTTGGAGAGACGGAGAAATACTTTTGATTTTATTATTTTTGGAAATGGAATATGCCACCGCATGGATAATAGACTGCAGCCAAAATATATAATAAGAGAGCATATAACACCATCCTTTCCATCTGATATTTCTATGTTTTATATTTAATAAACCGCACTGACCGAAGTTGCATACGACCGTTTTCCTTTTGTAATATCAATATCGATCGTAAATGCATCCACACAGTTTGTAATAAGAAATCCATCCTGGACAAGTGCAGTATTTAATTGGATCAGATCACACATCCGATAGTACATTCTGTTATTCTTCTCTGCTAATAACAGCATCAGAAACGCTTCATAATCCAGTCCTTTTTCTGTCTGACCGGATGCCGGCTCTACACTGGTGAGATTCCCTATATGCGCAAGATCCAGCTTCCAGTCTGCTGCCTTCTTGATCAGGGGAATCTTTCCTCCCGCCAACAATGTTCGTATCTCAAGTATCGTTTCTCCATAGGAAAAACAGGCTGCAAGCAGATATTTTGCTGCTCCATATGTAATGCCCGGTACAAGTGCAAGTGTCGCTGCCATACTGCTTATTTCCGCCATTTTCTCTGCATCCGATAACAGTACCGCCATATTAACCGGAAGTCTGTGAAGTATGATCTGGTTTACAACACAGGTCAGATTATCATAGTCATTGTCCTTCCCTGCGATCAGATATTCCACTTCACACTGGAATACGCAGTTATCCAGCTCCGCGTCCGTAACATTTTTAAAGCACTCCATCGCGTAAAGAATCCCATTGATATCCGTGCCTAATTCCGATTTTCCTGTCCCACGAACCTTTCCAAGCTCTGCTTCCAACCGGTCAATATCCGAAAAAGAAGTGTCCATGCTCTCCTGAACATTTTCCTTTCCACATGCAGTCGATGGTACATCCTGCATGGATACTTTCGTTTGTGATACAGATTTTCCGGATGGAAGAACGAGCTGTAGCAATCCGATCCCAAGCTCCTGTTCCAACAATTTTCTGGGATCCTCGCCCTGCCAGTTACTTTCCTGTTCTGTTTCCTCGCTCTTTCCATTCCGTATCTCCTCTGCTACCTCTTCGGCATCCGCATTGTCATATGCCAGATCTTCGCTTATCGTTTCCAGTGCCTTTGTTTCCAAATACAGCGTCATATATTCCTCTATCTGTTTTTTTAAGTCATAGCAATCATCAGCAACCACCGTTCTCACATCTGTCAGGCAGGCATCCTCTACAGCAAATCCATAGCCGGAGAGTGTATAGTCCATATAATCAGATACCCGTTCCTCCAGCATTCCTTCACCATAACCCATATAGCTTTTATCCAGTAATAACAGGTGATACCGATCAAATATCTGGGACTGGTACTCTGCCTGTATATGGAGGGATGCACCACGGGCAGCTTCTGCCACCCGTGCCCTGTTCATGTAGATTCCTGTAATCTCAACTGCTGCCAGAAATAATCCCAGCAGGCTGATCAGCACCAGACTTAAAAATACTGTAATCTGTCCGTTATTTTTCAAATCTGCAGAGTCTCCTTACTAATAAATCTTCTTCGCACTCTTACCGATCGAGGTCCAGATCTTGTTCACAAGACTTGTAATCTTCTCCTGAAAGATAAGTACCATGGCGATCAATACAACTGTGATCAAAAGGATCTCTACAACTCCCATTCCACTTTCATCTAATAAAAAATTCTTCACATTTCTCATACTCTTTATTGTCAGCAATGACTATTCCACTGCCGTTTCCTCCTTCTTTTTGTTCTTTTAAAATCCCAGCAATGCCGGGGCTATTACTATGATCATTACAATTCCTAACTGAAGAATCATCGGAAATAAAAGCTTTGTTCCCGCCTCTTCTCCTTTTCGTTTTGCCAGCTCCTTTTTTAACTGCAATGCAGCAGCCTCCTCTTCTGCCAACAGATTCAGGATATCCCTTGTCCCTTTTTTGATATTCTGTGACAAAAGAGTAAATATCTTCTGATAAACCGGAAGGGCCAGCCGGTTGCTCAGCCGGTAATAGCCTTCTGTTTCCGGAATTCCCGACTGTATCTCATTCAATGTATAATTCAGCTCCTCTGCCAGAACCGGACTGTCACTTTGCACCACAGCTCTGCTCAGAGACCCCTTCACCGTTAATCCGGCTCCCATATAAAGGCTCATCAGATCCACAAAAGATGGGTACGCCATAAGCAGCTCCTCATTTCTCTTTTTCTCCTTCGTCCGTATATCCGAATATTCTTTATAGACGAGCAAAATACTGAATATCCCTCCAAGAACAAATACCAGTACCGGAAGCCGCATCGTACCGGTATGCTGCAGATGATATCCCGCAACTGTCTCCGGAAGAACCAATGATGAAGTATCTGACTTACGCTGTAGCATATCTAACGCCTCCTGAATCGTCTCTATTGCCTTTTCCGTCTCATTCTTTTCCCTGCCTGCAACCTTTACAGGATAGTTTCTGGATGCCGAAAAATCTTCATAAGACAGAGTTGCCACCAGATTTACAAGAACCGGTTCATCCAGCCGATGATCAATGATCTCGCCTCGGTAATCAACAATATCGCTTTCATCTTCAATCTCCCATGAAACCCGGAGTCCCAGTTCATCAACAGAATCGATCAGCTCCAGATCCTCCGTAATATGATCTGCATTCTCGTTTGTTCCCAGATATACGGAATCAATGTAAGCAAATCCTTTATCAAAAGCCTCTTCTATGCTCTCCGCATCATAGGTCAACGGAAGCACATCCACAGATATCATCTGCTTTTCACCATTGATCTCTGTTTCCAACTGCGTGACTGTTTCATCTCCACCGTAGGATTCCCTGTTCAATACAATCGAAGCCTTTGTCCGATTCGTATATACTGCCAGACCAACGGATAAGACCAATGTTCCAAAAAATACCAGCAGACTGTTCGACAGGATTCGGCTACAATATTCCTCACATAACCGAGTGAGTTCATCCTCCGGTACAACATGGATCTTTCGCATCCGTTCCCGGATCGTTCTCATATTCAAAAACCTATGTATCTTCCGGTACAGAAAGCTGCCAACCGGTCTTTTTAATTCTCTCTTCATCCATCACACTCCAATATTGATCAGTTTTCTGCTCCAGAAATATGAAATAATTCCTGCCAGCAGACATAATGTCATCACGATCCGACCTGCCACTCCTTCATATAAAATACAGATATAACTCTGGTTCACCATACGAAGATATCCAATGATCAGAAAAGGAATGACCAGCATGATCCGCTGTTCATACCGTTTTGCTGCGATCATAGTCGCAATCTCCATTTCCACTTCTACCTTTCGGGCAATTCCAGCCGCAGTCGTTTTCATGATCTGTACCATATTGCCGCCTGTCCTTTTTGCCACAGCAACCAATTGGGAAAAATTATGGATCTCGCGGATACCGGAGCGTTCTCCAAAATCCGCAAGAACATCTTCTATGTTCTTATGTAAGCGGATCTCATGCATGATCACTACAAGCTCCCGGACGATCAGCGCATCTTTTCCGTATGTCCGTGTCAGCTCCTCATGTGCTGCTATAAAAGCATTCTCAAATGAATATCCGACACTGAGACTGGCGGCAAGTGCCTGCACCATATCCTTAAACTGAAAATATAATTCCTGCTGCCTCCTCTTCCTTTTGTATTCTTCAAACAACCTTCGCACATATACACCCGCGGGCAGCATCAGAATCAGCGGAAGAAATGAATCATAAAATATAATGCATACCACTGCTGCCGCAACCAGATATCCCATTCCAAAAACAATGTTTTCCATCAAAGATAACCGGTATCGTGTATAATCTGTTTTCACATCCTGGCCCCTCCTTTCCTATTCCAGCCCTGCCCGTTTCAATTTCTCCTTGTTCTGCAAAGCTGCCTTCTTTTTCAAATGTCCCTGAACGGTTTTCCTGCCTTTCTCTGCCTGTTCTTCAAATTCATAAAGTGACATCAACTGAACCTGTCCATTCTCTATTCCTGTTACTTCACAAATCTCTGTTACCTTTCTGGATCCATCCCGGAGTCTTCCCAGATGAATGATAATATCCACAGCCGAAGCAATCTGCCGCCTAACAGCTTCCATCGGAAGTTCTATTCCCATCAGCACCATAGATTCCAGCCTTGTGATCATGTCATATGCTGAGTTTGCATGGCCGGTCGAAAGACTTCCATCATGCCCGGTATTCATTGCTGTCAGCATATCGATCGCTGCCGAATCCCGGACTTCACCTACGATCACCCGGTCCGGCCGCATACGAAGACTTGCCTTGATCAAATCCCGTATCGTGAGCGCATTTTCGCCTTCCACATTGGAATTTCTGGTTTCCATCCGTACCAGATTCTCCACATCACGCAGCTGCAGTTCTGCCGAATCCTCGATCGTGATGATCCGTTCGGTCTTTGGTATATAATCCGACAGCGCATTCAAGAATGTCGTCTTTCCTGCTCCCGTTCCTCCTGATACAAATATGTTGTATCTTGCCTTTACCAGCAGCTTCAGGAATCCGGCAGCTTCCTCATCTAAAGCCCCAAGTTCAATCAGCCTTTCCATCGTCATTTTCTCTTTTGGGAACTTACGGATCGTCATGGTCGGTCCATCAAGGGCGACCGGTGGCAGCACTACATTCACTCTGGAACCATCCGGCAGTCTGGCATCTACGATCGGGACTGCTTCGTTCACTAAGCGGTTACATCCGGCTACGATCTGCTGAATAATCGATGCCAGACGATCTTCGCTCTCAAAGCTCTGGGAAAAGGACTGAATACGTCCATCTTTCTCTACAAAGATCTGATCGTACCCATTGATCATGATCTCCGTTATGCTGTCATCCTCTAACAAATCTGATAGCACATCCATCCGTCTGACCGCATTGAACAATTCCCTTCTCAACCGAATCCGTCCTTCCAGACTGACATATCCGATATCCGGATGTTCCAGAAGCGATCGGTCGATCAGTTCCAGAACCTTCTCATCTATGATCTCCTGAGACATATCCAGTTCTTCCAGAACGTGCTCTTTTAATTTCTTTCTGTCCTCTGGGCTTATATCCCCACCAGCCTTCCCGCCAATTGCATCATCTCCGCACTGTCATATGCATGATCCGGTACAACGACCTGCTGCATCCGCATGACTACCTTCTGTAATTCCTGTTTCTCCAACAATCTTTGAAATGCCGCAACCTTTTCTTCTGCATACCCGCCATCCAGAACCGGAACAAATACATGATCGAACTCACCAAGTATCGTAATATCTCCAAGCACGCTGCCATCAATATCAAATACAATCGTTGTGTATCGTCCATATGCAATCAGCTTCTTTATGAACCAGCTCACATCCGACCGGTTCAGTTCTCTGATATCCAGATATACTTCCGGTGACGCGATCATGCTAATCCCTCCTTCCACAACCACACTTTTATCCAGATATTCAAAAATCTGCCCTGATTGTATTCGGATCAAATATGCAAGCTCAGACATACCACAAGTCTTATCCGTTACTGTCTCCGAAGTTTCCTGCTTCCTTTCTCCATATGCTTCCATCCCGATATACAGCCCACCACGTACCTCGTCCATCAGGCAGATGCTTTTTGCCAGTCTGGTCTTACCCGACCTGCCGATTGGGGAAATAACTGCATAAGTCGCAAATAACTCCCATTTTCCTTCTGCCTCCTCCGCTTTTATGATCCGCAACACCCGCTTCAGTATTTCTTCCACACTCAGATACCGGTAAATTGCTTCTTTCTCCATCTTATCCGGTGCCTGCTCCGCCAGCTTGATCGTACAAATATTTTTTCCTTCTGGAAGTCCTACGATCACAGGCATCATGCTTTCTTCATACAACAGCGCATCTAATGTGTGCTCCTTCAGATAATTTTCCAATCGTTCTTCTGTCGAAAATGCCATTGCGAAGAATGGATTTCTTTTATCTGCATTAATGTAATTCATCAACCCGATCACATAGTTTGATTCCATTCCAACTATGCCAAGTTTTAACTGCCGCACTTTTTCCTCCTTTCCCAGCTTCTTTCTTCAAATATCAACCCCATTGGCAATACAACAGACATCCCAGTAATATTGCCATGGAAAAATGGATCTTATTCCTTCGGTGCCGTCTTCGTCTTCGATGCTTCAGCCATGGGATCCATACATTCTTTACCATATACAGCAAAGACAAAACCCCACCAAACAGAAACGAATACAGAACGATCCGCCAGACCTCCATTCCGATAAATGCACCAAGGGCTGCAAACAGCTTGATATCTCCGGCTCCCAGGAATCCAAATTGATACAGAAGGAACAGCAATGCAATCGGAAGGACAATACCAAGTACCACCTGTATGCCTCCCATTCTCCAGCCCTCTCTCTGGATCGTCACGAATATCCCGGTTTCCATCCCGATCAATACCAGCCAGTTCGGAATCCTCCATGTCTTGAAATCCAGAACTACTGCTGCACTTACCAACAGGATCATTAATGTCTTCTCAAAAACAAACGCTGTATCACTCTCCTTTTTTTCATTTTTCTGATGTCCTGCCATCAGCGTATCCATACGTTACCATCCCGAAAAAACATTGTAAATACGCAGAAAATAAACTAATTTTTACCATTCTTAACTTGACACAATCATTTAATATCTGTCAGTTTTGCACACATTTATCTATCCCTTTTCAGGCAACAAAAAAAGACCTGCCGTAACAGATCTTTTTCTGATTCTTATGTAATTTCTGAAGTTTGTGCTTCTTTTTGTCATATACGCATTTTGCAGATATTTATCTGGATTTTTGCATTTCTCTGACCTTATGCACTCACTACTGGGATACTTCTTCATTCTGCGGAACCGCTTCCGGCTGGGATGTCGGTGCAACTGCAGGTACGGATTCCTGTACAGGCCTTGCCTGTGGAGCAGGTGCAGGATTCTGCTGTGGTGGCATCTCATTCATCTGTGGTGCCATACCCTGTGGTGGCATTCCGTTCATCTGTGGTGCCATACCCTGTGGCGGCATTCCGTTCATCTGTGGATTATACATGCCCTGCTGTGGCATTCCATTCATCTGTGGTACCATACCCTGTGGTGGCATTCCGTTCATCTGTGGTGCCATGCCCTGTGGCGGCATTCCGTTCATCTGTGGATTGTAGCCTTGTGGTGGCATTCCATTCATCTGTGGATTGTACATACCCTGTGGTGGCATTCCGTTCATCTGCGGATTATACATACCCTGTGGTGGTGTCTGCTGATACTGATTGCCACTGTTCATGATACGGTGTTCCTGTTCTTCTACTTCTCTGTATTCCTTCTCCAGAGCTGCAATATTCTCTAATCCCTTTGCAGCACTGTCAAACAGATGCTTGATCTCCTCCGGTGCCTCTTCCTTGTTCAGGTTGTAATAATATCTTCCGATCTCTGTATAGATTCTGTCAAGATTGGAATTCTCAGATGAGATCTTGCCTTTTATCTTTGTCTTCTGTGCAGCACACTTTGTGCTGTCAACTGCCTGATTAGCTAATGACTTTGTCTTTTCAAATGCATTCTGAAAAAAATTACCTGCCATTGTCAAATGACCTCCTTATGTTAATCATCAATATATTTGTTCAATGTCTCAACAACATCGTTCAGATTATATGGTTTTGCTATGTAATCATCCAGTTTATTCTCAAGAATACGTTCCTTATCACCAAACATGGCTCTTGCTGTTACTGCGATAATTGGAAGTCTCTTTCTCTTCTCTTTCTGCTCGATCTCACGGATCTCCTGTGTAGCTGCGATACCATCCATAACAGGCATCTGTACATCAAATAACGCTGCATCGTAAATCTTCTGCTTGAAGAGTTCAACTGCTTTCTGACCATTCTCTGCAATATCGTAAGAGAAGCCTGCCATACCAAGTAACTTACCGATTACCTGCTGATTAACCGGTTCATCCTCAGCTACAAGGATTCTTGCCTTGCTGTGTGCATTGATTGAGAATACAGCCGGTTCTTCTTCCTGCTCAATCTCTACTGATGCATCATCCGATGCCTTTACAACCTTCATAGGTACTTCTACGATGAACGTAGAACCAATGTCTTCCTTACTCTGAACCTGAATGTTGCCACCCATCAGTTCAACGATCTGCTTTGTGATTACAAGGCCAAGGCCGGATCCACCATATCTTCTTGTATCAGAAGAATCAACCTGGCTGAAACGGATAAACAGCTTGCTCATGTTAGCCTCTGAAATACCAATACCGGTATCTGCAACTGCCATACGGATCTTAACCTTATTTTCCCCTTCCATATCCATGGATGCGATCTTAACACGTACACTTCCCTCTGACGTAAACTTGATCGCGTTTGATAACAGGCAGTTTAATACCTGCTGAATTCTCTGTCCATCGCCCTTTACCAGCTTTGGAATATTGTTTCCAAATGAACAGTCGAGCTGTAACCCCTTATTATTTGCAAGTGGTACCTGAGCAGCAACCGTCTCCTCGATCGCCTGTTTGATATCAAATGTTTCTTCTTTGATCTTGTACTTTCCTGCTTCCAGCTTACTGATATCAAGGATATCATTGATCAGTCGGAGCAATGTATCCGCACAGTTCTTTGCAGTTACAAGGTTATCTCTGTAATCTGCCTGAAGATCGTCAGCCATCAGTGTAAGCTGGAGCATACCCAGAATACCATTGATAGGTGTACGGATCTCATGGCTCATATTTGCAAGGAACTCAGCCTGTGTCTTATAGGCTGCATTCGCATCAACAATTGCCTTGGACAATTTGTTCTCTGTATCTTTCTGATCTGTGATATCAATAACCACCATGTTAATGTAATCTGCTTCTGACTTATACATTACGGTGTTAAATACCTTCTGAAGAGATTCCATTGTGATCTCAACATCCATCAGATCTCCTTCTTTTGTTCCGGAGTTATTATATGCCGTAAACCAGGCGTTGATATCCTGAAGAACCTCGATCTTGCTTTCTTTCAGGTTCTTGCCGGTGTAATCACTGACATCCAGCTTGAAATACTCACCAAAGATCTCGTTTGCATCTACGATCTGATAACTGACACCATTTACAGGATCATCTATGATCTTTGCCTGTGCAAAACCGATCGGCAGGTTCATAAATAACTTTTTATATTTATCTCCCTTTCCGCCACTTCCACTCGTACCGTCACCACAGACGATGAATACTCCTCCAAATGTTACAACTGCAGCAAGTATTCCAACGATCAGAGCACCCACTCCTACACCTGCAACACCTAAGATACCTGCCAGAAGACCAAGTACCGCACCGGCTGCTGCGACCGGTTTCCAACCCAACTCCTTAATTTTCTCCATTGATGCACCTCTATTTCTACTTTTTTGAATCTAATACTTTGACTCCACATGTTATTATATTATAAATGAATGTTAAGGTCAACGAGATGATAAAAAAACCTATAGATTTTTCATAAAATCTATAGGCCTTTTTTGATATTTTTTACTAGATATAACTAATGATCTGCTTACACTATCTCCAGGAATCTGGCAGATATAAACAAATTTCAAGGTTCCATATGCCATGTTTTTTATATATGTTATACATCTGTCAATTCCCAGTTCATAAAAGTGTACGCATTATGGTTGTACTGCCTGTTCTTTATTTTGGATCATCATCAAATACATCCTTCAGGATCTCATCTACATGCTTATAATAATCATCATCTAAAGCCTCCGGTTCTGTCTGCTCCACCGCTTCATCTACTGACAGGCTCCGGTCGTCCGGTTCTGGCAGATCACTTGTTGCATCCGACTCCGTTTCATTTATGCCGGCACTCTGTGTTCTGCGTTTTCTCCTGCCTGATGCGTTCTCCACCTTCCGGTTCTGAAACTGTCTTCTTCCACACAGGAAGCCAAACAGCAGCCAGCATGCAAAGGTAAAGATCAGTCCGAGTTTCAGACCCGGTGGAAAATATTTGAATTCGATCACATGGTCACCCGCGGCAAGCTTCAATGCAATAAATGCATTTCCAACCTTGTCAATCTCATATTTTTCGCCATCGACATATGCTGTCCATCCGGCATCATATGGGATCGATGTGAACAGCAGTCCCGGATATGAGATCGTAATATAACCCTTCACATATCCATCTTCCATCTTTCCGATAAGAAGCTGCTGGCTCTGCAGGATATCATATGCCTGAAGGAAGGATTCCCAGTTCATATCTGCAACGATCAGCCGGGCAGTTCCTGTATTTGCCTGGGTATCGCGGAAACAATACTCAACCGTTACCTTCTGTCCCTTTACCAGATGTCCGACATGATAGGTCTGATTCTGAAGTCTTTCATAATTCTTCTCTTCATTGTCAATATAGATACGAACCTTGTTGATACCGGAGCAATTCGCCATGATATAAATATCATTCGTCTCATCCGTAATATCAAAGCTCAACTGGAAGTTACAGGTGCTGCTATCAGTACGCTTGTATGAATAATACTCACTCAGATCTCCCTGACGCGTTACTTCACAGTTATCACTGTATGTGGATACCTCCGGATATAATTCAGAGAATACTCCCGGCACACCGGTAGACAGCTTCACAAACTGGTTCAGCGTCTCAAACATATTTCCGATATCGCCATCATAATCCAACAGATCATTATTGACCATATAACCAAGGCTCAATGCATACGGATTCTCGTATAACCGTATACCATCCACCTCATTTACATAATTCACATCAAAATAATTATACTCGCCATCCCTCTGAAGCAGATATTTTATACCAAGCAGGGAATTGGATACTGTATTTCCACCATCAAACAGAAACTCATTTGCTCCTGTGTAATATCCCAAATCATGCATCATATCAACCAGATCTGCAGATACTGTCGATCCAAACAGACAGACGCTTTTCAGATTATAAAAGGTCGGTTCGTCTACGATCTTTGTATTCATCATCTCTACCCGGTATGGCTTATCCTTGCAGTCCAGATAATCAATTGCATTCCGGATCTCCGATTCCAGACCAAAATACTGACTGATATCTACATAACCATTGCTGTCATATCCCTTAATTCCATTGATCGTTGTCTCAACCAGACAGACAATCAGAAGCACATAGGATATGATCCGTTTCCACATACCCTTCGTCAATGTGAAGCCGACCATGCATACTGCGTATGCTGTTATAAAGATCTCTGTCCATAACAAGGTTTCCTTTTCCAGTGTACACTTCTTTGTCGCCAGGATCAGGAATGCATATCCACAGGCAATCCCAAGCATAACTGACAGGATATCCTTCTTCTGAAGCTTCATCAGCACTTCACAACACATGGCAAGTAGCAGGAAAATGAACAGAAATGAAAAACGATTCGGGATTCCATACTGATCATGGAAGCCATGCCAGATATAATTCAAAAGCTGGTTGTTAAAGCTTGCAAATATAACTACAAGTATGATCACATTTTTAACCTTATCCCACAGCTTGATCCTACGGTTCAGCAGATATACAAACAGCAGAACAAAACAGATCGTTCCACAGTATATATTCAGCCCGCCGTCAAATTGCTGGTTCTTGATCGGCTTTGTCAGATAAAAAAGCTGTTTGATCTGATCCCAGATGCTTCCATACCATTCTGCTTTCGGAAATACACGGTTTGCCGAAGCGGTTGTATTCAGTCCAAGGTACGCCGGGATCAGAAGAAATGCTGCCATTCCGGCCGCCAATAAGGAACAGCCCGCTAAACGGAAACCATCCGTAAAGAATTTCTTTATGCTCTTATGATTGGTCAGCAGGAATTCCATAACGAGGAAAATACAGATCATGAAACAAATATAATAATTACACATCAATCCATAGAACAGGGACAGCACATATAACTTATAATTCCCGGTTTCTGTCATCCGTTCAAAGCCCGCCATAATAAGCGGAAGGATCAGGATGCAATCCATCCACATTAAGTTCCAGGAATAACCAATAATATAATTGCTTAATGCATATGCCGTTGAAAAGATCAGAATCACTGCCTGATATTTCCCCTGTTCCTCACATTTTTCCCGCATATAATAAGCAAATGACATACCGGATAAAATGATCTTGATTCCGATAAACAAGCTCATCGCAATATAGATATGCTCCTGCTTGAACAATACCACAAGGAAATTGATCGGGCAGGCAATATAATAGGCAATGATCGACAACATATTGCTTCCAAGACCGATATCCCAGGTATAAAACAGACTTCCTTCATTTTGAAGCTTATCATAATAATCAGAAAAAAACGGAAGGTACTGATGCAGGCTGTCCACCATGGTCAGACTGTTCCCGCCAAATGGTCCGATCTTTTCTGCTATCCATACTCCCAGCAGGAAACAAGCCGGAAGCAGTCCGGCAAGAAGAATAATATAGTTTTTCTTCATAAACAACCGTATAGACAGCTTTTTTTTCTTAAAGACGAAACATTTGCCAAATACATAATTGATCACAACTACAAAGAACTGAATAATGATCTTGGATAAGAATTCATTACAGCGGAAGGAATCACATAACAGATTCGTTCCAACTACTTCGACCAGCATGGCAAGAAGCCTGGTTCCGACAAAGGATATAAATTCCCGGCTTAAAGTCACGGCATCCTTCTTACTACTCTCCGTAAATACAAAAAACTTATTTGCAAAAAATGCAAACAGGATCGCCAGCGATATCGCTATGACATTCGCTCCGCTTCTGGATAAGCCGGTGAACATCCGCAGAAGATAAAATGAAACGATATTTACAACTGTCGTGGCTCCACCCGCTATTACATATCTTACAATCTCTTTTTTTAATAACTTCTTTATTGTGTCCATAACTATAACTCTCTTATATCAGTGCAGCCGAACAGATACCCCTGCCGGCTGCATGTTCATGTGTGTGCATTCTTTTTTTATTTTGTATTACCCAGACCTGACAGCAGATAGATCAATGGAGAATTCCAGTAGATTGTTATCTCATTACAGGAAAATGACTGTGCATTGTCTGCATAGCGGCTCTCCGGTGCTTTGCCCAGAAGAACAGCCTTCGCATATGGATCTTCCAGATTACTGTCTGCTCCGCCAACTAACATACCCGGCATTGCTACATCTAATACCTGAGATGGTCTGTGGTGTGGATGAAGCGGAGTTCTTGTACCAAAGCCTGTTACATAACAATAGCCGACTGCATTTCTTCCAAGCAGGTAATCTCTCTGATAGGAAGCATATTTTACATAGTCTGCATCTGGCTTCAGCTTGTTTGCCATCAGAAGTAACATTCCCTTATTTGCAATGTTCATATTACTTCCCCATGCAAATGTCTTAGTTGGTGATACCCATACGCCAAAACCATTGTCTTTGATCTGTTCTACCGTCTTATCTACTTCATTGAAGAACAGTTCGTTTGCCTTAGCTGAACCGCCGTCATACTTAATATAATCGTACAGGGCATAATATCCGACATCTGCCCATCCAAGTCCGTAGTTTACAATATCGTCGCCCTCAATGATCGCATCGACTGCTTTCTTATAGGAATCATCTCCGGTTGCTGCATACAATTCTACTGCTGCCCAGATTGCTTCATCACGGAAAATGGTATCCGGATATTCACCTGTTACAATATCATCCGGATTGGAGAATCCGTGCGCATCCATGTTGCCACTCAGATATTCGTATGCTTTCTTTGATGCTTCCAGACATTTTGCTGCAAAATCTGCATCGTATTCTTTATACAGAACAGACGCCTTTGCCATAACAGCTGTAAAATCTCCGGTGGCTGTATTTGAGATCGGACATGCGATCAACTGTGCCGTTTCTTTCTCCGGCATAACTGTCTCAGGAAATACATCACAGGTTACCTTGTGATATACACCACCATTGTCATCCTGCATTTTAAGCATCCAGTCCAGTTCATATCTTGCTTCATCTAAGATATCCGGAACACCGTTTCCGCTTTCCGGAATACCAATATCATCTGCCTTGTATTCATTATCCTCGTATGTCATAAACAGATCCTGTACCGTCTTGGCACCGGATACAACATAACGGCCATAATCTCCGGCATCATGCCAGCCGCCTGTCACATCGATCTTCTTATCAGTCCCGTATACAACCGCTTCTCCTGTATGGCAGGCAGGATGTGCAAATTCGCCTGCAATGCTGCTGTCAAGTTCTACTCCACAACGCTGGTTATACAGCATCAGTACAACATCCTTATACAGGTCACCATAGATATCATCACCGATCTTGAACTCTGCGGATTCTTCTCCATCATCTGTCTTGATCTTATAGGTTCCTGCATCCTTTACGGATGAGAAATCTGCCTGCTTGCAGAACATCTCTGATGGTGGATCGTAGGTAGCTTCTTCCGGCAGATCTGCTGAATATACGGACTTGTTTGATGTTACATCTATCACTTCAAATGACTTTGCATTTTTTCCGATCACAGTAGCAACCTTGGAATCGCCGGTCAGATAACCAACCTGGTTCACATTGATAGCCATAGGATCCGGTGTTGCTTCTACCTGCTGTGCGCCGGAAGCATCAACTGCCTCTAATAAGATATTATCAAAATAAATATTATGCTCTGCTTCGTCTCCGGTCATACCTTCCTGCTTTCCCATATTAAAGCAAAGACGAGGTGCAGGATCGGATTCCTCTTCCATTGTAAACTGTGCTGTAATATGCTGTGTTTCCGGCCCGATTGTGATCACATCACTGGTATATGCATGATAATCTCCGCCATTGATCTGTAATCTCCATTCGATCGTACGCTCAATATCGCATCTTACATCAAAGGAATATTCATAAACGCATCCCTGATACAGACGAAAGCCATCGTAATAGATCTGGTTTGCATAATCCGCACTTCCTGTCTTTTTGATGTTGATGTGAAGCTCTCCATCCTCATTGGTCATTTCTTCATTTCCACCATTCGTATAGGTGTGGAAACCATCCGTATCCTTATCATCAAAATTGATATTGATGACTTTATCACCATCTGAAACACCCAGTGCCTCTGTTGTTGGCTCCTCTGTTTCCTCTTCGGTTGCCTTCTCCGTTGTCGTTTCTTCTTCCTCAGTGGACTCGGCTTCCGTCGTAACCTCTGTCGTCTCAGCGGTCGTTCCATCTACATCTTTCTTTGTACCACTGCAGCCTGCAAGCAGTGACATGGTCATCGCCGCAGTCAGACAAAGAACAGCAACTTTTTTCATTTTTCTCATGTTTTATTATCCCTCCATATTTTCTTTATGTACGATACCTTCTCAACTGTACATATATTTATAACACGTCGCCTCCCGGCTCCATATGTCTTTCACTTTTATACCATAACAATTAGCCAGCTCTTACTGCTCCGGATATCGCACGACATCCTGATACCGCATATGTCCGCCAAAGATATCAAGTGCGCTTCCGATTGTAAAATCAACCCGGTTTCTGCCAAACAGCTTCAGTTTATCCAGATCCTCAAAGGACGCGATCCCGCCTGCATAGGTCACAGGGATCCTGCCCCAGTTTCCAAGCAGCTCGGCAATATGTGTCTCGATTCCGGACGCCTTACCTTCCACATCCACCGCATGGATCAAATATTCATCGCAGTAACCGGCAAGCATATCCAGTGTTCCTTCCGTCATTTTTACCTTTGTGAACTTCTGCCAGCGATCTGTCACGATATAATAACCATCCTCGCATCGTCTGCAGCTCAGATCCAGTACCAGATGATTCTTGCCAACTGCCCGTCGGATGGCTTCCAGATTGTCATAGTTGATCTCTCCATTTTTAAATACATACGATGTAACAATCACATGGGATGCCCCCATGTCAAGAAACCGTCCGGCATTTTCCGCATTGATACCGCCACCGATCTGCAAGCCTCCCGGATATTCCGTAAGTGCCAGCTCTGCCTGATAGCAATCCTCCTCATAATACTCGCTTCCCGCCGGATTCAACAGGATAATATGTCCACCCTGTATACCCGCATCCTTATACATCCGGGCAAATGCTGCGCCATCGTACTCAGATACAAAATTCTCTTTTGCAGCATTTCCTTCATCCTGAAGGCTGCTGCCAACGATCTGTTTCACTTTTCCATTGTGTATATCGATGCATGGACGAAATCTCATATTTTCTCCCAGGCAATATGCCTTTTTTCATTTTTATATCGTTACAATGTCTGCAAATACAAAGTGTCCGCAGACATTGTTTATTCTAACACAGAACCTTCTATAATCCAAGTGTCATATAAAAACCTGCGGCAGTTGTCCATTTCATGCAGACTCAGATCATGACTCATAACTTACACAAATAGAAAAGGCCGATGCAAGCTCATCGACCTTCTCCTATACATATCACTCCGACATAGACCTGTTCCACGCCAGCCTCCTGTAATGCTTCTGTACATGCCTGCACTGTCGCACCTGTCGTATAAATATCATCTATTAATAAGACCGTCTTCCATTCCGCCGGAAGTGCCCGGACCTCTAATGCCTGTTTTATATTATTTGCACGTTCAAGCGGTGATAATTCCTTCTGTGGTGTCGTATCCGACACACGGAGCAAATGTCCGTTATCTACCGGAATATCCAGTCTCCGTCCTACCACATCTGCCAACAGCTCCGCCTGATTATATCCCCGTTTCCGTAATTTACTTCTGTGAACCGGTACGGGCAAAATGATCTGAAGCCGTTCTGCAAGTCCCGCTTTCCGGATCCGTTCTGCAACAAGACTTCCATAATATTCCACATATTCCCGTTTATTGTGATATTTGATCGCGAGCACACTGGATGCGACCGGTTCCACATACCGGAAGACCGGATATGCCCGTTCAAAACTCCGGATATGCGTCCTGCAGTCTGCACAGTATTCCAACTCCTCGTCATCCAGACTTTTTCCACATTTCATACATGTGGGTTCTGTCACATATGGCAGCAACTCATGTTTTCCGCAGATTCCTTTTGCACCATACGGCATAACCTCATCACAGATCGGGCATCGTCTTGGAAATACCAGATCTATCATTGCCCGGTTCCATTTGTTCTGTATCTGCATATATAGCCCCCTTTATTGCTTTTCCTGTTATATCATGTGCTTCGCACATTCAATGCATTCGGAAATTATCCCTCTCCTGATTTATGCCAGTTCTACCAGTCGTTCTGCAAATGTCGTATACCGCTTCTGTTCGTCGATATTATCGATCATCGTCTTAACCAGACCTATATTGCCTACGATCACAACACCCTTTCTTGCCCTTGTAACTGCCGTATAGAGCAGATTCCTGTTCAGCAGCTTTGCCGGACCTGTAAGAAGCGGAATCACCACGACCGGATACTCACTTCCCTGTGATTTGTGTATTGTGATAGCATATGCATGTTCCAGTTCATCAAGCTGGGAGTAAAGGTAATCTACCAGTCTTCCATCATCATATTCGACAACAATCTTCTGATCAAACTCATCAATCTCTTTTACAAAACCGACATCCCCATTGAATACACCTACCCCCTCTTCCTTCACGAAGCGTCCTTTTGCATCCATGATCTTCCATTCCAGCTTGTAATTGTTCTTGATCTGCATGACCTTGTCGCCCTTACGGAATACAACGTCATTTTTCTCTTTCTCCGGTATACTTCTGTTCGGTGGGTTTAGGATCTCCTGCAGCCGTTTATTCAGATTCTCAACACCCAGCTCATACTTCCGCATCGGAGTAAGCACCTGAATGTTCATCGGATCGACCTGGAAGAACCCAGGCAGACTGTCTAAGATCAGATGTTTCAATTCTGCGATAATATCCTGTGATCCCTGTCTTGGTATGTAGAAGAAATCCCGGCTTTTATTATTGATCGCAAGCTGTTTTCCCGCATTGATCAGATGGGCGTTCGTGATAATGTCACTGTTCTCGCCCTGTCGGAATATCTTATCCAACACTGTTACGGAAAATACTTCCGAACGAATGATGTCCTTTAATACATTTCCCGGTCCGACAGATGGAAGCTGGTTGGAATCCCCTACCAGCACCAGTCTGGTTCCCGGCATGATCGCCTGCAGTAAACTGTAAAACAGGCTGCTGTCTACCATCGACATCTCATCTATGATAATTACATCCGCTTCTAACGGATTGTTTGAATTTCTTGCAAATGTATAGGTGGAACTGTTTCCTTCTTCATCAATCCCGCCACCGGACAGTTCCAGAAGCCGGTGGATCGTCTGTGCCGTATATCCGGTTGCCTCGGTGATCCTCTTTGCCGCGCGTCCGGTCGGTGCTGCAAGCAACAGTTCCAGATTCAATTTCTCAAACATCTTGATCATGGCATTGATCGTTGTTGTTTTACCCGTACCCGGTCCACCTGTGATCACTGCCACGCCGTTATTGACTGCATTCTTGATCGCAAGTTTCTGCTTTTCTTCCAGTGTAATCTTCTCTACTTCCTCGATCTGTGCAAGCATCTTATCCAGTGGACGATCCTCTGATGTGAAATCAAGATCGATATCTGACAATATTCTTGCTGAATTCAGCTCAATATAATAATTTGCCGCAGCATAGACCGCAATTACAGCTCCGTCAAGCTCCTTTACGATCGCCTTGCCTGCCATCTGAAGCTCTATAATCTGGCTTCCGATCTCATTTTCCAGTTCTTCATTATATGGCACATTGTCATCCACCAGAAGTGAATACGTCTTTGCCACCAGCATCTGCTTTGGAAGATACATATGTCCAAGCTGGCTCGCATTTAACAATGTATATAACAATGCTGCCCTGATACGAAAATCCGAATCACTGCTGATCCCCATTCGTTCAGCGATCTCATCCGCCGTCTTAAAACCGACACCACTGATATCCTCAGCGATCTTATATGGATTTGACCGGATGATTTTATACATCTCCTGACCGTATTCATTGAAGATCTTCACCGCCAGATTAATCGAAATTCCATATCCGGTCAGAAAAATGATCGCATCCTGCATCTCTTTCTTTTCATTATAAGAGACTGCGATCTCTCTTGCTTTCCGCTCCGAGATACCCTTGACCTCTGCCAGTCGTTCCGGCTCTTCTTCAATGATACGCAGAGAATCCATCTTGAATTTCTTTACGATACGTTTTGCCAGTGCCTCACCGACACCTTTAATGATACCAGAACCCAGATATCGTTCTACACTTACCATATCGTCCGGCATCTTGATTTCATAGGATGTAAATTTGAATTGGAGATCATACTGGGGATGATTGACATATTCCCCTTCTGCAGATATGTAGATTCCTTCACTGATACCGTGAAGGGTTCCGACAAAAATGTCTTCGCCGTCTTCACCTTCTACAGTGAAAACGGCGTAGCCATTGTCGTCATTTTTATAGATAACTTTTTCAACATAACCTTCTTTTATCACAACAAGTCTCCTGCGTTACTCTGTCTTACTGTTGAGTAATTCGATATATTTTCCTGTTCCGATAGCAACTGCACGAAGTGGATCTTCTGCAGTCATGGTTGTAATTCCTGTCTTTTCTTCCAGAAGCTCTTCCAGTCCGTGGAGCAATGCTCCACCACCGGTCAATACGATACCTCTATCTGCAATGTCTGCTGCCAGCTCAGGAGGTGTCCGTTCCAGAACGGAATGAACGGCTTCACAGATCTGGGATGCAGGCTCACGCAGCGCTTCTTCTGTCTCATCTGATGTTACTGTTACTGTCTTTGGAAGTCCGGTTACCAGATTCCTGCCACGGATATCCAGTGTGATGTTCTCCGGTCTTCTGAAACAGGTTCCGATCTTGATCTTAATCTCCTCTGCGGTTCTCTCCCCGATCAGAAGATTGTGCTTCTTTCTCATAAAACGCACGATTGCTTCATCAAAATCATCTCCGGCAACCTTAATGGAAGCACTTACAACCGGGCCGCCAAGGGAAATAACGGCAATATCTGAAGTTCCGCCACCGATATCGACAATCATATTACCACATGGTCTGTAGATATCAATTCCTGCGCCGATTGCTGCTGCCACCGGTTCTTCTATAATCGATACATCTCTTGCACCTGCTGCATAAGTTGCATCTTCTACTGCTTTCTTCTCCACCTCCGTTACCTGCGAAGGCACACATACACTGATACGTGGACGTCTTCCAAAGTAACTTCTTCCCACTGCTTTCTGGACAAAATACTTTAACATCTTTTCTGTTATTGTATAGTCTGATATAACGCCCTGACGAAGTGGGCGGATCGCTACGATATTTCCCGGTGTTCTTCCAAGCATCAGTCTGGCTTCTTCACCGATCGCTACTATTTTATTTGTATCTCTGTCATAGGCAACTACGGACGGCTCTTTTAATACAACGCCCTTGCCTTTTACATATACCAATATACTGGCGGTACCTAAATCTATACCGATATCTGAACTTGCCATGATTGGTCCCCTTTCTGGTTACTGTTAATCCTGTACATCCCTTAATATTACAAGAGATGCCTTTCTTCCGTCAAGCCATTTCATGCTGACTTCGGATAAATCCATGATCTTATCGAACTGTCTGATATAACTTCTCCAGCTCACTTCTTTCCGTTCGGTCAGAAATGGCTTCTGCACCGTTGACACACCTTTAAATGTATCATTCAGATCACGGATCAGTGTCTTACTGTCTTTTCCTGTAAAATCATATCCGAGCATATCGTTTAACGGCTGATTGGAGAACAATACCTCTCCGGTCTCTTCATCACGGATAAAGATGCCGATCTTGATATGGTTATAAGTATCTACCAGAAGCTTATTTACCATTCGAATGTTGCCATCACCCTCTATTCTGGCAAGGATACCCTGAATGACGTTTCGAATATCCTTCGAGAATTCAATATCATCCTCTGACCATATCTTATCTGTATGATTGTTCGCCATAACAATACAACCGCTGATGATATTATTGATCTCTATGCTGAGTGCGACAAAACTCGTTACACCGATCTGCTCCATATTGCTCTGGAAGTTCTTAAAGTTATGGTTCTTATCTGCTACAATGCAGTCGTAAGAACGTTCCTTGCTGTGTGCAAAGAATTTCTTTCCCCGCTGCCATTCTTCCACATATTCTTCTGCAGACATGCTCTTTTCTCTTGACCAGATATGACTGCACATATACTCTTGATCTTCGTTCAGGGAATAGATCGCCATAACATCGATTCCCAGATAATCACTGGTTCTTTCCAAAATATTGCTGATCGTCTTATTATCATCACTGTCCATGGAACTGAGTGCTTCTGTCAGAATCTTCTGTCTCTGAATCTTCTCTTCTAACAACATCTCAACAGATTTGCTCCGTTCTGCTTCTTTGGACAGGACCTTGTCATTATATGCATATTCTGAGAAGATATTGCACATATTCCACTGGATCTTATAGACCTTCTTCATCTTTGTAACATCTGCTGTATCATATCCGCACAGGATCCAGGTTGCAATGTGTTTCTCTCCGATCTTAATCGGGGCTCCGCAGATAATACTTCCATCTATACCGTCATCCATCTCCATAATGACCGGAACATTGTTCTGAAGGATCACCTCATTTAACTTCACAATGATACTCTTATACTGAGGTTTTTCAAAAAGATCATAAAAGCTTCCCATATGCAGAGACGGTCCTGCCGGTTCTACAAGCTGATCTCCCGCCGGAGATACAACCGTTGAATATAGCCCGCTTAAGCTTGCAAATGCTTTTACAATACTGTTCCATTTGTCTTTATCGATACTCTCGCTCGTATATTCATTCTCATCTACATTCGTGTTCATAATGTAAGAAAGCTTGTCTTCATACTCTTTCTTAGCCTCCTCTACACTGTTCTGCAGCTTCTTGTTCTCTGTAATATCTGTTATAAAGAACTCAATCGTATAAGAAGAATCCCCTGCCTGTGTGATACTGTTCTGGGAACGAACCCATCTGACATTTCCATAATCATCTACGATACGATACTCGTCCTCATAATCGGATCCACCACTCTTTAACACATTCTTCGCATTCTGAATAACTCTTGCGCGATCCTGTGGATGAATATAGTCTTCTGTCAGTTTATTTCCCGCCATAAGCGCATCCACATTCATTCCAAGTAACCTGGCATTCGGTGTAATGTATTTCAATGTGCTATGTCCTCTGCTAATGGATTTTACCATCACAAGACTCTTGATCTTGTTCATAACAGATAATATATATTCACCTTTTTCCCCATCATAGGACTGCTTTTTTTCTTTTACAAATAATAATTCAATGCCATCAGCACATCCATCCGGCGACTTTACGATGTGACAGTTCAGCATCATAGTAGTGATTGCACTCTCTGCCGATACAAAACGTACCTTCATCTCAAAATCCGTATGTCCTGTATTCTCCGCCTTATAGAGATTCCCGATCAGAATATCATAGTCATTCTTAACTATAATATCGCGAATCCCTACTGCTCCACTGTAAAAGTCACCTTCTTTATATCCGAATTCCGTTATATTCTTTGTTACATAACGAGTCTGCCATCTGCTGTCCGGCTTGTAGAGATACAGTGCCAGAATGCCCGCATGGTTAATGATACGTTCCAGACTCATACTTCCGATTGCTACATCAGAGCGCAGTTCAAACAGTACCATATATGCCTTTTTCCCGTTATATTCAAACTGATTGACAAATCCACTTACAACCAGTCTTTTTTTCTTATTTATATTCAGAAGAAGCCGATGCCAGATAATCGTTTTCTTCTCATTTAAAATTGGCCAAAACTCATCACTGGACATAAACTTATCCGGCTCCATCGTGATCGAATCGATCTGGTTTCCAACCAGTTTTACTGCCGCATTATTGATACTTAAAACTTCTCCATCCTCGCAGAATACAACTGCGGGATATTCAATATGACTCAGAAAATCTGAATAATTGCTGATTTTGCCTATCTCCAAATGTATCCCTCTTTTCTCTTATGTAACCCCATAGACACATAAAACTTTTCCATGTCAGCCATAGAAAAGTTTCATGTATGTTAAATATCGCTGTTAATATTATTCCTCTGTTTTGTCGTCTTCCGTTCCGGCAGCTTCTTTATCATCCTCGGATGACACCATTGAAGTTGCTTCACTCTTCAGACCTGTAAATGCCTTATCTGCAATATCCTTTGTTACACAACATGCATCTACAACACCATCTAAGGCAGCCAGAAGTTCTCCCATATATTTGCTGACTGCATCACATTCCTTCTTTACATTCTTTCTGAGAACGTATGCTTCGCTGGTCGCTTTGTTTGTAATAGCTTCTGCTTCCTTCTGTGCATTTTCCTTCTGGGTTCTGCACTCATAATCTGTCTTTGCACTTAAAGCTTCTGCAGCTTCATGTGCTTTATTTCTTGTACGCTCGCTGTCGTTGTAAGCCTGCTCCTTCAGACTTGCGCAGGTTGCTTCCGTCTCATCATACATCTGCTTGCACTTTGCATTTGTCTCTGTCTCAAGTGCATTGCAACGATCGGTTGTATCCTTCTCCATTGCTTCACACTTTGCAGTCATCTCTGCATGCTGCGCATCACACTCTTTATTCGTCTGGGCAATCAGCGCATCTGCGCTCTCTCTTGCCTCTAAGAGTGTTCTTGAAATGGATTCATATCTTCCTGCGGATTCGAATTCCTTCTGCTTATAAGCGTTTACCTGCTCCTTCAGAGATTCAATCTCGCTTTCATATTCTGCATTCTTTGCCTTTAAGCCATCAATTGTCTTATTTGACTCTGTCAGGTTTACTTCTCTCATAGTCTTAAGGCTTAATACGGCTTCGCTGAGCTTGTTTACATTTGCCTTTAACTCATTGACTTCCTTTTCATGATCAGCCTTTAACTCTTCAATATAATAATCAACTGAATTCTTATCATATCCACCAAATGTTACTGTCTTAAATGATGCTTCTGTCTTTACTTCTTCCTCATCAAAATTATTGTCTTTTGCCACGATGATCCCTCCAAAATAATCTATTATTTAAGCATCTTCCTGTCGTCAGGGCAATCATTGCGCCTGCCATCGTCATCTATTTCTGTGTGTTATACTTATGCATTCCAGTACAGATGCTCATTTTCTGTAAGCACTAATTGAAATGATTATAACACACCCTTATAGTTTTGCACAATTATTTTTTCTTAATTTAGTTACAAAGCACATATTTTGTGCTATATTGGACAAGGAAATCAAACCGAACTGTTAGGAGGAATTTTTATTACTATGAAACACACAAGAAAATGCCTGACCACTGCATTTATGATCCTGATCTGTCTTTTTGCTTTTACCAGCTGTGGTCAGAAAAAAGTTACCGCATACCAATCGTATGTAAAAAATCTTCTCGATGTTAATTATAAAGGTGATTACACCAATTATGTGAAACAGAATAAAGGAAATGAAACCGATGCACTTGCACTGTATCAGGACTGCCTTTCCAATCTCGCAAACCAATTGATCACACATTATAATCTGAATACCAACCAGTCTGTTGAAGTAAACCAGACTTTTACCACTGTTGCTGCCGCTATTTACAATGATGCACGATATGAAGTATCGGAAAGCTATAAAGAAAACGGGGACTACTATGTGGATGTAACCATATATCCACTGGCAATCCTTGACCAGTCCTACGATGAAATTATTGCTTATATTGAAGCCTTTAATAAAGACGTAGACGACGGTGTCTATAATGACGTTAAGAAAGAGGAATATGATAAAAAGTTTGCAAACGGTATTGCATCGATCCTTTCTTCTCATGCCGAAAAACCACAGTACAAGGATCCTGTAGTCATCAAGGCACTTATCAACGATGACGGTGAATACTACAGCATCTCATCCGACAGCCTGAAGGAGATCGATCAGGCAATGATCGCTACTGAGACCGCTGACGCTACGGAAGCCGACACTTCCGAGGAATAAACGGACGAAAGACAACAGCACCAATTTTTCATCTAAAAAAAAGAACAATACCCTTTCACTACGCAGAACACTCTCGTTCTATTTTTCACGTAGCGGTACTAAACTCCCACCTAACGGTGGTTCGTTAAGGACCGACGTTCGTAACTGAGACCTTAGCGAGGCTCGCCGAGGTTAGTTCGAAGTTATACAGAGTAAAAAGGTCTGCTACATGAAAGATATTGTTCTTTTTTCTATCTATACATACTACACGCTGTTGTCTTTCTGCCTATTGATAAAATACTTACAGAATAGTTATATGAAAAGGCTTCGTCTGTCAGAAACAGGACGAAGCCTTTTGGTTTATTTCTCGCGGAATGTGAATTCCTCGTTTGCTAATTTGAATTTGCTGCCATCGATCAGCATCATGTCTGTGCCGCTGTTGATGATCTTGCCACCAAGATAGGTGTGATTGGTTGATTTGTTATCACGCAGATAATAAACGCCATTGACGTTGATGATATATGCATGACGACGGCTGACAGAATTGTTGTCTGTTACCTGATAATCAACACCCTGTGCAGACTTACCGATACAAAAGATCGGTTTGTCGATCTTAATCCGCTCACCGGTTCTGGTTCTTACGATAACAGGACCCGGTTTGCTCTTGGATGCATTCGTCAAAACAGTCGTTGATGTAATGTCTGAATCATCATCAAATCCGATATCATTACCGGAATAATCCTTAACTTCCTTTGCCAGTTTAAAGCTTGGAGTTGATACAACGGTTGTCTGTAATGGAACTTCCTTATCTTCTATTGCCTCTGCTTTCTGCGGTCTGACAATGAAATGCTGCTCATCCTCCGGATGAACATTGTTGTCGTTCTTCATATCTGTGATCATCTTGTAGAACTCTGACAGATAGAAGGATGGATTATGATCAAAGAATTTGATCAGTTCATATCCACAGTCTGAAGCTTTCTTATTTGCAAAGTCAAGCTTGTTTACCAGATCTCTGACAAACTTCTCCATATTGCATTTTTCCATCGGTTTATCAATTGGAAGGAACACAAGCTGAACACTCATATCCTCCAGATTCAGATACATGTATCCAATATTCAGGATAACCTTACCGAGTGGCATATCATTCGCCTTCAGGTACATCAACTGGTCAGCTATGCTGAACATAATATCCACCAGTTCGTCCCTGTGAATCTTCTTTGTAATAAACTGATTCATCGTAATCATGGCCGGAATCGAATATGTAAGTGCTCTCTGTCCGTCAATATACTCTTCATGGCAAAAGCTGTTGTTTCCTACAAATGATGTATTGTACAGCTCGACTTCATTATGAAGGATCTGGACATCATCTTCAATCTTAAAATATAATTTGTACTCATCGCACAAATATGTCTTCTCTGTGCTCATAATAACGCCCTCCGCAATTATTCTCCAGCCACTCAAGTCCCATTTACTCTACAGTAACAGACTTGGCAAGATTACGCGGTTTATCTACATCCAGCCCTTTTGCATCTGATGTATAGTATGCGATCAACTGCAAAATAACAGCCGCTGCAAATACAGTAAATAAACTATCCTGCTTAGGTATTCTTATATGCTTATCACATATCTGGGTGTCAGTAACTTCGTCACCCATACTAATTAGAATAACATATGCTCCCCTGGCTTTTACTTCCCTTATATTTGAAACCATCTTCTCGTATACAGCCGGCTGTGTCGCTAACGCGATAACCGGTACATTCTCTGTGATCAGAGCGATCGTACCATGTTTTAATTCACCCGCTGCGTAAGCCTCCGCATGAACATAGGATATCTCCTTCAACTTCAGAGCCCCCTCCAGTGAAAGAGTATAATCCATGCCCCTTCCGATAAAGAATGCATCCGGAGCCATCTTTATATAATTAGCAACAGTCTTGACTTCATCTGCCTGAAGCAGGGTTTCTTCTATTACCGGAATTGTTCCCAACAGTTTGCTGATAAATTCCTTTGCCTGCTCTTCTGAATAAATTCCTTTTACAAGTCCAAGCCTGCAGCCGATTAAATACATTGCCGCCATCTGAACCGAATATGCCTTTGTACTTGCAACTGCAATCTCCGGTCCGGCATGTGTATATAACACATAATCACTTTCTCTTGCGATCGTAGACCCTTTTACATTTACGATCGAAATAACCTTGGAACCACATCTTTTTGCCAGACGCATTGCTTCTAATGTGTCAATTGTCTCTCCCGACTGGGAAGTTACGATAACCAATGTCTTCTCATTGATCAGTGGTTCTTTATAACGGAATTCTGATGCGATCTCCACATTTACCGGTATACGAAGCTCTGATTCGATCATTGCTTTTCCTACGATTCCGGCATGCATAGCAGTTCCGCATGCAATGACTGTGATATTTTCACAATTTTTAAATACTTCATCATCAATCCCGTCTTCTGTAAAATCAGGGAGTGAATTCACAATTCTTGGTGTGATCGTATTTCTCAGGGATTCCGGCTGCTCATAAATCTCTTTTAACATGAAATGTGGAAATCCACCTTTCTGAGCGGCTGTGATATCCCATGTAATCTCTAACATCTGTGGCTTTACTTCATTGCCTTTCAGATCCTCAACCCGGATTCCTTCCTGTGTCATTGTAAGGATATGATATTCCGGCACAACAAAATAATCTTTTGAGAATGAAATGATCGCTGTCAGGTCTGACGCAATGATAGATCCTTCTTCGCTGTGTGCTGCTACCATCGGGCTGACATTTCTTACTGCATATATGATTCCAGGTCTGTCTGCAAACATAATGCAAAGCGCAAATGAACCCGCAATTATCTTAACCGCCTTCCGAATCGCTGCGATCGGATCACCATCATACAGAGTATCCAGCAGGGCTGCCACAACTTCAGAATCTGTTTCTGATACAAGCTTATCTGCCAGTCCATACTCTCTTATGATGTCACTGTAATTCTCAATGATACCATTGTGGATAAGAGCAACATTTCCACATCTGTGCGGATGCGCATTCGCATCTGTAACTCCACCATGTGTTGCCCATCTTGTATGTCCGATACCGCAAGTCGATGAATAATCTCCATCCTTACACAGTTCCCTGAGTTCGCTGACTCTTCCTGCCTTCTTCCGGATCGTTAATGTATCATCGTCATTTAAAAGTGCAATACCCGCACTGTCATAGCCTCTGTACTCTAACCGCTCCAGTCCATCGATCAGGATATCCTTCGCCGGCTTTCTGCCTGTAAAACCTATGATTCCACACATATATTCAATTATCTCCTTTCGGCTTATGATGCATATTTCTTTTTCTGTTCGTATATCTGTCTTTATCGTCCGCCAGATATTTTACTGCATCATCAAATTATCCGGTCATGCTGCTTTGTTTTGGAATCTCTTCCATATTTGGCATGCATGTGCGCATCCGGACTCTGCGTAGAGGCATCCGCCGAATTTTCGATAACCTCTATCCTCGTCACCCTTTTCGTCGTTGATCCAAAGGGACATGGCGCTAAGATTTCTAAATCTTTCAAAATCTGCTTTCCTCCATACTATAAGCAGACATTAAAATTCTATCATAGACCACCCAATAAATCAACGACTTCATATCTGTAGGGCTGCGTTTTCTATTAAATTAATTAGCTGATGAATGAACCACCTGGCAGATTCTTCTCGGTTGTAAGAAGGGACAGATTGCCCTCTGCATCCTCTGCACACAGCAGCATACCTTCTGATACAACTCCTGCAAGCTTGCATGGCTTCAGGTTTACGATCGCAACAACGCGCTTTCCAACCATTTCTTCCGGTGAATAGGAGCCTTTAATTCCCGATACGATCTGTTTCACATTGTTCTCACCGAATTTAACCTGAGAACATAAAAGTTTTCTGGAATTCTGTACTTCCTCACATGCAATGATCTCGCCGATCATCAACTGCATCTTCTCAAATTCTTCGATCGTGATCTGCTGTTTATTCAGAACAGACGGATCACTGTTAAGTGCAGCGACCTTAGCTTCTGCCTGTTTCATTTTCTTCTTTTCTTCGGAATTCTCTTTTTCTTCCTTCTGCTTCTTTGCTTTCTCGTAGATAGTTTCTTCTACCGGAGGTGCAAACTTGGCAACTTCTGCCATAACTTCCTTTACGTCCAGTCTTGCAAACAGAATCTCAGGAGTTTCTGTTACCTTGTTTCCGGATGGGTAAAGTCCGAATCTTCCAAGCTCTGTTACCTTTCTCTTTGCAGCATTTAACTGGTTCAGGATCTTAACAGAGGTATCCGGCATATATGGCTCCAGAAGGGACGCACCGATCACGATGCTCTCAACCAGATTATATAATACGGTATTCAGACGATCCTGCTTTGTTTCATCTTTTGCAAGTGCCCAAGGCATGGTCTCGTCGATATATTTGTTGCATCTCTTGAATAAGGTGAAGATCTCTGAGATCGCATCTGCAACCTTTAACTTATCCATGCATTCTGCGACCTTGATACGGCAGTTTAATACGACATTCTTCAGATCTTCATCTACTTCTTCTATTACTCCGGTATTCGTAACTACACCGCCAAAGTATTTGTTTGACATAGAGATCGTACGATTTACCAGATTTCCAAGTGTGTTTGCAAGCTCGGAATTGATTCTTTCTACAACCAGCTCCCATGAAATGATTCCGTCATTCTCAAACGGCATCTCATGCAGAACAAAGAAACGGACTGCATCCACACCAAACAGGCGGACCATATCATCTGCATACATTACATTTCCCTTGGACTTACTCATCTTACCGTCATTCTGGATCAGCCATGGATGTCCGAAGATCTGCTTTGGAAGCGGTACTCCAAGCGCCATCAGCATGATCGGCCAGTAGATCGTATGGAATCTTAAGATATCTTTTCCGATCAGATGTAAGTCAGCAGGCCAGTATTTTTTATATAATTCATCGTTATTACCGTCTACATCGTATCCAAGACCTGTAATATAGTTTGATAATGCATCGATCCATACATAGATAACATGCTTGTCATCAAAATCAACCGGGATACCCCATTTAAAGGATGTTCTGGATACGCACAGATCCTGAAGTCCCGGCTTGATGAAGTTATTGATCATCTCGTTCTTTCTGGACTCCGGCTGAATAAAATCAGGATTCTGCTCAATGTGCTTCATCAGTCTGTCCTGATATTTGCTGAGTTTGAAGAAATATGCTTCCTCTTTTGCTTCCTGTACCGGTCTTCCGCAGTCCGGACATTTGCCGTCTACAAGCTGTGAATCTGTAAAGAAGGATTCACATGGAGTACAGTATTTTCCTACATATTCCCCCTTATATATGTCACCCTGATCGTACAGCTTCTTAAAAATCTTCTGAACCTGTCTCTCATGATCTGCATCTGTTGTTCTGATAAATTTGTCGTAAGATGTGTTCATCAGATCCCAGATATTCTTAATCTCGCCTGAAATCTCGTCAACGAATTCCTTTGGAGTCTGCATGTTCTCAAAAGCCTTGTTCTCGATCTTCTGACCATGTTCATCGGTTCCGGTCTGGAATCTTACATCATATCCTGCGAATCTCTTGTACCTTGCAATGCTGTCAGCCAACACAATCTCGTAGGTGTTGCCTATATGAGGTTTACCTGATGCATATGCAATGGCGGTTGTAATATAATACGGTTTTTTTGCCATTTCAAAAACCCTCCTTGATAAAACTACAAACACGAATGAAATGTCTGCGCTATTTTTTCTGGCAATCTTATGTGCTCAGATAACAAAAATTATATGCCTTTTTTGTGCAAATTGTCAACAGATTCCATTTGTTTTTATAGTATTTTTGCAACCTGCATATATAAATAGAATTCTGTCTTTTTTTTCGGATTTCTTTTATGCTATAGTATGTCCGAACAGTTCGATCATGTAATACCGCACGACACATCTGTGGATCTGCCGTCATCTGTTACTGTTTAAAATTATACTTTTATTATTGAGGTTATTCTGTCATGAAAAATTTTTTAACGAAAACACCTGTTGTTATCACACTTGCACTCATCTGCTGTGCCTTATGGGGAAGCGCCTTTCCCTGCATCAAGATCGGCTACCGGATGTTTTCAATCGGCGGAAATGATACCGCATCCCAGATCCTGTTCGCCGGCATCCGTTTTCTGCTCGCCGGACTTATGGTTATCCTTATCTGCAGCTTCATATATAAAAAGCCTTTGATCCCACATAACGGGACAACGGTCAAACGTATCTTTATCCTGTCATTGTTCCAGACTATCCTACAATACGTCTTCTTTTACATCGGTCTGGCAAATACGACCGGAAGCAAGGCAGCGATCATTGAAGCGACAAACGTCTTTCTGGCAATTCTTGTATCGGGTCTGTTATTTAAAATGGAAAAGGTTACATCCAAAAAGATGCTTGGATGTCTGATTGGATTTATCGGAGTTGTTATCATCAATCTGGGAAATGGTGTAGACGCGCATTTCTCTCTCACCGGAGAAGGCTTCATCCTGTTATCAACAGTGGCTTATGCTTTCTCTTCAGTTATCATCAAATATTTTTCCGATAAGGAGAATCCGGTTCTGCTCAGCGGCTGGCAGTTCTTTGTCGGCGGCTTCGTGATGATCCTTTGCGGACTTGCCGGAGGCGGACATATCGCAGGAGACTCCGCTCCTGCTGTCCTGCTTCTGCTCTATATGGCGTTCATCTCGGCCTGCGCCTATACATTATGGAGTCTGCTGTTAGCGCACAACCCGGTATCCCGGATCGCCGTCTACGGCTTCTCGAATCCGGTCTTTGGCGTACTGTTATCAGCTCTGTTTCTGCATGAAACATCTGCCTTAAACATCCGCTGTCTGGTCGCACTTGTTCTTGTCTGTGCCGGCATCATCCTTGCAAACACAGAAAAAGCCGCATAAAAATACCATCTTTCATTCAACAAAACCTTACACTAAAACTTTTATAATGCTATGTTCTGTCAAATAAAAGATGGTATTTTATAAATTTCTCACAACGCCGAATATCAGCGCCGCCATGATCAGTATATAGATTAAAACCGTGTCCGCTGTACCCAGCCGATATGCGTCTCCTTTTATATAGTTCAAATCTCCCCTGACTATCAGATATATGATACATGGTCCTGCAATGTACAAAAACGGATTATAGGAAAAGGATGTCCGTATCTCTCCTTTTAATAAAGACAGGCATGCTCTGGTTATCCCACAACCGGGGCACTGCCATCCGGTCAGTGCCCGGAATATGCAGGGTACTGCCAAACCGGTCAGTCTGACAAATACCGCATACAGGATTCCTGCTAAAAGAATAATGCTATCCCGATATATAATCTTTCGGACACGATTTTTCTTTTCTTCCATATATGTTTCTTACTGTCCGTTATATGGGTTGTTATTATCATTTCCATTGCTGTATGGATTATTGCCGCTCTGGTTGTAACCACCATACTGCTGGCTCTGATCATAGCCACCATACTGCTGATTCTGGTTGTATCCGCCGTACTGCTGGTTCTGATTATAGCCGTTATACTGCTGGTTCTGATATCCACCATTATATGGCTGGCCATATCCGTTCGTTCCGCTGTACTTATTAATCGCATCCTGTGCCAGTGCGTAGTCGATAATTCCAAGTCCAAATAACTGAAGAACTACAAACAGGATACCGCTATTGCTGGATGGCATACCGCCTCTGTTCTTGATGATATCGACCTTTTCACCCATCTTGTAAGCCCAGTACCATCCATAAATACCACAGGTAACAAGTGTAAGCAACAGTGCCATTCCGCCACCTGCCAGTTCATTCTCACCCGACATCTCATTTGTATCGTCTGTAATACATACAAACCAGTAAAGTCCATAAATACCACAGGTAACGATCGTCAATAAGATACACATACCAATACTTCTTTGTTTCATACTTTCCTCCTTGCCGATGCTCCTTCCGCATCTCTGATTTCATATAACAAAAAGTATAAAATATTTATAAACTGCTGTCAACGAAGTCTGTACCAAAATATTGCTTATTCTGCTATATTTATGCATAATGTACCAGTATCTATCTGTTATCGCCCTGTATGTTTGCAAAATAAATACAAAAAAATTGAAAAAAAATACATATCGTGATACAATTTATTTTTCTGTTATTATTTCAATAACAATATTATAAATATGCCCTGCTTCCCTATTTTATGTTATATGAATATATGCAATTTTTCTGTATAATTTATGCATATATGCGAAGCAGTGACGAATACATACTATTTTAAAGAAGAGGTGTCAGTTATGAAAAACATGTTAAACTTCAAGGAATTCACAGCAGATGAGCTGATGGATATCCTGAACCTTGCTCTGGATATGAAGAAGAATCCGGAGAAGTACAGCGAATCCTTAAAAGGAAAGAAACTTTATACTTTATTTGAAAAGACATCAACCAGAACCTTTCTTTCATTTGCAACCGGCATTACCGAGTTAGGTGGTACCTACTACAACCAGTTATGGAAGGACTCCAACTTTGTACTCGGAGAGCCTGTTTCCGAGATCAAATATGTCTGCCGTAATGTTGATATCATCATGGCACGTCTGATCAAAAATGAAACTGTTGAATTATTTGGCAAGAATGCTACGGTTCCATTTATCAACGGCTGTGATAATTCCTACCATCCATGCCAGATCCTTGCAGATGCCCTCACGATCCTTGAGAAGTTTGGAACTCTGGATGTCAATCTGATGTACATCGGTGCAAAGAACAATGTATTTAACTCCCATGTTGAATTCTTCTCCAAGATGAAGAAGGGTACGTTATACGGACTGACTCCACTTGTAAATGAGACAGCCTGTGGTCCTGATTTCTATGAAGAAGCAAAGAAAAGCGGTCATTATATCGAGCTTGATCCTGCCATGTCCATGGAAGAAGCAAAGGAATATGCAAATAAGATGGATGTCCTCTACACGGATACATGGGTAGATATGGAATTCTTCAACAATCCTGCTTATCAGAAGCAAAAGGAAGAAACCCTTGCAAAGATGATGCCTTACCAGTTAAACGGCGACTTCACAAAAGACAGCAAAGCGATCGTATTCCACGATATGCCAATGCATGTCGGCTTCGAAATCTCTCAGGATGTCGTAGATAAGAACCTCGACCATATCCTAGACGAGGCAGAAAACCGTCGTCATGCTGAAAAGGCCGTAATGTACACACTCTTAAATTCATAAAACCATGGAATGTTGATAACCGCCGGGGGCATACTGTTATATCGCAAGCATTATCCGAGGCCGGTACTTAAGTTGCGTCCTTTGCAACTTTATGTACCGCTGCACGAGGATACGAGTGGAAACGTCTTGCGAATAACAGTATGCCCCCCGGCGGTTATTTACATTCCATGATTTTACTGGAAAAAACCGGTTGCATGGCATTCAGGCAGGTGCTATAATCGGGGATAGCAAATTTGTAAGGAGGCCGCCATGAAACATCTGATAGACCCAATGGATTTAAGTTTGGAAGAGCTCGATCACATTTTAAATCTTGCTCAGGATATTATTGATCATAAAGAAAAATACAGTGAGTTATGCAAAGGCAAAAAGCTCGCTACTTTATTTTTTGAACCAAGTACAAGAACTCGTTTAAGTTTTGAAGCCGCCATGATGGAATTAGGTGGTAATGTACTTGGTTTTTCTTCTGCCAGTTCATCATCCTCATCTAAGGGTGAAAGCGTTGGTGACACAGTAAAGGTTGTAAGCTGTTATGCAGATATCATAGCTATGCGCCATTTCAAGGAAGGCGCTCCGATGCTTGCATCCATGAAATCCGATGTACCGATCATTAATGCAGGTGACGGTGGACATAACCACCCAACACAGACACTGGCGGATCTTTTAACGATCAAACGTGAAAAAGGAAGGCTGGACAACCTTGTGATCGGCTTCTGCGGAGATCTGATGTTTGGACGTACCGTTCATTCTCTGATCAAAGCAATGTCCCGTTATGAAAATATCAGTTTTGTGCTTATTTCACCGGATGAATTAAAAATTCCTGATTATATCCGCACAGAAGTGATCGAGAAGAATAATATACCTTATAAGGAAGTTTCATCTATGGAGGATGTGATCGGAGAACTGGATATCCTCTATATGACAAGAGTACAGAAAGAACGTTTCTTCAACGAAGCAGACTACATACGATTAAAGGATACTTACATACTGGATAACAGTAAGATGGCACTTGCCCGTCCGGACATGTGTGTCCTGCATCCGCTGCCACGAGTAAATGAGATTGCTGTTGAAGTGGATGACGATCCAAGAGCATGTTATTTCCGTCAGGTATTAAATGGTAAATATGTCCGTATGGCATTAATTGCCACACTGCTTGGTTTAGCATAGGAGGTACAAACAGATGAACATAGACAGTATTCAAAATGGTATCGTACTTGATCACATTGCTGCAGGCAAGGCACTCCAGATCTATAATGACCTGCATCTCGACAAGCTGGACTGCTCCGTAGCAATTATCAAAAATGTCAAAAGCCAGAAAATGGGTAAAAAGGATATCTTAAAGATAGATCAGGATATCGACATCAACCTTGATGTCCTTGGATATATCGATCCGGATATCTCCGTTAATATTATCCGTGACGGAAAACTGGTGGAAAAGAAAAATATTGAGCTTCCAGAACGTCTGGTAGGCATCAAGAAATGTACCAATCCGCGCTGTATAACCTCAACCGAACAGGGAATCCAGCACATCTTTAAGCTTACAGACAGAGCACACCGGATTTATCGTTGTATTTACTGCGAAGCAGATAAATAATTTTACTTGCTATTTACTTTTCGCAAAAATATGCTATAATCTAGAAGTTATCTGTGCGGTAAAGTATCGAAAAACGACAGAAATTTTAACCGGACTTTTTAAATATGTTTATAAATATTTAGAGGTGCAATATGGAACAATATGTGATCAAAGGCGGTCAGCCTCTTGAAGGAGAGGTAACTATTGCAGGTGCAAAGAACGCAGCTCTCGGAATCCTTGCTGCTGCCGTAATGACCGATCAGGAAGTTATAATAGAAAATGTACCAAATGTAAGAGATACCCGTGTCCTTCTTCAGGCAATTCAGGGTATTGGTGCGACAGTACGCTACATAGACGAACATACCGTATCCATCTGTGGCGCCGCTATCAATCCAAACAGTGATCTGTGCGTAGATGATGAATTCATCCGTAAGATTCGTGCATCTTACTATCTGTTAGGTGCATTACTTGGAAAATACAAGCACTCTCAGGTTGCATTACCTGGTGGCTGTGATATTGGTGCAAGACCGATCAATCTTCATATAAAAGGATTTGAAGCACTTGGTGCACAGGTTGATATTACAAATGGAACTATCTCCACTTATGCCGAAGAACTGATTGGAAGCCATATTTATATGGATGTTGCATCCGTTGGTGCAACGATCAATATTATGATGGCTGCAGTTCTCGCTGAAGGTAAAACCACCATTGAAAACGCAGCAAAAGAACCACATATTGTCGATGTTGCCAACTTCTTAAACAGTATGGGCGCAAATATCAAAGGTGCAGGAACTGATGTCATCCGTATCCGTGGTGTTAAAGAACTTCATGGTACTACTTATTCCATCATTCCGGATCAGATCGAAGCCGGTACATTTATGGTAGCCGCTGCTGCAACAAAAGGTGATATACTGATCAAGAATGTAATTCCAAAACATCTGGAAGCTATCACTTCCAAGTTAAATGAGATCGGTGCTCATGTAATTGAATATGATGACTCTGTAAGAGTTATGTCTGATAAACGTTTGAAACCAACCAATATCAAAACACTTCCTTATCCGGGTTTTCCAACGGATATGCAGCCGCAGATGGCTGTCACACTGGCACTTTCAAACGGAACCAGCATTGTAACAGAAAGCATATTTGAGAATCGGTTCAAATATGTTGCCGAGCTTGCCAGAATGGGCGCTCACATCCGGGTAGAAGGCAATACCGCTATCATTGATGGTGTAGAATCCTTCTCTGGTGCAAATGTAGCTGCTCCGGATCTTCGTGCCGGTGCTGCTCTTGTGATTGCTGCATTAGTTGCAGATGATTTTTCCGTTATATCAGATATTAAGTATATCCAGCGTGGATATGAGAAATTTGATGAAAAGATCCGTGGTCTGGGCGGAAAGATCGAAAAAGTTGATACTGACAAAGATATTCAGAAATTTAAATTAAAAATCGGATAAATATACACATGAAAAAAGAGATGCCTGCTCCACTATATCGGTCAGCATCTCTTTTTATTTTCAAATCAACAATCACATTTTCACAACCAAATATTTTTGACCTGTCCCGCTGTCCTATTTTCTATTCCAACCTATATGTTCTATATTGTACGCACATCCAATTTTTTCTGTGAAATCACTAATTTTTTGACGAAAAAGGGGTTTGTTTTTTCTGAGATTATGGTAAACTAAAATCAGTATTGTATTTTTTAGGCTTATATATTTTTATCACAAAAATTGAATCGTGCATTTATATACAAAGGAGAGCATCATATGAATAACAAACGGCTAAGTAACAGACCATACCGATCCGCCATACTGGCGATCGCAGCACTTATCTGCTGTCTTGTGGTCTGTCTTTTCATGAACAGCGGACTTTCTGATGCCGCAGGAAAATCCGGTCATATCAAAGATGGAGTAACGAATGTTTATTTCCGTGATGCCCCCGGCGGCAATCCTGTAACGGATCACGGCAGTAACATTATGTTAAATGGAGGTCACAAGCTTACAATCCTGAACACCTCAAACAGCTCCTGGTATAAAGTATCCCTTGTTTATAACAAGACAACCTATACCGGCTACGTATCCGCTTCATATGTCACTATCGACAAAACAGACTCTTCTGATAAAAACAATACAACAGCAACGACAGAATCCTCAGGGAAAAAATCCGACAAAGATTTTGAATCCTATATGAATGATCAGGGATTTCCGGAAAGCTATAAGGCACAGCTCCGGGAACTGCATGAGGCTCATCCATCCTGGACTTTTAAAGCTGTCCAGACAGGAATCGACTGGGATGATCTTGTAGATAATGAACGAAACAAATCCGGTCAGATCAAAAATCTGGTTCAGGGAACCAGCAGTTATCCACGCTACAACTGGCGTTCCACGACGATCGGTTACAACATCAAAACCGATACATGGGCATCCTTTGATGGTAACTGCTGGTATGCCGCATCGGATAAACTGGTCTCCTACTATCTGGATCCCCGTGTTTATCTGTATGAACGGTTCGTATTTGCATTTGAGAATCTCTCTTATGAAGATTCTCAGTCCAAATCCGGCGTGGAATCCATTTTGAACGGAACCTTTATGTACAAATCCAAGCCATCCGGTTCCAACAGTACATATTCCGAACTGATCATCAAAGCCGGAAAGGCAGTCGGTGTCAGCCCATACCACATTGCCTCCCGAATCAAACAGGAGGTTGGCTCATCACTCAGTTCTGCCACAAATGGAAAGCATTCCGTATATCCGGGAATCTATAATTTCTATAACATCGGCGGTTTCGACAGCGTAACCGGAAACGCCGTTACAAATGCACTTAAATGGGCATCCTCCGGTTCTACCTACGGAAGACCGTGGAACACCGTATACAAATCCATCTATGGCGGCGCTCAATACATTGGAAATAATTACATTCTGCAGAAGCAGAATACTTTGTATACACAGAAATTCAATGTCACAAATACCTCTGCCCTATACTCCCATCAGTATATGACCAATGTTCAGGCGGCTTCCTCTGAAGCCTCTAAGGTATACGATGCCTACAGTGGCGCAGGCACACTGAACAATTCAATCACATTCTGTATCCCGGTATACAAAAATATGCCGGATACCATGGTCAGCAAACCGGCAGACAGTGGCAATCCAAACAACTATCTCAAATCACTGAGTATTGATAACTATTCCCTGACACCAACATTTGCAGTCAATACAACAACCAAGTATTCCCTGATCGTATCAGAGAAAACAAGTTCTGTTACGATTTCTGCAAGTCCGGTCAACAAAAACGCTTCCGTATCCGGAACAGGAAAAGTCAGTCTGTCAAAGGGTACGAATACAGTAAAAATTACGGTAAAAGCCCAAAGCGGCGCAAAACGTACTTATACATTAACGATCGTCCGTGGTAAATCTTCCGGTAATTCCAGCTCAGATCCTGAATTTGACGGTAACTATACTGTATCCGACGGAACCATAACCGGCGTAGCAGTATCAACCACCGTATCTGCATTTGTCTCCAATCTTGGATGTACAAACGGAACTGTCAGTGTAAGGACTTCATCCGGTGAAGAAAAGACATCTGACCGTATCGGTACCGGTGACATTGTAAAAATAACTGTTTCGGGCAATACCAGCACCTATACCGTTATTATTTTCGGTGATGTAAATGGTGACGGAATTATCAATGCACTGGATCTGTTAAAGATACAGAAGCATATTATCGGTGCTTCTACCTTAAAGGATCCATACCTGAAAGCCGCAAATATCAAACGAAGTGGTATGTTATCTGCTCTCGATCTGTTAAAAGTCCAGAAATATCTGATGGGCGCAGCACAGATCATGCAGCAGTAAATGAATAGATGATAAAATACAGGAGATATATAAAATGAAAACAAGAAAAAAATTAGCAGCATTATGTATGATCTTGGTTCTGGGATTAAGCTGTCTGGTATATGGAAACAGCATACACTCCTATGCAGCATCTACCCAGTTCTCGATCTCGCTTTCATCCTCATCCATTCAAAAGGGTGGTTCGGTTACAGTAACCGTATCGATCAGTTGTTCTGAAGCACTGGGTGCTTACAGCTATTGTCTGTCCTATGATTCCTCCTTACTGGAATATCAGTCCGGCGATGGCTATGGCGGAGGTGGAACCGTATCCTGTGCCGGATATGGCGATGGAAATATTACTTCTGCTTCCAACAGCTTTACATTTTCTGCTATAAATACAGGATCTGCCTATGTCAGTACGGGAAGCTCCGATGTCTATACATGGGGCGAAGAACATGCCGGAGCATCAGATGCAGGTGCTACGATCACAATAACAGCCGCCGGCGGCAACAGTACAACAGAAGCAACGACCAGCGAACCAAATACAACAGACACCCCGGCTACAACAGAAACAAATTCTTCCGAATCTACAACAGAAGATACGACAGACACTTCTTCCGAGGACACAACGGAAGATACCACAGAGGAAATGTCTGATAACTGTTATCTGTCTTCGATCCAGATCACACCAGGTGAATTAAAGCCTGAATTTGCAAAAGATACATATACTTATGAGACAACCGTTCCCGGAGATACCACAAGCCTTGCGATCAATGCGATCCCAGAAGACAGCAAATCATCCGTTTCCATTACCGGAAATGAAGATTTTGAACCGGGAAAGACCTCTCATATCTCTATCAAGGTTACTGCTGAAACCGGCGATAATCATATCTACGACATTGCGGTTAATGTGGAAGAACTGGTAGATACAAGAGCGATCATCCAGATTGATGGAAAAGATTATTATTTTACAGAAGATTACAGCAAGCTTACTATTCCAGAAGGATTTGCCGAAATAAAAGAGAAATATAATGATACCGAAATCATTCTCTATCAGTCTCCAAACGGACTGGTTAAATGTGCTTATCTGACAGATAAGGACAGCAAAAACGGAGCATGGTATATCATTGATACTACTGCAAAATCTGCGGTTCCATTTATCAATGTTGCATCTGCTTACAAAAGCTTTATCATTCTGACAGCCGGCGAAGACGTTACAGTGCCGTCGGGTTACACAGCTTTCACCTATAAGTTTAACAAAAATTCCGTAACCGCCTATCACAAATATGAAGATGATACGATCCTCGTAGTATATGCCATGAGTCCGGACGGTGAACCTGGATGGTTCTACTATGATACCGTTGAGAAAACATTTACCCGATTTGTCGCTTCAGCAGTTCCAACAGAAGCAGTCACGACTGCTTCTGCGACAGATGCCAACAATGGCTCTTTCTTTGATCAGCACAAGGACAAGGTTATCACTATATGTATCATCGTGATCGTAGTTATGTTCTTCCTGATCATTATCCTCGGAATTATGCTGATCCGGGTGATCAAGCAGGGACTTCCTGACGATGACCCTGACGATGACCCTGACGATGATCCTGATGGTGATGCAAGCAACAATCTTGATAACAATATTAACGACAATACAAGTGGCGATGCCGAAAACGATACCGATGACAATGCAGGCAATGGTCCTGATAACAATACAAGCGGCGATGCCGAAAACGGTACCGACAATACCAGCAATAATGCTGCCGATGATACACCAGACAACACAGATCACAACACAGGCAATGATACAGGTATCGATACTGATAATACTTCGGATGATACTGTTTCTGCAAATGATACAAAGTCAGAGGATACGATAGCCGCTGCTGTTGTTCTGGACGAAACACCAGCAGAAAATGCCGATGATACAAACAACCAAAAGCCTGCGGACATTCCGGTAACAGATAGCATGACAGAGCTTACTGCTAAGCCATCCGTAAAAGCTGAAGATGTCACTTCCACCAGATTAAGCAGCGAAACTAAAAAAGCAAAGGAAGAAAAAGAAGCAACTCCGGCAGATAAAATCATCAAAAAGGCGGCTCAGTACTCTTCCATGAATACGGCTGATCTGTCAGAGGTATTCAATATGGCAGAAGCGATCGTGAATCACGAAGAGCCAAAGAAAAACACCGGCTCCTTGCAGTTTAAGCCGATCAAGCAGAATGTACCGGATAGTAAAGAAGAAAAATAAGACCTACCAAAAGTTGTTATTTCCTGATTAAGGTTTCTAATCACGTTTGCCTACCTTTGTTTCACTCAATTTTATATGCACATGTCTCTGCCGCGATAAAAACCTTTGCGGCGACGACATGGCACAAAATTGAATGAAACTCAGTCGGCTACACTATGGATTATGAAACCTTATTCAGAAATAACAAACTCTGGTAGGTCTTATTTTTATACCACCGCTTTGTCATAATATTAAATCAATCTCATGCGGCAAAAACGTGATTATAAACCTTATTCAAGAGTTAAAACTTCCGACAGGCTTTTAATTGTTTCTCTTATAAATATGCCTTCAACATATCAACTTTGTCGAGTCTCTCCCATGGAAGGTCGAGGTCAGTTCTTCCGAAGTGTCCATATGCTGCTGTCTGCTTGTAGATTGGTCTTCTGAGGTCAAGCATCTTGATGATTCCGGCTGGGCGAAGATCAAAATGCTCACGGATGATCTCAACCAGCTTCTCATCGGATACCTTTCCTGTTCCGAATGTGTCTACCATGATAGATGTAGGTCTGGCAACACCGATCGCATAAGACAACTGGATCTCACATTTATCTGCAAGTCCTGCTGCTACAATGTTCTTTGCTACATATCTTGCTGCATACGCTGCGGAACGGTCAACCTTTGTACAATCCTTTCCTGAGAAAGCACCGCCGCCGTGACGGGCATATCCACCATAAGTGTCTACGATGATCTTACGTCCTGTAAGTCCACTGTCACCATTTGGTCCGCCGATAACGAATCTTCCGGTTGGATTGATAAAGAACTTGGTATCTTCATCTACCATATCAGCAGGAAGAACTGTATCAAATACATACTTCTTGATATCTTCATGGATCTGTTCCTGTGATACTTCCTCGCCATGCTGAGTTGAGAGAACTACCGCATCGAGTCTCTTTGCTTTTCCATTCTCATCATACTCTACTGTTACCTGAGTCTTACCGTCTGGTCTGAGATATGGAAGTGTTCCATTCTTTCTTACTTCTGTCAGTTTTCTTGCAAGCTTATGTGCAAGTGCGATCGGATATGGCATATATTCCGGTGTTTCATTTGTTGCAAATCCAAACATCATACCCTGATCTCCGGCACCGATCGCTTCGATATCATCATCGCTCATCAGATGCTCTTTTGCTTCTAATGCCTTATCAACACCCATTGCAATATCTGCTGACTGCTCATCAATTGCTGTGATAACACCACAGGTATCACAGTCAAATCCGTATTTTGCTCTGTCGTATCCAATCTCACGGATCGTCTCACGAACGATCTTCTGAATGTCTACATATGCTTTTGTTGTAATCTCACCCATTACAAGTACAAGACCTGTTGTGATCGATGTCTCGCAGGCAACACGGCTCATTGGATCCTGCTCCATCAATGCATCCAATACTGCATCGGAAATCTGGTCACAGATTTTATCCGGATGACCTTCTGTTACTGATTCTGATGTGAATAATAATTTTTCCATCATTTCCTCCTTGTATAAATACTATCTATAGTTACTGCCATGCGTATTCGTTCACATAGCTTTTGATTTTTCTTTTTTCAGACAAGTTATCCCCACCTGGTTTTATGCAAAAGAAAAATCCGCTCTGAGCGGATTGATAAAATCAAACCTCTCATTGTTCGACGTCTGCATATCACAGACTCGCTCAGGAAGGCACCTTCCATACAGGTCTTTCTTTCACCTGTTCCGGGGTTGCCATGGCTTCATAGTCCCTTATGACTCCACCATTCTGAATAAGAGCATTTATAAATATTTATTTGTATTCAAACTGCAATGCAGTTCTGAAACAGCTATACTCTAACTGATATATTTCCATAAGTCAATAGGTAATTTCTGTTTTGCGACAAAAATTCATTAAAGCTATCCTATAAAACCGCCTTGCTGAGCAGGTATAAGATGAGCAAATGTGCCGGATAGAACACATAAAATGTATATTTAAGAACTTTATTCTTCCGACCATACTCTCCGTTGTACAGACCGATCGGCAGGATTGCCAAAACTGCATAGAGCTGCCTTATTCCGTAAAACAGGAAATACAGCACTGCCGATACGATTGCAAACCCCAGATTCTGACGCAGCTTCCAGCCAAACGGATAATGTCCGGTCACAAGACCGGCATTTCTGAATGCATGCTCCACCGTCCCATCCTTGGTCGAATAATAAATTAATACGATCAGAAGAATGCCCGCCATTCCATAATCAAAATGCAGAGCCTCTGAAACTACCATAATGACAACAATTCCGATGACTGCGCCCATCTGATTCCATTTTGCTACTTTTCCAAGATAAAGCACAACCAGCCCCGCCGCAAGTGTAAAGAAAATATTCTGCTTCTGCAGATCAAATACCTGTCCGGTCGATGCCAGATCAAATGGAACTTCCGAAATCAGCGCAAACAAAAAGAGCCGGATAAAATATTTTCTGATATCCGACGTATGCCTGTACCCTTCTACCAACAGGAATGCGAATATAGGAAATGCGAGCCGTCCTACAGCCCGCATTATCCAGTTATTATTCATTAGAACAAGTCCTACATGGTCACATAACATAAATATGCATGCCAGAAGCTTTAACTGATTTGAAGTTATCCCTGTCTCTGTCCTTTTATCCATGTTTTCCTTAAATTCTCTTACGAAGTGCCTTTGACAACCGATCCAGTTCCTCATTGTCTGACTGACCCGGAACCCATGTAACTGTAACCGTATCCTTAATGAATCTTGGCACAAGATGCATGTGAAAATGGAATACTGTCTGTCCTGCAGCAGCGCCATTGTTCTGAATAATGTTCAGTCCGTCAGGATTTAATTCCGCTTTCTGAGCCTTGGCAACCTCTGTCGCAATCGTAAAGATCTTTGAAGCAGTATCCGCGTCCATGCTATATATATCATCATAATGTTCTTTTGGTATAATTAAAGCATGACCTTTATTTGCAGGATTTACATCAAGTATTACTCTACATATGCTGTCTTCATAAACTGTTGCTGATGGTATCTCACCATTTGCAATCTTGCAAAAAATGCAATCGTCCTTACCCATAAAAGTTTCCTCCTTAATTGCTTTTTCCATTTTACTCCATTATGCGGGATTTTACAAGCTTTATGTGGTTTGGAAGGTTGCATAAGCCTTCAGATCTTCCTCAACCCGTTGTTTGATTTCGTTTATAATCTCCTGACATTGTTTTTTCTTCATTCCTGCCTGCACTCCTACTGTCAAAAGCTCCGTTTCTCCCGGATCTTGTCCATTTCCATCAACAGATGTTGTATGCTCACCATAATAGGTTGTGCTATACGTCAGATCATATGCCGGACTCAATCTCCATGTTTCTGATTCAGTATCATATACAAACGAAAAATTCTTTGAATGATCATCCCTGTTATGTGCAAATACATTAAAACACATTCTGCGAAACATATTTTCAACATCCATTTTATTATCTCGCGTCATTATTCTTGTTAATTTCATCAGGTCATGGTAGTCCAGACTTGGCTGGTTAAAATCAAGTTCTAACAACGCTGCCGCCGTTGCCATATGAACCTTGCTCCCATCCGTTTTTCTATCAAATCTCCGGGTTCCAAAGTATCCTGCATGTCGCTGCGATGGAAACAACCTTGTCTCACTCATAACGATTCCACATTTTTTTGCACAGACCGAATAATCATATTCCATTTGTCCAATATCTGCCCTGTCAACATGTGCTGGAAATTTTATGATCCAATCTTCCCCACGCATCTGGAAGACTATCTGCAAACATTCCAAACAGCCCGCCGAAATAATCTTTTTTCGGCACAAATACCTGCTTTTTCAGCGGCAGCGAAAAAGGGCTGATTGAAAATCCATCTTCCAGCCATTCATCACTATATTCAAAAGCAGCTTTTCGGTCTGCTGTTAACACCATCGTTCCCACCAAACGATCCTCATAGCAAACCTGAAGCATCCTATCTTCTATTTGTCTCATTCATAACCTCCTGAATATCCTTGTACGGAACCCGTGTAAACAATTCCCGAAGCTCATCTGCTATATCCAGTGCAACCGCAATCCGCGTCAATCCCAACAGAGAGATCTGTCCGGTTTGCTCAAATCGTTTGATTGATCCATAGCTTACGCCACTTTGTTCCGCTAACTGCTGCTGTGACAACGATCTACGCTTTCGTATATTGCGAACTCTTTCTGCCAATTTCTTATCTAATTCATCCGGTGTCTCCCATACAAAAGGTTCCATGTATCTTTACCCCGCAAATTATTTATATAGATAATATTTTATCTATATATCCGTCATTTTTATTATAATTGATAATATATTATCCATATTTATTATATACTATTATCTTATCACTTTCAATTTATCTTTATTCAAAAAATGAAATGTACTTACAACCAGTCGAATAAAAATGAAACATATCATGTATTTTTCATGCCGATCCAACTGTCTATAAGCACATTTCATTAATAAAGCATCTTATAAAATGTATTCTTCCTGTCATTTGTCTGTGGAAATTCTGTTCTTGCATGTCTGACTGCCCCGGGATCAATATCTGCGACACGCAGCTTCTCACTAACCCGAACTGATACATCCCGCCCAAGCCAGTCATATACATGAGAGCCCGGAATATAGTGAAGCCCATCTCCATCTCCAACCCGGTTGACTGCGATCACATATGCCTGGTTCTCGATCGCCCTTGCCTTCAAGAGTGTTTCCCATTGTTCCGCCCTCGTTTCCGGCCAGTTTGCGATCACCATGATAGCTTCATACTGATCTCTCATTGCAGAGAAAATCTCCGGGAAACGAAGGTCATAGCAGATATATCCGCCTATCCGGATATCCTTTACCTGTGCCTGTACAAGCTTTTCTCCTGCCCGATATACCTTATCCTCACCGCTATATGAAAATGGATGGATCTTCGCATAATCAAGTACCACATTTTCTCCATCCACAAGCACCAGCCGGTTCTCATAAACCGGTTCTTTCGTTTCATCATCCATCTTGTCGCTATCTGCCATAACCGCACGAATATACCCAAATGCCATCTGCATCTTATATTTTCTGCTGTTCTCCATAAAAAATGAAACACTGTCCGGGATGTTATCCGCATCCCAGCTTTCCGCATACAACCATGGCCGCATCGTGAATCCTGTCAGTGTCATCTCCGGAAATACCAGAAGCTCTACTCCATTTGCACTTGCTTCTTCCATAACTTCAAGGCAGCATTTCTTTGCTTCTTCCCTATTCTCAAATCCAATATTCAGTTCTGTAACGCCAACTCTAAGCATAGCCGCTGCCTCCTACCTGTTTTTCTTTATTATATTCTTATATAGTATATTTATATCTGCTTTTTTTCAACCCTTAAGCCTCCCGCTCCAATTGTCAACCTTAATGTTTATTCTATGGTTGACATTTAAGAATATACCATCTATAATGTTATCCAGTGGGTGCCATTTAATAGTTGACATTCAATTTGTTATCGGGAAGCGGATAGCTTAGCCCTGCTATCCGCTTCATATTTTTGTCAATCCCCCTTAACCTCATCCAATCAAGGGATGGCATCCATTGTACTTATATTATTTATTCAACAAGGAGAACACACATGAAAAACAAATTCACAACCGTGGAGATCACAATGATGGCTGTATTTGCAGCAATCTTATGCGTATCCGCATATTTAAGTATCCCAACTCCACTTCCAAATGCAGCACACATTACATTACTGAACTTTATGATCATGCTCATTGCACTAGTATTTGAAGTCCGCGATTCAACGATCATCGTTGCTTTATGGATGATCCTCGGTGCAGTCGGCGTTCCGGTATTTATCGGCGGTGGCTCCGGTATCGGTTATCTGACAGGAGTATTCGGTGGATATACATTCTCATTTATTATCGTTACTATCTTTGCAGGTCTGACAAAGGGTAAGAAATATAATCGTATCCGTTATACGATCGTTGCTATTTTAACAGCAGCTCTCATTGATATCATCGGAATGTTATGGTGGAAATTCAACGGAAACTTAACTTGGAAAGTTGCTTTCCTTTCAGGCTTTGTTGCATTTATTCCATTAGATCTTGTAAAAGCTATTATCGCTGCACAGATCGTTCCATTATTCAAGAAACTGATGCCGGAAGCAAATGCAAATACAGGCGCAAAGAAAGAAGCAGCATAAAAAATATTATATAGTTATAAAACAAGCAGGAATCTTTAAAAGATTTCCTGCTTGTTTTTATTTTATAATAACTTAACCGCTGCCTCTGCAACAAATATATTATATTGCTCTTTTCGTTTTTTTAGATTGCCTTAACCTTTACATTCTTGCTCAGTCCGCACTTACGGAAAAGCTTCTTATATGCGCTAAGCTTGCTCTTTGGTACTTTGACTGTTGTCTTTGAGGTGATACCGGCAAAGGTTTTCTTGCTCAACGTTTTGGATGTCAGCTTGGTTGTTTTGATCTTTAAAACCTTTAAATCCCTGCTGTTAGCAAAAGCATATGATCCAATTTTCTCAACTGATGTTCCAAGGGTGATCGTCTTTAAAACTTTTGTTCCGGCAAATGCCTTGGAACCAATTGTTTTAATACTTCCTCCGATCACAATATTATTATTTCCATCATATTCATAGAATGTTGCACCTGCAAATGCTCCGGAATCAATGGAAGTCAGCTTATAAGTCTGATTTCCATATTTTATTCCTTTCATATAGCTTTTCCAGACTTTTCCGCCGAAAGCACCTGCATTACTCCATACTCCGAGGGCTGCTGTCCGGTTTCCGGCCTTTGTACTTGTAACACGGAAGGTACAATATGGATAATTATAAGTATCCTCAACAAAATAGGTTCCATTTTTGACTGGTTTTGTCTTCTTCTTTATGGATACCTTCAAATTTTTATCATAGTAAATTCCATCGTTTTCCATATTCTTTGGTACGATAATTTCTGTCAATTTATTCTCATAGCAAACAACAGAATCACATAAAAGACTTGCACTAAAATCCAGTTTCGTTAACCTGTTATTTGTACACACTACCCATACTAAGGCATTATTATGACTGGTATCCAACTGGGTCAACTGATTCTTTGCACATTCCAGCTTTACAAGCTGTTTATTATTTGTAAGACGCAACTGAGTAAGCTTATTATCAGAACAGACCAAACACATAAGTTTTTCGTTTTTATCAACATTCAATTTTCTAAGTTTATTGGTATCGCAATACAAATCTACAAGATTAAGATTCTTGGTAACATCAAGCTTCGTAAGTTTATTACTCCTGCAATAAATTCCAGACAACTTCGTATTTTTACTGACATCTAATTTTGTCAGTTTATTACTATCACACCACAGATCATGAAGTTTTGTATTTTTTGTAAGATCGAGCTTTGTCAATTTGTTACTGCTGCAAGACAACTCTACCAATTTTGTATTCTTACGGAGATCCAGCCCAGTTAAGTTATTGCTCATACAAGCTAATATCTCCAGTTTTACATTTTTGCTGACATCTAACTTTGTCAGTTTATTATAAGAACAACTCAGTTCTTTTAATTTCGTTAATTTGGATACATTCAATTCTTTTATGCCGTTATTACCACATTTTACGAATTCCAGTTTTGTATTTTTGCTGACATCCAGCTTTGTCAGTTTATTGCCGTCGCAATCTAATTCTACTAACTTCGTATTTTTGCTGACATCCAGCTTTGTCAGTTTATTGTCGTCGCAATCTAATTTTACTAACTTCGTATTTTTGCTGACATCCACCTTTGTCAATTCGTTAAACCTACAAGACAAATATTCCAATTTGGAGTTCTTGCTAACATCCAGCTTCGTCAGTTCATTACCAGCGCACTCCAATGTTTGTAACTCTGTAAATATATTGATACCGGTCAGACTTTTACATGTATAGCCATATTCTTCACTCGTATAACTCAGACATATTGTCTTTACGCTCTTAATCTCTGACTTTGACAATACACCATCCTCATTCAGATCGATATTCCCAGAAATATATTTCCGAAATCCTTCATCCGGGAAATTCGTTGAATTGATCTTCACATCCCCCTGTGCTGCATCAACTTTCCGCATACCCGGATTTCCCAATAACAGTGGTACTGCTACTAATGCTGCCAGTCCTCCGGCGATCAGCAGACGTTTTAATTTTGTCTGCAAAGCCAATTTGTTCATTTGTTTTTTGTTTCTCATATTGTCTCTCCTTCCAATTTCTTCTTTTTACTCCGGGTTGACACAAGCGCAAAAAAGACCCAAAACAGGATAATCTTCCATTATCCTGTTCCAAGTCTTCTCAACTGCAATTCTATATTTTATGGTATGCAAAAAAACGCTATTTAAGCGTGCTGTGCTTAAGCCTTTTCCTTTCTGCATCCTTTGTCAATCCCTTTCGCAAAAAATTTACGAATTAAGTGTAGCACACCAAATGGTGAATGACAATTGTTAAAAACGTAGATTCTATATGACAGGTTTACTCAAAATGCATTTCATCCATATCCCAGTTTTCATAGAATTTTTTATTTTCATCCCTGAATCTTTCAAATAAAATAATATACGTTTCAACAATCTTCTGGAATACATTTTCCGCCAAAGATCCATCATAATCATGTGCAAGCTGATTCCTTATTTTCAACATCTCAAGCCAGCGATCATCATCTATCAAGCGGTTCGTAAATGCTGTTTGTAAAACTTCCCGTGGTGAACCAAGTGCAAAATTCGTAATTTCAAGTTTCTTCACCAGAATATCTTTCATTACTTTCCATGAAATATCAAACGTAAGATTGAAGTTCTGAATCGTTCCCTCCAGTACGAAATCCTGTTCTGGATCTGCATTTTGACTTTTTATCAGATTGTTCAGACAATTACAAAATGTACGATATCTGTTAATAAATTTGTTTTCCATATAAATCTATATCCTCCAATAATTGCTTGTTCCTTATTGAGTCATAATCAAATATGTCTATCTTCCGAAGCGTTTCTACATCCTCCATATCCCGTTCCAATTTCAGTATATCCGAACATCCATACACAACAAAATCAATATCACTATACTCCGTTGCTGTTCCTGTGGCAAAAGAGCCAAACAATTTTAAGTGCTCTATATTATTTTTTTTGCATATTTCTGTTACTTTTTCAATAATCCGTTCAACCGGCATTACATTCATATCATTCTCTCCAAACCATGGCATTGCATGCAAGCGATTTTTCATCATTATATCATGCATGTAACAAAGTAGGAAATAAAAAATGGATATATCCACCTTATTATGGCAAATATATCCATCTTTTTTGTATTTAATCCGGTTTTTTTAGATTGCCTTAACCTTTACATTCTTGCTTAGTCCGCACTTACGGAAAAGCTTCTTGTATTCGCTAAGTTTGCTCTTTGGTACTTTGACTGTTGTCTTTGAGGTGATACCGGCAAAAGCTTTCTTACTCAGCGTTTTGGATGTAAGCTCTGTGGATTTGATTGTCAGCGTCTTTAAGTTTTTAATACCTGTAAATGCACTTGAACCAATTTCAATAATTGATTTCTCAAGAGTAATGTTCTTTATGCTTGCATTTGCAAATGCATGAGATCCAATACCCTTCAACTTCTTATTATAATGACCTAACACCATACTTTGTCCCATATAAAAGCCCATATTCTGAAATGCATATGGTTCAATTGTCGTTATCATATATTCTTTATTTCCATATGTACAACTTGTTATTTCAACCACATCCAGAGAATTGAAAGCTTTACCAAGCGGTCCTCTCTGATATACTAAGGTTGCTGTCCGGTTTCCGGCTTTTGTACTTGTAATACGGAAAACACGCATAACATCATCACCACAAGCACCAACATAATCTCCAACCTTTGCTTTTTTGAATTTTTTATAGGTAATCTTTAAATTCTTGTCACCGTCAACGCGACACAATGCTCCGTTGTTTCTGGCATTCAGCTTTGTAAACTTATTACCCGTACAGGATAAGTACACAAGCCGTTTATTATTTTTAATGTTCAGTTTTGTCAGTTTATTATTGGAACAGTCCAAATATATTAACTTGGTGTTCTTACTGACATCCAGCTTCGTCAGCTTATTTTTGGAACAATTCAAAACCGCTAACTCGGTAAATACTCCAATACCCGTCAGGTTTTTGCATTTATAATATTTCGTTTTCCCATAAACGTTCTTAGAACTAATATATAATCTTATCTCAGTTACCTTCTTGATCTCTGCCTTTGACAATACACCATCTTTGTTCAGGTCAATGTTCTTAGAAATATACTTCCGAAATTCTGCATCCGGGAAATTCGTTGAATTGATCTTCACATCCCCCTGTGCTGCATCAACTTTCCGCATACCCGGATTTCCCAATAACAGTGGTACTGCTACTAATGCTGCCAGTCCTCCGGCGATCAGCAGACGTTTTAATTTTGTCTGCAAAGCCAATTTGTTCATTTGTTTTTTGTTTCTCATATTGTCTCTCCTTCCAATTTCTTCTTTTTACTCCGGGTTGACACAAGCGCAAAAAAGACCCAAAACAGGATAATCTTCCATTATCCTGTTCCAAGTCTTCTCAACTGCAATTCTATATTTTATGGTATGCAAAAAAACGCTATTTAAGCGTGCTGTGCTTAAGCCTTTTCCTTTCTGCATCCTTTGTCAATCCCTTTCGCAAAAAATTTACGAATTAAGTGTAGTACACCAAATGGTGAATGACAATTGTTAAAAATCACAGATTCTATGTGTTGCAACAAATTCGTGCATATCTACAGATTCCGGTGCAGCAACCGATGTTCTTTTCCGGCAAGAAAATGATCGTACAACTGGCGAACTGCCGGGTTCTCCTCGGAGAAACGGACATTGGAACTTGCGTCTGCATTGTACATACCTTCCATACGGCTCCGTCTGGTTCTTGGGCCTGCGCCGGATGGCTGACCACCACCCATGATACATCCTCGTCTGCACGCCATAACCTCAACGAAATCATAGCTTGCTTCGCCGGATCGGATACGGTCAAGCAACCGTCCTGCATTTGCAAGACCATGTACAACTGCGATCTTCACTTCTCTGCCATCTAACTCGATCGTTGCTTCCTTCGTTCCTTCAAATCCCCGGACACCTGTATAACTGATCTCACGGATCGTGTTATAGGATTTGTCCTCCGCAAGGCGACGGAGCACCGCTTCCGTTACACCACCTGTCGTTCCGAAGATCTTGCCTGCACCGGAAGCCACGGAAAATGGTGCATCTGCGGATTCATTTTCCAGTTCGGTAAACTGCAGTCCCATCTGCTTGATCATCCGCACAACCTCTGTCGTTGTGATGACATAATCGGTATCCTGTCTGCCATCCGTGAAATTATCCGGTCGGAGGATCTCTCCCTTCTTTGCTGTACAAGGCATGATCGATACAACCATCGTTCTCTTACCATCTTCTTTATCTTTCTCCGCAAAATAATCCTTGATCACTGCTGAGAACATTCCTTGTGGAGAACGGCAGGTTGACAGATTATCTGCAAATTCCGGATATTTTTCTTCACAATATTTGACCCAGCCCGGACAACAGGATGTAAATAATGGCAGCTTCTCATCCGACGCAAGACGCGCCGCAAATTCTTTGGATTCCTCCATAACCGTAAGATCGGCACCAAAGCTTGTGTCAAATACCATGTCAAAGCCCATGATACGAAGTGCTGATACCAGCTTGCCAAAACAGTTCTCGCCCTTTGGTATACCGAAGTTATCTCCAGCTGCCACGCGGACTGCCGGTGCGATCTGTGCGACCACCCGGATAGACGGATCTTCGATCGCATCCCAGATATCGGTTACATTGGTACGGATCGAGATCGCTGCGGTCGGGCAGACAACTGCACATTGTCCGCATCCTACACAGTCTGTCTCTGCAAGCGGCTTGTCAAATGCCGGCTGCACCTTCATTTTCGAACCACGGAATGCAAAATCGATAACACCAAGTCCCTGAATCTCATCGCAGGTACGCACACAATCACCGCACAGGATACATTTATTTGGATCCCGGACGATAGATGGTGAACTCATATCGATCTTTTCTTCTTTTTTATTATTCAGGAAACGAACCGCATGCACACCAACCTTATAGGCAAGTGACTGGAGCGCACACATGCCATTCTTCTGACAGGTCGTACAGTCTCTGCAATGAGAGGATAACAACAGCTCGATAATAAGCTTTCTGTACTGCTGCACTTTCTTTGTATTCGTATAGATCACCATGCCCGCTCTCGGTGTCTCGGAGCATGCTGCAAATATTTTTCCTCTGTCATCTTCTACCACGCACATACGGCATGCGCCATAAATGGATAATTCTGAATGATAACAGAATGTCGGGATATCGATCCCCGCCTTTCGGATCAGAGACAGAACATTCTTCTCGCCCTCGATCGGCACTTTGATTGAATTGATCGTAATATAATCCATGTTCGTCTCCCTCCTTAATTCTCTGTATATACTGCATGGAACGCACAATTATCGATACATGCACCACACTTGATGCATTTGGCTGTATCAATGACAAATGGTTTCCGGATCTCACCTGTGATCGCACCGACCGGACAGTTTCTCGCACATTTGGAACAGCCCTTACATGCTTCCGGATCGATCTTATAGCGAACCAGTGCTTTACAGTTTCCGGTTCTGCATCGTTTGTCAACCACATGCTCGATGTATTCCTGACGGAAATTCTTCAGCGTACTGAGTACCGGCAGGGCTGCGCTCTTACCAAGTCCACAAAGAGCTGTGTCGGTGATCGCCTGTCCCAGCTCCTCTAACAGATCCAGATCCTCTAACGTACCATTTCCGGCAACGATCCGCTCCAGGATCTCAAGCATCCGCTTGGTTCCTTCACGGCATGGAACGCATTTGCCGCAGCTCTCGTTCTGTGTAAAGTTCATAAAGAAACGGGCTACCTCAACCAGACAGGTATTCTCATCCATAACAACCAGACCACCCGAACCGATCATCGCTCCTTTACTCTTTAGTGAATCAAAATCCAGACTGACCTCCAGATCATCCGTCACCAGACAGCCACCGGATGGTCCACCGATCTGAACTGCCTTTAATGGAATGTCATCCTTTAAACCACCGCCGATATCATACACGATCTCACGCAGCTTTGTTCCCATCGGTACCTCGATCAGTCCCGTATTCTTTACACTTCCGGTCAATGCAAATGCCTTTGTTCCCGGACTTTTCTCCGGTCCGATTGACTTGTACCAGTCTGCACCATTTAAAATGATCATAGACACATTTGCATAGGTTTCTACATTATTCAGAACCGTCGGCTTGGCAAATAAGCCCTGCTCTACCGTTCTTGGTGGCTTGGTTCTCGGCATTCCGCGCTGTCCCTCGATCGATGCCGTGAGCGCGCTTCCTTCTCCACAGACAAATGCTCCCGCACCACGATTGATATGTATATGGAAAGAGAAACCAGAGCCTAAGATATTCTCACCAAGGAAGCCCGCTTCCTCTGCCTGTGCGATTGCTGTCTTCAAACGGCTGACTGCCAGCGGATATTCTGCTCTTACATAGACATATCCCTCCTGCGCACCAACCGCATATGCAGCAATGATCATCCCCTCTAACATCTTATGCGGATCGCCTTCCATCACGCTTCGATCCATGAATGCACCCGGATCTCCCTCATCACCATTGCAGACAACATATCGGATCTTCTCCGCCTGTCTGGCAACCTGCTGCCATTTGTATCCGGTCGGGAAACCACCGCCTCCACGTCCACGCAGATTGGAGTCACTGATGACCTGAATAACCTCCGAAGGCTCCATGGTAAATAACACCTTACGAAGTGCCTGATATCCACCGACCGCAAGATATTCATTGATATTTTCTGCATCGATATGTCCGCAGTTTTTCAGTACCAGTCTGGTCTGTTTCTTATAAAATGGGATCTCCTCCTGCTGTCTGTAGACAATACCATCCTTGTGATACATCAGACGCTCTACCGGTCTTCCGTGCAGGATCGTCTCGTTGAAGATCTCCTCGCAGTCTTCTTCCTTTACTTTTATGTAGATATAATTATATGGCTCGATCCGCACAAGCGGCCCCATCTCGCAGAAACCATGACAGCCGCTTTTCTTCACGCCGACATGACAGGCTTCTTTTATAACTGTATACTCCGCCTCCGGGACAAATTCTACCTTCACGCCCTCCGACTGCTTCGCCATCTTGCAGAACCGGTCGTATATTTTCTGAGAGCCACCCGCCAGACATCCGGTTCCTGCACAGACAAGAATCCTGTGCGAATCTGCATGCAGCATCGTTTCTGCCTGTTTTACTGCTGCATCAAGCTCCGATACATTTGTTATTCTATTCATCCGCACCCTCCTTCAATTCTGCTATCAATGCAGTTACCTTCTCCGGTGTCATAGCCGGATGAACAACATCGTTTACCGTCATGACCGGTGCGAGTCCGCATGCGCCAAGACATGATACTGTCTCTAATGTGAACATCATATCATCTGTTGTGTGTTTCTCTTTTGACAATCCAAGTTCTTTATACAATTGATTTAAGATATCCATGGATTTTCTGACATGGCATGCGGTTCCATCGCACACCTTAAGAATGAACTTTCCTTTTGCGTCAAATGAAAAGTTCTCATAGAATGTTGCTACACTGTAAGCTTTTGCCTCTGCGATATTCAGTTTGTCCGCCACATATCGTAATAATTCCGGCGGAAGATACTTATATTCGCTCTGAATATCCTGAATGATCGGGATCAGAAATCTTGGCTCTGTCCCATATGCAGCAATAATCTTATCAGCTTCATCGTAGTAAGATTGTTCCAGCATGTATTACCCTCCGTGCTTTGCCCCATTGTTGGGAATTTTTATCAATACCTCATATACAGATGATACCATTTTTCAATAGGATTTGCACGAAGATTTTGGATTGAAAAATAAATCCCCGCCTGTCTCCGGCACGATGGTGGATAGTGTTTCAACTCATTGCACTTTCTATTCGGTTCGCACGCTTATTTGTCAGCAGTCGCCCAAACTCGCCTTATCAGGCTCAAACATGGGCTTGATGCTGACAGTTAGCATGAATCTCATAACGAAAGTTCCACTGATGTTGAAAACACTATCCACCATCGCGCCGGAGACAGGCAGGGGTTTTTATATTGCTAACATTTCACAATCAACAGCTTTTCACCCGGTGTTACCTCGTCGCTTTCCAGATGGTTGATGGTTCGGATGGAATCCAGGCTGGAAAAATATTCTTTGGCAATGGACCAGATACTGTCGCCTTCTTTTACAACATATCCAACCATACCCGGCATGGCTGCCTTCTTATTCCAGTCGATCGGCAGAATATTCATATCGGTAATGACGTCCACAGAACCCGGTGCAAATACCGTAACATTCATATTGATCACCGCCTTGATCTCCACCTCATCGGAATTCAACATCTGGGCTGTAATCTGGTCAACGGATGGATTGATACGGATTGAATCCTGATTGACAAATGGTACGGATTCCACTTGATAATTGAATGGTATCGCCGTTTCAATCTGCTGTAACGGCTTGCTATCCTCTGCTGATACATAGAGTATTTCAGCTTTTACCGCACCTGATATATCAATGCTGTCCTCTCCTGCTTTTACCTCATCGATCTCAACTGTTCCGGTTGCATATACGATCTGCAGGATCTTCGGGAAGCTGCTCTTGATCCGCTCTTTATGTACGACCTTTGTCTTGGCATTATTTTTTATCTGAAGATTCTCAAATGGAAACTGTCCACAGATTGTTTCTACATTTGCCGACGGAGAGAACATATCCCCGATAATAGAAAGCTCCATATCTTCGTAAATCTTCATATCTGTATGGAGATTATATTCAACTTGAAGCACACGGTCTTCTCCGTCATTGTCAGCACGCACACTGACTTCTCCTTTTCCCATCGTGATGCGGTCATCCAGGATCATTCCTTCATTTGCTTCTTCGCAAGGGATCAGACCTTCAAATTCCCGGCTCTCATTCAGATACTGCATCGGTACGCCGGGCTCCTCCGCCAGATAGATTACAAACAGGTCCATCTGTCCTTTCATATTTATTCCCCCATCTACAACCTTTGTCTCGATGCCATAGAAGGACACCCGGCTCCAAAGCACCCGACCGATGTTTGGTTTATTGGCAGCGATCTCGAAATCTTCTTTTACCTTCAATATATCTTTTACAGATGCCACATTATTTGTAAATGGAATCTGCTCATTCCTGCATTCGATTCCCGATCCGTTTAACAATCCGGTTGCCCCGGACAGCTCTACGGAATCCATAGCCCACAGTTTCATGCCAACCAGCCCACGAACTTCAAATTTTCTTGAATTGATCATGGTTATGTACAGATCTTCCAGCACGCAGCTGACATCGACCTTATCCCCGGCAAGTATGCCATCCATATTGATGGTTTCCTCAAATGGAACATCACCCTCATAGGTTTCAAACCGAACATCTTCACCAACTGTCTGATACAGGACTTTAAATACAACTGTTCCTGATATCCGCACCTTATTCTCCAATGTCTCTACATCATCCAGCAGGACATTTCCTGTACTTGCAATGATCCGTTCCATATCGTCTTTTGCATCCGGTACATTAAAATCATCATTGATCGTAAACTGCGAATACTTAGAAGTCTTTAAAATCGTTGTACTGAGTTTATTTTTTACAAGTTCCATATGATACCCCCATACTATTTTCTAATTTTTAAATACAACCGGTGTCGTTGTCCGTGCGATCCGAAGAACTATATATGGATACGATACCGTATCCTTACTTACTGCATCTGATGGTGTCGCCGTCTGCCTAAGAACCGATTCGATGTAAATAGCATTTTCATCCATATACATCTTATCTACAACCACGCCAACATCATCCCGATTCTGCCTGCCGCTGCAGATCACAATATATGTGTAAGTGTTGTTTGAATATGTCAGATTAAACGGTTCTTCTTTTTTGCTGTTAATGACGCTCAACAACTCCTCCGGCAGCATGGTGTCGTCACAGATATCGTAAGTCAGAGCTTCACCATCTTCTTTCACCTTATAAAAACTGCATCCGGCAAACAAACTCAGCCCAACTACCACAGTCAACACCCCTGCCAGAATACGCAGCCATCTTTGTCCTCTCATCTCACCGCTCCCTTCACAATGTCATTTTTCGGCTCTATCTTTACCCTTGTCAATCTCTATACCATTATTTATATGTCCTGCTTTGCAAGTCTATGCATGGAAATTTTGCCGGAGCTTTCTTCTTTTTTAAGGACATACAAAAAGCACCTTAACGATCATTAGCTAAGGTGCTTATCTCTACATTCCCATTTCTTCTATCTCTTTTAACATAAATTCTTCTAGTTTCTTCTTGTCCGGCAAGTATAACATATAAGTTGAAACAACATATAGGTTTCCGGCGCCAACCCACACTGGACAGTCACAGGCAAACTGTTTATAATGGATTGTGTATGCGTATTTGTGCATTTAAGATGGAGAAAATGATATGAATTTAAGGACTTTAAGACTTTTAGAATATAATAAAATTGTAGAAATGCTGACCTCCTACGCGGCATCCCCGATGGCAAAACGAAAATGTGAACGCCTGAAGCCCCGCAGGGATCCGGCACTGATCCAGACCTTACAGCAGGAAACAAGAGATGCTCTGATCCGGCTGAATACACAGGGCAACCTGTCATTTGCCGGTCTCCGTGATATCGGCGCTTCGATCAAGCGACTGGAGGTTCAGGGAGCACTCGGCATCAAGGAACTGTTAGATATCGGAAGTGTCCTTGATATGGCATTATCTGCCAGACAATATGGCAGCAACGATGATAACGAGGAAAAGGCACATGACAGCCTCTACTCCCGCTTCATGGAACTTGTTCCGCTAGAACATTTAAGTCAGGAGATCCACCGCTGTATCCTGTCAGAATCCGAGATCGCAGACGATGCATCGTCCGGTCTGAAGGCGGTCAGACGGAACAAAAAACTGACAAATGAAAAGTTACATAACCAGTTGAACAAACTTGTAACCGACCAGAGCAAGCAGACGATGTTTCAGGATAATCTGATCACGATGCGTAATGGAAGATACTGTATCCCGGTCAAGCAGGAATATAAGAACAGCTTTCCGGGCATGATCCATGACCAGTCTTCCAGTGGAAATACTGTATTTATCGAACCTCTGGCGGTAGTTAATCTGAACAACCAGTTAAAAGAGCTGGATAATCAGGAGCTGGCAGAGATTGAAAAAATTCTTGAGAACCTGTCAGCGCAGGCAGCATCTGAATACGAAAATATAAAATTTGACTTTGAGACGTTGACCGATCTTGACTTTATATTTGCAAGAGCGAATTTTGCAAGATCCTATAAGGGAACCGAGCCGATCTTTAATACAGACGGCATCGTAGATATCAAGCAGGGACGCCATCCACTTTTAGACAAACATACCGTTGTTCCGGTTGACATCAAGCTGGGTGAGGACTACAACCTGCTGATCATTACCGGTCCAAATACCGGTGGTAAGACCGTATCCTTAAAAACACTGGGTCTGTTTACTCTGATGGGACAGTCCGGACTTCATATTCCGGCACTGGATGGTTCCAGACTGAATGTATTTGATGATGTATTTGCCGATATCGGAGACGAACAGAGCATCGAGCAGAGTCTCTCGACCTTCTCCTCCCATATGAGCAATGTCGTATATATCATGAACCATGTGACACCAAACACGCTGTGCCTTTTCGATGAGCTTGGCGGCGGAACCGATCCGGTCGAAGGTGCTGCCCTTGCGATCGCGATCTTAAGCAGCTTAAATGATCAGGGCATCCGCTGCATGGCTACCACGCACTACAGCGAACTGAAGTTATTTGCCATGTCGACTCCGGGCGTTCAGAATGCAAGCTGCGAATTCGACGTAGCGACACTGATGCCGACTTACCGACTTATTATCGGTATTCCCGGCAAATCAAATGCATTTGCAATATCTAAGAAATTAGGCTTATCCGACGATATCATCGAACGGGCAAAGACAAATATCGACAGCAACAAGGTTGATTTCGAAACACTGCTGTCCGATCTGGAAAACAGCCGAAAAGAGATTGAACGAGACAGAGCGGAGATCGCACGGTTCAAGGAAGAAGCCAGACAGCTTCAGGAACGGGCAAAGGCAAAGGATGATGAACTCTCTGCCAAGAAGGCTCAGATTCTTGCAGATGCAAGAGAAGAAGCGGCGGATATTCTGGAAGAAGCAAAGGAAATGGCGGATTCAGCCATTAAAAAATATAATAAATGGACAACAAATCCTCATAAAGCAGATGCAAGCACGATGGAGAATGAACGAAAAAAGCTCCGTACCAAGATGGACGATTACCGGAAGATGACGCCGGAAAAACGCAAATCCATGACCTCCCATCATACGGCAAAGGATTTCAAGGCCGGAGACACCGTGCATGTTATCAGCATGGATACAACAGGAACGGTTACTGCTCCTGCTGATTCGAAGGGAAATATCAAGGTTCAGATGGGCATCTTAAGCTCTCTGCTTCCTGCTTCTGATCTTGTGATCATCGAGACACCAAAGCAGAACAACGCTCAGGTATCGATCAATAATAAACGTGGAATGGGCAAGGCTTTAAACATTCAGCCGGAGATCAATGTACTCGGCATGACTGTAGCCGAAGCTACCTCTTTGGTTGACCGTTATCTCGATGATGCCATGATGGCACACCTGCACAAGGTAAGGATCATCCACGGCAAAGGCACCGGAGCACTCCGAAAGGGTATCCACGACTATCTGCGTAAGCAGTCATATGTCAAATCCTTCCGTCTGGGTGAGTACGGCGAAGGCGAAGCCGGCGTTACGATTGTAGAGTTATAAAATATATATCAACAAGGAGAACTATATGGACAAAGAAAAAATATTGATCGTTGACGATGACGAAAACATCGCCGAACTGATCTCCCTTTATCTGAATAAAGAATGTTATGAAACACAGATTGCCACAGATGGAGCTTCTGCCCTGGAGGCATTTGTCGAATTTATGCCAAATCTCATCCTCTTAGATGTTATGCTCCCGGGCATGGACGGCTATCAGGTATGTACCGAGATCAGAAAGCAGTCAAATGTACCGATCATCATGTTATCCGCAAAAGGCGAGGTATTTGACAAGGTGCTCGGACTTAAGATCGGCGCCGATGATTACATCGTAAAACCTTTCGATTCCAACGAACTGGTTGCCCGTGTCGGTGCATTGCTTCGTCGCTGCAACTCACGGACGGATAATTCCCAGAACTATAATCCGACAAACGCCGATCATATCGGCACCTATGTTGAGTATGATAATCTGGTCGTTAATATTTCAAATTATACCGTTACATTAGAGGGCAAAAATCTGGAAATGCCGCCAAAAGAACTGGAACTGCTATATTTCCTTGCAAGCCGTCCAAATCAGGTATTTACCAGAGAACAACTTCTGGACAAATTATGGGGCTACGAATATGTCGGTGACACCCGTACCGTTGATGTACACATCAAACGTCTGCGTGAAAAACTGACCGATAAATATAACTGGTCCATTTTTACAGTATGGGGAATCGGTTACAAATTTGAGGTTAAATAACCATGAAAAAAACGATTTTTGATAAGATTGTTGTCGGCTTTGTCCTGCTGGTCATTGTAATCTTCAGTGTACTTGCTCTGTATACCGTCAATATGACACAGTCAAAGCTGCTAAGCAACACAGAACAAAATCTGAAAACAGAATCCAAGCTTATCATCAGCACCACCGTAACGGATTATATGAACGGTCTGATCGATAAGGATACGTTTTATCAGAAACTGGATGAACATGCGGCTGATATGGACGCAGAGATCTGGCTTTCTACTGCAAATGGTGAGATCATATACTGTTCAAACAGTGAAAGTCCTGCTGCAAAAGATATGATGATCACTGATTTTTATGACCGGACGGATATATATTCCCAGACAGTAAAAACCGGTACACTGAATGGCTGCTTTTCAGCAAAAACCTTAAGCCTCAGCACCCCTGTTTATCAGGATAAATCCTATGCAGGACTGCTGTCCATTCACTTGTCACTGCAGTTTATCAAGGATATTGCGCAGAAAACATTTGCATCCACCTATATGCCATTTCTGGTCATTGTGGTGTTGTCTCTGATCGCCTTAATGCTGATCACGAACAGTACATTAAAACCAATCCGTGAAATCATTGCAACCTCCAAGCAATATGCCACCGGAAATTTCAATGCGCGAATTGATGTTCATACCGATAATGAATTTGGTGAACTGGCACGATATATGGAGGAAATGGCAGACGAGCTGAGTCGTTCCAATGAATACCGAAAGTCTTTCATTTCCAATATATCCCACGACTTCCGTTCTCCTCTGACCTCGATCAAGGGATATATCGAAGCCATGATCGATGGAACAATTCCACCGGATAAGCATGAGAAATATCTACAGATCGTATTAAATGAGACAAAACGTCTGACCAAGCTGACACAGGGACTTCTGGAACTAAACAACTTCGACTCCTTTGACCTTCAGCTTGATAAGTCGAATTTTGATATCAAGAGCATTATCCTTCCTACGATCAACACCTTTGAAGGTCGTTGTCAGGACAAAGGCATTTATCTGCATGCAATCTTCCATACCGACAATACCATTGTCTACGCAGATCGTACAAGAATCCAGCAGGTTATCTACAATCTGGTTGACAATGCGATCAAATTCACCCCAGAAGGCAGACAGATTACAGTTCAGGTCACAGAAAAATCCGATAAGATCTTTGTCAGTGTCAAGGATGAAGGTGTCGGAATTCCACCGGAATCGATCAAGAAAGTATTTGACCGTTTCTATAAAACGGATCCAAGCCGCGGAAAGGATAAGACCGGAACCGGTCTCGGACTTGCCATCACAAAAGAGATCATCAAGGCGCATGGTGAGAATATCACCCTCAACAGTAAGGTCGGCGAAGGAAGTGAATTCATTTTCTCCCTCCCTATGCAGAAGGAAATGCAAGTTCCGATCAAAGCCGTGCATGTGAAAAAAGAAGAAGCTACACAATATATCTCCAACGGAAAGTTCCGTATTAAGAAGAACTAACCAAAGCCCCACCCGCTCTTGCCACTATGCTGGGTAGGAGTTGAAACTCGCTACACTTTCTATTCGGTTCGCACGCTGATTTGTCAGCAGTCGCCCAAACTCGCCTTATAAGGCTCAAACAAGGGCTTGATGCTGACAGCTAGTGCAAACCTCATAACGAAAGTTTCACTGATGTTTCAATTCCTACCCAGCATAGTGGCAAGAGCGGGTGGGACTTTATTTTATGTCTTACTCATAATGTCTCCATTAATAGGAGGCATTATTTATATCTCTCTGCCATCTCATTTACAGCATCACGGATACGCTCGCGGAGATCTGCAGGCTCTATGACTTCCACGCTGGTTCCGTACTGCATCGCCCAGTGGAACATGGCATTCTGGCTACAGGTCACACGGATAAACGCCTTATTGGCATCTGTCTCAGGATTAAAGTTATCTGGATAATTGTTCTGAACAAATTTTGGTGACAACACTTCAAAGTTCTTATCAAACCAGTCTACAATATCACCCATATTCCCTTTCTGAACCTTTAATACAATCGTAGCTGCGGGATCACTGAACATGTAGAGATGTTCCGCCATATGCTGTGGCAGATTCAGTCCATGCTCCATCCCTTTTACCAGACTTTTATCCTTGACCTTTTCATCTAATATCTCAATCTCCGTCATACGATCGATCCGATAATTCGACAGATTGTCATATTTATCATAATTGCAGATCAGATAATATTTGCCTTCATTTGCAACCATCTGATATGGATTTACGATATACTTCGTATCCTTTCTTGGATGAAGCTGTTTATCGATACCATAGGTGTTATAGAGAAATGCAACCTTCTTGCCCTCACTGATCGCATCATCGATCATCTCAACATTTAACATGGTCTGACGGTTATCGGTATGTGATAACCCCGGCAGATTGCACACATGCTGTACCTTCGCACTGAAATACACATTCGAAAGCCCCTTGATCTTCTCAATCAGCTCCTGTGCCTGATTTCTCGGTATCGTCTTTGAAAATAAAATACTGTCGATCAACATTCTAAGCTCAGCATCATCAAATTCATGATTGTAATACCAGTCCTTTGTCAGGATCTCGGTCTCTCCATTTTTATTTTCACGTTCAATCTCCGTACATTCCAGATTATAACCAAAATCCACCAGATTCATCAGATTGCTCTTGACAGATTTCCGGTCAACCTTCATTCCATATTCGGTTTCCAGTTTCTTTATGATATCCTTCTGATCCATTGTATGTTCGGAATCCGTGTATTTCCGAAGAACCTCAAGGATACAGATATTCATCATTTTCTTTCCATCTACCATGTATGTACTCATAAATACTCCTTTTTACCACTCATAATGGTGAAGCTGTCCCTTCGCCTCAAGCTCCGGGAAGCCCTGCTGTCTGAGTGCCTCATATAACACGATTGCTACAGAATTTGCCAGATTCAGGGAACGGATCTCCGGGAACATTGGAATCCTGACTGCTGTTTCCTTATAGTCTAACAGAATTTCCTCCGGGATTCCCGCGCTCTCTTTTCCGAACATGATATAGGCATCTTCCTCATAGTTTACATCTGTATATTTCTGTTTGGATTTGGTCGTTGCCATATAGATCTTTGCGCCTGGATTCTTTTCAAGGAAATCATTGAAATCATCATAGATCGTTACATCTAATTTGTCCCAATAATCCAAACCCGCACGCTTTAACTGCTTCTCGTTGATCTGAAAGCCCAGAGGCTCGATCAAATGAAGTCTTGCACCTGCTGCCACACAGGTACGTCCTATATTTCCTGTATTTGCCGGCATCTCCGGCTCATGAAGTACGATATTTAACATGTTTTTCTCCTTTTTTATATAGCTGTATATTCGTAAGCATCGCTCACTTCTTAACCAAGCTTATATCCTTCATTTTTACAATTTTAAAAATATCTCGGTTAAATCTCGGTTAAATCTCGGTTAAATTGTCTCGACAACACTAATTATCAAACAAATTATTTGGGTTAAAATCAGGATTTTAACCAAGCCCTACTTAAGTATCCAATTAGATATTTGCTGATTATCCGAATCTAATTGTATAATATTGCTCTTTTTCATTGCTGTTAGAATATTATGAATCTTATTTTCCTTCTGTTTATCAGACAAAGAATCCGGTAATTTTTCCCACAATAATAACTTAATATCTCTACGTTTTGCCTTATGATATTTTTTCAAATACTCAACAATCAAATCTTTATAATATTTGTCATTAAATCCTTTATTCTTGATATAGCCTGCACTATCATCCATACTTTTTGATGCTGACGCTGATAAAAACAAACTTGTAATTCTTCCCTCAACCAATTTTGCAGCTCTTAATTTATCTACATCCGCTTTATCAAGTGAAAGTCCCTTCTGAACTCGATCCAAAAGAAATACCGTCTGTAAATCCAGGTCCTGATGATCATATAATATATGCATGTAATTATCATCTAATATTTTTCCATAAACAGTAACCTCAACCTGAGTTCCTGATGAAATATTATAATCTGGCATAGGAAAATATTTCGCTTTTTGAATATTAAATGCTCTTCTGATACCTAAAGTTGCAGTATCAATCATATGAAACACAACCATCGATTCAGCTAATAACTGATTTCTGTAAAATGGTGGATTATAGCTCACTTCCAATACATTTTCAATCTTTTGCGGAATAAAATCTCCAGGGTTTGTAAATTTAATTTTATCCTCAAATTCATTTACATATATTCTCCCACCAAGTTGATAATTTGTGTGTGCAATACAATTATTTAACAACTCTCGAATAAGCCAACTGTTATATTGTTCCGTTTCCATAGGAAAAAGGGTCAATTGATTCGGCATATATCTGTATGTAAGATTACGCACCTTCGAAAACACCTTATCTACAACATTTATAAATGGTATCTTAAATATTTCATAATCCTTATCACTTCCATCCGCACCATATAATCTCCACATAATACTTGGAGCAGATGTCATTAAATAATCATAATCTGCTGACCCAAGTAACAACATGCCAGCATTCGTAACCTTACCACCAATCAATAACTTTACTTTCGTCAAGAACTCTTCATCTGTCATTTCATCGACTTCTTTTGATATGTGTTCCTGATTCATTTTCTCTTTATACTTTTCTCTAGCCAAATTAATAGCCGTTTTATCTAAATTATCAATAGTGGCTACTTCAATCACCTGTTTTGACCAGTCTTTTCTTTCCTGTGATCGAATTGCATCAATCTTATATTGTTTTAATGGAACAAGACTCTCACCCGAACGCTCATAATAATTGGTACGCCAATCTGTAGGAATACCCGTTGCTGCGGCTGGAACTTTAAACATAAACACCCTTAATCTTTTACCATTTACAATAGGAAATATCTCTTTAATTTCATAAAAAGTCATTCCATTTGTAATATCTCTTGATATCTCATACTTAAATTTTTCAAGAAGACTCTGTTCCCCCTGCTTGAATGCAGTTCCAACAACATGTTTTATCTTATCTCGTTCACTTACACCAAAAATTAGCCATCCGTACTGTTGCTGCTTCAGATTAGCCTCATTACTTAATGCTGAAAAATATCTTCCTATTTTATCCGTATCATAATTACTTTTCGCTTCCTTAAATTCAACTGTTTCATACTCCCAACGTTCCATCAAGTTCTCAAGTATTTCATAGTATTCAATATCTTTAACATTCTTCTCATAATGAAAAAAAGCCATTTCACCTTTAACCCCCTATTACAAATTTTCACATTCTTCCCTTATGATAATACCACAACAGGTGGTCAAAACCATTTCTACTAATTTTTTCATCTGCTGCATTCCTAATCATATCAACAGCATTTCTATACTGCTTATAATCACGGAGATCATACCGCTCAGTAATATTAAAATAAACCAAATACATTGGTAAAACTGTTCTTAAAATATTATCATATATTGAATAATTATCCTGATATTCTGTATTTTCAAATAAATAAAAGCATGCGTAATGACAAAATTTACTCGCAAAGGACAAATTTGTTCTTGCCCTAAACTTGGCAGATGTTACTCTTGCAATTTCATGAACTAACTTCATGTCTTCATATTCCGGATTTCTCAAACATTCAATCAGTTCTGAACAATCAAATGCGCAAATACGCCTTACTATTTCTGTTCTTCCACATTTATCAGCATTCAAATGTGTACTGTTTTCTCTATCTACAGCCTCAACTGCACCTTTTATTAATTCCTCATAAGTATAATTTACTTCTTTATTTTTAATTAGAACACTTTTCAACATGGTCATCCAGTATGCTGATGAGCCACCATATACAAGTTGATTCTTTCTATCAAATTTAGGTCCCGCCGATATATCTGTTGATTTTATATAGGCAGAATCATTACGTATCATAGCCTCTACAATAGCGACATTATCCGTTGTTAATTTAACAAGTTTTTTGTTATTATAAGTAACCTCTTCAAACATTTTTGTCTTTGCAATTCTAAGCTCTTTTTGAATAATATTACCCATACTATATTTCTCCTTTATATCCCCATATAGGCTATATGGCTAGTCTTAAATATATTGTGAACTAAACTATGGTGTCAAAAAGCTTTCCTCTCCATCGTGGATGATCACGCGGTCATGTCCGGTTGTTGTTCTGCCGATCACAGCAGCTTCAAATCCGGCTTCATACAGACGATCGCTTAACAATCCACCATCTGCCGTGACAAATAATGCCGCTCCGCATCCATCGATCCGGTATGGATCATCCCCGGTAAATTCACAGATCTCAATGGTTTCCTGCATGATCGGTATATGGTCATGGCTGATCCGAAGCCCGACATTTCCAGCCTCTGCCAGTTCCCATAATGCGCCATATACTCCTTCTGTTGAGATGTGACGTACATATATACTGCCACACGCCATCGCAATATCTCCCTGATCCTTCACAAGTAATAACCGGTCAAATTGCTCTGCTGTGCGAAGATATTCCTCAGAATATCTGGTCAGAAGCTCTTCTTTTCTTTCCCTTACCCGAAGCAGGGTTCCGAGGATGCCAGTCTGTCCGCACATAACGATATCCATATCCGGCTTGATCTTTGCATTTTTCTCGCCCTGCGATATCTTTCGTCCATACATCGTTACAGTTACCGCAGGCTCCTTGAATATCCCGCTGATCGCGGTATCTCCATACACAACATCCATGTGAAGCTCCTTCGCAAGATCAGAAAGCTCCCGCAGAATTTTTTTCATACGCTTCTCATCATTTTCCGGCATCATAACCGTATCTGTAAGTGCAAATGGCTGATACCCGCCAAGCTGTAATTTATTATATTGTTTGATAACATCCGAAGTCACCGTACCCAGTGCATTTGCAAGGCAGAGTCCTTCCGTTACTGCAAGCTCACTATCCAACAACACAAGCCGGCTATAGTCATCTCCTATGCCGGCTTGTGTTACGTCAGAATGTTCCTGTTTATTCAACGATCTTAAGATTGACCGCTTCTGCTGTATAAATCGAAACTTTTCTTTATTCATCCCTGATACCTTTTAGAATGCATATGCAAGCATACCGATTACCATAGCTGCTACCAGGATTCCAACTATAATTGCAGATGCTACCTTTTTACCCTTTGAACTGCTTAAATTGATCATTTCCCATTTCTCCTTTATATTTTAAACTTATAATTTTCTGATATTATCCGCCCCACATCAGACCTTTTTCCGTCTTATGCAGCGACATCATGTATAGATTAACGCTGAATTTTCACTTTGTCCAGATATAATAGCATTATTTTATAGCAATTTAGCATTTGTGCCAGATTCTGCCAACTGCTTATTCCGTTACATTTGCCGATGGGCACACACGGTTCAGCGCGCATTCGGCACATTTTGGTCGTCTGGCGATACAGATCGTTCTTCCAAGTGTAATGATCTGAATATTATATAAGATCCACTGTTCCTTTGGAAGCTTTTCCATAAGCTCATGCTCGATCTTCACCGGATCATCACTATCTGTCAGCCCAAGAAGCCTGGAAATACGTTTTACATGTGTATCAACGACGATACTTGGCTCGTGGTAGATATTGCCACGGATCACATTTGCGGTTTTTCTTCCAACACCGTCTAATTTCGTCAGGCTCTCGATATCACTCGGCACTTCTCCGCCATATTCACTGATGAGCTTCTTTGCACAGCCAATTATATTCTTCGCTTTATTCTTATAAAACCCGGTCGAGTAAATATCCTTTTCCAGTTCCTTGATATCTGCATCGGCAAATGCCTGCAAGGTCGGATATTTCACGAACAGATCTTTTGTTACGATGTTTACTCTGGCATCTGTACATTGTGCCGACAGCATCGTTGCGATCAGAAGCTGCCATGCATTTTCATGATTCAGATAACACTTGTAATCTGTTCCATATGTCTCATTCAAGATCCGGCAGATCTCAGCGACCTGCTGCTTTTCTTCTTTTGTCATGCTGCATTACTCCTGTTTTCCTGCCAGATAGTTGATAAACTGCTGGGCTGTACGACCGGAGATTCCACCATGCGACAGCTCCCATTTGTTTGCTTCCGCACACAGTTCTTCCTCTGTCATATGGATGCCGTTCTTCTCTGCCAGACCTACAACGATCTGGAAATATTCCTTCTGTGATGGCTTGCTGTAATTGATCGTAACACCAAAACGATTGACCAGTGACAGCTTCTCCTGCATCGTATCGCTCTTGTGCATACCATTGTTATTCTCAAGATCGGTACGATCTGTCCATGTTTCACGGATCAGATGACGACGGTTCGAGGTCGCATAGATCAGAACATTATCCGGCTTGATCTCCAGGCCACCTTCGATGACTGCCTTCAGATATTTGTATTCTGTCTCAAACTCCTCAAAGGACAGATCATCCATGTAAATGATGAATCGATAGTTACGGTTCTTGATCTGGGAAATAACCTGAGACAGATCCTGAAACTGATGCTTATAGATCTCGATCATACGAAGTCCCTGATCGTAATATTCATTTATGATCGCCTTGATCGTTGTTGACTTTCCGGTTCCGCTGTCACCAAATAACAGCGCATTATTTGCCTTACGTCCTGCAACAAAGGCTTCCGTATTCTCCACGATCTTCTGTTTCTGGATCTCATATCCGATCAGATCATCCAGACGAACATCCTCTGTGTTATTGATCGGAACAAACTGCATATCTCCATTTGTCGGATGAACGATACGGAATGCCTTGTTCAGTCCGAACATTCCAACACCATATGCCTTATAGAAATCCGTCACGATCTTGAAGATATCATTTTCATCCTTTGCCCCTTCGATCGCACGGCTGATATCCTGTACCTTTGTGCTGACATTCTTATTATACATACGTTCTTTCTTGCCGATGGCTTTATAATTATTCACGATCGTGAAGCAGTCAATATCCAACGCTTCCTCGATCTCAGAGAAATCAAAATCAAACAGCTTCTTGAAGATCTTGAAATCATTTTTTGCAAAATAATTAACGGTTCCGTCATTGGCACCCACTTTTTCACTCGTCATAGAGAATGAATTCTCATTTGTGATAAGAATAAATGCCAGATAATTGTGCCACAGATTTGTGTCAAATCCATAATCGGTAGCAAGATCCAGCAACCGCTTGATCTGGTCGTAGATCCTTGCAACCAGCTCCGCATTCGGACAGTCTCCGCGGTCAAAATCCTCAAATATCCCGGACAGCTTCATCAGAATACTGTTCTCACCCAGATTTCTATATAATACTAATTTCGCTATATCTCTGTACATCTTAAATTATCCTTCTTTCTTCATTTGTCTATATAAACAGGCATTTGCCCTGTTTTATCCAGCTCGTTTCTCTCAGGCATTTTCCTTGCTTCTTTTCTCTTTCATGCGTCTGGACTGTCGTCTCTGCTGCCGCTTCCGGGGTTTCTCCCTCCAGCCATCATCTGACGAAGCGTAAGGTTCTCCATACTTTTCCCAGGCGACTCCCTTTTCCCGCAATCTCATAAGTACGAATTCCTTCACCAGTGCATATAAGACAGAGGACAACGGTACAAATATCAACATACCGAGAATTCCCATCAGATCTCCGCCAATGATAACTGCAACCAACACCCATATAGATGGAAGTCCGACGGAACCGCCTACCACATGCGGATAGATCAGATTTCCCTCGACCTGCTGCAGTATGATAAACAGGATCAAAAATACCAGTACCTTTTTCGGATCGTCAACCAGAATGAGAAATGCACCAACACCACATCCAATAAATGCACCAAAGACCGGAATCAATGCCGTTACCACAATCGTAACACTGACCGTCAGTGCATATGGAATACTAAGAACGCTCATGGATACAAAGAACATCAAGCCCAGAATACATGCCTCCAGGCACTGTCCGGTTATGAAATTTGCAAATGTCTCATCTGCCATAACGCAGGTCTTGATGATCTTATCTGCTGTTTTCTCTTTAAATAACGCATATATCAGACCCTTTGTCTGACGCTTCAAGTTCTCCTTCTGTGCCAGAATATAGATTGCAAAAAATAATCCAACCACAAAATCGACTATACCGCTGACAACGGAGGTTGCAAAATTAAATGTTGATGACAACAGGCTTCCGCTTCCATTCTTTATCAGATTGATCGCGCTCTCACTCACCTTATCCCATGCAATATCAATCTCCATGATCCGGTCAACGATATCCGGATATCCCGCTGCCAGATTCACCGCCCAATTCTTAATTGCCTCCATCGTAGACGGGAACTGCTGTCCGATCGCTGTAATTGTCCGGCTGACCTCCGGTATCAGCATCGTGATCACAAAAGCAATCACCAGGACGACGCAGATAATGGAAAGCACCATACAGACCGGTCTCCGGAACCGATACCATCTACTTTTTTCATTTCGGAATAACAGATTTTCAAATCCCTTCATCGGCACATTCAGAATGAACGCAATCGCAAATCCAATCACGAACGGCATAAGCAACCCGATGATCCATGTACCGCAGGCATAGATTTTATCAAAACGAAATACGCAAAATACGACTAATACAGTTATAATGATCAGTTTTATGAGCTTTTTCATATTCGAATTATTCAGTTCCAAATTCAATTTCCTCTGCTTTCTTTTTACATTTTTTTGAGCAGGCACATAGAACGTGTCTGCTCAATCATGCCAAGACCATTTATTCCGGCAGATTGATGTTTCCAAATACATCTCCTATGGAATAGGTCATATTCTCTTTTGGTTTATAAGCATTCATAATCGGAGCCATGATCTTCTCAAACTTCTCCCTGTTCTTTGAAAGAACGAATACTTCTGCTGTATTTCTGGCATCCCACAATGCATCATGCTCTTTTCCCTGAAAATCTTCTCCCAGATAGAATACCGCATCTGACAGTGCCAGTCTTCTTCTGGTTCCAAGCATACGTGCAAATTCCTTCTGGAAATCCTTCCATTTGGATGCAAGCTTCTGTGCATCCGGGTTATTGTAGGATTTTAACTTGCGTTCCCGGTTAAACTGCCGCAGATCATTCTCACTCCATGCATAGATCACATCCGCGCTTAAGCCCCATGCAATGAACCGATCCATCGCAATCGCAAAATCCGGTGCATCGTCTACCATCTCATTTGTGATCCCGGTAAGATTTGTTATTCTGGATGTCACAGGCGTAATTCCCGGCTTTACATAAGTCTTGAATGAATCAATCTCCTTATATGTATCGTCCAGCTTAACAGCTCCTATTTCAATTATTTCATTTTTGCAAATTTTTAATTCATCGGGATGAGAATTATCGATCTGATTCATCTCAAAATCCACAAATATATACTCCATGTGTCACAACCTTCCTACAGCTGTCTTCCGGATGAAAGCCACCTGTCGAACATGGCTTCCACCGTCACAATCTTACCTTAAAGCATACCATTCACGGTCAAAAATGTCTATCTTTTTCTTGATGGAGATTTCCTGTAAATGCCCTGTTAAAAAATGTAGCTGTCTCGGCTTTATTTACCGTAACTTAAAAGATTTCGGATAAATAAAGCTGGGGCAGCTACAGTTTTTTACAGGATATCTATTCTCCATAGCAAAAAACATTATTCATTATAGCTATTTCCTACCTGTTTTTTTACACATATGAATCGCCACAAGTATAAACGGCAATGAGAATATCCCAGACAGGATATCCGAGATTCCCTGCGTTACCGCTACACCATTTTCCTGAAAATACATAGGAAGAAGCCAGATCAATGGCAGGAAAAAGATTCCCTGTCTGGTGGAGGATATGAGAATGGCTTTTCCGATCTCCCCTATTGCCTGAAATAACATACCGCTGACCAGACACACCGCCATAAATGGCAATGATACCGCGTGCATCCGAAGAGAAAGAACTCCCAGCTCAAGTGCCGCATTTTCCCCAAATAACGAGATGATCGGAGAGGCAAATATCCACACAAGAATACCTGTAACAGCCGATGCAATGACCTGACTTAGAATCGTAAATATGATCGCTTTTCTTACTCTATCATTCTTCTTTGCTCCATAATTATAACCGGCCACCGGTGCAAAACCCTGCCCATATCCGACCATGACTGCAAATAATATGGCAAATACTTTATTCGATACCGATATTGCAGCAACCACATCATCCCCATATTCTCTCGCCGCCCGGTTCAACAGGATCGTTGCCACACAGACCAGCCCCTGACGGAAAAAGGATGGGATTCCGGTTCTCGTAATATCGATGGCTGTCTGTCGGAATGCCTGAAACCTCTGTTTGTCCTCTCTCTTTATCTTCTCAATTTTGACCCGTATTCCCGCCGGTTTATAGTTTGAATCTGCCTTGTTTAATCCGATCACGCTTTTCCCGCTCAGCATTACGATCAGCATAATAGCAAGGCTTACACTCTGTCCACAAAATGTCGCGATTCCCGCTCCGCGGATTCCAAGTTCCAAACCTGACACCAAAATCGGATCTAAGACTGCATTTAAGACAGCACCACTTCCAATTCCAACCAATGCCCAGACGGGCATCCCTTCCGCCCGCAGAACATTGTTGAGTACATACGACACACACATGACCGGAGCTGTAAGCAGGATCCAGAAGCCATAATCAAGCGCGTAGATCTCGATTGTATCCGTTGAACCCAGAAAATCGATCAATGGCTTCTGCCACAGGAAGCCGGCCGCCATCAGTATCAAGCCGGCCACAAGAGCCATCAGGACAGCAGCAGACGCATCTCTGCCCGCCTCCTTCTCTTTCTGCTCCCCTAAGAACCTGGATATCCTGCTGCCTGCTCCCATCCCAAATGTATAACCTACTGCCTGTATCATCGCAAGCACCGAAAACAAAATGCCAACTGCCGCCACTGCACTGGTTCCAAGATCTGAAACAAAATACATATCCACGATATTGTATGTCGTTCCGGCAAGCATACTGACAACGGTCGAACAGGACAGCCGCAGAATAAGAGAAGGCACAGGAGTCTGTGTCATTTTCACATGATTCTCCTGTGCCTTATCCTTTGTATTGTCAGCTTTATTTGAGATATTATCTTTTTTCATATGCAGTCTTCCTGCCTTATAGCCGTAGTAAGAAACTGACAAATAAATCTTTCTGTATCTATCCAAACTTTGATACCAAAATCATAACAATCTTTTATATTATCCGGATATGATGCATTATTTCAGAAATTCAACAACTTCCTCGATCTTATTCTGTGCATCATATACGCCCAGATCGTACATTGCCTGAATCTTCTTATCATCCTTTTCCGTTCTTGATATGTCAATCTGTACACTCGGACGGATAATAAGAACCTCGCCCTTCTGTTCCAGTTCAGCCAGCTTCTCCAATGTCTTATTATAATACAAATGCCTCATGGCTATTCGTTTCACATACTCCGGATATTCCTTATACCGGATTGCTTCCAGCTTCAACATGCTGTCTTCTTCCTTGACATAGCCTTCCGGTCTGGTCAAAACTACGATATCTTTTCGATATCCCATTCTTCGGAACTGGAAGATTGGAATGCTGTCTGCCGTTCCGCCATCCAATAACTTCTTGCCATCTACTTCTACGATCTGTGACACGATCGGAAGTGATGCTGATGCACGTAGCTTGTCCATATCCTTCCGAAGATCCGTACATTCCAGATACTCCGGCTGTCCGGTCTCTACATTCGTACAACATACATAAAATCTCGTTGGATTCTCCTCGAATGCATCATAGTCGAATTTGTATAATTCATTCGGCAGTCGATCATAACAAAAATCAACGCCAAATAAATTTCCCGTTTTCAGCAATGACTTCAAACTCATATATTCCTTATTGTTTCGGTATTCCAAGCTATATGCAATATTTCTTCCACGCTGCTTGGATACGAAAGATGCTCCATGAATAGCTCCCGCCGATACGCCGATCACGCCATCCACTGTAATATTATGATCTAAAAATACATCCAGTACTCCGGCAGTATAGATGCCACGCATGCCACCGCCTTCTAAAACCAATCCTGTCTTTGTCATATATCTTCAACTTCCTTTCAAAACGAATTTGCTATCTTTTGTTTTTACTATGATAACGCAAATCTGGATTTTGGCAAGGGGAATTTTGGAGGTGGGGTGATGAATAAATAGGATGATGGATAATCTTATATTATCAATCTAAAGGATGAATAATACTTAAATTATATCATCTATAAGTTTTATAAATTACACAGGTATTCTTTAGCCCCAAATAATAATCAAAATAATTGCGGAGGGATTAATAAATGTTTTTAATGTTCATTGGAAAGTATCAGTCAGATATGGCATATACAGGTCATTATTTTAATGGTTCCATTACCTTCTATGGAGATGGAACAAATGGCAATATATATTGTTGCTCAAAACATTCACGTGTTTATGACAAAAATGTATTTATAAATTTTATTATAAAAAATATAAAATACAGATTAGACAAATATAATTTTATTTTTTATAACCAGATTTATGCATATGAAGTCATAAACAAATTTCCGGAATGCAAAGAGCATATTTTAAATATTAATTCAAGAGAATTGCTTGATTGGCTATCAAACAAAACATTAGTTCGTGTATGGGCCCAAAATCTTATTGATGTACCATCATTTTGTACTGTTACTGGAAGTGAATGTACCTTTTCTAATTTTAAAAAATTATTTCCACAAGAAAATGAATTTGTAATTCAAGATAATTATTCATCTGGCGGATTAGGTAGTTTCATAATTAAAAAAGATCAAAATATGAAAGCTAACATACTCAATCCGTGCAATATTTATTTAGTTTCACCATTATTGAAAAATAGTTATTCAATAAATATACATATATTAGTTGGTAAATTTAATCAAATAATATTCTCACCATCAATCCAGATAATTGACCCAAATCAATCTCCGTTGATTTTTAGAGGATCTGACTATATCGAAGCACAAAAAATTCCAAAATTAATTATTAATAATTTATATAATTGTGCAAAAAAAATAGGTAATAAACTAGGAAAAATGAATTATAGGGGAATCTGTGGTTTAGACTTTATTGTTCAAAACAATAAATTATATTTTATTGAAATAAATCCCAGATTTCAAGGTTCCTCTTTTTTGATTAATCGTACATTATTTGAAAACAACCTTCCATCATTATATGAATTAAATGAAATGGCATTTTCTAATGAACCAATTAAAATAGAAAAGAAAAAATTAGAAAATTTGAATATTAATTATAGCTATTACAAGATAAAATATAGTAAAAATATAGCTGTAGAATATTTCAATAAATTATGTAATTGTAAAGATATCGATAAATATTTTATGGATGGTTTAAATATACAAAATAATATTCAAGTTAGAGGATATATGTTTCGTTTTATTTCTAAAAGAAATATAATAAGTTTGAATCCAAATCATCAAATTAATATTTATCAAAATTTACTTTCGAATGAAATAATACGGTGTTCAATAAAATCTAATATGGATTGGAATAATCTAAAGACAGCCTTATTATTACAAGGAATTAAAATTGATATATCTACTATGATTGCATTAACGGAATGTGGTGGAATTCAAGAAGGAACATTTGATGCTGTTGATATTAGATTTTCTAATGACTTAATAGTAAATTGTCCACTTAAAATCCCTTTTATAGATTTCTCGCCATTTACTTTAAAATATATAGAAAAAAACTTTTATTTATTTTATCTTGAAAAAAATATAAGTATTGTATATGTAGATAAAAAAGATTCTATCCCAAATGTTAAAACACATTCCGGTTTATTATATTCAAAAATGGTGCAGCGCAATAATATGCGTATTCGCATTCGTCATAATTCAATATGTTTGTTTAAACAAAATGGAAAAGGCTGTCATTTTTGTCATGCAAAAAATGAAGAATACTATAATTTTGATTTAGACGATATAACGGAATCCTTTTTGTTTTATCTAGAAAATTTTGAATTTAAGGAAATTATGATAGGTGGCGCTTCAAACGATAGAATATATGAGCCAACACTCATAAAGGATATTCTTAAAATAATTAGAATACATACAGATAAACCAATTTATATCATGAGTCTTCCACCACAAGATTTAAATGATATTCAAGAATATAAGAAATTGGGTGCAAACGAAATTGCTTTTAATCTCGAAATTTATGACGAAACCATTTCAAAGGAAATAATGCCCGGTAAAGGAATGATTTCACGGAATGAATATCTAAAAGCTTTACAAAAAGCTGTAGAAGTCTTTGGAAATGATGGACAAGTACGTAGTATGCTAATTGTAGGTTTAGAGCCGCTTGAATCATTTAAAAAAGGTATAGAGGTCTTATGCAAAATTGGAGTATCTCCCATGATATCTCCGTTTCGGCCTATGCAAAATACAAAATTAGCAAACTATGTTCCACCAAATTTTGAAGAATGTAAACAGTATATAAATACTGCAATAGAGATAACAAAAAAATATAATATCAAATTAGGGCCACCAAATATTTATAATCAAAACAATACTTTTAATCTTATTGATATATAAATATAAATGATAACCAGCCTTAAGCTCCCAAAAGGCTGGTTATCATTTATATGTTACATCTATTCCTTACTGATTGTTAGACGCAGAATAACTTTGAAATATAGGATCACAATTTAATATTGATCCTGCTGTAATATTATGACTTATGCTATTAATTGTAATCTGATTAGCCTGAATAATCTGTTGAGAATGTTTAATTTTCTCGCTACTTTGTTTTTCTATTTGCTCTTTCTTTAATAAATTATCTATTTTTATTTGTTCCGTTTGAGCCTTTATTAATTCTATTTGAGCAAGAGATTTTTTTTCATCTATTTCATTTTTGATATTTTCTTTATATTTTTTATATAATGTATCTACACCTAATAATCCAGAATATATAATGCCTATTATATAAAAAATACATTCAGGATTAGCTGTTATTTGACAAAAAATTTCATATGGAGAATAATGCCTTAACTCAATATAATTATTTGCATTTGTTGACGAATAATCAATTATAGAGTTTATGACTGAGATTAATATCCCTAACTTATCACATTCATTGGATTCTATATTTGTTTTAATAGTAATTCCTACCACAGTACCATCTTTTCCATTTACTAGTAGTTGGCGAACTTCACCGAGGTATCTTGATAAAATATAATAATCTGTCGATGAAAAAAATTGACATCCAATTTCATTTTGTATACATTCATATACAAAATTAAAATGTTTTGGCTTTAAAACAGGAATGGTTTTCAGCAATATACAAAAACTTCGTAAACTTCGAAACGACCTTAATTGCATAGCGACACGCACCCCGTTTATTATTGCATTGTATGCATCTTGATACTTATTTTGAGCGACATAAATATTTGCCAATGGGAAATAATTTTTTGTACCATAATAAAATTTTTCTAATATAGGGAGAAGTTTTAAATATTCTTCTTTCTTTATTAAACCACTTGAACTATTTGCAGAAGAAATTTGAACATTATCATCAGTCTGCATTAAATATTTTATCCCGTTAATTATATATGGAATAGTCGGAAATAATAGACGAGTATTATTCATATGGATATTATCAAAAACACACTGTTCAAAATTAAGTCCTTTCATTTGACAATTATCAAAATACACATCCTCAAAAGTTGCAGCTTCCCAAAGCATACCTAAAAATACACATTCTTTAAAACTTACGCTTTGAAATATAGCATTAGAAGCCATTCCAGCATCAAAAGTAATTCCTTCAAATGTACATTCTACAAATACAGCATTGTTAAAATCTGTGCCTTCTAATGTATTATTACCACTGATTGAATATTCAAAATTACATTGTCTAAAATTACATGAATCAAAAACTGTACGCTTTAATAAATTATTTGTAAAATTACAATTAGAAAAAATAGAACCAGTAAACCCCGTATTTGTAAAATTTGATTTTGTAAAATAACAATCAGAATAAAAGGAACGACGCTGATTCAAATTAGAATAATTTTTAGAAATCTGAGTTCCGAAATTTATTTTATATTGATCTATTCTGTAAAAATCTTTATTTTTTACATGTTTTTTTAATTCAATCTGTGCCTTTATAACATCTTCTTGTGAAATAGTTGTATCATTTATTGCATTTTGTAATAGTATTTCATTATCTTTATTCATAATAGTACTCCATATGTATTAGTTATTATCTTATATTGCAAAAGTCATATAATCTATCGGTCTCTAATAGAACTACTTACTTACTAAAACAATGGATAATATAAGATTATCCATCACTTATTTTCTTATTTTCCTTCCCCTCCAATCTATCCCCAATCCCATGCAAAATCAACCATTTTGCATAAAACGACCATATATTGCAGAAAATGACCAAATTTCTCTTATTTTTCGATTGTATTCTTCCATTTTATAAATTCTAGAATATATACTAAGCAAGGCAGAATCCTGCTACGAAGATTCTATGCACAGCAAAAATGACCTTGTTAAAATCCATACCGGACTTATATCGGATCTATCTTGAAGTGCATCTAATAAATAATTTTAAGGAGAACAGATACAAATGACTACGACTCTTTTATCTACACACATTCAAAACTATCTCACCTACTGTAAGAACCAGAAGCGACTGGATGAGAAAACATTAAAAGCATACCGAATTGATCTGGAACAATTTGCACATGCACAAATTCCTTCCGACATCACAGATATCACTCCCGATCTTTTAGAGGAATATGTCGCAGGTCTTCACGAACAATATAAACCAAGAACAGTAAAACGGAAGATTGCTTCATTAAAAGCCTTCTTTCATTACCTGTTATATAAGGATTTTCTGCCACAAAATCCATTCGATAAGCTTCAACTGCGTTTTCGCGAACCTATTATTTTACCAAAAACAATCCCATTAGCTACTGTCGAAACGCTTCTGTCTGTAGCACACAGACAGCAAACACTGGCTCCAACAGAATATCAACGAAAAAATGCATTAAGAGATACTGCCGTACTGGAACTACTCTTTGCAACGGGTATTCGAATCTCCGAGCTTTGCTCTCTTCACAATGATTCCATTGATCTGCAAGACGGAACAATTCTAATCTATGGAAAGGGATCAAAGGAACGCCGCATCCAGATTGGGAATGAATCTGTGCTTTGTATTTTGAAAAAATATAAGATAACTTTTCAAAAAGAAATACTCGCCTGCGATTCTTTCTTTGTTAATCAGGCGGCAACCCCCTTATCCGATCAGGCTGTACGGCGCATGATAAATAAATATACAGAGCTTGCATCTATTGATATGCATATTACACCACATATGTTTCGGCATACATTTGCAACCAGCCTTTTGGATGCAGATGTGGATATTCGATATATACAGGAAATGCTTGGTCACAGTTCGATCACCATAACCGAAATATATACTCATGTAGCTGTCGCCAAACAACGTAATATTCTGGCAACCAGACATCCTAGAAATCAATTCATGCTATAATCCATATAGCATATATCAAAAAAGATGATGCAGAATATATCAAACTTCAATATTAGATTTTCAAATCTAACCTTTGAAGCTGGTATATTCCACACCATCTTTTCACATTTCTTCCAGATTATCTCTAGTCTTCTGTCGATTCCTCTATAACACAGTCTGGAAATTTTGAATGAATAAACAATTTTTCTTCTTCCGACAGCTTACGCCATAAATTAACCTTTGATAAATTATTAAATTTGCAAATATCATTTATATGTTTACTTTGAACATCTGCATTCAAATCTATTGTCTCTGGATAAATCTCTGCTATTTCTTTCAAAGTAACGCCCTTCGCTTCTATTATCATTTTTATATCTTCTGTATCTGGATATACGTAGATTTGAAATGTATCTCCCCATCCACTATAAAAATAGAAATATAAATTTCTCTTTTCATTCGTATTGCTATAATATTCCTTTGCTATATTTTCGTATACTGATTTAAGCTCCGGTAAACATTTTTCAAATTTCTTTTTCATCCGAAAATCAATTACAATAGTACTATCATCCTCATCTGATATATACATACCTCTATATGACATCAGCTTATGGTAATCTTTCCAATCAGACCATACAATCAGTCTTAAACGTTTAAAATCCAGAAGAATAAAAATTAACCCTAAGAAAATAACACTGATTGAAAAGGCTGCTAGCCATTCTTTTTTCAATCGCATCCACCTCCACCTCTTATTTCATCTTACGATGTATCATGCAATTCAAATAATAATATACACATACCTGCCATATAATTACCACGGAACCTTTTCTATTTCCCAGTAATTGGATAAGTCACGGATCTCACAATCAGGGAATATTGACCATATATATTCTTTCCAATTTTCCGGCATTGTTTCCCTAAAGCACCACCAATCCTGCAAACTCTCCAACTGTTCGATGGCTTTTAACGCATCGAATGATATCGCTACATCTCCATCCGTACTTATAGATGTCATATCTGGAAATGCCTCTATAATTTTAGGTAAAGTGATACCACATCGCCCCATATTTGTCAAAGAAATCATCCTTTTATCTCCGTCATAATATATGAATGAAAATGATCTTCCTGCATAGCTTCGAAATTTAAATGCTAATGCATATGATTGATATTCTTCTCCCATATAACTTCTTATCTTTGGTGCAAGTATATAGCATATATGTGCCATATCAGTTAAGTTCCAGACACCCTCTTCTCCCCAGAAACGCACTTCAACTCCTGCGTATTCAATATCCGTTTCTGGTGCTATACTTACATTATCCAGCTCCCAATCAGGTTCATACACTTCACTATATTGCTTCACAAAGACATTATATGGATTTTCTTTTTTTACTGGCTTGTTATTGTTATAGCGAATAATACCACTAACAATAATAAGTATTACTACTATACAGACTGGAATAAGCCATTTTTTTCTTTTCTTTTTATTTTTCTTCAATAGAAACTCCTTTCATCTCTTTAATATCTCTCTGCATCCCGAATTACACAATCCAAATAGCAAAGCATGCATGATTTAACCAAATCAATCAAATCATGCATACCTGTTATATAATTACCACGGAAACCTAGTATGTTTAAAATTGGATGCATCATAAATTTCACACTTTGGGAATACTGACCATATATATTCTTTCCAATTCTCCGGCACTGTTGTTCCGCCTTGCAGCCACCATTCCTGTAAATCCTCTAACTGTGAAATTGCTTTCAGATCCTCAAAATTAATTGCAACACTTCCATCCGTATGTATCGCTGTCATATCTGGAAATGCCTCTATAATTTTAGGTAAAGTGATACCACACCACCCCAAATTTGCCATAGAAACCATCTTTTTATCCTTATCATAAAAGATAAATTGAAATATTCTTCCTGCATAGCTTTCAAAGATAAATGATATTGCATATGATTGATATTTTTCTCCTATATAACTTCTTATCTTCGGTTCAAGTGTGTAGCTTACCCTAGCCATATCAGTTAAATTCCAGCAATCTTTTTCGCTCCATAAGTGAACTCTAAACCCTGCATAATCTTCATCTGTTTCAGATCTTATCCCTACATTTTCCAGTTCCCAATCAGGTTCATACACTTCACTATATTGCCGCACAAAGACAGTATATGGATTCTCTTCTTTTACCGGCATGTTATTGTTATAGCGAATAATACCAATGACAATAATAAGTATTACTACTATGCAGACTGGAATAAGCCATTTTTTTCTTTTCTTTATATTTTTCTTCAATAGAAACTCCTTTCATTATTTCGCAGTAATATGCAAAATATTTGTTGCAGCACCTCCCATAGATGCATATGTCTGCATATAATATAAATACTCATTATAATCAATATAAAACTTTCTTCCCCATGATGAAACCTGTAACCATGTCCTATCCTCAATAGAATTTCTGATCACTCCCGTAACTGTAACATAATGATTATCAAATGTAGCATCTGTCATTTCGTAGTTTTTTTCTCTCGGGATTTCAGTATCATTCGTATACATTTTTATGTACAATCCCTTATCCTTCGCCTCCGCTTCATACTGCTCTTTTATCGCATTTGCCGACAACGTCACAGGAATATCATTTTTCAACATTTCTTCTATATTTTTCAACATTTTATCTGTTCCGCCCCCCCAATAACTGTGCAAATCAACATTATAGAACCAATTATATTTATTAACCCCATATGCAATTGATAGTCCATCAATTCCAGTCCATTTCGTTCCATCTATGAGATCAATATCTCTTACATGGAAAAAGCTTTTTTCCATGCGACTTATATAGTCAATATAAGAATTATATTCTATTGCTCCATTATCAGTCCTGATAAGATCTGTCATATCCGTCGAATACTTACTATCTACACTTGCTAAATACAACAAAATATCACTTATAGAAATTAAACCACACCCATAACTATCAATTGTTGAATATTTTTCAATATTATTTTGTTTATATTCCTCTCCAAACCATCCTTGATTTCCACCATATGAAATTTGACTATTTCCATCTCCATCTATAAAATTCACCGCAATATAATCATGCTGCAACTCATAAATATGGACATCACTGAATAATGGATTGGAATGATATGTTCTTACCTCTTCATAATCTGTATAACCATCATTATCAGTATCCGGATTATTTGGGCTGGATTTCATGTAATAAAAATCAGCATTTTTAGGAACATTCAGTGTCATTATATTCGAAAACTGCTTATTTCGTTTTGTCGGATCTATTTCCTCTCCATCTGTCAATTTATCCCCATCAGTATCCTTTTTCTCTGGATCAGTATAAACGATCATACCATACTGATTTCTCATTCCTTCTCGTTCTACTACATCAGGAATACCATCTTCATCCGTATCTATTTTAAATTCATCTGGAAGTTCACTACTGCCTCCGGCTAATCCAGACTCATTTTCCGGAAGTTCACCAATTTTCATTTTTGAAATCAACTCATCTACATTGTCACGGTTAACCTCTTCTACTTTATAAAATTGTCCACCTGTTGCCTGTGATGCTTTAATAAGTGGTGCCGCATACGCATAATCTCCTATCATCAGCGTATCAATTCGAATATTTTCTTTTTTTGCTAATGCTAGTGTATTCTCTGAAATATTCCCTATATTGCCACCACAAACCAATATAATTCTTCGATCCGGAATGACAGTATTGCCGAGTTTGGCATCTTCCCTTGCCGTTACTATATAATCCCATACCATTATATTAACATTATCATTTCCACTCATCTGTGCGTCTGCATCATCATATCCCCAGTCAGCCCTCAGATAAACTCCAAGTTCATTTCCATTTATTTTATCTCTAAGATATTTCTTAGGATTCTCCTTCAATTCATTATTAAGAAGATAATCATACATGCCAGATCCCCACTGCTTATTTGAATGGTAAAGACCACAATCACACACATATCCCACCCGATCGTTTTCATGCATGGTGTTAATTGCTGCATTTATAATCTGTCTGGTTTGAGATATATAACTCACATGATACTCTGTTAATTGCTTTCCCTTTATATCTTCTGTATTTCCTGCTGTGTCTTTCAGCACTGTTGGAACCGCACCAAAAAAATACATATATGTATAACATGCATCTGCCCTACTTTGTTGTCTTTCCTCATAGGGGAACTTATGCTTCCATATCTCCGCCCATTTTTTTGCATCTACCAACATATATTTGCTAAAATGTGTTGTCTCCGTACTAACAATCCCCGTCTCAGCGTCATGCTCTGTCTCCAACTCAACCATCTGTTTATTATCCTCATCATACCATAAAAACAGAAGATCATTAAACTCCGTTTCTCCAAGTTTTGTCTGATCAACCTTATAAGAAAGTGTTGCGGTTTCAAATGTACATGTTGTTGTTATCTCAAATGGTTCACCCACCAGACCTGCTACATTTGAACATCCATAATCTGTATCCATTATACTTTCAATTGTTGTTGATGCCGTAAGGCTGCCGGATGTCACCATATCCACCTGAATCTCTGTAACAGCACACTCCTTATTCTCAACCTCATATGTAACACTCTGTTCAATCCGTTCTTTTCCATCAGGGATTCCATTTTCATCGGTATCCGGCTTTGTAGGATCAAATCCCATTGCCGGTTCATCCCCATCAGACAAATCATCTCCATCGGTATCCGGTTTTAGCGGATCTGTTCCATATATCAGGACTTCATCTCCATCGGACAGACCATCCTCATCCGTATCTGGCTCCCATGGAAATGTTCCGTACAGATATTCCTGTGCATTATTCAACCCATCGCCATCAAAATCCTCCTCTGCATCGCTAATGCCATTTTCATCGGTATCTGGTTCAGTTAATGATGTTCCAAGTTGTATAAACTCGTAATAATCATCTAAACCATCGCCATCGGTATCCGGAAGATTTTTGTCACTGCCCAGCAAGTCTTCCATTTCATCCGGTAACCCATCTTCATCACTATCCAGATATGAGTCCCAATTATCAAAATCACTCATCAATTCCTCATATCTTTTCTGTTTCGCATCCCAATCCTCTGTTGTCGTTTCCGTACTACTATCTTCTGTTGTATTTTCTTCGGTACTGTTGTCCTCTGTTGTTTCTTCTGAACTATTTTCTTCAGTAGTAACATCTGGAAGCTCTCTTCCCTCCAGATATTTTCTCTCATCATCCGGTATGTCTGGTAATTCAGACTCTGTGCCTATAAACTCTGCCATTTGACTACTATAATTTACATTTACACTACTACTTATGATCGTAACTGTTTCCGCTATTACAATAATGTTATTTAATCCCAGATTCTGTGCCTGTATCTTCACATGTCCAAATGGTGCGTAGATCAAGCCACTCAGATTCACATTTGTACTGTCAATAATGATATCTCCATATTTGGAATAGATAACAGAATTATTTGTATTTTTCACCTCTCCGGTAAGCGTTATGGTTTCCAATGCCTTAATTGCCGTATTTAGGTTAATATTTCCCTCCAGATTCATCTCTCCGGATGCCGCAACCGGAGTACTGATATTGATATTCGTCTCCTCTAAAACATAGTCTCCTTCACATGCCACATAATCGGTATCAGTAAAATATGCATCATCTATTGCATGAAACAAATACATCATAGATTCCTCTGCTGATTCTTTTTTTGTTCCATTAATTTGAAGATTTCCCGATGCTGATATCGTTCCATTCGTCACCATATCACCATTCAAGCAGAAATTATCTGCATTTATCGTAATTGCTCCTTCCGTCTGTGCTGATGCAAATATGGTATATGGATACCTGGTCTTCTCCTCAGCCTTTGCTGGCAATATCGTCATGTTGCCTGCCACCATTGCTCCAGCAGCAATAACCGCTGTTATCTGTTTCCATTTTCTTCTCCAATTCATAATAAATACCCTCCCATGTATTGATCCTTTTTCTTTTGTTACTTAATTATTTTTTACTTCCTCCTTTTCATGCACTATACTGTTTTATCCCCCTCCAAACAACCCACTTTGCAGAAAACGACAATATATTGCAGAAAATGACCAAACTCACGTAAATCAATATGAAATTTCTTCATTTAAACCCCGGATAGTGTAACAAACAAAAAAAGCAACATCCATGCAGTAACCACTTAAGACTTTCTTACGAAACCTTAAGGTTGCTGCATGGATGTTGTTTTTTATAATCTCTGTTCACTTATCAATATTTATATGCTGTAAATGCTTCCTCTACTTCCTTATATCTGGCTTTCGGTATCGAAATAATATCACCATTATGAAGCGTAACTTCATATCTTGATACCTGCCTGATATGCTGCAAATTTACCAGATAACTTTGATGCACCCGGATAAAATGATATGACTTCAGCTCTGCTTCCAGATCATTCATGGTGCCATACCTGGTATATATCCGAACTTTCCCATTTTCTATAATATGAAACTCCAGTTTATGTAACTTGCTTTCAATATATAAAATGTGATTGAATAAAACCTCTGTCTGCCCTTCTTTAAATGTAAATTTCTTTCTGGCAGTATGCGGTTCCCGTTTATCCAGAACAGCACCCAGACATTCTTCCACACAAGTTGTATTTATATCAAGGAATATAATAGAATTTTCGGGAAGGGATCCTCCCTCACACAGGAACATCTCCCCTGAATCGAATGTATCAATTGTATATAAGATCTCTTTTGTATCCAGATAATTCTCTATGGATGTCCGCATCTGATCGCGGCATTTCTTTTCACCATTACATATGGCAATCTTCATCATATGTCCCCCTCTTTTTCGCATAATGCATTATGTCTGTAAACAATATAATATAAGATTTTCACCCATAAATCAATCGTCTGCTCTTTTTATTCAACAAAAAACAACATCAACATGCCAGCCATAAGACTACCTTCTGATAATCTTATTTTTAACATATTGATGTTGCTTTTATATGTCCTCTATTCGATTATTTATTACTTATTCTTCACCCAGATATTTGTCGATGCTGACCAGCTTTACACAAAGAACAAAGATCTTTGAAGCTGCTTCCATCTCCTCAACAGATGGGAAGGATGGTGCGATACGGATATTGCTGTCTTTTGGATCTTTACCGTATGGATATGTTGCACCTGCGCCTGTCAGAACAACTCCTGCATCCTTACACATTGCTACGATCTTCTTTGCACAGCCCTCTAATGCATCAAACGAAATGAAATATCCACCAACCGGTCTAACCCATGAACCGATCTCAAGTCCTGCAAGCTCCTTATCGAATTCATTCAGAACTGCTTCAAACTTTGGTCTTAAGATATCTGCATGCTTCTCCATATGAGCCTTCATGCCATCGATATTCTTAAAGAATCTTGTATGACGAAGCTGGTTGATCTTATCATGTCCGATTGTCTGAACGGTAAGCTGCTTCTTGATAAATTCAACATTTCTTGGAGATGTTGCAATTGCTGCTACACCGGAGCCAGGGAATGTGATCTTGGAAGTAGAGCCAAACATGTATACCATATCCGGATTTCCGGCTTTCTCACATTCATCTATGATATTTAAAATCTCTGCCTGCTTGTCCTTATATAAATGATGGATGCAGTATGCGTTATCCCAGAAGATTCTGAAGTCTTCTGCTGCAGGCTTTAATGCTGCAAAACGTCTTACTACTTCATCTGAATAAACGATTCCTGTTGGATTTGAATACTTTGGTACACACCAGATTCCTTTTACTGCAGGATCGTTATTTACATATTTCTCTACAAGATCCATGTCCGGACCATCCTCTAATAAAGGAATATTGATCATTTCAATTCCGAAGAATTCTGTGATCTTGAAATGTCTGTCATATCCCGGTACAGGACAAAGGAACTTCACCTTGTCCAGCTTACACCATGGAGTAGAACCATTTACACCATGTGTCATAGAACGTGATACTGTATCGTACATTACATTTAAGCTGGAGTTACCATATACAATGATATTCTCTTTCTTAACTTCCATCATATCTGCCATAAGCTGACGGCACTCACCGATACCATCCAGATCTCCGTAGTTTCTGGTATCGTTTCCTAACAAAGTTCTCATATCCGAAGAACTATTGATCTCATCCAACATTCCCATCGACAATGCAAGCTGTGAGAATCCAGGCTTACCTCTTGCCATGTTCAGACTCAGACCTTTTGCCTGTTCTTCCTTATACTCCTCCAAAAGAGCGGCTTTTAAAGTCAATAATTCATCTTTACTCATATCTTTGTATTTCTTCATTCTACATACCTGTGCCTTTCACTTATTCTATTCCGGTTAAATCAGTTATGTCCTGTAAAATTCCTATTAGCTATTTTAAAACATTTTTCAAAAAAGGCAAGCCTATAATTGAAAGTTCTTGTCTATTTCGTTTCAAATATCAACTATTTTATTGAATTTTCTTTATTTTATTCTGTTTTTTCTGCAAAAATCGTATTTTTCTCCATTATTTTCATATATGACTTGTTTTCATAAAGTAATATGCAAACAAAATGACACCGGTCAGACTCTCTCCAACCGGTGCCATCTTATATGTATTTACGAATTGATACTTTTATAAGCGTTTATCTTAGTATACGGAACTAAAATCCAGATACCATTTTCCGCCTCTCTTATAGACATACATCGTGAAATCTTCTTCAATATCATCATCCTTACCCTTTACCTTGATCGTACCTTCGACACGAGCAACCTGGCTGACCTTGATATCATACTCATCTTCATAGTCTTCCTGCTTATCCTCAAGCTTGCTGCCCTTCAGCTTCTTGACCTTCTTGAATTTGACCTTCATGCTCTTTACTTTACCAACTTCATCTTCAAGATAGTCACCTGACAATTCCAGAATCTGATCTAACTTATCGATCATTTCATCTTTATCCATATCTTCTTCGTCCTTCGTATATTTAAGGACTTTCTTATCAATCAGCTTATACAGCTTCTTACCGCTCTGCTTTTCTACTGCATTTACATAAGCCTTAACAACCGCCTTTGGGCTCTGCTTACCGTGACCAGCAATTCCACCGATAATGTTAAAGATCAGGATCAATGCAACAACTGCTGCCGCCGCAATAATGACAATCTTCTTGTTATCCATGATCGCATTCTTTACCTTATCAAATCCGCTGCCTGCCGGCTTATTACCCTGTGGCTGCTGTCCATACTGTCCGCCATACGCCTGCTGGTTCGGATCATAATACTGCTGTCCGCCGTATGCCTGCTGGTTCGGATCATAATACTGCTGTCCGCCGTATGCCTGCTGATTCGGATCATAATACTGCTGTCCACCGTATGCCTGCTGATTTGAATTCATATTCTGAGCTGCTCCATCCGGCTGTCCGGCATTTGTGCCATTTTGCTGATTTCCATTCATATTCTCGTCCATGTTACTCTCCTTTATAATTCAGACTAAATTTCATCTGACAGCCTCATCTGCCAGATAGCCCATCGATAACACAATATATTCATTATCGACAAAATTTATTCTACCATCTAAAATCTCAACAGACAATATATTTCTAAAATTTTTGCTAAGGAAATGCCACACTTGTATATGCTCCAACCCCAAAATTCAGATACAACATTTCTGCTCTATCTGGATTTCCACGAAAAAAAAGAGATAACATAACTGCTATCTCTCTTTTCTTCGGCAATCTCCTACCAGTCATTCAGACTTTCCATCTGATCCAGCTGGTTCTGGATCAGCGTTACCACCATATCACGGATCTCGTATGTCTTCATATGAGCAAATGTCTCATATGGAATCGGGGGCAGGAAATGAAGCTGTGTGATGACCTTCCGGAAAGATTTTCCTTCAAATGGCTTGAACGAATCATATAAAACGACCGGCACAATCGGGCATTTTGCCTTCTGTGCGATCTTGAAGCTTCCCGGCAGGAAGCCTCTCAGAGAATTATGGTTATGGTCGTATCCGCCTTCCGGGAAAAGAATATATCGTCTTCCCGCTTTGATCTCTGTCGCAACGTCATTAATTACCTGAACCTGCTGCCTGAGATCGGTTTTGTCCAACCGCTTTGCCTTTAACAGCTCACACAACTGTGTGACGATAAACAAATGCGACCGCTTCGCATCCATTACATATGTGCATGGCTTTTCATGTACGCTTATAACACCAAGTGCATCGTACTTGCCCTGATGATTTGCAAACATGATATATCCGCCTTCCGTCGGCAGATTCTCCATGCCGGATGCAACCGTCTCGATACGCCCTCTTTTCTTTACATGCTCGATCATAACCTGTGCCATTCTGTAGCATGTCTCCTCATCATATTTCTCACCATGTCTGGCATAATATGACATCTTCGGAACATAATACAAAATCAGAAAAAAACAGGAAATGATCACTATAAAAAATCTAATCATCCACCTAAATCCCCTGAATTTACAACTCTCTGTCCAAAAGTACTGCAATATCCAACAACTGCTTTTTTGATCCGGTGCGATCCGCACCGGATCCGGTCATTTATAAATCTCTACCCGTTACCTTTAATCGCATTAACGCTCTGGAAAGAGATGCTTCTGTCTGTTTGTACTCTTTCAGACTTTCCTTCTGTCTCAAACGCTCTTTCGCACGTTCAAGTGCCTGTTCAGCACGGACTCTGTCGATATCCTCCGGACGCTCTGCAGAATCCACCAGCATCGTTACACGGTTATTTACGATCTGGGCAAATCCTTCCCCGACAACACCAAGGATCTTCTTTCCATCCGGTGTATCAATTCGGATCTCCCCGATACTGGTTGCAATGATCATATTCTCATGGTGAGGAAGGACTGCCATCTCACCATCTTCCAAAGGCAATACAAACTTCGTAACCTTATCATCAAAAAATACTTTATTACTTGATATGACTCTCAGGTAAAATGTATTCATGTCTGTCTGCCTCCTTTATCCTACTGTCCCTTTGCGGCTTTTTCTTTGACTTCTTCGATTCCGCCTACGTTAAAGAATGCCCACTCAGGATATTCATCCATCTCACCATCTAAGATAGCCTTAAAGCCCTTTACTGTTTCTTTAAGAGGTACATATTTTCCCGGAACACCTGTAAAGTTCTCTGCTACATGGAATGGCTGTGATAAGAACTTCTGCACCTTACGTGCTCTTGTAACCGTAATCTTATCTTCCTCTGATAATTCTTCCATACCAAGAATTGCGATGATATCCTGTAATTCTCTGTATTTCTGAAGAATCTCCTGAACGCCTCTGGCTACATTATAATGTTCTTCGCCGACAACGTCCACCTCCAGAATACGGGAATTGGATTCCAGAGGATCAACAGCAGGATAGATACCCTGTTCTACGATCTTTCTGGAAAGAACGGTTGTCGCATCCAGATGCGCAAATGTAGTTGCCGGAGCCGGGTCTGTTAAGTCATCGGCAGGCACATAAACTGCCTGTACGGATGTAACGGATCCTGACTTTGTAGAAGCGATTCGCTCCTGCAACTCACCAAGCTCATTTGCCAGAGTTGGCTGATAACCAACTGCGGATGGCATACGTCCAAGCAGGGAAGAAACCTCTGATCCTGCCTGTACAAAACGAAAGATATTATCTATAAATAATAACACATCCTGATGATTTACGTCACGGAAATATTCTGCCATCGTAAGTCCTGTTTCCGCAACACGCATTCTTGCTCCAGGTGGCTCGTTCATCTGTCCAAACACTAAGGCTGTCTTGGACAATACCCCTGACTCTTTCATCTCTGTCCAGAGGTCATTACCCTCTCTGGAACGCTCACCGACACCGGTGAAGATAGAATATCCGCCATGCTCTGTTGCTACATTCTGGATCAGCTCCTGGATCAGAACGGTCTTACCTACACCGGCACCACCGAACAGACCGATCTTACCACCTTTGGCATATGGGGCAAGAAGATCGATAACCTTGATACCTGTTTCGAGAATCTCAACAACAGGGCTCTGATCCTCAAATGACGGAGGATCTCTGTGGATGACCCAGTGCTCTGTATCTGCCAGATTCGGTCCACCGTCCAGAGTGTCACCGGTTACATTAAATAATCTGCCAAGGGTATCTGTACCAACCGGAACCTTGATTCCTGATCCTGTCGGAACAACCTCCATATCTCTGGATAAGCCCTCGCTTGCTGCCAGCATGATGCATCTGACGGTATTATTTCCGATGTGCTGTGCAGCTTCCATTATGCATTTCTTTCCATGATTATCAACTTCCAGAGCATCCTTGATGTTTGGTAAATCATTATCCGGAAATTCTACGTCTACAACAGGTCCCATGACCTGTACTATTTTACCGTTTTTCAAAACATCAGACCTCCTATTTCTTATTCTGCAGAGCCTTCGCACCACCAACTACCTCGGTGATCTCCTGCGTGATCGCAGCCTGTCTGGCTCTGTTGTATTTAATACTGAGATCAGCTAACATATCTTTCGCACTTCTGGTTGCAGAATCCATTGCCATCATTCGGGAATTCTGTTCACTACAGAAGGATTCAACCAGTGCTCCATATATGAAACCTGTAATATAATTCGGAACAATTCGATCCATGACCGCTCTCGGAGAAGGTTCAATGATGATCTCCTCATGATAGACATCCGCCTGTGAGATCTTGAAATCCATCTTTCTGAACGGAAGAAGCTGGATCATCTCTGGCTCTGCCGTTACACTGTTTATCATCTTCGTATAGATGATATAGACTTCATCGATCTTACCGCTTTCGTAATTCTCCAGCATCTTATCCGCAATAACCCTCGCTCTGTGAAGACTTGGGTTCTGGGCTGTATACTGGAAATGGATATCAACCGGCACATTCTTCCTTGCAAAATAATGTCTTCCCACCTGTCCGACAACGTATAATTCGCTGTCCGGGTGATTTGCCAGTTCTTCTTCTGCGATCTTAATGATATTATGGTTATATGCACCTGCCATGCCCTTATCGGCTGTAACTACAATATAACCTCTTTTCGGATTTTCCTTCTTTTCATCGTCTTCATTTTCGAAATAAAGATGATCCATATCAGGAAGATGTCGTAACAGTCGTGCCAGAGAAACCTGTAAAGTATAGAAATACGGTTCCGTATTCTCCAGATCCTTCTTCGCTTTTTTCAGTTTGGAAGAAGAGATCATGTACATGGCATTTGTGATCTTCATTGTATCCTTAATGCTTTTTATTCTGTTTTGGATTTCTTTGGTACTTGCCAATTACTCCACCCTCTTCATAAACTCTTTTCCTGCTTCAAGAATATGCTCTTTCAGATCATCTGTCAGAACCTTTCCTTCTTCAATCTCTTTGATAACATCCGGTTCTGCATCCTTGAAATATGCAAGCATATCCATCTGTGTCTGCTTTACTTTCTTGATATCTACATTTAAGAACAGCTTATTTGTTGCTGCAACCAGTGTAATAACCTGCTCTGCCATACTAAGCGGATGACATAACGGCTGCTTTAACAGCTCCATCAGTCCCTTACCATAAGTAAGCTGCTCCTTTGTATTCTCATCCAGATCGGAACTGAACTGAGTGAATACTTCCATCTCACGGAACTGTGCAAGATCGATACGGACGGTACCGGTTGCTTTCTTCATAGCCTTGGTCTGCGCTGCACCACCGACACGGGATACGGACAATCCTACATTTACCGCAGGACGCATACCTGAGAAGAACAGATCACTCTCAAGGAAGATCTGACCATCCGTGATGGAGATAACATTTGTAGGGATGTATGCAGATACATCACCTGCCTGTGTCTCTATAATAGGAAGGGCTGTGATCGAACCACCGCCTAATGAATCCTTTAACTTACTGGAACGCTCAAGCAGTCTGGAATGCAGATAGAATACATCACCGGGATATGCCTCACGTCCAGGGGAACGTCCAAGTAACAAGGACAGTGTTCTGTATGCTACTGCATGCTTTGACAGATCATCGTATACGATGAGCACGTCTTTTCCCTTATGCATAAAATATTCTGCCATCGATGTTCCTGCATATGGTGCTATATACTGAAGCGGTGCAGGATCACTGGCTGTTGATGCTACAATGATCGTATAGTCCATTGCATCATTCTTCTCAAGTGTGGAAACAATCTTTGCAACGGTGGATGCTTTCTGACCGATCGCTACATAGATGCAGACAACATCCTTTCCACGCTGGTTGATGATCGTATCAAGTGCGATCGAAGTCTTACCGGTCTGACGATCACCGATGATCAGCTCACGCTGTCCTTTACCGATCGGGAACATGGAATCGATCGACAGAATACCGGTCTGAAGTGGTTCATTGACCGACTGTCTGTCTGCAATACTTGGTGCTTCCTGCTCAACCGGCATGTAATCTGCCTCTTTGATCGCTCCCTTACCATCAATTGGTGCACCCAATGCATTGATGATTCTTCCAAGGAATTCTTCACCTACCGGTACGCCGGCTCTCTTACCTGTTCTGGTAACCTTTGTACCTTCTTTTATTCCGGTATCTTTTCCGAACAGGATACATCCGATCTCGGTTCTTCTGATATCCTGTACCATACCCTTGATACCATTTTCAAATACTACAATCTCACCATACATGGCATTATCAATACCATATATCGTTACTATTCCATCTCCTACCCAGATGACAGTTCCTACTTCTTTGTCCCGGGTGTCGAAGTCAAAATTCTCTATCTCACTTTTCAGTATGGAGATAATATCTCCTGAACTTATTGAACTCAAATCTTATCACCTCGTAACCAATCTTTGTGTAAGCCGCTTACATCTGCCTGCCAGACTCCAGTCATATTCCTTATTTCCGACCTTAATAATAAAGCCGCCGATCAGACTGTCTTTCTTCTCCAATGTCAGTTCCACATCTGAGGTCTTATATTCCTTTTTCAGAAAATCTTCAATCCCCTTCTTCTGTGTCTCCGTTGGAGGTGTCACATAATAAAGGGTTGCAAGAAGGACATCTGCCTTCTTCTTTATAAGAACTCTGTATTCCCTGCATATCTCAAAGAACTGATCAAAATCAGAATTGTTGCAAAGTACCTTTAAGAATTTTACCGTAGTCTTTGAACCGTCGAATATCTTATCGATAACTTCTGACTTTTTTTCTCTGCTGACAACCGGACACGTAAGTGCCTCCTGTAATTCAGGATTCTCCCTGACAACTGCTTCCATATCTGAAAGCTCAGCCGCATCAATATTCAGCTCGCACAAAACTTCAGCATAATTAATTGCTTTCTGTGTCATGGGCCTCACCTGCTTTTTCTATAAACTCATCATATAGTGACTGATTTTTCGCGTCATTTGAGTCTTCACCCAGAATCTTAGCCGCTGCCGACATTGCAAGCTCTGCAACCTGAGATTCCATATCGCTCAAAGCCTTTTCACGCTGTACTTCTATAGTTTTTTCCGCATCCTTGATCATACGGTTTGATTTCTCGCCTGCATCTGCCACAATCCTGTTATATTCATTCTGTGCAGCCTGTCTGGATTTATCCCGCATGGTATCACATTCATCCTGAACACCTGCGAGAGTATCTTCATATTGCTGCTTCAGTTTCATGGCATCATCCTTCGTCTGATTGGCATTCGCGATCGAGGATTTGATCATCTCTTCACGTTCTGCCATGATCTTATTGATCGGACCGATCAGGAATTTCTTTAACAGAAGAAACAAAACTATAATATTAATTATGGTTATGGCTATGGACGAGACACTTAAATTTATCATTTAATGACCTCCTGCCTTTCTGTCTGTTTTCGTTATCTGACAATTACGATTCCTTCATATCTATTATGATATAGTGCCGCAATCATCATATTTTTATAAATATTATTTCAGAAGAAGAATGATCAAAAGACCAATTACCAGACCGTAAACGGCTGTTGCCTCTGCAAGTGCTCCACCGATGATCAGAAGCTTTGTGATCTTACTGTCTGCTTCCGGCTGTCTTGCTACTGCTTCTACTGCCTTTGATGTTGCGATTCCAAGTCCGATACCTGCACCAATACCTGTTAATACTGCTATAGCAGCTCCAATTGCGATTACTGTGTTCATAATTATTATCTCCTTTTCATTTTCCTTATGTTAATCTTAGTCTTCTCCCAATCCTTCCTGCATGTAGAGTGCAGTTAAGAATGTGAATACAAATGCCTGAAGTAAGCCATCAAAGATATCAAAATAAAGGCTTAACGGAATAGGCACAATGGCAGGCGCTACCGCCTCAATTAATTTCATTACAACAAATGCACCTAAAACATTGCCGAACAATCGCATACATAACGACAATGGTTTTATTACAAGCTCCATTACATTTATAGGTGCTACTATTGCTACCGGCTCTGCAAAGCTCTTAAGCCATCCTTTCGGTCCCCTGCTTCTAATACAGACAACCTGAACCATGACTATACTCATGATCGCCAGTGCTGCTGTTACGTTCAGATCCTTGGTTGGTGGTTTAAATCCAAATATACCTGCGATATTTGCCATTCCGATATACAAAATGACAGTGATCAGATACGGTATATATGCCTTACCTTTTTCTCCCAAAACGTCACTAAACAGATTATTAAATGTCGTAATGATCGACTCCAGAGCAAGCTGTTTCTTTCCCGGATTCTCAACTTTCAGATTCCGGACAAGTATAACGGACAACAGAACAAGTACCGCCATAATGATCCATGTTACCACGATTGATTCCGAGATCGGGATTCCACCAAAAATTGGAATGGTAAAGAGAGTCTCGCAATTCAGCTCCTCTGTTAACTTTTCTGCAAGGTCACCCGTAGGTCTTCACTTCCTCTCATGTAATTTTTTCAAAGGGCATACTAACTGTTAAGGATATTTATTACTTCTCTTGCATCACTCTCGGAAAATCCTTTTACTGTATTCTCCGTATTGATCCAGTAATCAGCAAGTCCAACTCTGTCCCAGTCTGAATCCATGTCATCTAAGATCACCAGCCTGTCCACATCGTGTTGGTCTACATAGTCCTTAACCTCAAAGCACCGTCCATAATCCTCATACTTGCCGGATATATGTTCCTGCGGCGGAGTTACATCGGATATAACGAGACCTTCCTCCTTAAGCTTCAGGATCAGCTCCTGTGCTCTCTCGTCACATACCGGATCTTTCATAACCTCTTTCCGCCAGTTAAAGATCGCTACCAGCTTCGCATCTGTTGCCTTTACAACATCTGCAAGGTTTTTTACATTTTTTCTGTCAACGGTTTCACCCGGATTGTTACAGATGAATTTGTTTGAATTTAACACACCGTCAATGTCGAAAAAAATGGCTTTCATTTGAATTTCCTCCTGCATTCTTCCATGTGCTTCCAGTCGTCCTTTAAACAACAACGTATTATAGCACACCATTTTTTATTTTTCACCTTTTATTAATTTATTAATAAAAAATATATTTCTAAACTTTTTATAAAAAAATCATAACTAATTCTACTCTGTAAAGTAAAATAGCCCCATCCTTTTCAGGCTTTCTTCTGTTTTTTACGCTGTCTATAAAACAGAAGAAAACTCTTACCGGAGAATGGGGCTTTATTTCTGAATATCTATGTTCTATTCAGCCCCACCTGTAATGATCCATGGTGCCGGCTGAGCAACAAATACATTTTCTTTATTTGTTTTGGATACGTTGATCTGTAACGCTTCCATATTCTGAATACCGAATTTGTCAAAAATCAGCTTGGTCTCTGCAAGGATACCAAGATCTAATGTGTAGATAACAAACTGCATCTGCGGATTGATCGCAAGCAGACGTTCAATATCAGATTCCAGATAATGATTCGCAACGATAAATGCAAGTCTTGGTACCGGAATCTTACTTAAGGATTCTTCGCTCATATCCGGAATGATCTGCACGTTATGAACTCCAAACTTCTCAACATTTTCCTCCATAGATCTTCTGGAACCGCTGTCCGGCTCTACTGCAATGATCTGACCTTCGCTCGCTGTGATCGCAGCTTCGATAACGATACTCTCTGCCATCAGAGCAAGAATCGTGTCATGAGTATCTACACCGAGAATACTCATGATAACCGCACGGATCTCATTGCATACATAATGAACCGATCCCTTTGTAAACAGATCATTCTTCATACCGTACCGTACGGATTCTCTGGTCTTCTCGTTTACGATAAATATAACCGTCGGTTCGGATATCTTCTTATTAATAACATTCTTGAGCTTTGCATTTGTAAGTTCACTTCCCGGCTCTGTTCCTTCGCCGATCCAGATATCATATTCGCCAAATCCCGCTTCCCATAATGTATAGAAGAGATCTTCATGACTGGCATCAGTATAGATCAGAACCCGCTTATGTGTATCAATCGTTGGCACGACATTTTTCTGTCTGCCGCAGATATTAAGCATCTTTATCTTCTCCGGGCTGACATCCATCTTATTTGCAAAGAAGCCAAGCCAGTTCAACATGCCTGAATTACTGAACGTATTTTTCATTGTTTTCTACCCCACTTTTCTATCGTATTTTCCAATCAGATAACCTTCTCCAATCGGATTGTCGTTTTCTAAAACAGTCTTTATAATTATACAATTTTTCTCGTTAACTGTAAATTCTTTTGTGCGTTTTTCACACATCTATCCACGAAGTGTTTCATCAATTCCGAGTGCGATCGCATTCACGATATCTTCAAACCGGTAATCAAACAGATAATTATCCTTATCACTGTCAATAAATCCAGTCTCGATCAGAATTGCCGGCATCGTTGTCCGGCGCAGAACAGCCAGATTCTTCCGTTCCTCAACTCCCAGATTCTCAAATCCGATCTTTGCAAGCTCTGCATCCACATTTTCTGCCATTTCATATGCAATCCCTGATGTGTTATAAACCAAGGTTTCCACTCCGTTATATTTGTTCGGATACGGTGCAGCATTCCTGTGCAGGGAGATAAAATAATCCGCACCGCTCTCATTTCCGATCTGTGCTTTTCTTGTCGGCGAATCATAGACATCTGTCGTTCTCGTAAATTCCACGTCATAACCAAGCTCTGACAACGCATCACCGAGTGCCAAAGCCAAATTCAGGTTGTCATTCTTCTCCGTTCTGCCATTATAAGATGCCCCATTGTCAAATCCACCATGTCCGGCATCGATCATTATTTTTATAGCCATAAAAAACCTGCATACTCTGTTTGCTACAGTATATGCAGGTTCTCTGTTATATGTACTTAATTTTCACGACTTCAGTATGCCTGTCTCACATACTGCATACATTTTTATATGAAAGGATCGATCTTAAGCCAGCACTTTCTTGATGGCTGCAAGCAGTTCATCATATGTCTCATAAGCCGGAAGATCAGGATTGTCTGCTTTGATCTGATCGGTACTCTTAAAGAGGAATCCGGCCTTGCTTGCACGGATCATTCCAAGATCGTTGTGGCTGTCACCACTTGCGATCGTATCATAACCGATAGACTGAAGTGCTTTTACGGTTGTGTATTTGGATTTCTCACAACGCATCTTAAAGCCTGTGATCTCTCCACTTTCTGCTACCTCTAATGAATTACAGAAAATTGTCGGCCAGCCGAGCTTCTTCATAAGCGGGCTTGCAAACTGTGTAAATGTATCACTGATAATGATAACCTGTGTCATAGAACGAAGCTCATCTAAGAATTCCTTTGCACCGGGAATCGGATCGATCTTTGCGATCGTTTCCTGAATCTCTTTTAAGCCAAGTCCATGTTCTTTTAATATGCCAAGACGCCAGTTCATTAATTTGTCGTAATCCGGCTCATCTCTTGTTGTTCTCTTTAACTCCGGGATACCGCTTGCCTCTGCAAATGCGATCCAAATCTCCGGTACTAATACACCTTCCAAATCCAAACATACAATGTCCATTTCTGGTTCCTCCTGTTATCTACATTCTCGCTTCATTATAATATACCGCCTGTCATTCTGCAATACCCTTGGGCTAACAGAATAGCTGGGGTGGGTTATGAATGGGCTATCCGTATGTATATAAAAGATCCGTTTCGTTCCCTGTGAACTACATATGCCTGATTCGCTCATGCTTCTGTGCAAACTCGCCCTACGGGCTCAGACATGCACCCGCATTCGCTGGCAATATGTAGCTCCCTACGGAAACTCCACTATATATCTTTTATATACATACGGATAGCCCATCTACAACCCACCCCAGCTATTCTTTCCACTTATGTACATTTCTCTCCCTCTGCCTTGTATCTGCTACAGATACAAGGTGATGTCTATATATCAGAAATGTTGCACAGAGAATCCTTCCTATATCAAAAGCTTTGCTCCGTTATCGTTATAAGATACATATGGCTGACGTCAGGGCTGCGCCGGGCATTGCAATAACATTGTGAGGATTTCGTTATGAGGTTTGCACTAGCTGTCAGCACAAAGCCCTTGTCTGAGTCCGTAAGGACGAGTTTGGGCGACTGCTGACAAATAAGCGTGCGAACCGAATAGAAACCCGGAACTCGTTATTGCAATGCCCGGTGCAGCCCTGACGTCAGCCATATGTATCGAAGATGGATCAGAAGAATAAAATCTTGTGGCCCTGGTCGATCTGGTAGTAGGAGATTTTGTGCTGTCTGGCAAATTCCTTCTCTGTTTCCATCTCGCCATGGAGATTGGAGCGAAGCATCCACGACAGCAACAGACCTGCCGCAAACAGCCCGCCACAGACAATGCCCTGTATGATCGGTAACAATTTAAATCCTGTAAGTAAAATATTTATCGAATCCATGTCTTATCCTGCCTTTCTTTTACATAATCAGTCGTTGTTGAGGATGCAAGTCGTTCTTTGTCGTGCTTATACCTGTTGTATTTACTGAGATTTCTGGTAAAAAGTCCCGCCGCCAGCATAAAAAGGAATACAATGATCGACCCTCCATATTCATGGAAAAAGCCATACCCTTTTGCAATTCCCTGATTGATTTCATAAAATACAACCGCTCCGATCGTGCAGCATACAACTCCGGTCATCACCGCATCCGAAATAAAACTCCTTTTATTCACCGGAATATTGCCAACAACCTTTCCGGTCTGTCCATTGACCAGTATCGTATAAAGCTCATGCCTATACCAGAAGGTCATGAACCATGCGGGCAGGAGCGCATACTCAATCTTATCCACACTGTACTGTTCAATGCTCTTCTCTATGTAAGTCGTTCCTGTATCTTCTATCATTGCTTTATCCATAGCATCACTTATCCTCTGATGGATGTCCGGCGCAGCCTCTCTGGACGGCACATCATACCGATCTGCATAGAATCCGGACAGATACGATGGATCAAATGGCTTTAATGCTTCCATATGATATGGTTCCAGACGACTGGATAGCCGATCATCTAATTTTCTGGATGCATCAAAGGTAACCTGTTCAAAATTTCCATATGCATCTGCAAACATATCTGTCTTCTCATTTATACCTACAGAGACACTTCTCGTTTCCGCATCATATTTCTGATTCTGAAATGATCCCGGATACAATCCCATCTTCTTCGATGACTGCAGCATCGTATAAAAGGATTGGTTTCTGTTCATTCCGGCATTAAAGATATTTTCCGGTTCTTTCTTCTCAGCTTCATTACTCGTTACCAGATGCAGATTTGCTTTTTTCCGCATATACACTGTATACAGCCAATATGGAATATAGATTCCACGGATCTTGTCAATCTTCGGATGCTTGATCTCTCTTGGCACATATCTGCCTGTACCGAATTTCTCTTTGATCGCATCCACTGCCTGCTGTTCCGTTATGGAAAATGGAATGATATAATCCGGCCATACTTCCTTCGATTCACGGTCAAATATAACCGTCGGCTGTCCACAAAACGAACAAAAAGTTGCCCGCTCATTTCCATGGATCATAATCTGTGCTCCGCAGGAAGTACAGCGGAATATCTGAACCGACATCAGTCGTTCTCCCTGCATCTCTCTCCGGTCACCTGTATAAGCAGTATCTTGTGCCTGCTGCTCTGATTTTTCTGATATATCTTCTGCTTCCGTCTGTTTTGATGCAGCCGATATATCTTCCGGTCTGTTATTCCGCATCTCAAATGCCAACAGATCCGCATCCCAGTCAGGATTGATCTGGATTTCCTTCTCTCCATGCCACTTCTGATCTTTATCAAGACCAAACCACAGATTATCAAATGATCGTTTTCCGTCTTCTTTTTCCTCTGTATCCGGATCTACTTCCTTTAACTTCATATGGAATCTGCGTTCGCTTGTCTGACCACATTGTGTACATTTCATTTTTCCGAGATCCGGGTCATATACCAGCACACCCCCACATGCCTCACACTTATAGATCATATGTTTCTCCCCTTGAAATTCATCAAATTTTATTATGGTATTTTTTCGATATTGGACTCGTTGCCTGCTCCAGCCATATGCGTTCTTCCTCCGTCAGATGTGGAGCGATCTTCTCATACACATTCTTGTGATATTCATTCAATCGTTGGAGCTCACGATCTGTCATCAGTTCCGGTATCAAAGCTTCTGTGTCAAACGGAACCCAGGTCAGAGTTTCAAATTCCAGAAATGTTCCATTTGCTTCCGTTTCTTTCAAGAATACCTCCGGAAGCTTGCCTGCCGGTTTTCCTGCTTTCTTACAAAGAACCAGATTCTCATGACGGATGCCAAACCTTCCTTCTATATACAAACCCGGTTCATCTGATGTGATCATTCCTTCTTCGAATACTGCTGTCGGTCTGCGTTCTTCCATGATTCGGAAGTGGATCCTGTTTGGTCCTTCGTGTACATTTAACAGATATCCGACTCCATGACCGGTGCCATGATTGAAATCCAGGCCATACCGCCACAGTGGTTCACGCGCCAGATAATCGAGATTCTCACCACGCGTTCCATGTTTAAATCTTGCTGCTGCCAGATTCAGATGTCCGATCAACACCAGTGTATACGCCCATTTTTCTTCCTCTGTCAAAGCCCCCAGTGTGATCGTTCTGGTGATATCAGTCGTTCCCTCCATGTAATGACCGCCACTGTCCACTAATAAGAAGCTCTCCGGTTTTAGTTCGACATTTGTCTCCTCTGTCGGTTCATAATGTACGATCGCGCCATGTGGACCATATGCAGATATCGTATCAAAGCTCGGCTCGATATACCCCTTTTGCTCTTTTCGAAAAGACTCCAGCTTCTCTGCTGCCGAAAGCTCTGTGATCGTTTCTGTTCCGATATGATGCTTAAGCCAGTAGATAAATTTCGTTACGGCAACTCCATCCTTGATATGCGCATTCCGTTCATTTTCACACTCTACAGAATTCTTCTGTGCCTTCATCAACTGAATAGCAGACGGTTCATCGACTACGGATACAGTCTCCGGTATACAGCTTCTCAATCTGTAATTGGCCTGGCAACCATCCAGCAATATTGTTACCTGCTTTGCCTTTTTATGTGTTTGAATGACCTCCGGCAACCGCTTCAGATCCGTATAGATCTCATTATACGGATGAAGTGTGATCCCATCAACGGCAAGTCCTCTGGTGATTTCATCGTTTAAGATTGCATCATTGATATATAAACGACAGTCTTCATCTGCGATCAGCATATATGACAGGAATACCGGATTACAGTCTATATCATTTCCTCGCAGATTCAGAAGCCATGCGATCTCGTCCAGCGCAGAGATCACACGGGCATCCGCACCTGCGGATCTTATTGACGCTCTGACACGCGCAAGCTTATCCGCACGGGTTTCGCCTGTGTATGAAAATGGTAATTCAAATACCGGCTCATGTGACAGCTCCGGTCTGTCCGCCCAGAGTTCATCGACCAGATCCAGTTCACCATTTAAAGTAACCTTTTTATCGCCCAGTTTGCCAAGCATCCTATCAGCAAAATCCAAGCTGACGGTTCTTCCATCAAAGCCTACAACCTTTTCCGGTTCCAGATGGTCATACAAATATTCTTCGATCGTTGGAACGCCCGGCTGTCCACTCTTCATCAGTTCGATCGTACTGCCTGCAAGCTGTGCTTCCGCCTGAATGAAATACCGCCCATCTGTAAACAATGCCGCCGTATCAGGGAGCACAACCAGTGTTCCGGCAGATCCTGTAAACCCGGACATATATTCTCTTTCCCTGAAATATGCTCCAACATATTCGGATGCATGAAAGTCATCCGTAGTGATCACATAAGCATCTACACCTGTTTCCTTCATTTTCTCACGCAGCTCTGCCAGCTTCTCTATTGTCGTCATCATATTCACCTTCTCATGTTCTAATCGACCGGTTTCAGGTAAATTCCGGAAAATGCCGGAAGGTCAAATCCAAAATCTCCATTTACACCCTTAATCGTTTTCTCTGTATCTTTTGTGCTTCCGCCAAACTTATTCCAGTCGCTGTTGATCAGTACCTTCATTGTATCACCATTTCCATAATTAAAGTGATAATTTTTATATACAAGTCCCGACAGGTTTAATACAACGATCACCTTATCTTCATTTACTTCACGCTGAAAGATATAGACAACATCATTTTCCTTACCGCAAAGGATCCATGCAAATCCATTCGGATCATCATCCCATGCAGATAATGCCGGCTCTTTCATATAAATCTTATTCAGTGCTTTCATATACTGGTGGAAAGAATCATGGTTCGGATATTTCAAAAGATCCCAGTCCTGCTCGCGCTTCTCATCCCACTCGCGGAACTGTCCGATCTCATTTCCCATAAAGTTCAGCTTCTTGCCCGGATGCGCATACATATAAGCATATAATGCCTTTGCCTGCGGGAACTTTTCTTCATACATACCCGCCATCTTCTGAATGATCGTTGCCTTTCCATGTACAACCTCATCGTGTGACAAAGGAAGCAGATACCGTTCATTATAGTTATACATCATCGAGAATGTCAGGTCATGATAATGCTCGCCGCGGACAAATGGAAGTGTACGGAAGAAATTCAGTGTATCATTCATCCAGCCCATATCCCATTTGTAATCAAAGCCCAGTCCACCATATTTTGTTTCCTTCGTTGTACCCTTAAAGTCTGTCGAGTCTTCGGCACACAGGATGATCGAAGGATGACGATCCTTTAACCCCTGATTCATATTTCGGATAAAATCAACCGCCCGGTCATTTACACCACGGCTCTCATCGCCCATCCAGTAAATGATACGGCTGATCGCATCCATACGAAGTCCGTCAAAATGATACTCTGACAGCCAGTAATTCGACGCAGACTGTAAGAAGCTCCGCACTTCTCCTTTGGAATGAATGAAGTTCATGCTTCCCCACTCACTGTATCCCACATCGTTGCTTGGATATTCATACAATGCCGTGCCATCATATCTGGCAAGTCCATAGCCATCAAGTGCGAAATGAACCGGAACAAAATCAAGAATTGTGCCAATATTATGCTGATGCAGAATATCAATCATTTCCTTCAGGTCATCTGCTGTTCCATATCTGGATGTCGGACTGAAAAATCCGGTATTCTGATAGCCCCAGGACTGATCGGACGGATGCTCGGAGAGCGGCATGAACTCTACATAATTATATCCCTGCTCTTTCACATATTCCGCAAGCATCGGAGCGATCTCCTTATAGGTATACCAGCTCTCCGCTACCCGGTTGCTTTCTGCGATCTCCTCCGGTGTCAGCGGATTTCCCTGTTCATCAAAGACCGGTTTTGTGCGCCAGGAACCCAGATGAACTTCATAGATGTTAAGTGGACTTCCCTGACATACACTACGGTTCTTCATCCATTTGGCATCATGGAAACGATAAGTATCCATATCCCGGATAATGGATGCAAATGCCGGACGCAGCTCCATGCCGAAGCCATACGGATCACAATGCTCCATGCTGCTGCCGTCTCTGTGATAGATCTTATATTTGTACATCATGCCCGGTCTTGCTTCCGGCACAAATACCTTGAAAAAGCTGCCGTCATAACAGCGTTCCATGACCGTCTCGTTCCAGTCGTTGAATTCACCGATCACATTTACCCCCAGAGCATTCGGTGCATATGTGACAAATTCCACACCACTGACAACCGTCTTCTTTCCTGTGACCTCTTTCTTCACATGCGCCCCCAGTTCTCTATATGCATCAAAGCTTCTTCCGGAATAAAATTCGTAAATATCCATGTCATTCTCCTTTGTATTTGTACAGATGATTCTTTATTGACTATAGTAAATTTATAGATTAAAATAGACATGTTTATTATATGAGATTACAAAAGCTGACACCATAGCCAATAATTGAATAACGTCAATTTATTGACCATAGTCAACAAATAGTAAATCAGGAGATTGCAATGGATTTAAGAATACAGAAAACCAAGAACAGCATTTTCAGTGCTTTTATAGAATTACGTGCGGCAAAACCGCTCGAAAAGATTACGATCCGGGAGCTGACCCAGAAAGCAAATATCAGCAAACAGACATTTTATCTTCATTTTAAAGATATCTACGATCTGTCGGAATATCTGGAAAATGACGCGATCACGTCACTGGTTGCAGACATTCCAAATCCGGATCTTATCATCACAGATCCGGCTGCTGCAGCCAGACTGCTCTGTACCGCATTTATCACACAGGGACATCTGTTCAACATTCTTTTCCCGGATGATGACAGAAGCTGTGGCGTGCTCACCAACAAACTGGAAGCCCGCATTAAGGAACTGATCTTTATCACGCATCCGGAATTCAAAGACAATCTGGAGAAAAATATCACAATTTCTCTGCTGATTCAAGGAAGCGTACATACTTTCTTAAAATATAAGGAAGAAGATACCGAGCAGGTGATCGAGATTCTTGCCGATACCATTGGAAGGATTGCCGACCATTCCTAATCATTCCTCGAACACTTCTCTGCATCAATCGCCAGAACAAACATAAGTGCAATAAGTGCATTTTGTGGATCATATACATCGATCACATATTGATCTGTCATATGAAACAGTTCCTTTGATATGGATGCAACCATACCACCTGCAGCATCTGTAATCTTGTAATCCCACTCTGTAAAGCTTCCATCAATATGCCATCCATTATAATCAATATCATATCGGGGCTTAAGAAAGGAAAACTCTTTCTTAATGCATCCCAGATATTGATTTCCCTGATAGATCTCAAATTTTGGAAGAAATGTGAATATCTGCTCCTTTACTGTACCGACTTCATTCCCATATGGATCGAAAATCTTCAGACAATGTCCCCAGGATATCTGTCCCTTTACCACATATATCGGATTCCCCTGTTCATTATAAATATCATAACTGTCAAACCACGAAAACAGTCTCTGTTTAAAATACATTCTCATACTGCCACCTCCGCTCATTTCGCCATATTTACTTATATTATCATTATCATCGCTTCATTGCCTTGAGTGCAGCTTTTTCCTCCGGTGTGATACGGAAGGATTCCTGCATCTTCTGGATTGCTTTGTTAAATGTAAAATCATCCAGATGGTTATTATTTAAAAATACCTTCGTCGGCTCCGGACATTTTACATAGGCTTCTGCAAGTCCCCATGCAACACCCATTTTCAGATAATAGCCATCATTCTTCATATGATCGTATGCATATAACACCTTATCAATATAGGCATCATTCAGATAATAATTCAACATCATAACTGCTACAAACCGCAGTTCAAACTCACGATTTCTCTCGTTAGCAGGCTTGCCATCGATTACTCCCTGCTCGTCCAGATATGGCATCAGGAAATCCCACACTTCCTGCTGATACTGGTTTGCGATCTTAAAGGTATTACAGCAAGTATCGCAGATCGACCAGTCATCGATCTTTGGTATGAACCGTCCCATGTATGTGAGAATGTCATCGATCTTTCCTCTGGCATAGCCAAGCACGATGCCCTGTAGCATGACTTCTTCAAAGGTATCATCCCTCGCACCATCCAGATACTCCTTCCAGTTTACAGACGCGATCTCTTTCGCCATTTTGCGCAGCACCGGAATCCGAACGCCGATGATATTTCCTGCTCCCGGTGACAGACTCGCTGTAAATTTTCCATATTCAACATCCATATTTTTATACAACTCATCCCGTACCAGATCGTGAACTGTATATTCATTCGTATCTCCCATTTTTCCTCCTGCACCTGCACCCATATCGTTTAAAATTTAAACACCTTGCCAACCTCCGGTGTATAGCCATCCAGATAAGAAAGGATCTCATCTATATCTGTCATCACCTGATAGATCTCGTTTGTTACATGGTTCATAAAACCCTTCTCGACACATTCATCCATCATCTGAAACAGGGAATTAAAGAATCCATCCTGGTTATAGACAATGATCGCCTTGCCATGTCGTCCAAGCTGCTTTAAAGTCAGCACCTCAAAAAATTCCTCAAATGTTCCGATTCCACCCGGCACCATGATAAATGCATCACTCCGATCCTCCATGATCTGTTTCCGCTCACGCATCGTCTCTGTCCGGATCAGCTCTGTACATTTGTCATATATGATGCCGTCCACATTAAAAAATGTCGGTGCAACGCCAACGATCTCACCGTTTCCGGCACTTGCTCCTCTGGCGGCAGCCCCCATAAGACCTCTTGCACCCGCGCCAAATACTAATGTATGTCCTCTCTCTGCCAGCTTCTTTCCAAGATTAAAAACCGCATCCATGTATGCCTGATCAATGTCATTACTGGATGCACCAAATATACATATATTCATACTGCTACTCCATTTTTCTTTTATCACTGTTCATCGCTCTGTGAGCAACCTTATCCTATAGTATGCTATAGAGTTCACTGAAATTCAAATTATATTCTTATAAACCAGTCCAGTTCTTCCACCCGGTCGAGATTCTCATCCGAATGTTCGATCTCTCTGGAATACCGGTACACCAGTTCGATCAGATCAGCCATCTCTAACTTCCCACTGCACTTTATCCATCTGGCGAGAAGCAGCAGGAAGATTACTGTCACATGACCCACCGCGGAATCTATTTTACCAAGAATATTCCCATCATAGACCGCACCTAACAAATAGATCGAGATAAAATAAACAACGATCTGCTCCAGCACGATTTCAAGTGAAGGCAGGCTGCTGTTTCCCCACCATGACAGAAATCGTTTCTTATTCGCTGTGAAACCGGCTTCCCCCAGATCAAACAAAAGCACTTCGGATTCCACCAGCACATCATCCCAGTCCTGATATAACAGCTCCAGCTCCTCTGACAGGAATCTCATATGCTTCCGGAACAGTTCATATTCATCTTTCACGCAGACTTTATCTGTATCCTCACATTCATCCCAGTCGATCAGATCCCCTTCTTCATAATGTCTCTGTGCGGAAGCACCGATCTGCAATACCTTTCTGATCCTTGCTTTCAGACTTTCTTCCCGATTCTGGGTAATCTTCAAAATCTCCTCCCGGATATCCTCAAGATTGGAAAACAGGAAATAATCATAATCCTCAAATACTTCTTCCTCATCGTCTTCTTCACAGACAAATGTTACCGGTTCTGTCTTCTGCATCAATATCCTTGCCACCTCCGGGCAGGAAAGCGATAATGAAATCTCTCTTATATTTTCAAATTCTTCCGTATGTCTTGGATATTCCCGGCAGGTCGTGCATAAGCTGTCTTTTCCCATATGCTTATACATGTCGCACAGTCCATCATCCCGCAAAAATGCACATTTGCCCTTCCGGTTATGTCCGAATACGCCTTCTTCCCACTGTATATTCCGGTGAAGTGTCTGCCTGTATTCTCCTGCGTAATTCCGATATTTTTCCAATGATTCATCATCGATCACGATCTGCCAGTCAGAACAGCAGGTGTCCGGGCATTTGTCCGCTATACATCTAAACTTTTTATAATAATCCGGATAAGAATAAATCATATCTCTGCCTCACAAACATTTATATATCGTCACTGAGAATATTGCTCTCCCATGTTCCCTTATGCCGGTGCCGAAATGCCAACGATCATTTTATCCTTCAATCAAATGATACGAAATCTGAACACGGCAATTTCTATTATATTAGACCTGCATAAATGAATCAAGCTCGCAATCCATAGAAATTATTGACAAACGATAATTTTAATGATATTTTGAAACTGTAATTATTGTTTTTCGATAATTTTTAGATAAAATCAGCTATCAGAAAGGATATAACCATGAATCAGATTTTTACAACTCCGTTTGAATGGATCGCAATATGGCTTCGAAAGCTTTCATTATCCGGAAACTCCGGTAACTGTATCGCGATCATACTTTATATCATTATCTGCTGTCTCCCGGCAATCGCATTTCTGCTTCTTTGTCTGAGGAAAAAGAAGATCCGTGCAGACTATCTGTTACTCGTATGCTCTGCTGCCCTCTTTATCGGCATTTACCTGATGATAAATCCGGGGCTTATGCCCCCCTATTTTCGTTATTCGATACCTATGATCAATCTGGCAATATCGACAACCCTGTGGTCCATCTTTATCTGTTACATCATTCTCCGGGTTCTTGCCATAATCCGGTATGCAAATGAGATCAATCTGGCAAAGATCGCACAGGTTTTCATCATTCTTGTAATGATCATATCAATCATTAATATCTGTTTCATAAAGCTTCCAAAACTATGGGTTTCTGCAAATCAAACAGGTCCTGACCTGTATTCCCGGATCATATCATCAGAAGATGGTGCTGTTATGCTTGATAATGGCAGCATGAGATCATTTCAGCCTGACCGCATTCCGTTACTCCTCTGCGACCTGGTTCCATCCCTGTTATTCATCTGGGTATTGATCGCATCCTTCCGGCTGTGTCGTTCTCTGAAAGACAATCATTTCACCGATCAGACGATCCAGGATGCAGGGGCACTCTCCCATCTGTGTATAAGAGTTCTCTGCATTACGGCAGTACTTGAAGTTGTTCGAAACATCCTGCAGCTTCTTATGCTTCCGTCACTTTCAGATACGACCTTTACCGTATCTCTTCCTATTATAGAGATACTTCTGACCGTAACGGCATTTATCCTTGCAAAGAAATTCGAGACAGCACACACGCTGGAAGAAGAAAATGAAGCATTCATTTAACACGGAGGTTTCATATGGCAATTAAGATCAATCTGGAAAAAGTCTTAAAAGAAAATAATATGACTTCTAAAGAATTATGCAAAAAGATCGGCATAACCGAAGCAAATCTTTCCATTTTGCGAAGCGGAAAAGCAAAAGGTGTCCGATTTACAACCATCAATAAAATATGTTACTACCTGCACTGTGATGTAGGCGATATTCTGTCATTTGACGGAAATCTTGATGAGGAGGAAGAAGCATGAAGAAATTTTTATCTATAAGTATACTGACCATTTTAGGTCTGACTGTCCTTTCCGGCTGTCAGCTTGCAAAGAAAGAAAATACCCCATCTGCAGTTACCAAGCATCTGGTTGGCATCTATTGTACAGCAACACCTCTGGATGATCAGGAAGAACCGATTTCCTGCACATATGATCAGAAAACAGATACTTTCAAACCGGATAATCCCGATATCTCCGGCTGCTATCTTGCCGCAATTAAAGTTGATGTATCCGAAGAAGAAGGAGATTTCTATTATTCGTTCCGTTCCGATATGATGGCTGAACCATCTATAAACATTTCCGGTTCCGATGGAACGAGCACTACCTCCTATGAGTCTTCATCCCATACACTAATCGGTCAAAGCAATTATATATATCCGCCTGATGGTACCACAGAAGCTTCCTTATCCCTTTCCGGCACTCTCTATGTTGATCCGGACAAAACAGATTATTCCACAGATTCAGATCTTTATTATATCTATCTGAATCTAATCTATCAGAAAGAAAATGGTGATCTCTTTATAACACCCGGCTCTCCTGTTTCAATCATGAACGAAGGCGAATCAACGACTCAAACCTTCTCTGAAAGCTACACAGAATCAGGCATCGATTCCAATGCCACTACAACGAATACGATCTCCCTTACGGTACGATCCATTTCAGATCCTGTAGACAGCTACACCTTCTATGGTATGTCCGATGACAATACCATACTTTGGAGCGACACACAAAAAGCAGCCACCCTCACCGATGAACCGATATCCTTAAAAGGTGCTTACTATCTGCTCATAAAAGAAGTGTCCACCAAAGGCATTGTTTCCTACGACGTTCTTACTCATACAGATGATGACGCAGAAACCACAGATCCTGACTACCGCAACCGCTATATCTCAACTGACAGCTTTTACTATCAGCCTTCAGAGATCCATATAGTGAAATAGATGGGCGAAAAATATAGTCGGCTGTTGCCGGACAGCCGACTATATTTTATCCCTGAATTATGATATCATTCATAGCATAAACATAAAATTCAGAAAGGAGGATAAATAATTAATGTTACATAAAGATTTTTTAAAATTATATTGGAAACAGTATCTCTCATTAGAAAAAGATCTCCTGCAGATGGACGATTATGTAACCATTGACAGCAAAAACTATGGATGCTTTTCCAATAACTTTGCGAAAATATTTATGATGGCATGTAGTGAGCTTGACTCACTGGTCTTAAAATTTGATGAAATTATCAAAAGGGATCTTTTTATAGAAAAGACTTTACCTAAAAGCTTTCCGCAAAAATTAGATATGTTGCTTTACAAATATAAAAATTTACACAACATGAGAATTTCCACTAAAGCAAACATATGCGAAATAAATTTTGTTCCTTTTACAAATTTCACAGAGAATGAAACGGACGGTTGGTGGAAAGATTATAATCTCGTTAAGCACAACCGGACGGAAATCAATTCAGGCGGAAAATACAATTATGAAAAAGCCAATTTAAAGAATACCATGACTGCATTGTCTGCCCTGTATCTGGTTTGTTATTTATTTAATTCATACATATCTGAATCAGACGCTGAATTAATCCCAGAAAGCCGTCTATTCACTATTATGAAATAACTAGCTACAATTCAGCCACAAACAGAAAACACCACAGTATATATTCAAGGAACAGAACTCGGATCGGGCTTATACTATTATGAAGCAAACCTTTTCGAGCGTCGGTACTTAGGCTGCGTCTTGCGCAGCCTTATGTACCGCTACGCCGAGGAATAGAGCGAAAGCGTTTTGCGTAATAATAGATATAAGCCCGGCCCGAATTCGTCACTTGACCATACACCGTGGTGTTTTCGTCTGCTACTTTAAAGTCTCTCGACAACCTTGTTGAGGACTTCAATCTCTTTGGCCTTTGCGGTCATGATATACTTCTCAAAACGATCAAGGCAGTTCACATTTCCTGTGATGGATGTCTTGATCAGAAGGTTTCTTGCTGTCAGCATATTGTTGACAACCTCCATGTACTCGTCAAGAATCTCATTATCATAAGCCAGCACACCTTTTGCCATCATATACTTCAGACGTTCATTCATCAGAACTTTATGATCGTATAACAGGTGAAGCGCACGGATATCAAAATCAGGCTCATCTCCTGAAAGCTGCTTTTCGATCTGCTTATATACTGCATCGTATACATCTACACCGAATACTGTATCTGAGAAACGATTTCTCATCATACGGAAATGATTCTTGGAATCCTTTGCGTCCAGATATTCAACCAATGTATCCTTGATATATGCCACATCCAGATCATAATACATCTCAGCGGTATTCTTCTGGATCACATATAAACCACGTCTGCCTTTATAATCATCCTTAAACATATGATCTTCGGATGCTGTTATGATATCGTAACCCCGCTTAACATCCTCAAAAGATACAGTTGAATAAGAATAATGCTCACCAAATGTGAAATCACCAACATGGAATTCTTCCTTATCCTTATCATAGCCAAAAATAAATAACTCATGTGGAAATTTGTAATCTGCACCGGAATCGCACAGGATCTTTGCCTCGTCAAATACACCATAGACATATCCGTTCAGGTCGATCGTTTTAATAATGAAGTTAATGATATCTCCACAGTAACTCTCTACCTGCTCTTTTGTCATCAGTGAGAACAGAAGATATGGACACTCCTTCAAAGAACTGCTTCCCGGCATCATATCTGCCAGAAGCATCTCATCTCCTGTGAAAATCTCCTCAATATTATAACATCTAAGCTGGATGTAATTGCTGAAGATCCAGTTCTTAGCCTTTTCGTCATCCCCCAGAATTGAGAATAATGTTGCATGCCACTGCCATGATGTAATCATCGGGTAGCTGACTGGCAATATCTTTTTATTGCTCATGATTATACCTCCCTTATCTTCTCTAGTTCAACTTGGCTGCAACAGCGGCAACCACATCATTCATATCATAATACAAGCCCAATGCAAGTTCTGAATCCTGAAATTCAATATTGAAATCATTTTCAAGCTCTACGATCAACTGAATAATTGATACAGAATTAACCCCATATTCTTTTGTCAACTCGGCTGTCATGTCAAGCTTGCTGATGTCGATCTCCGGCATAACACAAGCTACAGCCTGTAAAACCTTTGCTTCCAAATCCTTTCTGTCCATTACTGACCTCCTATCTGATATTTTAGAACCCGACATATTATATCACCAGGTTCTTTTTGTTAATATTTACCAAATACTGTTATTAACATTGTATATGTTTTAACACTTTTTTTCAATAACTTCTTACTATATTAATAGCTTTTATTCTTTCCTTGCATCCAGAATCATCTGCCGGGCTGCCTCAACTGCGGTCTTTACTGCCATGTCCGTATCGTATGCCAGTGGATTTTCAAGCCCTGCTGCCTTCCGCTCCTGATTTCCAACCACCAGATAACAGGCTCCGACCTTCACACCCAGATAAGCACCTACGATAAATAACGCCGCTGACTCCATCTCGGATGCCAGACAGCCCATCCGCTTCCATGCCTCCCATTTGGCTTCCAGTTCATAGGACACCGGCTTGGTTCCCGGCTCATGCTGTCCATAGAAGGAATCCTTGCTCTGAACAATTCCGGTATGGTATCGAACTCCCGTCGTCTCACAGGCTTTTGTCAGTGCCTGAATAACCGGATAGCTTGCAACCGCCGGATATTCAATCGGAGCATATTCCTTTGATGTACCCTCCATCCGGACAGCACCGGTTGCCACCACGATATCCCCTCCCATGATATCTAACTGCATCGCGCCACAGGTTCCAACCCTTATAAATGTATCTGCGCCACAATGCACCAGTTCCTCCAATGCAATCGCTGCTGATGGTCCGCCGATACCGGTCGATGTTACACTGACCTTCTCGCCCTCCAGATATCCGGTATATGTCACGAATTCCCGGTTGTCCGCAACCAGCTTTGCATCATCCAGATAAGCTGCGATCTTCGCTGACCGCTTCGGATCCCCCGGCAGGATTACATATTTTCCGATTTCGTTCTTCCCTGTCTTTATGTGATATTCCCGTCCTGATTCTTCCTGATAGATCATACTGCCACCTCCGTTTCTGTCTGCTTTTGTTCCGGTCAATCCCTCTTTTTTTACAACTATTTGTACAAAAGCAGATACATATCAACTGCTATTTACCTGTATTATACCGAAAATATACACCAAAATCACCAATTTCTCCTATTTTGTACAAATTTTTCATAGCAATTTGTAACACCATTACAGTTTTACTACATATAAATGAATATCCTTAACTTAAAAATGCCGATTTTTGAATTTCTTTAGGATAAAATTTCTATTCGCTTTAAAAAATTTTATAAATTGGTAATAATTTTGCTTTTTGTTCACACTTTCATAATTTGACTTTAGCAAAAAAAAGGATTATAAATTGTTCAACAAATCAAGGAGGCGAGTTTTATGGCTAAATCAACTGACATTAAAGTAAAATTAAGCAGCGTTGATGAAGTAAAGCAGTTTGTAGATGTAATGAGAGGATATCATGGTGATGTCGATATATCAGCTACAAACAAAAACTATATGGTAGATGCAAAATCTATTCTTGGTGTTATCAGTCTCGATCTGAGAGATGAATTAACCGTAAAATTCTATGATGGTATTTCCGATTCATACATGTCAACACTGAAGCCTTTCATTGCTGAACCAGCAGTCGCATAAGGCAACTTACATTTAATAAAAGAAATATACGACAAACAGAAGCTATAAGAGCAGTCGTAAAAAAGGATATCCGGTCATGATTACCGGGTATCCTTTTTTCATTGTAAGGAAAAGGGTTATTGACGTAGCTGGAAAACCATCATAAAATGGATAAGTAAATTTGAATAATGATTTGAGGAACACAAATGAACTTATTAACAATGAAAAATATTCATAAAGCCTATACAGACAAGGTTCTCTTTAAGGGAGCCGATTTTTCTGTCAACACCGGTGATAAGATTGGTGTGATTGGTATAAATGGTACGGGAAAATCCTCCTTGTTAAAAATGATTGCCGGTATCGATACCTGCGATGCCGGATTGATCGTAAAAGGCAATAATGTTGTTGTCAATTATCTTCCACAGAGTCCGACTTTCCATGATGATGAAACAATCTACGAACATGTTATCACGGCAAACAGCACAGAAGAAAACAAGTGGAGCATTGAAGGAGATGCACGGGCACTTCTGGATAAGCTTGGATTCACTGATACCAGCATCTCGGTTTCCAGTCTGTCCGGCGGTCAGAAGAAAAAGGTAGCCCTTGCCGCTGCCCTTCTTTCAAGCTGTGATATTCTGGTTCTTGATGAACCAACTAACCATCTGGATAATGATATGACCGAATATCTAGAGGACTATCTGAACAACTACAGGGGTGCACTGGTCATGGTCACACATGACCGTTATTTTCTCGATCGTGTAACAAACCGGATCGTTGAGATCGACAAAGGATACATCTACAGCTATAATGCCAATTATGAAGGCTATCTCATGCTGAAAGCCGAACGTGAAAATATTGCGCTTGCCACCGAACGCAAGAACCAGAATATTCTCCGGAAAGAGATTGCATGGATCCGCCGTGGTGCACGCGCAAGAAGCACCAAACAAAAGGCTCATATCAAGCGCTATGAAGCCCTTGCAGCCGAAGAAATGATTGAAGCTGATAAGACAGTAAATCTCAGCTCAATTGCCAGCAGACTTGGAAATAAAACGATAGAGCTTCATAATATTTCAAAAAGCTTTCCAGGACTTACCCACCCACTCATCGAGAATTTCTCTTATAATTTTCTGCGTAATGACAGAATCGGTATTACCGGACCAAATGGCTGTGGTAAATCAACCCTTATGAAGCTGATCACCGGCAATCTGAAACCCGACTCCGGTATCATAGAGATCGGTGAAACCGTAAATATAGGATATTTCTCACAGGAAAATGAAATGCTAGACGATAACAAGATCGTACTGGACTATGTGAAGGAAACCGCAGAATATATCCGGACCGTCGATGGATATATGTCTGCATCCACCCTTTGTGAGGAATTTCTGTTTGATTCCACCCTGCAGCACCAACGGATCGGCAAGCTGTCCGGCGGGGAAAAGCGCCGCCTGTATCTGCTTAAGATCCTTGCCGGCTCGCCGAATGTCCTGATCCTGGATGAACCAACCAATGATCTGGATATATCAACACTCTGTATTCTGGAAGATTATCTGGATACCTTTCAGGGCATCCTGATCGTAGTTTCCCACGACCGGTATTTCCTTGACCGTGTTGTAAAACGGCTGTTTGTCTATGACGGCTATGGACAGATCAGGCAGTTTGAAGGAAGCTATACCGACTATTATCTGGAATATGGAACATTTGCAAATTCTGTAAAGTCCGGTTCCGGTTCTGTAAAGCCTGCTCCGGCTTCCAAGGGAAAACCTGCAGCAGATTCTTCAAAATCAGGAGCAGCAGAAAAGGACACCGCACCGAAACGTGCAAAAAACAAATTTACTTTTAATGAACAGCGTGAATACGATACCATTGAAGACGACATTGCTGCCTGTGAAGAAACCATTGATGGACTGGACAGGGAAATCGCAGCTTCCACAACAGATTTTACAAAGCTGAATCATCTGATGGCAGAAAAGGAAAATGCCGAACTGAAGCTGGAACATCTGATGGAACGGTATGTTTACCTTACAGATCTTCTGGAATCCTTTAAAAAATAAGTATAGTATAATAAATAAGAAAATGAGGAGACAGGCTTACATCTGTTTCCTCACTACTTTATACTCATCATCTAACTGAAAATATGGACAGCTTTCATATGAGCTCGTTATAAATCTGGCATAATCATCTTCATCCATATTCACCATGCATTCCGAAAAATCATCTTCTTCATCATACACATAGTGTGCACACAAATCACAACTCGCTGCTCCCATAAGCAACCTCCTTCTTGTCATTTTTGCAAATTAATTGCCTGTTTTCAGTAAATATTACACATATTATTTCCAATTTGCAAGTCCTATCCCATAATATATTGTTCATGACTACAGAAAAGAGTTTTTGACTGGCAATACTTTCCATATTGTGGTATTATAAAAAAGTATAATTTATAACTTTTCTGATACAGAAAAGAAACCGGGGTGCGTAATTATGAGAAAAAAACTACTATTATTTATAATAGCTGCTATTTTTACTTTTTCAAGTATGACAGTCCTCGCCGCAGAGGATACCGCAGACAAAGATGCAAAAGATAAAAAGTCTGCCGCAGCTACCATCGATACTTCTTTATACTATTATAACAATTTCGATAACGATGCTTACCGGGATGCTTATAACCAGTTAAAAGAAGCAGCAGATGCATTTCACAATTCAAACCAGAATGCGGAATACGAAAATGCGAATACCGAAAACAGCTACTATAAAGCATTTTCGATCAATGTTACAAGCAAAACATGGGAAGTTATCGGTCCGACAGGTATGCAGGCAGTTATCAATGCCTTTCTGGCAGATAATCCTACATACTTCTGGATGTCTCCTTCCTTTAATTACAGTACCAAGTCTTTAGATGGCGGTGCTGTATGCTATAATGTCGAGATTGTCTGTTATAATGATTATGCAAATGGAAGTTCCAGACAGGTCATTAAGAATAACATTGATATCTCCGTATCAAATCTTGCTGGCAATCTGGAAAAAGATCTTCCTGATTACCAGAAGGAATATCTGATCCATAATGCGATCATTGAAGATACTTACTTCCAGGTCAGCAATGAAAACTCACATTCCGGATTAAGCTGGTCCTATACAGTAGATGGTATTTTCAACGCAAAGCATAAGACAGCAACTTCATTTGGATATGCCAAAGCATTCAAGGCAGTTATGGATGCCACCGGTGTAAAATGTATCTATGTAGAAGGAAATACCAAAGAAAACGATGATTCTACCTATAATTCACATGCATGGAATATGGTTTATCTGGATGATGGCTGGTATATTGTAGATCTTGCGTATGATCATCCGGAAACAACCTCCGGCAAAAATGTTCTGATCTATGATTATTTTAACATTACCAGTGATGAAGCATCCGATCTGAATCCTGCATCTGACTGGCTGCCTGGTATTCCAACCTGTACCGGTACGGCTCACAGTATCGACAGCATCCAGTCTACACTGGAAGCTGAAAACATCTGGCAGGAAGACAATTACAATTTTTTCGATAAAATACTGGATAAATACGGTGTGTCCGTTGTCCTGATCAGCCTTGGTGTTATCATAATCCTGATCGTCACTTTGGTTAAACGGATTCACAAAAGACGGAAAGCAAGACGTGTCGAAAAGATTAAGAATACAAAGACCGTAACGATTGATCATTCCGAACTGGATGAGGAACTTCGTCGTCCACCACTGTCATAATAAAAAAGTGGAACTATACCTATGATAACAAAGGTACAGTTCCACTTTTTTACTTATTAATTTCCTATGATCAACCAGGAGGTCAGAATTCCCAACAGGCGTTCATCCGGGTGTCCTGTCTCTGTTAAAAAGATCAGGCCAATCCTTTCATGATCTCTTCTGCTTTCTTCATAGTATTTCTTAACATTCATAACTTTTTCATCATATGCAACAAAGCGGAAACGTTCAGACGGATGTTTCTCCAGCTCAATATATTCCTGAAGATCCCGAAACCGGGTTTTCTCATCAATATGACAATTTGTGTCTCCCAATAAATACGGAAAAATACAGTTGTCACTGAAATCTCCCACTACCCTTTTATCTTTCAGGATTGGCACATGAGAAATATTTCTGTCATTCATGATCCGGATAACCGGCATAACCGGATCATCCAGCGAACGCCATACCAGATTATTAAAGGGTACTGCAATATCCATACACCGCACCGGATTCTTAATACGATCCAGCACCATTTCCAGAAGCTCGATCATCTTCTTGCCCGGCTGTACAGCAAATTCCTCATCCAGCCGTTGATTATGCTGCAGCAGATTTCTCACTTCTCTGCAATAATTCAGTTCAAACCGGATATCCTTGAATTCACTCCGTTTTTCCAGCTTGGCAACCGCCGAACCATCCGGCGGAAGTTTGAATTCATTGATCGCTGCATTTTCCAGCTCCTTGTATTTATCAAGGAAAATTTCCGTATTATCCATAATGACATCCTCCCAATTTCTGATCTGATATCAGCCAGCAAGCTACACCCGAAAGTGTTTATTTTAAATAATTAAAATCACCCAGATTATCAATGGATATCCAGGTTCCTTCGTTTATGATCGTCTGAACCAGTTCATCATTTTCATCCATTTCCTTACTGCTGCAATCATCAGAAACTTCATATAGTATACTGTTATTGATCAATACATTTGCTGTTTTCTTATCTTTATCCGGATAGTATACATATACTCCATTATCCGATACCGCATATCCCTTATCCCGGTTATATGCACGGATTGCCAGCGCCGAATTCTTCATATCCCCTTCAAAGCCGTATACGGTAACTGTAATATCCTTTGATGATGAATTATTGCTCCAGTCTGTAACACGAAGTGTACAGTCCAGATCTCCGGTCTTTGTTGTATCGATCTGACGGTTGATCGTAAGTTCATTGGTCAGATCCGGCTGTGAATCCTCTACTGAATAGTAATCCAGCAGATTGACCTGCTCATTTACGAAAACGCCCAGATTATCCGGTCCGATAATTTCCGGGAAATCTCTGTCAACTACTTCAAGCGTAAGTTTTTTCTTCTTTTTCAGCTTTCCGCATTTTACTATATAGCTCACTTTATAGGAACCAATCTTCTCCGGTGCAAAATCCGCTGTATCGCAGGTAACAACCGCCTTACTGTTCACCGGCTCTACATATGCCGTGATATCAAATTTCGAACCCAATACATATTCGCTTGAAATCTGCTTTACCTTGAGATAGCGGCCACGCATAATGCCATTTACCATAAAAAGCAGAATAATGCCTACAACAACTGCAAGCAGCAATGTAAACTGATTTGCCGTTATTCTCCTGCGTCTTCTTTTTTGTGGCTGTGTCTTTCTTCCTGATGTATTGTTTGAACGTACGCTGCTGTTTTTTGCGCTGCCTCCATTGCTTCCGGCTGCGCTATTTTTTGCCCCGCTGCCCGTTTTATTTGTATGTGTACCGCCGGCACTCTTTGCTCCGTTACTTGGACGTGTACTGCCGGTGCTCTTAGTTCCATTGCCCGGACGTGTACCGCCAGTGCTTTTTGCTCCGGTTCCCATCGGTTTTTTCTTCACTACTGCATTTGATACAGCGGGCTTCTTTACATTTTTATTTTCCTCACCCATTTTATTACCTGCTCCTTTTCTTTTATATATCAATATCCCTTTGTTTTTAAATCATGAACCAGCTTCACATAAAATTCCCGGACATCAAATCCCGGAATATTTTCCCGGTTTAGATCGATCACATCTCCATGCGAGATTCCGCGCTTCCCCTCCACTGTCAGGTATTTGAAATCTGCTCCCCATGGGAATGATTTTTCGCCTACCAGTCCATCATTTGCTCCATCAAAATATTTTACCAATCGATATGTATAATTCAGCGGAAATCTGCCATTTCCTGCCACATTCTGCCTCGAACCAACGCTCTGATATAACACGCCCTGTGCATCATGTAATTTATCATTTAGGGCTTTACATGCCGAAGCTGTCAGATCTTTTACTCCCAACAGAAAATCCGGCGAATCATCGCCCAATTTTTTAAATACTGCATTATACGCTTTTGCCACGCTCTGCTGCTCTTTTTCCGGAACAATATTTAACAGATAATCTGCAAATTCACATCCCCGGTGCGGTGTATTTATCGTTGTTAGTGATGCAACATACCGATCTGTACCAAGTTCTGATAAGGCATAGCGCATATCCAGACCACCTTTTGAATGTGCGATCACATTTACTTTTTCACAGCCCGTTTCAGCTACGATCTCCCGGATTCTTGCATCCAGCTCCTGCGCACATGCCGGAACCGATGCTGCCGACTGGTGATTGCCATAAAAAAGAACTGCACCATTTGTCTCCAGTTCCTTTGGAATTCTTCCCCAGTAATTTAACAATTTGAAATCCCGGAAGAAGATACCATGCACCAGCAGAATCGGGTATTTTGTTTTGCTGATCTGCTCTTTATTCCGTTCCCGATTCAATCGAACCTTATCATTTTCAAATGAAACCTCTCCTATCGTCAAGCGAAGTATCTTCCCAAGTACGACCAGATTTACAACCGGTATCATGCCACATACAGCTCCGATCCCTCTCCATTTGATACCAAGCTGTTCTGACGTCAGATATATCCGGATCATTCCATTCCAGAACACAACTGCTTCCACAAGAATCGCTGTCAATATATGAAATACCCACATTTTCCCATTTGTCGGTATATATTCAGCCGGAAGAACTTTTGCCATACATAAAACGGTATATATAATTGTAAGCACTGTGGATACACAGAATACAAATAGCTGCATACAGCCGTTTCTGCATTTGCTAAGTCTTGGTGTTTCCAGTTTTCCGCACAATACCGTCGGTATTACACAGACCATCCCCGTAACAAGCCATGGAACAATATCGTACAACACGCTATTATAAACTCTGCCTGACAATACCGTACAGGCAGCAAGCCCGACTGCAAGGCTTCCAAAGACTGTAACAACCGCCAATCTCCCTTTTCTCATGTATATCCTCCGTTTTATACACTCTCCTTTTTTGTAACCATACTAATTATACCAAAGCATGTGCTGCCTTGCTACAATTATTTCATTGCATTCTCTATAAAAAAATGCGATAATGACCTTTAGTATTATCCTATTCACAGGAGGAAATTGAAATGTCAATTAATAATATCGGCCCTTTCACAAAGAGCCATCTGGATATGTGTATCAAAAACAACAGCATTGATGATGCCTTATATGAAAAATATGGTGTAAAACGTAGTCTCCGTGATTTAAATGGTATCGGTATCAATGCCGGAATCACGAATGTCTCTCTCAGTAAATCATTTACAACAGATGAAAACGGCAACCGTATTCCATGTGCCGGAGAGCTCTACTATCGTGGCTACGAAATCCACGATCTGATCAAAGGATTTTTCCTGGATAACCGTTTTGGTTTTGAGGAATGTACATATCTCCTGTTATTCGGTATTTTGCCGGATGAAAAGGAGCTTCAGAACTTCAAGCAGGTTTTAAATATCAGTTATGATCTGCCGCATCATTTCATTCAGGATGTGATCATGAAGAGTCCGACTGCCGATATTATTGCAAATATGACAAAGAGTACACTGGCTCTTGGTTCATACGATAAAAAGATGGGTGACAACTCTCTGGAAAATGTATTACAGCAGTGTATCCAGTTGATCAGTATGTTCCCTCGTCTGGCTGTTTATTCCTATCAGGGATACCGCCATTACGAGCTTGGCAAGAGTTGTTATATCCATAAGCCGCTTCCTGAATTGTCATTTGCCGAAAATATATTAAGTACCCTACGTTCCAATCGGAAATACACCCGTCTGGAAGCCCGTGTACTGGATCTGGCACTGGTACTTCATATGGAACACGGTGGCGGAAGCAACTCAACCTTTACAACGCGTGTTGTAACCTCTTCCGGTTCCGATACATATGCAACAATGGCTGCTGCCCTCTGTTCCTTAAAGGGACCTTTAAACGGTGGCGGTGATTATCAGGTTATGGGTATGATGAAAAATATCCGTGACAATGTATCCGATATCACAGATGAGGAAGAAGTTGGCGAGTATATCCGTAAGATTGTCAACCGGGAAGCATATGACAAGACCGGTATCGTATATGGTATGGGACATCCATTCTATTCTATATCCGATCCCCGTGCTCTGGAATTCAAAAAATATGTAAAGCTTCTGGCAGCCGAAAAGGGTATGGACGAAGAATATGCCCTTTATGAGATGATCGAGCGCATTGCACCTAAGATCATTGCCGAAGAACGTAAGATTTACAAAGGTGTTTGTATCAATATTGACTATTACAGCGGACTTCTCTACAAAATGTTAAAGATTCCTGCTGAGATGTTTACCCCGTTATTTGCAATTGCACGAGTAGTCGGCTGGAGCGCACACCGTATGGAAGAGCTTGTAAATTCCTACAAGATCATCCGTCCTGCCTACACCAGCATTGCAGAGATCAAAGAGTACGTTCCTATTAATGAGCGATAAAACAATTACAGCTACAGCCTTTTCTCCCTGTCTCCAGCCATCTCGACCCTATACTTATTATTCCGCAAAACGCTTTCGCTCTATTCCTCAACGCAGCGGTACATAAGGTTGCAGAAAACGCAACCTAAGTACCGGCGCTCGGAAAGGTTTGCTTCATAACAAGTATAGAACCGAGATAACTGAATGACAGGAAGAAAAGGCTGTAGCTGTTTATAACTTACAAAACTAACGCCCTTGTCTCAAGACATCAGCAAGGATTCCGTTATGAATTGCATATACCAGCAAATGTGGGTGCATGTTTGAGCCATCAGGCGAGTTCGCACAGGAATATTTGCGAATCGGGTATATGCAGTTTATAGGAACCGCAGGGAGTCTTGGCACAAGGTCGAATCTGGTATCGCACAGGTGCCCGTCGTTTAGACATTTTCTACCACTCAAGTACGATCGCACCATAGGTTAAGCCGGCGCCAAATGCTGACATTGCAACCTTGTCGCCACGTTTTAAGCCGCCATCACGCACCAGACTGTCGAGCATGACAGGTACACTGGCAGCACTCATATTTCCGGTATATCCGAGTGTCATCGGGAACTTCTCGATCGGCGCTTTTAACCGCTTTGCTACTGATTCGATAATACGGACATTTGCCTGATGAAGAACGAAATAATCAATATCATCGGCTGTCATATCTGCCTTTTCCAGTGCTTCGAGCAGGCACTTCGGGCACTGTCTGACTGCGAATTTGTATACTTCCTGTCCATCCATATGCAGATAATCATGTTCGATCCCAGCTTTCGTAAATATATTGTGAGTACGTCTGCTCTCGCAGTTCAGAACCATTCCCTTCTTACCGATCGATCCCTGTACTACACTGATAATTCCCTTGTCGGATTCTTCCAGATACGCTGCACCTGCTCCATCTCCAAACAACACGCAAGTTCCACGATCGTTCCAGTCGAGGATCTTGGATAATGTCTCCGCACCAATTACCAGTGCATTCTTAACAAATCCTGTCTCGATGTACATTTTTGCCACATTGAGTGCAAATACAAATCCTGAACATGCGGCATTTACATCAAATGCAATGGCATTGTCTGCGCCCAGTTCCGCCTGAACCTGGCATGCGGCACTCGGTGTATAATAATCCGGTGTTACTGTTGCAAGCACGATCAGTTCTACATCAATTGCTTCTTTTCCTGCCATCTCCAAGGCTTTCTTTGCAGCCTCTGCTGCCATTCCTGCAGTTGTCTCATGTACTGCGATTCTTCTATTCTTAATTCCGGTTCGGCTGGAGATCCACTCGTCCGAAGTATCTACATATTTCTCAAGGTCTGTATTCGACACATTTTTTTCCGGTAAAAAGCTTCCGGTTCCCATTATTCTTATTGGCATAGGTTTTCCCCTTTGTATTTTTAGTTGCATTCATTATAGCATACATTATTAATTCCAGCAATTTCCTTGTGAGCCTTCCATTTTATAAGCCACCGGCACGAAGGTTTTGAGCAAACACATTTTCAGGCATGCCACCCACTACAAGATAACTATAAAAGAGCTTGCTTAATGTTTCATGAACCGTATCCGAAACCCTTGAAGCATTATCATAACATTCTTTTAAATAATCAAATGTTGACTGCTGTATTCCATTTGCCCACATATATTCCTCAAAATCAAGCGGATACACTGCCACGAAAAAAAGGGCTGCTGCCCTACGAATGATTCTTCGTAAAGCAACAGCCCCATTTATGATTATTCATATCTGACATTTCTATCAGAAGGAGACAAAATGATTAACTTTAATAATTCTCATACAGGAAGTGAAAGGATTATCCTTCAATTGAGATATATTTGCTTTCCTCAACCTTTGGCTTCTCTTCTTTCTTTGGTACGCTGATCTTTAAAACGCCATCTTCAAATTTTGCCTTGATGTCTTCCTTTTCAACTGCCTTACCAACATAGAAGCTACGGCTGCAAGAACCACAATATCTTTCACGGCGGACATATTTGCCTTTCTTGTCCTGATCGCCTGTTTCTTTCTTCGTTGTACCTGTGATGGTCAGATAACCATCCTTCAATTCTGCCTTTACATCTTCTTTCTTGTAACCGGGCATATCAATATCCAGTTCAAATGAACCTTCGGTCTCTTTTACATCTGTCTTCATAATATTAGCAGGCTGTGTATAACCTGTTGTCACTTTATAAGGACGTGCAAAATCATCAAATAAATCATCAAATAAATTTTCTCCAAAAATACTAGGCATCAACATAAGTCATTCCTCCATTCAAATACATACATTTTATTCTTTTGTGTGCTGACCATTGTCAGAACACGTAATTGTTATTTTTCCGGAACTCCGGAACCTCCATCAGTCTCTATCTGATGTCCTCTCCTTCGTTCTGATTATGTTATACCACTTGTATTAGCACTCGTCAATAGCGAGTGCTAATAATTTTTGTGAAAAATCTGTGAAGTCTTGTAGATTATTCTCCTGCACACATTCCCCGCTCTGCCTTAAGCTTTTCATTTGCCGCTTCCACATTCATTCTGGAAAGTATAAGCAGGATTAGTATATCAAATATCAACGGCAGCCACAGATACATGAACTGCATCATATCAAGAGCAGACTGTGGCTGAACCGCCATCGTTCCTTTATAACCGGACAGTTCAAGGAGCCAGCCGACGACCGCCGTTCCTATTCCTCCTCCGATCTTTACACCAAGCGAAGTACAGGAGTACATAGTTCCGTCAACCCGCTTTCCCTGTGTCAGGTAGGTATATTCGGAACAGGAAGCAATAACCGCATTCATATCTCCCTGCCAAGGTCCCTGGCCTAGCGCTGCAAGAGCTGTAAATGCCAGCATAAGCGGGATGCTTCCAATATAGCCGGCAACAACAACCAAGGCTCTGCCAATAACCGCTATGATATATCCTCTAAGGTTCAGCTTATACATGCCCTTCCATTTGCCAACCAGCGTCGGTGTAAATATCAGTGCTATAATGAGGGGAATATTTACTGCCCAGGCAAACTGCCCGAACAGATTCTTATTCTTAAGAACCCATGTCATATAGAACAGACCCGCACCGATCATGGCACTGTAAAGCTGCTGCAAGATGTAAGTTCCACAGATCATAATATAATATTTGTTCTTAATAAGGAGCTTAAATGCCTGAACCAGACTATACTTCTCCTCGGTTTTCTTCGGTTCTCCATCGTTTAATTCTTCCTCCGGAAGCTCCTTCACAGACAGACCGGAGATCGTATTTACCACAAGACCAACTATCGCATAGATGATTGCTACTAATCTCCATGCCGCCGCATCTCCACCGCACCAGTCCACGAATCCGACCGTGATCGTCTGGATCAAAAGGCTGGTTGAAAATGCAAATATAAACCGATAAGAACCCATCTGAACCCGTTCTTTGCTGTTCTTTGTGATCAGTGAGGTAAGTGCCGAATACGCAATATTATTTGCCGTGTAAAACACACCATTTAACAATGTGTATGCAATGAAAAACCATGTATACTGTGCAGCCTTACCCATACCGGCTGGAACTGCAAAACATGCAACCAGCGTGATTGCACAGCCAATATATCCATAGATCATCCATGGTCTTGCCTTTCCCAGTCTGCTGTGTGTCTTATCAATCAGGGATCCGAAAAATACATCCGTAAATCCATCGAATAATTTGGATACCGCGATCAGTGTGCCGACAATGCCTGAAGCAAGTCCGACCGTATCCGTCAGGTATACCATGACAAAGGATGTCAGAAACGCATATACCACATTTCCCGCGATATCTCCCGAACCATAACCTACTTTATTATACCATTTTAAATATTTCTTCTCTTCCATCCGTATCTCCTCCTAATTAACCCCTCACAAACGGTACCAGCGTGAAATCAAACCGGAACTCATTTTCACTGAACCTGTATTCATCCGAAACAACCGGGCCACAGCTGTTCGAACCGATTCCATTCTGTGCATGATCAATACAGAGCACCGTACTGTCGGCTTCCGTAAGCTCATAATTGTGTTTCGTCTGCGTAAGCACTTCCTGAGTGTAATAAGAGGCATTAAATGAAAATGTATGTTCTGCTGCAACAGCCATTCCATATCGTTGATTTGTCAGTTCCACATAATCACAGTCATAGTGGCTTCCATTCTCCTGCGGCATGATATAGTCCTCATGAAGCTCCTGCACAGAACTTCTGAACAAGCCGTGGCTGGCAGCCCTGTGCTTGTCGCGGTAGCTTTCCTGTGGCCCCATGCCATAATAGGCAGCCTCAGAAAGCTTCTTATCCAGAAACATTCTTATACCAAATCTTGGAAGATCCGGGAGTTCTTCATCTTTTACTGCTGTTATTCCCGCAGCAATTCTGCCTGCGCCATCTATTTTCCACATAATCTCTACATCGATCAGCTTTTGAACGGTTGGAGCTACCACACCTGCATGGCACATGATCATTACTCCGAATTTGTTCTGAAGAATCTGTTCACTATATGCTCTTGTGTATGCCTCATCATAATGAGCCTTCTCCCATTCTGCCCGGATATACATATCGTTATCTGTAGGCGCACGCCAGATGTTAAGCTCCATTGGATGATTCAGATATTCCCTGCCTGCATACTGAAGTCCGCTGAACAAGCCGGTACGCTTATCCAGCCGATATGTGAAGCCATCACCATTTAACACGATCCATGCATCGTCTTCCTCTACCCTGATATCGGATACTTCCACATCCGAAGCCGTCCATTTGGCAGCTGTCTGGTTTCTTCCATCTTTATTCTCAAGCAAAAGTTCATCAAAGCCCAATACATGACCCGCAGAAACTAACGGAAGCTCTTTCTTTAACTGATAAGAAAGCTTCAGATATACTCTGCCTGCCGCAGGAACATCGATATCAAGCCCCACGGTGCAATCACTGTGCGGAGCAGCCGAAGCACCCACTACCTTGCCCTTCTGAACACTTAAGCCATCCTGAGTTACCTCATAACAGATATCCACAAAATCCTGAATATCATCAAAATCCATATAGTTATGAAGGGTAAGCGTTCCTCTCTCCTGATCAAATGACCGAACTCTGACCGGGCGGTAGACATTTTTGTATTCGAGCAGTCCGGTATGCGGGGTTCTGTCCGGATACACAAGACCATCCATACAGAAATTACCATCATGTATCGCCTCTCCATGATCTCCGCCATAGTAATACTTCGTCTTTCCGTTTTCCGCTTGATCATGCGCAACTGCATGGTCGCACCATTCCCATACAAATCCACCGCACATGCGGTCATCACTGTGGATCATTCGGAAATAATCTTCAAAATCTCCGGGACCATTTCCCATGCTGTGGCAGTATTCAACCAGCAGAAATGGTTTGCTTCCGTCCTTTTCCAGATATTCCTCGATCTCTGACAGCGCTGGGTACATACGGCTGTACAGATCCAGATTCTCATAATTATAGGTCACATCATAATTTCTGTATCTTGCACTTTCATACTGGGTAATACGGGATGGATCATACTGCTTCGTCCATGCAAGTGCCTTTTCAAAATTGCAGCCATATGCACTTTCATTTCCCATCGACCACATCACGATACAGAAACGGTTCTTATCTCTCTCGACCATCCGCTTCACCCGGTCAAGAATAGCCGCCTCCCATTCCGGATTGTCTGCAATCTTCTCATTCCACTTTTTGAACCGGTTGTAGTCAGTATCCTCTTTGCGATATAACATATATGGGCCATGTGCTTCTATATCCGCCTCGTCGCATACCATGAAACCATATTTGTCACACATCTGATAAAAATACGGTGCATTTGGATAATGACTGGAACGGATCGCATTGAAGTTGTGCTGTTTCATAAGGGTAAGATCCTTTTTTATCTTCTCCACATCCACTGTAAAGCCGGTTACCGGATCAGAATCGTGCCGGTTGACACCGCGGAATTTGATCTTCTGTCCATTGAAGTAAATAACTTTATCCTTTATCTCTATCGTTCTGACAGCGATATGATCAACGATCGTCTCATTTTCACTCTGCAAAATGAGTGTATACAGATATGGATTCTCGGTGTTCCAAAGTGTCGGCTGTATAATCTCAAATGTGAAAGCTCCGTCATGCTCTGCCTGTCCTTCCGCTACAACCACACCATTCCTGTCTTCGATCGTAACCTTAACCGCTGTCTCCTGATAAAAGCTCAGATCGAGCTTCACCTCAGCTTTTTCCTTTAAAACAGAGGTCGTGATACGGTAGTCGCGAATGGCACACTTCGGTCTTTTCAGAATATAGACATCACGGAAAATTCCACTCATCCGAAATTTATCCTGATCCTCCAGATAAGAACCATCACACCATTTCATGACAAGGACAGCGATCGTATTTTCTCCCTCTTTTAAAATGTCTGTCACATCAAACTCACCGGTCATATGGGATACCTGACTGTATCCGACATATGTCCCATTTATCCACACATAGAAGCAGCTATCCACACCTTCAAAATTCAGAAATGCCTTTGACGCATCCACATCCTTTGCATAAGAAAAGGTATGCACATAAGCTCCACACGGTATATCCTGTGGGACATATGGTGGGTCAAACGGGAATGGATAGCGGATATTTGTATACTGGTGTGTATCATATCCTGCCATCTGCCATACGCCCGGAACCTCGATCTCGTCAAATGCTCCGGTGTCAAATCCCATCTCATAAAAAGCATCCTTCACATCATAAATACTTTTAAAATATTGGAATTTCCATTTTCCATTTAATAACTGTAACCGATCTGATCCTTCTCTGTGCTCGACCAGATCATCCATCCTACAGGAAGCCGGTACATAGTATGCCCTTGCAGGCTGTGTATTTTCATGTAATACATTCAAATTCTCATAATAACGTGGCACTATCATAAGTCATCCTCCCTTATATGTACTTTTTTGTTTTCGACTATTCTTATGTTTTTGATATTATTTGCAAATATTATCTTGTTATTTCGTTTTGTCTGTATTTATCATACACTTTAACAGCATTTCTGTCTATGAACCGGAATGGACAGAATATGGATAAAATGATACAATATCAATAAATCTTTTTATATTACAATCCTACAAATAAAGGAGAGCTTCATCATGTATATAAATACCGGATACCTGAATCATTCCTATCTTGATTTCAAGGACAAGCGCAGACCGCTTATTGTCGGAAGCTGCGGAACATACCGCTTAAGTGGCGACCCGAAGATGCCTACCTATCGTCCTAAGGGCAGACAGGACTACCAGATCATCTATATCGCATCCGGGCTCGGACATTTTCATTTTGATAAAGCTGAGAATGAGACGATCGTTCCTGCCGGCAATATGGTACTCTACCGCCCGAAGGAACTACAGAAATATGAATATTACGGTGCAGATAAAACAGAGGTTTACTGGATTCATTTCACCGGCTCCGATGTGAAGAATCTTCTGAGGAAATATGGATTTAAAGATAACCGGAGAGTATTTCCTGTCGGTTCCTCTCTGGAATATGAACATATATTTAAACAGATCATCCTGGAGCTGCAGCGTTGTCAGGATGATTATGAAGAAATGCTGGCTTTACTGCTAACACGCCTTTTAATCGTATTCAAACGGGAGCTGTCACGCGAACATATCCTGAAAAATGAATATCTGGATCGTGAAATGGACTATGCAGTTTCCTACTTTAATGGAAACTATAATAAAGACATCAGCATAGAACAATATGCCGAATCAAGAGGAATGAGCGTGAGCTGGTTCATACGAAATTTCAAGAAATACACAGGCATGACCCCGATGCAGTTCATCGTATCCCGTCGGATCAACAACGCCCAGCTTCTCTTAGAACAGACGAACTATTCTATAAATGAAATAGCCAAGGTCGTAGGATATGATGACCAGTTATATTTCAGCCGGCTGTTCCGGAAACAGAAGGGCTTCTCCCCCTCTCAATATCGGAAAAGAGGCGTGCATACAGTATAAAAGAAAAAACATTGCCCAGTTCCAGCAATGTTCGTTTAGTAAAAATGCAACTGGCTGCCATTTTACAGGCCCTATAGCTTTGCGTCACATCCTTTAGAATGCTTTGCCAAATATCATATATGCTTTATATTAATATCAGATATAAAAAAGTCAATAAATACATGAGAATTTTATACGCTTTGTATGTGTTTCCCGTATTTTATACATAATCTAATCGTCACACACCAGCCTGCTAATAAAATAACGGATATAACGCTGCGCCATCTGTACAGGTTCAACTGCTGCCTCTGCCTATAATAAAATATTTCAAACACATCCTTATCAGCATATAATCTTCTCTCCGACATCTGCTTCCATTCACTGGACGACTCCGCCCAGAAATCAAAGTCTGACCACTTTGCAGGCAGATTTATATTCGGTAAAATATTCAGGTAGTCCGTTACATAGTAACAGTCCGAACTATAGCCATGGTGTTCACCGACCTCTGTGGCATACTCCCCTCTGTAGTTCTCCTCCGATATATCGATCACCAGACCACTTATTTCTCTATGCTCAACAAGCTCCCAGTTTTCTCCACGTTCCTGACCTGCCTGAATCAATATAAAGTTATCCTCTGAATCCGTTACTGACCGCACAACATGATCAACACCTTGGACTGTTACCGTATACCCTGTAGCATAAATACTTCCGAACAAATGATATGCCAGCCCGCTGCTTATAATACATCCGCCCATATCATTTTCTTCCAGTCTTCCACTTATACCGAGCATATCCTCCACGTCAAAATCTACAGTTACTATATCTGCCGTGATCTGCTTATATACGCCATTACCTGTTACCGATACATCCCTGTCAATAAGATATGTGCCTTTTATATAGTCTTCATTTTTTATTTTGTTATATGTGACCTGTCCTGTCGTAAGATACGCATAATTTCTGTCATTATCATAAGTTCCGCTGATATATTCCGCATGTATGATATTCCACACCGCCATACCTGATAATAAAGCAGCTCCCAGTATACCAATCACAAATCGTTTCATCGTCAACCCCTCTATTTCTCCCGAACCGTATCCCCTGCTTCGATTTTCTTGTCCGAACTGGCTATAATCCTGTCGTCGCCTGTCAGGGAACTTTTCTTAATTCCCACTTCATAATTATTTGTATCTCCTACCGTTACATATACTTTTGCAGCCACAAGCTCTGTTCCAAGAATCGTATCCTTTGATCTCTCTACAAGCACATACGAACCTACAACATCTGCATATATCGCGGACACCGGAACGATAAAATCATATTTCTCAGACTGATGGGAGATATCTGCCAGAACACTATCTCCTACATTTACCAGTTCACCGGATATAACCGTCTCCACGATATACCCCTGCTCATTTGTGGTATCACTGTATACTGCCGTTACTTCCGTATTCACACTGGTATCATTTATATGAAGAATAACTTTATCTCCTTTTTCTATATAACGCTTCTGCTCACTCGTTACCGGGATTCGTACTGTATATTCATCCGAGCTCTCCATAACCACAAATGCTGCCTCCCCTGTGGTTCTGCTTCCTACATCCACCCGAACCTCTGATATAAGCCCCTCCACCTCGGAATATATGACACCCTCATTTGCGGTCAGCTTTTCCAGATAATTCAGCTGTCTGTCCACATCCGCAATATCCTCTTCCACTAACGCTCTCTCATCTCCCCATGCGTACACATATTGTTCCTTCAGATTCTTCCGCTCAAGCTTTTTCGTCAGATATATGGATGAAAGCTCTCCTGCCTCGATCTTCATAAGCCTGTCTCCTTTCTTTACATAACTTCCCGTATGCACATATATTGCCTGAACCATGAGATCAGGATAACTGTATACAGGAGCCCTGCTGTCGCCCTCGATCATCACATCCTGTACGACATCCCTTGATATACTGCCGGATGATGCATACATAATCTCTACCTTGGGCGTCAAGGTGCTGCTTGCAAATCTTGACATAACAGTTCCTGCAACAACGATTAGCAGAAATATTATTATAATTCTTACGATCCTAAATCCTTTTTTCCGTTTCATATCATTTTCTCCCTGTAAATTACCCTGCGATTAGTCATCCGCAGATCCTATGGATATGCCCTCTGCCAGAATATCTTTTCCGATATAAAATATGATAAGAGAAGGAATACAGCTGAACAGAGCAAATGCAAATGCTTTTCCTGCACTTCCCCCAGTCATATCCGGCAGATATACCGATAATGGCAACAGATATTTGTCCTTTAAAAATACCACCGGCTGCTCCACGATATTCCAATACTCAAGAAATCCCAGTATCACTGCTGCAAGAACCCCTCTTTTTGCTATCGGAACCGCCATATAGATAAAGACCTTAAAGCCACCCGCTCCATCCAGTCTGGCAGCCTCTACCACCGAATCAGGAACCTGTTCAAATGCACTGTACATAATAAATATAGGAAATGTAGAGAACACAAATGGCAGTATGACCGCCCAATGTGTATTTATCATATTCAACCTGTTCAGCACCAGATACTGGGATAACATCGTCACCTGAAATGGCAGGATCATACAGAACATATATAACCCAAATATAATCTTCGACAGCCTGTTCCGGCTTCTGGCAAGCCCCCACGCCGCAGGAACAGCAAACACAAGCTGTCCGATAAGTATAACGCCCACGATCTTCACAGAATTCCAGAAAAGCACATAGTATTCCGGTGTATCAAACAACAGCTCGATTATATTCTTAAATGTCGGATATAAAGGAATGAAATGCCAGGAAGCATAACCTGAACCTCCGCTTATAACAGGAGCTGCGATCTGTTCAAGCTCCGATTCTCCCATAAATGCTCCGCCGATCAGAAACACCAATGGCAGAACGGACAATGCTGCGCCCATAAGCACGAAAAACTTTATGGACAAATGTACGCCCTTTGAAACCCATCTCATCTGCACCCTTCCCCTCTTTCTTGTTGCTTTGGTTTTCTTAATAAGAATCCCCTACGGATTTTTAACTTCACACCATACCAGTCTGTAAGACATATACACTTTATGATCAGTATCACACCAAAGAACACCAGCGCAGTCAGAACCGCTCCTGCTGTCAGCTTACTGATCTCCAGCTTCTCAAACCAGTTATTAAATATATGCTGAATCTGATATATCATCATATCCGGATATCCTCCTGCCATAAGATACTGTTCACGAAAGATCTTCAGCGAATTTACAACCGACAGCATAGCCACGATAAAAAACGGTCTCCTGATATTTGGAAGCGTAATCTTCCAGATCTGTGTAAATCTGCCAGCTCCATCAACTTTTGCCGCGTCATATATTTCCACCGGAATTACAGACAAACCCGACAGCCAGATCAACATGTTATATCCAATATTTTTAAATATAAATGTGCATACAAACAGCCAGAAAACTGCCCTGCCGGATAAGAAGCTTACCGGTTCGCCAAGTCCCCACCTTATGATCATATTATTCACCACGCCCTGATCATCAAATAATATACGCCATACTACAGTGAGGGAATTTGACGGAATTGCCATCGGGATAAGAAATGCAAATTTTATAATATTACTTTTCATTCCATGAACCTCTATAGCCACTACCAGCGAGATAACGATCAGCCAAGGTACACTCACAAGTTCAAAACGTATAGAGTTGCCTGCCGCCAGCCGGAATGCATCATTCTCCATAACCAGAGCATAATTTTGCAGACCGGCAAAGCTTCCCGTTCCTGATTTCTGAAACGATGATATAAATACATCCACAAGCGGTATGATCACGAAGATCATAATACCCACAAATCCCGGTATGATAAATTCAGACGTTCCATTCATTCCTTTTCTATCTATCTTCATGATTATAAAACGCCTCCCTGACCATCCATTTCTATTCTTTCAGATATACATTTAACAATTTATCAATTATATTCAAGGTATCCTCAAGGCTCGCATTTCCTTCCAGATAATCAGCCGCATTTTCCCTTATCATGCTGCGAATTCTTACATCCGGATTTGAAGGCACACAGAGTCTGCTCAACTTATCTATATAATCTTCCAGATACTCGTCCGTCCGCCAATATGTCCAGTTCAGATAATTATTCCCGCCGACTTCAACAGCACCTCCCGGCGTTCCCATACTGAGAGCATCCTCATTCCATGCCCGCACGCCATCCATATTTACCGGATTTCCACATTCTGTTCCATAATACTTTTTCTGTACCTCTGCGCTGAATAACGCTTTTACGAACTCAACCGCACTATCCCTGTTCTCCTTTTTGCTATTGACCGCAAGGATTGTATTTGGCACATATATCATTCCCTCATCCGTACCCCACGGTTCATAGTCATAATCACGGTTTGCCGTGTTATCCTCCATTCCAACCATGGAATCTTCCTTTATGCTGTAAAACAACCATGCCTCGCTCATCGTCTTCATATCCACAAATGCCAGCTTCCTGCCAGACCATTCCCGGTTAAATAACGGGCTCATATATCCTGAATAATTGTCTTTTATATTTTCCTCATAAGCTCCGAACCTTGCAGTCCAGTCATTGATCTGATCCTGCGTCGTTCTCGCCATCTCTAAGTCGTATAAAAGTCTGAGATCCTCCAGAAATTTCTTTAGTATTTCTCTGTCATAATGCCCCTCCATATCAACGATCTCCGATGCATATACAGGATACAGGGTATCAAAATAAGACTCCAAATAGTAAAATGACAGATCATTCCCATCGGCTGGTTTGTCCTGACTGTTTATATAAGCCACAAGGGATTGAACATCGGTCACATTCCTTATCTCAGCCTCCGGCCCGATAACTGCTGTAAATGTCTCCATGGCGGGTATAGCATATACTGAACCATCCTCATTCTTATATGTATAAAGTACATTCTTAAGGCAGGATGGGTTCTCCTTCTGTATATCATCAAGGACCTGCGACAGATCCATAAGCACCCCTGTATTCTCATAGCTTTTTACATTCAAGCCATCCATGATAATGACGTCAGGCCCTTCTCCTGCAAGAAGCTGTGTATTTAAAGAACTTATGGCATCCTTTTCTGATATTCCATTCTGGTCATCCACGCCCCATATGTACTGCACCGTGATATCCGAATGATCACTTTCATACCACGTGATCAGATTTTCGTAACTCTCTGTGTAATAAAGAGAATATACGGTAACGGTTCTGCTGTCTGAAGCTTCTTTTGTACTGTTATAAGCTGCATATGCATCGGATAATGAATATACAACGATCCTCTTATTTCCACTCTTATCACCAGTGACAGCTACAAATGTATCCGAATCCTCCACAACAAAGTCATATCTTATATCAGCACTTTTAAATGTCGTAAGCCTTGTCCCCAGCTTGTCAGAGAGCTTATATGCAAATAAACCCGTTCCAAGCATAATGTATATCTGATCAGACTTTTCATCATACTTCATGATATTACTGCAGCTAAGTGCATCTTTTCCTTTCTCCGAAGCTGCATCTTCAAGTCCTTCCGTCAAGGTATCATCAAAAGACGTAATCGTTTCCAGCATATGACCATCCGATATATCATAGGTCTCTATATCCCGTGCTGTGAGAACAACCAGTTTATCACCAGCTACACAGATATCCGTATAGTCAGAATTTTCTATTTCGTATTTCTTCTGCCCTTCCATGGAAAAGCATTGTATCACCCCATCCGCGCAACCAATGATATATCCATCAGCCGTCAGTCTGATATTTTTTACATTTTCTTCTATATGATCTGCCAGTATCTGAACTGTATCATCAGGCATCACCTTCACGATTCTGCCCGTTATATCTCTTTTATCATCCATCCTGCTGACTGCCAAATACAGGCTCCCGGCTTCATCCATATCTGCTGCCGTGATCATATCCGTTTCGTCCATAACAGAATCAAGCTTAAGTTCTTCCTGCCGGAAATCTCCATCCGGCTTTTCTCCTGTCAGCCTGATATAGCCCCCATTTTCAGCTTCTCCGATGCATACATATTCATCTTGAACCTTGCCAAATCCACAGATCTGTGCCATATCAAGCTGTGCCATCCGGTATTCCGACAAACCCGCCTCTGTCTCTGTAGATTCTGTTATCTTATGGTCCCCACAACCCCAGCATAACATCATGCCAATAAGCATTATTAGATAAAACCCGATATGTTTCATGTCTACCTCCCTTATTACAAATACTTTTACAATCATTTTCACTTTCGATATATCGATTGTAACACCACCGATATGCACGATTGTCTAAAAAACATCTAAATTACATATATTACTTTTAAACATCTGGAAAATGAATTACTATACTATTGTATTAATGATATTTTATACCGTAATAGGGAAATGGAGATTTACATGAAACTGCTGCTCGTAGAAGATGATACAGATCTGGGAAAAGTACTAAAAAGACAAATGGAAGCACATGGTATCACCGTATACCTGTGTACAACCGGAAAACAATGCACCGAACTGATATATTCAGGTGTTGATATCGATATAATTGTGCTTGACTGGATGCTGCCTGATAAGTCAGGTCTTGAAATTTTAAACCAACTATATTTTGACAAAATCTCAATTCCCATCATAATGCTTACCGCCCTCGGCACACTTGAAAACAAAACAGCAGCTTTTTCACTGGGTGCTGACGACTATATCGTTAAGCCATTTGAATTTGATGAATTACTGGCACGAATAAATGCTCTTTACCGCAGATCCCACCAGATCCATTCATTTGACTATTCTTATGGTGATATCAATTATCTCATAGACAGCCGCACGATCCAATGTGACGGTCGGTCTGTCCAGCTCACAAATCGGGAATCCCAGCTATTTGAGCTGCTGCTCAGATCAGCCGGTAAACTTGTCAGCCATGACGAGATTATCGAAGCTATATGGGGGCTTAATTCCAATGTTGGAAATGGAAATATCCTGAATTATGTTTATTTTCTGAGAAACAGACTGAAAACGGTTCACAGCCGAATTACGATAAAGGGAGTATACGGAAGCGGTTATACCCTTGTATATGAAAAGGAGGAATCACCAAAATGATAGAACAGCTCAGGAAAAAACTCACTGTATTTTTATCCTCTGTCATAACTATGATCCTCGCAACCATGTCCATATTGCTGTTTTATGCTGTCGTACAGGAATATTCAAACAGCACATATGCTTCCTACTCTCAAGATACAAATCTGTTATATTCCTATCTGAACCAGACAAATATAATCGATATGAACATTCTTAATGAATACAACACCAAAAACCTTAATATCGATATACTGCGAAATGATAAAAAGGTCTTATCGACAGAGGCTTTCAAAGAAAGTAAAGCCATCCTTCAGTCCGCATCGCCTTATATGCAGTCTGAATATTGGGATGACTATTACAGTACCATAAACAAAGGAGACAGCCACCGCCGATTTTATACTGTCCGATATGACCATACGGATTACTGGAACAGCTACAGCATTATAAATATAGGGGGCACCTACTATACCATACATACGGTATACAACAATGCTCTCATCTCTGCATACAAAATAAAGATGAGTATTCTGTTTTTGATCGTAACGGTGATCGCAATTATCCTGTTGTCTATCGTGTCATATTTTTTCATGAAGAAGATTCTTATACCGGTAAATGAAGCCTATCAGAAACAGGATCTTTTTATTGCTGTGGCTTCGCATGAATTAAAAACTCCCCTTGCCATTATAAAATCCTGTCTCAACGGACTCTCCGGCAATCATCTAAGTCCGGCTGACAAAGACTATTTATCCACGGCAGACAGAGAATGTAACCGGATAACAGATATGATAAATAATCTTCTCACATTTGCAGACATAAAAAAATCCGGCCGGGAAAACTTTAAAGATACCCAGCCGGAAGATATTATTATTGAATGTTATGATCGTTTCGAGCCTGTCGCGATTCAGAAGAATCTCGACCTTATTGTTTCTCTGCCGGATGACCCGCTTCCTCTTTGCTGTATGGATAAGGACAGAATACTTCAATGCATCTCCATTCTGGTTGATAATGCGATATCCTGCACAACAAACGGTCATGTCTCCCTGTCTGTATCCACGCAGAATAAACGACTGTGCTATACCGTGGCAGATACGGGTCCGGGCATAAGCGATGAAGATAAACCGCACATATTTGAAACCTTCTATTCAAAGCGCAACAATCACAAAACACACTTTGGTCTGGGTCTCAGTATCGCAAAAAGCATAGCAGATCTTCATAGCGCTGAACTTACAGTATCAGACAACTCCCCTCAGGGAAGTGTATTTTCCCTAACATGGAATTACAGCTTACCTCCGTATACCGGGAAACCACCGCTCTTACCATAGCTTTCGATATGCTTGAAATGCTTCAGAAGTTCCATATCTTCTGCGCTGATCTCAAAATCAACCTGTGCATTGCTCTCCATATGTGCAGGATTTGCTGTCTTTGGTAATGAGATCGTTCCAAGCTGTAAGGTATAACGGATACAGAGCTGTGGAACAGATACATTGTATTTTGCAGCCATAACTTCAATCTCCGGTTCATGAAGGATCCCACCATGAGCGATCGGTGAATATGCCTCAACTGCGATTCCGTTCTTCTGGCAGTATTCTAACAGTTCCAGTGGAGACTTCTTCGTAGGTCTTATGTTCAGCAGCGACTTTTGATACAACAAACAGCTTATCACACTGAATACCGTAGGTTCTGATTCCTTCCCCTACGCCTCGCTCGTTGCCATATGCCTGTGCTGTATCAAAATGACGATAACCAAGCTTCACAGCCGCCTTAACTGCATCTGCCACGTCTCCATCGTCTATAAACCAGGTTCCAAGACCTAACTGTGGAATTTCTACACTATTTGCCAATGTTAAAGTATTTGTATACATATAAAAACCTCCTTGTTAAACTTTATGCTAGACTTATTCTACAACTTAAAGTGAACTTAAGGTCAAGCGTTTTTATATATCTTTTTAGTAAAATGTAAAACTTAATTCCTGATTATAAAACTTAATTCCCGATTGAAAGATTTAATTCTTTATAAAAACAGATATTTCTCTACTTCCGTCAGTGAATCCAGAATGACATCCGACAGCTCCTGCATTTCTTCCGTGACCGGTGCAAGATCCGGCACCATGATCGGATGCAGTCCCGCTGCATATGCAGAACGAATACCATTATAAGAATCCTCTATGGCGTATGCCTGTTCCGGCATCACATGGATCTGTCTGCATGCTTCCAGATAGATATCAGGCTCCGGCTTGCTCCGTTTTACCATATCTCCGCAGATTACCCGATCGAAATACGGAAGGATGCCCGCATCCCGAAGCTCCTGTTCGACAACTGCCTTTCTGGTAGACGATGCCAGCGCAACCTTTCTTCCATTCTTTTTTAATGTCTGCAACAGACCGGTAACTCCCGGTTTCATCGGAAGCTTTCCTCCTGCCGCCTGTTCATGGAACAGTGCCGACATCTCCGCCTTATACTCATCATAAGGAAAATCTGCTCCATACACCCCAAGCATCAGTTTCTTTGTCGCATCCTTATTCAGCCCCAGACATTTGTGACAGGTGTCTTCTATGTTTTTAATTCCATATTTATCTGCAACGACCTGCCAGCACTTTATAACCAGCAGCTCCGAGTCGAATATAACCCCATCCATATCAAATATAACCGCTTCAAATCGTTTCATTGTTCTCACCAAACCTTTTCAATATTTTACTCATTCCAGTAATCTAATGTTTCCTGCTGCACAGTCTCAATCCCAAACAATTTCCACATAAAATCTTCTCTTTCATGATAAAGATTAACTATACGAATACATTCATCCTCTATACGATAAAATACATAATTATGAGAAATAAAAAGGAACCGATAATCTGTATCTACACCAAACATCTGTGAAACTGCCGGTCCCTTTTTTTCATTCGTGCCAAGCTCCCTTATAGCATCTGTTATTTTCTTAACTATTTCTATTGCTTTGTCCGCCCCATAACTTTGTGTAATAGCCTTTTTTAATTCTCTCAGCTTGTCTGCTGCGTCCGGCGTATATTTTATTTTTTTCAATCACGCACCCCCAATTCTTTCTCAAGATCATCTGCATCAATCCAGCCTTCCGCATCCGCACGAGCTTCTGCACGTTTCAAATCAAGCATTACCATAGCCAATGCCTGTTCTTTTAGTGCTTCCTTACTGTTCGTAGTCACGATAAATGGCAAACCCTCGACATTCAAGGACTGTTGAATAAATGTATTAAAAGCATCTGTCAGTGTCATACCTGTTCTTGCATAAATATCTTCAACGGCTCTCTTTATCTCAGAATTCATTCTCACCTGAAAGGTCGAATCCTTTGGTGCCATTGCAACATTTAAATTTGTATTCATATCATACACCTCCTTTGTTTCAACATATCACAGCTTTTATCATCTGTCAATACATTGTCATTACGTCATCATTGCAGATTAAGTTTTATAATACACGATGTAAATTTTCCTATAACACAACGAAAAAAACAGACAAATATGTAAATTCCACATACTTGTCTGTTTTTCATTCGATCGGCGACAGATAATTACTGCGCCTTTGCTGTTTTCTTCTTCTCTACTGCTTTCTTATTGTTCTTGCCATTCGCAGCATCCTTCTTCTTACCAAATCCGGTCTTGAAGTAGTACCACAATGGACCAGTTACACAGATAGAAGAATAAGCACCGATTACGACACCGGCCATCAGAGTAAATGCGAACTCTTTGATCGCTGCTACACCCATTACATATAATACGAAGATCGTAACAAATGTTGTTAAGGATGTATAAATATTTCTGGTGATCGTCTGGTTAATACTTAAATTAACGATCTGCTTGTAATCTTTCTTTGTTCCTGCATTTGCGATATTCTCACGGATACGGTCGAATACGATGATCGTCGCATTGATCGAGTAACCGAAGATTGTCAGCATACATGCGATACAGGTATTACCAACGGATAACCGAAGTAAGATATACAGAACAAATACCATAGCTACATCATGGCAAAGGGCTAATACCGCACTTACACCAAACTTCACATCCTTGAAACGGATTACAATGTAGATCAGCATCAGAACGGCTGCAAGTGCTACAGAAAGGAATGCATCCCTTGTCATATCGCTGCTGGCTGAACCACTGATATTATCGGAATTTGTTACTGTCGCACCGAGCTTCTCGCTGAGTGCATCTGTTACCTTTGTCAACTGAGAATCATCACCCTGAGTTGTAAGCTCTGTGGTCTTGAATACGATCTCATTTGTACCGGAAACAGTCTGAACAGAGATATCTGCCTCACTGATGCCTGCTGCCTCAGCGATAACAGGAACAATGTCCTTTTCTGCCTCAGATAATGAATATGCTTTGTCAAATTCTGCTGTGATTGATGTACCACCTGCAAAATCAATACTTAAATTCAATGCACTTCCCTTTGTCTTTGCAAAGATCGGCATAAAACAGAAGCCGATCACGATGACAAGAACAGAAGCGATAATACAATATTTACCACCCTTTACAAAATTAACCTTACCAGGCTCTTTTGCTTTTCCAAAATATTTCACATCTGTTACGCCAAGTGTTACAAGTGCATTCAGTACCATCTGAGAGATAACAAGTGCTGTGAATACGGATAATACGATACCGATTGCCAGCGTGATCGCAAATCCCTTGATCGTACCGGTTCCAAAGATACCAAGCACAAGTGCTGCGATCAGGGTTGTCACGTTACCATCGATGATCGCTGATAACGCATTATGGAATCCGGCTTTTACAGACTGCTTAACAGAAGCACCTGTTGCCAGTTCTTCTTTGATACGTGTAAAGATAACGACGTTCGCATCGACCGCCATACCTACAGAAAGGATGATACCTGCAAGACCCGGAAGTGTCAATGTAACATTGAACAGGTTCATAACAAGTAAGATCATAAATGTATAAAGTGTCAATGATAATGATGCGATCAGACCCGGAATTCTGAATACGCAGATCATGATAATGAAGATACAGATAATACCAATAATACCTGCTTTGATCGTTGTTGATACTGCTTCTGAACCAAGAGTTGCTCCGACGATATTAGAACGTACCTGCTTCAGTGTCAGTGGCAATGCACCGATACGGATCGTAGTAGCAAGGCTGTCTGCCTCTTCATATGTTGAAATGCTGTTGATAACAGCATTTCCGTCTGTAATTGCCTGCTGTACAGTTGGTGCACTTACAACTTCACCATCATATACGATATAGACGATCTTTCCTACATTTGCTGTTGTTACATCTGCAAACTTCTGAGCACCTGCTGTTGTGAATGACAACTGTACTACATTGTCATCACCGGTCTCTGTAGAATCAATCTTGGCATCTGCCCCCTTAATATCATCACCGGTAAGAGCTGGAGTATAATCCTTGCCCTGTGACCATAATTCATAATTCTCAGGATCTAAGAACTCTAACTTACCTTCGATACTCAGGTCTTCCAGAATTGCATCTGCATCTGTTACACCCGGAATTTCGGCAGTGATCTTACCATTTCCCTCTGAATATACGTTATGCTCTGTTGTATGGGAATCAATACGTTTCTGCAGCTTATAGATCGTATCCTGAACATCTGCATCACTGTAATCCTCATCCTGAATCTCATAGGTTACACTTAAGCCACCCTTCAGATCAAGTCCAAGGCTGATATACTTTGCTTTTCCTCTGTCGCCTACACCAAACAATGCAACGTAGATGGAACCCGCAAGCACAAGCAGGAACAGGATCAATACCCATATGGCTTTTTTTCTTGCTTTCTTCATCTTATTTACCTTTGTCCTCCTTATTGATTTTCTTCTTCATCTGCTAATGCGGCTTTGATCATGATCGCACATTCGATACGCTTCTTCTGAAGTTCACATCCGATATCATACGCATCTAATATGTTTCCATGGAATTTATATGAGTTCGCCGCACAGCCACCGCTACAATAGAATCTTGCAAAACAGTCCTTACACTTGTCCTTTGCATAGACATTGCATAGCTTAAACTCATCAACAAGTTCCGGCTTCGTAATACCTTCCTTTACATTTCCAATGCAGAACCCATCCTCACCGACAAACTGATGGCACGGATAAAGGTCGCCCCATGGTGTAACTGACAGATATTCTGTACCTGAACCACACCCCGACAGACGTTTGGCCACGCATGGTCCCCCTGTCAAATCTATCATAAAGTGGAAGAAATTGAAGCCCCTTCCTTCTTTATGTCTTTTGATCATCTCTTTTGCAAGGATATCATACTGATCTAACAGATATGGGATATCCTCTCCCTTTATCGCATAAGGCTCGTCCGGCAGAGATACAACCGGCTCAATGGAGATCTGGTCAAATCCAAGATCTGCCATGTGTAATACATCCTTTGAAAAATCCAGATTGTTATGCGTATAAGTGCCTCTTACATAATAACTCTTTCCGGCACGCTTCTTTGCAAATTCCTGGAACTTTGGAAGTAACAGATCATAGCTTCCCTTTCCATTTCTGGTCGGACGCATGTAATCATGAATCTCTTTTCTTCCGTCGATGGATAATACGACATTTGCCATCTCTTTATTGGCAAATTCCATTACCTCATCATTTAACAACACACCGTTTGTTGTCAGTGTGAAACGGAATTTCTTATTATGCTTCTCCTCCAGGCTTCTTCCATATCGAACGGTCTCTTTTACGACATCCCAGTTCATAAGTGGCTCACCGCCGAAGAAATCGACCTCAAGATTTACACGGTTACCGGAATTGGCAACGAGGAAATCCAGAGATTTCTTTGCTATGTCAAGTGGCATCAGACCTCTGTCACCCTTGTACTCACCTTCTCCTGCAAAACAATATCTGCATGCAAGATTACAGTCATGTGCAATATTGATACACAGTGCCTTTACCACTGTTTTTCTCTTTTTAAAATCAATGATATAATCTTTGAATATGTCTTCTGTAAATAGTGTTCCGTCTTCTACCAGGCCGGTTACCTCGTCATAGGCTTCCGATACTTCATCCTTATCATAGGATGGCAGCAATTCTATCACCTGTTCTTTTGTATGATTTTCGTAATTTGCAATAATATCATACACAAGGTCATCCACTACGTGAACAGACCCACTACATACATCGAGTACGATATTATATCCATTACTTTTGTACTGATGTACCATACAAATTCTCCCATCTTGTGAATTAATTTTTCTGACACGCAACGAAAGAGGACTGTCATTTGTTTGACGGTCCCCTTTGTGGTTGTCTGTCTACAATGATCTCTTACTTGTTCTCAGCATTCTCACAGCTCTGATTTCCGACTGTGCATGATGTCTTACAAGCTGACTGACATGATGTCTGGCATTCGCCGCATCCGCCCTTAACCATTGTGTTCTTCATTGTTCTGTTTGTGAGTGTCTTTATTCTCTTCATAGGTACACTTCTCCTTTTTATGTCATATAGCGAAATTATAACACAACATGCTTTAAAGTCAAAGTATTTTTACGAAAAACTTGTCTCTAACCCAGCATTCCGCCAAGCATTCCGGCTGCGAGACACAGGATCACATTCGTTAATGTTTCTCCGGCAGAGATGTGGATCGTACCGTTCATAATGAAAGATACAATACCGATCACCAGCACATAGCACACTCCGAGCATCAATCCCCAGATATATTTTTGCTCCTTTACCATCTTGCCGGTAAGAAAACCGCCAAGGAATACAGAGATGCCATGAATGATGATAATACTCAGATGAATCACCGTCTCACCCAGTCCCAGCTTGTACATGAGGAATGCCGTTACAAGCAGCAGGATTGCCGTTATTATGTAAGATACCGCAAGTGCCTTTAACAGGCTGAAAATTTTCTGTCCAGTAATCATAAAAACCCTCCTGACACTACTATATGCCGGAAGGGTTTCTTTCATTCCAGAGATCATTCTCTATTCTGCTATATCGATCATTTTCAGATGTCATTTTCGAAGTCAAACTGCTTCATCAGTCTTCAAATAATTCCGTCAGCTCAAATATATCGTCGCTGATACGGTCTGCTTTCTTCTTCGTTTCTTCGTCCGGCTGGATCAGATCGATCACCATGAGAGTATACAAGCCTGCCGCATGGGAGGCAGTCACACCATTAATGGAATCCTCTACCCCAACTGTCTCCTCCGGCTTCGTACCAAGCTTCTCACAGGCTTTCAGATAGATGTCCGGATATGGTTTTCCGCGCTCGATCTCATCCCCACAGATCACATCATCAAAATACGGAAGCAATCCGCTTCGAACCAGTTTATCCTCTGCCCGTTCCCGATCCGTCGAAGTTGCAACCGCCATCTTGATTCCTCTTGCCTTTAAAGTCTTTAGTGTCTCGATCACGCCATGCTTTAATTCAACGCCATGCTCATTCATATATGCTTCGACCATATCCACTGTACGTTGTCTGAATGCAAGATAGTCAAAATCTTCGCCCATCTTTTCTTTCATCACATGTGCATTTGTCTTCTTGGTTCCACCTGCCATCCGGTCACAGATCTTCGACATCTCATTCTCCGGGATACCGATGGACAATCCATTCTTCAACCAGCACATTCTGTATACCTTCTCGGAATCAATCAGGACTCCATCCATATCAAATGCTACCGCTCTTAATGCCATTTATGTCACCTCATTGAAAGACCACGCCTGTTCGGGCGTGGTCCCTTTCTTTCTATAGTCATGTTTTATTTACTACTGTGGCTGTTTCTTCTTTTTTTTCATGATCAGAAGAAGGATCACTGCCACAACTGCAAGAATTGCAAGAATAATGATAACGATCAGGATCGGTGATGTCTTTTCCTTTAACTGGAAGGAGAATACCTCATCTGTTGCACTGTCATAGGTCGATGTAACATTTCCCGCTGTATCTCTTGCAGATACCCGAACCTCATAATTACCGTAGTTCTCAACCTGGAACTCATACGAATTCGTATCCTCATACAGTGCCGGATCAATAGTATCTCCGTTGATCACGATCTCTGTCAGCATATCATCTGCATCTTCCAGACCGATCTTCATGGTAAACGGATTTCTTACAACACTCTTATCATCAACGCCTGTGATAATGATACGAGGTGCTGTTCCATCATAGGTAAAGTCAAATGTTTCAGTTGTCACATGACCAACCTCATCGGTAACGGAAATCGTCATTGTATGATATCCATCTGTCAGATCTGAGAAATCTACAAAATCAATACCATCCAGCTTTACACTTGCCTTAAATACAGATGTATCATTAACTGACCAGAGTGCATCATATCCCTTTTCCTTGATATCCGCAAAATCCTGACTGTTCAGAAGAAGTTCTCCATCTTCTGATCTTCTCTCAGTAAATTCAGCCATCTTTGCAGTCTTGTCAATTGTTGGCGGTGTATTATCTACCGTAAATACCATGTTGTAATCATCTGCCTTGTTGCCAAGTGCATCTTCTGCTGTAACTGCAATGGTATATACACCATCCTCATCAAATCTCTGGCTTCCACGGCTGACTGCCGCATTACTGCCAAAGTTTGTAAAGTAAGAGGAAGATACGTCCTCGCCATCCTTCTGTACAGATATATTTACCTTATTCGAAGCAAAGAAGGACTCTGTTACTTCTATGTTCATATCTACATAATCTGTGTTGTTTACAGAGCTTCCACCAACTGTCTCATACTCATTTACGACACTGTTCTTGCTGTTCACTGCTGATACCTTAAGCTCTGGTGCTGTCTTATCTACCTTGAATGTCTTAGTAACAGCCGTTGCAGCATTACCTGTCATGTCCTTTGCATTAAAAGTGATTGTATATTCACCATCTTCATCAAAGGTATAGGTCGCAGTATGCGGATTACCGGACGAGAAATTACCGGTATTTAAGGTTGCAACTGTTGATGCTCCTGTTCCATCCGTCTTTTTGGTGATCGTTGCCGTAATGTCAGCACTGTTCATTGCTTCTCCATCATAAGAGAATGCAAATGCCTCATTTACTGTCAGTGTCGCCGTACAGGATGTATTCTGTGAATCCGCAACGCCTGTTATCGATAATACAGGTGCTGTCTTATCAATCCGGAAGGATACATTCTCTGCGATCTGTTCATTACCAGCCTTATCATCCGCAGAAACAGTGATCTCATAATCGCCCTCATCTGAGAATACGATCTCCGGATTTACAGAAGTGTTATTCCATTCTACTGTTCTGTAATCTCCGTCATATGCAACTGCACCGGAAGCATCCTTCCGTTTTACATGTACGGTATAGGACTTTCCTTTATAATTATCTGCAAGGTTCACATTAAGCGCTACATTTCCATTATTCAGCTTATTCACAGTTGCAATTCCGATCGTAGGCTTTGTCTTATCAATTACAAATGCAGCCTCATCCTCTGTTACATTTCCAAATGCATCCGTAACTGTAACCTTCAGATTATAAATTCCCTGTGCATTCCGTTTCACTGTATAGGTTCCGCTCGTTCCCTTCATTGTGAAAGTGTCATCCGCATCACCATTTGTATCTTTATTCTTATCGGAAACCACGATCTTGTGTGTTTCAGCAAACTGTTCTTCTACTGCTATGTCAAATGCGATATCTTTATTGTAATAACCGTCATTTGTCTGCTCCAGCCGTGGTGTGATCGTTACCTTCGGCTTTGTTGCATCTACCTTGAAGCGGGAACCTGCTACATCGTATGAAACCTTATTGCCTGCCTTATCCGTTCCTGTTACCTTGAAGTAATAGGAGCAGGCTTTTCCCTTCTTCTGACCGCAATATGCAGAAGCCTCCAGTGTCTTGCCATCCACCTTCTTGATCGCCAGCTTCTTCTGTGTATATTTGCTTTCATCAAAGCATTTGTAATACTCTGTGATCTGGAAATCCTTCAACAGCAGCTTCTGATTATCTGTAACTGTGATCTTCACATTTGTACCCTGTGTCAGACCATTCTCCGGTACACCTTCAATTGTCGCTACCGGGCTTTCCTTATCGATCACAAACTTAATATCTCTTACATAGTTTACATTTCCAAATGCATCCACTGCCTTGATCGTCAGGTTATATACACCAGGTGTTTTTCTCTTTACTGTGTAAGTTCCGGTTGTCTCATTCAGAATGTATGTCTCATCTTCGTCTCCATTCACGTCCTTGTTCTTATCACTTACTGTGATCTTCGTTTTTAATGGAAACTGCTCTGTTACTGTGAACTTGAAGCTTACATTCTTGTTGTAGTAACCATCATTCTCAGAATCCGGATAGCGATCCAGCACGATATCCGGAAGTGTGGAATCGACCTTGAATCTGGAATCATTGATTTCATATTCCACATCATTTCCGGCTCTGTCTTTACCGGTTACCTTAAATACATAAGAACATGCCTTGCCGCTCTTCTGTCCGCAATATGCAGATGCCTCTAATTCCTTTGCACCTACCTGCTTGATCTTGAGTTCCTTCTCAATGTATTCTGTACCATCAAAATATTTATAACACTCAACGACTTTAAAGCTTTCCGGATCCAGTCTCTCATTATCTGTGATCACGACACGGATCGTTGTACCGGTTGACTTCTTGTCATCCGGAACACCTTCAATCTCGACCAGAGGCTTCTCTGTATCGATCGTGAACCGGATATCGGATACTGTTGCTGCATTTCCGGATGCATCTACTGCTACAACCGTCCATTTATACCGGTCAGCCTTTGATACAGTGAAACCAAATGTTTTCTGCTTTACATCTTTATAAGAAAATGTCTTATATGCTTTTGCAGCATAATCGGCTTCTGATTTACAGTTCTTATAGTCGTCTGTATTTAACACATATACATTTGCGCCAAGTTCAAACTGCTCTGCCACTGTAATATTGAATCTGACCTTGTCATTATAATACTTTGTTCCGGTACCCGCGATTGCCGGTTCTACCGTTACTTCCGGTTTATATGGATCATAATAGAAGGTCTTGCTTCTCTTTTCTGAGCTGTTGCCGGATCTGTCAGTTGCACTTACCGCAATGTAATATTTCATTGGCTTTCCATCAATAACCTTACAGTTTTTGATCGTAGCTGTAACTGTCTGATCCGAGCTGTTCTTTGCTGTGATGATCTCTTCACCCTTTACTCCGGCACCTGTCGTTGCATCATAGTCGTAAGTTTCATACACTACCTTCACAACCACATCGGAAGCTGCAATGCCATAATCATCTGCTGCCTTAACTGTAATCGTCTGTGTACCATCATTTTTATAAACACCACTTACCGGAATACCGGAGAAGCTGATATCTGCCAGTTCATTGTCGATAACAAAGGTACATTTTGCAGTCTTTGTGTTGCCAACCTCATCATATGCTGTTACTGTAACTTCATATACACCGGCTTTTTTGTAAATAAAGGATGCATTCATGGTCTGACCGATCGTTTCGGTCTCCAGATCCATCTTCTGCTCCTGATCTGCAACAGCCTTGCCGTCACAGGTTGCTGATGCAGTAATCCTGCTGATCAGAAAATTATCAGATGCAGACGCCTTTACTGTTACATCTGAACCATTCCAGTACTGCGTAAGCTTCAGACTGTTTGTGGATTCTTTATCTGCAATATCAACCGCTGGCTTTTCAGTATCAACCGCAAACCGGTATGCAACCCCATTTTCATTGGATTTTGTTGCAATATTTCCTGATTTATCACTGATATAGAATATGATCGTATAAATCTTATTCTCTTCAATTCCATTTGTTAATACAAGTGTTTTATCAAATGTTCTATCCCCATTCGCAGCTATATTTCCTGTAAGAATGGTATTTCCCACCTGATCTGTGACCTTGTAATCACCCAGTGAAAACGCATCCTCAGCCGTTATATGAATGGAAGGATCTTTACTGAAATAATAAATACCATCTGCTGATGCCTTTGCTCCGGCAAATTCCATTGCTGCTATTGATGGAGCTGTCTTGTCATATAACACCTGAATGGATGCATCCGTTGTGTTTGCATCTTCATTCGCAGCCACATAATGATGCTTTGATGTAAAGTGGAATGCATACACACCCTCTGTCGTCAGATCATAGGTCAGTGTAATGGTTTTCAGATTTCCATTTGCTGATATATCTGTTCTGGACGGTGCTACTTCAATACCGGCAGCAGACGCTGCGGAATCCGGAGCCTTTCTTGTTACCGTCTTTACAATATCATCGGCATCCAAATCCAGACCTGTTACTTTATATGTAACCGTTGTTGTACTTCCATTATGTCCGGTATATACCAGTGCCTGATCCTTTGCATCTATTGTTTTCCCCCCAGAGGAAACTGTCAAAGAATCCTGTAATGTTTCTTTATTCACATAAACGGTTACCGTTTTCTTTGTTGTATTTCCGGCACAGTCATATGCGTCAAGTGTTACTTTATATACACCAGCATCCGGCAGTGACAGTTCATCTCCGGTCAATGTAACTTCCTCACCATTTACATAGACCTTTGTTTTAGCCGTATCGATCGGACTGTCAGCATCAGAAATCCGGAATATCAAAGTCTCTCCTGTCTTGGCTGTTACAGTATATTCTGCCTGATCCTGCAATGATACACCACCATTTGCCTGACTCAGGATAAGTGCCTGTGGTGCTTTTGGATCCAGATTAAATGTAATCTCTTTGGTACCGGTCTGACCAAGGCGGTTTACTGCCTCATATAAGACTGTATGTTTTCCTGGTTTATCTGTCAGTTCGGAAATCGTAATATCATCATATGTATAAGAATACTGATTTGCATCTGCTGATATATCTGTTACAGTTTCAATGATCTCACCATCAAGGCTGATCCTTGCCGTATCGATCGGTGCATAATCCTCAACTGCCGCTACTCCTGTCAGTTCTGCACCACTGAACCATGTATCTGCATCATATGTATAATTCTGGATCGAAATCGTTGCACTATCGTTTCCCTTTATGCCACGGAAAGAGCCCTTTGTAATTTCTGGTGCTTTTTCATCGATATATACAAATGATCCATTTTCATCAAATTTGTAAGTACCGATAGATTCATATATATGATCTGTGACTCTGAAGATTACTTTATAATCCGCACCTGCTACAGACGATTTCGGAATCAATACCGTTTTACTGCAGATACCGGTATCTTCATCTTTATCCATACATACCGACTGCCAGTTATTCATGGTCGTTCCATTCACAAAACGATATTCCAGATCCAGATCTGCAAAATTACTGTCGCCTATATTCTCAAGCGCCGATACCGTTACACGAATACTATCACCCTTTTTATTCAGGAACTCACCAAGTATCCCTTCCGTAATCTTTAATTCAGAATCTTCATCTACCGTTACATCCTGAATCCGGATATCTGAAGTATACCGGATCGTCACCGGAATAAATACCTTTTTTCCTTCCCTGCTATATGCTGTAAATACATATGATCCGGATTCCGGAACCTTTACATCAAAGGCTCCACCATCTTTACCGATTGGTATTTCTTTCTCATTTCCACCATTTAATGTATATGTAAATTTAACAATATCCGCCGGATCTTCCGGTGTCTGTTTTATATATCCGTCAACCTGTTCCGTTCCATCTGACACATACCCCTTTACAGACACAACATCCCCTTTTTCAGCATAATAAAAACTATCTCCATTTTTATCATTTATCTGTGGAATGCTTTTATTTCCCGCCTCTGCTGAAATATGCATAGTTGGTCCAGCAACAGATAGATTATCCCCATTTTCAGCATTTTCTCCATATACACGTATTATCCCCGCAAATTCATAGGTATCCTTTTCATCTGCTGCTTTATAGACTGCATACTGATATTCATCCTCTGAATCTGTAATCCGGATCCCCTTGATCTTCGAAGCCTGCTTTATGGTCTTCTTATCCGATGCATCACAGGATGTTGCTATAATCTGCTTCTTATCAGATGCATCCAGTTCCTGCATCAGGTAGTCACCCTTAAATGTGACAGCAGTCTCTTCCGGAACAGAAATCTCAACCTCTTCTACACTGCCTGTCTTTACGCTTCCATCTTTATTTTTCTTATATGTAACTTTTTGGGGAATATACGTTTCAAGATTAATCACTTCTTTTGTATATTCATCTTCTGCTTTCATTCCGATTCTGTTATCAATTACCACCAGTGATAACAGCATAACCGCCGTCATGACCAAAGCCACAAAACGATGTAAATATTTGTTTTTCTTCATTTTGGTCACTCCCTTCTATATCGATTCATCCGTATGAACTACAACAACATCAACTAACAGTGGGAATTTCTCAGCTTCTTCACCCTGTATATCGGTCTCACTACTGTCAGAAGCTTCTGTATCCATAGTGAGAACATCGGTTGCATCATCATCGGTGCTTAATACGTCTGTTGCATCACTGTCTGTACTTAAGACATCCGTTGCCGCATCTGCTTCGTCCTCTGATGTCAGAATATCAGTCTCACGCTCATATTCATCATCCGCCCGAAGAACATCGGTCTCTTTTTCATAATCCTCCTCTGATCTCAGGACATCAGTTTCTTTCTCATAATCCTCCTCTGATCTCAGGACATCAGTTTCTTTCTCATAATCCTCTTCCGGTCTCAGGATGTCGGTTTCTTTTTCGTAATCCTCTTCCGGTCTCAGGATATCGGTTTCTTTTTCGTAATCCTCTTCCGGTCTCAGGATATCGGTTGCTTTCTCAGAATCTGCTTCTTCCGGTCTGGTATGATGATGGCTTCTGCTCTTATTCAACTCATCCACAGCCTTCTTATATCTCTCATTTCCTTTCCTGGAAACTTCTTCGGATGCTGACTTGCCCTTGATATCACGCACCTCGATCTTACTGGTACTGCCCTTTGATTTGATCGCATCTTTTTTGGAAGCACCGCTTCCCTGTAAGCTTTCATAACCCTTTTCGCGGATCTCTTTGATCTGTTTTCTGGCTGTGCTTCCGGAAAGATCTCCGATCACCTTCGGGATATCCAGTTTTACAAATAATATAACTGCTATCACTGCAAAGACAACTGCAAGAGCTATACCGCCGAATAACATTACATTACATATCGTTTCATTCATTGTTATCACTCCTCACTCCCTGTCACTGCAGTATTTCCATTTATAATATCAGAAATTGCAGAGTTTACGATCAACGAGTTCCATTCATTATTACCACGGGAGACAAGAATGTTGATCTTACTGCCCGCATCGTATACCGCTTTGATCTTCTGGATGCCATCCTGCTTCCAGCGTTTCGGATTGGATCCGTATTCTCCGGAATACCGGTCATACAGATATGTCAGATGACTGACATAAATATCGGCTGCATTATCAACCGTTCCCATACTGCTCTCTGCGGAACTGTATACCTTTTCAGCCTGATCATAATAATCCTTATTGTCGCTGATCCTTTCAAGCGCTATGTAAGTTTCCGCTTCTTCCTTCATATATTTTACATATGATTTCTTTGTTGTATCCGGAAGATTTGGATCCGTGATATCGATACTTGCCAGATAACGGTTAAGTGAGTCGATTGCACTCAGATAATAGGCTTCCTTCTCTGCATCTACATTTGTATTCTTTGCCTGATAGGAATATACGGAATACAGGATTCTCGCATACTGTGCCGTGTAATATTTTACATTACGGTCCTCCGGAAGTGCATTGGAAAGTGCTGTACTGTTTTCATCCAGCTTTTCGTTTGCCTCCGTCAGCAATGCAATCGTTCTCTGCGGCATATCTGCCGTATCACTTCCCAGATTATCAACATAGATAGAAGCGATATTCAGATAATTTACATATTTGCTTGGATTTGTATCTTCCAGTTCCTCACTGTTATAAGTTTCAAAATTAACCAGATTCTCTTTACTGTTTGCAAAATTGGAATTCTTCTTGATCTTATTCTCGCAAATTGCCGAATAGTATGCAGCCTGTGCTGTCTCATCCGGGAAGTTTGCCGAATCATTTACCTGATTAAAATACTGCATTGCAGCTTTGTAATCCTGGATTTCGTTGTAATAAATGATCGCAACCTCATAGACAACATCTGCATTTACCTTGTCAATATACTTGGTGACGTAACGTACACCTAATTTTGCTCCACTGTCCACGTTCTCGGACACAGTGTCGGTGTTCTGATCCATATCATAATAATATGCATACGTATCAAGAAGTCCCAGATAGGCATCTGAGGATGATTCATCCAGAGCAATTGCTTCTTTATAGATCTTGATTGCTCCATTTATATCATTATCCTGCAGCGCATCCTCTGCCTCCAGTATCTTGTTGCTGTAGTTCTTCTCCTTGATCTCATTCTTCTTTACCCCGCCAAAAATGGCACAGCCAACAGACAGAAGGGATAATCCTGCCATCACGCCAAATGTGACCAGCTTTTTCTTTGCCTTTGCTCTGTACTCATTGTCCAACTCATTGTAATGATCCAACGCATACAGAAGTTCTGAACAGGACTGATATCTGTCATTTGGATTTGACTGGCAGCACTTGATAATGATCTGCTCCAGACCAGATGAAAGCATTGGATTCCACTGACGGATCGGTTTAATCTCATATGGTGGCTCACATGGATTCTTTCCGGTTACCAGATGATACAGCGTCGCACCCAGATTATAAATATCCGTTCTGGCATCAGTATTATAGATACCACGTCCCTGCGCATCACCGAACTGCTCCGGTGCTGCATATCCTCTGGTACCCAGTGCTGTCGTATCTGCGTTATTTTCAATTATGTACTCTTTTGCTGTTCCAAAATCGATCAGCTTTACTGAACCATCCGGCTTTAACATAACATTGGATGGTTTCATATCTCTGTATATGATCGGTGGATTCATGGAGTGCAGATAATCAAGTGCACTGGCAAGCGCACGACCCCATTCAATTACATCGGACTGCTTCTGTGCACCCTCTGCCTTCAGAACTTCATTTAACGGCTTACCTTCTACGAAATCCATGATTACATAAATCGTTCCATTCTCATTTATGATATCAACGATTCGAGGCAATACCGGATGATCCACATTTTTCAGGATGTTTGCTTCGCGCTCCAAGCCTTTTAAAAGTGTTTCTACACTCTTGGAACCATCATTCTTTATCTCTTTTACAGCCCACTGTTTATTCAGACGGTTATCCATCGCCAGATAAACAATTGACATTCCACCCTGACCAACTTTTTTCAGTATTTCATATTTTCCATCTAATACTGTTCCTAATTCTGTCATCTTATCTCCCCACTACTCAGCCTTGACCAGCAATACTGTTATATTGTCTGTTTCCTTCCTGTACTTTACAAGATCTGTTAAAAAAATACAGCCCTCTTTCATCTTATCTTCATCTGGTGCTGCCAGCGGACTGAGTTTCGCCATAATCTCATCTCCGCTTATCTTATGTCTGAATCCATCTGAACATAACAAATACGATGCATTTTGTGTAATATAACCTCTGATGAAATCAGGTTCCACTACCGGTGATGCACCTATACACTGTAACAGTATGCTTCGTCTGCTATCTGTTTCTGCCTGCTCCGGGGTCAGTCTTCCTGCTGCAATCTCCCTTGCAACCAGTGTCTGATCCTGTGTAAGCTGCTCCATTTTATCTGTCAATTCATATACCCGGCTGTCGCCCACATGTATAATATAATATCTGTCCTCATACATAAGAATGGCTGACAACGTGGTTCCGATCATAATTCCCCGGCTTTCACCATATGCTTTCAGCTTTTCATTCTCTGTTACAGCTATGCGATCCCACTGCTCCTTCAAGATCGCTGTATTAAATGTTCCTGTTCTGACCAGTTTTACAAAATCATGTTCAAACCAGCCACAATATGCATTTATAACCTCTTTGCTTGCAAGCTCTCCTTTTGCCAGTCCGCCCATGCCATCACAGATAATCGCAAAGGCTGCCTGTCCATTCGGAGTCTCTGCAATCTTGATCGCAAGAGAGTCCTGATTATTTTTCTTTTTTATACCCACATCTGTGTGATATGCCGCTCTATATTTCATACGCTTCTCCTGATTATTATCCCCATATCCTTATCTGACAAAATAAATGAAACCTTCATCACCCAGAGAAACCTTTGCATTATTTGTCAAAAATACATTTTCCTGTCCAGCTATGTTCTGTCCATTCACAAATGTACCATTTGTGGAGGCATTATCTCTGATATAGCTGACACCATTCTTTCTCTCAATGATGCAGTGGATCCGGCTGACATCTGAATTGTCTGTTACTGTATAATCTGCTTTGGTTGCAGATCTTCCAATTGAAAATTCCGGTTTATTTATATATATTTTTTCATTTGTTGCTATTCTTAACAGATACGGCACTGGCACCTGAGGCTTCTTCTCCTCAACCGGCGGTACCGGTGCTGCCTCCGGCTTCTTCTCCGGCATCGGTGGTACCGGTGCTGCTTCCGGTTTCTTCTCCGGCATTGGCGGTACCGGTGCTGCTTCCGGTTTCTTCTCCGGCATCGGTGGTACCGGTGCTGCCTCCGGTTTCTTTTCCGGCATTGATGATGCCGGACGATTTGGGATTGGCGGCACAATTGGTTTGCCATCCGGTCCCATCTGCATTGGCATTGGCCGTCCCGGCATTGGCCGACCGTTCATTGGCTTGCCATCCGGTCCCATCTGCATTGGCATTGGCCGTCCCGGCATTGGCTGTCCGTTCGGCATCGGTGGTACCTGACGGTTTGGCATTGGTGGCACTGATCCTCTGGCAGAAGCACCAGGCTGTACCATCTTTGCATTATTCTGCATAACACCAATACGGCTTACCTTGTCGTTTGCAGTTTTTTCTTCTTTTTTCTCTGTTTTTTTCTTTTCTTCCTCTATGTGGATTCCCATATCAATCAGAAGCTGATTGACAAATTCTTTCATATCACCAACTGAGAATGTTCCAAGTTTATTCGTAAATGTGATCAGTCTTGCTACATAATTATCCCGATCCATCTCAAAATAATGTGCATTACAGATAACATCTTTTACAAAATTGCGAACCTCATTCAGATCCGTGATCTCCTTATCGACACCTGCAACAATAAAATAAACATTCAGGCTCTCAGGAGCAACAAACACATACTGGATATCCTTGGCAACATAGCTTAATGAGATCATATTCATTCCAAATGCTTCCAGACCGCTTAAAAGGTTATACAGTAATGTCAGCATCTGCTTCTTGTTGATCTCTTTCTTGAGGAACTCGGTCAACTGTACCTTGTTGCCAATCTCATAAATAAATTCTCTCTGATTATCTTTCTCTTCCAGTCTGCACGGTATGATCTGTGGAAATTTTCCACTCACACCCTTATCTACCTTTTCATCAATAATATCAGTCTGATCCAGCACATATCTGCAGTTATATGTATCTCCCGTTTTTGTAAGTAATACTTTGTTCTTCTTCATGTCCCTCTCTCCATTCATGATCCGGAAATCCCAATACTGTCCGGATAATTATTTTCCATGTATACACCAAAAGCAGGTATTCCTACCTGCTCGTGTTCACCCGATCCGGGTGATAATATATATTAGCTTAATTTGAAAATGAAATCTTCTCCGCCGATTGTGATCGTCGCATCATTCTTAAGCTTAACTTCCTGACCTTCTTCCAGCTTCACGCCATCTACCAGTGTAGCATTTGTCGCTTTGTTATCCTTCAGGTAACAACCGTCATCTCTCTGATAAATGATCGCATGTACTCTGCTGATCGCACCGTTTCCGTCAATTGTGAAATCAACACCACGGTTTGCCTTACCAAGCTTAAATACTGCCTTATTTACCATAACACGTTCCTTTGTGTTTACACGGATAATATATGGCATTGCCTTCGGCACACCCGGTGCAGGTTTCTTCTCTTCCTCCGGTGTCTGATCCTGTACAACACTCATGCCACCTGTAAGTTCAACCGTTGTTCCGGTCGCTCCTGTTTCAGGCTCTTCCTTTTCTTCAACAGGAACCGGTGTTGTAAGAGTTTCAGGCTCTACTGCATCCGCCTCATCTACGTCACCCGCTCCCCGAATCTGCTCCGTTGGATTATCAATAACCTCATCATCCTCCATCTCAACAGAAGCCTTCTGAATGATCTTTGCACGGTTGATTCTTATGTTCTTCATAACCGGTGGTTTCTCGATCAGATTATCCAGATCCTGAGTATCGATCAATACCGGTTTTTCTTCCATCTTACTTTCAGCAGAAATCTCTGTCACACCCTCAGCAGTATGTGCAATCTCCTTGATATTAAATGCATGTGGCTTTTCTTCACCGATGTCCGCCAGATCAGCACCCGTCAGCATCTCTGTCATACCTTCTGACTCTTCTGTCTCCTCCGGTGTCTCTATCGGAATCTCTGTCGCAGGCTTAATATCTTCTGCCTCTGCTTCTTCTGTTTCCGGTTCTGCCTCATCATGAGCCGTTTCTTCTAACTCTGCATCTTCATCCAGTGTAAGCTCTTCCAGATTACTCTCATCGAACAGATCCATATTTACAGAATTCAGTGCGCTGTCAACATCTGCATTCAAATCCAGATCTTTGAAGATCGTATTCTCTTCTGTCGGTTCTTCCTCGTACATCTCAAGGCCATCATCGTCATCATCGTCAAATGATATATCCTTAAATTCCGGAAGATCATCCAGAGAGGTATCACCCTGTGGAATATCCACACCCTGAGAAACCTCCACGCCGGAATCTCCAACATCCATAAATTCTTCTTCTACCTGTAATCCGGCAGCCTCCATCAGCTCTGTGATCTGACTTACAAAACCACGGATCGTGAACTTCTCTACATTCAGCATATTTATAAGCTTAGCAACATAATTACAATCTTCATCGTCCGCATATGTTGCATTCAGAATCAGGTCTTTTACAAAAGCCTTAAATTCCGCATTTGCTGCCACATCCGATCCTACCGGAATACAGATCATCTTTACATCAAACGTTACAGGATTTACATATGTAAAATCCTTATTCAGAATAACATATGAAACAGGGATTCCCAGATCACGCATATTCATAATTCCTGATGCAACCCCTCTGATTATACCCAGCATCATCTCTGCATGTACCGTGCCTGAAAGGAGTGCTCCAACTGTTGTTCTGTCCGTTATATTGTATGTAAGATAATCATTCTCATCATCTTCTTCATAAATGATATCAATGAGTTCTGCAATTTTATTATCATCAAGGTAATCAAGCAACTCTTCGTCAAAGTCTGTCTCGTCATCCAGAACGTAAGACAAGTACTTCTCAGAGCCGATGTTTCTTACTTTGAAATTCACTTTTCTCATCAAATAATCCTCCTATCACACGTTTCGCTGTGCATATAAGGTAACAAATTATCCCATTGTTCATGCATACTCTATAAGTATATATAATTTCACCATATATCGCAAGTCTTTTTAAAAAGAAATCGGCAATCTGCCCAATACATTACTGCGTATTAATATGTTCATCATATGTGGATGAGAAGATATGGCTTCCATCTCCGGCATCACTGGTATGATAATATAGATAATCGTTCTCATCCGGATATAATACAGCCTCTATCGATGCCTGACCCGGATTGCAGATCGGTCCTACCGGAAGTCCGGTATTTTTATAAGTGTTGTATGGTGATTCGATCTCCAGATCATCATAAGTAACCTCTGACTTATCATACATTCCGTCTGTCAGAGGGTACAGAACCGTCGGACACATCTGAAGCATCATATCGATCTTTAAACGATTATAGATAACACCTGCAATGATTGGTCTCTCACTGTCAATCTTTGCTTCCCGTTCCACGATTGATGCCATGATCAGGATCTGATAATCTGTATATCCAAGATCTGCTGCCTTGGCACTGTATTCTGAGGTATAAACGCTCCGGAATTTTTCCAGCATCGTATCAATCAGACTTGCCGCAGTCGTATCTTCATAAATATCATAGGTTGCCGGAAACAGATATCCCTGAAGGTCATACTTCACACCATCTGTATTCATGTCTCCGGTACTGAACGGGATCTGATGATTTCCGTTCTTTACTTCATTCAGGAATTCCTCCGAGCTGCAAATATCCTGCTCCTCACATTTTGCTGCGATCTGTTCGATACTGTATCCTTCCGGTATCGTCAGTGTATCAACAACTTCCTTGACAGGTTCTACATAACAAAGTTCTTCTATCATCTCGAGTGTACTCATTCCGGTGTTCAGTGTAAATGTACCGGGCTGGATCCGTCCTCTGTATTCTGATTCTTTCACTCGTAATACAAATGCATATTCATACTTGATCAGTCCGGCGTCATGCAGGATCGCTGCCACCTTCTTTGACGATGCTCCTTCCGGAATCTCGATCGTTACATCTGTTCCCGATGCGCTCTCCGTCCCCTTGTACTCATCCATAAATCCATCATAGACATTTTTAATCTTTAATCCGCCTATCACAACAAGGGCAATAACGACGACCAATACAATAATTACCTTAATACCTTTTCCGTTCTTCACTCTGCGTTTCTCCTTTTTCTGTTTGTAACTTTTTATTCCCCAATAAAAAATATACCCCAACCCAAAACAATGCATCCAACATTGACTTTGTAAAGCCTGTAATGATATGATAGCCTCATCATAAATGAAAGGATGCGATTTATTTTGGCAAATCCAATAGTAACAATTACAATGGAAAATGGTGATGTTATAAAGGCTGAGCTGTACCCGGACATTGCTCCTAATACAGTTAATAACTTTATCTCACTCGTAAAAAAAGGCTTTTACAATGGTTTGAACTTTCACCGTATCATCAATGGTTTCATGATTCAGGGCGGATGCCCGGAAGGAACCGGAATGGGCGGACCAAACTATAGCATTAAAGGTGAATTCTCACAGAATGGCTTCAAGAACGACCTGAAGCACACTGAAGGTGTTCTCTCCATGGCTCGTTCCATGCGACCGGATTCTGCAGGTTCCCAGTTTTTTATCATGCACAAGGCCGCTCCTCATTTAGACGGTGCATACGCTGCATTTGGCAAAGTAATCGAAGGAATGGATGTTGTAAATAAGATTGCAACAACCCGAACAACTTACGGTGATCGTCCTGTAAAAGAACAGAAAATGGCTTCCGTAACTGTTGACACATTTGGTATTGATTACCCGGAACCTGAAAAAGCCTGACTAAAATTCAGTATAAACTAAAACAGCCATTTTGGGAACAAATATTTCTCCAAAATGGCTGTTTTTTTTGCTTTTTTCTGTAACCCGGCACAACGATTCTCAACCGTCTCAGGTGAACTTATTTTTCGTTCAGATCCACATTCCAGAAGCCGTCTAATGTAGCAAAATAATCATCCGGTGTCTCTGCCCTGCGGATCAGTTTGGTACTGCCGTCTTCACAGAGGAGAACCTCTGCGGATTTCAGCTTGCCGTTATAGTTATATCCCATTGCAAAGCCATGTGCACCTGTATCATGAATTACCAGAACATCTCCCATATCGATCTTTGGAAGCATACGATCAATCGCAAATTTATCATTATTCTCACACAGCGAACCTGTTACATCGTATTTGTGGTCGCATGGTTCATTCTCTTTACCAAGAACTGTAATATGGTGATATGCACCATACATGGCAGGCCGCATCAGATTAACTGCACATGCATCTACACCGATATATTCCTTGTGTGTATGTTTCTCATGAATCGCTGTTGTGATCAAATGGCCATAAGGAGCCAACATGAATCGTCCAAGCTCTGTGTAAAGGGCTACGTCACCCATTCCTGCAGGAACCAGGATCTCCTCGTATACCTTTCTTACGCCTTCGCCGATCGCAAGGATATCATTCGGCTCTTTATCCGGTGTATACGGAACACCTACGCCGCCTGACAGATTGATAAAGTCAAGCTTTACGCCTGTCTTTTCCTTAATCTCAACCGCTACCTCAAATAAGGTTCTTGCAAGAACCGGATAGTAGTCATTCGTCACTGTATTGCTTGCAAGAAATGCATGCATTCCAAATCTCTTTACACCTTTGTCCTTCAGGATACGATACGCCTCAATGATCTGATCCTTGGTCATGCCATACTTGGCATCTCCGGGGTTGTCCATGATCGTTGTGGAAATAGAGAATGTTCCACCCGGATTATATCTGCAGCAGATCTTCTCGGGAATTCCTGCTGTCTTTTCAAGGAAGTCAATATGTGTGAAATCATCCAGATTGATCGTTGCACCAAGCTTCTTTGCAAGGATGAATTCCTCTGCCGGCGTATCATTGGATGAAAACATGATCTCGTCTCCGGTAAATCCCAGTTTATCTGACATCATAAGCTCTGTCAGTGATGAGCAGTCTGTACCGCATCCTTCTTCCTTTAAAATACGAAGAATAGTAGGATTTGGGGTTGCCTTTACCGCAAAGAACTCCTTAAATCCCTTATTCCATGAAAATGCCTGATATAACTTTCTTGCATTTTCTCTGATTCCTTTTTCGTCATAAAGATGAAATGGTGTTGGGTATTTCTTAATCATCTCATCAACCTGTGCTTTTGTTACAAATGGTGTCTTCATGATCATCTTACCTTCCTGTTGTATTTTGTAATTCCGACTATATATTTAAGCACACACATCTGGATTTGTAAAGAATACATATCAGACTCTGCATTCTTTATCTGTATAATACCACGATCTGTGATCTCTTTATGCATTATTCTCGGCTGCAACAAGGTTATCGCTCTTATGCTTCTTACGAAGAAGCGGCTTCTCGATCTTACCGGTTGCATTTCTCGGTACATCCTCAAAAATAATTCTTCTTGGTCTCTTGTATCTTGGAAGCTCCTTGCAGAATTCATTGATCTCATCTTCGGTACATTCCACACCGTCCTTTGTCTCGATGATCGCTGCCGTGATCTCACCAAGTCGTGGATCTGCAAGTCCTATAACTGCTACGTCTTTGACCTTTGGATATTTACTCAGGAAATTCTCGATCTGTACCGGATAAATATTCTCACCACCGCTGATGATAACATCCTTCTTACGGTCAACCAGATAGATGAAGCCATCTGCATCCTGCTCTGCCATATCTCCGGTATACAGCCATCCATCCTTTAATGTCTCAGCCGTTGCTTCCGGATTCTTATAATAACAGGTCATAACGCCAGGTCCCTTTAATAGCAGTTCTCCAACATCTCCCTGCTTCACATCTTTACCATCTTCATCTACGATACGCACCTGCCAACCATATCCCGGCACGCCGATCGCACCAACTTTATCGATATTCTCTACGCCCAGATGTACCGCACCCGGTCCGATAGACTCTGACAGACCATAGTTTGTATCATACTGGTGATGTGGAAAATATTCTTTCCAACGTTTGATCAGGCTCTGTGGAACCGGCTGTGCTCCGATATGCATCAGTCTCCATTGATCCAGCTTATAATCTGATAATTTTACTTCACCTGATTCTAATGCCAGCAGCAGATCCTGTGCCCATGGTACTAACAGCCATACAATGGTACACTGTTCATCGGATACAGTTTGAAGAATCGTCTTTGCATTAACACCCTTTAACAGAACTGCTTTTCCGCCTGTGATCAGGCTTCCGAACCAATGCATCTTTGCACCTGTATGATATAAAGGCGGAATACATAAGAATACATCATCTTTTGTCTGTCCATGGTGCTTCTGCTCAACTGTAGCTGCATGCATCAAGCTCTCATGGTTATGTAAGATTGCCTTTGGAAAACCTGTTGTTCCTGATGAGAAATAGATCGCTGCATCGTCACTGTCTTTAATGTCTCTCTTTTCAAAGGTACTGGAACAGTTTGCTGTCAGCTTGTCGTAGTCCTCTGCAAATGTTGGGCAGTTGCCACCGGCATATAACAGAATACGCTTCTCTGCGATCTCATCTACAACTGTCTCAACTCGCCCGATAAATTCAGGTCCAAATACAAGTACATCCACATCCGCAAGCTCTACGCAGTATTTGATCTCCTCTGCATCATAACGGAAATTAAGCGGCACTGCCAAAGCTCCTGTCTTTAATGCTCCAAAATAGATCGGAAGCCATTCCAGACAGTTCATCATCAGGATACCGATCTTATCTCCTTTCTGGATTCCTCTGGAAACCAGAAGATTTGCAAAACGATTGGCTTTCTCGTTAAATACATTCCATGTGATCTCCCGTCTATACTGACAGGTTGGATTCGCCTCGATCAGCTCATATTCTCTCCATGTCACTCTTCTCGTCTCTGTGACATCCGGATTAATCTCAACTAGCGCTACATCATCCCCAAATTCTCTGGCATTCCTTTCCAGATAATCTATAATTGGCATACCTATATTCCTCCGTATATTACAACTTTTTCGCTCAAACGCTTTAACGCGTTAAACATCCATACCCTTTAGTATACTCAATCTCATCCGAATACACAAGCAGTTTTTTCTATAAATAATATCAGCTCGGGATTTATCTCTTTACATCTCCGGGTTCATTGCTGCTTTCAAGAAATCAATATACCGGTTCATGAGATTATTTCCACAGAATAATGTAATAGCCAGACCTACGCTTAAGAAAGGGCCAAATGCAAAATGATCGTTTTTACCATGGCTTCTGCGAACCAGACAGATCACGCCATAGATTCCGCCAAGGATCAGTCCGATAAAGAAACCAACTACTGTTGCTTTCCAGCCAAGCAAGAAGCCGGCAGCAAACATCAGCTTGATATCTCCGCCGCCAAAGCCTTCCGGAATAATAAGAACGATCAGATATAACGGAAGACTGATACAGATCATACCGATCAGTCTGGATACGATCGTAACCCCATCCATTGCAAGAAACTCAGATCCCGGAGCTGCATCGGACACGAACTGAAGGATCAGAGATACCACACCCATCACGAAAATAATGACATTCAGTATAAACGGGATCTCCATGGTATCCATATCTATAAAGGTCACTACCGTAAGAACCGCCAGAAACAGGAAATAAATAATCCCCTGTAACCCCATTCCGAAAAATCCGGTAAATAAAACTGCTGCCAGACCACCAAATATAATGATCCCTGCATTTCTGAACTTTCCCGGTTCATGCAGCCGCTCTAACTGCTGTTTCTCCGGTATCCGGTAGATCACCTTTGTCAGCAGATAGAAGATCACCATACCTGCAATAAAAAATCCAAGGCAGGCTGCCACCCTGCCAACTGTTCCTGATATCTCCAACCACGTCATATGCTTATACCCCTTTCACCTTTCATCTGTTTATAATTGCCTGCAAATCACCATTTTTATCTCACATGATTCATTCCGGCATGAACTTTACAACTATTTATTTCTATCGCATAACCACATTATATACTTCACGCTTTGGAACGCCACGGTCTGCTGCCGCCTGTTTGATCGCATCCTTCTTCGTCATGCCCTGTTTCTCATACATGGCAACATGTTCTTCTATCGTCATCGAAAGAAATTCCTGCTGCTTTTCTGCTTTTGCCGCAGCCACATCCATGCCCTCGATCACCAGCACATATTCACCTCTCGGCTCATGCTCTGCATAATAGGCGATCGCTTCCGACAACAGAAACTGTTCGATTGTTTCATGCCGCTTCGTAAGTTCCCGGCAAAGTGTGATCCTGCGGTCGCCAAGTGTATCAAATAATTCCGCAAGTGTCTTCTGCAGCCGGTGTGGTGCTTCATAGATCACCATCGTTCTGCTCTCATCCTTTAATCCTGCAAGAACCTCTGCCTTTTCTTTCTTGTCCTGTGGCAGAAATGCTTCAAATGTAAACCGTCTGGTCGGCAATCCCGATGAGATCAGCGCCGTGATACAGGCGCATGCCCCCGGTACAGCTGTTACGGTTACTCCTGCTGCAAGTGCCTGCCGTACCAGCTCCTCGCCCGGATCCGAGATACCCGGCGTTCCTGCATCGGTTATAACAGCAATATTTGTTCCTGCAAGAAGCTTGTCCACCAGAACCTTCGCCTTATCATATTTATTAAATTCATGGTAACTGGTCATTGGCGTTTTAATCTCAAAATGGTTTAACAGCTTGATACTGTTTCTCGTATCCTCTGCTGCGATCAGATCCACTTCGGACAGTGTACGCACCGCCCGGAATGTCATATCCTCGAGATTCCCGATCGGTGTAGCGACCAGATATAATATACCCGCCATGTAGATTCTCCTGTTCTGTCTGTTTTATTTCTTTGCTTCTCCTTCATACGTGGCAAGAAGCTGTTCCGTGTAAACGCCCGGTTCTTTATAGACGATCAGCGGCGGCTCGATCTTGATTCTGGAATTACCGCCCTTTACGCCCTCTACGATCACCATATTCGGTTCTTTATCAATATATGGATGAATGAGCTGCATCCGCTTCGGTTCCAATCCATTTGCAAGCAGCCCTTCAAAGATCTCCGCCAGCCGGAATGGTTTGTGTATCATATAGAAACTGCCGCCCGGCTTCAGCAGATATGCTGCTGCTTCGATCACATCCGAAAGCGTCACGCAGATTTCATGTCTGGCAATATTCTTCGGTTCATCCGGATTCGTCAGTCCATGATTTCCGCTGATATATGGAGGATTCGATGTCACAATATCAAAAAAGGCCTTCCTGTAATTACAGGAGACCTCTCTGATATCTCCATGATCGATTCGAACCTTCTGTTCCAGATCATTTAATCGGACACTTCTTCCAGCCATCTCTGCACAGGCATCCTGAATCTCCAGACCGATAAATTGGCAGGTGCCGTCAGACGGCTCTTTTGCCGCCAGCAGGATCGGTATCACACCGGTTCCTGTTCCCAGATCCATGTACATGCCATCCCGTCTGTGCTTTACAAAATTTGCAAGCAGCACCGCATCCATACCAAAGCAGAACATATTCGGATTCTGTATGATCTGATGTCCCTTGCATTGCAGATCATCGATTCGTTCATCAGGGAGAAGATCAATCATCAAACTTGGATTTCCCTCCCTTATCTTCCAGTGCTTCCAATGCCTTATATTCTTCGTCGCTGATACGCTCTGTACTTCTGCGTTTCTTCGGCTTGAATTTTAATTCACTGACCGGATATTCCATAACCTCTTTATTGTCATCCTTATCCGTAACAACAATCTTTACCTTCTGGCGAAGAACGCTTACAGATAAGACTTCACCTTTGTTTCCATCTGTTGTACGGACAAAATCGCCAACATTTGGAAGTTTTTCATTCAAATATTCATATGTGTCCTGTTCATGCTTCAGACAGCACATCAGCCTGCCGCACACACCGGATATCTTTGTCGGATTCAGAGACAGATTCTGTTCCTTTGCCATCTTGATCGATACCGGAACAAATTCCGAAAGATGCTTATGGCAACACAGCTCCCTGCCGCAGATACCAATACCGCCGACCATCTTGGTCTCATCACGGACACCGATCTGCCGGAGCTCGATCCTGGTCTTGAATACAGATGCCAGATCCTTTACCAGCTCACGGAAATCAATTCTTCCATCTGCTGTAAAATAAAACAGCACCTTGTTATTATCAAATGTATACTCCGCCTCGATCAGCTTCATATCAAGCTTATGCTTTGCGATCTTTTCTTTACAGATCACAAATGCTTTTTTGCTCTTTTCCTTGTTATCTTCATTTTTCTTCTTATCTTCATCTGTAGCTACTCTTATGATGGTCTTTAAAGTAGATACGATCTTGCCATCGTCTATATTTCTCTTTCCCAGAACCACTTTGCCGAATTCAACGCCACGGGCAGTCTCCACGATAACAAACTGTCCACATTCTACATCATGATTTCCCGGTGAGAAGAAATAAATCTTGCCGTTCGGTCTGAACCGGACTCCTATGATCTCTTTCATTATTTATTCTCCTTTATAGTCAGAAGCATAAGTTCCATAGCCACATCAAAATTAACATTTGCTTCCAGACGGATCTTCGCCTTATCCATCGCCTTTAAAACATTCTCGATACCCTCATAGGAAATATGAGCTGACTGTTTGCGGATATCTGTATAATATTCCTTAAACATCAGTCGTCCGGCATTTCCTGTGATCTTTAACATCAGGATGTCACGATACCACATCATCATCAGATCAATATAATCACTGATCTTCAGCTTATGATGGTTCATATTCTTGATCGCAAATATAATATCATCGACTGTCATATCCGGGATCCTGCGGAGAATGCCTGTTACATCCTCTATGATCTCTTTATATTCTTCACTGGTCGCAAGCCGGATCGCCTTACCCAGATTTCCCTGCGCAAAGTCCATACAAAAATCTGCTTTTTCCTTTGGAAGCTTCAGCTCATTCATCAGGTAATCCAGTACATCCCGCTCTCTGACAGGCTTGATATTCAGTACGATACATCTGGAAATGATCGTCGGAAGGATCTTGTCAATATTGCTGGTCAGCAGGAAAATGATCGCATACTCCGGTGGCTCCTCGATTGTCTTGAGCAGAGCATTCTGTGCATTTGCATTTAAAAGCTGTGCATCGTCGATCACATAGATCTTGTACCGGCTGCTATACGGTTTGATCGTTATATCTTTATTTACCTGATCACGAATCTCCTCTACCGAGATCACATTTGGCTTGTCATGTGTGACCCATGTAACATCCGGCTGATTATCCGTATCCATCTGCTTGCATGATTTGCACTTGCAGCATGGTTCCGTTCCGCCTTCTTCACACTCCAGAGTCTTGATTATGGCACGCGTCAGAGTCTTCTTTCCGCTGCCTTCTTCTCCATTTATGATATAGCCCTGGGATACCTTTCCCATCTCTATACTTCTCTTAAAATGCTGGATTATATCCTCATGTCCGATAATTTCAGAAAATTCTATCATGCTATTCTCCTTGCTTATGCTATGGTCTTGCCAGCCATTTTTCTACATACGAAATTATTATATCATGTATTGCCTCTTTTGGCAAAGCTGCATCGACTTTTACGATACGATCGGGATTCATTTCTGCAAGACTTCTATAGCCCTCAACAACCTTCTTATGGAAGTCCAGACTTTCCTGTTCCATACGGTCAAGCTCTGCCTGATTTTTCTTTCTGGCAATACCGACTTCTGCATCCAGGTCCATTAAAAATGTCATATCCGGCAGGATGCCCTGCAAGGCAAATTCATTTACTTTATAAACGGTATCAATTCCAAGTCCCCGTCCGATTCCCTGATATACGGCTGATGAATCCACAAAACGGTCTGCGATAACTGCTTTGCCTGCCGATAATGCCGGCTTGATATTCTCCTTTACAAGCTGTGCTCTCGCTGCTGCATATAATAACAGCTCTGTCATATATCCCATCTCTGTAAAATCTTTATTCAAAATGACCTCACGGATCGCTTCACTGACAGCATTTCCGCCCGGATCTCTGGTGATAAGTACATCATATCCCTTTTTATTCAGATAATCCTTTAACAGTTCGATCTGTGTTGTCTTACCGGCTCCGTCCGGACCTTCCATCGTTATAAATATTCCCTGCATATATTCCATGCTCCTTTATGTGTTTAATCATATTTGTAAATGAATGATCGTCATCTAAACACCTGAACTTTTGATGTTTTCTTTACCGCACAGGTTCTGTAACCGGAATATAGATCCCATCCGTCTGATATTCGACTCCGATCATATTCAGACCGGTTTCCACCATCTGCGTAATATCCCGGATCACCTGCCCGTCGATCTTCTCGCCCGGTGTTATAACTGCAATTCCAGGTGGATATGCATATACATAATCTGCCGCTATTCTTCCTTCCGCCTCTGCCAGCTTCTCTCTGCTGCTATCCAGTCTCCACGCTGCTCCCGGCGTCATAACCTGCTCCGGCAGATGAAACCCTGTACTACATAAAACGGCATTCTCCATATCCGGTAGCACCGACATGGAATCTGCATGGTTCATCTGATCTGCATTTCTTCCTGCTTTATCCGCTGCTTCTGTCAGCTCCGAATCTATATGTTTCAATATCTCATAGAGATGCTCAAATGCCTTTTTCTTATCTGCAAATGAGGTCATCAGGATCACATGATGCGTTCCTGCCATCTCAACCACCTGCTGATATTCCGCCGCTAATACATGCGCAAGCCACGGTCCTGTAGCCGGAATGTCGTTTCGGCTGTCCGTTCCCGGTTCTGCCGGGTGCACACCTGATACAGTAAACACAAGCTTACCTTTATCATAAGCATAACATGTCTGCTTCGGTTGTAACAGTCTGATATGCCTCAGTTCTTTACATTTTTTTCGAAAATGCTTTAGTCGTTTTCTATATGCATCAAATACTTCCGGATGATTCCCCGCATATACGACTGCTTTCTCCATGCTCTGTGTGAACAGATAAGAGGGTGATGATGTCTGAAAAATATGCAAATACCTCTCCACCTTCGGAACCAGCTCCTTCCGGTTCACATGAAGAAGTGCTGTCTGTGTCAGTGAAGGAAGCGTCTTATGCGTACTCTGTATGACCAGATCTGCTCCTGCTGCGACCGCTGACAGATTTCGTTTCGGCATAAACGGGAGATGTGCTCCATGTGCCTCATCTACGATCAATGGAATATTATATGGCTCAAGCACATTTTTAATCCCACAGATATCTGATATCACGCCCTCGTACGTTGGGGATGTGATAACAACCACAGCCGGCAGCCTATCCGTTTTTTTTAGTTCATTTAATGCCTGTTCCATCTGTTCCGGTGTGATATCTGCAAATATATCCGTTCCCGGCAGCAACTCCGGTACGACATATTCCGGCTTCAGATTCAGAAGACTGACTGCATGGCAAACCGATTTGTGACAATTCCGTCCCATCAACACAGATGCCCCCTCCGGTGCACAGGCATACAGGGCTGTCAGGATGCCTCCGGTGGCTCCATTTACCATCATATAGGTTTTCTCCGTACCATAAAACCGCTGCATCTGCTCCAGACTGTCCTTCATGAACAGCTCCGGTTCATGAAGATCGTCCAGCCCTTCTGCTTCCGTAAAATCCCGGAGAAACATATTTTCCCAAAAATCATCTTTAAATACATCCTGCCTTTTATGTCCCGGCATATGCCATGGGTAATAATCCCCTTTCCTGTATCTGTCCAGATATTGATTAATATATTCTTTCAAGCTGATCTCTCCTGTTCTATAAGAAGAAAGACCGGAGAATCTTATCTGCAAAAAACCCCTGTTCTCTGCAAATAAAACCATCCAGTCTCCATCCTTCATCTTTAGCTGCCAATTATATTATGTATCATTTCCAGCTGACTGCGAAGTGCTTCTACATCGATCTGCCCCGGTGCAGAAGGGATTCCCGCAGTTGCGAATGAGATACAATTTCCGTACATTTCTCCGGTCGTTCTTGTGGATACGCCAAGCTCACCCATCGAAATAACGATCAATGGTGTCTGATTTCCAGATTCCTGAAGCTCCTTTGCAGCCTGCATCATATCAACAACCTGCGAGCCATCTTCCGGCATCATTGCAATCTTTGCAATATCTGTTCCGGTATTGATCATATCTTTAAACCGGTTTACGATCTGCTCCATCGGTAGCGTAGTCTTAAAATCATGATTCGATACGATAACCTTTATACCATGTGCATGTGCTGTCTCGATCACTTCCGCCACGAACGGAATATCATAGAAATATTCTACATCGATCAGATCCGTATACCCGCTTTTGATCACATGCAGAAGCATTTCCCGGTACTGATCCGGTGTAATATCATGACTGCCGCCTTCACTTCTGGTACGAAATGTGAAAATGATCGGGAACTCAGATAACTTATCCTGAATCTTTTCCAGCGTCTTTGTTAATATATCCATATCCAGGCAGTCCTCAAAGCAGTCTGCCCGGAATTCTACCAGATCTGTCTTAGATCTTTTGATCGTACGGATCTGCGCATCTACATCATAGTCTGTCGGTGCAACCATCGGTACGCAGATCTTAGTTGCGCCCTCACCGATCCTTACCCTTTTCACTTCTACTACATTCATATTATCTGTGCTCCCGGAATTCTTTTCTCCTGCTATTTCTGTATATCAATGACCTGATCATTTACAAGCTCATCTGCTATGGCTGTTATATCTGCCTTTACTTCTTCGCCTTCTCCGTCTGCCCATACATTGACATTTACAACCAGGTAATCCTTGTCGTTGACAGGATAGAAGTAATAATAATCACGGGTATTTGTTCCGTAAACTTCTGAATTTATTACATAGCAGTCCAGCGTCTGGCCATTTGCACCTGTAACCTGCTCCATCTTCTCATCAACTACTTTGCCATCTTCTCCAAGATAATCAAAATATGCTTTAAAGTTCTTGCATTCTTTTTCTTTATCACAGTCCGGTGTCAGTGTGTAGTATACATTGTACTTATCATTGTAAATATCAACTTCGGAATCATCTGCATATCCACGGTCATAGCCGGACGGATCCTTGATCGCGATCGTATAGCTGTTGCCTGACATCTTGATGCCGGAATAGTCCTGATCATCAATATCAGCACTGTCTACGACCATCTCAGAATCATCCTCAATGTCTGAGATATCTCCAAGATCAATATCAGAAGATGTCAGATCTCCAAGACTGATATCATCCTTTATATCTGCTGATGAACCAAGTGCCTTTTTCCATGCAGATACGATCTTTTCCAGATTGTCTGTGTTCATATTATTCTGCATGTAATCATCTGTCATTTCTGTATAATCGATCACATTCTTGGAAGAATCCGGTGCCTTAATCTCAGCACCAAGATCACCTAATTTAATCTCACCGCTCAGATCTGCATATACGGTAGAATCACCGTTTGTTACCTTCAGGGAATCTATAGCAACTGTATAGGACTTTCCTTTGTTGATGTCCTTCAGACTTCCTGTCAGATCATAAGCAAATACAGGCTGTTCTGCTGCAGAAACTGTCATATGGCTCTCAAATGCATTTGTTGATTTTACAAATGAACTGTTCTGTGTAAGAGTTGCGGTCGTTTCTCCATTTACAACAACTGTCTCTTCCAGCTTCTTTGTATATGAACCCTTGCCATTCTCACTCTTGTCACTGATCGTAACAGATGCAAGTTCTTCTTCATCCTTTGTAACAGAAAGTGCTGCATAGATATCATCAGCCGGACTGTCTGTACCCATAAAGTCAACTGCCAGTGAGGCCTCCGCATTAAGTACAGTAAACTTGTAATCCATACCCAGTTTAACAACTTCATTATGCTTTACATATACATTTAATACAAAATCTCTTGAGAACAGCATACCATAATAGGTTGGTACATAATTAAATACCTGTGCAAGATCTGATCTTGTTATGTCAGCAGACTCAAGCTGCTCATCTGTTATAAATTCAGATGCATATGCATTCAGATAATTGCATAATGCAGTAACATATGCCTTTACATCTGCAGTTGGGAGTGTAACTGTATACTGTTTACAGGAAACAGAATCTCCATTGTGGTTCTCTACTGTTACATTTCCGACCTTATCAAAAGAAATTGCTTTCTTAAGATCTTCATTTGCAGGAGTCATATATTTCTCATACAGCTCTTTCACTTTATTCTGTGTATCTGTATCAAGATCAGATGTGTCAAGTGCATCCATCATAGATGCCAGATCCATTTTAAACACATCATTGTATAATTCCGGCAATTCAAAATAGATCACCCGGTCAACACAATACACACTTGCGGATAATGCCTGATCTGCGATCGAAAGAGAACCATTCAGATTCATATTATATGAATTGTCACTCTGCTTCTCAAATGCACCATTCAGATCCAGATTAGATCCTGCGATACCATCCATCCGATAGATACTATTGACTGTCATATTGACATCAAAATCCATCTTGTCATCACTGAATTCTGAAATACCGGTTGCCTCCTCCACCGGAGATTTATCTACCGTATCAGTAATTGTTTTCTTGATCGAACTCTTGATCACTTCTTCCGGTGTTTTTCTTACAAGGAAGAATACAACAGCAACAATTGCAGCAACTAATACCACTGCAATAAGTGAGATTAATGCGATCTTGCCGCCTTTTTTCTTCTTTGGTGCAGGAACCTGATATGGAACCTGATCTCCATATGCATTCATTTCCGGCTGTACATAACCGCCATTGCCTGCGTCTGCATTATAGTCTGCATAGCCACCCATATTCGGATCCGCATTATAACCGCCATATGCATTTCCATTTGGATCTGCGTTGTAACCGCCATATGCATTCCCATTTGGATCTGCGTTGTAATTGGCATATTCCCCATTATTCGGAGCTGCCTGATAACCGTCTGGATTTTCTGGAAATCCCTGATTCATATTATTTTCGTCCATTTGTCTTTCCTTTCATAATAAATATGTTACAGAAATCAGCTTTCTGTTTATATTTGTCTTAAGCCCTGACAAATCTTACATTAGTAGATATCTCCGGATTTGTCAAAGCATTTGCCTGATTTTAATTTACTTTTAATACCTCTATATTCCTTTAATCCTCATCAGACAAGCCAATCTGCCCGATCAGACTCTTCGGAACATACGCCTCCACGAAAATGCCATCCTCCAGATATTCTTCTGTGATCATTTCGCCATATTTCCGGATAAGCCCCGGTTTTCCCGCTTCCTGATAGGAAAATGTATGGCGGATATAGGTTTTCTGCTCCCGGAGAACTTCTTCGATCACCGACAACAGCTCCGGTATACCTGCTCCGGTTCTTGCCGACATATAAACCATACGATCCGCTCTCAGATCCTTGATCGATGACTGATCGGCATCCTCCGGCAGCTTATCGATCTTGTTAAATACCGTGATCACCGGCCGGCCTTTCTCGTCATCAATATTCAACTGTCTGAGCGTTGTATATACTGTAGCAACATGATCATCCCAGTTCGGATCCGATGCATCCACCACATGAAGGATCACATCACTGTATCTGGCTTCTTCCAGTGTTGACTTGAATGCCTCTACCAGATGATGCGGAAGTTTTCGGATGAATCCGACTGTATCCGTAAATAACACCTGCTGCCCCGCCGGAAGCTCCGCATTCCTTGTTGCAGGATCCAGTGTTGCAAATAGCTTATCTTCCTCCAACACTCCGGCATCCGTCAGTTTGTTCAGCAGAGTGGATTTTCCTGCATTCGTATATCCTACGATGCTGATAACCGGGATTCCGGTCCGGCTTCTCTGCTTTCGCTGCTCCGTCCGTCGGTTTTCCACCTGCCGCAGATCCGCTTTCAGCTTGGATATACGGTCTCTGATCACTCTTCGGTCGATCTCCAGCTTTTTCTCACCAGGTCCTCTGGTTCCGATTCCACCACCCAGACGTGACAGGGAATCCCTCATTCCGACCAGTCTGGTCGCACGGAACTTCAACTGTGCAAGCTCAACCTGCAGCTTGCCTTCATAACTGCCTGCATGTGCCGCAAATATATCAAGGATGACCATTGTACGATCCATAACCTTGATCTCCAATGCATCCTGCAGATTCATCAACTGTGCCGGCGACAACTCATCGTCACACACCACTCCGGTCGCATCATACATTGCGATCATGCTCCGAAGCTCTTCTACCTTTCCTCTTCCAAGATACAGGTCACTGGCTGCCCGGTCCCTGCTCTGGATCAGACGTCCAACCGACTGTGCTCCTGCTGTCTTTAACAGCTCCTCCAGTTCGTCCAGCGACTTTTCTGTTTCAGAAACCTCCACACCATCCATCGCTGCAGCAAACAGGATAACCCGTTCCTCTGTTTCCGCCAGAACCTCGTAGCCGGGTTTCTGTTCATTTTCTGACTTAATCTCCAATTATGCTTCTCTCCTTTATATCAGGATATCTTCAACCATTGTTTATTCCAGTTCGATCCATATTGTATAACTTTCGGATCGGTTGCCTGCCGCATCTTCTGCGTAACAGGATATCTCATAGCTTCCCGGTATATCCTCCACCCTGGAAAGATCTATAACAAGCTCTGCATTCTCTGTTGTATCCTTCTCTGGTGTCCATCTGTATTGGATGATCTGTTTTTCATTGTCATAAGCAGTAATATTTCTGGCGATCAGGTCTGCCAGTTCTTCTTTATCTCCATGATATCCGGCCAGATATAACCGGTCTGGCAGCATCGTAATAACCGGAGCTTCTGTATCAACAACCCGGATAAATATATCCCGCTCTATTTTCTTTCCATTGTCATAGAAAGAATACGCTAACTTATATTCCCCCGGTATCTGATTATCCACCGTACCATCTACCATAAGCCGGTCTGTTACATTCTGTCTGTCCGATGAAAATGCCATGACACCTGTTCTGCTGTCAAACGGTTCACCAATCTTGATCGTATGATCCTCTGCGCCATAGATCGCTGCCGTTCCTTCATACGGGCTGCCATCTGCCGTATCTGTCGGATCCCATCCGGTTTCAGACACATCTGCAAATGTATATGGCTGCTGCGGTCTGCCAAGCGGTCCCGGATAGTCACTGTTAAACAGATAAACCTGTGTTCCCGGCAGACAGTTCTCATAGATCCACTTGACATCTGCCACACATAACCGGATACAGCCAAGGGATGCACCCTCACCAAGCTTGTTATATTCCCATGTTTCCAGCTTATCATGTTTATTTTCTGTATATGGCACAGAATGGAAATAAATTCCTCCATGAATCTGATATGCATATTGTCCATATACATTTCCCTGCAGAAACGCCCATTCCAGACGCTTCTCTGTCGTCGTAAACAATCCGACCGGTGTTGTATCATCCAGTGAGATCGAGCACCGCATTGCTCTTACCGGCACTGTATAATATCCCTCATCATCCAGACTGTATACCGTTACGATATTCAGTGTCCGGTTGATCCTGATCGCATAAGGCATCCCGTTATCATCCAGCCGCAGACCATTATATTCCTGTTTCTGCGGAAGCTCTGCAACTTCAAGGATCTCTGCCTCTCTTGTCAGATGAAGTACCTCCTGCAAGGTCTCTGTTCCCTGCCCGGTTCCATCCTCCGGTGTTGCCTCTTTATATATGGATATCTTTCTTCTGCTTGTTTCTCCTGCTCTTGTAACAGCCATCACTCCGATACCCACCAGTACCAGAATGTAGACTGCAAAAAATAAAAAGCCTTTTTTCTTCATATGTGACCAGACCTTCCAGTTATTTTATTCTAGCATATAACTATTTTATCAAATCTAAATTTATCTTACATATCCGGTTACCCGGTTTTGCTGCGCATTTATTTTCCTGCATCAGAAATCATTTTCTTCCGCAAACCGTCATTTTCACTAAATTACCTCAATCATTTTCTCCATACCTTTTTGCCGTATAAGCTATTTACACTTTTACAAAAATGTATATAATTCTATAAAGCAGAAAGGAGGATGCAGCAATTTTAAATGCTGCCGTTTATATATATGAAAGATTTAACCGAAGGAAAACCAATAAAAGTAATCTGGCTCTACGCTCTTCCAATGATCCTGGGTCAGATCGCACAGCAGCTTTATAACTTCTGTGACTCCGCTATCGTCGGAAACTGTATCAATCCGGAAGCACTTGCCGCAGTTGGAGCGACCAGTGTTATTTCCAACACCCTGATCGGCTTCTTAAACAGTGCCACTCTGGGTCTGTCCATACCGATTGCCCGATATTTTGGTGCGCAGGATAAGAAAAATATGAGAAAATGCATCGGTGTTTCTGCCATTCTCACACTTGTCTCCGCCATTGTACTTACCATCGTAGGATTACTGTTTATCTATGACCTTTTGGTGCTTCTTGATACACCTGAGGAAATTATACATATGGCTGACAACTACGTCAAATATATTTTAGCCGGACTGATCTTCTCCGCTGTTTATAATTTTGGTGCAAATCTACTGCGTGCTGTCGGTGACAGCAAAACACCGCTTATCTTCCTGAGCATATCCGTTGTATTAAATATCGGTCTGGATCTGCTGTTCATTCAGGTCTTCCAGTCAGGCGTTGCTGGTGCTGCCATCGCAACTGTCATCTCGCAGGCAGTCGCAGGAATTGCATGTTTTATCTATATATTTACAAAGTGTCGTTTTCTGATTCCGGAAAAAGACGAATTCCGTGTTGCCCGTGCAGATTTTAATGATCTGGTACAGTCGGCTCTGGCTATGGGCTTCATGAGCTGCATCGTTAATTTCGGTACTGTCACCTTACAGAGTTCGATCAATAAATTAGGAACAAATATCATTACCGCACATACGGCTGCCAGAAAGATCTTCGACATTCTGGATGTCGTTCTCTATATCATCGGAAATGCAGTTACAACATTTGTCAGCCAGAATCTGGGTGCAAAGCGGATCGACCGTGTAAAAACAGGTGTCCGTGCCGGCATCATTATCAATACGATCGCAACCACGATCATCATTCTGATCGGATTCCCTGCTTCCCCGCTTCTGATCCGGCTGATCGCAGGAACAAATGACCCGGCAGTCATCGATCCGGCAGTTATGTATATAAGGATCAGCGTCTGCTGCTTCTATGTCCTTGGGCCTTTATTTGTTCTCCGCTGTGCAATGCAGGGTATGGGAAGAAAGATCGTACCGGTTCTTTCCAGTACCATGGAAATGGTAGGAAAAATCCTTGCTGTTCTGTTCCTTGCTCCTGCACTTGGCTATCTCGGTGTTGCGATCACAGAACCGATCATCTGGGCAGCCTGCACGCTCATGCTTACGATCATGTACCTGTCCAATCCTCCGGAGAAAATGTTTGCTTCTATTTCAAGATCTTCTTCAGCATATGAACACGATTAAATGGGAATGAGAAATAATATCCGTCTGCAAAATCATCTGTCACCGCCATGAATTCTCTGGCGATCTGGACACCACAGGCTTCTCCTTCTTCCCGGCTCATATCTTCCCGGTATCGTTCTATGATCGTATCCGGTATCTCAATACCGGTCATTTCGTTTTTCATAAATACCGCATTTTTGCGGCTGACAAGGGGCATCAATCCAACCAGGATCGTTGCCCCGGTTTCTTTTTTCATCTGCCTTATAACATCTGCCTGCTCGGCTGAAAAGATCGGCTGTGTCATAAAGAAGGTCGCTCCCGCTGCCATTTTTCTTCTGATCCGTTCTGTTTCTGCCTTGGTATTCATCCGGTTGTGATTGATCGCCCCGCCATAGGTAACCGGATGGTCGGTAAATGTATCACTGTTCATCTCCTGAACAATCTTCATCATTCCAACCGAATCAAAGTTAAATACACTCTTTGTTGTCTGACGGAACAGTACCGGAACCGGATCCCCTGTCAGCAAAAGGAAGTTCGTGATGTGGTTCAGACTTGAACCAAGGATCGTAGAACGGATCGCAATCGCATTCTTATCCCGACAGCAGATATGCGGCATTACACATAATCCGGTCTCCAGCCTGATCTTCTCTGCCATCAATACGGAATCCGCTCTGGTTCTTCCGGATGGGGAATCCGGGAAAGTTACAACATCGACCTCTGCATTTTTTAATATATGCGCCGCATCTAATAGCTTTTCATCATTTGCATTCAATGGTGGCACCAGTTCAACTGCGATCAGTTTGTGGGCAGGCTCTTTCACCCGGCGTTCCATAAATCCATATGCCGGATGCTCAGAGACAATAATCTTCTCTGCCTCTGTTTCTGTTTTCCTAACCGGATGATCGGCTGATATGCCTGCTGCGATCCTTCGGATATACTCCGGTGTTGTACCGCAGCAGCCGCCAAAGATACCGACATCAAGAGCTGCGATCTCTTCCATCTTCTCAGTAAAATATTCTGCATTATCTGTGAATGTCAGACGATTGTTCAGATACTTCGGGTATCCGGAATTTGGAAACACCGACAGAAATGTCGTATCGTCCGGTGCGATCTTCCGGATCAGCTTCTCCATATGTCCGGGACCGACACCACAGTTTAAACCGGTACCATCAATATACGGGCAGGCATTTGCCTCTGCGATCAGACGTTTTGCAGACAGCCCTGTATTGCTGTAACCAAACTGATTCACGCTGAAATGTACCAGGATCGTACAGTCATGGTTTTCTTTCAGATATGCAACCGCCGGAAGGATCGTTTCGAGCTCCGGGAAGGTCTCAAATAACAGGATATCGATTCCCTGACTGAGCAATGTTTCTCCAATCGCAATATATTCCTGTGTCAGCCGGTCAGAATGCAGCATACCTTCGACAGGAATCGGTCCGATATCACCTGCAAGATAAATTTCCCGATCCACTTTGCCCGCTGCCATTTTTGCACACATAACCGCTGCACGGATATTCTCTTTCACTTTTTCCATATCAGCAGAAAGACTCTTTGTATTTGATGCAAATGTATTCGTCCGGACAAACTGTGCGCCGGCCTCTATATATTCTGTATGGATCCCGATAACACGCTCCGGCGCTTTTATATTAGCAAGCTCCGGAAGATTGGAAAGTCCTGCACCATTTTCTGCCCTGCTCCCATCCCCATATAACGATATATAATAAGTGCCAAACGCTCCATCTGCAATGATACGTTTTGTCTGTATGTATTCCTTTAATTTCATAAGAATCTGCTTATCTCCTTGTTCGTTTCAAAATCCGGCTTGCACAACATTATAAATCAAAAAATGATCTGCATGCAAGTCTGTCATTTCTGACTATCCTGCCTACAGATCATTTCATTTAATCAGAACATTATGATACCTTTATCATCTGCTCTTTTTCAGCAACGTACTTCATCATCCGAAGCACATAGGATGGCATCTTTCTTTTTCCTGCCTCCCAATCCTGCACGGTACGATATGGAATTCCATAATAGTCACAGAACTTTTTACGGTTCATTCCCATACTGTCTCGAAGTTTCCGGACTTCATTTCCATATACTTCTCTCTCATCCATTCTTGTTTCCTCCTTAACCCATTTGTATTCGTCCCCAAAACCAATACAGCATCAGTTTACAAAAATACCGGTCAATTTGCAATAGTCCCTGCAAAAATGTCCCGTTTTCTGTCTTATTTTACCGTTTTTTAGTCGTTTCAGGAATATATTGAACCCAGACTCCCTTATCAGAGTCAGATCAACTGTCTGTTTTTTGCTTCCAGTACTGCACCAGCTTTATCTTTTACACCTAACTTTTTATACGCCTGTGCCATATGATATTTTACATTTGCTTCCGTCATATCGAGCTGCTCTGCAACCTGTATTCTGGAATATCCTTCTGCCAGAAGTTTAATGATACGGATACCGGTTTCATTTAACCGGACCTCAGCCTTTCCTGCTTTGAGATACCCCGGATACGACTTTGCAACATTCTCCGTTTCCTTCATTACCTGTCTGTAATACTGGCGGTGTGTTTTCACCAGTTCTGCATCCTCCTCTGCCTTACCCTCGTCATCCGGAAATGCCTGTAGCAATGGATATATAGCCGCTCCTTCTCTGGATATCACCCTTACAAAATGGTACTCTTCCGCTTCTGCAAGACCTTTCTGAAGAACCACTTTCCAGTCATCATTTCCCATCCGGTACAAAGTAACCGCCATCAACAGATTACATTCTATCCGGATATAAGTACGCTTCATGACATCTGCATAATATTGCAGCTTTACTAGCAAATTATATGCCTGATCATATTTTCCACGCTGGATATATACCCGCACCTTCGTTATATATAAGAAACGCTCATAGATCGAAAATTCCACATTTTCATCTGCCGTCTGTTCCATCCATCGGTTCACTTCTGACCACTCGCCCTTGTACAATGCACACCGGATCAGAAATGCCTGTATATTCGGAAGTAGCTTTTCTGCACCTTCCTTTTCTGCTTTTTCATAAAAGCTGCGCAGAATCTCTTCCGCCTCCTGAACTTTTCCATTTATGATATGCAGCCATGCCAGGATTCCATCTGCTACAAAGCACTGCTCGATCTTGCCACCTGCTTCTGCCTGCATCCGTCCTTTATTTGCAAGGACAGCAACCTCGTAATTGTCTTCGCCTTTTTCAAAAAAGCTCTCTGCCAATGCCAGATTGACCAACCCTTTGCCGTATTTGCCAAGGACAAATTCCACAAGCTTACCTATCTTGCCTGCCAGTTCGCGGTCTTTTTTACTCCATTCACAGAAATCCTTGCCGCCGTTCATCATCGATGGCTGGTTGGATGTAACTGATAATTCTCCAAGCGTTGCCTGCCGGTCAAATACCAGCCGGTATGCCTGCTTCATAATATTGACCATATCCACAGAACCTCTGTGCGGCAATCCGATCTCCAGATACAACAGATTATTTTTTGCGATTCTCCGGCTACTGCCCTGATGACTGTCTGCATATGCCCGCAGTTCCTGATACCACCGTTCACTTTCTTCCGGATTCAGCAATAGCGATTGCAGCATACTCATGCCACACATAAGCTCCGGACTTTTTTTCACGCTCTCTTCCGGCAGTGCGAGATAATATTGCTTCAATTCATAAAAATATGCGCTGTTTGGTGATTTTCTTGCATTGTCGATCAGGATAGAAAGCATCCGTTCTGTTGAACCTGCTTTCTCATACATTGTAAGTGCCTGCATTGGATCACCAGCTAACTGATAGAACAGTCCGGCATTTTCATATACATTTTTTATCTGTTCCTTTGTGTACTTTCTGTGCATCCTGCGCTGCATGGATAACCGCATATGATCTCGAAGCTTATAGATTTTTTCTCCGTTTGCTCCCATCTGTTCATCTAAGAAATTACCCATCCATCTTGCATGTTCGATCAGATTTTCTGCATCATTTGTTCCTGTGATCATCTCTGCCAGACGAACCGTAAATGTATCCACGATCGATATCTTCATCAAGAATTCCTGCATACGGATATCCCACTTGTCGTATACATGAAATTCCAGATAATTCCACATCTGCTCTGTTACTTTTCTGGAATATTCATCATACTCTGAATCAGTCAGTCCATTTGTATATCCCAGTTCATAATACATGGACATTGCCACGCACAATGCAAATGCCATACCTCCGGTTTCGCGTGACAGACGCTGCTTCTGGGCTTCTGTTAAAACCATCTGTGTCTGTTCCACATATTTTAATATAGCCTGCATGTCCATAATAAGCATGGTTTCATCTATGATATAGAAGCCTTCCCGAAACCGGATCGTGGTAAGCCACGGCGGAACCGGGCATCGTCCTGACAAGATCACCCAGACATCTTCCCTCACGATCAACCGGAAAATAGCATCCTGGATTGCATCATCTTCTTCCCAGATCAACTCATGCAGATCATCGATCACTATGATCTTCCGCACCGCTCCTTCCGGAATCTGAAGTTCCTCCAGTGTTATCGTTCCTGCATGAAGCATTTTGTATTTTCTCTTTCCCAGATAGCGAGTGATCAGGGTGCTTTTTCCTGTTCCACTGACTCCATATATATACGCGGTTACATTCTCATCATCTGCTGTCTTTAATAACCGCCACGCTTTTTTCGGTTTGATATAACAGTCTTGTTCTATTGATCTTGTTCCGTTCATAACCGCTGTCCTTTCATTTGTTCCTTCTTCTCCGTGAATATCTGTGATTTCTCCGTTCTTCGAACTCCCGAAATCGCCACAGGCATTCGCATTCCGGACTTTCGTCCTTCTTGCTCATGTCTGTTTGCCCGGCAAATAATTACACAGCTTCGCCTGCTAGCAGGCATGCTGTGTAATTGCTTGCCGGGGTTATTCACTCATTATATCACTTGTTTTAGTACACTGTACACTGGACAAACGGCTAGTGTTGCACGCTTTTTTATAATTTTTAATTCTTTCTAACAAAACACTTGCTTTTTTCAGGAGAAATATTTATACTAATACAGGTGTTGGGAACCATACATTTGAGTATGGATTTTCTTTCGGCGCGTGGCTCAGCTTGGTAGAGCGCTTCGTTCGGGACGAAGAGGTCGCAGGTTCAAATCCTGTCGCGCCGATTTTTTTGTGCTCTTTTTTACGCACAGTTATAAAACAATCCGTTTTTCCGAATCTTAAAAATGGAAGAACACATTACCCATTATTACGCAAGACGTTTGCACTCTATTCTAACGCAACGGTGCTAAGTTCCCCGCCTTTGGCGGCTCACTAAGAACCGGCGTTAGAAAAGGCTTGCTGCATAATAGTAATGTATCCTTCCATTTTTGTATTTCAACACAAGAAACGGATTGTTTTATAACCGCGCATACAGGTAAGCGAATTTTTATCTTATCATCGACAGTATTTTTCTCTGTTTTAAAGTTCGTTTAAGGATTCCCTTTTAGAATACAAGTAAATTATATTTGAAAGGGGTTTTTATTATGAAGAAAAGAAATTTATCATTTATCTGTGCTGCGGCTCTGGTGCTTACCATGACAGCATGCAGCAACACAACCACCACATCTACTACAAGCACATCTACAAGTGTAGAAAGTGAAACAACAGAAGCTGTTGCATCCACGGATGATAGTTCAACAGCATCTGACGCTTCCCAGGTACAGGCTGATGCTTCTTCCGGTCAGTCTGGAGACCAGAACGCTCCATCCGATCCGAATGGTACTCCACCGGAAAAACCGGACGACGACAATGCGCCGGGAGATTCCAACGGCACACCGCCTGATAAGCCGGACGGTGACAACGCAGGTCAGCCCGGCGGCGGATTTGGCAGTTCAGGCGAAGTAACTCAAGGTGACAGCGCAAATACGATTGATTCCGACGGAACCTACAGCAATGAATCTTATAACTCTACCGGCGATGATGAGAATGCTCTCCGGGTGGATGGTGCAACTGTTACGATCAAAAATGCAAGCGACCAGACCTTAGACGGTGATATCGTTGTGGATACGATCTCCACACTTGATATGACATTATCGGATAACAGCACCTTTAACGGAACGATCAATTTCAATGGCTACACCATCACTCTTGCAGATGGCACGGTGTTGAAGTAAATTTCTGAAACTATATACAGTACGCAAAGTAACTTTTGCCGGATTTATATATAGTGCGCAAAGTAACTCATTTCATAATATAAAAAGGCTATAACCGCTCTAAATAATACACAATTCGCAGTTATAGCCTTTTTATTGAAATACTTTAAATTTTTCTTTTTAAATGTAATGTACTTATTAATGCTTCCTGCAAAATCCTTGATACATTTACACCTGCCCGCTCTGCTTCATAATTTAACCAACTTGGAAGCGCTACATTTCTTCTAACAGTTCTTGTATCAATTTTTCGTCTATATTCTGCCGAATCAACATCCACAAAAGAAACAATTGTTTCACCTTCTTCAACAAATGTTCCACTACTAACATCTAACTCTGTTATTCTGGATGGATCAGGAATATCCTCTTTATCATCCTCCATGGATATACATTTCAATTCAATAGCATCACGAGCCATATCAATGGCTTCGTTCATATCCCTTCCCTCTGTCAAAATATCGAAATCTGGAACTTCAACTAATATATTTTTTTCTGTCTTTGTAAAATAAACTGGATATACATTTCTCATCCTTATTGCCTCCAATCCATTTATATTTATTATAGATTACAATATTACTTACATTCTTATAACAATCCATTTCTTCTCAATATTGCTTTTGCAAGTCGTTCATCTATTTCTCTATGTCTGAGGATTGTTTCTTTCTTACTCCCTTTAACATAAATATCATGACTTCCCCCATGGCGCTCAAAAACAAACCCGTCTGCCTCAAGTTGTCTAATTAAATCCGATCTTTTCACCCAGTATTATCCCTCCTTATAATACTATTTATACACAATAATTGTGTAATATCAATATATTTTCGTTCGTTCAATTCTTCCATCCTCTATCCTGTACCGGATCGGACACCGCTTACCTACAAAAGTGCCCTATGATTACTCATAGGGCACTGAGAAATTGATCCAAAATGTACAATAATACATTCATCATACTCTCTTTCTGAAACAATTATAAATATTCATATTTCTATTTTATCTAGTATTTGTTGTTTACAACCCCTTTCTAGCAGTAAATATGTTGCTTTTAGCTTATTTCTTCTGTTTCTTTTAATGTCATTTGAGGATAATAAATTAAGTCATTTATATCATTTATTTCATCAAATCCCATCTTTTTCATTTTTTTTATAAATTTCTTTATAAAACTCGGCTTTTTTGAACTTTTTCGCAACAATATTAAATAATAAGTGGCAAGGACTAAAAGGATCCCCCCCATTATACGAATTAAACGCACTGGACAAAACATAAATAAAACACCAACAACATATAAATACACAATACTAATGTATTCTGCTATATTCATTGGCTTTTCAAGCCTTGAAAATACTGAAAAAAATTTTTTTGTTTTATCATACAATGTATAATAATATTCCACAGAAAATTTATTTTTATTATTTATCCTCCCACATAAGCCTATTTTTTTATATTCTTCACTATAGCAATCTATCTTTATAATATATCCTACATTAGAACAAATAAATTTTGGATACAATCGATATTTAGAATATCCCTTAATTCTCATTCTTTTTCCATGATCAATATGTAACGGAAGATTATCATTGCTTTCTTTCACAAAAATTCTTGATCCTGTTGATGCAATAATATAGATTTTCAAGTCTTTACCACATATTACATTTTTCGAAGCGTTCCAAAATAAAAGATATATCTCTTTAGATTTTTTTAGAAAAATGTATCTTATTTTCATATCTGGATTACGACTTTTTTTATTTAAATCTATGGCAATCACTATACTTATTATTGATAATAATATTGAAATTATATTGTAATTTAAAAATTTCATCTTTCTTAAAGTCAAATTAAACGACTATATGCTCCTTTCTTAAGCCTTATAAAAATACATTTATTTTATCTTCCAATTCTTCCATCCTCTATCCTGTACCGGATCGGACACCGCGTCGCAACCTTTGGATCATGCGATACGATAATGATCGTTATCCCCTGTCTGTTTAGTTCCAACAATAAATCCATAAGACTATCGGTATTTTCAGAATCTAACGCTCCTGTCGGTTCATCTGCAATGATTACTTTTGCATCCATTGCCAATGCTCTGGCGATCGCAACCCTCTGTCTTTGTCCACCGGATAACTGATTTGTCTTTTTTTGCTCTAACCCTGAAAGCCCGACAGCCGACAATATTTTCTTTGCTTTATTTTCAAATTTGCGATTATATTGTCCTCCGATCACTTCGGGCAGACATACATTCCGCAGAACTGTATCGTTTCCAAGAAGTCCAAAATCCTGCATGATCATCCCTATCTTTTGATTGCGTATTCTGCATCTTTCTTTATCAGACATATCAGAAACCAGTTTCCCACAAAAACGATATTCCCCTGAACTCGGCGAATCAATTCCTGCAATAATATGCAGCAGAGTTGATTTTCCGGAACCGGAAGGTCCGGTAATGGCAACCATATCCCCCTCTTCTATTCTCAGATTAATATCCTTTAATGCATGCGTCTCGGTTGCTTTTCCTGCATTATATATTTTTTCAATCTTTTCTAATTCGATCATATCAGTCACCACCCTTTAATAATTCAATCTCCGCCTGTTTTCCGGTTCGCCGGAACCCCATCCATACGCTCAATAGCAGAATGAACAAAAGCACACTTGCTGAAAATCCATAACTAAATATCCCTATGTATCCATAACTCTCCTGTATTTTTAATATTGTTTTTGTAAACCATGGATATAAAAGTGCCGCTATTCCAAATGACACTGCCAGCAAAATTGCACCGGATGAGAAAATAACCGCTATCATCTTCTTTCTTGTCATTCCTAATATATAAAATACTGCAAACTCATTTTTCTTCTGTGCGATCATAAGATACAGATATCCGCCATATCCAAACACTGCGATCAAGGTCAACAAAGCAAATGCAAGCACATACCATGCATTTTCTTCCAGCATATTCTTAAAAGCTCCTGCTGCTATCGTCCGGTAAGTATTTAAAGTTCCATAATTTCTCATTTTACTTTGCAAAGAGGTTGCCAGATTTTCTCCCGATACATGTTTTTCCGGTTCTATAAGAAAATTAACATTTGTCAAACGAGCAAACAATTCATCCATAGCCTTGCCAAATACAATAAATCTGTATTCCGATAAATCTTTCGACGGAACTGCCATATCTCCCAGTTCCATGATATCTCCATAACTGAAAACCACAGGAACCGCACTGTCTTCCTGTAAGATACCCACTACTTCACACGGTATTTTTATCGTATCATCAAAAGCAAGATTGATTTCCGTCTTTGTTCCAACCGGTAATTCCTCTGCCATAGAATCGCTGACCAATATCGGGACATATCCTTCCGATACATTTTTCAACACCGCTGATTCCGTATTTAACCGGATAACATCTAACATTTCGCTCGAATATAAAACCAGATTTGCGCTGCCCAGCTTCCCATCCGTCTGCATATAAGTACCATTTTCAAATGCACATCGATCTACTTTTTTCACACCGTCCGACTCCCGCAGCAGCTCATAAATCTCTTTTGCCGCAGTTCCATTTCCGGCCATTTCCTGCGCATATATTGAATTATTCTTGCTAAAATGAACCATAGAATCAAAGTCTAATGTATATGCCGCTTTTACCTGCTTTTTCTCCATCAGATATGAATCGACCGGTTTTAATACAACAAATGACATTTCAAGCATACATATCAACTGAATGAATAAAACAATCTCCCCAAACAACTTCTTTGTATATAAATACCTGCATATCCGAAGAAAATTCATACGATCTCCCCCTTTGTATATAAACGAACCACCTTTCCCATCGGTCTTAACGTGCATAATATCGAAAATCCAAACATAACAGCTAATATATATATCAGGCTGTCAGGCATTGGGAATGCATTTCCATAGACATATTGAAGTAATGGAAAGGTAAGATATTGCAGAATAATCGCAATAATACTGCCAACTCCATAATATAAAAGCCAGTGTCCATAGATCAATAACATGCACCGTACTTTTGGCATCCCACACAACCACAAAACGGTGATCTCTTTTTTATAAGTTGTGATCCATTCTGCCATGAGTCTGATCACTGTTATCCCGGCGATCATACACAAAAGAAATGCAAGTATTTCATATTGCGTCCGTCCTTCTTCCAGCACATCATCGGAATTGCTATCGGGTAAATATACTTGCGTCGATGGAAACATATCCTGTATTTTTTCTGCATATTTCTTCAAATCCTCATAAGATGCATAATTGAATTGCGCCAAAATCTGTTCCGGTTGAAATTCTTCTTTATAGCATTTATATGGGATCAACATATATTGCATTTCCTCACCGGCTTCTTCCCCTAAAATGTCGATCTGTGACTGTGATGATCTGGCTGAAGCAAAGGACCATGGAATGATCCAGCCCATACCGATTACTTCATATGTATGCTCGCCTGCCTCAAAGCTTCCGCTTCCGGCTATTGCATTTTTCATATTATCAGATACAAAACCAACATATTCACCTGCTGCCTGTTCCTCCTTGTTAAAAAAATTTCCTGAAGTGATCGGGAACCAATTGTTTCCTTTTGTTCCATCCCAGCCTACCAATACTTTTTTTCTTTCCAATCTTGTGAAATACAATACATTTACCATGCCCTTTTTTGAGATGCTGTTCAAATACGCAGACAACTCATCCATATTTACACCATTTTTTCTGTCTATATCGATCGTCAAAGATGCTTCCGTATTGCTACAGGTAGCCAACTGATACTGCCCTACTGCCAGACCCAGCATGATACTGATACAATATACACATATGACAACGCCCAACAATAACAACCCGGATATGACAGGATTCATGCTTATATGTTTCTTTAATACATGTCTGAATATCATAGATATGCCCTCCCAAAATTTATAAAGCATAAGGGAGAAATATTTCATTCTCCCCTTTTTGGCTAACAATAATTTGTATCATTTACTATCAGTATCATAATAAGATTTTACACTACCTTTTCCACATCTCGCCTTGAACCACCCTTTAGCATATGTAATATTTGAATGACTTATAGTCTTCTGTGCATATCCAATATCACTACCTTCGCTGTAATAATATGATGAACTTGAAGGAGTCCAATAATAATTATTTCCTGACTTATATTGTATCTGTATTGCTGCCATTAAATAATTATCAACAGGACTACAACTGCATTTCGTAATTGTCGAAGCCGCAGAAGCTGTTCCTATAGATGTATTATATCCTCCATATGGTTTTGATGTTGATGCCGATACATTAATAAATACTCCTCCTACAAGGAAAAATATTATGCCCATTGTTACAATTCCTTTTCCAATTTTCATAGTTGTTTCCTCCTTTATCATTTGCCTATACTACATTTACAATTTTTTATCTTTTCAATCAATACACCCCCTCAATTTTATAAAATATACATTCATACCATATCATATGGGTAGTCTATTTCAAGCTATGTCGGCGTAAACTGCATTCTATTGGTCGTGAACTGCATTTTACTATATTTTCTATTCAATAATAGTACCCATTAATGGATTTAAATGTGGTACAATAAATTATGAAATAATAAAAAGCGAGGGGATATTTTTGAGTGACTATATTGCAGAATTTATTATAAATATCTGGGTATCATTTCTTTTTCTGATACTTGCAAATGGAAAATTAAACCGGCGAAGCTTCAGATATTCTTATCTGTTACAGATCCTGTCGGTTCTCGTATTGGCAGAATGTGCCTTATTACTGGATGTCATGCAGGCTCCCGTTATCATCAAATCCCTGACTATACTATTGGTCTTACATTACCTATATACCTGTATATTCTTTACGTTCCAGATCAGCAATCTGTTCTGGGTCGTTATATTCTGCATAGTAGAACTTGCTTCCAAATTCACAGCGACCATATTCCCTGTAGAATGGCTGCACACAGATGCCGATGGGATGCTGACGGATCATGCAGTACAAAGCCCGGTTACAATCCTGTATCTTCTGACCCTTACGGTATTGACATCCATTCTGCTCTGTTTCTCATCCAGAGCCTTCAAGCTCTCACGAACAGAAAAAATAATCTTCGTTCTGTTGTCAGTCTTATGCATCGTGATTGAAAATCTTATCGTTGCCGGTCAGGTAAATATCCATACCGGAAGCCCGGAAACCTATGCAGATCTTCTGTCTGCCATCTGTTTCCTGATCTTGATCTTATTTGTCTCCCTGACAATATACCTGTACCATCTCGGCATAGAACGTGAGAAAAATATCCAGTTGTCCAGACAACAGCTCCTATCAGAAATGGAGCGTAAGCAATACGACCAGATCATCAGCTCCATATCAGAGCTTCGCTATCTGAAGCATGACATCAGCAATCATCTGGACACCCTTCACGCCCTGATGGTAAATCATGCATATCCGGAAGCAGAGGCATTTATCCGGGACCTGACCGCAACCGTAAATAACAACCACTACATTCTTGCGAGTGGCAACTCCACGGTAGACAGCATCCTCACAAATAAACTGATCCAATGTAAATCTGCACAGATTCAGGTTGAATACTCGGTATTTCTGCCGGACAGCATTCCGCTATCGGATATTGAATTATGTTCCTTACTTGGTAATTTATTTGACAATGCCATCGAAGCATGTGAACAGCTTCCGGAAACAGAACAACGCTCGATTGATTTTTCGATGAAACCATTTCAGAATATGCTTTCCATCGCCATAAGCAACCGGACAAATGGATATTACAGAATAGATAAGAAGAATCATTTCCTATCAACGAAAACCATAGAGGATACACCCGAACATGGATTGGGGCTGTCGAGAATCCAAAGTATTGTAAACGATCATAACGGTATTTTTAATATTCAACCAACGACGGATACCTTTATGATCCAGATATTATTGCCACTTAAATGAAAGGATGAACCAATCGGATGAATATAAATATCGCTGTACTGGAAGACATTCCAAAACATTATAAACAATTAGCGGAAGTTATACATAACTGGGCTAAGAAAAAGGAATATGCTGTTTCTGTCAAATGGTTTCACGATGAAACTTCTATTTTAGGATCAGCATTTATGAAAGATTGTAATTTGCTGTTTTCCGATATTGAACTGAAAAATGCCGACACGAATATACCTGCCGATGATCACATCAAAAATGGAATCGATATCTGTACACAATTAAGGAAAAACGGATATCAAGGAGATATTATTTTTCTTACAGCCTTCCGTGAATATGTCTTTGACGGATATCAGGCACAGGCGATCAACTATTTATTAAAACCTGTTTCACCTGAAGCGATCGAACGTTGCCTGGATCAGTATATTTCACTGCATTCTTCAGACTATTATTGCCTGCATAAGGACAATAACATCACACGGATTCCGTTCAATGATATCATTTCCATAAGCAGGCTGGGGCATGACTGCTGCATCACAACAGCTTCCGGCTTATACATAGAACGAACCTCGCTGAAAAACATGGAACAGCATCTGCCCGAACCATTTATACGGTGTCACAAATCCTGCATTGTCAATATAAATCATGTCACCTCCTTATCCGGCTCCACGATCTATCTTGCAAATAAACAAACCCAGACGGTCGGAAGAAATTATCTGGATGATGTACGAAAAGCTTTGCTGCGAATCGCACAATAAAACAGCACCCTATAAGCATGATACCTTTCAAGCAGTCAATGAAAATAACCAATGTCTGCTCAAAAACGTATCACTGCCCACAAAGTGCCTGAAATAATACATCTTCTACTGCTTCTTCACATTCGCCACAAATCTCAGGATCTTCTCCCGGTCTTTGCCGATTCCGGTGTCGTTCTCCACACCGGAGCTGGTGTCTGCACCATCCACATGAGTTGCGGCAAATGCCTCTGCCACATTGTCAGGATTTAAACCTCCGGCAAGAAGGGCAAACTTCTCATCGTGCGGAATATCGGAGAGCACAGACCAATTAAAGGTCTTCCCGCTGCCCGGTGTCTGTGCATCAAAGATATATCCTTTTACTATGTCCGCCTGATGATATCTCTCATAAGAAGACAGATCATGTACATTAAATGCTTTGATAACAGGAATACGGATCTCCTGCAGCAGTTCTTCGCTGACATCCCCATGAATCTGGATCATCTGGATTCCGGCCGCTTCGATCTCCCGTATCTGATCGAGCGTCGGTTCTACCGTTACCGCTACGGATGTAATCTCAGGATTCAGTATCTTTATAAGGGAAGATGCTTTTTCTACTGTGATATTCCGCTTGCTTTTCGGAAAGAACATCACCATTCCCATAAAGTCCGCACCGGCTTCATTTACATATTCAACTTCCTGTTCTTCTGTGATTCCACAGATTTTTACCAGACTCATAGCTTCTCCATTCTATCATTTATATGTACGACCTCTTTATCATAGTGGTAGAACAATACTTCTATATAAGAATCGATTATTTACACAGTTCATCTGCCAGTGCATCGATCTGTGCAAGGCTTGCGTCATTTAATGCCGCCTTGATCTGAACTGTTGTATCAGTAAATGTCAGATTCTTGCTGTTTTCAAACATACCCTTCATAACCTTTGCAGCCATCGGAGCCCATGCACCATTCTCAATCAGACCGATCGTGCGGTTCTGGAAATTACGCTCTGTCAGGTGATTAATGAACTCTCTCATAAATGGGAAAATGTCACCGTTATAGGTCGTTGTTGCAAGCACCAGTTTGCCATAACGGAACGCATCCTCTACTGCCTCTGCCATATCACAGCGGGCAAGGTCATTGACTGCCACCTTTGGACATCCCTTTTCGGTCAACTTCTTTGCAAGAAGCTCTGCTGCCTCTTTTGTATGTCCATAGACAGATGTGTAAGCGATCACTACACCATCCGTTTCTACTCCATAAGATGACCATGTATCATATAAACCGATATAATATCCGAGATTCTCTGTCAGAACCGATCCATGAAGCGGACAGATGATCTGGATATCCAGTCCTGCTGCCTTCTTCAACAATGCCTGAACCTGTGCACCGAACTTTCCTACGATTCCGATGTAGTAACGGCGAGCCTCACATGCCCAGTCTTCCTCTACATCCAAGGCTCCGAATTTGCCGAAGCCGTCCGCGGAGAATAATACCTTATCTGTGCTGTCATAGGTCATCATAACCTCCGGCCAGTGTACCATCGGAGCCATGACAAATGTCAGCTCATGCTTTCCAAGTGATAAGGTATCTCCCTCTTTCACCATCATTCTTCTATCAGCATAATCTTTTCCAAAGAAGTTCTTCATCATGTTAAATGCTGCCGCTGTTGCAACAACTGTTGCTGTCGGATACTTCTCCATGAAATTTGCAAGATTCGCCGAATGATCCGGCTCCATATGCTGAACTACGATGTAATCCGGTGTCCGGCCTGCAAGCTCCGTTTCCAGCTTTGCAAACCATTCATCTGTAAAATTCTGATCCACCGTATCCATAACGGCAATCTTCTCATCCATGATCACATAAGAATTATATGCCATGCCATTTGGCACAATATACTGTCCCTCAAACAGATCGATCTCATGGTCATTCACACCGATGTACTTAATATCATTTGTAACTGTCATTCTTTTCTTCCTCCTGTCATTTCATTTATATATTTTCTGCCTGCAATCACTCTATACACCTGCAGTTTTCTTATAACATATGGTATCAACACAGAACCCGATACAATATGTTCTTTGCATTTTTATCTTATCCGCTTTAATCCACAGACTTCAAGGACTCCGCCATATTGATCCGCTCCAGTCTCACCGACATGAACAGGTTGACACAGCCATTAAAAGCAAACGTCAGAATAATGCTGTACACATAACTAAGCGGTGAAATGTAAGTGTCAAATGAAACCATATCCACACGAATCTGATCCATAACAAAGCTATGCAGAAATACTCCGAGCACCAGACCGACCGCTATTCCGATTGCCGTCAGCACCCAGTTTTCACGGAACACATAAGATGAGGTTTCATTTCTGAAAAATCCAAGCACCTTTACTGTTGCAATCTCCCGGATTCGTTCTGTAATATTGATATTTGTCAGGTTATACAGCACGATAAATGCCAGTGCTGCCGCCGACAGGATAACGACCAGAACGATATAGTCCAGACTCTTCATCATATTGCTGATACGTTCGCGCATATCTCCATTCACGACTACTGCAGAAACTACATTTTCTTTCATAAGATCGGCAGCCACTTCATGTGCATCCATATCAGGCTTTAGATTGAAATAGACGGAATGATATACCGGAGCTTCTCCCATCTGATCCATGTATGTTTCCGGCGACAGATATACATAATTATATACATAATTTTCAAAGATGCCGGAAATCTTTGCCTTGATCTCTTTCATATCACTGTTCCGGATCGTAATGGTATCTCCAACGGACAGATCATACCGGGTTGCCAGAGCACTGTTGATAATCGCCTCATCCTTGCCCGGATAAGCGACCTTCTTATTCTTACTGTTGTGAAAATCCATATATTTGTCCGAATGCTCCGGTTCCTTCATAATAACCAGATTAATGCTCTTAATGCCATCGGACTCTATCAGATCCCAGCTTGTCTCACCAACAAAATCATAGTCCTGCATATATTTGTCTAATTTATCATACAGATCACCGGCTGCCGCTGATTCCGAACCCGTCTGCGTTGCTTCCTGCTGATCCTTCTGATTTTCCTCAGAAGCTGCATTCATTTTCTTTACATCATCAACACTCTCTGCAAGGGTCATCGTTCCGTCTAAGATCTGGATCTCATCATACTGACGATCTGCAAAGCCGGCGATCGAATCATTGATACCAAATCCGGTCAGAAGCAGGGCTGTGCATCCACTGATTCCTATTACCATCATAAAGAAACGCTTCTTATAACGGAAGATATTTCGAACCGATACCTTATGCAGGAATTTTAACCGTTTCCATACAAATGATATTTTCTCAAGAAATACACGTTTGCCCGCCTTCGGTGCCTTCGGCCGCATCAGACCTGCCGCAGTCTCCGACAGCTCATACCGGCAGGTAAACCATGTCGTTCCTACCGAACATGCCAGAGATACCAGCATAGCAATTCCTGCCAGCTTCCAGTCTACAATATATTTTAAGCTAATATTCAGATACATCATATGATATGCTTTCCAGATTACCCGTGGGAATGCATACGTTCCAGCAAAAAAGCCTCCTATACATCCGATAACTGCTGCCAGCCCTGAATAGATCATATATTTGCTCATGATCGTATGCTCACTGTATCCAAGTGCCTTTAGCATTCCGATCATTGTTCGCTGTTCCTCGACCATACGATTCATCGTCGTCATACAGACAAGCACAGCAACCAATACGAAAAACACCGGAAATACCTTTGCTACACCATCTACGATATCGGAATCACTCTCAAAACAGACATAACCGACATTCGTCTCCCTGCCAAGAATATAATAACTGACATCCGGTGCATCATCTATGGTTACGCCGGCAACCATATCTTCGGTAAGCCCGGTCTGCATCAGAAGCGCCTGATATCGTTTCGTAACACGGTCATGACAGATAGCATCCCAGTCATCCTTTTTCTCGTCCATATAGGTATCGTACGCATCATCGTATAACGCATAGTCCTGATCAAACCTGACATAGACGTCAGTGTAGCATTCACAGTCAAATGCTTCCGGCTTCATATATACAAATCCACTTAATTTACCGGTCCCGAGAGTAGTCGTTCCACGTTCAAAATTAATATAAAGGGAGGACTGTACGGTTCCGGTAACCGTAAATTCCCTATAGCGGAGCTTTGTCTCAGTGGCATCACCATTCGTATCTGCCACGGTAATGACATCACCGATTCTCACATCTGTCAGCTTGTCATCCACTACGCATTCATCATCCGCTTCCGGCAGTCTGCCATCCACCAGACGGATGTCATTCACATGCTCCGGCAATGACAAGGTTTTGAGTGCACGTTCATTATCACCCATACCATCATAAAGCACATCAAATGAATAGCTGCCCTCTGCATACCGGACATCATCCTCACCCGCAAATGCTTCCACATCCTCATCTGTATAGCCAAGCGTAGACACCAGATGCAGATCATAGAATTCCGAATCACTGAGGAAATCCGTAATCGTCTTCACCATAGCCGGCTTGGTCATCTTCAGGCCTGAAAAGAAACCAACACCTAACGCTATGATCGCGAGAATCGCTGCAAACCGTCCAAAACTGTTTTTAATTTCTCGAAATGTCGTACGACGCATCATTGATTTCATAAGACATACCTACCATTCCAGATCTTCTACATTTTTAATGTTATCATTCAGAACAACCTTCTCTACTGTTCCGCTCTTAACTGTGATCACACGATCTGCCATTGCTGTAAGTGCCTGATTATGTGTGATAACGATAACCGTAGTTCCGGTGTTCCTGCAGGTATCCTGAAGCAATTTGAGTACAGATTTTCCTGTATTATAGTCCAGCGCACCGGTCGGTTCATCACATAAAAGCAGCTTCGGATTCTTTGCAAGTGCTCTGGCGATCGCTACCCGCTGCTGCTCTCCACCGGATAACTGTGCAGGGAAATTTGCCATACGATCCTCAAGCCCTACCTGCTTTAATACCGTTGCCGCATCTAACGGGTCCTTACAGATCTGTGCCGCAAGCTCTACATTTTCCAGTGCCGTCAGATTCTGCACCAGATTATAGAACTGAAATACAAATCCTACATCATATCTCCTGTATGCCGTAAGCTGCCGCTTATTCAGCCCGGAGATTTCTTTTCCGTCCAGATATACACTGCCGCCGGACAGCGTGTCCATTCCGCCCAGGATATTCAGAATCGTTGTCTTTCCCGCTCCTGACGCTCCAACGATGACACAGAATTCTCCTTTCTCGATCTCGAAGTTCACATCCCGCAGAGCATGGATCTCAACCTCGCCGGTCTTATATATTTTCTTAACATCCTTAAACTCAACATATGCACTCATGCCGCCTCGCTCCTTTCTGTTATTCACTTCTAAGTGCTATTACAGGGTCTTTCTTCGCTGCCATCTTAGATGGGATAAGGCCGCCGATCAGAGTAAGCACAACACTAATGATCACAAGGATCACCGCACCCTTTACCGGAAGTGAAGATACATTTGGCACATTTACAAATTTCTCTATCACCTTGCTGATCGGGATATTTAACAGCACCGTAACCAGAATACCGATCGCACCGGATACCAGTCCGATAATAAATGTCTCTGCGTTAAACACACGGGAAATATCCTTTTTCGACGCTCCGATACTTCGAAGAATACCGATCTCCTTCGTTCTCTCCAGTACAGAGATATAGGTGATGATTCCGATCATGATCGATGATACGATCAACGAGATAGCTACAAATGCGATCAATACATAAGTGATCGCATCGATGATCTTCGTAACGGAAGATAGCATCAGCCCGATATAATCGGTATAAGTGATCTCGCTGTCTGAATGTGAATCATTATATTTATCGATCAGATCTGTCAGCTTATCCTTGTCCGCAAATTCTGAACAATACAGACTGATAACGGACGGCTTTGCCAGATCCGCAAATCCAAGCTTCTCGATATTATCATCATAGGTTGCGGTAGACTGTGCAAAATAGCCCTGCTCCTTTAACATTTCAAATAACTGCTCATCAGACATCTGTGAAATATATGCCTGCTGTTCCTCTGACAGGTTCATGGATGCAACGATCTGCTGCATGTCCACCTGACTCATGTCGATATCTTCTCCATTTGAAAACGGAAGTCCTGTAAATACATCGGTATCCGGATTGTCAAGCTGCTGTTTTACGATCTCGGATTTTTCATTTTCAGATACAACATACTCTGCAAGTTCAGCGGTATAACCGATCATTCCAGCATCGATCGATGCTGCATAAGAGGATTCGCTCTGACGGATGATACCACAGACCTGAATATCCAGACCTTTGCTGATCACATCTGCCATATAATCTTCATCGGAACTCTTGTCTGTCCATGTTCCGTCTGCATTTTTCTGGTAAATGTCACTTGGCAGAATGAGTTTGAATTTGAGATTTAAAAGGTCATCATAGGAGAAACTCATTTCCTCCGGTGCATCGTAATCTTTGCCTGCCATGATCTTTGGAACCATCTCTCCAAGATCAGAAGCATTTCTGACACCTAATGTATATAAGGTAAAATCACTGATCTCGTTATTCTTATCAACGACCAGTACAACTTCATTTTTATTCTGAGGCCAGTGTCCTGCAAGCACATCGTACTGCTGTTCCAACAGCTCCCGATTACTCATTAACTGCTTCCACATATCCATGGAATTATTTCCGTAACTGAATGCCGACATGAAGCCTGACAAGGATTTCTGGGATTCTTCCATATCGCCAAATCCCATCTCTCGCATCATGATACTTGGATTTACCTGCTGTGTGCCGCCTGCTGCATTTTCATTAAATACATACATCGGAGTATCATAGGTATACTTGATATCACTCACGATATCCTTGAATCCATTTGTATCATCTTCAATATATTTCTTAAATGTTTCCAGATCGTTTTCCTTTACTTCTGAGAGCATGGACACCATCATGTCGCCCATGACATCACCGGAGTATACACGATCCGGGTCGTGATCACTCAGATTTTCTTCCTTTGTATTACCCGCCATTTCCGAGATCAGGTCAGAATAATCCATTGCCTTTTTCTGGATCTCGATCGGGTAGGATGACAGGGTTTCCTCCTGCACATCATTGATATAGCCCTGAAATCCGCTGGATAACGACAGGATCAGTGCGATACCGATGATACCGATACTTCCGGCAAATGCCGTTAAAAGGGTTCGTCCTTTCTTCGTCAGCAGGTTATTAAAGCTGAGGGAAAATGCCGTAAATACAGACATAGATGTCTTTCTTGGCGCATATGCTTCTTCTGACTCCTTTGCTTCGTCTTCATCTGAAAATGGAGCGGAATCATCTATGATCTTACCATCTAACAGCTTCACGATTCTTGTAGAATATTTGTCTGCAAGCTCCGGATTGTGTGTTACCATGATGACCAGCTTTTCTTCCGCGATCTCCTTCAACAGCTCCATAATCTGGACACTGGTTTCAGAGTCTAATGCTCCGGTCGGCTCATCTGCCAGCAGGATATCGGGATCATTGATCAATGCTCTGGCGATCGCTACTCGCTGCATCTGTCCACCGGACATCTGATTCGGCTTCTTATAAATCTGATCGCCCAGACCAACCTTTTCCAACACATCTTTTGCACGTTTTCTACGCTCGGATTTGGATACACCGGATAAGGTCAGCGCTAGCTCGACATTTGCAAGAACCGTCTGATGCGGAATCAGATTGTAACTCTGGAATACAAAACCGATCGAATTATTCCGGTATGAATCCCAGTCTCTTGCCTTGAATTCTTTTGTTGATCTGCCATTAATAACCAGATCACCACTCGTATACTGATCAAGTCCGCCTATAATATTAAGAAGCGTTGTCTTACCACAGCCGGACTGACCAAGTACCGATACGAATTCATTCTTTCTGAAATTAATGGAAATGCCTTTTAACGCCTTTACCACTTCATCTCCAGTCTGATAGTCCTTCACAATCTTCTTTAACTGAAGCATATATTGTTTCCTCCACGAATTATATTATAAAAATTTTACCATCCCGGTTTTAACATTTCAAGGAAATGGCGGATTCTTTTATAAATGTTTTACATAATGATAAAATACTACGCCGCGATATCAGGGTTATTATGGCGCAGTATTTTTTTATTTTTATCAAGTTTTTGTAAATTGCTTTTATTTTGGAAATAAATAATGTATAATGGCGACAGAGTAGGGTTATCTAACCGGATTTTTACATTATAAATGTGGACAATTCGGGCAGATGAAAGCCCAAAATAATTTTTTTAATGGAGGAATTTATAATGTTAGTTTCAGCAAAAGAAATGTTGGAAAAGGCTAAGGCTGGAAAATATGCCGTTGGTCAGTTTAACATCAATAACCTTGAATGGACAAAGGCTGTTCTTCTTACAGCTCAGGAACTTCAGTCTCCTGTAATCCTTGGTGTTTCAGAAGGCGCTGGAAAGTATATGACTGGATTTGAAACAGTTGCAGCTATGGTTAAGGCTATGCACGATTCTTTAGGAATTACAGTTCCTGTAGCTCTTCACCTTGATCACGGAACATATGAAGGATGCTACAAGTGTGTTAAGGCCGGATTCACATCTATCATGTTCGATGGTTCACACTATCCATTCGAAGAGAACCTTGCTAAGTCAACAGAGCTTGTTAATGTTGCTCATCAGCTTGGTCTTTCTATCGAGTGTGAAGTTGGTTCAATCGGTGGTGAAGAAGACGGTGTTATTGGTATGGGCGAGTGCGCAGATCCAGAAGAGTGTAAGATCATCGCTGATCTTGGCGTAGATATGCTTGCTGCCGGTATCGGTAACATCCATGGTAAGTACCCAGCAAACTGGAAGGGTCTTTCATTCGAAACACTTGATGCTATCCAGCAGAAGACAGGTACTATGCCATTAGTTCTTCACGGTGGTACAGGTATCCCTGCTGACATGATCAAGAAAGCTATCTCACTTGGCGTTTCAAAAATCAATGTTAACACAGAGTGCCAGTTATCATTCGCAGATGCTACAAGAAAGTACATCGAGGCTGGTAAGGATCTTGAAGGTAAGGGATTTGATCCTAGAAAGCTTCTTGCTCCTGGTTTCGAAGCTATCAAAGCTACTGTTAAAGAAAAGATGGAACTTTTCGGATCAGTTGGCAAAGCTAACGACTAGTATATAGTACGAATATCGTAACATAATACAAGCCGGATATGGCTTTATGTAGCAGATTGAGGTTCTGTATAACAGTTGCCAGCTGATACATTTCACATATTATTCCGCAAGGCGCTTTCGCTCTATTTCAACGTAGCGGTTCTAACCTCACTACCTGTGGTAGTTCGCTAAGAACCGACGTTGAAAAAGGCTTGCTTCATAATAGTGAATGTATCATCTGACAACTGCCTTACAATCTCGTTCTGCTTCATAAACCATATCCGGCTTGTACTATGTTATGATATTCTGTGCTATGGAGAATTTTCTCTCATGCTACATAAATATTTTCATTCAGGAACGTCCCCGGGCATAGCTGCCAGCCGGCATAATACCTGAAAAATATTGCGAGGATTTCGTGATGAACTGCATATATCAGCAAATGTGGGTGCCTGTTTGAGCCCGACGGGCGAGTTGGCACAGGAACATTTGCGAATAGGATATATGCAGTTCATAGAAACCGCAGTTATTTTTCGGGTATTATGCCGGCTGGCAGCTATGCTCGGGGACGTTCTCCTGTACCTCTTTACCAGATTCCCATAACATGCTGCATAAGCAGGCTGACCAGTGTAATGCCGATCCAACAGCATGCACCTAACAAAATCGGCTTGCCACCGGTTTTGATCAGCTTAATAACATTGCTGTTTAACCCGATCGCCGCCATAGCCATGATAATGAAGAATTTGGACAGCTCCTTTAACGGTGCAAATACATCCGCATTTACGCCCAGACTGATACAGATCGTTGTGATTATAGATGCGATCACAAAATACAGAATGAACATAGGAAATGCTTTTTTCAAGCTGAATCCATTTGTCTTCTGCTCTGTCTTTGCCGCCTGTCTTGCACGAACTGCCGCAAGCACTAATGTGATCGGTATAATTGCCAGTGTTCTGGTCAGTTTTACCGTTACTGCCTTATTGAGAGTCTCACTTCCAAGATTCCACATGCTGTCCCATGTTGATGCCGCCGCTGTTACAGAAGATGTATCATTGATGGCTGTTCCCGCAAATATTCCAAATGCATCACCGGATGCCGTGTCAAATCCTATTACTTTTCCAATGATTGGGAAGAAGATAGCCGCAAGCACGTTAAAGAAAAAGATAACAGAAATAGCCTGTGCGACTTCATCGTCATCTGCATCTATAACCGGTGCTGTTGCTGCGATTGCGGAACCACCACAGATAGAAGATCCAACACCGACAAGAATCGAAGTATTTGCCGGAACCTTCATCACCTTTCGAAGGATCCATGCGATCAATAAGGATGTACCGATCGTACAGATAATGATCGGAAGCGACTGTTTTCCTGTCTGCAGGATTACTCCGAGATTCATGCCAAATCCTAATAATACAACGGCTGTCTGCAAAACAATCTTTGATGTCCATTTGATACCGGCTTCTGCCTTTCCCTTATCCGTCCATACAAGTGCGATCAACATACCGGCTAATATCGCAATGATCGGTCCGCCGACAACCGGAAACCGTTTTCCAATTAACCATGAAGGAACTGCTATGATAAAACACACCAGAATTCCTATCCAGTTTTTCTTAATAAAATTCATTTATTCCTACCTCACTGTGTTTTTTGCGGATGCTATTATAACACCCGCATACTAAAAATGCCATAAAATTGATTGACATTTTCTATCAACTTGGTATAATAGGCACGAATCGGACGGTATATATGATATACCTTGCAAGGTGTTCTGAATGTTATTCAGGATTCCCGGATGGACATGAATGTTATGAGCCAGATAAGATTATCTTATCTGGCTCTTTTTTTGTGAACAGCACAGCATAGGAGGACTTATAATGGATTTATTAAAAGACAATCTGAAAAAATTATACTTCAAATTTCTGATACCATCACTTGGAAGTGCCATGGTTATGTCTATTTATACACTGACAGATGCGATCGTCATTGGAAAAGGTGTCGGCGCAGATGCTCTTGCTGCCCTAAGTATTACAACACCACTTCTCTGCATCCTGATGTCAACCGGAATCCTGTTTGGTGTCGGCGGCTCTGTACAGATGAGTGTTCACAGGGGAAGTGGTAATCATCAGAAATCCAATCGTTATTTTACGATCTCTTTTTTCCTGATTACGGCTGTTACTACCCTTTTATGGCTGATCTATGCCATCTGCATGCCTAAGCTGCTTCATCTGATGGGAGCAAATGACACCTTATTCCCATACGCCATGTCCTACATGCGTTATATCAACATTTTCCTTCCGGTTGCTGTATTTTCAAATTATGTAGCAATCTTTATCCGTGCCGACAATGATCCAAACCGTGCAATGGCGGGAGTTCTGCTTGGCGGCGTCGTAAATATCGCACTGGATATCATTTTTGTATTTCCTATGCATATGGGAATGGGCGGTGCCGCATTCGCTTCCGTTCTCGGTATGACTATCCAGGTAATTGTCGGTGGCTCACACTTTTTCTCACGCAAAAACGGTCTTCATTTCATCCGACCGATTCACACGATTCCCAGTATCCGTCATATTATTGTCGGTGGTATCCCAAGTTTTTTCAATGAATTTGCAAATGGATTCATCGTACTGCTGTTTAATATCCAGATCCTGAAATACTGCGGTGAAAATGCACTCTCGATCTACAGCGTGATCTCAAACTGTGTAATCCTGTTCAACTCCCTGTTTACCGGAGTCGGTCAGTCGATCCAGCCTGTTATCTCTACTAATTATGGTGCAGGAAATGGGGTCCGAATCAAAGGAATAAAAAAGATGGCATATACCACTATCCTTATAATGGGTGCCATCTTCTCGCTTAGTGGAATCTTATTCCCGACTGCGGTCTGCCGTATTTTTATTAAAATGAATCCAACACTGACTGATATTGCAAATCTGGGTATACGAACCTACTTTTTTGCATTCCTGCCATTTGGCATTAACCTGCTGACTTCTTACTATTTACAGGCGATACTGCGATCTGCACAATCCCTGTGCATCTCACTGCTCCGAAATATCATCTTAAGCAGTATCTGTATCCTTGTATTTCCATTGTGTCTGGGTGCATCCAGCCTGTGGTTTGTTATGCCGATCGTTGAAGTCGTAGTGTTATTTGTCAGCCTTGGCTGCCTGAAAAGCAAATCTATATAGAACATAAACGCTAAGATATAACTGTAACTCTATCTGCAGTTCTGCTCTTAAACAGTTTCGGCTATATTATGGAAGTCGCTCATTAAAGACTCGTATGCAGCTTCGTCCATGCCATAAGAAAAGCATGCAAGTGCACGGAAACAGACCTCAGGTAATCTCTTAAGTTTTCCGCTGTTATACTGTTCTGCCACCTGCTGTAATTCATTGATTATGTCATGCTTACGCTTCTGTTCTTCCAGGCTGCCATTCCAGAAACAGCTCATATCATAATCAGATGTATTCCCGCATGGAGCCGTACAGGTGGAACACCCAGGAGAAAGCCGGTATTTCTCCCGGTGTATTTCCTCTATTGTCTCATCATTGTCTTCCTGTAATAACGCACTTGCGATCGTCTGATCTGTTTTCTCTGTCCAGCCGGAATTACCGGCCGCACCTACAAGGCCGATCAATGCGCCAATGATCTTATCATTTCTCATGTTGCTAATTCCTTATGTTTTCAAATTTCTATATCTCTAATTCCTCTATATCAATTCTACACATTCTATAAAACTGATATCTATATAAGAGCTTAATTGTATTCTCTATCTTCACACTTTATAAATACCGCTTCAGATATTGTCCGGTATATGAATTCTCACATTCTGCGATCTCCTCCGGTGTTCCCTGTGCGATCACTGTTCCACCGCGGACACCGCCTTCCGGTCCCATATCGATGATATAATCGGCAGTCTTTATAACATCCAGATTATGCTCGATAACAACTACGGTATTTCCACTGTCACTAAGTCTGCGAAGAATATCCACCAGACGATGAACATCGGCGAAATGAAGTCCGGTCGTCGGTTCATCCAGAATGTAGATCGTCTTTCCGGTTCCACGTCTGGCAAGCTCCGTCGCAAGCTTCACTCTCTGTGCCTCTCCGCCGGATAATGTAGTAGATGGCTGTCCCAGACGGATATAGCCCAGACCAACATCCTTTAACGTCTCGATCTTGCGCAGGATACTTGGAACATTTGCAAAGAACTCGCAGGCTTCATCCACAGTCATATCCAGAACATCATAAATGCTCTTACCTTTATATTTTACTTCCAGCGTCTCACGATTGTACCGCTTGCCACCGCATACCTCGCAAGGAACATAGACATCCGGCAGGAAATGCATCTCGATCTTGATGATACCATCACCACGGCAGGCTTCGCATCGTCCACCCGATACATTGAATGAAAATCTTCCCTTCTTATATCCTCTTGCCTTAGCATCCTTTGTATTTGCAAACAGATCACGGATCATGTCAAATACACCTGTATAGGTTGCCGGGTTCGATCTCGGGCTTCTTCCGATTGGAGACTGATCGATATTGATCACCTTATCAAGTGCATCGTAACCCACAATATGATCATGATGCCCCGGTTTGATACGGCTCTTATTTAGTCTTCTCGCCAGCTTCTTATATAAGATCTCATTTACAAGTGAACTCTTTCCCGAACCGGATACACCAGTCACGCATACCATAATACCCAGTGGTATATTCACATCGATATGCTTCAGGTTGTTCTCATACGCATTCTGAACGGTCAGCCAGCCCGTTGGCTTTCTTCGCACCTCCGGTACCGGAATCTTTTTTCTTCCGCTTAAATAATCACCGGTGATCGAGTTCTCATTTTTCATGATCTCCTCTGCCGTACCTTCCGCAACGACATAACCACCATTTTCACCGGCTCCCGGGCCGATATCTATAATATAATCCGCAGCACGCATCGTATCTTCATCATGCTCTACTACGATCAGAGTATTTCCAAGATCACGCAAATGCTCCAATGCTCCGATCAGCTTATCATTATCTCTCTGATGCAGACCAATACTTGGTTCATCCAGAATATAAGCAACGCCCACAAGCCCGGAACCGATCTGTGTCGCCAGACGGATTCGCTGTGCCTCGCCACCGGACAATGTGCCTGTAGAACGATAAAGTGCCAGATAATCAAGGCCTACATCGATCAGAAAATGCAGTCTCGCACGGATTTCCTTTAAAACTGCCCCGCCGATCAGCATCTGCCGGTCTGTCAACTTAATATTATCCATAAAGTCTGTAAGATCCTCGATCGACATTCTGGTCAGATCATCAATATTCTTATCGGCGATCGTAACAGCCAGTGCTGTCGGTTTCAGACGTTTTCCCTTACATTCTTCACATGGCGTGATCGTCATAAAAGTCTCATACTCTGCCTTGGTCGTCTCACCTCCGGTCTCCCGGTACCTTCGCTGGACGTTCTTGATCAGACCTTCAAATGTAATATCATAGACGCCTTCTCCACGCTGTCCTTTATAGTGAACCTTTACCGGACGGCTGTTCTTGCCATATAATAACAGATCTTTGATCTCATCACTGTAATCCTGAAATGGTGTGTCCAGTGAGAAATGATATTCCTCTGCCAATGCACGAAGTACTGCATTTGTGAAACTCTTTCCATCATTACAGGACTGCCAGCCCAGCACAACAATTGCCCCTTCATTGATCGACAGCTTGGTATCCGGGATCATCAGATCCGGATCAAATTCCATCTTAAATCCCAGACCGGCACAACATGGACATGCGCCAAATGGATTGTTGAATGAAAAGCTTCTAGGCTCGATCTCATCAATGCTGATTCCACAATCCGGACAGGAAAAGCTGTCAGAGAAATTCAAGATCTCATTTTCTCCATCTGCATTTATAACCTCAATCTTCATCAGACCTTCTGCCATCCGCAGAGTTGTCTCTACAGAATCTGTCAGTCTTCGTTCCATATCAGGACGAACGACCAGACGATCCACAACGATATCAATATTATGCTTCTTATTCTTATCCAGCTTGATCTCCTCGGATAACTCATACATACTGCCATCAATGATCGCACGGACAAAACCGCTCTTTGCCGCCTTCTCCAACAGCTTCACATGTTCCCCTTTTCTGCCTCTTATAACCGGTGCGAGTACCATGAATTTTGTCCGTTCCGGCAATTGCATGATATCGTCTACCATCTGATCCACGCTCTGTTTGCTGATCACTTTTCCACATTTCGGACAGTGTGGGATTCCTGCTCTTGCATATAACAGACGGAAATAATCATAGATCTCTGTTACTGTTCCGACTGTGGATCTCGGATTCTTATTCGTCGATTTCTGATCGATCGATATCGCAGGCGACAGGCCCTCGATCTTCTCGACATCCGGCTTCTCTGCCTGTCCAAGGAACTGTCTTGCATAGGAAGATAAGGACTCCATATAGCGTCGCTGACCTTCGGCATAGATCGTATCAAATGCCAGTGAGGATTTGCCCGAACCGGACAGACCTGTCACAACGACAAATTTATCTCTCGGAATCTTCACATCTATATTCTTCAGGTTATGTTCTTTTGCACCTTTAATCGTAATATACTTAATATCACCCATTTCGGTTGACCTTCTTTCTGCTCATTTTATCTGAATCTTATAAACATGTATGATCATTATATTTATTATTACTTTTATACAATATGAAAGATACATTACATATTATTCCGTAAGACGCTTCCGCTCGTATCCTCGTGCAGCGGTACATAAAGTTGCAAAAAACGCAACTTAAGTACCGGCCTCGGATAAGGCTTACTTCATAATAGTAATGATATCTTTCATATTAGTTTAACAACTAATATTCAAACAAATAATATTATGATCATACATGTTTATACACTTTCAATTAGTACGACAGCATGATCTGTATTGTATTTTCTACTTATCATAGTCCCGAAGTGCTTCTTTATACTTCTTCAGCTCATCACGGACGATCGCTGCCATTTCAAAGTTCAGGTCAGCGGCTGCCATGTTCATCTTCTTTGTCAGCTTATCGATCATTGCTTTCAGCTCTTTCTTTGTCATGGATTCAATATCTTTCTCTGCATCCACAACCGGTTTATCTTCTGTGACTTCATTTGTAATAAGATCACGGATACTCTTCTGGATCGTCTTCGGTATGATCCCATGTTCCTTATTATAAGCATCCTGAATCTTTCGACGACGATTTGTCTCCGAGATCGCACGTTTCATGGAATCTGTCATCATATCTGCGTACATGATAACATGACCTTCTGAATTTCTCGCAGCACGTCCGATCGTCTGGATCAATGAAGTCTCCGAACGCAGGAAGCCCTCTTTATCTGCATCCAGAATAGCGACCAACGTAATCTCCGGAATATCAAGTCCCTCACGAAGAAGGTTGATACCGACTAACACATCAAATACACCCATTCTAAGATCACGCACGATCTCTACACGCTCCATTGTATCAATATCGGAATGAAGATATTTGACCTTAATGCCATTCTCACGCAGGAAATCTGTCAGATCCTCTGCCATACGTTTTGTAAGTGTTGTAACCAGAACCTTGTGTCCCTGTTCTGTCTCTTTCAATATCTCTGACATCAGGTCGTCGATCTGTCCTTCTACCGGACGGACATCCACCGGTGGATCCAGCAATCCGGTCGGTCGGATGATCTGCTCGGCCCGGAGCAGCTCATGTTCTGCTTCATATTTGGATGGTGTCGCCGATACAAATAACACCTGATCTAACTTCGATTCAAATTCTTCAAAGTTTAACGGACGGTTGTCCAATGCGGATGGCAGACGGAATCCATAATCCACCAGATTCTGTTTTCTGGAACGATCGCCTGCATACATTCCTCCGACCTGCGGAATCGTCATATGCGACTCATCTATGATCAACAGGAAATCATCACCGAAGAAATCCAGCAATGTACTCGGAGTCTCCCCGGATTCTCTGCCGGATAATGGTCCTGAATAATTCTCGATACCGGAACAGAAGCCGGTCTCCCGCATCATCTCTATATCAAAATTTGTCCGTTCTTCAATCCGCTGCGCTTCGATCAGCTTATCATTTTCCTTAAAATATTGTACCCGTTCAGCCAATTCCGCTTCGATCTTTGTAAGTGCACGTTCCAGTTTCTCATGTCCGACAACATAATGAGAAGCAGGAAAGATACAGGTAAAATTCAGGCTGCGCCTGATCTCCCCGGTCAACGGATCAAATTCACAGATACGGTCGATCTCATCACCAAAGAATTCAACACGCACAGCATCTTCAAATGTCGATACCGGAAGGATCTCCAGCACATCCCCGTGTACACGGAATGTTCCACGGTGGAAATCCATATCATTTCTGACATACTGGATATCCGTCAGTTCATCGATCACCATATCCCGATCCTTGATCATTCCGACACGGAGCGACAGCATCTGCTCCCGGTATTCATCCGGATCACCGATACCGTAAATACAGGATACCGAGGATACGACCACAACATCTTTTCTGTCGATCAAGGCCGCTGTTGCACTGTGACGCATCTTGTCAATATCATCGTTGATCGCAGAATCCTTCGCTATATAAGTATCAGTCGATGCCACATATGCTTCCGGCTGGTAATAATCATAATAAGAAACAAAATATTCTACCGCATTTTCCGGAAAAAATTCCTTCATTTCCGAATATAACTGTGCCGCCAGCGTTTTGTTATGCGCAAGCACCAGCGTCGGTTTATTCAGTTGTGCTATTACATTTGCCATGGTAAATGTCTTACCGGAACCGGTTACACCTAACAAGGTTTCAAACTGGTTTCCCTCTTTAAATCCATCCACCAGCTCTTTGATCGCCTGCGGCTGATCACCGGTCGGCTGATATTCTGATACTAATTTGAAATGATCCATTATGTTCTCCTGATATATCTATCTAAATACAATCAATATTCTTATTATTGTTCTCTGTCTAATATATCATTCCATTTAAAAAAAGTACAGAGTAAATCGAATATTTGTTCTTTATTCTGTAAGAACCTTCCGCTTCCCACTGTTTCATCCGCAAAGCGGATTTAAAAACCATGCCATCCATGGTATACTATGTTTTATCAAAAAAATGAACGAGGTGTAACATGAGCGCAATCGTAACATTAAAGAAGGGCGAGGGCAGAACCATCAAAGCCGGCGGCGCCTGGATTTATGACAATGAAATAGATACCATCATGGGGAGTTTTGAAAACGGGGATATCATCATTGTAAAAGACTTTGACGGATATCCGATGGGAAAGGGATTTATCAATACGAATTCCAAGATCACTGTCCGTATGCTGACACGTCACGTCGATACCGAGATCAATGAAGATTTCTTCCGCATGCGTCTGCAGGCAGCATGGGATTATCGTAAGAAAACCGTAGATACAAGCAGCTGCCGTATCGTATTTGGCGAGGCAGACTTCCTGCCCGGTATTGTGATTGACAAATTTGAAGATGTGCTGGTCGTTGAGTCACTTGCACTTGGAATTGACAGAGTTAAAAATTTGTTAATAAATATTTTAAAAAATGTCCTTAAATCGGATGGTATAATAATCAAAGGTGTTTATGAGCGTAGCGATGCTAAAGTTAGAATAAATGAAGGGATGCAGCCATTCAAGGGATTCATTGGGGATGAATTCGACACGAACGTGGAAATTATTGAAAATGGCGTACACTATATTGTTGACGTAAAAGACGGTCAGAAGACCGGCTTCTTTCTTGACCAGAAATACAACCGACTTGCGATCCAGCGTCTTTGTAAGGATGCAAAAGTTCTTGACTGTTTCACACATACAGGCTCTTTTGCGCTGAACGCCGGAATTGCCGGTGCCGCAAGCGTACTGGGTGTAGATGCTTCCGCACTTGCGGTCAGACAGGCACAGGAAAATGCAAAGCTGAACCATCTGGAGGATTCGGTTACTTTTATCTGTAAAGATGTCTTTGATCTGCTCCCTGAACTGGAAGAACAGGGCGAGAAATTCGACGTTGTAATTCTGGATCCACCTGCATTTACAAAATCACGCAACTCAATTAAAAACGCTGTAAAAGGTTATCGGGAAATAAATCTGAGAGCCATGAAGCTCGTTAAAGATGGCGGCTTTCTTGCCACCTGTTCATGCTCCCATTTCATGGACTATGAACTCTTTACAAAAACCATCGGGCAGGCTGCTTCCAACTCTCACAAACGACTGAGACAGGTTGAATTCCGTACTCAGGCTCCTGATCATCCGATTCTGTGGGCTGCAGATGAATCATATTATCTGAAGTTCTACATATTTCAAGTAACCAGCGACAAATAGCTGGAGTTTCAGAGATTGGTCCTCTGTCATTTATCTTACTTGTAATACTTTTGGGAGGTAAACATGAAGCTAATACAGAGAAATAGGGATGCAGCATATCTACAGTATGATAAATATGTCGATTTCGACAATCCCATGGTTATGGAGAAGGCTATGGATCTTACCAAAAACTGCAGATCTGTTTACGAAAAAATAGAAACCATATATTATTTTGTCAGAGATGAAATTGATCACACCTGGGACGCCAAAGATTCCACGATCACGATCTCTGCATCAGATGTTCTGGAAAAGAAAACCGGTATCAGCTATTCAAAGGCAAATCTGTTAGCCGCACTGATGCGTGCAAATGGTATTTACACCGGATTCTGCTACCAGAGGATCAAACGATTCACATATGATAACAAGCTGGCACTTCATGCACTGAATGCAGTATTTGAACCGGATGTCAAGAAATGGATCCGTTTGGACGCCAGAGGAAACAATTACCAGTTTCAAGCTGATTTCTCGATCAACGAACGAAATCTTGGATATGAGATCCGACCGGAGCTTGGTGAATTTGAATTCGACGATCTGATCGCGGTTCCTCTTCCATCGACAATGGCAGTTCTGGAAAAGAGCACAAATGCGATCAAAATGTACTATAACGATCTGCCGGACTACAACGATTAATATTATATTTTACAAAATCATCGGTCCTGCCGACCGACAGTTTTTCCTGATCATTCTAAAAACTGTTCTGTTGGCGCGGTCGATGATTTTTTATGTCTGTCTGAAATGATTTCCGTTGATTTTTCCGGTATCGCAGGGTTTAATTTCCTGTTGTCTTATGGTAGAATTATACACAGTTAAAAATTTTACGAAAAGGGGTTACCGATATGAGTAATGTCACAATTATGAATCATCCTTTGATCAAACACAAAATATCAATGTTAAGAAACGAGAACACCGGAACAAATGAATTCCGTACACTTGTAGAAGAAATCGCTATGCTTATGGGCTACGAAGCACTTCGTGATCTGCCTACAGAAGATGTAGAGATCAAGACTCCGATCGAAACCTGCAAATCTCCTATGATCGCAGGCAAAAAAATGGCAGTTGTACCGATCCTCCGTGCCGGTCTTGGCATGGTAAGCGGCATCCTTGCTCTGGTTCCATCAGCAAAGGTTGGACACATCGGGCTCTACAGAGACCCGAAGACACACGAGCCGCATGAATATTATTGTAAACTGCCGGATCCTATCGAGCAGAGAACAATCCTTGTTGTTGATCCAATGTTAGCAACCGGCGGTTCCGGTTCCGAAGCTGTTTCATTTATCAAACAGCACGGCGGCAAGAATATCAAATTCATGTGTATCATCGCTGCTCCCGAAGGTCTGGAAAGACTTCAGAAGGATCACCCGGACATCCAGATCTATGTTGGTCAGCTTGACAGATGCTTAAATGAAAATGCTTACATCTGCCCGGGTCTCGGTGATGCCGGCGACAGAATTTTCGGAACAAAATAACAGGAAGGCTTACATTATGAGATATATACACGAGCTTCGCGAAGGCGAAATGGTTTCAGAGGTTTACCTCTGCAAAAACAAGATCACAGGAAAGACAAAATCAGGTAAATCCTACTATTCTCTGCAGCTGGTAGATGCCAGCGGAACAATGGATGGTAAGATCTGGGAACTGAACAGCGGAATTGGGCATTTTGAATCCATGAACTATGTTAAGGTTGACGGTCAGGTTACCTCATTTAACAACACTCTCCAGTTGACAATTAAGAAGATCCGTATCGCTGAAGAAGGGGAATACGATATCAACGACTATATGCCATGCACGAAAAAAAATGTCGACGAAATGTTTGACAAGCTGCTTGGCATTATCGCAACGATCGAAAAGCCTTACTACAAAAAGCTTCTGGAAAGCTTCTTTGTAGAGGACAAAGCTCTTGCAAAAGAATTCAAAAAGCATTCGGCTGCCAAATCCATTCATCATGGATTTGTCGGTGGTCTGTTAGAGCACACTCTGGCAGTTACCAGCATGTGTGACTACTACACTACATACTACCCGATCTTAAATCGTGACCTGCTCCTGACTGCTGCCATGCTTCATGACATCGGCAAGGTCTATGAGCTTTCAACATTCCCGGAAAATGATTACACAGATTCCGGTCAGTTACTTGGTCACATCGTAATGGGTACTATGATGATCCGCGACAAGATTCGTGATTCTGTTCCGGAATTTCCTGCAAAGGAAGCAAACGAACTGGAGCACTGTATCCTCGCCCACCACGGCGAACTGGAATACGGCTCTCCAAAGAAGCCTGCCCTGATCGAAGCACTTGCATTATCATTTGCCGATAATACAGATGCCAAGATCCAGACATTCATGGAAGCATTAGACAGTAAGGACGAGACCGGCTGGCTTGGTTACAATAAAATGATAGAAAGTAATATCCGCAGATCTACAAAATAAAGGATACGATATTTATTTTATGGAACTTAAAAAGAACAGTATATATACAATAGAAATAACGGACATGGGAAATGAGGGAGAAGGCATCGGCCATCTCTCTCTTTCTGATGTAGCAAATAACAAAACAGGCACAGACATTTCCACGAAAGCTTCATCCGAAGATGGAAATAACGTGCAGAATATCACTGTATTTGTCAAAGATACAGTGATCGGTGACGTAGCCGAGATCTCGATCATGAAAGCAAAAAAATCGATTGCCTACGGACGGCTGGTTCGCCTGATCACACCATCCCCTTACCGCGTAACTCCGGTCTGCCCGGTCGCAAAGAGCTGTGGTGGATGCAGTCTTCAGCACATTTCCTATGAGAAGCAGTTGGAATACAAATGGAATAAGGTAAGAGAATGTCTGCGCCGGATCGGCAAAATTGAGAATCCCGATACTCTGATGGAACCAATCTATGGTATGAAAGAACCATACCACTATCGAAATAAAGCACAGTTTCCGGTTGGCAGAGACAAAAACGGCAATATCGTGATCGGCTTCTATGCCGGCAGAACCCATTCGATCATCGATTCCGATACCTGTGCGATCGGTGCAGAAGTAAATGATCAGATTCTGCCGATCATCCGCGCATTTCTCACGGAATATAACATTTCCACTTATAACGAAACAACCGGACAGGGTCTGGTACGTCATATTCTGACTCGTGTTGGTTTTACAACCGGCGAGGTCATGGTCTGTCTCATCATAAATGGAAAAAAACTGCCTCATGCAGATGAACTCATCTCCCGTCTGACAAAGATTTCCGGAATGACTTCAATCTGCCTGAACATCAATACAGAAAAAACAAATAAGATTCTTGGACCAACCTGCAAAACACTGTGGGGCAGTCCATACATCACAGATTATATCGGCAATGTAAAATACCGGATCTCACCTCTGTCCTTCTATCAGGTAAACCCTGTGCAGACTAAGGTACTTTATGAAAAAGCATTGGAATATGCAGATCTGAACGGCGAGGAAACCGTCTGGGATATGTACTGCGGTATCGGAACCATCTCCCTGTTTCTTGCTCAGAAAGCAAAACAGGTATACGGTGTGGAGATTGTTCCTCAGGCAATCCTGGATGCCCGTAAAAATGCGGAACTTAACGATATCCACAACGTCGAATTCTTTACCGGAAAAGCGGAGGAAGTTGTTCCTGCCATTTACGAGAAAGGGGGCGACGGGTCCCATGCGGATGTCGTCGTTGTCGATCCACCAAGAAAAGGCTGTGACAAGGTACTCCTTGACACCCTGATCCGGATGAATCCAAAACGGCTTGTCTATGTAAGCTGCGATCCCGCAACCCTTGCCCGTGACATCGCCATCCTCACTCCCGCCGGTTACCACCTCGAAAAAGTCGCTGTCGTCGACCAATTTGGCCATACCGGTCATGTTGAGTCCGTAGTTCTGCTGTCACGAGTATAGCGAAGTGAGAGCAGAACCTCCTTGAACCTTGTCAAGGAGCGTTAGCGACGCAGAGAAGCATTAGCACTGACCATGCGATAGCTGTCCACGATTGGCGAGCACGAAGTGCGAAGACAGCGTGGGAAAGAGGAACGTGTAATGCTCCAGATTATGTCCTTAGGCTGTTGGCATACTATATTAAAACGGAAAACATGGTGAAAAATAAGAGCAACGCGAAAATATGAGAAATTTGGAAATGATACAGTCTGGTTATCACTTGACCAGATGGCAGAACTGTTTCAAAGGGATAAATCAACTATATCGAGACATATCAAAAAGATATTTGAGGAAAGAGAATTGGATGATTGTCAGACATTCGGAAGATAAAAAATTATATCTATAGGAGATACAACAATGTTATACATCATGCGACATGGAAAAACAGACTGGAATGCCATGCGGAAACTACAAGGTCGGACAGACATTCCATTAAATGAAGAAGGACGCCAGATGGCGGAGCATGCCAGAACAGAATATGCCGATATCCATTTTGATATCTGCTACTGCTCTCCCCTTATCCGAGCAAAGGAAACAGCCGAGATCGTATTAAAAGGGCGGAACATTCCGATCATAACGGACGACCGGTTAAAAGAAATGAGTTTTGGCAGCTATGAAGGAACCGCAAACTGCATAACTACTCCCGGCTGTCCAATAAAAGATCTCTTTCTTGATCCGGCAAACTATAAAGTTCCAAAGGATGGTGGAGAAAGCTTTGAACAGTTATTTGCGAGAACAGGAGAATTCCTGAAAGAGGTTGTAAAACCACAATTAGACGAAGGAAAAGATGTCCTGATCGTCGGACATGGAGCTATGAATTCCAGTATCATCTGTCAGGTCAAAGGGATCCCGCTGTCAGAATTCTGGAGCGCAGGAATCGAGAACTGCAAACTGAAACGCATACTATAAATATCATTTATAAATCCATACAAAAGCAACACATTTCATTCAATAGCAAATGAGGAGATATTTGAAAATGAAGACCTACAACTTCTATGGTTGGGAACAGGCAACCGTTCCTGCCATAACAAACAAGTATAAAGGAATCCATACACCACAGGATCTGTATGACAGATTATCTGATATCTGGTGCGCTGATACTTGCGCACCAAGACTGCGTGATGGCTGGACACCGGAGAATAAAACCTTGGGGCAGTGTTCTATCACAGCATTTCTGGTTCAGGACATCTTTGGCGGCAAAGTGTATGGCATCCTGCGTCCCGGCGGAAACTATCATTGCTATAACGATATCGACGGTCATATCTTTGACCTGACAAGTGAACAATTTGGTGATGAGACTCTTTCTTATAAGAACAATCCTGAGCAGTTCCGTGAAGTACATTTTGCAAAAGAAGAAAAACGTTTAAGATATGAATATCTGAAACAACAACTGGCACGCTTAAACCAGCAATCCACTTGCTGATTTTCGTAAGATCAGGTATGCTGAAAAATAAATATGACATCTGAGAAAGGAACCCATACTATGATAGGATTAATCGTCGCTCGTTCAAAAAATAATGTAATTGGAAAAAATGGACAGATCCCATGGCGGATCAAAGGAGAACAGAAACAGTTTAAAGAACTGACAACAGGGAATACTGTGGTTATGGGACGTAAGTCATATGAAGAGATCGGACATCCTCTCCCGAACCGAATGAATATCGTTGTGTCAAATACTGCCAATTACTCCGGTGAAAACCTGCTTACCGTTCATTCCTTACAGGAAGCTCTTGATGCTGTAAAAGAGGGAAATGTCTATATCTCCGGTGGATATGGGCTGTTCAAAGAGGCACTTCCACTGGTTGATATGATGTATATCACAGAAGTTGATACTGTCGTTGAAGACGGAGATGTCTTCTTCCCTGAATTCAATGCAGATGAATTCGATATTACAACCGGCGAATCCGGTGGTGACGACATTACATTTACCCGCACGACCTACACCCGCAAGAAACTGTAAACAAGGACAACTCACATGAATACACAGACAACGAATGAAAATCCTCTCGGCACTCAGCCCGTAAAAAAATTATTAATGCAATTTGCTATTCCAAGTATAGTAGCCATGCTGGTCAGCTCTCTTTATAACATTGTTGACCAGTTTTTCATTGGGCGAAATGTCGGTGAACTCGGAAATGCCGCAACCAATATTTCATTTCCACTTTCCATATCCTGTATCGCGATCGCTCTGCTGTTCGGCATCGGCGGCGCATCTGCTTTTAATCTGGCTATGGGAAAAGGAGAAAAGGAAAAAGCTGTTTATTATATCGGCAATTCCGCTGTTATGCTCTTTGGCTGTGGTGTAATTTTAACTACGATCACCCTGCTGTTCTTAGAGCCTCTGCTCCGCTTCTTTGGATCTCCCGACAATGTACTTTCCTATGCAAAAACTTACACAGGCATTGTTGCGATTGGATTTCCTTTTCTGATCCTCACGACCGGAAGCGGTCATCTGATCCGGGCAGATGGCAGACCGAAGATCAGCATGATCTGTAACCTTGCCGGAGCCGTGATCAACACCATCTTAGATGCTCTGTTTGTATCCGTTCTTCAGATGGGTATGGCAGGCGCAGCCATCGCAACCGTTATCGGTCAGGTAATATCCGCCGGTCTTGTCATCTGGTTTTTATCCCACTGTAAGACTGTAACGATAAGAAAAGAACATCTCCGCATCAGTAGACCGATCATAGCGAGAGTCACATCCCTTGGTACTGCTCCTTGCAGCAATCAGCTTGCCATGATGATCGTACAGATCATTATGAACAAATCTCTCAAATACTATGGCTCCCTTTCCATCTATGGCGAAGCAATCCCTATCGCCTGTGCTGGAATTATCACAAAAGTAAATCAAGTATTTCTATCCCTGATCATCGGTATATCACAGGGCTTACAGCCGATCACCAGCTATAACTATGGTGCAGGGAAATACAAACGGGTGAAATCTGCCTATCTGTTTGCTTCTACCTGTGGATTTGTGATCGCGCTTATTGCATTTCTGCTGTTCCAGTTTGTGCCAAGGCAGATCATATCCATTTTCGGAAACGGCTCCGAAAGCTACTTTCAGTTTTCAATCAGCTATTTTCGTATTTTTCTGTTCTTTACGTTTATAAACTTTATGCAGCCGATCACTTCGAACTTCTTTACATCGATTGGCAAACCGAAAAAAGGAACATTCCTGTCATTGACCAGACAGATCCTGTTCCTTCTACCATTATTAATTATTCTGCCGCTTTTTATGGGCATTGATGGCATTATGTATTCTGGTCCGATTGCCGATGGACTTGCTGGAGCGGTCGCCATTTTCATGGTCTGGAATGAATTCCGCACCAAACCTTTCCGCTAAAAAGATTAAACCGTCTCCAGCCCTTTACCAGGGTTAAAGACGGTTTTTATCAACACATTTTGTTCTATAACTCACAATGGTCTTTATATATGATGATATCACCAGGCACCGTTCACACAGGCAAGTTTACTTTTTACTCACACATCGGGAAACGGACAATAAAGCGGGTGCCGATCTCCGGACGGGAAACGACCTGGATCGTGCCGGAATGAGCATCGATGATCCATTTGGCGATAGACAAACCAAGGCCGGAACCGCCGGTCTCGCCATTTCTCGCTTCGTCCGATCGGTAGAATCGTTCAAAGATATGAACGACATCTGACGACTCCATTCCGATGCCCTCATCCTGGATCATATAACTGACATAACCGGATTCCAGCATAACTCCTAATGTAATATCCGCACCATCCGAAGAATACTTTGCCGCATTCTGTACAAAGATCCGGATGGACTGTTTGATCATGGCTATATCACCTGTCATATATGCAGGATCTGTTCCACGGAACAGATAGCGGTGCTTCTCATCGATCATCTGGGATTCCTCCCAGACCTCACTGACCATCTGATTCAGATCCAGTTTCACTTTATTCAAGGTATTTCTTCCGCTGTCACCCCGTGCAAGGAACAGAAGCTGTTCTACCAGTTCTTTCATATGCTGGGACTCATTCTTAAGGGCTTCGATGGATTCTGTCAGAACTTTTTCATCCTCTTTTCCCCATCGATCCAGCATATTCACATATCCCTGGATCACAGCAATAGGTGTCCGAAGCTCATGTGACGCATCCGATACAAACCGTACCTGCCGCCTTTCATTTTCTTTCATATTCCGAAGCAGATTATTCAATGCGATCTCGATACTTTTCAGTTCCTTGTCACCGGTATGGATTCCCTGTTCGGCATCATCCGGAGAAATATGTGATATTGCCTGTTCCAGATGAGCCATCTGATCCCGAGCGATCGTTTCTGTCGTCTTCGAATCAGAATGCTTCTTCCGATCCTCCATACCATTTTGCTCAAATGACATCTTACTGATCTGTTCTGCTTTTACCGCCAGATCATTTAACGGCTTCAGCTTTCTTCTGACAACAGAAGTCCGGAATAACGCAAAAAACAACACAAATCCTTCTGCCGATAACAGTATGGTTCCCGGTACAGCTACCAAATCCCTTACATCCCGGAAATCATATGCATATGATTTCCGGTCATTTCCATCGATCACATATTCCAGTGTATGCTTTTCTTGATTGACATTAAAATAATAATGCTCACCTGTTACCTGATCCGGAAGCTTTGTTGTACACCAGTACATCCATGTTCCCATAATAAGAAGGGCAATGATAATATTGATTCCTATTACATTGCCCACTTCCTTCAGCCAGAAGCTGATATTTATTTTTCTCGCAATCGAGGTCACTCTCTTATTTTCATTCATCTGTGATACCTTTTCTTCTACATTCTTACATCCATACATGCACAGCTCTGGCTCGCGCCCTGCTCTCAAAAACAAATATTTCATGTATGCATTGCGAACTAATCAAGATGGCAATTGCACGCACTGTATTCAAAGCAGACATCCGACGATATCCTGCAGCCTTTATGCCAGTCTGTATCCTTACGATTCTCGGATCACATATCCAACCCCACGGACAGTTGTGATCAGCTTGATCCCAAACCGGTCATCAATCTTCGTACGAAGATAACGGACATATACGTCTATGATATTTGTCTCACCGACATACTCATAACCACAGACAATATTCATCAGCTTTTCCCGATCCATGACGATATTCTTATTCTCCATCAGCGTATGCAGCAGTTCAAATTCCCGATTGGTAAGCTCCACCGGTTCTCCCGCCACCATAACCTCATGCCGGTCAGTATCCAGGCTGACTCCATGGATCTCTAGCTTATGTGTCTCCTGCCGGTCTGTGCTTTTCCGCTTCAGCGCTACACGGATACGAGCCAGAAGTTCTTCAATTGCAAATGGCTTCGTAATGTAATCATCCGCTCCCGCATCCAGCCCGGACACCTTATCCATTACTGCATCTCTTGCAGTGAGCAGCAGGATCGGAACATTATTTCCTTCTTTACGAATACGGCGAAGAACCTCCAGACCATTTAGCCTTGGAAGCATAACATCCAGCACGATCAAGTCAGCATGTTCTGATAGTGCCAGATCCAAACCTGTCCGCCCGTCAAATGCCTTTATTACTTCATAGCCTTCATGAACCAATTCCAGCTCTACAAATCTGGCAATCTTTTCTTCATCCTCTACAATCAAAATCTTCCGGCTCATCTCTACTCCTTGTTGTCACGATTTATTTTAAGGAATTATCCTGATTACCTGCGTCCATATTCTGACATACTATTATTCCGCAAGACGCTCTCGCTCTGTTGCTCATGTAGCGGTTCTAACCGCTCCACTCCATGGATCGCTAAGTACCGACATTCGCAAAGGCTTGCTGCATAATAGTATATCAGAACATGGACAATGTATTTTCGTTTCATGTCCCTTAAAATAAATCTGTGTATTGTAAATTAATCTCTCACATTAGTTCTTGTTAATGTCTGTCTTAATAGTTTCTACCGTATCCGCAACCTTGTCACAGGCACTGTTCAAATCTACATTGATATTATCGATTCCTGCGAAATGGTATCTGCATTCACAGAATAAACCGACCACTAATAATGGAATCGTGATCCAGAATGCGAAGATGATCGCAAGTATCAATACCAGAACAGGTACATTCACCATAGTGCTGCCGCGTCTTTCTATAATGAACTTGGAATCCACACTTTTCTTTAAAAGTCTTCCACACCAGGAAAAAAACTGATCCATCATCTGACCAAAGGTCTTTTTATTGCAGTCTCTGGTATATTCCTGCTGTGCCTGTTCGAATTCTGTTGATGTTTGCTGTGCCTGTTCCGTCGTGTAACTGGTTACCTCCGGTGCTTTCACCTTACCGTTCTTTTCCAGATAAATGATCGCATCCAGCACATCATAATTCGTTGCTTCCAAAGCTGCCTTGGCTTCTTCATAGCTGACACCTGTTTTTTCTCTTATCTTTTCTACTTTTTCTAAATTATCCATATCTTTTTCCTTCTTTCTCTATTCTCTCCTCAGCTGATGGTTTTACTATACCAGCCACGAATTAATCTAAAATAGGAGAAAGATTAAAATCAGATTAATAAATTAACCTTCTATTTCAATGCAGCTTTCTCGATCGAATAGCTTCCGATCAACTCATCATCTTCATCATAAACAGCAAATTCACCAGTCAGCGTTGTCATTGCTTTCACGTCGGACACGTCACAGAATAAGGTTGCATATGTATGCCCCATTGCATCTGCCACATAAGAAATTTCCTCTTCTTTTCCATTTACAAGAACTGTGTCAAATGTTGCCTGTATCTTTTTATCCGTTTTATTGTAAACCTCAAATGCCAGTACTTGTTCTGCGTCATCGCCATCACTGTCATTCTCAATTCCAATATAAGATACTGTAACCTTGTCATTATCAAGAATCGTTACAGCTCCCTCTTTTACGGTATATTCCTTTGTATCATCTTTTTCATTTGAAAGGGCAACGTCATCGATCTCATATGTACCGATCGTATAACCTTCCATGTCATCCACACATACAATACCAGTCAAAGCAGCCGGCGCTGCATCACAATCCACCAGACAAATCTGATCCTCACTTGTCTGTGCTTCCACATCCAGTCCAAACATTGGCTGAAGCGTCTCTCCATCAACCACTACATCACTGAAATACACATTTACCATCTGATCATCCGATTTATTTGTAATCGTAAACATCATTCCATGAACTTCCGGATCATATCCATTATATATCAGTGCAATCTGATCATTATCCAGCACTTCTACTGCAACCGTTCCATCCTCTGCCGTTGTTATCTCTTCGGAGGTCTGCTGCTTTTTATCTCCGCATCCGGATACAAGCCCTGCCAGAATACACAAACCTGCCGCCAGAATACAATGTCCTCTTTTCATAATCATTTATCCTCCACATTTCTTTCAAAACCAGAACCCATCCGCTTTATCTTTAACCGATGTGCCCTATTATAAAACAAAACCGCACCCCGTATATCCCAGGCAGTCACCATAACCCGGTACAAACACAGGTTCTGGTTCGTTGCTTACACACAATAAGGATATACAGTGTGCAGTTTCATTATTTTTTATTCTTCCGTCTTCTGTTCGTCTAAAACTGTAATGTCAATACCAAGCTCTTTGAGCTGAGCCTCATCCACATAGTCCGGAGCATTTGTCATCAGGCAGGATGCATCCTTTACCTTAGGAAATGCGATCACATCACGGATAGAATCCTGTTTTGCCATAAGCATGACCAGACGATCCAGTCCATAAGCCAGTCCTGCGTGAGGTGGTACTCCATATTTGAATGCGTCTAACAGGAAACCAAATCTTTCATACGCCTGTTCCCTTGTAAATCCAAGACATTCAAACATCTTCTCCTGAATATCATCCTGATGGATTCTGACAGATCCACCACCAATCTCGTTACCATTTAATACGATATCATAGGCCTTTGCACGAACCTTACCCGGATCTGTATCAATGATCGCCAGATCCTCTTCCATCGGCATAGTAAATGGATGGTGCATAGCTGTGAAACGGTTCTGTTCATCTGACCACTCAAGAAGTGGAAATTCTGTGATCCATACGAATTCAAATACATTCTTGTCAAGCAGTCCCATCTGGTCTGCAAGGTGGCAGCGGAGTGCTCCAAGTGTATCCCATACAACCTTGTTCTTATCTGCTGCAAATAACAGCAAGTCTCCCGGTTCACCGGAAAGTGCTGCTACGATATTGTTCATCTCATCTTCAGTCATAAACTTTGCAAAAGATGACTTGTAAGTGCCATCTTCATTAATGGCAATATATGCAAGACCTTTTGCTCCGTATGTCTTTGCAAATTCAACCAGAGCATCAATCTTCTTACGAGGCATTGCTCCCTGTCCCTTTGCATTGATACCACGGACAGATCCGCCATTTTCAAGTGCACCTGTAAATACGCCGAATCCACAACCCTTAACAACTTCGCTGATATCCTTTAATTCCATACCAAAACGAAGATCCGGCTTATCAGAACCGAAACGGTTCATTGCTTCGATCCATGTCATACGGCGGATTGGAAGTTTTACATCTACATCCAGAATCTCCTTGAATAATTTTGCAAGAAGTCTTTCATTTACATCAATAACGTCATCCACATCTACGAAGGATAACTCCATATCCATCTGTGTGAACTCCGGCTGTCTGTCTGCACGAAGATCCTCATCACGGAAACATCTTGCGATCTGGAAATAACGGTCATAACCGGAGCACATCAGAAGCTGCTTGTAGATCTGTGGAGACTGTGGTAATGCATAGAATGTACCCGGATGGATACGGCTTGGTACGAGATAATCTCTTGCGCCCTCCGGTGTTGACTTACATAACATAGGTGTCTCAATCTCAAGGAAACCTTCATTTGCCATGAACTGTCTGGCAATAGTCATAACCTTGCTCTTCATAACCAGATTTCTCTGAAGATCCGGTCTTCTCAGATCCAGATATCTGTATTTCAAACGTAATTCTTCTTTTGTCTTGCTGTTCTCTTCGATCGGGAATGGAGGTGTCTCGGCCTCTGATAAGATACGAAGGGAAGTTGCCACAACTTCAATATCTCCGGTTGTCAGATTCTCATTTACTGCACCGGCACGCTTGCAGACGGTACCTTCGATCGCTGCTACAAACTCACTCTTAAGCTTTGTTGCTTTCTCAAAGCACTCGCTTCCGCATTTGGATTCCTCAAATATGATCTGAAGAATACCGCTTCTGTCTCTGAGATCGACAAATATGATTCCACCTTTATTTCTGCTCTTCTGAACCCAGCCCATTACGGTTACTTTCTGTCCTTCAAGAGCGTTTGAAACCTCTGCACATCTGTGGGAACGCTTCAATCCCTGCATTGATTCTGCCATTTTTCTATATCCTCCTATGGTTCTTATCTTTCTTCTAATACACTTGCAAGCTGATCCAGCGCAATCTCGGTCTGCTCGCCCGTTTCCATATTCTTAATACGACCGGTATTGGTCTCTAATTCATTATCACCAATAATGATCGTGTATCTCGCATTTAATTTATTTGCATATTTCATCTGCGCCTTTACGCTTCGATTCATGTAATCTGTCTCTACGATATAACCGGCCAGACGAAGATCATATACCAGCTTGTACGCTTTTGCCTTTGCGGAATCACCCATGATGCCGACATATAAATCAATCGGTTTTTCCGGCGCGAGATTGATATTTTCTTTCTCAAGGAAATACAGGATTCTTTCAATTCCCATACCGAATCCAACAGATGGCTGTGCCTCTTTTCCATCAATCTCATATACCAGATTATCATATCTTCCCCCACCGCATAAGGTGAAGCCCTCTTTGTTTACGAATTCAAATACTGTCTTTGTATAGTAATCCAGGCCACGAACGATTCCGGTGTCAACCTCAAATGGAATCTCAAGCTCTGTCAGAAGTCTCTGAAGCTCCTTGAAATGAGCATCGCATTCTTCACACAGATAATCAATTGTTCTTGGAGCATCCTTTACGATCGCCTTACAACCCGGCTCTTTACAGTCGATTACACGAAGCGGATTTTTAACCATACGCTCTTTACAGGTATTGCAGAGTCCTTCTTCATGACCTTTCAGATAAGAAATCAGTGCATCATTGTACACTTTCTTACATTTTGGACATCCGATACTGTTAATGTGAAGCTTTGCATCTGACAGACCAATCTGTTTGATGAGAGTTGATACCAGTGTCATAACCTCTACTTCTGCCATTGGATTTGGAGATCCGACAAACTCAACACCAAACTGGTGATGCTGACGAAGTCGTCCGCTTTCCGGCTTCTCATAACGGAACGCCGGCGTGATATAGAACATCTTAATTGGCTGTGGTTCTGCATATAATTTATTCTCAACATAAGCACGGATCGCACCTGATGTACCTTCCGGCTTCAATGTGATACTTCTTCCACCTTTATCAACAAAGGTGTACATTTCCTTCTGTACTACATCGGTTGTCTCTCCAACACCACGCTGGAACAGCACCGTATGCTCAAATACAGGTGTGATTACTTCCTTTATATTGAATTTCTCACACAGATTTCTCGCCATTGCTTCTACCTGTGTACGTGTTCTCATCTTGTCACCGAACCAGTCACTGGTTCCTCTTGGTGCCTGGGTTATCATATTCCATCCTCCATCTATTGTTCATATTTTTATACTATACATCAACTGATCCGTGATTCATAGCTCCCTTTTAAAATTAACTGAATCTCATCTAAAATATCAGTTGTATTTATAATTCTCTGAAATGCGAGAAATACTTTCATGTCAAAATGCCGCACCTCATCGATCACCATCAATAATGCGATCTTGGGTTCAAATGCTTTCCGGTATGCACGGTCACTGATCAGCGCGACAAATACATCACACACACGAATAATCCTTGCTCCGATCGGGATCTCCTCTCCCTGAAGACAGTACGGATAACCGGAACCATCATAGTTCTCGTGATGATACAGAATAATATCTGCAATATCATCCCCGTAGCCTTCTTGCCTTGCGATATCTGCCCCAAGCTTCGCATGAAGTCTCACATACCGCATTTCCTCAATCTTCATGGAATTGCCACGGCCATATATATACGGTGTGATGCGGAGCTTTCCGATATCATGGATCATACCGGCAACTGCGATCTTATGAATCTCTTCTTCCGGGAGCCCCAGTTCTCTGGCAAGCTCCGAAGACAACCGGCTGACACACATTCCATGACGGATGGCATCGTCCAGATCCTGTTCATAGTATTCTATTTCTTTATCTGTGTCTAAGTTTATAACTTTATCTGTCATTTTGCAAACGCCTGCTTTTTTCTGTCAATCATTTCATCAATTCTTGCGATATAATCGTCTACACTCTTACAATTTTCCACACGGTCGATCCGGTTTCCTGTGATCGTCTCTCCTGTAACCGGATCCAGATCTCCCTCCCGGCGGATCAGCTTGCTGGAGCTTCCCGCACCGATTCCTATAATGTCTGTCCGTTCTTCCATAATCAGAATATTATAGAGACATTCCAGTCCATGTCTTGCATATCCGACATTTTCCAGATTTCCCGCCATATTCTTCTGTCTGTACAGATAATATGGTGCAAGTCCCAGTTCTTCTGCGGCCTGTCCAACCAGTGACAACTGCTCATCCACATCACCTGCAAAGCTGTATTTGTCCATCTCCTGTTTCAGATGCGCTGCCCGTTTGATCGCAAGTGTGTGAACCGTAAGGCTCTCCGGTGCAAGCTTCTTCACCTTTTCCAGTGTCCGCTTCACCATCTCTGCATCTTCACCCGGAAGACCTACGATCAAGTCCATATTGATATTGTCAAAGCCAGCTTCTCTGGCTCTCATAAATGCTTCTTCTGCCTGCTCCGGTGTATGTGCTCTTCCGATCAGCTTCAGTGTCTCTCCATTCATCGTCTGCGGATTGATACTGATACGATCAACGCCATGCGCTTTCATCACCTGCAGCTTATCTGCTGTCGTACTGTCCGGACGACCTGCTTCGATCGTATATTCCCGAACCTGCGACAAATCAAAATGCTTCTCGATCATGCTGCACAGACGATCCATCTGCTCTGCACTGATCGAAGACGGCGTACCGCCACCAATATAAATGGATGCCAGTTTCTTCTCGGTATAACTTTCCGCAATATACTCCATTTCCTTTTCCATTGTATCCAGATAAGCATCGACCTTATCCTTATAAACACCGATCGGATAAGAGGTAAAGGAGCAGTACAGACATCTCGTCGGACAAAACGGTATGCCGATATACAGGCAGTATTCATTTCGCTCATCGATCGTCTCGATAATTGCTTTCTCACGTCTGGCGATCTTCACACAGGCTTCTGCCTTTTCCCGGCTTGCCACATAAGTTTCCTGATACAGCTTTTGTATCTCCTCATCTGTACATCCACGTTCTACCGCTTCCATTGCAATCTTCACCGGACGTACGCCGGTCAGACTACCCCATGGCAGAACTCTTCCGGTTCTCTCTGACAACATCCGGTACATGGCACGCTTCAGAACATTACGGAATATCTTTCTGTCATGATAATCCTGATCGATCACGATATCCGGTTTTCCACAGACTTCTCTCGCAGACCAGTCCTGCTGTTTATCCTCAGAAGCTCCTTCTGATTTCACATCCAGACCGCCGTCCTTCATCCAGATTTTTGTCTGACCTTCTGCAAATTCTGCCACAAGGGTTGCAGCAACATCTGCCCCAAGTTCAGGCTTCTTTTCTATATTCTCCGGTGTGATGATCTTCACACCCATGTAAAACGCCATGAGGATCACTCTCAGGTCATTATTATAATCTTCTACATTCTGAATCAGACAAATCATGTCAACCAAGTTCCTTATCGTTATTTATGAAAAAAATGGATTGAATTTTCTTTCTCTGCCAATCCTTGAAGTTCCGTTATGTCCCGGATACACAGCTGTTTCCTCCGGTAATACAAGAAGCTTCGTCTCGATCGCCTCTAACAAATCCTGTTCATTTCCGGTTGGGAAATCCGATCTGCCAACTGACGATGCAAATAATGTATCTCCGGTAAACAGCAGATGTTCTTCTGCGAAATAATAACACATGCCACCTATCGTATGTCCCGGCACACTGATACACCGTACCACAGTTCCTAGAACTGCAACCTCCTGTCCATCCTGCAGATAAATATCCGCTGATGTTTCAAGCGGATGGCCAAACACCGCAGACAGATTTCCTGTCCTGCTCTCAAGCACCTGCTTCTCGTCCTCGGAAGCATATGCCTTTACTCCTGTCAGTTTTCTCAGATCATCCAATGCTCCGATATGATCATAATGTCCATGTGTCAGGAAAATTCCTACACAGGCAAGTCCTGCATCTGTCAGACTCCTATAAATAAAATCTGCATTATCTGCCGGATCAACTACGATTGCTTCCTTTGTTTCTTTATTACTTACGATATAACAATTGGTTCCCAAATCACCCAACTGATATAATTTCACTTCTAATTCTGCCATCCGGATCTCCTATCCCACTGTTCTCTCTATATCAATAATGCTCTCCACATTTCGTATCTTTGCAATGATCGTATTCAACTGGTCGACCGATTTGATCGAGAAGCTGATCGTGATTGTTGCCTTACCCTGCTTGCTTGTACGGCTGTTAATACTGTTTACACTGATATTTGCCTCACTTAAGATTTTCGTTATATCAAAGAGGATTCCGCTTCTGTCATCCGCATAGATATTGATTTCTGTAAGGTAAGTATTCTCTGCAACTGCATCCTGCTGCCATTCCGCATCAATGATCCTGTTTCTGTCTTCCTCGCTCATACAGAGCACATTAACACAGTCTGTACGATGGATCGAAATGCCTCGTCCTCTGGTGATAAATCCGATGATCTCATCACCCGGTACCGGTGAACAGCATTTGGAGAAACGAACCGCTACATCATCTGCACCCTTTACGATGATTCCACCCTGTCCGTGGGAGGAATGCGGTGCCCGCTTCAGTGCATATGCCTCCAGAATTTCCTTGTCATCCGGCTGTTCCGTATGATCCTTGTTGTATTCCTCGATCAGCTTGTTGACAACCTGACCTTCCTTGATTCCCCCATGACCAACAGCCGCCATTGTAGCTTCCCAGTCATTGAAATTATATTTTTTATAGACACGTTCCTGATATTCCGGCTTGGAATACAGGGAGTAATCCAGTCCCTTTGATTTACAGTATGCAAGGATCAGTTCCTTACCGCGGCTGATGTTCTCATCCTTAAACTGATGCTTGAACCACTGATTGATCTTCGTCTTTGCCTGTGCACTCTTTACGATATTCAGCCAGTCTCTTGATGGTCCTGCCGAATTCTGGGATGTTATGATCTCTACCCGGTCACCATTATTTAACTTGGTATCGATCGGAACCTGTCTTCCGTTAATCCGCGCACCCACCATCTTATTACCGACTGCCGTATGAATGGCATAAGCAAAATCGATCGGTGTCGATCCACTTGGCAGATTCTTGACATCACCTGCCGGTGTAAAGCAATATACCTGTTCTGCAAACAGATCCAGATCTGTCTTAACGAAGTTCATGAACTCCTTATTATCTGAAGTATCTCTCTGCCACTCCAGAATCTGACGAAGCCATGATAACTTCTCCTCTTCCTTCTGCATAACCGTACCGGTTATGTTCTCTTTATATTTCCAGTGTGCAGCAATACCATATTCAGCCGTCCGGTGCATCTCAAATGTACGGATCTGTATTTCAAATGGCTGTCCCTCCGGTCCGATCAGTGTTGTATGAAGGGACTGATACATATTGGACTTTGGCATTGCGATATAATCTTTAAAACGTCCCGGAATCGGCTTGTACATCTCATGGATGATTCCCAGTGCCGAATAACAGTCCCGGACGGTCTCCACTTTAATCCGGACTGCAAAAATATCATAAATCTGATCCAGTGTCTTGTTCTGGTTCTTCATCTTCTTATAAATACTGAACAGATGCTTTACACGACCGTCGATCTCTGCATCCAGATGCGCATTGTCAATATGCTTCTTTACATCCGCAACGATACGTTTGATATAGGCTTCCCTTTCATGCATTCTCGCATCGATCTGTGCTGTCAGATCCTTATATACCTCCGGCATCAGATACTTCATGGACAGGTCATCCAGTTCTACCTTGATCTTGCTGATACCAAGACGATGTGCGATTGGTGCATAGATATCCATTGTTTCACGCGCTTTTTCCACCTGTTTCGCAGGAGACTGATACTGTAAGGTTCTTAAGTTATGCAGTCTGTCTGCCAGCTTGATCAGGATAACGCGAATATCCTTTGCCATCGATAAGAACATTTTTCTCAGGTTTTCTGCCTGTACCTCAATCTTATCCGTTGTCATCTTCAACTGGGTCAGTTTGGTAACACCTTCCACCAGAAATGCCACTTCTTCCGAGAACTCTGCTGCAATCTCCTCTGAAGTCATGACCGTATCTTCTACTACATCATGAAGGATTCCGGCAACGATCGTCTCCTTATCCAGCTCCAGTTCTGCAAGAATAATAGCAACACAGAGTGGATGCATGATATATGGCTCTCCCGACTTACGAAGCTGTCCTTCATGTGCCTTGGATGCCACCTTATATGCCTTCTCAATCATCGAAATATCTGTTGATGGATGATAGGTCAGGATCTTTTTGATCAGCTCCTTATACAGATCCTCCGGCGGAGTAAAATCCGCAGGTGTAGACAGATCGATATCCCGTTTTTCCCGCATTGGTTTATTCTCCATTGCACCCGCCTTTGCCGCAAGCTCTTTTAATTCATCCATGCTTCCTGCTTTATCTTTTACGTTTTCCATGATCTTCACCACTTTTCCCAATTCGAATTTTTCTGTCTTATTCTTCGATCATCACGGTAGCCGTCCGATTCCATCCACATACAGATACCGGCTCTTTTTCCGCATAAATCATATGATCATTTTTATTTGCCATCATAGCAGATAACAGACGCTACATCATATTTGGCAAGCTTCTCTCTGCCCTTTAAACCTGCAAGTTCGATCAAGAATATGATCTTTACCACTTTACCGCCAAGTTCTTCAACCAGCCTTGCAGCGGCTTCCATGGTTCCTCCGGTTGCGATCAGATCATCTACAAGGACAACCTTCTGTCCCGGTTTGATCGCATCCTTATGCATCTCGATCGTTGCACTGCCATATTCCAGATCATAAGATGCTTCAATCGTCTCCCTTGGTAACTTGCCTTTCTTTCTTACCAATGCAAATCCTTTTCCATTCTTATATGCAAGTGGTGTTCCAAAGATAAAGCCTCTGGACTCTGCTCCGGCTACTACGTCATAATCTACGCCTTCAAGCAGGTCATCTAATGAATCAATCGCCAGCTTCAATCCATCTGGATCTCCGATCACGCTTGTAATATCTCTGAAAATAATTCCCGGTTCCGGAAAATCCGGTATACTTGTAACGTATTCTTCTATCTTTTTCATAATCTTCCTCCTGCATATATATATGTATATTCTACAATTATTTACATTTTCCTTTTCTGCCCACATGATATCAAACTATCAACAAAGCCTTTATTCCTCATGTTTCCGATATTCCAGCAACCGGATCTGCAAAGTTCTTCTTCCAGCAAATTCATTGATATCCGGATAATAGGCAACATCCAACACCACATGACTGGGCATTCCTTTTAGTATTTTATCACATTCATTTGTTCCAAACCACTGTTTTATGTTAGAAATAAACACTTCCGGGTCAAAACTTATGCCCTCGATCGTACCGCCGTTCTCCATCAGGAACGAAACCCGCAGAACATTCTGTCTTTTTCCCATGATCCTTGCGCTTTTTACACGCACACCACTCTGTGCAAATACCGGCTTCTCGTTGCCTTTTCCAAATGGCTCCAGAACCTCCAGTTCTTCGGTCAGTGGAATAGTTACATAATCGAGCGGCATCGGCACATCAATCCGGAGCTTCGGTGTCAGAAGTTTTTCGTCAAGCGTACAATTCGCGTTCATTTTTTCCCGAAGCCTGGCCAGATTCCGTTTCTCCATGGAAAAGCCCGCTGCCATCTCATGTCCTCCGAACTTCGTGAAATAATCACTGCATTTATTGATCTCATCATACATATTATAGCCTTCGATCGAACGACCGGAGCCTTTGATAATTCCTTCTTCTTCGCTGTCCGTAAATAACAACACCGGACGATAATACCGTTCCTTGATCCTGCCTGCGATAATCCCGACCAGACTTTCATGCAGTTTCGGGATATACATAACAAGTACCCGGTCCGACAATGCCGCAACTCCTGTCTCCGGGACTGCCCCCATAAGCAGATGATCCGAAGTTTCAAGCAGCCCGATTGCCGTTTTTGTTCCCTGCTCTGTCATATCTTTTCGGGTATTATTGATATTTAACAGCTCAATCGCACGCTCATTTGCCTTAAAGCTGTCCGTTTCAAGCAGGAATTCCAGGCTGGTCTTCGCATCTCCAAGTCTGCCCGCTGCATTGATACACGGTCCAATGATAAATCCCAGATCAAATGCTGACAGCTTCTTACCATCCCTGCCGCTGTTTGTGATCAGTGCCTTCAAACCATAATTACTACTGTCAGATAACCGGTGAAGTGCCTCTCTTACAATGATACGGTTCTCATCTACCAGATTCATAACATCACAGACGGTTGCAATTCCAAGGATCTCTATAAATGCCTCACACTCCGCTTCCGGTATCCCGCACATCCGATATAACAACTGGATAAATTTGTATGCCACACCCGCTCCGCACAATTCCTTGCACGGATATTCACAGCCCGGCTGCTTGTGATCGATCACCGCATCCGCTTCCGGTACTTTGTATACCCGAATATCATTTTCATCTATATCATATGGAATATCATGGTGATCCGTCACGATTACCCGCATCCCATATTCTTTTGCTTTTCTCACCGCATCAAATGCCGCAATCCCGTTATCACAGGTAATGATCATACTGACCTGATCGGCTGCCGCCGCATCTACCATACGGATATTGATTCCATATCCATCATAGATCCGGTGCGGAATATCATAATCGATCCCGTCTCCTGCAGGCGAACCATTTTCATGCTCCCACACACGCTGTAAGCCTTTATACAATATGTAGTTTGAACTTACACCATCCACATCATAATCCGAAATGATCCGTATCCGGTTCCGACTCCGGATCTCCTCCAGCATAAGGCCGCAGCCCTTCTCCATATTCTTCATCATCGCAGGATCATGCAGCCGGTCAAGCCCCCCATTCAAATAGGTATCAATCTCTTCATCTGTTATCACATCCCGGTTTCGAATCACCCTTGCAGTTACCGGATCAATATGAAAACGCTCTGCGATCCCAAAGAAATCAGCCCGCTTTCCATACATTGTCCACACCATATCATATTTTATCGGAGGTTTTATCTCTGTTGCCATTTACTCTTACTCCCATCCATATCTATTCTTCCGCTATTCCTGATCGCAAAGGAATTATACACCAGTAAAAAATCGACCGTCAACTTCTTAGATTCCGCCGCATTGCTGTAATACCGTAATTTACCTTTCAGGTTGTGTTCTTATGCACCTCACAGGTTGTTTATTTGTTTTTTTATTCAAAATATAATATAGTTTGGAGGTATTTTTATGGAGAACTTATACGCACAGATCGGTCAGAGGATCGTACAGATCCGGCGCTCAAATAACCTTACGCAGTACCAGCTTGCAGAGATGCTCGATATCTCTGTCAAACATTGCAGCGCCATAGAACGGGGAAAATCCAGTCTGTCCCTTGAAAAAATGATTGATTTCTGTGATCATTTCGGCGTAGATCTTGATTATCTGATCCGCGGGATCAAAAAATCGGATACAATTTTATCCTGCATTCCACATACCGTAGTCGAGGTCATGACTTCTGACGACGAAAAAAGGAAGCAATTATTTATAGAATACATAGAAATGTTCAATTCCATTTCCAATTCTGATTAACAGCTATTCCTATTGATATAATGGCATATTTCCATATCATAACAAAAAACGAATCTGAAAGCCTTTTGCTTACAGGTTCGTTTTTTATATCTGTTATTTGAAATATTTGTTGATGATCTCGTTTGCCTTATCCGTATCATCTGTTACACAGTATACAACATAATTTCCGTCCTCTTTTATGATCGCCTTGTCAAGACGTCCGGTTTCGGATGGCTTGTAATCTGCATATGATGTTGTCTGTTTTTCTTTTCTGTCTTCACAGGCTGTTTTTACCTTGTCAGCCGCATCTGAATCTGCTGCCTCGAATACTGCAATCTCCTCAGCAGTTGCTCCGGTCGATACGATTATCACGCTGTCTTTTACGCTGTCTGCATCAATTCCGTAATATGTGAGTGCCATGCCTGTATCAAGCTCTGAAAGCGTATCTTCAAATGTCAGCCCGCTCTTCAGTTCATTTGCCATGTCCTTAACATTTATATTCAGGTCTTCCTTTGAACCACCTGCTCCACCAACCGTTGTTCCACAGCCTGCAAGCATTCCTGCCAGGCTAAAAACTGCACATAACTTTACTAATTTCTTCATCTTGTTTATTCTCTCCTGTTACTTCTGTCTGATACTGTTATGATGATCCGAATATCTCTATCCGGACATTTACTTCTTTATATATACATTCTGTCGGATGTAATCCAGCCATTTCTCGCAATATTCCTGATTGCAATGTCGTCCATCGGTACTGGCATCTGCCGGGAGAACTCCGTCTACCGTCACACTGCTTGCAACATCCAGATAAATGATATCGCCATAATCCTTACACATCCGTTTCAACAGCTTGTTGAATGCCTTAATGTTGGAGTTATTATAAATCTCATCTTCATCTGATAAAGCCTTGGATACCGGAAGAATATTCTCAACATAGATCGTTGCATTTGGCTGTATCTCTCTTATTGCATCAATAAATGCTTTATAGTCTTCAATGAATACATCCTCATAGATCCATCCAAGCTCGTTAACACCAAATGAAATGTATATATTCTCATAATCCTTCTGCTTCAGCGCTTCCAGTGCCGTCAACATTCCGTCACTTGTAGAAACGATCGGCTCTGTCATGACCTTTTCGATATTCAGCCCCTTGGAGCAGAACGCGTCCAGATTCGACATTCCGGTATAAAGACTAAGTCCCTCGGTTCTTGAATCACCGATCAGTACCGCTGTATCAAAATAAGCATCATCCGTTACATTTCCCGGCGTATACAGTTTCTTATCGTACCAGTCATTTCCCTTAGATGATGTATCCGGGTCCTTGATATTCACATATTTTACTGTTGAACCACCTTCCTCGGACGATGCGGCAGTCGTTGTTTCTTCCGTTTCCGCTGCTTCCGTTGTTACCTTTTCCGTAGTCGGTTTCTCTGTTGTCGCTGCTTCCGTTGTTATCTTCTCCGTCGTTTTTTCCTCGGAAGCCTCCTCCGATGCATCCGATCCGGTCGCAACATTTTCTATCTGATGGTCATTTCCATTTTCTCTGTCAAAGTTCCATATATCCTGTCTGTATCTTGTCGCAAATATCGCTATCGAACATACCAGAAATACGGCAGCCACACTGCTGATCTTTATCTTATCGCACCGCTCACTTTTTATCCTGGTGCTATATCTTTTCTCATTGTCCATTCTCTTATTCATTCCTCTTTTTGCCTTACATTTTATAAAAGGAAAGGGTCTTATCCCGTTAGCTTCGATTATAGCATACCACTTTACATAAGTGTACAGATTTTAAAATTTCTACATAATTCGCAGTTTTAGTCGTTTTTCGACTTTTCTGATTGTTGAAATTAACAAATCTTGTTTCATTTTTATGGACACTTTTTAACTTAAGTGTTACTATTCTATTAGATTTTTGAGATGGGTCTGTTTTCACACTTACACATACATAATACTATCTTGCAGACTTTTTCCGTTTTATGTATCTTAAATACAAATACTTATCACTTTATATGGGAGGCTACTATGAGTTTTAGCGCAAAAAACTATGATTTTAAAGGCGAAACCTGTATCGTACTTATCGCAGGAGATTTTCGTGCATTGATCGCACCTTTTAACGGAAGTAATGTAATGAAGCTTGAAAACACAGCTCTTAATATTGATATCTTAAGAAATGATCTGTCACTTTCACCGGAAGAACTGAAGGCTGCTGCCGAGGTATACGGTATGCCTACTTTATATCTTCCAAACAGATTATCTCATGGAAATCTGAAAACCTCAGATGCCATGTATCATTTTCCTTGCAACGATCCGCTGGGCAACCATCTGCATGGTTTTCTTCACAAACGCTGCCATACAATTGATGACATGTATGTAGAGGGTGAAAGTGCTGTTGCAAAGACTTCTTATGTATATGATGAAAATGATGAATTTTTCGAAACTTTCCCTGTCAGCTTCAAGGCAGAATTTGTCTTTACACTGACAGCAGACGGACTGGATTATTCCTTTACACTGACTAACCTTTCCAAGGTTCAGATGCCTTATGGTGTATGTAACCATATCGCATTCAAAGCACCGTTTACAAATGGCGGAAGCGGCGCAAATGTGCGTCTGCAGGTTCCGATCGGTGACAAATGGGAACTCAGCGACACCTGTATTCCAACCGAGAAAACACTGCCGCTTACCAGATATGATATGATGTACAAAGAGGGTGACATGGTTCCTGTTCTTCAGGACATCGACAACGACCTCTATACCGCTGAAATGAACGAATTAGACGGCAAGCCATTCTATGGTGTCATCGTAACCGATAAAGTTACAGGCGTCCGTGTCTGCTACGAAGTATGTGATGTTATGAAATACTGGATCATGTGGAATGATCACGGCATGAAAGAATTCTTCTGTCCGGAACCTATGAGCTGGAACATTGATGCTCCAAACCTTTCCGGTGATCCTGCCGTAACCGGCTACACCGAACTGGCTCCCGGCGAATCCAAAACCGTAACCGAGCGAATCTTTGTCCGGTAGAAAATAGCTAAAGTTACATAACAGAAGAAAATAGTTTATAATAAAGCATTAACTTTATATCTATCATCATACACAGGTTTGACAGTAAAAAAAGACATATATATTCCTGTAGCAGACCTCTTTTCACGTCGGTACTTAATGAACCGCAAAAGCGGTGAATTTAGAACCGTTACGTGAAAATAGAACGAAAGTGTTCTGCGAAAGGAATGATATATGTCTCTTTTTATTGTCAGACCGTCATGCAAACAGGGCCTTAGCTAAAAAACACGGCATATGTATTCTGTGTAAAGAATAGCATATGCCATGTTTTCATATAAGGCTCGGTCTTATTCGGTCTCTACCGTTCCACCGAGATACCATTTGCCGCCCTTCTTGTAACAGATCAGTGACATCTTGTCATCCTCTGTCTCTGTCTCTCCAAGGTAGTTTATTGTCATGGTATAATCAACATCACAGATATAAGCACATCTTACTTTGCTTGCTACAGATGTATCACCATACAGACCTTCGCACATATTCTTGATAGTTGCTCTGTTTGCCTTCTCTGTTGATGTGATCTTGTAATCAATAGAATACTCAACCCCCATAGAGGTCAGAAGCTCGAAGCTGCTGGATAATGTTGCCACATCATTGTCTGCAACACATTCTTTATCAACAAGTGATACGATCTTATCTGTATCTGCTTCTTCAATTCCGGTCATAAACTGATCTACTAATTTCTTGCTCTTCTTGGCTCCCCCAAGAGAACCTGAAAACAGGAATATAACTGCTGCTGCAATTACTGCAAGTGCAATAATGATTCCAATAACTGCTCCTACGCCGGATTTCTTCTTTTTTGGTGGTTGCTGATAACCTGCGCCATTATCAAATCCCGGTGTACCATATGCATTTCCCGCATAACCATTCTGCATTGGATCTCCCTGATACTGTGGTCCACCATACTGTGGTCCACCATACTGTGGATCCATCCCCATTCCCTGCTGTGGTTGTGCACCATATGTTGCATTTTCCGGCTGCTGTGGCTGATCATTCCCCGCAAGTGTAAATCCACCACTTGTACCTACTGCTGCCCCACATACAGGACAAACAGATTCATTTGTCTCTGCTCCGCAATTTGGACAATTCATAATCTCTCCTCCTAAAAGTAAAAAATAATAAATAGTATTTGTGAACTTTTCGTGTCTGCTCACATTTTGAGTGTATCAGATGAGGCTTCTTTTTACAATGATTATTTTTCCACATTTTATCATGGGTTTTGTTGTCAAATATCCTATTTTATTATATAATATGTCTATATGGCTGTTTTTATAAAGGGCGTGTTATGTCCTTTGTAAGGGAGAGATCATGGAGCAGTGGATACTGCCTGATAACGGCAGACACTACTTATCTTAATACACATGAAAGGAAGGTATATATTACATGAAGTTTGGTTATTTTGATGATGCCAACAAGGAGTATGTCATCACATCTCCTAGAACTCCTTATCCTTGGATCAACTACCTTGGAACACAGGATTTCTTCTCACTGATTTCAAATACAGCGGGAGGTTACAGCTTCTACAAAGATGCTCGTCTTCGTAGAATTACAAGATACCGTTATAACAATGTACCTATCGATATGGGTGGTCGTTATTTCTATATTAACGAGAATGGTACAATCTGGAATCCGGGCTGGTCACCGGTTAAGACAGAGCTTGACGAATATGAATGCCGTCATGGTATGGGTTACACAGTGATCACCGGTAAGAAGAACAACTTAAAGGCAGAGGTTACTTTCTTCGTACCTCAGAATTATGCCGGAGAAGTTCAGCAGGTTGTTCTTACAAATGAAAGCTCAGAAGAGAAGACTTTCTCATTCTTCTCATTTGAAGAGTGGTGTCTCTGGGATGCACAGGATGACTGCACAAACTTCCAGAGAAACTTCAGTACAGGTCGTGTAGAGGTTGTTGGTTCAACAATCTACCACAAGACAGAGTACAGAGACAGACGTGATCATTTCGCATTCTACACAGTAAATGACGAGATCGACGGTTACGATACAGACAGAGATTCATTCATCGGACTTTACAATGGGTTCCACAACCCACAGGCTGTTGAAGCCGGCAAGTCAAATGATTCATTTGCAGATGGATGGTCACCAATCGCTTCACACTACAAGAAGATCACTCTTGCTCCGGGCGAGACAAAGACTCTTGTATTTATTCTTGGATATGTTGAGATGCCTGTTGACCAGAAGTTCGAAGCTGATGGCAAGACGATCAACAAGGTTAAGGCTCTTGAGATGATGGAGAAATACAACACTCCTGAGAAGGTTGCAGCAGGTCTTGCAGAACTCAAAGAGCACTGGAACAACCTCTTAAGCATCTTAAATGTTAATACTCCTGATGATAAGGTTAACCGTATGGTTAATATCTGGAATCAGTATCAGTGTATGGTTACATTCAACCTTTCACGTTCAGCATCATACTTCGAATCCGGTATCGGCCGTGGTATGGGATTCCGTGATTCCAACCAGGATGTACTTGGATTTGTTCATCAGATTCCTGATCGTGCAAGAGAAAGAATTATTGATATCGCTTCTACACAGTTCCCGGATGGTGGATGCTATCATCAGTATCAGCCACTTACAAAGAAGGGTAATGCAGATATCGGTGGTGACTTCTCAGACGATCCATTATGGCTGATCCTTTCTGTATCTGCATACATCAAGGAGACAGGCGACTGGGGTATTCTTGATGAGATGGTTCCATATGACAACGATATGTCCATCGCTAAGCCAATGCTTGACCACTTAAAGGTTTCCTTCTACAAGATCGTAAACAACCTTGGACCACACGGACTTCCACTTGCAATGAGAGCTGACTGGAACGACTGTATCAACCTTTCATGCTTCTCCGATACACCGGGTGAAAGCTTCCAGACATACACCAACCCTAAGTTCGCTGCTGAAGGCGGATACTCAAAGGTTGCTGAGTCAGTTATGGTTGCTACACTCTTTACATATGCAGGTCCTAACTATGTTGCTATTCTTAAGCACCTTGGAATGGACGCTGAAGCAGAAGCTGCTCAGGCTGAGATCGATAAGATGAAAGCTAACATCATGGAATCCGCTTGGGATGGTGACTGGTTCTTAAGAGCATACGATGCAAATGGTGAGAAGATGGGATCTAAGGAATGTGAAGAAGGACAGATCTTCATCGAGCCACAGGGCTTCGCTATTATGTCAGACATTGGTAAAGATCAGGGCTGCGACAAGAAGACACTTGCTGCTATTGATGAGCGTCTGAATACACAGTACGGACTTGTACTTAACAATCCTGCATTCACAAAGTATTACATCCAGTATGGTGAGATCTCAACATACCCAGGCGGATACAAAGAGAATGCCGGTATCTTCACACATAACAATGCATGGATCATCTGTGCTGCTGCTTACGCAGGCGCCGGCGATCAGGCATTCAAATATTACTCAGAGATCGCTCCTGCTTTCACTGAGGAGACATCCGATATTCACAAGACTGAACCATATGTATATGGTCAGATGATCGGTGGTAAGGATGCCGGTTCCGATATTGGAAAGCCGGGTAACCACTTTGGTCAGGGTAAGAACTCATGGCTTACAGGTACAGCAGCCTGGAACATGGTCGCTATTTCACAGTACATCTTAGGTATCTCAGCAGACTTCGATGGTCTTAAGATCGATCCATCTATTCCTGCTGCATGGGATGGTCTGAATGCTACACGTCAGTTCCGTGGTGCTACATATGATATCAAGGTTACAAATCCGAATCATGTAAATAAGGGTATCAAGAGTGTTACTGTAGATGGCAATGCTATCGAGAGCAATGTTCTTCCAGTATTTGGTGATGGCAAGACTCATACTGTAGAAGTAGTAATGGGGTAATCCATATATCAGATATTGATATAAAAAACGAGACACATATGACTGTATATTGCAGATCATATGTGTCTCATTTTTATTTCTATTCATCTTCCGTTTCTGTAATCTCAACTGCCATTGGATCCAACCGGCTTCGGTCATAAGCTTCCGTATTGATATTGGTCTGATCGATCTCTTCATATCCATCATCCAGATAATCATCTACAACCCCATCTGTTCCAAGATCTCCGGCAAAGGAAGATACCCTGTAGCGAATCTTTCGATATATCTTTTTAATTACCTTGATCACTAATACGATGCACCAGTTAATGATATAAGCCAGAATGATACTGATAACTATATCCTTACCACTGTCTCCAAATCTCTTCTGGATCGGAGTTCCAATATAACGGATCACAAAATACTGGGTCAGGTAAAAATCAAATACCATAGAGCTTAAGATTCCAAATGGTGATAATGTAAATATATGAGAAATCATTCCACCGTCATAAGAAAATACCATCACGATCAGCACATACAACAGCAATCTCAGAAGTGCTGCAGGAATTCCATATTTCCCAACTGTTCCCAGATAAATGAGAACCGCTGCCACAAGCACTACCAGCTCTGCTCCGGTCAGAAGATTTCTTCCAGCGGAACGATCTGTCTCGATCCGAATATTCAGTCTGAAATTTGCAAGCCAGACACCAATACAGAATAAAATAAGATTCATCAGAAACAGATATGGCATATCCTGCTTCAATACCATTGCATCAGCAAGTGGTCCTGCAACAATTATATATACAACGATCAGCCCGACTATCACCAATCCGCTTCTTTTCAGATCCCGCTTCATTCTTGCCGCCAGCATACCGATCACCGGAGCCAGAAGATAGATCAGAAAGATTGCTGATACAAACCAACTGACCGGATTCAGTGCCATATAATATCCAGCCTTCGGTATCATTGCCTGAAGCATCGGTATACTGATGATATACTTCACGATCAGTGTTTTAATTTCCTGTGAACCGGGATGGCTGCACAATGCGAGGATCAGGAATACTGTCTGCATGATCATATAAAGCGGATACAGAATCCCCAGCTTCTTTCCAAGAAATTCCAGATAATTCTTCTTGTTCAGATTGATAAACTTCTTATGATAATGAATACCGATTCCAAATCCTACCAGAACAAAGAAAAATGCCATTCCAAATATCCCATTATCCAGATATTTGTCATAAACTGCCTGCGCTTTTTCTCCTGGCATCATCCCCACACAATATGATAAAAAGACAAGGGTAATCATGATAACCTTCCATGCCTCAAATGATTTTGCTTTTACCTTCATATTCCTTCTCTCCTGTGCAATAAAACTTTTTTTGCTCATTTGGATTTATTATAGCATCTAACAACATACATATGCAAATCTTATATTTTCAAAAGCACTGGCAGATTCCTTGACACTCCATTCTCCCTGAACTAAAATTAAAGAATACCGTTTTGCCAGTTCATATGGCAGCGGCACAAGGAGAAGTTATATGAAAAAAGTGAATCTGATCGTTCCCTGTTACAATGAAGCGGAAGCACTTCCTTTATTTAAGGACGAACTAAACAAAGTAATCCAGACTCTGGATCAATATACATTTGAGATACTTCTGATCAATGATGGTTCTACAGATACAACCCTTTCCGTCATGAAAGAAATCTGTGATACGGATTCTCATTACAAATACATATCATTTTCAAGAAACTTTGGAAAAGAAGCTGCCATGTATGCCGGCTTCTGTAATTCAGATGGTGACTATGCCGCCATCATGGATGCAGATATGCAGGATCCCCCTGCCCTACTGCCTGATATGCTCCACTGTCTGGAAACCGAGGATTATGACAGCGTTGCCACCCGGCGGGTATCGAGGATCGGAGAACCAAAGATCCGTTCCTTCTTTGCAAGGAATTTTTATAAGCTTATCAACAAGATCTCGGACGCAGATGTTGTCGATGGTGCCAGGGATTTTCGTCTGATGAAGCGTGAAATGGTAGACAGTATCGTCGCCATGTGCGAATACAACCGATTCTCAAAGGGTATCTTTGGCTGGATCGGTTTTAAGACCAAATGGCTGGAATATGAAAATGTAAACCGCATTGCCGGAGAAACAAAATGGAGTTTCTGGGGCTTATTCAAATATGCGGTCGATGGAATCATCAATTTTTCCGAAACCCCGATGTCCCTTGCATCCGGGCTTGGCATTTTTCTGACGATCTTTTCCTTTCTTATGGTTATTTTCATTATTATAAGAAAAGAAATATTCGGAGATCCGGTTGCCGGCTGGCCATCTCTTGCCTGTATCATCATCTTTATTGCTGGACTTCAGTTCCTGTGCATGGGTATTATGGGTAAATACATTGCCAAGACATATCTGGAAGTAAAAAACCGGCCACATTACATCGTATCGGAAACAAATAAGGATCATGTAGATCCGATCCATTAGGAATAAAAACAAAGAAGGCGTATATATAATGAAGAAACTTACATATATTATTTTGCATCTGCTGATTCTTCCATTGCTCCTCTACGGATTTTCTTTTTCTGTATCTGCGGAAGAAACCAGTTCCGAAGACACTGTTATACAGGTTACTGCGGAAGACGGCAGCGACATATCCCAAAAGCTGAACGAAGCGCTGATCAATGCCAGAGATCTTGCCGAAAGCTCCGGGCAGATTGTTACAGTCAGGGTTCAAAAAGGTAGTTATCTTCTTTCCGCTGCGCTGCATATTTACAGCAATACAACGCTGGATGTCACGGATGTTCACTTTACATTTGCCGGTTCCCATCGGTTCAATATGCTGATCACCGGTCCATCATCAACAGAAAATTACAAAGACTATGACGATTACAACAACAGTGAAGCCTGCTCCGGCTATGATGCCTATAAGAATATCACGGTTCTGGGCGGAATCTGGGAAAGCACCGAAGCCAATCTGAGTTGTATCGTTCGTATCTTTCATGCTACTAATATTACCCTTGACGGTCTTACTTTCACGGGCGGCGGATGCGTACATCAGCTAGAGGTTGCTGCGATCGACGGCTTTTATGTCAGAAACTGCACATTTAAAAACCACGGCAAACGTGCTGACGATACCAAAAACTTTGAAAAAGAAGAAGCCATACAGCTCGATATGCCATACAGTGAACTGGTATATCCCGGCACTTATCCGGACGGAACCCCTATGAAGAATGTGGAGATCACACACAATACATTCCAGAATATTGCCCGTGGTGTCGGAACACACACCATGCTCTGCGGTGCATATCACGAAAATATCAAGATCAACAATAACACATTTATCAATGTGCTGGAAGAATGTGTTGTCTGCTTAAACTATGTAAACTGTGAAGTAAAGAACAACACGATCACCAACTGCGGCGGCGGTATTCTGGTTCAGAATGCCAAGGAATACGAAGTATCCATGAACACAACGGTTTTAAATGGCGCAAAGAAGATCGACAACGCTGTTATCAACAATGCAGTAACAGAAGTCAGCGGCAACACCTTGAAGCTGACCTACCATCCGACAACATTAAAAACTGCCGGAATCTTCGTTTATGGAAGAAAGCTGAACAGCAACATCACAGGAGGAGATGGATTTCCTCTGCCGGATGAAGATTTCTATATCAGCTCCGTTATTATACGAAACAATACGATCATCACACCGGGAGACGGTATCACCTTATCCGATGCAAGAGATTGCGAGGTATCCGGTAATACGATCAATGGATATAATTTCTCGCCGGATGACAAATTACGAACTTCCAGAGATGGCATCCGTATTGATCAGTCCAGTAAGAATATCTCCGTAACCGGAAATGAGATCAAGAACATGCCGCGTTATGGTCTGTATATTACGGACAACAGTACCGCCTCTGCGATTGAAAATAACACCTTTAAAAACTGTACCGGAACCGGAATCTTTCTGACAGACTCCAGTGCATGTATCTATGATATTGCAAACAACATTGTAAAAAACTGCAAAGCCGGCGGTATTCTGGTTGGGAACAACAGCCGTGTCACGAACATAACAGGAAATGCCTTTGGTGCTGTCAGTGGCAATCCGGCGATCAAAGTATACAGCAACAGCCGTACCGGGCTGATCTCGACAAACCGGGTACGTGACATGGGTGATAAAACAAAAGCAACCGTTGCAAATGCAATTGAGATTACCGGACGCTCTTTTGCAAAAGAGATTTCATCCAACCGGATCTATGCATCAAAAACGGACGTCTCCTCCGGAATGGGAATTCTGGTTGATAAGGCCTCCAAAATTGCAGGTTCCGTAAAAAACAACACGATCTCGGATGTAGCCCTGTATGCCGTATCTATTGCCAATCATTCCAAGGTTGCAGAGCTGGTCAGTGAAAATGTGCTCTCTTCCATTGGCAAAAGTGCGATCGCAGTAAATGGAGCCAGCAGCATCGGTCAGAACATTGAGGGAAACTCTATCAATGGAAGTGGAACCAACGGTATCCTTCTGGAAAAAGAAGCAACGGTCTGTGGCGGCATCAACAATAATACAATCAGTGAGTGCAGCAATTACGGCATCAATGTCCAGAGCATCAATAACGATACAACTATCTCGTATAACTATATTTCCGCAAAAGGCAATGCCCCAATCAACATTGCTGCACACAGCAATTACCTGCTGACAGTTGTCAAAAATACCTTATGTGGATCTGCATCATTAAATGGTATGCAACTATCCAAATGTAATGTAGCTATTTCTGACAACGATATTACTGATTTCAAATATGGTATTGCTGCTTCCTCATCCGTATCCGGTGCGATCAGCAATAATATATATAACGATATAGCAAATAAAGATCTGTCGATTAATGACACTGACCAGAAAATATGCGGTACGGTAACGGATCTCACCTGTTCTATGAATACAGCACGCAATCAGGCAACCTTATCATGGAAGAAGGTCAAAGGAATCAGTGGCTATGAAGTACAATACAGTACAACCGATCATTTTTCCGGCAAATCGACAAAACAGCTTGGCAAGGGACAGACATCCTATGCTTTACAGGATCTTCCAAAGGGCAAAACAATCTACTATCGTGTTCGTGCCTATCGTTCCTTTGGAAATCTCAGCATCTATGGTTCCTATACAAGCGGAAACTTTACCGCCTGATCCTGTCAGGCAGATACTTAGTGGCATCTGTTTTTTTAACAGTCAACCAGAACATCTGATATTTTTGAAAGGGGAAGTTTTATGAAAAAACATCTTATCTCATGTATGGCGGGAGCAGTCCTTGCATCCGGTCTTATCTTCGGAACTGCATTTCGCTCAAATGCTGCAATGCCGGCTTCCGGTTTTACAACAGCGCCGGTCTTTGCCGCCGCATCTAATGACGACATGCTTATCTCTGACAGTGTGATCACACTGACTGTTAAAAACGGAACTGACATTACAACAGAATTAAACACAGCTTTAAAAACTGCCAGAGATATGGCAGATCAGACGGACAGTATCATTACTGTAACCGTTCCTTCCGGTTCTTATACCCTGTCATCGACAGCCCGTATTTTCAGCAACACCACATTAAATCTGAAAGGTGTTACACTGACCTGTGCAGACAATGGTAAATTCAACATGATCATATCTGGTACTCCCGGCTCCTACAAAGACCAGACAAACTACAACAAAAGTGATCTCTGCACCGGATATGATGGATTTAAAAATATAACGATCAATGGCGGAACGCTGATCGGAAACAGTGAGAATACTTCCAGTATGATCCGTCTCTTTCATGCAACAAATGTGAATCTGTCCGGTATCACCCTGTCGGGCGGCGGCTGTGTGCATCAGATGGAGGTCTGTGCGATCAATGGCTTCTATGTAAAAAACTGCACTTTCAAAAATAACGGACGGGAAACCGGTGTGACAAATGCTCACGTCAACCAGGAGGCCCTTCAGCTTGATACTCCGTGTAAAGAAGCCGCATTTCCGGGTGTCGTTCAGGATGGCACAACAATGAAAAACGTTGAGATCACCGGATGTAAATTTCAGAATGTCATCCGTGGCATTGGCAGCCATACACTTCTTCTGGGTGCTTACCATGAGAATATCAAGATCAATAACAATACCTTCAATAATGTTATGGAAGAATGTATTATCGGACTTAACTACCGCAACTGTGAGATCAAAAACAATACGATCACAAACTGCGGCGGCGGTATCCTGTTCCAAAATTTCAAATCCTACGAAGGCTCTGTTATTTCTACCATTCTGGACAGTAAACAACCATACAAAGGAAAGATCATCTACGATCTGAACTCTGTCATCAGCGATAACACAATCACCTTAAAATATTCTCCATCCTGTGAAAATCCTGCAGCTATTAAGGTATTTGGCCACAACCAGTTGAAAAAAATGAAAGGTGCGGACGGTAAATATTTCCCTACCGGAAATTATTACATTACCGGTGTAACCGTATCCAATAACAATATCACAACAGCCGTTACCGGCATCCACATCACTGATGCCTGGAACTGTACCTTTACAAACAATACCGTTACCGGAAAGGGATTCAGCACAAAGGATCCTCTGAAAAATGAACGAGACGGCATCTTTATTCAAAGCTATGCAAAAGGACTTGTCCTGTCAAACAACAAGGTCTCCGGAATGACCGGACACGGTATTGCCATTCATTTCTCATCAACGGCTAAGAATATTATCAGCAACACAATTTCCAACTGCGGCGGTTATGGTATCCACATCTATCAGAACAGCGGTTGTACCGGTTTATTATCCAAGAATAAAATAAAGAAATGTGCAAGCGGCGGCATCAGTCTCAGTACAAACTCTACGGTGGCAGATATTCTATCCAATACCATCACCGGCGGCTGTACAGATACAGGTATCAGCCTGTACAATAACTGTGAAGCCGGAAAGATCAAAAACAACACGATCACAGCCATCGGCAAAAATGCTCCTGCGATCAAGCTGTCTCAGAAGTCAGCCTCTAAAACCATAACCGGAAACAAGATTCAGGCAGGAACTGCAAAATATTCCTGTGGAAGAGCAATCTTCCTTTATAACGGTTCCAAGGTTCGCGGTTCCATTATAGGCAACGCTATGGAAAACAGCAACGATACTGCGATCTGCATCTCCACAAAGTCAACCGTAACCGGAGGAGTTACAAACAACCAGATCCTGTCAGCCGGAAAATACGGTCTTCAGGTCTTCAACGCATCGACTATAAAGAAAACGGTTTCGGGAAATACGATCAAGAAGGCAGCAACAAGCGGTATTAATATATGCAGTACCAAAAATGTGCTGACAATCGATAAAAATACAATATCCGGAAGCTCCAAGGCAGCCATCTATGTGCAACCGGCTTCCACACAATATAAAGTGACAGTTAAAAACAACACTATTACCGGCAATAAAAAAGGTCCTGGTGTCTCCGCTCTCCAGGCAAATATCAAAGTGACCGGCAATAAAATATCCAAAGTGACCTTCGGTGTATATGCAGACCAGAAGTGCAAAGGCAACATCTACTCAAATAAAATTTCCAAAGCCTCCCGCCGCAAGATATACACTGCCACTAAAAAAGTGAAGCTAAAAAAATAACCCCTCCGAAATGGAGATATCACTTATTGAAAGCCCCCTATAATACATTTATGCCGCAGAGCGCGAGCGTTCTGCGGCATAAATGTATATATATCTTTTTTTTATACATAAACAGACCCGTGAGCATTATATATGTACATCATTATACAGCAAGCCTATCCGAGTGCCGGTACTTAGGTTGCGTCTTTTGCAACCTTATGTACCGCTGCACCGAGGATAGAACGAAAGTATCCCTATCAAAAAAATACAACATATATAAAATGAGACATATATACTTTATATAGCAGACCTTTTTTCACGTCGGTCCTTAGCATCCCCGCTTTATGCGGGGAGCTTAGTACCGCTACGTGAAAATAGAGCGCAAGCGTTCTGCGGCATAAATGTATATATGTCTCATTATTTATATATGTTATATTTTACAGTTCTAGTCTAATGTGACTTTAACCTTTTTGAGGTTCCAGATCTCTTTTGCATACTCTTCGATTGTTCTGTCTGATGAGAACTTACCGGAGCATGCTGTATTCAACATAACCATCTTAGCCCAGTTCTTCTCATCTCTGTAAAGAGTATCGATCTTTCTGTGAGCTTCTACATAAGAAGCAAAATCCTTAAGGATGAAGTATACATCTTCGTTGATAAGTGAATCATACAGATCTCTGAAACGATCCGGATCATCAGAAGAATACATACCATTGATAAGCTGTGTAAGAACAGTTCTTACTGCTGCATCATTGTTGTAGATATCCTTTGGATTGTATCCACCTTCACGCTCATACTTCATAACTTCTTCAGCTCTTAAACCGAAGATAACTGCATTTTCTTCACCAACTTCTTCAACAATCTCTACATTTGCACCATCCATGGTTCCAAGTGTAACTGCACCGTTTAACATGAACTTCATATTACCTGTACCGGATGCTTCTCTGGAAGCTGTTGAAATCTGCTCGCTGACATCTGCTGCTGCGAAGATCAGCTCTGCATTGGATACTCTGTAGTTCTCGATGAATACAACCTTGATCTTACCCTTGATAGATGCATCATTGTTGATAACATCTGCAACAGAGTTGATCAGCTTGATGATAAGCTTTGCTCTCTTATAACCGGCGGAAGCCTTTGCACCAAAGATATATGTTGTTGGATACATATCATATGATGGATTTGTCTTCAGCTCGTTGTACTGATACATAACATGTAAAATGTTAAGAAGCTGTCTCTTGTACTCATGAAGTCTCTTAACCTGTACATCAAAGATAGAACGAGGATCTACATCCACGCCATTATGCTCCTTGATATAATTTGCAAGACGGATCTTGTTCTGGTACTTAATATTCATGAATTCCTGCTGATACTTCTCATCAGTAGCATATACTTTTAACTTCTTCAGATTTGAAAGCTTAACGATCCATTCATCACCGATCTTATCTGTGATCCAGCTTGCAAGAAGCGGATTACCATGAAGAAGGAAACGTCTCTGTGTAATACCATTTGTCTTATTATTGAACTGCTCAGGTCTCATCTCATAGAAGTCCTTCAGCTCTCTCTCTTCCAGAATCTTTGTATGAAGTGCTGCAACACCATTTACAGAGTAAGAACCTGCGATAGCAAGATGTGCCATCTTAACCTGACCATCATAAAGGATAGCCATGTTCTTAACCTTATCCTGGTTGCCCGGATACATAGACTGAATCTTCAGTACAAATCTTCTGTTGATCTCTTCTACGATCTGATAGATACGAGGAAGTAATCTTGAGAATAATTCGATCGGCCATTTCTCAAGAGCTTCAGCCATGATCGTATGGTTAGTGTATGCACATGTTCTGGTTGTGATATCCCATGCGTCATCCCACTCAAGACCTTCTTCATCCATAAGGATTCTCATCAACTCTGCTACTGCAACTGTTGGATGTGTATCATTCATCTGGAACGTGATCTTTTCCGGAAGCTTATGGATATCACTGTTCTTCTCCTTGAATTTCAGGATTGCTCTCTGAACAGACGCTGAAATGAAGAAGTACTGCTGTCTCAGTCTTAATTCCTTACCTGCATAGTGATTATCATTTGGATAAAGAACTTCAACGATCGTCTTAGCAAGGTTCTGCTGCTCAACAGCCTTTTCATATTCACCCTTATCAAATGAATCAAGACAGAATTCCTGATCTGCTTCTGCATCCCAGATACGAAGTGTATTTACAACATTGTTGCCATAACCGACAACCGGAACATCATATGGTACGGCACGAACTGTCTGATAACCATCCTGAATAAAGTAATTTCTTCCATCTCTGTTCTCAACTCTTACATAACCGCCAAATTTAACTTCTACAGCATACTCCGGGCGCTTGATTTCAAATGGGTTGCCATCCTTTAACCAGTCATCCGGCAGCTCGATCTGATAACCATCCTTGATCGCCTGCTTGAACATACCATAACGATAACGGATACCACATCCGTATGCTGGATAACCAAGTGTTGCAAGAGAATCCAGGAAACATGCTGCAAGACGTCCCAAACCACCGTTACCAAGTGCTGCATCCGGCTCCTGATCCTCAATCAGATTCAGATCAAATCCAAGTTCATCTAATGCTTCTTTTACTGCATCATAGTATGTCAGATTAATCAGATTGTTTCCCAGGGCTCTACCCATCAGGAACTCCATGGACAGATAATAAACTGTCTTAACGTTCTTCTTCTCATATTCCTTATGTGTTGCTATCCATCTGTCTATTATGTCATCCTTAACAGCGTAGCTGACAGCCTGGAATACCTGCTGTGGAGTTGCCTCTTCGATTGGTCTTCTGTACAATGTTTTCACATTTGTAATAACCTCTTTTTTGAAGCCCTCTTTGTCGAAATCAATCAACTTTTTCATTTATCGTATCCTCCTTGAAAATTGCACGCCAGAATGCATCCCTGACGATTTTTCTATTATCAGATGCCGGTATTATCCGGATCCTTTATATCTCTTTCGTCCTGATTCATCATAATAACCGATTTTACCATGAGAATTTTTGGAAGAAACCTATATTATTTTAACAAAAAAACATGTATTTCTCAATACATGTCTTAATTTTTTGTAGAAAAATACATATTTTTTAGACCAAAGTCTAATTAATCTTGCAATTTTACAATGATTTTTCAATTATTTTCTGTTTTTATAGTTATTTATACGCTCTTGCCCTATGCAACATACCAATATCTTAACAGTTTCATAAGGGTTTTCCCTTCTAATAACCGCCTGAATAATAGCCGCCACAAGGGAAACAGCACATATTTCCACCACAGCAGGAGAGACAAAGCAGGGTAGTGCAGAATGTATTACAGCATTTTGTCATATCCCGGCCTGACATATCCATGCCGTAGCCCTGTCCCTGATCCATATACCATTTCGATCCGCTCTTGATCTGTTCGTACGCCTGCTTGTATTCCATATTATCCGGCTCTAACTGTATCGCTCTCTGAAGCATCTCAAGCGCCCGGATCTGATTACCAAGTCCGGCATTGCACACACCGGAATAATAATGCCATTTTGCATTATGATCCTGAATCTGGTTCAATACTGTTCTTGCTTCCTCATAGCTGCCTGACCGCAGATAGTTTCTGGCTGCCTGAAAATATCTGGAATCCTGATCGTTTGGATCATATTCCTCCCGTCTTCCGCCGGTATAACCGCCGAACCCACCAAACGGTCCAAAGCCGCCATAGAATCCGCCAAACGGATCTGACTCATCATAAGTCGTTCTTCCACCGCTGTTGCTGTTTCGGTAACTGCCTGAACCATATGAACCATTTCCATATGGGCTGCCATATCCACCTGCTCCGTATGAATTTCCATAACCGGTATCACCATCCATGATCGCCTTATATGCCTGCTGGATCTCTTTGAACTTCTCCTCAGCCTCGGCTTTATTTGGATTGTTGATATTCGCATCCGGATGATATTTTCTGCTCAATCGTCTGTATGCACTTTTTACTTCATCATTACTGGCACCATGCGGCAATCCCAGTACTTCATAAGGATCTTTCATTTATTCTCCATTCTGCCTGTTATCTGCTTTGCTACCGCATCTTTCGGCAGTTGCTTTATAATAATTATTCCATATGCCAGAATACACGATATTCCTGAGAATTTCCACATTTTTTATAATCGGAAGCTTCTCAAATTCTCTGGCACATTCTGCCGCCTGCATCATCAGGACTTCTTTTACCCAGTCTGCAAGCTTCTGCCATTCCTCCACCGGAATGTCCTCTGTCTTCATTTCTTCACTACATGTAAGCTTGTGTATCAATGGATTAAAGCTGTGTTTTTTTCGGTCCTTTTCAATATCATCGTAAGCGTCCAGAATATATACAAATCTTCCAAGATAATAACCGATCTTTCTCAGATTTTCTTCCCATGCATCAGCTCTTACGGCAAATATCTCTGCCAGCACTTCACCAAAATATCCTGATAACCGATCCAGATCTTCACTGTTTTCTTTCTCAAGCCCGCTGATCTTTGCAAGCCGATCTGCAATAGTATCAATCTTTTGTCTGTAATCATATAATCGGCTGTCTTCCTTTTCCAACTCTTTCTTCGGTATTAAAAGCTCCGCATACAGCTTACGAAACAGCTTCTTATCATCTGTCCAGTCATCCATGCATTTGTAATATGTAAGTATACGGTTCATATCCGCTGCATAATCGGAGTACAGATTTCTGGCATATTCATGCTTTGTCATCGGATGGACCACACACCTTTTTGTACCCCGCTCCTCTGACGGCTCATACAATCCGGTAAGCAGCAGCACCAGAAATGTCATATCGTAGCTTAATGACAACTGGCCTTTTGCGCCCTGATCTTCTTTTAATGCCCTGCACAACCCGCAGTAATACCTGTGGTATTCGTCAAATTCTTTAAATTTCATTTCCTGCTGGTTTACTACTATATATCCAAACACTCGCCTGTCTCCAATCAGCTTTTCTTAATAAAAGTATTCCCACATTTCGGACATCTTATCTCGATCCTGCCCTTGCCTCGTGGAATCCGGATCATCTGCTCACAACGTGGGCAGGTGAAGATCTTATAATCTTTTCCGGCTTCTTTGCTTTTCTTCATCCGTTTAAATACATTTCGAACGCCTGTCGTGTGGCTTAGAAACCACTTATTTTCTGCCGCACGTTTGTCATATTTCTTAGAAAAGATGCGCACATATCCATAGATAAAAGAAGCAAGTCCAAGGAAATACAAAACTCCTGTCTTCGCCCAGACATCTATGATGATCAGGATCAGTCCCATCCAGGTCAGAAATGATGAAAACTGATCATTTCCATATCTTGTTCGCATAAAGTTGTAAATCTTATCTCTCATATAAGCACCACTCTTTCTTTACCCTGCAGATCTGCTGCCATTTCAGCACCTTCAAATCATGTATTCTATCTATATATTTCCGATCCGACGATCGTAATATTCTGCCTATCCAAGGATCATTGCAGATTCCTGTAACTGTCTGTAAGCACCCTTTATATTGCCCGCTTCTATATCCGTGATCCGGTCAGCATCCGTCCGACATACCAGTTTCTTTAAGTATTCCAGATCTCTCCGAATCTTCTTGATCTGAGCCTTATCCAGATTCTGACTTTGTACCTCTAACTGATTTTCTACTTTATATACATATGCTTCAGCTTCGTTCCAGATATCCATATTTTCCTTGTTGCCCTGAGTCTCTTCCTCATACCGCATGGCATCTTCCCTTGCCCGACGGATTTCTTCCTCTGAAAGATTCGTGCTGGATGTGATCACGATCTGCTGTTCCACGCCTCTGCCAAGATCCTTTGCAGATACCTTTAGGATACCATTTACATCAAGGTCAAATGTAACCTCGATCTGCGGAACTCCTGCAAGTGCTCGCTTGATTCCACTCAGGCGGAAGTTACCAAGCAGCTTATTATCTCTGGTATATTTGCGTTCGCCCTGATACACCTTTACCTCTACATCACGCTGGAAATTTCCGGCCGTCGTAAAGATCTTGGATACCCTGGTCGGAATTGGTGAGTTTCTTGGGATCAGTACATTTGCAATACCACCTAAAGTCTCGATTGACAGAGACAATGGCGTTACATCCATCAGCAAAATATCATTTACCTTATTCGTAACGGTCAGACCACCACTGAGCTTTCCTCCTTGAATCGCAGCTCCCATCGCAACGCACTCATCTGGATTGAGATTCTTCGAAAGCTCTTTTCCGGTTATCCTCTTAACCTCGTCCATAACGGCAGGGATTCTGGTTGACCCACCAACCAATAATACCTTATCTAAACTTCCGGCTGATATACCTGCATCCCGAAGTGCCTGATTGACCGGACCGTCTGTCCGTTTTACAAGATCATCTGTCAGCTCATTGAACAACTCTCTGGTTATGAGCATATCGAGATGCTTCGGCTCGTTCTTTACGACCGTGATAAACGGAAGATTAATATGAGTCTGCAGCGTACTGGATAATTCCTTCTTTGCCTCTTCGCATGCTTCCCGGATACGCTGTACCGCTGTTATATCTTTCTCCAGATTGATCCTTGTTTCTTTCTTAAATGACTTTATCACATACTGCACCAGACGCTCGTCAAAATCATCACCACCAAGATGATTGTCGCCTGCAGTTGCAAGAACCTCGATCACATGATCTCCGATTTCGATCACGGATACATCAAAGGTTCCGCCACCAAGGTCATATACCAGAATCTTCTGTGCCTCTCCGTTATCCAGACCATAGGCAAGTGCCGCTGATGTCGGCTCGTTGATGATTCGAAGTACATTTAACCCTGCGATCTTTCCGGCATCCTTCGTCGCCTGTCTCTGACTGTCATCAAAATACGCCGGAACCGTGATGACCGCATCATGAACCGGCTCACCTAGATAGTTTTCTGCATCCGCTCTTAACTTTGACAGAATGATTGCCGATATCTCCTGTGGTGAATAATCTTTTCCATCTATTCTTTTTCTATACGCTGTTCCCATTTCTCTCTTGATCGATGCAATGGTTCTGTCTACATTTACCGTAAGCTGTCTCTTTGCAGCATCCCCCACCAGTCTGTCGCCATTTTTCGTAATGGCTACTATCGATGGTGTGGTACGGTTGCCTTCGACATTCGGTATGATTGTCGCCTGTTCGCCTTCCAGAACGGCCACGCAGCTATTTGTCGTTCCTAAATCTATTCCTATTACCCTGCTCATGTATGATCTCCTTTTCTATCCGGACGAAGATATCTATACTGATATATCCTGTATTGTGTAATATCTATATAAATAGTATCTACTTTGTTTTTTCTAAAAGTATGATAGACAAGTTTTTTGAATAAATTGTGTATAGTTTATAAAGCAAGTATAAAGTGTTTCATAAAACTTTGGCTGGCTTTTGAGTTAAGAAAGAGCTATGATATCTAAAGAGTTTTACAGAAAGTGGTGTTTTTATATGCGAGAGAAAACAAAAGCAATTCTTTATATAATTCTGGCCGGTGTCGGTTTTTCTTTTATGAACGTATTCGTACGATTATCCGGCGATATTCCTACGATTGAAAAAGCATTTTTCCGCAATCTGGTCGCAGCATTCATCGCGCTTGTTGTCCTGATCCGAAGTGATCTCGGACTGCATTATGAGAAACGGCACATTCCGATGCTGTTTATGCGGTCGATCTGCGGCACACTCGGTATCATGTGTAACTTCTATGCAGTCGATCACATGAACATCGCCGATGCTTCGATCCTGAATAAGCTGTCACCGTTTGCCGCCGTTATCTTCTCGATCTTCCTGTTAAAGGAAAAGGCAAGTCTGAAACAATATGCTGCTCTGATCGGGGTATTCATCGGTGCTTTATTTGTTATCAAACCATCCCTGAACTTCGCTGATTTTGCTCCGGGTCTCATCGGTTTTACCGGCGGTATGGGTGCAGGCGCTGCTTATGCGGCAGTAAGATATCTAAGCAACCACGGTGCAAAAAATCCACAGATTGTATTCTTTTTCTCCGCATTTTCGACTCTGGTCATGCTGCCATTTGTGATCGCCTTTTATAAACCGATGTCATTTTTCCAGTTGTTCTGTCTGTTCATGGCAGGTGCCTCCGCTGCTGTCGGTCAGTTCTCGATCACGGCTGCTTATTCACATGCTCCGGCAAAGGAAATATCGATCTTCGATTATTCGCAGATCATCACCTCGGCAATCCTTGGTTTCATCTTCTTCAGCCAGATACCGGATGCATTGAGCTTTATCGGGTATGCCATTATCATCGGCATTTCTTATCTGAACTGGCGCGCAGGATTAAAAGCAGATGCAGCCGGCAAGTAAATTTAGATACTTTTTTATAATTATTACTATAATATTTCTTATTATTTATATGGCTAACAGATTTGTATTAAACGAAACATCTTATCATGAAGCAGGTGCGATCGCTGAGATCGCTACAGAGGTCATCGGCCGTGGCTTCAAGAAAGCATTTGTCTGCTCTGATCCTGATCTCATTAAGTTCGGTGTTACTAATGTTCTGGACAACGCTGGTCTTGCATATGAGATCTATTCCAACATTAAACCAAACCCAACCATCGAGAATGTTCAGTCAGGTATTGCTGCTTTTAAGGCTGCAGAAGCTGATTACATCATTGCGATCGGTGGCGGATCATCCATGGACACAGCAAAGGGCGTTGGTATCGTGATCGCAAATCCGGATTTTGCTGATATCAGAAGTCTTGAGGGCGTTACTCCTACCAGGAATAAATCCGTACCTATCTTCGCTGTACCTACAACAGCCGGAATTCCTGCCGACTTAAAAGATATCGTAAAACCGGAGGATATTCCTTTCCTTGCTCAGTCTGCATATGATGATGCATGCCGCCCAGGCAATCCAAAGGAGACAAGCGTTGAGGATATCACCAAGCTGTACGAGTCATTGATCTAGGATTTATATAAAAACAGGGATGTAACATCGAGGGCATCATAATCATTATGATGCCCTCAACGTTATATCCCTGTTTTTTATTTACATCTCACGGAATCTCTTATATCTTGCAGCAGCAATCTCCTCGCCGCTCATTCCATCGAATTTCTTCAGGAATTCCTTGGCATTCATTTTAATGAATTTACCGATATATGGGACAGATTCTTTATCTGCTCCGCCATACTCAGGAATCACCTTCTCGATCACACCAAGTCTTGAAAGATCCTGTGCGGTAAGCTGCATAACCTCTGCCGCCTCCTCTGCACGATTGCTGTCCTTCCAGAGAATTGATGCATAGCCTTCCGGTGAAAGAATGGAATATACTGCATTTTCAAGCATCCATACTTCATTACCAACTGCCATAGCAAGTGCTCCACCACTACCGCCTTCACCGATCAGGATACAAAGTACAGGAACTTTAAGGGCTGACATCTCGTAAAGGTTTCTTGCGATTGCTTCACCCATACCACGCTCCTCTGCTTCCAGTCCACAGAATGCACCAGGTGTATTTACAAATGTGATGATAGGACGATTGAACTTCTCTGCCTGTTTCATCAGACGAAGTGCCTTACGGTATCCATCCGGAAGCGGCATACCGAAGTTACGCTCCATACACTCTGTCATGCTGGAACCCTTTACCTGTGCGATCACGGTTACAGGCTGTCCATCGATATGACCGATACCACCAACGATCGCTTTATCGTCATTCATTGTTCTGTCTCCATGGATTTCATGGAAATCTTCACAGATATAATCAATATAATCAAGTGCGCAAGGACGAGTCATCTGTCTTGTACCACGAATTTTCTCCCAAGGAGTCTTATTCTCAACAGAAGTCAATCTCTCCTTTAAGATCTCGCTGATATCAAACTTCTCGTCTTCTTCCTTATCGAAGTTTGCATAACCGGTTCTCTGTTTATGTGTAACGATCAACTGATACATGGTATCCTTCATCTTATCTCTGGTGATAATACCATCAATAATACCATGATCTACCAGGAACTCTGAACGCTGGAAGCCTTCCGGAAGATCCTGTCCGATCGTCTGCTTGATAACACGAGGGCCTGCAAATCCAACCAGAGCACCAGGCTCACCTAAGATGATATCGCCAAGCATTGCAAAGCTGGCTGTTACACCACCGGTTGTAGGATCTGTAAGGATCGATACATATAACAATCCGGCTTCCGAATGTTTCTTCAATGCTGCGGAGGTTTTTGCCATCTGCATCAGGGAAATGATACCCTCCTGCATTCTGGCACCACCGGAACAACAGAACATGAATACAGGAAGCTTTTCTTCTGTCGCACGCTCAACCGCTCTGGCAATCTTCTCACCAACAACATAGCCCATACTGCTCATCAGGAATCTGGCATCACAGATACCGATCATAGCCGGCTCACCATTGATCAGAGCCTTACCGACTGTAACCGCTTCTTTCAGTCCTGTCTTTTCCTGCGCAGCCTTAACCTTATCCTCATATCCGGCTATATTTAACGGATTTGACATCGGCATATCTTCAAACCATGGTTCAAATGACTTTGGATCTGTTACCATCTTGATACGGTTCTTTGTCTTAACACGGAAATAAGAACCACATTCATAACAGATATATTTTGCCTTTACAACTCTCTGCTTATCAAGCTCAGCTCCACACTTCGGACATTTTACAGTCTCCGGTTTTGGCTGTTCTGTTTCGACAGCCTTCATTTTTTCCATCTCGGCTTCTTTTGCCTTTTTCTTAATAAATAACATTTCTTTTTACTGCTCCTTATATTTCTGTAAAAGAATACATGCATTATGTCCGCCAAATCCAAGAGAATTGCTGATCGCACAATCAACCTCCTGCTCATATGGCTCTTTACAATAATCAAGATCCAGTTCTTCTTCACTCTCATGAAGACCACGGGTTCTGTGGATATAGCCTTCCTCGATCGTCTTTGCTGTAACGATACATTCGATCGCACCTGCTGCGCCAAGAAGATGTCCTGTCATAGACTTTGTAGAATTAATCTTGATGTCCTTTGCATGATCGCCAAATGCTTTCTTGATTGCTCTGGTCTCAACCAGATCGTTTAAATGTGTACTGGTTCCGTGTGCATTGATATATGCAACATCCTCCGGGGATACGCCTGCATCTTTTACAGCATTTAACATAGCTTTTGCAGGGCTCTCGCCTGAATCTTCCGGTGCTGTGATATGGAATGCATCACTGGAGCATCCGTATCCGCTGATCTCTGCATAAATCTTTGCGCCACGCTTCTTAGCATGTTCCAGTTCCTCTAAGATCACGATACCGGAACCTTCACCAAGAACGAAACCATCTCTCTCTTTATCAAATGGAATTGAGCATCTGTCCGGATTATCAGATGATGACAACGCTGTTAATGCATCAAATGTCGAGATACCGATCGGTGAAACTGCTGCTTCTGTACCACCGGCGATCATTACATCTGCATCTCCATACTGAATTGTACGGAATGCTTCACCGATACTGTTTGTACCGGATGCACATGCTGTAACAACATCAATACTCTTTCCCTTGCAGCCAAGCTGAATCGCAATATTACCTGCTGCGATATTGCTGATCATCATAGGTACTGTAAATGGGCTTACACGATTCGGTCCCTTTGTCATGATCTTCTCATATGCACTTTCAAGTTCCTGAAGACTTCCTACACCGGAACCAACACAGGTTCCAACCATGTATGGATCTTCTGCTGTCATGTCAAGCTTTGCATCTGCAACTGCTTCCTTTGCTGCTGCAACCGCGAACTGTGAAAATCTTGCCATTCTTCTTGCAGCCTTTGGATCAATATAATCTTTTGCTACAAATCCTTTTACTTCACCTACAACCTTGCACTTATATTCTGATGCATCAAACTGTGTAATCGGTCCAAAACCATGTCTGCCTTCTTTTAAGCCGTTCCAGAACTCATCCACATTCAAGCCAAGTGGAGTAACCGCTCCCATTCCTGTAATCACTACTCTTCTACTCATATTCAATAATTCTCCTTAATATAAAGTATGATTTCCATTTTCTTCCATATGTATACCATCCAGATTATCTGTGAAAGATATAGAAGAAATCCTGCATTGTTAAATTCTATAAAAATTTACTTTGTCAGCTTATGTATAAACCACACATACTGCACAGAATGCATGGTTACGCCGATATTGTACTACATTTTACAAAAATATGGAAATAAATCTTGTAAAGTTTTTATTAATTATCTCACGATTTCACGACATACTTCGTCTTCCGACAACATTTCTCCACTATTTTTCTTTTCGTATTGAATAGAAAAGATAAATTTCTTACTGATGAAATAATTCAAAAAGATCACAAGGATCGATGTAAACACCTTAACGCCCATCGCATTCCATTTCAGTCCGGTGACAAGCGCAAAGATAATTCCCGTTTCGATCAGAAGTGTAGATACCCGGCTCAGATAGAATAATGCCAGTTCGATAAAATATGCCTTTACCGTGGCTGCCTTTGTGTGGAATACAGATTTGCGGTTTGTCGCAAATGACACATAGTTGTACAAAATCCACGACATATAATTGGCATAGATCTCATTTATCCCGCATTTGTACATAAAAAACCAGGCAGACCCTAAGTTCACTGCCCCTACGAGTATGCCCCATGCGATATATATGTATATTTCCTTTGGTATTTTGCGTAAAAGTTTCATACCATTCTCCCTATAGTCCTGATATCGGAAGCTGCTTGAGTGTCGTCTCTTCTTCCGGAAATTCCCGGACGATGCGATCATACATTTTACGGTTAAAAGCTTCCCTTTCTTTATAATTGAATTTCAGAATGTTCTTATAGCCCCATAAATGTGTGAAGATATCCTGGTTCTCGATCTGTGCCGAACCGGGAAAAAAAGATGATATCTGCTTTCCCTGCTTCTCTGCGCACATCGCAAGAAGCCGCTGTTCCGCAAATACCATATGGCAAAGATTCTCCTCTGTCTCCAGACAATTCTCCATAAATGTGATCGAACTGTCAACATAATAATTCTTAAACGCTTCATCCGCGATATATAACATACAGGTATTGACCGGAAGAACCTCAAAGCTCCAGTCCGGGTCAAACCGATACTCCTGCTTCATATGGAAAAACTCTTTTCCCGGATACACATCAGGGAATATCCCTTCTCTGTGTATTGCACAGATATCCGTATCTTTTATAATATTCCGTATATCTTTCCAGATGATCAGATCCAGATCCACCATGACCGCTGGCATCTGCATTTTTTTCAATGAATATAATTTGCCGGCTGCCCAGAACACCTTTTCCGGTACCGCTTCCGGCACTGTAATTTCCTCGATTCCGAGATTCCAGATGTGCGCAAGTCCCAGCTTCTCGATAAATACTCTTGCCTCTGCATCCGCACACAAACGAATCCCCCCATTGTGTTTTCTCCACATCAATGCCGAAAGAATCATCGTAAGGACTTCATAGTCCTGCATCCAATATTCTTCCGCTTGTTTTCCCGCCATATATGGTTTTGACCATAAGGAATGAAATCCGTCCATATGTTGTCCTTTCAAGATAATTGAAAATCGACTAAATATTGATTAGTTACAGGCTCTTGACCTTCTCAGCCAAGGGACGCTTCCGCTCTATATTAAATCCAGCCCATAGCCAAATGTGCTGTTTCCGCCTTTTCTGCTGCATGGTCGTTTTGACCGGTTTATAAGCTGCCATTCCGGCGGCATATAATACCAATGTGGAATGTCATAATCATCTGCCCCGCCATCTGTTACCTGATAAAATGTCGGTGTGTACCGGCTGCCTGCTAAAAATCCACGCTGGCTGCCATTCTCGTATTCCCACTCATACATCCAAGGTCGATTACTGCTTGTCCAGAATTCACGATTGCTGCCCGTCAGATAGCCTCGGTTGCTGCCATAGAAAAAGCCGTTCCGGCTTCCAAAAAAGAAGCCCCGATTGCTACCTGTCAAAAACTCCCGCTGACTTCCAAAAAGGAATCCCTGCTGACTTGTGCCAAAAAGTCTGCTTTGACTTCCAAAGAAATTTCCACGTTGACTTGTACTAAACAGACTTCTCTGACTACCACCGAATAGACTTCTCTGGCTGCCATTCTCATATTCCCACTCATACATCCAAGGTCGATTGCTACTCGTCCAGAATTCACGTTCACTACCAACAAAAGTTCCATGTTGACTGCCTGCTAATGTTTTGCTCTGGCTTGTACCGAATAAGCTTCGTTGACTACTCATCTGACTTCCAGATACATCCGTACAATTTCCTTTACCGCCATTCTGCGAACCCTGTATCCTCACGTTCTCTGCTTTCTTCTTATAATCAACCGGGATCAATATATTTCCGTTAAATTCCACACTAAAAGGCCTGCCATTCCACATCACATATGTGCGATACGGATACAGCCTGCCCTCATGTGCGATCAACTTCATATAAACAGGAATTCCACCTGTTTTTTCTTCCAACTGTCTTGCCTGTTTTCTTGTTGCCTTTATAAAATAACCACCCGAAGGCAGTCTGTCATTCAGGATGGAATTCAATTCCTCATTCCACTCTATATAAACATTAAATTCCCCATTATCATTACGATAGTTTCGCATATCAAAAAAAACCAGACCGGCAGCCACTGGAAGCATGTTAGAAATTCTGTTATCAAATTGTGAAAGTTCCTCTCCGGCTCTCTTCAAAAACAATGAATACACGAAACTCATTCAAATCTCCATTCTGACACCCACAAATATGCTGTCCCAATTTTTCTGTCTCACAGGCGTCATTTGTTCGCCCTTCACGCTAAAAAAACGCTACAATCCCATACTAAATACTCATGATATTATGGTAAACCATTTACCCATTTATTTCAAGAAAAATCACACTTTCTTGCAATGAAAAATCAGCAGAATCAGGACTTCAAAAGCCACAAATATTAACAGCCGCAGAATTCCTGCAAATAGAATAATCATCTTTAGACAATAGACAAAAGCCGGACACTATCTCTTTAAACCAAAGATAGTGTCCGGCTTTTATCTATCTACAATTTATGCATCTTTATTATCTGCTAATGCTGCTGTGATGATCGCCATAGAATAAACCTCATCTGCTGTACATCCTCTGGACAGATCGTTGATAGGAGAATTAAGTCCTAACAGGATCGGGCCATATGCTGAGAAGTTACCCATTCTCTGTGCAATCTTATAACCGATATTTCCTGCATTGATATCAGGGAAGATAAAGGTATTTGCATTTCCTGCAACCTCTGACTGTGGACATTTCTTCTTTGCAACTCTAGGTGATACGGCTGCATCGAACTGAATCTCACCTGAGATCGGAAGATCAGGGTTACGCTCCTTTGTCTTTCTTGCTGCATTTCTCATCTTATCCACATCTTCGCCCTTACCGGAGCCATAGGTTGAATAGCTTAAGAATGCAACCTTTGGATCTACACCAAAGATTCTTGCACAACGAACAGTCTCCTCTGCGATCTCAACCAGCTCATCTTCATTTGGCTTGATGTTGATACCACAGTCACCCATAGCGAACACTTCATTACCACCTGTTGCAAACGGACGTACCAGAATGAAGCAGGATGAAACCAGTGTGTTGCCCGGTCTTGTCTTGATCAGCTGTAAAGCAGGTCTTACTGTATCTGCAGTTGAATATGTAGCACCACCGAGAAGCGAATCTGCAATTCCCATCTTAACAAGCATCGTACCAAAGTAGTTGTTCTGATACAGGATCTCTCTTGCCTGCTCCGGTGTCACACCCTTGCTCTTTCTGAGTTCACAGAACATCTCAACCATCTCATCCATACGATCAAAATTCCTTGGATTGATGATCTCGGAACCTCTTATATTAAAACCGCTTTCCTCTGCAACTTCATAAATCTTATCAGGATCTCCTACAAGAATCGGATGCAGGAAGTTACTTGCAAGAAGTCTTGAAGATGCTTCCAGAATACGGGGATCAGTACCTTCAGTCAAAACAATTGTTTTTGGATTTTTCTTCAAAATATCGATCAATACACCGAAACCAAAATTTTTACGTTCTTCCACGATTATAGTCCTCCATTGATTATTTATACGAATCATATATCATGCATTATATACACGTTCCGTATATTTTCAGTATTAAAAGCTATACTTGCGCATAGCGAGTCATCTTACTTTTATTATAGTGATTTTTAACGAATAAACAAGGTTTTCCATCGAAATAATTGTACCTTTTTTTGAACAATTATAAAATTAGTTCTTGACAAATATATCATACCGGTGCAATATGAATACAATAAAACAAACCAATGAGCAAGAAGAGTAGCTTATGAACAACATGTCCAGAGAACTGCAGGTGGTGAGATTGCAGTGATGATTTCTTAAGTGAATGGACTTGCGAGGGCAAACCGAACGAGCGAATCTAGTAGGGGCGACGGAGACTTCCCGTTATAGAAAGTACATATATGTTAGTATATGGTTGAGTGCATCAGATTTTGATGAATATAGGTGGCACCGCAGGAGTGTTGTATTTGTATCTTGTCCTATAAGCGTTTTGCTTTTGGATGAGATTTTTTTATACAATCTTCTGACGGTGCTTTTTCTTTTTATAAAAAGCAGATCAGGCAAAGCGCACCTCACCATACATGAACAATTTCAAATAACTTATTAAACTATTATTTATGAACGAGGTGAAACATATGATACGACCAACACTTAGCGAAGCAAAAGAATATGCGAAACAGGGATATCACATGGTTCCGGTCTGTTATGAGATGCTCTCTGATATCATCACTCCGATCAATCTGTTGAAGAAACTGAAAGCGGAAAATGAGCATTGCTACATTCTGGAAAGCGTGGAGAATCAGGAGCTCTGGGGAAGATACACTTTCCTTGGATACAGTCCAAAACTGGATATCACCTGTATGAACGGAACCCTGACATTAAAGGATGAGAACGGAGCAGTCATCAAAGAGACCTCCGGCATCCATCCGGAAATCTTCATCCGTGAGGTTTTAAAAGATTATAAGAGTCCGAAGATCGAAGGCTTCCCTACCTTCACCGGCGGACTGGTTGGATATTTCTCTTATGACTATCTGAGATACAGTGAAAAGAAGCTGGTGCTTGATGCAAAGGACGAGGAAGGATTTCAGGATGTCGACCTGATGTTATTTGACAAGGTGATCGCATTTGACAATGTAAGATCCAAGCTGATCCTGATCGCAAATGCCGACACAGCAAATATCGAAGAAGGATATCAGAAAGCCTTACAGGATATCAAAGAAATGAAAGAACTCATTCTCCATGGCGCAGAAGCCGATATTCCTGCTCCTGTTCTTAAGACAGAATTCAAACCATTATTTGACAAAGAAGCCTACTGCCGGATGGTAGAAAAGGCAAAGCACTATATATATGAAGGAGATATTTTTCAGGTCGTGCTTTCCAACCGACTGGAAGCCGAAATGGAAGGAAGCCTGTTCGATACCTACCGACTGCTCCGAAGCACAAACCCATCTCCTTACATGTTCTACTTTGACGGTGACACGATCGAGGTTGCCGGGGCTTCCCCTGAAACTCTGGTCAAGGTAGAGGATGGCGTTCTCCACACATTTCCTCTGGCAGGCACAAGACCAAGGGGAAAAACAAAGGTCGAAGATCTGGAACTGGAAAAGAGCCTGATGGCAGATGAAAAGGAACTTGCAGAACACAATATGTTAGTGGATCTCGGAAGAAATGATCTCGGAAAGGTCAGTCAGTTTGGAACGGTCGAAGTCGAACGATATATGTCCATCCAGCGTTATTCACACGTTATGCATATCGGCTCTACCGTACGCGGAACACTCCGTGAGGATCTGGATGCGATCTCCGCTGTCGATGCGGTTCTTCCGGCCGGAACCTTATCCGGTGCACCGAAGATCCGGGCATGTGAGATCATCAACGAGCTTGAAAATAACAAACGAGGTATTTACGGCGGCGCGATCGGTTATATCGATTTCTCAGGAAATCTGGATACCTGCATCGCGATCCGAATCGCATACCGCAAAGGAAATAAAGTATTTGTCCGTTCCGGTGCCGGCATTGTAGCCGACAGTGTACCGGCAAATGAATTCCAGGAATGCATCAACAAAGCAAAAGCCGTAACGGATGCATTGATTAATTCTCAAAAGATACGAGGTGACGAAGCATGATATTACTGATCGATAATTATGACAGCTTTTCCTACAATCTGTATCAGCTTGTAGGAAAGATCAATCCTGACATCAAGGTAATACGAAATGATGAATACACCTGTCAGGAGATTGAAGCAATGAACCCGGAGAAGATCATCATTTCACCCGGTCCCGGAAGACCTTCCGATGCAGGTATCTGTGAAGAAGCCATCTCCTATTTTGCCGGCAAGGTTCCGATCCTTGGTGTCTGTCTCGGACATCAGGCAATCTGTGAAACCTACGGTGCAACGATCACATACGCCAAAAAGCTGATGCATGGCAAAATGTCCGTTGCAAATGTCGACATCAACTGCAAACTGTTCAAGGGACTTCAGAAACGGATCGAGGTTGCCAGATATCATTCCCTTGCCGCTTCCGAAGAAAACTTCCCGGATGTTCTTACCGTTATTGCCCGAACCGACGATGATGAGATCATGGCAGTCAAACACAAGGATTATGAAATATATGGTGTCCAGTTCCATCCGGAATCGATTCTGACACCAAAAGGAACAATCATCTTACGAAACTTTTTAGAGGCGTGATACCGGCGGACTCAAATGTCCCTGTCTTGGTAAGTCAAAATGTTTAATCATAACAATTCTATACAGAACCTGCAAATGTCTTATTAAAAGATAATATCAAGGAGAATTTCAATATGATTACAGAAGCAATTGCTAAAATAGTTAAAGGCGAAAATTTAGATAAAGAAATGGCTGCGGCCGTTATGGATGAAATTATGAGTGGAGAAGCAACACAGGCACAGATTGGAAGCTTCTTAACAGCACTTCATATTAAAGGTGAAACGATCGATGAGATCACAGCATTTGCTGAGATCATGAGAAAACACTGTGGTGAATTTACACCGGATGTCGATGAGGAGATCGACATCGTAGGAACCGGTGGAGACTGCGCAGGAACCTTTAACATCTCAACTGTTTCCTCATTAGTAACAGCCGCAGGCGGTGGTAAGGTGGCAAAGCATGGCAACCGTGCAGCATCCAGCAAATGCGGAACAGCCGACTGCCTGGAAGCCCTTGGCGTCAACATCGCAGCAGACTGTAAAGTCAGCGAAGCCTGTCTGAAGGATCTTGGTACCTGCTTCTTATTTGCACAGAAATATCACACAGCCATGAGATTTGTCGGTGCTCCAAGAAAAGAGATCAAGATTCCTACTGTATTCAACATCTTAGGACCTCTTGCAAATCCGGCAAAAGCAAATCTACAGTTACTTGGTGTCTATGATGCCTCCCTCGTTGATCCGCTTGCAAAAGTACTCAGCAACCTCGGTGTAAAACGTGGTATGGTCGTTCATGGAAATGACGGTCTGGATGAGATTTCAGCGGTTACAACAACAACTGTATGTGAATTCAACGATGGCACATTTAACACCTATACCTTAGACCCAACCGCATACGGCTTCACCCTCTGTGACAAGTCTGAGCTGGTCGGTGGCACACCGGAAGAAAATGCACAGATCACAAAGGATATCTTATCCGGCAAGATCACAGATGGCAAACGTACAGCCGTTATCTTAAATGCCGGTGCAGCTTTGCATATCACAAACCGGATCTCACTTGAAGAAGGCTTCGCCCTTGCAGCCGGTATTCTGGCAAATGGCAGTGGTCTGAAGAAGCTGGAAGACTTTATCGCAGCAACAAACGCATAATTATTGGTAAATGCAAAACACATAACCGGCTCGAAATCTTCAATCTCCGGGCCGCTATGGAGGAATATATATGATCTTAGATGAAATAGCAGCAAAAACAAAAGAACGGGTTACCGGATGCAAAGAACAGATTCCATTTGAAGAAATGAAGGCAAAAGCTCTTGCGATCGTAGAAAAGGAAACAGAGAACGGAACAAAACCTTATACCGTTTTTCCTTTCCGTGACAATCTGGCAAAGCCGGGAATCTCCTTTATCTGCGAAGTAAAAAAGGCTTCCCCTTCCAAAGGACTGATTGCACCGGATTTCCCATATATCGAGATTGCGAAAGAATATGAAGCCGCCGGTGCATCCGCCATATCCGTGCTAACCGAACCATTTTATTTTCAGGGAAGCAACGAATATCTGACAGCGATCCATGAAGCAGTATCCACTCCGATCCTGCGGAAGGATTTCACCGTCGATCCTTATATGATCTACGAAGCAAAGGTGATCGGTGCCTCTGCGATCCTTCTGATCTGTGCGATCCTTACCGACGAGCAGCTCAAAAGCTATTACGAGCTTGCAACAAGCCTCAGGCTGTCCGTTCTGGTAGAAGCACATGACGAAAAAGAAGTCAGACGTGCGATCGCGATCGGCGCAGACATTATCGGTGTAAATAACCGCGATCTGAAGACCTTTACCGTTGACATCATGAACAGTGTAAGACTTCGGACATTGATCCCGGATTCGATAAATGGTAAACCGGTCGTCTATGTATCCGAAAGCGGCATCCGCACACCAGAAGACATCGACCGTTTAAAGGGAAATGGCACAGATGCAGTATTGATCGGAGAAACCTTTATGCGAAGCCCTGATAAGAAAGCCGCATTTGCATGGTTACGGGGTGAAGATGTAGAACAGAACCTAATCCTGTTTCTGCAGGAACAACGAACTTTATTAGAAAGCATTGAAGATATTTTATAATATAGAAACAACACATACAGGAGGAAACATATATGTCAAAAGGACGTTTTGGAATCCATGGCGGACAGTACATACCGGAAACACTGATGAACGCCATGCTTGAGCTTGAAGAAGCATATAAGAAATACAAAGATGACCCGGAATTCAACCGGGAGCTGACAGAAATGTTAAATGAATACGCCGGCAGACCTAGCCGTCTGTACTATGCCAAGAGAATGACAGAGGATCTCGGTGGTGCAAAGATCTACCTGAAGCGTGAGGACTTGAATCACACCGGAGCACATAAGATCAACAATGTTATCGGTCAGATGCTCCTTGCAAAACGAATGGGTAAGACAAGAGTTATCGCCGAGACAGGAGCCGGTCAGCACGGTGTTGCAACTGCTACAGTTGCTGCCATGATGGGTATGGAATGTGAGATCTTCATGGGCAAGGAAGACACCATCCGTCAGGCTTTAAATGTCTATCGTATGAAATTATTAGGAGCAAAGGTTCACCCGGTAGAAACCGGTACCGGTACATTAAAGGATGCCGTTTCCGAAACCTTCCGTGAATGGACTTCCAGAATCGATGATACCCATTATGTTCTGGGTTCTGTTATGGGACCTTATCCTTTCCCTGAAATGGTTCGCGATTTTCAGGCTGTTATCAGCAAGGAGATCAAGGAACAGCTTATGGAGAAGGAAGGCAGACTGCCGGATGCCGTTCTCGCCTGTGTCGGCGGCGGTTCCAATGCGATCGGCGCATTCTATAACTTTATTCCGGATAAGAGCGTTCGCCTGATCGGATGTGAAGCGGCCGGACGTGGAATTGATACATTTGAGACAGCCGCAACGATCAATACCGGAAGACTTGGTATCTTCCATGGTATGAAGTCCTACTTCTGTCAGGATGAATTTGGACAGATCGCACCGGTTTATTCTATTTCCGCAGGTCTTGACTATCCGGGAATCGGACCGGAACATGCATACCTGCATGACATCGGCAGAGCAGAATATGTCGCTGTTACAGATGATGAAGCTGTTGATGCATTTGAATATCTGTCCAAGATCGAGGGTGTTATCCCTGCGATCGAGAGTGCTCATGCAGTTGCCTATGCAATGAAGCTTGCACCACAGATGGACAAAGACCAGATCATGGTTATTAACATTTCAGGACGAGGCGATAAAGACGTTGCCGCCATCGCCAGATACAGAGGGGAGGATCTCTATGAGTAATATTAAAAATGCATTCAAAAACGGAAAGGCGTTCATCCCATTTGTTACATGTGGTGACCCTGATCTTGAAACAACAGAACAGATCGTATATGCCATGGTAGAAGCAGGTGCAGACCTGATCGAACTTGGTATCCCATTCTCAGATCCAACCGCAGAAGGCCCTGTTATCCAGGGTGCAAATATCCGCGCACTAGCAAACCATGTTACGACAAATGATGTATTTGACCTTGTAAGAAAGCTCCGTAAGACAGTTACCATCCCTATGGTATTTATGACTTATGCAAATGTTGTCTTCTCTTACGGCTCTGAAAAATTTATCGGCATTTGTAAGGAGATCGGCATTGACGGACTGATCCTGCCGGATATCCCTTACGAAGAAAAGGATGAGTTCGACGGCATCTGTAAGAAGTATGATCTGGATCTGGTATCCATGATCGCACCAACCTCCCATGACCGGATCAGCATGATCGCAAAAGAAGCAAATGGATTTATCTACTGTGTTTCTTCTCTCGGTGTTACCGGAACAAGAAGCAAGATCACGACCGATATCGGTGCTATGACCAAGCTGGTCAAAGCCGTAACGGATACTCCGTGTGCGATCGGCTTCGGAATCTCCACACCGGAGCAGGCAAAGGAAATGGCTGCTCATGCTGATGGTGTGATCGTCGGCTCTGCCATTGTCAAGCTCTGCGCCAAATATGGCAGGGACTGCGTGCCTTATATCAAAGACTATGTCGCAAGCATGAAGGATGCTATCCAATAGAAGGACACCCATGTGAAACTATACAATCTATATAAAAGAACTGCCTTACTAAGACATTAGTGAGGATTTCGTAATGAGATGCATATACGAGCAAATGTGGGTGCCTGTCTGAGCCTGAAAGGCGAGTTGGCACAGGAACATTTGCGAATCACGTATATGCAGATCATAGAAACCACAGCGAGTCTAAGTAAGGCAGTTCTTTTATATAGTCACATGGTTTCACATGGGCTGCTTTTTTTCTCATCTCCTTAAAATCCTATATTGGTAGTCTTAATACTGCTGTATATCTGTATATGCCTGCCGGTATTGTAACTATGCACACAATCTATATATTTTCCCGTTTCTTAGCCGGTTTCTCACAAATATTTAATATTTAATCTGATTGACACTACCATACGTTAACTTTATAATTGTTACGGCGACAGAAGTCGACATAATAATGAAGTTAGTTGGGGTATCACATGGTCTTTTCCAGTTTGACATTTTTATATATATTTTTACCGGTTACACTGGTTATCTATTATATTGTCCCGAAGCAGTTACGGAACCTGTTCATCCTGATCAGCGGACTGTTCTTCTACGCATGGGGCGAACCAATCTATGTATTTGTACTGATCGCATCAACAATGATCGATTATTTTGCAGGTCTGGTCATTTATAAGGCAGGCGACCGTCAGGCACTTCGAAAGCTTGCACTGATCGTATCGATGGTCATGAATCTGTCCTTGCTTGGCTTTTTCAAATACAGCAATTTCATCATAGAAAATATTAATAACATATTCGGAACACACTATGGTTCACCGACCTCTCTGCTTCCGATCGGTATCAGCTTCTTTACCTTCCAGTCCATGTCATATACGATCGACCTGTACCGGAAGAACATCTCTGTTCAGAAGAATCCGATCACCTTTGCAGCCTTTGTCACGCTGTTCCCACAGATCGTAGCAGGTCCGATCGTTCGTTATGAAGATGTGGCTGCCGAGCTGAATGAACGTGTGATCGACATCGACCTGATCTGGGATGGTATTCTCCGCTTCGCGGTCGGTCTTGGCAAGAAGGTTCTGATCGCAAATAATATCGGTGTTGTCTGGACAAATGTCAAAGCTATGGACTTATCCGAGCTTCCAGTTGCAACCGCATGGCTTGGTATTGCCGCTTATACCTTACAGATCTATTTTGATTTTTCCGGTTATTCTGATATGGCGATCGGTCTGGGTAAGATGCTCGGTTTCCATTTCCCGGAAAATTTCAATTATCCGTATATGTCGAAGAGTATCAGTGAATTCTGGCGCAGATGGCATATGACCCTCTCCGGCTGGTTCAAGAGCTATGTATATTTTCCTCTCGGCGGAAGCCGCAAGGGACTTGCCCGTACGATATTCAACACCGCAGTTGTCTGGTTCTTAACCGGTGTCTGGCATGGTGCAAGCTGGAACTTCATTCTGTGGGGTTCTCTGTACGGTGTTCTGATCATTATAGAAAAGCTGGTTACAACTGCTCTGACAAAAGCAGGAAAGCAGGATATCTTTACAAAGATTCCTTCTATTATAAAACGTATTTATGCGATCGTCCTCGTCATGCTTGGATGGGTACTCTTTGATACATCAACGATCGCACAGGCATTCTCCTATATGGGACGGATGTTCCGCTTTGGCAGTAACTTCTATGACAGTTATACCATATATATCCTTGTGAACTTCGGATTATTATTCATCATTGCGATCATCGGTTCTACGGATCTGCCAAAGAAGCTGGCTGTTAAGCTCGCAGACAAAGTTCCGGCTGTCGGCAATTACGGAAGCGTCATTTTGATGGCGATTCTGATGTTGCTTTCCACCGCCTACCTTGTCAATGCAAGCTATAACCCATTTTTGTACTTTAATTTTTAGAGGTGAGCCCTTATGCATAAAAAAATCGGAATTATCATATTTGCATGTATCATCATTGCTCTTCCCATTTTGACACTTGTTAAGCTGCCAAAAGAGAAAGCGCCTTTTTCCGAAAATGAAAATCGTTATCTGTCGGAATTTCCAACCATCAGTCTTTCCTCCATCAAGGACGAGACATTTATGAACGGTTTTGATTCCTGGTTCTCTGACCGGTTCTATGGCAGGGAACAGTGGATCTCAGCCATGAATGATTCTGAACGGTTGATAGGCAAAACAGAGATTTCAACAGTATATACAAAAGACGATCGGATGATGCAGGTACTTTCGGATTATGACGATATCGGTGCGGCATATGATGCTGATAAGATCCATACAAATCTTGCTGTCATTAACAGCTTCGCTGCAAAGCATCCGGAGATTCCAACCTACTTCATGCTGTGTCCGACCTCTGTCGGTGTCTATGGAAATTCCCTGCTGCCTTCGGCTGTTAAGAATGTATCAGTTGATGAAAAAGACATGATCGAATCCTGTTATAACGAACTATCCAGTGTGACACCGATCAATATATATAATGCCTTAAAGGAACATGATAGCGAGTATATCTATTATCGTACCGACCACCACTGGACATCCCTTGGTGCTTACTATGCATATCAGTCTGCCGGAGCAGAACTTGGATATACTCCTTATAAATTGAAGGATTTTACAAAGGAAACCGCCAGCACAGAATTTCAGGGAACCCTGTTCTCAAAGACCTTAGATCAGTCTGTTACAAAAGATGAGATTGATTTCTACACTCTGGCAGATAATAGTGCAACACCATCCATGACAACCTCGAATGGACTTGATAAAGAAGCTTCCTATGACTCCATTTTCTTCCGTGACTATCTGGACGTCAAAGACAAATACGCATCCTATACCGGACAGAATGTTGCTGTTGCAACGATCAGCCGTAACAAAGCATCCGATACGGCAAATGATTCAAATATTTCGGATTCTGAAAACCGTTCCATTCTTGTGATCAAGGACAGCTATGCGAATTCAATGATGCAGTTTCTGATCAATAACTACGATACCGTGACCATGATCGACCTGCGGTACACGAATCAATCGATCAGCAATCTGGTAAATGTCGAAGACTACGATCAGGTATTATTCTTATATAACTGCATTACTTTTTCCGATGAAAACGACCTTATAAAAGCAGGCTTATAAAAATAAAGGTACCTCAGGATGTCATACAATTATGTTAAACATTCTGAAGTACCTTTTACTTTATGAATAAAATATACAATCTGTTTCTAAATACCAAAGTTCTGAACGTAGTAATATTTATATCCACAATTATCACTGGATACTGCTACAAATACACCAACACCAATTTTACTGAATAGTGAAAATTTCATATTTGCATCATGTCCCGGTGAATTTTTCCAGGCTGTCATTGCTGCATCTGCAGAAGGATATCCGGCTGCAATATTTTCGCCATTCATTTCTGATGAAGCAGTAAAACACTGAGTACCATCCGGTCTTGTATGTGAGAAGGAATAAGAGCACTCATATGCACGTACTCTTGCAGAATCCATCAGACTCTGTGATCTTTTCAATTCATTAAGACCATTTGCCTTTCTGTATGCATTCAACTGACGGATGATCGCATTTTCAGCATCATAATCAAAATATCCATATACCTGCTTTGTACTGCCATTACTGAGCTTGATCGTATACCAACCGGTTGCAGAATGTCCGGTTGTTTCTTTTACAGGTGTTCTGGAATCCGTAACAATTCCCTGTGAATTTACATAAATCTCTTTATCTGATGATATCTTATACCAACCGGATTTGGTAACACGTACACCATCGGAACCAAAATACAACAGATATTTACCAATGTATCTTGTTGTATTTCTCCACATTACATATTTGCCATTTTTGTATTCATAGCATTTCATGGACTCCACATAGTAGATTCTGGATGCCTTTCCGGTTGCATCAAAGTAATAGATCTTGCCATATGCCTGTGCCCACTTACTTCTGAACTTATCCCAGCCTTTCTTTGTGCTGACATAACATTTCCATGCACCGCCATCCTTCTTCAACAGATAATCTACGGTATCGGAACCCTTTTCGCCGACCAGAACATGACGATTATCATTGATCTTATACCAGCTATGCTTCGTCTGACGGATACCATTTGCACTGAAATAATACACCTTTCCATTTGCCAGACGCAAGGTATCATTCTTCACATATTTCCATTTACCACCAGAATACCGCTTTGCCTTTTTGCTGGCACCATAATAGATCGTGGTGACCTTGCCTTTTGCATTCGCATAATACTGGTTATGTGAGATTGTCACCCATACCTTTTTCTGCGCTTTCCATTTGCCATTCTTTTTCAGATAATAACGGAAGAACCCATTCTTCTTCACCAGTTTCTTCGTTACCTTGCCTGCCTTGCTGTAATATTCAAAACGGCCGGAACTCTTCTTTACCCAGCCTGAACTTGCAGCAAGTTCTGCACTTTCATCTGAAACAACTGTACTGTTTTCTTTTATCTCTCCGATAAACTCTGTCGCTGCCATTGCAGGTGTTACACAGAAAGAACACACCAGCGCAACAAGTAAGATACTCATTGCAGCCTGCTTTAAGATGTTTTTCATACTCCCATCTTCCTTTCCTTTTTTATTTTAAACCAGATATTTTCATCTGATCTGTTTCAACTATTATACCGGACATTTCTGCATCATACCCCTTCATTTGTAAATGGAGGTATAAAACTTTCTGATGCCGTTTCCCCTTCCTGGATGAAACCATTTTCTACACCGATCGAAATCGCATAATCAACCAGTTCATCATACTCCCGTTCCGTCAGTTTGCGGTTCAGTTCCGGGAATTTCTTACCGATACCCTCCATCGGCGTATACTGGTTCATAATACTGATGTAAATATTATTTCCATATGTTTTATATAAGTAACGAATGACAGCCTTGGAATCCTCGATACATCCCGGAAGCTCCAGATGACGGACAATAACACCACGCTTCATGATGCCATCCTCGTCAAATGTCGTCTGATCTCCTCCAACCTGCCGTACCATCTCCGCCAGTGCCGTTTTCGCCACCTCCGGATAATCCGGTGCGTGACTGTATCTCGCCGCCAGTTCTGCCGACATATATTTAAAATCGGGCAGGTAAATGTCAATGTATCCATCTAACAGCTTCAGGGCGTCGATCTCCTCATATCCACTGCAATTATAGACAAACGGAAGATTGAACCCCTGCTCCTTTGCCATATCGATTGCCTCTATGATCTGAGGAATAAAATGATCCGGCGTTACCAGATTGATATTATTGGCTCCCTGCTCTTTTAACTCAAAGAAAATTTCCGATAAGCGCTTTATCGTGATCTCTTTTCCATTCAAGCCCCCGGATATATCATGGTTTTGGCAATATGCACATCCAAGTGAACAACCGGAAAAGAATACCGCGCCCGATCCGTTCTCTCCGGAAATGCAAGGCTCCTCCCACATATGCAATGCCGCCCTTGCGGCTGATATTGATAATGTTTCATTACATGCCCCTGTCTGTCCGTTTATGCGGTTCACCCCGCATTTTCTCGGACACAGGTGGCAGCTTTCCAGTAATTTTCTAAGTTTCATCCTATCTTTCCCACGATCGTCTGTGCGAATTCCTTCAGCTTTGATTCCGGCATATCCTCGATCTTACCTTCATCCATCAGACCGGCAAGTGCAGGGTCGATTGGAAGCTTTACGACCGTCTCGATACCGAAACGATCCTGTATCTCCTCTACTTTACTCTCACCGAAGATGCTGTGTTCTTTGCCGCAATCCGGGCATTTGAAATATGACATATTCTCAACCAGACCTAAGATACGGATTCCCATATCGTCTGCCATACGGACTGCCTTCTCCACAATAAGAGACACCAGATCCTGAGGTGTTGTAACAATAACTGCGCCATCAACCGGCAGAGACTGGAATACCGTAAGCGGTACATCTCCGGTTCCGGGCGGACAATCAACCAGCATATAATCAATATCTCCCCAGACAACATCTGTATAAAACTGTTTTACTGCTCCCGCGATGATCGGACCACGCCAGATAACCGGTGCCGTCTGATCTTCGATCAACAGATTGATCGACATCATCTTGATTCCGGTCTTTGTTTCAACCGCATACAGGAAATCATCGCCTCTCTCCGGTTCTTCATTTATTCCAAATGCTGTCGGAATCGAAGGTCCGGTAATATCTGCATCCAGAACCGCCGTTTTATAACCAAGACGATTCAAGGTAACTGCAAGGGATGTCGTTACGGATGATTTTCCAACACCGCCTTTTCCACTGATAACTGCTATGATATGTTTGATCTTTGTTCCTTCATGTGGTGTTTCAAGTAAACTCTGAGGAGCAGTTCTTGATGAACAGCTCTCTCCACAACTACTACAATTATGATTACAACCTTCTGCCATTTTCTTGTACTCCAAATTTCATTTCATATTTTTTCAAGTCTTACAAATACATATACTTTCTATATGAACCGCCATGTACTTATTCATACTGACGGAACCATGCACATTCTTCCTCATTGCACTGTACGCCTTCCGGGTTTTTCAGATTAATGTGAAATACATGTCCGCTGTCCGGATGTTTCTCTCCAAATGACCGGATCACATGCCGGACACCCAGCTTCTCCATTCGTTCATCCAGATGAATGGTCTGAAATCTCAGATCATCATTTACACTGTACATCAGATATGCCGGTGGAAAATCTTTCGTCAGATACTCAAGCTGTGAAAGGAACAACTTTCTCTGCTCTTCAGATACTACATAACTTCCATCTTCCTTCTTCATATACCAGTCAGAAATATTATCCTCCCGCTTGTCCATCTCATATGCTCCGCAGTTCAGGCACACAGCCTTTGGAAGTCTGTCATATGTAAAGAAATCCAGCTTGCTCCGATACGCTGCATTCCCGGCAATAATACAGTAATTTGCCGTAAGCTGCGCTCCTGCTGAATCCCCCAGCATATAAAACTTTTCCGTATCCAGATGAAGCATCCCTGCATTCTCGTGAATATAATGGATAATGTATGCCACATCCTCAATCGCTGCCGGATATTTGTTCTGAGGTGCCAGCCGGTAATTAAAATTCACAACCGCAAATCCCTTTGATGCCAGATGGCAGCAATAATAACTATACAGCTCTTTATCTCCATAAAACCATCCACCGCCATGAACGCTGACGATCACCGGATATGTTGTCTGCGCATCCGGCTCAGCCGGATAATATATATCAAATAAACTGTTTGATGCATAACGTTCAGAATCAAGATTCGAAGCATCGTCCGGTTCATTATAATAAATGATTCTTTCATTATCTTCTCTCTGGAAAGATTCATTCCATTTTTTAACGTCTATCGCTTTCTTATAATCCAAATTCTTGATCTGAATTACATTATCCGGATATGCCAGTCCTTCATCCCGCTTTGCATCACTGGCACTCCATGCATGCCGCATATTTAACCACGCCGGAAGCTCTGCATTCTTATTTCCCTGCTCTATAATTTCCGAAACATTTTTCATATTATTCTATTTCCTCTAATATCACATAATATATAAGTCTATCTTACTCTCTGACAAATACGAATGCAAGAAAACAATAAACTTCCAGTAAAGATTTAATTAAATTAAGCACGATTCTCTTGTAATCAATGGTTTTCTCGTGTAATATTTGACCATAGTAAAAAATGTATATGACAGAACAGGAGGCTTTTATATGAATAAACTAAAAACCATCTTTCGTTCCCTACACTGGAAAAATATCCTCGGGCTGACCATTGCCGGGCTTATCAATGCCTTCGGTATTACGATATTTTTAAGTCCTGTTAATCTCTATGACAGTGGCATATCCGGTACTTCCATGCTACTAAGTCAGATCACTCCGGAACACCTGTCACTTTCTGTTTTCCTTATTATTTTAAATATTCCACTATTCTTATATGGCTGGAAAAAGCAGGGATCTACCTTCACCATCTATGCGATCTATGTAGTTGCGATCTACTCTCTGGGTGCATGGTTGATTACAGATGTCCTTCCTGTCGATGTCCGATTTGTATCTCCGCTTGCAGGCTCCGATCTGCTTCTGTGCGCACTCTTTGGCGGTCTGATCTCCGGTGCGGGAAGCGGACTTGCGATCCGTTTTGGCGGTGCAATGGATGGTATCGAGACACTTGCAATCATATTTGCCAAACGCCTTGGCATCACCGTCGGAACCTTTGTTATGGCATATAATGTAATGCTTTATATCATCTGTGGCATTATCCTGAACAGTTGGATCCTGCCTCTCTATTCCATCGTTACATATATGGCTGCACTTAAGACTATCGACTTTATCGTAGAAGGTATTGACCGTTCCAAAGCCGCCTATATCATTACAACGAAGCCACAGGAAATCTGTCAGGAACTCTCGGATACATTTTCCTGCGGTATAACGATGATCGATGCAAAGGGCTTCTATTCGGATCAGGAAAAGACCATGATCTACATTGTTGTAAACCGTTTCCAGATTGGAAAGATGAAGAATATTGTCCATGAACTTGACGATAAAGCCTATGTCTCCATCAGCGAGATTGCCGAAGTTTACAGCTTTAACAAACAATAATAACATCCTGATAACTTATCTACATAATCGAAACAGGCACCGGTAACAATACCGATGCCTGTCTTGTGTAAATACTTATGTGTTTATATGCCTGTGAATTATTCAGCAAGCTTTTTTAAAGAGATATTTGATACTGTGATTGTAGATGCAGGGGTATCAACATCCGCAATCTTACCCATAGAGAGGAAGAATCCAGCATCAGTATCTGTCTCTTCATTCATTGTGAATGTAATGGTTTTTACAACCTCTTCATTCTTTGGAAGAACAATTGTTTCTCCACCATACCATTTATAAGAGTTGCTCATGAAATTCAATAATACCGTTCTTGCTTCGGTTGACTTTAAAGTAATACTTGCTTCATAGGTCTTTCCATTTTCCAATGCCAGTCCCATCTGCTTCAACTGTACATTCCAGTCAGCAGTTCCAGCATCTGATAATTCATAAGTGATAACACCCTTATCAACTGTCTGTGTTCCAACAGCATCACCCATAATACCACCTTCCCAGTTTGAAAGTCCATTGTCTCCCTCTGAGAAATCTGCGTTCTTGATCAGATTCACATCTGACTCCGTCTCATCAACCTTTGGAGCATCAATTTTCTCAAGAATAATATCATCAATACAGATTCTATGCTGCTGTTTGATCTGAACATCGCCTACAGCACCCATAGAAATACTTAAAATTGTTCTAGGATCACTCTTGTTCTTCATCTTGAACTCAACAACAATAGACTGATATTCATCTGTAAGATCAACTGTCTTTGATCCTGAATATGGTGTCCAGTCATCATCAGATGAACCATCTCTCTGAAGTGCAACCATAAGCTTACGGTTCATATCTGATTTTGCCTTTAATGATAGTCTGTACCACTGACCTTCTTCAAGACTAATATTGTTCTGCTTTAACTGGATCATCCAGTCCTGAGCACCTGTATCCTTGATCGTAAAATCTGCTGCATAATCTTCTGTCTGACTGTCGACTACATAAGATACATCTGTGCTGCCTTCTGCATATACTTCGTAACCGGAGAAACCTGCCTTAAAACTTCCGTTCTTAATCAGTGTATTTTCAACAACGCGAACATTGTCCAAATAGATCGTTCCCTTATTTCCAAGGAAATATGTTATCGTCTTAAATGCATCAGTTAACTCTTCCGGTGTTTTAAATACATAGTTAAATGTCTGTTTGTCTGTTGTTACATCTGCAGTAAATGTTTCACCTGCAATAACTACATCAAGCTGCATATCTGTATCTGCCTGTGCGTCAAAGCTCAATGCATATTCTGTCTCAACGTTAAGTGGAAGACCATCCTGTGAAAGGATTACATCCGCTTTATTCTTTGTATCAGCCTTTACCATAAGACGACGGCCATCTGCCAATCCTGTTACGCTAACTACTGCCTGGCAGTTATTTGTCACAGTCCAGTCACCGAGACGATTCTTACCTTCCTGAAAACCACCATTGTAAATATAGTTACCATCTGATAAAGGTTTTTTACTATTATCAATTTCCTTCTGTGCTGTCTTTTTAATTGATACATTTGTAATGTATACAGTAGCTGTTGAATCTGTAGCACCGAAATTGAACTCCAGACGTGCATTTGCATCCGGCTTATCCGTCATGGTGTATGTATAAGTATAGGTCTGCTTCTCTGTTGTAAGATCAACAACCGTATCATTCAGATAACGCTTGTAGGAACGATCTGGTGCAGATACATCTACTTTCATAGTACGTGCTTCATCTGCCCATGCATCAAATGTTACTGTATATTCGCCGCCTTTTTCTGCAGGAATTGATGGCTGAACAAGCTGAATACTGTAATCAACTGTTCCGGCTTTATCTGTATGTATTTCAATTGCCTTGTTTTTAATAACTGCATTTCCTTCTCCTTCTAAAGTGGTAAGGAATTTCCAGTCTATGTCATCTGTGAGATCTTCTGTCTTAGCAAAATCTCCATTGTTTACATAGTTTCCATTTGCATCCGGATCACGGATAATTACTTCGTTAACAGGTTTTTCTACATCTTCATTATAGCTGTCCTTCTGATATACTTTTACATAATCAATACTATAACTCTGAGTATTGATATAATCTGCATCATCATCCGGATATCCAACCCATGATCCACCAACTGCAAGATTTAAGATCATGTAAAATGGCTGATCAAATGGTGCAGGATAAGCAACCTCTGTTTCACCCTCAACGGCTGTGAACCAGTCACTTGTCTCATGATATTTTATTCCATCTACATACCATGTGATCTTACCCGGCTGCCAGTCACATGAAAATGTATGATATTCATCTGCAAAATTTCCATTCTCTAATGTATATGTTCCCTGCTTTTCCGCATGTGGACTTCCATAGTGAATCGTGCCATAAACCTTATCTGTTTCCTGCCCCATAACTTCCATAGCATCAATCTCACCACATCTTGGCCACTGTCCATACAGATTTTCATCTGTTGGCATCATCCAGAAGGCCGGAAGGAAACCTTTTCCACTTGGAACCTTAGCTCTTACCTCAAACAATCCATATGTAAAATCATGCTTACCCTGTGTATTGATTCTTCCTGAAGTAATAGAATATGAACCATCTTCATTCTTTGTCTTGACAGGCTGGATAACCAGCTTTCCATCCTTTACATATACATTCTGATCAGACTTTACATATGCCTGTAATTCACTGTTTACCCATCCTGGTGCATGCTCTTCATAATTCCAGTCATCCTCATTTAACGCATCACCATCAAAGTCATCTTCCCATTTCAGATTATATCCATCATAAGAAAGCTTGTTGTCTTCATCGCCCTTGTTATCCTGGTCGTCTTTATCATCCGGCTTGTTTGGTGTTACCGGCTTGTTTGGTGTTACCGGCTTGTTTGGCGTTCCCGGCTTGTTTGGCGTTCCCGGCTTGTTTGGTGTTCCCGGTTTATTGGATGGCTCAGTTTTCTTCTTTTTAATAGTAATTGTACATTTTGCCTTCTTTGCACTTCCATCTTTAGCCGTAGCTGTAATTGTAACTTTTCCAGCCTTTTTACAGGTAACAACACCCTTTTTACTTACTGTTGCAACCTTCTTATTGCTTGAAGTAAACTTTACACCCTTTACACTGGATTTTTTAGGCGAAACTGTTGCTTTTAATTTTACCTTCTTGCCAACCTGTGTTTTCACCTTGCTTTTATTGAGCTTTACAGATTTAACAGGTGTTCCAACAATAACCTTCAAGGTTGTCTTTTTCTTCTTATTTACCTTGCTTCTTACTGTTATAGTTGTTTTTCCCTTTTTCAATGCCTTGATTTTACCGTTTTTACTTACGGTAGCAACCTTTTCATTTGAAGATTTGTAGGTTACTTTCTTACTGATTTTTCCATTTACAGTTACTTTTGTTTTCAACTGGTATGATTTCTTTGCTTTTAAAACAAGCGTTTTTGTCTCAGGCTTTACAATCGATACCGTCTTGATTGTTGCTTTTTTTGTTGTTGCAGCCATAACCGGCATCTGGATGGTGCTTACTAAAAGTGTAAGAGCCATTAAAAAAGCAATAATCTTTTTTGCATTTTTCATGAATACATACCTCCCGTATAAATTTTCGTTATGCAAATAGTATAAGAAGACTACTGTTTTCTTTATATCGTTTATATTACTTTTATATCGTTTTATTGACCATAGTCATGTTTTATGATACAATTTATACAAATTTACTAATAGTCTAATTGTTTTATCTGTCATATTTACTATATAGTCTTATGACTGTTTTATACGAACGGGGATAGAATATGCAACTGAAAAAAGAACTTGTATACCGAGAATTTGTTCAAAGGGAAAATAATCTTCTGCGGGCTCCATACAATCCGGAGGTTTCCTTTTATACAGCGATAAAAGAAGGAGATGTAGCAAAGGTTGAACAGCTGTGTCAGGAATCCTTATTAGATAAAGAAGGATTAGGCACCTTGTCCGACCACTATCTTCAAAACATAAAATACCATTATGTCATTACAACAGCAATTATTGCACGTTACTGCATTGAAGGTGGTATGGAATTGTCAAATGCCTACAGTCTGAGCGATTTCTATATCCAAAAAGCGGACCGTTGCAAAACGCCAGAGGAAGTTGCAGCACTTCATCCTGCCATGTGTATGGATTATGCGAAACGAATGCGAAACCTTCGAAAATCCAAAATATCATCACTCCATATTGCTGTCTGTCTGGATTATATCTATGATCATCTTCATACCCATATCACAGCAGAACAACTTGCTAAGCTGACAGGATTAAATATCTCCTATCTATCCCGGCTTTTTAAAAAGGAAACCGGTCAGACAATCAGCAACTATATTCGTGATAAAAAAATTGATACAGCGAAAAATATGTTACTTTATTCTGATTTCTCGCCTTCTGAAATTGCCTCAATTCTGGCATTTCCCAGCCAGAGTTATTTTACAGAAGTATTTCGAAAGACAACTGGAGTCACTCCAAGAAAATATCAGGAATCTTTTTTACGAACAACTGCCCTTGGAAAATAATACAACAACTATCTGTGCATATCTTGTGTTATACTGGATATGCACATTTTATTTTATATTATAGCGTAAGCGTAGCTCACTCAATGCATTCGAAAAAACATCCCTTGCAAGCAAGTAATTTTTCAGCATTATATCGTGAGCATAGCTCACTCAATGCATTCGAAAAATCATCTCTTGCAAGCAAGTGATTTTTCAGCATTATATCATGAGCTTATTTCAAGGAGGCACATATGTCTATATTATCATCTATAGAACCGCAAAATGTATTCCATTATTTTGAAGAAATCTGCTCCATCCCACATGGCTCCGGTCATACCGATGCGATCAGTAATTATCTGGCTGCATTTGCCGAAGCACATGAACTGAAATATATCAAAGATGCTTCCAACAATGTCATTATCTTTAAGCCGGGAACATCCGGCTATGAGACTTCCGCCCCTGTCATGCTGCAGGGACATATTGACATGGTTGCTGTGAAAGAAAAGGACTGCCCGATCAATATGGATACCGACGGTCTGAAACTCAAGTTGGAAAACGGTATTATCAGCGCAGAAGGCACGACCCTTGGCGGTGATGATGGAATCGCTGTCGCATTTGCACTTGCAATACTCGACTCTCACGATATCCCACATCCACCACTGGAAGCAGTCTTCACGGTTGATGAGGAGATCGGCATGCTCGGTGCGGCGGCTCTTGACTGCACACCACTTTCATCCCGTATCATGTTAAATCTTGATTCCGAAGACGAAGGCTATCTGCTTGTCAGTTGTGCAGGCGGCGCAACCGCAGATGTTCAGATCCCTGTTAAATGGGAAAATACGAATGAAAAGGCATCTGCCTATAAGCTCTCTGTCTCACATGCCTGTGGCGGTCATTCCGGTGTCGAGATCAATAAGCAGAGTGCAAATGCCAGCAAGGTATTAGGGCGTGTTCTGAACTCACTTGCAGATGATTTTGATATGAAATTATCCACGCTCTCCGGCGGCTTAAAGGATAACGCCATTCCGACCGATGCAGAAGCTGTCGTTATCTTTTCTGATACCGATACGTCCGGTATAAACATGCCAGGCCATGCAGATATTTCATCAAATTCTGTGTACTCAAGCCTTCAGGATCTAATCTCCAAATGGAATCAGATCATCCGTCATGAATACACCCATACAGACCCGGATATCTGTATCACCTTAGAGCCTGTTGATCTTCCGGCAGCCACAATGACGGATACATCTACCCATACCGTGATCGATGTCTTAATGACTTATCCAAATGGTGTCCGGAAAATGAGCAAAGATATCGCAGGACTGGTTCAGACTTCCCTGAACCTCGGTATCCTGTCAACGATCAAACCAGACGGTCAATCAACAAATGGCATAGTATCTTTTAAAAGCTCCGTCCGAAGCAGCATCGGAAGTGAAAAAGATGCCCTGCTTAACAGCCTGAAATCTCTCGCCACTCTTGCAGGCGGAACACTGACAGTAACCGGAGATTATCCTGCATGGGAATACCGGGAAGATTCTCCGCTGCGCGATCTGATGGTAAAAATATTCAAACAGCAGTATGGAAAAGAACCTGTAATACAGGCACTCCATGCCGGTGTAGAATGTGGAATCTTTGCTTCCAAACTGCCGGGACTTGACTGTGTATCCTTCGGACCGGATATGGACGATATCCACACAACCAATGAATCCATGAACGTGGAAAGTGTCCGCCGAACATGGGAATATACACTTGAAATATTAAAAGAATTAAAATAATACATCTTACAAAAAGGAGCTGACACCTAACAATTCTATTGTTATCGTGTCAGCTCTTATCATAATTATCCTCCCTTATTCCTCTCTCAGATCCTTTAAGATTCTTTGTCTTTTTAATTGAATAACATCCATAAAAATTGCCACTATCTGAATAAACAGAACAAATGCAAGCACCAGTGCTATGCTTTTCCAGCCATCAACCAACACAATATTTTTTGTTATTTCTGGCAAATATAAGCGGCACAAAAGTGTCACTATAAAGGCAGCTACAATAGATACAACAATTCCCTGACCAATCTTGGTCAGAAGCATCGGCAAAATAATACTGCTGTCTGTGCGGCCAATTGCCTTCAGGATGGCAAAGTTATGTCTGCGTCGAACGAATGTCAGTGCATGGATATATAAAACTGCCAGGAAATTAATTACCATAATGATTACAAAAATTCCATAAGTACCACCCTGAATCGTTTTCTTATTATCCTGATCCCGGATGTAATCTGTCAAAGTATCAAAGAAAGAATATTCATATACAGGTGCATGTGTATTCAGAAACTCTGCTGCCTTTAACTCATAACCCGACTTTACATTTATATTAATAAGTACATTTGTATAATCGAATTGTTTTTTAAACAGCTCTTCAGGAAGAATGATAGCGATTCCATTCTGATCCTTCCAGTTTAAGAATCTGCTCCTTCCGAAAACCGGGACTTCTCCCTCTGAAAATACCGGTCCTTCTTCCTCCTGACGACCCGCATACCTTAGTGTATCCGGGATATCATTTAAAATACAATCTTCTGTATTCTTATAATTATCAATTATGATCACTCCCCCAGATTGGACAAACTTATTATAGCTGACCTCCTGTGACATCTCTATTTTTCGGTTATATTGTTTTTCACTGACACCAACGATCTCACACCACACACCCTTTTCATCATCTGAAAATATCAAATCATCTGCATAGTCCATATTGATAAGAGAAGGATCAATGAAAAACTCACCCATAGTATCATAAACCTCATCATAGTAGGAAACGCCCGGTATGAGATTTTCAAAATCATCCATATGGCTGACATCATCGGATATTAGTGAAAACTGTACATCCTGACTTTCCTCAGACAATAACTGATATGATACATAACGATTTACCATAAGAACCAGCATCGTTACCATTCCGATCAGGACAAGAGACAGGAATGAAAATACCTTTTCATAATCTCCGGTATCCCGAACGGAATACCGCATCATGATATTTCCCTTTTCAGATCCGCGTTTATTCTTGACCTTATAATTATTCCTACCACCCTTCATAACATCGATCAACTTCATTCTGGAACGATATATCAATACAGGACAGATTCCAACTACAAAATCCAATACACAGATTCCCAAAATGACCACATATGAAATTGGCTGGAATTGTGGAGCAAAATGCTCCAGTGGGATGGTTCGTAATGACTGTATAAGCTTAAAGATCAAAATGGTTATATATCTTCCAAGTATAAGTCCAAGCACACATCCAATGATTATCAGAATGAAACCCTCCAAGAAATATGCCGAAAAAATATAGCTGTTTGAAAATCCAAGACTCATAAGGATTCCCTGCTGATTATTTCTTTCACTCATATATGACAGGAAAATATGAATACCAAGGATGAGTGAAGTGAGTATGATCAGTATGATAAAACCCATGAGGAGTTGTCCAATATTGGTATCCTCCAGTCCGCCTGATCTGTCAATCTCTATCGCGTTCAGATCTCCATTTGTAATCATATGGTATCCTTCCATAAATCCATGGGCGGTATCACCATTAAAGATCTGCTTGGTACTCAGATCCAAATATTTTTTTATTGCTTTATATCCCGGCTGATAGTCCCGTCGATCATTAAAATGAATATAGATGTTGTATAAATTTCCCCGTGTACTTCCATTTACGATCGCGACCTTATAGACATCCTGTGTACTATAATCATAATCATTTAAAATTCCACTGATCGTATAGGTCTGATCCTTGAAGGTGACTGTGTCTCCCAGATCAAATTGTTTTGCAATATATACATTTTTGTATTTGGCTGTTGCCGATATAGCAATCTCATTTTCTGTTTTCGGAAAACTACCCTTTTCTAATTGGTAATGATTCATAGTGATCGAAGCTGCATCACTATCCACGATACATAATTCATTATTTACATTTGCAACTATTTTTTCTACACCAAGTGTTGCCTGATCCTTATACTGCTCCAATATCCAGTCACGAACCTTATATGTTACATTATGTAAAGTAATATTGTATTCTCCATTTGTCTGATACGCATTTTGCAGCCGCATATCCTGAAATGATATATATGCATTGATCGAGGAAAAGATAAGCATAACAGAAAAACAAATACTTATAATTGCCCGAACCGCTTTTTTCCTGTTGTGCAGGATATTGTGAAATATCAATCGGCACTTCATATTGTTTCTCCTCCTTAATTCTGCTGGATTCTTCCGTCAACAAGATGAATACAGTGATTTGCCTGCTTTGCAATATCAGCATCATGCGTCACCATGAGCAAAGTCATGCCATATTCATTTGTTGTCTGTTTCAACAGATCAATGACACGTCTGCTGTTCTCCGAATCCAGATTACCGGTTGGTTCGTCTGCCAGTATGATCCTAGGCTGATTGATCAACGCCCTCGCGATCGCAATCCGTTGTTGCTGTCCACCTGATAACTGATCCGGATATTTATTTAAAAGATCTTTTATATCTAATTGTTCTGTCAATGTATCAAAATAATCCTTCTTACATTTCTTTACACATTCATTTGCGATCATAATATTATCCCGACATGTAAGAACCGGTATTAACTGAAAAAACTGGAATACCATTCCAATCATTTCCCGACGATATCGTAGACAGTCTTTTTTACCATAGGCCAATATATTCCTGTCTTCAACCAATATACTTCCGGAATCCGGCTTATCAATCAATCCGATCATATTTAATAATGTTGTTTTTCCACTTCCACTTTTGCCTGTAATAACTGTAAATGTATTTTCCTGAATATCTGCACTAACGTCATTAAGCGCCAGACAACAGGAATCTCCTTCTCCATACTTTTTTGTCAAATGTTCTATTTTTATCATGATATCCACCTCTCTGCGCTCAATATTTTTATTTAACAAAAGCACGTCATATTTTCCATTTACAGTCGATTTTTCTTATTATAAATAACATGGAAAATATAACGTGCTTCATTATTTGAAGAATCGCTTTCTGCTTTTATCCCCTCAATTTAGATCTCTGACTATCTGCAAATGCATCTAATCCTTCTGGTTCTTCTGCCTGATAATACTTATTCTTACATACATCAGATACCAGTGGTGCAATGACCATAGCCACAGCACAAAGCTGTGTTCCAAACTTACAGATCAGTCTGGCTATTGCCTTCTTCATAAGCATCTCCCCCTTTCTTATTATTTAGCCTTTGTTTATCACGGCTAAAACCCAAACCGTAGTTATATTCTAGCATATTATTTACAAATTGTGTCGATTTAGGAGTGAGTGGTCGAAATTAAGGAGTGAACGGTAGTAGTTATACCATTTATTCCCTAATTTCGACCGTTCACTCCAAAAAAATGCACTTTTTTTAAAATCATGTTATACTAGCTTTATCTATAAAAAGGGGGACAATACACATGAAACAACTCGGAACATATCTGGCAGATACCTTAACCGAAGATGGACAGATATCAAAAGAACAACAGGCAATCTATGCTTATCTGTTTGATTATCTGATTGAAGCCCTACTATATGATATAGTTGTTCTTATTATCGGTTTACTCGTACACCGCCTCGACCTAACGCTCTGCTATCTTCTGGTCACCATTCCTCTCCGCCACTTCGCAGGTGGATTTCATGCAAATACCAGACTTGGCTGTACCATACTATCCTATGGGATTTATCTTATAACTATTTTTTCTTGTTCGCTTATTCTTAAACATATAAAGCCTGTCTGGATATTTATCCTATATCTGCTCACCTGGTGTATGATACTTCCGGTTGCACCAGTAGATACAAAAAACAAGCGTTTATCTGAACATCAGAAAAAGAAATTATTTCACCGATGCCTGATAACCTGTTTCATTTTAACAATCTTAACAGGTTTTCTATATCTACATCACCAGATCACCTATTGCGGAATTATTATGCTGTGTATGGTCGAGGGTGTAATAAGTGTATATATTGGCATCTGGAAAAACAGGAGGAATTTATGATATTACGAATCGGCATCTGTGATGACACACAAACAGACATTATTCATTTGGAAAAACACATTAAACATTATATGGCATCTTATAATATTGAATTTGAAATCGAATCCTTCCGTTCTGGGGCAGCCCTTCTGCAGGCACAAAAGGAGCAGCCATTTCACATTTTACTGCTTGATATCGAATTGCCTGAAATTAATGGTATGACGGTCGCCCGATATCTACGTGATGAATTATATGATGATGTTTTCATTGTCTTTGTAACATCCTATCCACAATACATGCAGGAAAGTTTTGATGTACAGCCTTTTCAGTTCCTTACAAAACCTGTTAGTTATACAAAAATAGAAAAACTACTTTCCGATATCATCCGTCGATATAAACATTCTCATATAACTAAAATTGTAATTGACTCACATGGAAAAGAACATTTGATACCTGTAAACAATATCTTATATATTCAGGCTGTTAAAGGAGAAAAACGATATCTTAAATACCATTTAATTGATGCCATATTAACAGGAGAAGGAACGATTCAGGATTGGGAAAATCGCTTATCTGATCATGATTTTTGTTCTCCTTACCGTGGATATCTGGTAAATATACGGCATATTCAAACAATTCAACCTTCAAATATTGTAATAGCTAATGGGACTTTGATTCCTATAAGCAGAAGAAAAGTAACAACTTTACAGCAACTTTATGCCAACCGTATTATTCACGTTTTAAAATAGAAAGAAGAGGAAATCAAACATGATAGTTCTAATAAGCGTGCTTAGTTTTATATTTGATAATTCATTATTATATATCTTTTTTCAAACTATGTTTGAAAAGAAAAAAAGAGATTACAATCCATATTATATTTTATTTGCCTTTATAATAGCTGACTCTATCTTCTGGATAATTTCATATTCACTGGTAGGAAATGTTTCATATTGGGCTTCTGCTACAAGGACAATGCTTACAAATATTATGAATTTATGTCTCTCTTTATTTTTTACTTCCGGAATTATTTATAGAATTTCTGTCATTTTAAGTTATTCTATAATAATTTCCATCTGCGAAGAAATGGCATATTATATTATTTCACATTTTACAGATATAACCATACAATTTGACTCCTTACCTGAGATCGTATTCACGTCTATTTCTCTTGTTAGTGATTTATTAATTCTGCTTATCATTATAATTCTTCATGTCATTCGAAAGCAAAAGGCTGGAATCAAATCTAAAAAATATAGCATTTTACTATTGATCATCCCATTACTTTCCTGCACACTTGTATTACTTCCTACCTTTTTCAGTTTGAATAAAACCAACCCAAACACTTACCTGATCCTTGTTATCTTTCTGCTTATTATTAATATCGTAAACTACATTCTTCTTCAGAGCGTCTTAAAAGCTGAATCACTTGCCCAGGAAGCAGGACAGCTTACCGAGCAGGTAAACTATCAGCGACAGAAATACCAGCAGCTTGGAGATGCCTATAAAAACATTCGTGGATTCATGCATGATATCAAGAAGCATTTATTCTATATTGAGACCTGTGTAAATGAAGAACACTATGATCGTATCATTCCATATGCCAGAGAAACCATGTCCGATCTGGAAGCCAGATATTGTACTGTAAATACAGGGAATCTGGTCATCGACGCTTTTATAAGCAATCTTATGCTTCGGACTGCCCGCCACAACATCAAACTCACAACCAAACTAAAAATCGACAATGACCTTGTTCCATGTGACGATTATCATATGACTATTATTCTTGGAAACCTGTTAGATAATGCATTAAATGCCTGTCTGGAAGAACAGAGTGGCGAGATCAATATCAATATTCAGACGATCGAGCATACCTTTACGATCTATATTACAAATACCTACCATTTTCCTATCGGAGAAAAACCACCGGAAGATATAGAAAATCTGGACTTTATTCATGGATATGGTTTGAAGAATGTAAAAAAATCTGCTGAAGCCTGCGGCGGATTTTGCCTGATCAATTACGAAAATGGAATCTATTCTGTAACGGTTATTATTCCTGAAAAAAAGAGAACTACCTGAATCAAAAATATATATTCTTATACCGAAAAAAAGCCCCAACCCAGCAGCTTCAAATATCTGCCAAATTAGGACTTTTGTAGTGGGCCGCCGGGGGCTCGAACCCCGCACACCCTGATTAAGAGTCAGGTGCTCTACCAAATGAGCTAGCGGCCCGAAGTCGTTTTTATTTTGTTATCTCGCCGACAACGAAATTGATTATATAACATAGTTTATCCAAATGCAAGCATTTTTTTCAAAAAATTTTAACTTTTTTTAATATCGGTTATTTGCATAGATTTTATGCAGATTTTTGTACTTTTTTCCTATTGATTTTTACCTTCTTCTATTGTAGCAGCGCGGTTTCTTTTCTCTCTTGCAGCAATCCTGATTCAAAATTTTTTTCACTTCCTCATATCCCCTGTATAAACAAACACACCATTTGTTAAATCCTTTTTTGCAGTAACAGCATGCAGTCACCTTTTTCTGAAATTTATGATCCCCCATTCACAAAAACACCTCCGCTTTTCATCCAACTTCTGACGGACAAAAACCTCATCCCCACCAAAAAAAGCCTCCTATACCATATTATATGAAGAAACCGGAATAAGTTCCCGGTAATTCCTGATATCACCATCAAAACCCACGAAAAAACATAAAAAAAACAGCCCCGCTATTTACTTTAAAAGTATAATGTTGATATAATGGAACAATGAGCAATGCAGAATTACATATATATAGAACGAGCGGAAGCTTGCTTACAGCGAGTTCTATATATATGTAATTCTATAGTGCGAAGCACTACACCGAGCCGTCAGGCGAGGTGGCATTGCGAATTGACCACATGGTGGGCATTGCGAATTAAGATTATTTTGGAGGAACACCCTCGTGAGACTTAGAAATGTAAAAGGCTCCAGAGAGACAATCGCCGACAACAAATACGTCGTACACGACGAAGAAAGCATGAAAGGCAAATGGAGCGAATTTTTTGGAAATACAAATCCCATCCACATCGAGATCGGTATGGGAAAAGGACAATTTATTATGGAGCTTGCCAGACGGAATCCGGATATCAACTATCTCGGTATCGAGAAATATTCCAGCGTTCTAGTGCGCGCCATCGAGAAACGAGAACAGGAAGAAGGCATGACCAATCTTTATTTTATAAGAATGGATGCCGAATATATCGAGAATGTCTTTGCAGAAAATGAAGTAGCAAATATCTACCTGAACTTTTCTGATCCATGGCCAAAAGATCGCCATGCCAAGAGACGTCTGACTTCAACTCACTTTTTCGAACATTACGATCATATCCTTACACCGGACGGACGTGTTATGTTCAAGACAGACAACCGCCCATTATTTGACTTCTCTTTAGAGCAGGTACCGGAAGCAGGATGGACACTTGAAAACTACACATATGATCTGCACCATTCCGAATACAACGAAGGAAATATCATGACCGAATACGAAGCAAAGTTTTCTGCTCTTGGTACTCCGATCAACCGGCTGGTTGCATATCGAACAAAGAAATAGCATTGGAGAATAACCGTTCATGAAGATAAGAAAGAACCCGAAGAAAAACAGGACAAGGCATGCAATTCCTGTCGTTATCCTGTCCACTGTTCTGTTATTTACCATGAGCGTTTTCTATATAGACAGCACATCATCCTCTGCCGCCGGAACAGACCATTTGTTACTTCCGGACAGTACAGTTACGAACACGGCATCTGATAATTCTACAGATGAAGAATCAGATAACAGCACAGATGAGGATGGAACAACTGAATACTTAGTTACAACCGAGTACCCTGACGAACCGGGCAAAGCACCGGAGCTTGCATCCAACTATGCCATCGTACTGGATGCAAATACTGGGAATATTCTATATCAAAAAAACGCTTTTGATAAACAGTACCCGGCAAGTATCACGAAGCTTATGACCTTCTTACTTGCCATTGAAAATACAAAACTGACCGATACTGTAACAATGTCACACGATGCCGTCTTCGGCATTGATCGAGGAAGCAGCCATATCGGTCTGGATGAAGGTGAACAAATCACTATGGAGGATGCCCTCTATGGTATGATGCTGGAATCAGCAAATGAAGTTGCATGGGGCATCGGAGAATTTGTCTCCGGCGGAAGCATCGAAGATTTTGCTAAGATGATGAATGAACGTGCAGTCGAGCTTGGCTGCCTTGGCACTCATTTTGTAAATGCAAACGGCCTGCCGGATGAGAATCACTATACAACCTGTTATGACATGGCGTTAATAACCAAAGCCTGTCTTGGCTACGATGAATTTCGTAAAGTGACCGGTACCAGAAATCACGTCATCGGACCGACAAATATCTGTGAGGAAGAACGTCAGCTCTGGCAGCATTGCAAGATGACAAATCCTGACAGCAAATATTACTATGAATACTGTGAAGGCGGTAAGACCGGCTATACAAACGATGCATTAAATACCCTTGTTACCTGGAGTAAAAAAGGTGATACAGAACTGATCTGTGTTCTGATGAACTGCAACGGTGCGGCAAATACCTACACTGACAGCAAGGCCATCTATGAGTATTGCTTCCGGAATTATAGTCTCCAGACTCCTCTGACCGACTATACCTTTGACAGCACCCAGATATCACAGACGCTTGATTATCTGAACTCCTATTACAAGGCTGATTCCGGTTCTGATATTACATTGCAGGTTGATAAGGACTATAAACTGAATTTCAATAAAAATGATGATATTAAGAAATTAACTTACAGTATCGAATATAACAAAGAACCGGTAAAAGATGGAGATACTTATACCGTGGGACATCTGATCCTCTCCTATGGCGGAAATATGATAGGAACAACAGATCTTACCGTAACCGGCTATAACCCGGATGGTAAACAGCTGTCATCAAAAAACACGGAGAATGCAGCTGATACTACAGTTGCAGCCCCTGTAGCAAAAAAGAAGCTGTCGATCCATCCATTGTGGATCATTCTTGCCGTTCTGCTTCTTCTTGCCGTATTGTTTGTGGTCTATCTGATCCATATACAGAAAGCAAGAAAACGTCAGCGTGCGATTCAGGCAGCAAGAAGAAAACAATATGAAGAACGCCGACGACAGCTGCAGGAAACATTTGATAATGACCTTGACGAATAAGGTACAATAAAAACAACAAAACCTCTTATCGGTTATAGAGGAGAATGGAGAATATCATGGATATTTCAACAACGGAAAACCTGAAAACAGTGCGGGATTCCAATCAGGAAATGCTGGACTACTTCAACGGACTGTATGTAGCGAAGCTGGAACAGATCCAGTCTTTAAAAACAAAGCAGTTTGAATTGAAGATCAAAATTGATGAGCTTATGAAAACACTGGAGGTCTATTCCTTTAAAAACAGTGCCGGACATAATGTTTTTTCTCCATTTTCTACAACGACTACAACACAGGAGGAAAAAGCAGCACAGATTGAGCAGGAATTAAAAGAACTAAATGCTTCTGATGCTGAACTTACAGCAAATATCCATAGCTTACAGGCTGATGCTGACGAGCTGAAAAGCAGGATCACTCTCCTTCATACAGCGACCAGAAAACTGGATACTTTTTTGGACGAACTGGCAGATGAATTCACAAAAGAATCAACTGCACTTGAAGATGATGAATCTACCGAAGAAAATCTTCCGGTTATCAATCATGGATTCAATATCTTGCGTCTGAAGAAATACGATCAGGACAAATTGGTACAGACCCTACATACCGATATTCTGGATCAGCTAGATCGAACCAGACATACTCTGGATTCCCTGTCATGGTTGATCAAATCCGATATCAACCGGGCAACAGTCACCCTTGATGAACTGATTGAAAGGACAATTTCCATGAAAGATTCTCTGAATGCTATCCTTTCAGGACTTACCGGGGGCATCGATACGTCTGTACCGATTGAAACCTTGTTAAGGGATACCATTTTCCGATATAAAGACACTCACCCGGAATGTGTCATTGAATCTGACATTGACTGTCCGGACGCTTCGATCGAGATTCCGGAAATTATCACAATCAGTCTGATCCGTATACTGTGTGAATGTCTGGACAATGTATATAAGCATGCAAATGCAAATCGTATTGATATCAATATTCAGATTCTTAGCGATCAGATATCGGTACATATCAATGACAACGGCATCGGCATTGATAAGAATTACAGTCACACCTCTCCATGGAACAGTGGACTTCACCGCATTCAGGAGCTTATTTATCTGTTAAATGGACAACTTAAGATAGATGGTGATATCATTAGTGGAACAGATATCCGTTTTTCTATCCCAATTGAAATAATGTAGATTATGGGTTCTCCCCCTTAATTATGAAATGAAAGAAAAATAAGGACATTTCCTTAATATATAAGAAAGAATTTGAAAGGACAACCTTAATTATGAAAGAAAAAATCGTAAATCTGATTGCAGATCATGTAGAAGGCATGACTGCTGAAGAAATAGCAACCTTTATTGAGATACCACCAAAGCAGGAGCTTGGTGATTATGCATTTCCTTGCTTCAGACTTGCAAAGACTATGCATAAAGCACCAAATCTGATTGCAGCCGATATCAAAGAAGCTATCGGTGATGTTGATTTTCTCGATAAGATTGATGTTCAGGGTGCATATCTAAACTTCTTCGTAAAGAAAGATATCTTTGTCCAGACTATGATCGAAGCTGCATTAAAGGACAACTTTGGTGGTTCAGACGAAGGTGCAGACAAGGTTATCTGTATCGATTACTCCTCGCCAAACGTAGCAAAGAACTTCCACGTTGGACACCTCAGAACTACTATCATCGGTAATTCCCTCTATAAGATCTATTCCAAACTCGGCTATAAAGTAATCCGTATCAACCACTTGGGTGACTGGGGTACACAGTTTGGTAAGCTGATCGTTGCATATAAGAACTGGGGCACAAAGGAAGCAGTTGAGAAAGATGGCGTTGCTGAGCTTATGCGTCTCTATGTGAAGTTCCATGAAGAAGCAGACCAGAATCCGGAGCTTGTAGATGAAGCAAGAGCATGGTTCAGCAAGATGGAGCATGGGGATGAAGAAGCCCTCTCAATCTGGCAGTGGTTCAAGGACATCAGTCTTGTAGAATACAAACGTACCTATGATCTTCTGGGTATGGATTTTGATTATTATCTCGGTGAAAGCTTCTATCGTGACAAATGCCAGGACGTTGTTGACCAGTTGACAAACGCGAACCTGTTAAAGGAAAGCGAGGGTGCTATGATCGTAGATCTGTCCGACTATGATATGGCTCCATGTATCGTTACAAAGAAAGATGGAAGCTCCATCTATGCAACCCGTGATCTGGCTGCTATCTTCTATCGTAAGAATACCTATCATTTCACAAAATGCTTATATGTAACCGGACAGGAACAGAAGCTGCATTTTGCACAGGTGTTCAAAGTAGTAGAGCTTCTCGGAAATGACTGGGCGAAGGATTCTCTGGTTCACATTCCGTATGGACTGGTAAGCTTAGAGGGTGCAAAGCTTTCAACCAGAAGCGGAAATATCATCTACGCAGAAGACATCCTGCATGATGCAATTAAAAAGAGTTTTGAAATCATCTCAGAAAAGAGTCCAAACCTTCCTGATAAAGAAGAAGTTGCCAAGATCGTCGGTGTTGGCTCTGTTCTGTTCAATGACCTTTATAACCAGCGTATCAAAGATGTATCCTTTAGCTGGGATAAGGTATTAAACTTTGACGGTGAGACCGGTCCTTATGTTCAATACACACATGCAAGATGCTCCAGCGTTGTAAGACTTGCTGAGAATTTTGATCCTGCAAAGCCGGTTGATTACAGCACGATCTCTGAACCGGATGCTATGAATCTCTTAAAAGAGATCAGCCGTTTCCCTAAGGTTGTATCGGATGCAGCAGAGAAATACGAACCATCTGTTGTTGCAAGATTCGCTGTCGATGTTGCTCAGGCATTTAACAAATTCTACAACTCCACACGTATCAACGTACCGGAGGAAAATGTAAAGAATGCCCGTGTCATGCTGACATACCTTACAAAGAAAACTCTTCACGATGCATTAGAGCTTCTCGGAATCAATGCACCGGAAGCTATGTAAATCAGGTGATCTTTCATGTCGAAACGATTAAATAAGACAATTAAATGGGATAAACTCGATAACACTGCCAACCTGTTTCCTGTCATTGTAAGCGAAAATGTAAGCAACGTTTATCGTATTTCCGTTACATTGACAGAAGACATAGATGCAGAGCTCCTGCAAAAGGCACTGGATAAGATTCTTCCATTTTTTGATGTGTTTAATCACAAACTAAAAAATGGGATCTTCTGGTATTACTTTGAAGCAAATGAACGACCTGCTCCAAGGGTAATGCCAGAAGACACATACCCTTGTCTGTATATCAATCCCTATACAAATAATGAATATCTGTTCCGTGTTACCTACTATCAGAAACGGATCAATCTGGAAGTCTTTCATGTCTTAACAGATGGAAATGGTGCTCTTATTTTCCTGAAGGAACTGACTTATCAGTACCTCCGGTACAAATACCCGGAACTTGCTGAAAAAGCAGGTAATACCTTAAATGCAGATTCCTCGTTGGATATCGAGGACAGCTACAAGAAGAACTATATAAGACCTGCCAAACGTTCCTATAAAACGGAAAAAGCAGTTATCTTAAAAGGTGAAAAGCTGCCTTTTAATCATTTTGCTATCCTGCACGGCTATATCCCGGTTTCCGAGATCAAACAGGCGGCAGCAAAATATGGTGTAACCATCAACCAGTATCTGCTTGGAACATTTACATGGGCAATCTACAAAGAATACCTGAAAGGGCAGCCTTCCAAGCGTCCGATCAGTACCGTTGTTCCTGTAAATCTTCGCCCATATTTTAATTCCAATACAACGAAGAACTTCTTTGCCGTTGTCTCTGCTTACTTCAAGCCGGAGAAGGATACTTATACATTTGAAGATGTTCTGCACATCATCGCAGATAGTCTGAAGGAACAGATCAATAAAGAAAATCTGGAGAAGCTGTTATCCTATAACGTTTCCAATGAAGTGAATTTTATCATACGTGCTGTTCCGCGTGTCTTTAAGAGCATCGCCATGCGCCGTATCTATAAAGCTTCGTTAAAAGCAAATACATCAACGATCACCAACCTTGGAGTTGTATCCGTTGATGATATGTATAAGGAATATATTGACCGCTTCCATGTTGTTCTGTCGATGTCCAAAGGACAGTTCATCAAAGGAAGTGTCATCAGTTATAAAGATACATTGGTCTTCACCTTCAGTTCTGCCATTCGTGAAACATTTATACAGAAAGAATTCTTCCGCCAGATGGTTCGGGATGGAATTCATGTATCGATAGAAAGTAACGGGGTGTATTATGAGTAAATGTAGACGTTGTAACATAGATGTTCTGGACCACTCCCTTTCATGCCCTTTATGTAACGGAGTTCTGGAATATGATCCGGTGAAAGATCCGGAAAGCGAAAAAGACTTTCTTGACCATAGTCAAGAAACTGGTGAAAAGTCAAAATCTGTTATGTATCCGGACATCACGCCTGCAATGCGTCGTATGCGATTTGTTATCAAACTGACAATTTTTTGCAGTATTGTTGTAGAAGGAATTCTGATCCTGATCAACTACCTGACATATTCAAAGGTCAAATGGTCAGCTCTTTGTGGAATCGGACTTGCGTATGCCTGTTTCTCACTGATCTATTCATTCAGGCACAATAAGAGTCATCGAAAGAAAATGCTGGTACAGGCAATTTTTATCATGCCGGTTCTTATATTGATTGATTATATCCTTGGATATACCGGATGGTCAATCGACTTTGCAATACCTTGTGTTATTGCAATGCTCGACATTGCAATTCTTGTATTGATGATTATTAATACATCAAACTGGCAATCCTATATTTTATTACAGATATATATCATTATAATCTGTGTGATCCTGACAATACTTATGCTTACCGGAAAGTTCTTTAAACATGATTTCTTTATGATCATTGCAGATATTATGAGTGCTCTGTTGCTCGGTGGTACACTGGTGTTCGGAGATCGACCTGCAACAACAGAACTAAAACGCAGATTTCATGTATAGAATTAAGAATTATATTTCAGGCATGATATTATTTTATAAATGACATCACAGATAATACTACAAATATAATTTTTTAATTACAAATTATCTTATAGTAAAAAGCAGTGCCAGCAATTATTTTTCGTTGTGCACTGCTTACTATTAACTAAATTTAGAAAGAGAGATTTTATTAAATGGCACTTTTAGATAAATTAACCTCTGGTTCTTCTACCCCTCCTGATACTTCAGGAATGAGCAAACAGGCAAAGCTTGTATGTGAACTGGTCGCTGATTTTAACAGCAATAATCTTCTTACGCAGATCAGAAATAACAATCGTTCCAAAAGCGACATTGATAAAACATACAAATATCCCGATCACTTCACCAGTGAATTGATTGAAACCAAAAATTTCAAAATGGAACTGTTAAAGTGGAAAAATTCTCATAATCCATATGTTGTCCTGCAATTTCATGGTGGTGGTTATGTTGGAGCTTTTAAAACACAGTATCGTATGTTTGCCGGATTATATTCGGAACTTGGAAAAGGTGCATCCGTCTTATCCATTGACTATCGGGTTGCTCCTGAAAATCCATATCCTGCAGCATTAAATGATGCTTTATATGCATATGATTGGCTGCTAAATCATGGATACTCGGAAAACCATATTATTCTGGGTGGTGATTCTGCAGGTGGCGGACTGGCTATGGCTCTCTGCCATTATCTTACAGATCGTGACCGTATTCTTCCTGCCGGAATCGTAGCTATGTCACCATGGACAGATCTGACTGCAAGCGGATCATCCTATACAGAAAACTTTGAGATTGATCCACTCTTTGGCAATACAAATGAAAGTCTGATTTATAACAGTGTATATCCCGGAAATCACGATTTGACAGATCCATATATTTCACCATTGTTTGGAGATTTCACTGGTTTTCCTCCAATGCTGATTCAGGTTGGATCAAATGAAATGCTTTTATCCGATTCTGTTCTGGTTGCTGAAAAAGCCAAGTCACAAGGTGTAAAAGTACGCTTATCCATCTACGAGAACATGTTTCATGTATTTCAAATGGGTATGACTCTTATGCCCGAGTCCAAAAAGGCATGGGTGGAAGTTTCCAAGTTTTTAGAGCAGCTGATGGTGTTATAGAATGTTTCACGTGAAACACTCTATATAAATTTTTTCAACATTTTACAAAATAATAGTAGATATTTCTACACAATGGTGTTATAATAAGAACATCGAAGACGCAGTCTACGTTTCGATAAGATTGATGTGACTACACATGATATAGCAAAATTTAATCCCCCCCTTTTTTTAAATTGCTCTTTCCGGAGCCGCTATATTATGTTAAGTCACATCTTTCCTTTTTTATTAGACTATTACAAAACTCCCGTTCTACTGATTATTCAATAATTAGTGTAACGGGATTTGTAATATATAGAGATATTTTCATTTCATTAATCCTATTATAGTGATATAATGGAACACGGAATCAATAAACAAACATTTAATCTGTTGGCATAATACAATAAAATTACATATTATGAAAATCATATATATTATTATATGAATAAAAGAATATAGGAAACAGCTACATATCTTCTTTAGCTAATAATCACTTTATTTTATTATTATATATATATGTTCACATATGTAGAGAAAACAATTATTGGAAATATAGAATGTTTCACGTGAAACACAAAAAGGAGAATATCAAGTGGGAAGAATTATCGCAATAGCCAACCAGAAGGGTGGCGTAGGAAAAACTACAACTGCAATCAATCTTGCGGCATGTCTTGCAAAAAAAGGAAAGAAAGTCTTAGCAATTGACATGGATCCACAGGGAAATATGACCAGTGGACTTGGAGTTGATAAGAATTCCCTTGAGTACAGTGTTTATGATATGTTAAACGGTGACTGCAATTTAGGCGAATGTATGCTTATCGACGTTTACCCTGATATCAAAGGACTGAATCTTCTCCCAGCCAGCAGAGAGCTTGCAGGTGCAGAAGTAGAATTTGTTACAATAGAAGATCCACAGTATATTCTTAAAAACCATATCAAGAATGTAAGACGTAAATTTGATTATATTATCATCGACTGCCCTCCTGCTCTTGGAATGTTAACAGTAAATGCCTTAACAGCAGCCAATACTGTATTAGTTCCAATTCAATGTGAGTTCTTTGCATTAGATGGATTATCCCAGTTAATTTATACCGTTAATCTGATACGGAAACAATTAAACAGACTACTTACGATTGAAGGAATTGTATTTACCATGTACGATTCCCGTACCAATCTGTCAATGCAGGTTGTAGATAATGTAAAACAAAATCTGAATCAGCATATTTACAACACTATTATTCCAAGAAATGTTCGTCTGGCTGAATCCCCAAGCTATGGAATGCCAATCATTGCATATGATCCACGATCTGCCGGAGCTGAACATTATATGATGCTGGCTGATGAAGTCATAGCAAATGATTATTACAAATAGAAAGAAATCAAATGACTCACAGGAGGAAATAAAATGCCTGTAAAAAAAGGCTTAGGCAGAGGTCTGGATCAGTTAATTCCTACAAATGATCCACCAAAGAGTAAATCAAAATCTGCTTCCAGTGGGACAACAAAAACTGTCACAAAAGAAGTTGTGAAGGAAGTTGTAAAAGAAGTAGAACAGAAAATTAAAATAACACAGATTGAACCAAACCAATCACAGCCAAGAAAGCAATTTGATGAAGATGCTTTACAGGAACTGGCTGATTCTATCAAACAATACGGAGTGTTAGAACCTCTTATTGTAACAAAAAAAGGAAAATTCTATGAGATTATTGCCGGTGAAAGAAGATGGCGTGCTGCCAGGATAGCCGGAATAAAGGAAATACCTGTTGTAATCCGAGAATACACAGACCGTGAAATTATGGAGATCTCTCTCATAGAAAATATTCAGCGTGAGGACCTGAATCCGATTGAAGAAGCAATGGCATATGAAAGTCTTATCAACGAATATAGTCTTACACAGGAAGAAGTAGCTGAAAAGGTTTCAAAGAATCGTTCAACGATTGCAAACTCTCTTCGACTTCTGAAATTATGTGATGAAGTTCGTCAAATGATCATTGAAGACAAGCTGACAACCGGACACGCCAGAGCGTTAATTCCGATTGAGGATGCTGCTCTACAGACAGAAGCTGCAAACTTTATATTTGATAATAAATTAAGTGTTCGTGATACAGAAATCTATGTCAAGAAACTACTTAGTGCACCAAAAGAACCAAAACAGAATAATGTAGACACAAAAGATCTTTCTATCTTCTACAATGATATTGAAAGCCGTCTGAAAAATATTTTGGGTGCAAAGATTGAAATCAAATCAAAAAACAATGATAAAGGAAAAATTGAAATAAATTATTATTCTCAGGAAGAATTGGAAAGAATAACAGAGATGTTATATTCTATTCACAGAGAATAATTGGAAAGGAAATATCAGAATGAACAGTTCTTTACTAGATAAGATTGGTATTGACCCTGCCATTATTTTAATCATACTTCTTGTACTCGTCATCGTTTTATTTGGACTTGTATTCTATCTTATGGCGAATATAAAGAAAAGAAATAAAGATATCAAACGCCTTTTAAGTGGTAAAACGGCAGGTGATATGGAAGAAATTATATTGGATCGATTTGCTGAAATGGATGCTGTGAAGAACAATTCCAAGCGGCTTACAAAAGAACACAAAGAGATCCAGGAAACACTTGCAGCATGTATCAGCAAAATCGGACTGGTCAAATATGATGCATTTGAGGGAATGGGCGGAAGTCTAAGCTTCGCAGTTGCATTTCTAGACAGTCGTAACAATGGTGTAGTTTTAAATTGTATGCATTCCAGAGAAGGATGCTTCGCTTATGCAAAAGAATTGATCAAAGGTGAATCCTATGTAGCTCTTTCTGATGAAGAAAAAGAAGCCATTGAACGTGCAAAAACGCTTGATGAAGAGATTGCTGATATTATGGAAGAAGAATAATAAATCATAATAAAAAACAATTAAATATAATTAAAAATAATTATAATTGACTATAGTCAAAAAAATATAAAAGCATGTGAGAATAAGTATAAACAACCTTATTCCATATGAACCAGGAGGAATATCAAAAAATGATAGACATTAAATTTTTAAGAGAGAATCCAGATGTAGTAAAACAGAACATTAAGAACAAATTTCAGGACAGCAAACTTCCACTTGTTGATGAAGTAATTGAACTTGATACCCAGGCAAGAACAACTCAGCAGGAGGCTGACGATCTGAGAGCGAATCGTAATAAGCTCTCCAAACAAATCGGTGCATTAATGGCACAGGGCAAAAAAGAAGAAGCTGAAGAAGTAAAAAAACAGGTAACAGAACAGGCAGAACGCTTATCTGAATTACAGGAAAAAGAAACTGAACTTCAGGCAAAAGTAAAAGAGATCATGATGGTAATTCCAAATATCATTGATCCATCTGTTCCTATTGGTAAAGATGATTCCGAAAACGTAGAAATTGAACGTTTTGGTGAGCCGGTTGTTCCTGATTTTGAGATTCCATATCACTCAGAGATCATGGAACATCTTCATGGACTGGATCTTGATTCAGCAAGACGTGTAGCAGGAAATGGTTTCTACTATCTGATGGGTGATATCGCAAGACTTCATTCTGCTGTTATCTCTTACGCAAGAGATTTCATGATTGACAGAGGATTTACCTATTGTGTTCCTCCTTTCATGATCCGAAGTAACGTTGTTACTGGTGTTATGAGCTTTGCAGAAATGGATGCCATGATGTATAAGATTGAAGGCGAAGACCTTTATCTGATCGGTACATCTGAACATTCCATGATCGGTAAATTCATCGATCAGATCATTCCGGAAGAAGAACTTCCAAAGACACTTACAAGCTATTCGCCTTGTTTCAGAAAAGAAAAAGGTGCTCATGGTATTGAGGAACGTGGTGTATACCGTATTCATCAGTTTGAGAAACAGGAAATGATCGTTGTCTGCAAACCGGAAGAAAGCAAAATGTGGTTTGATAAATTATGGCAGAACACCGTTGATCTCTTCCGTTCACTTGATATTCCTGTACGTACACTGGAATGCTGCTCCGGTGATCTCGCAGATCTGAAGGTTAAATCACTGGATGTAGAAGCATGGTCTCCACGTCAGAAGAAATACTTTGAAGTAGGAAGCTGCTCAAATCTGGGTGATGCTCAGGCAAGAAGACTTCAGATCCGTGTAAAGGGTGAAGACGGTAAGAAGTATCTTGCACATACCTTAAACAACACAGTTGTTGCTCCACCTAGAATGTTGATTGCTTTCCTTGAGAATAATCTTCAGGCAGACGGCTCTGTAAGAATTCCGGAAGCACTCCGTCCATACATGGGTGGAAAAGATAAGATTGAAGCTTAATTCCATATTTATTAATTAAATATGCTTTTTTGACCATAGTAAAATAAGTTAAGAATCAGAAAGGAGGTGTCTGTGTGCACAGTTATTTACGTTCCATTGGATTTTCCGACATTAAAAACAGACGGCAGTTAACTCCGATCACAAAGGAGATCATTGCCAACCCAACAACAAAAAACATTGTAACTGTTGATGCAGACACCCGTCTGGTTCAATTAAATAAGGACTTTGGAAAACACTTCGGTATCTCTCTTGTCGGAGAAATGGACATCGATAATACCATTTCATTTGAATACTATTTTCCCTATGTCCGCAGTTCTTTCATTATGAATCAGGAACGGATCTATATAGAAAAACATGGTGATAAAGAATCCTATGCCGGTGTCTGTGAAGACTATAATCTGGGCATGACACTCATCTTCTTTCTGACAAATATTTCTGATTATACAAATACAAAATGGATGAACTATTCCAACCATCTGATCACTAAGGCTTATATGTCCGGACTGTCAACAAGCGGTAAAGTTATTCTTGATATTGAACAGCTTCCACCTGCAAACAGAGAACATAAATGTTCCTCTGTTAATCGAAACAAACTGATCGAAGCTGCCAGACAAGGAGACCGTTCCGCCATGGAAAGCCTTACATTAGATGATATGGATATCTATACACAGGTAAGTCGCCGTGCACATTACGAAGATATCCTTTCTATCGTAGAAACGAATTTCATGCCATATGGCATTGAAACAGAACATTATTCTATCATAGGAAATATTCTGGACTGCAGCCTGTGCGAAAATGATTATACAAAGGAACCTGTATACCTTCTGAATGTGGAAACAAATGAAATGCTGATGGCTATAGCGATCAATGAAAAAGATCTGCTCGGTACACCTGCTCCAGGTCGCCGGTTCAAAGGCGAAATCTGGCTCCAGGGAAATGTTATTTTTTAAGAAATTGACATTTCTTACATTCTTGGGTATCATAGTAATGTTGGGTTTATTATATATTTTCCCCTTCTGCATTTGTAGCTCAGCAGGATAGAGCGTCCGCCTCCTAAGCGGAAGGCCGTGGGTTCGAATCCCGCCAGGTGCATTTTAGTGCATATAAATTAATTTGAAAGTATACGACAGTTATTTTCATATAACAAATCAAAGGATCAATACACATGAACTATATCGTAATGGATCTTGAGTGGAATCAAAGTTATTCCGGTCATATCGGAGAACATCCCCGAATGCCGTTTGAAATAATCGAAATCGGTGCGGTTAAAGTAGATAAGAACTATCGCATCATTGATGAATACTCCAGTTTGATAAAACCCCGGATCTATAAAAAATTACATTCAAAAATCAGAACCATTTTAAATTATGATGAAACGGATCTGGCAAAAGGAAGAGGATTTAAAGAAGTCTGTACGGAATTTCTGGAATGGTGCGGTAAAGATTATATCTTCTGTACCTGGGGTCCCATGGATCTTACCGAATTACAGACAAATATGGCTTTCTACTATATGGACAAGCTTCCTCGTCCTTTGAAATTTTTAAATCTTCAGCAGATATATGCAAACATGGTCGACCCAACCGGTTCTACCGTCAGTAAACTGGAAAAAGCAGTTGCAGATTTTAATATACCGGAAGATGAACCTTTTCATTCTGCTGTAAACGATGCCAGATATACCGCTCTTGTTTTAAAAGAGATGCATCCAAGAAATTTGAAAGATTTATACAGCTTCGATCTGTATATTCATCCTACAAAAAAGGAAGAGGAAATTGTAGCCATACATAATAATCAGTATGAATACATTACAAGAGAATTTTCAAGCAAGCAGGAAGCAATGGACGATGAAGATATTACCTGTATAAGATGCTACAAATGTAACAAGAAGATCAATAAGAGGCTTGAATGGTTTTCAAACAGTCCGTCTTCTTACATCTGTGCAGGGAAATGCTGGCACCATGGTTATTTCAGTGGAAAGATAAAATTTAAACCACTTGATAACGGAAAATACTATGTTGTTAAAACAATTAAACCAATAGATAAAAACGGTGTTGAAGCTATCAAACAAAAACAGACAGAAATTCGAGAGAGACGTAAAGAAAAACGGCACACTCGTGCTGCAAGATAATATTCTAACATTTGATAATAAAACGAACAGATCATTTTTCTGTATATTTTCCTAATAAAAATGGAGCAGGTTTACAAATACCTGCTCCATTTTTATATAATGTCTTTCATTGATATTATATATTTTTCATTTCTACTATACTTTTTTATTTTTCTTTCAATCCAAGAGGCTTCTTTGTCGCTGTTCCTGCTTTTCTTGGATACTCCTCCGGTGTTGCTGCCATCTTCTTTACAAATACAAAGCAACGCTCCATATCCGTATCAGGTATCGTTGTATGAAAGATATTCTCTACCTGTCCTCCAAGGATACGAATCGCCTTTTTTCCTGCATGTATCTCTTCATCCAGTCCGGATGCCTTATATGGAATAAAATATCCACCTGTCTTAACAAATGGCATACAAAACTCTGATAAAGAGGATAAATTTGCAACCGCTCTTGATACCGCAAGATCATACTTCTCACGATACTGTGCATTTCTTCCACCATCCTCAGCTCTGCTGTGAATAGCTTCTATATCGTCCATCTCAAGTGTCCAGATAACCTCATTTAAGAACTTTACACGCTTATTCAGGGAATCCATTAATGTTACCTTTAAACCCGGAAAAGCGATTTTAAGCGGTATTCCGGGAAATCCTGCTCCGGTCCCTACATCTATGACTGATAAAGATTCATCCAGCTTTTTATATTTTGCAAGCAGAAGACTATCTGCAAAATGCTTTATAATGACATCTTCCTTCTCTGTGATGGCTGTCAGATTCATAACCTTATTCCACTCTACCAAAAGCTCATAATATCTCTGAAACTGCTCTAACTGATGATCATTTAATTCAATATCTATCTTCTTTGCTAATTCACTTAGTCGATCCATATTGTGATATCCCTTCTATTATTTAATTTCAGGCTCTCCGCCATGCTGCTTCATCTTCAGATAAACCAGCAGCACAGATATATCTGCCGGTGATACACCGGAGATTCTGGATGCCTGACCGATATTTTCCGGCTTGATATCCTTTAACTTCTGTCTGGCTTCTTTTCGAAGATTCGATACATCATCATAATTCAGATCAGCCGGGATCATCCTCTTTTCCAGCTTTTTAAACTGATGTACCTGTTCTGTCTGTCTCTTGATATATCCTTCATACTTGATCGATATATCAATCTGTTCGATCACATCCGCAGGCAACGGATGTCTGTCCGGATCAATCGGTACAATCTTCTCATAAGAAAGCTCCGGTCTGCGGATCAACTCTGCAAGACTTACTGCTGTCTTTAACTCCGTTGTCTCCATAGAACGTAAGAATTCCTGAATCTTACTGTTTCCGCCAACCATCGTTTCATTTAAACGCTTTGTTTCTTCTTCGATCATTGTACGTTTCTGACAGAATTTCTCATATCTCTCATCATCGATCAGACCGATTTCATGACCGATATCGGTCAGTCGAAGATCCGCATTATCCTGTCTTAACAGCAGACGATATTCTGCTCTGGAAGTCATCATACGGTATGGTTCTTTTGTCTCCTTTGTAACCAGATCATCGATCAATACACCAATATAAGCCTGTGAACGATCCAATACAACAGGCTCCTTTCCAAGTACCTTTCTGGCTGCATTGATACCTGCCATAAGACCCTGCGCTGCTGCTTCCTCATAACCGGAGCTTCCATTTAACTGACCTGCGCCAAATAAACCTTCCACATCCTTAAATTCCAGTGAATGTTTCAAATTGATCGCACTGATACAATCATACTCGATCGCATAAGCATTTCTTACGATCCTGACATTCTCAAGTCCTTTCATGCTCCGTATCATCTTATACTGAACATCCTCCGGAAGAGAACTGGACATTCCGCCCATATACATCTCATTTGTAAATTCACCCTCCGGCTCTATAAAAATCTGATGTCTCGTCTTATCCGGAAACTTCATAACCTTGTCTTCGATCGAAGGACAGTATCTTGGTCCTGTACCCTCAATCACACCGGAAAACAATGGAGAGCGGTTGATATTCTCACGAATTATCTCATGTGTCTCCTCATTTGTATAACAAAGCCAGCAGGATACCTGATCCCGCTTGATATCTTCTTCTGTATTTGTAAAGGAAAATGGAACGATATGCTCATCACCCTTTTGTTCCTCCATCTGAGAGAAATCGATTGTCCTCTTATCCAGTCTTGCAGGTGTACCTGTCTTAAACCGGCGGATACCGATTCCGGCTTCTTTCATGGAATCTGACAAATGATTGGCAGCCATAAGTCCATTTGGTCCTGTGTAATTTACGACATCTCCATAGATACATCTTGCTTTCAGATAAGTACCTGTACAGAGAACAACTGCCTTTGCATAATAGGTTGCACCGGAAAATGTCTTAACACCCTTAACAACGCCATCTGTTACCATCAGCTCTGTTACCTCAGCCTGACGTAATACCAGATGATCGGTATTCTCTAATGTATGTTTCATTGTACGAGAATAATTTGACTTATCTGCCTGCGCACGAAGAGAATGAACAGCAGGTCCTTTTGATGCATTTAACATTTTGGACTGAATATAAGTCTTATCAATATTCTTACCCATCTCTCCACCAAGTGCATCCAGTTCTCTTACCAGGTGTCCTTTTGAGCTTCCACCTACATTTGGATTGCAGGGCATCATGGCAACACTGTCCATACTCACTGTAAACAGAATTGTTTCAAGTCCAAGACGGGCAGAAGCAAGTGCAGCTTCACAGCCTGCATGACCGGCACCCACAACTACCACATCATAATTTTCTTCAACCACTGGCATTTATCCATCCTCCTATTTACCCATGCAGAATTCTTCAAATATCTTATCTGCAAGATCATCTCTGTTCGTTTCTCCTATAATAAGCCCCAGATGTTCATAAGCATCCATCAGGTCGATTGAGAAGAAATCCTCCTCCATACCCATATCAATACTTTCTCTTACCTTTAAAAGGCTTTCTCTGGTCTTCATCAGTTCTTCTTTATGTCTCGCATTTGTAATGTACAACTGGTCATTATACTCCAATTCGCCGGAAAAAAATTTGTCATTTAACAGATCATATAATTTTTCTTTTCCATCTCCTGTAGAAGCAGATAACTCTACAATATCACAACCAAGCTCGCATGTTATCCACATTTTATCCACAACTGTTTGTAAGTCATTTTTATTCATAATGGCAATAACATTTTTGCCCTTAATCTCTGATATTATCTGCTTATCGTTGTCATCTAACGGTACAGATCCATCGATCACATATAAGATCAGATCTGCCTGTGATGCAAATTCCAGTGCCTTATCCACACCCATCTTTTCCACAATATCTTCGGTATCCCGGATACCTGCTGTATCCACAATGTTCAGTATAATACCATTTATGTTGACAACTTCCTCTAAGGTATCTCTTGTCGTTCCTGCAATATCCGTAACGATTGCTCTGTTTTCTCCCAGAAACATGTTGAGAAGTGAGGATTTTCCTGCATTTGGCTTACCTACGATAACCGTCTTGATTCCCTCTTTTAAGATCCTTCCATTATCAAAAGTTTGCAGTAATTTATCCACATTATCACCCAACTTATCCACAATTGTCTGTAGTTTCTGTGGGTAACCATCCAGACTGTAATGTTCCGGATCATCAAGTGCTGATTCTATAAACGCTACATTATATAAAATCTGTTCTCTCATATCTATGATCTGATTCTTCAGATCACCACGAAGCTGCATAAGAGAAGATTTCACCGCAAAATCATTCTTGGCACTGATCAGATCCATGACGGATTCTGCCTGTGACAGATCGATCCTTCCATTTAAGAATGCCCGCTTGGTAAATTCTCCCGGTTCTGCGAGTCTTGCACCATTTTTAATTACTGCAGCAAGTACATTCCTTAATACAACCATTCCGCCATGACATTGTAACTCACATACATCTTCACAAGTATAAGTATGTGGAGCACGCATCAGAAGCAGAATACCCTCGTCCAGCTCTTTATCACCATCATATACCTGTCCAAATGCTGCTGTGTAGCTTTTCATGCTTTCTATTTTTTTCTCTTCATTTACCGGCCTGAACACCTTTGAAGCAACTTCAACTGCATTCTTACCACTGATCCTTATAATACCAACCCCGGCATTTCCCATACCGGTTGCGATCGCTGCGATCGTATCATTTACAAGCATATGATTTCTCCTGTTTCTATCTGATCAATATTCTATATATCATTCACTGACATAACAAATAACATATATTATCATATCACTTTATTTATACTAACATACTTTTAGATAATACACCTATACATACTTTTTTTCTATCCCTAAAAAAAATTTCCGGAAGCCGATTCATCAGAGCCGTTACCCTGATTTTTCATTTTCCGGAAATCATATTTTTCAGAAATTCATATTTACATATGTTTTTCTGTTTTTATACAAGTATCTGTTAGCAAAATACTTTATTATTTGTTATTTCTGTCGTATTTCTTTAAATATACAATAACCTTACGATATGGTTCTTCACCCTCGCTTCTTGTAGATACATACTTATCATTCTGTAAAGTAGCGTGGATAATTCTTCTCTCATAAGGATTCATTGGTTCAAGTGCAAATGAACGCTTTGTTCTCTTTACCTTGAATGCAATGTTCTTGGCAAGATTTTCAAGAGTTTCTTTTCTTCTTGCTCTGTAATTCTCTGTATCAAGCTTTACTCTGATATAAGAGTCGCTCTTTTTGTTTACTGCGAGACTAATAAGATACTGAAGTGCATCTAATGTCTGACCTCTCTTACCGATCAGAATTCCCATCTCCGGTCCTTCTACATCGATATCAAGAAGATTGTCTGTCTCGTTAAACTCGATCTTAATGTCAGCCTGAATATCCATAGCCTTGAATAATGTTTCAAGATATTCTCTTACATCATCCACAAATGTTTTCTTCTTTCTGGCACTGATGACAAATGGCTTTGAACCGATCAGTCCAAGAAAACCTGTGCTTCCCTCACTGACTACATTATATTCCAGGTCTGTACTGGCACATCCAAGCTCAACGCTTGCCTGCATAAGTGCCTCATCTAAAGTTTTACCTTTAAATTCTACAAACTCCATTATTTATTTCCTCCCTTATCATTACTCTTATTCTGATACTGAAGCATGATATTTGCTTTGGAACCAATGCTTCCAGATTTGTAATGAACGTTGTTTTCTGACTGTTTCACTTCATCAACTGTCGGATTCGTATAACTTTTCAGTCTTGAAGATGCCATTCTGTTAATACTTTCAGACTGGGTGCTATCTGAACTTACATTACCATTCTGAGCGTCCATCATTCTTTCATATAATGACTTCTTACCAGGATGCTTTGCTTCTTTCTTTGCCTGCTTCTTAGCTGCTTTTACTCTACATTTCTCAAGAACTGCTTCTTTATCACACTTCTTATAATAATTGTTGATAATAAGCTGTGTAATAATCGTGATAACAGAACCTATGATCCAGTAAAGACCAATAGCGATTGGCAGATTAATACAGATAAATAATGACATAAGCGGCATACCGTAAGTCATCATATTCATCATACTGTTTGCCTGTGCTGCTGTAGGATCATTTGAATTTGTGTTAGAAGCACTCATGCTTATCTTTGAAGATACAAACTGCAATACTGCTGACAGGATTGGAACGATCAGTGCTGCTGAAAGCTTCAGTCCGGGAGCATCTGCAATATTCAGATTAAATAAAAATCTGTTCATATTCTCAAAGTTCTGAATATAATCTGCTTCTTTTCCACTTGTAAATCCAAAAATATCCTGTAACTGTGACCAGTCATGTGTGGATATCTTATCCAGTACATCGATAACTTTATTATCTGTAAGATTACCTTTTGATACTGCATCCATCATCTGATTGGAAGCTGTAACAGCTGTAGATACCCTGCCATCTGAATCACTTGCTACTGCATTGATGATATCATAATAATTTGCACTAGAATCAAGCTTAATTGAACTTAATTTAGAAGCATCAATCTTATCAATAGCCACTTTCTGCATACTTTCTACAATATACTGGTACTTATCCTTCATATCTCCTACATAAGCAGGAATGTTCTGGATAACACGATACAGACCGTAGAATACAGGAAGCTGGATCAGAGTCGGCAGACATCCGGATGTAAGGCTTACACCATACTTCTTCTGGATTTTCTGTGTCTCCTGCTGCTTCTTCATCAGGGATTCCTGATCTGTTTTATTGTTATACTTCTTTGTTGCCTTATTAATCTCCGGCTGGATAAAACTCATAATCTTAGAAGATTTCTGCTGCTTGAAGTTCAATGGAAACAAACAAGCTCTTATAAAAAACGTAAATAAGATAACGCAGATACTAAGATTAACATATCCTATTCCCATGCTGTTACTGATAATCTCGATCAATTTATACATCAGATCGAAAATCTTACCGAATAACCAACATATCGGTCCTAAGATCATACCGTCTTCTACTGTTAGAAACATCTTGTCCTCCTTTATGGAACGGGATCATATCCTCCTTTAGAAAAAGGATTACATCTAAGTATTCTCCATACAGCCAGGAGGCCACCTTTTATCACTCCATACTTTTCCAAAGCTTCGATCGCATATTGTGAACAGGTTGGAAAATACTTGCAGGTAGGATGTCCTTTTAACATGGACAAATACCTCTGATAAAATCTGATTAAACCAATTAACATTCTTTTCATTTTTAATTTTCACCATCTCTGACTATCGTCAGCTTCTTCAGCCTGAACAGATGCATCATAGCACTTTCTATCTCATGATACCCCTTGTCCTTCGCTGTTACTCTGGCAACGAACACAATGTCATAACCACTGCAAATACAGTCTTTGTTTAATCGATAAGCTTCTCTAATCAATCTGGTTACCCTGTGTCTTACCACACTGTTACCAACTTTTTTACTAACAGAGATTCCAAGTCTATTGTATTCCAAGCTGTTGGCTCTCAGATACATAACTAAATATTTATTGGCCACCGAATCCTTTGTGTTATAAACACTGCCAAACTCTCTGCTGTTTTTTAACGTAATAAAATTACTCATAACATAACCACCAAATCATTGATTGAAAATTAGAAAAACTAAAAAAGGCCACAACCTTGTGACCTATGCTGATAATTTCTTTCTACCCTTAGCTCGTCTAGCGGCCAATACCTTTCTGCCATTAGCAGTGCTCATTCTCTTTCTGAAACCATGAACCTTTGATCTCTGTCTCTTTTTAGGCTGGAAAGTCATCTTCATATCTACACACCTCCTTTATTTATTATGACCATGATTTATCCACATCCATTCGTTTTCTCTGTTTATAATAGACTCAAACGAACACATACAGATACCTACAAAGTCCTTGCATATTATAAATAAATAACCCCATACAGTCAAGTTTTTTTTGAATTTTTCCTTTAAAATCAAGGGTTTTCATATCATAAAACACTTAGTTAGAAAAATGTGATTTTATATTTTTCAAAAATTGGTGTCTATATAATTTTCAAATACAAAATCTAGTGGTTTTTCTTTTTCTCCACATTTATCCATTGATATGAACTTTACCATAATCAATTTACATAATGTTATCCACAAATTGTGAATAACTTGTGGATAACATCTTGATTCATTGTTTTCTTTCTTCCATAAATCCATATTTTATCTTATTTTTTGATGTTCACAATTTATAAGGTAACATTTTTTTTACTTAACATAATAATACTTTTTCATAATTATTATGTAACTTATACACCTTCTTTTTCAAAACAGTTTTTTAACATATATCAAAATGAGTTTCTTCCTATTATATAAAAAATTTTTCTCATATGTCTGTCAGAGGGTAATAAAACTTGAAAAAATGGTCATTTTGTTATAAGATATAAATACGTGGTTCTATGCCTATAACTCCATAGACACAACGACTGGACGGAAAGGATTTTCGGAAGAATGGAAGAATTAATTTTATCAAAATGGGACGAGATACTCTCTCTTCTCGAGACAGAACATGGATTATCCCCTATTGTTGTTAAAACATGGATCAAACCTTTGAAGTTATATTCTGTCGAAGGAAAAAAACTGTATTTTGCAGTTGATGATAGTATGGGTTCAAGAGCCATCGATTTTATTAATAAAAAAATGTACGATATGTTCCTGGTTACTTCTATAAAAGAAGTGCTGGATGACGATTCTATCGAGATTGTAATTGACGTAGAAAGTAATCTGAACAAAACCTCCAAAGAAGAGGTTACCAAAGAAGAATACAACGAAGCGATCACCAAGAGCAATCTCTATCCAAAATATACATTTGATACATTCGTTGTAGGTGAGAGCAACAAGCTCGCTCATGCAACATGTCTTGCTGTCGCAGATTCACCGGGACTGGACAAATTCAACCCACTGTTTTTATATGGTGGAGCAGGTCTTGGCAAAACACATCTGATGCAGTCGATCGCACATTATATTTTACAGCATAATAAGAATATGAAGGTTCTCTATGTACCTTCCAATAAATTTACAAATGAAATCGTAGAAGCGATCAAAAAGAATAAAACAGACGAGTTCCGGGAAAAGTACAGAACCGTTGATGTATTACTGATCGATGATATTCAATATCTTATCGGTAAAGAGAGTACCCAGCAGGAGTTCTTTGATACCTTCAATGCACTTCACGATGAAGGAAAGCAGATCATTCTGTCATCGGATAAGCCTCCTAAAGAAATTAAAACTCTGGAAGAGCGTTTCCGTTCCAGATTTGAATGGGGAGTGCCAATCGATATCCATGCTCCTGATTATGAAACCAGAATGGCAATTCTCAAAAATAAAGTTGAGATGAACGGATACAAGAATATCAGTGACAACATTCTGGAATATATTGCAAATAACGTTACCTATAATGTAAGAGAACTGGAAGGAGCATTAAACAAGATCAGTGTATATGCCGAACTTGGAAATGTTACGATCACAGAGGATCTTGCAAAGAACATATTAAAAGATATGATATCCAAGGAAACCAACGTTACAATCACACCTGATCTTATCATTAATACCGTTTCCGAACACTTAAATATCAGTGTTGATGATATCAAATCTTCAAAACGTAGTCAGGATGTAGCCAATGCAAGACAGATATCCATGTATCTATGCCGTAAATTTACAACAAAGGGATTAAAGAGCATCGGAGATGTATTTGGTGGTAAAGACCATTCGACTGTTTTAAGTAATATCAACAAAGTAGATAAGAGGATTGAAAGTGATCCTGAATATGCAGAGACGATTGATGTCATTATCAAGAAGCTCAGTCCTCACAGCTAATGTTATTTATATGTGGATGAATGTCTGTACTATTGTTATGAAATGTTAGTATCTGACAATTCAATCAATTCAGACGATTTTCAAATGTTTATAAGTCCACTTACAATAACATTGAATATCAGGAAAATTAACATAGACACATAATTGATTTCATAAGAATTTATAAGGATATTTTGAAGTTTCAACAAATCCACACCTACTACTACTGTTATTACTACTTTTATTATTAAATATATATCTACAGACAACCGGGAAAGGAGTTTATAAACAAAATGAAGATTTCGTGTATGAAGGGAAAATTGATGCAGGGAATTAGTAATGTATCAAAAGCTGTATCTACAAAAACCACACATCCAATTCTCTCATGTATTTTCATTGAAGCTGAAAATGGAAATATAAAACTCACAGCAAATGATATGGAAATTGGAATAGAATCTTATGTTGAAGGAACTGTTATCGAAGAAGGAAAGGTTGCGATCGAAGCAAAGCTTTTATCGGACATCGTAAGAAAGCTTCCGGATAGTGAGATACATATGGAAACAAATGAAGATTTCAAGACAACTATCAAATGTGAGAAATCATTATTTACCATTGCAGGAAAATCAGGAGAGGATTTTTCCAGTCTTCCGGTTGTTGAAAAATCCAAATATATTACAATTTCACAGTTTACATTAAGAGAGATTATCAACCAGACGATCTTTTCAATTTCAGACAGCGAATACAATAACGTTATGACAGGTGAATTATTTGAGGTTTCTAATAACAGACTTCGTGTTGTAGCTATTGACGGACATCGTATCGCTATCCGTAATGTAGAATTAAAGGATGAGAGTCAGGATGTGAAGGTTATCGTTCCTGGTAAGGCACTCAGTTATATTAGTAAGATTGTAAATGGTGGAGTAGATGATGATGTAAATATCTACTTTGCAGATAATAATATATTATTTGAATTTGACAGAACAAAGGTTGTATCTCGTCTGGTAGAAGGTGAATTCTTTAGAATTGATAATATGTTAAATGTTGATTATCAGATCAAGTTCACTATCAACAAGAGAGAATTTCTTGACTGTCTGGATCGTTCATCTCTTCTAATCAAAGAATCAGATAAGAAACCAATCAAGCTCACGATAGAAGATAACATGTTATATCTGAAGATAGATTCTCTGATCGGTTCAATGAATGAAGAGATAGAGATTCATAAAGAGGGAAGCAATATCATCATTGGATTCAATCCAAAATTCTTAATGGATGCGATCCGTGCAATTGACGATGATGATATTACTATATACATGAATAATACAAAATCACCTTGTGTAATCAAGGATGAAGAAGAGAATTATATTTATCTGATCCTTCCAATGGGTATCGGAAGCAGATAATCCAGGATTGGAGATAAGAAAAAATGGAAATAATCAAGCTGAGAGATGAATTTATAAAACTAGGTCAGGCATTAAAGGCAGCCGGTTTTGTAGAGTCAGGAGTAGAAGCAAAAGAGGTTATATCTCAGGGTCTTGTTATCGTAAATGGTGAGATTGAGACCAGAAGAGGAAAAAAACTGTATGATGGAGATGAAGTAGAATTTGATGGAGATAAGATCAGTATCCAGAAATAATTCTACACATGTGGCTGGTAGATAGTATGTATGTTGAATCACTGAATATTAACAACTATAGAAATTATGATGAGTTATTCATTATGTTTGATAAGAATACCAATATTTTATATGGTGATAATGCACAGGGAAAAACAAATATACTGGAATCTATCTATATGGCAGCTACAACCAAGTCCCACCGTGGAAGTAAGGATCGGGAAATCATAAAAATAGGTGAAGAAGAGTCACATATACGCCTTTGCATCAAAAAAAGTGATATAAGTCATCGAATTGATATGCATTTGCGTAAAAGCAAGAATAAAGGAGTTGCTATAGATGGACTGCCTATCAGACGTACAACTGAACTTTTTGGTTTAGTAAATGTGATATTTTTTTCACCGGAGGATTTATCTATCATAAAAAACGGTCCTTCTGAGAGAAGAAGATTTCTGGATCTGGAGTTGTGTCAGTTAAGCAGATTGTATTATCAGAATCTGTCTTCCTATTCCAAGATATTGAATCAGAGAAATAATCTGTTAAAGCAGATTGCTTATAATAAAAGTCTGATGGATACTTTAGATGTATGGAACATGCAGCTTGTGGATTACGGAAGAAAGGTTATAAAAGAAAGACAGAATTTTATAACGATGTTAAATGATCTGATCGGAGAGATCCATTTGAAGCTGACTTCCGGAAAAGAAAAGCTGGAGATCATCTATGATAAGAATGTTGGTGAAGATGAATTTGAACAGGTGTTGTCAGATAAGGTTCATGTAGATCTGAATTATATGAGCACCCAGACAGGACCTCACAGAGATGACATCATGTTTATGATAAACGGAATCGATGCAAGAAGATTTGGATCACAGGGACAGCAGAGAACAGTCGCTCTTTCTTTGAAAATCGCAGAGATAAAGTTGGTAAAGAATATTATAAATGATAATCCGATACTTCTCCTGGATGATGTTATGTCAGAGCTTGACAGCAGCAGAAGAGAAGCGTTGTTAGAGGAGATCAAAGATATACAAACAATTATAACCTGTACAGGTTATGATGATTTTATAAAAGAACAAGTAGTGATCAATAATGTGTATCATGTTACAAACGGAACCGTTACGAAGATATAAGCTTCGTTTGTTATGGAATATTAAGGAGGAAAAAAATGTCAAATAATTATGATGCTGAACAGATACAGGTTCTGGAAGGACTTGAAGCTGTCAGAAAAAGACCGGGAATGTACATAGGAAGTACGTCTACAAGAGGATTGCATCATCTTGTTTATGAGATTGTTGATAATTCTGTAGATGAAGCTCTGGCTGGTTATTGTAATCACATAGAAGTTTTTATTAACCCTGATAATTCCATAACGGTTGTTGATAATGGACGTGGTATACCTGTAGGTATTCAGGAGAAGACGGGAAAATCAGCACTGGAAGTAGTATTTACCGTTCTTCATGCCGGTGGTAAGTTTGGCGGTGGAGGATATAAGGTATCCGGTGGTCTTCATGGTGTAGGTGCTTCTGTTGTAAATGCTCTTTCCGAATGGTTAGAGGTCGAAGTTATAAGAGATGGTCATATATATAAGCAGACTTATAAGCGTGGTAATGTAGACAGTGCATTGCAGATCATTGCCGATGCACCGGAAGATAAATCAGGAACAAAGGTAACATTTCTTCCGGATAAGACGATATTTGATGACTGGATTTATGATTATGATACATTACGGACAAGACTTCGTGAGACAGCATTCCTTACAAAGGGTCTGAAGATTACATTAACAGATCTTCGTGTAGATCCTCCAAAGGAGAGACATTTCCATTATGAGGGCGGTATCAAAGAGTTTGTTGAATACATGAACAGACACAGAGAAGCACTCTATGACAAGGTAATCTACTGTGAGGGACTCAAGGATGGTGTATATGTAGAAGTTGCTATGCAGCATAATGATTCCTATAACGAAATGATACACAGTTATGTAAATAATATTAATACACCGGAAGGTGGTACACATTTAACAGGTTTTAAGGCAGCCATTACCAAGATTTTCAATGACTACGCAAGAAAGAATAATCTGTTAAAAGAAAAAGAGGATAATCTGTCCGGTGAAGATCTGAGGGAAGGTATGTCTGCAATCGTATCTGTAAAGATCGGTGAACCTCAGTTTGAAGGTCAGACAAAGCAGAAGCTTGGAAATTCAGAAGTAAGACCTGTTGTAGAAAGTATCGTAAGTGAACAGCTTACTTATTTCTTAGAGCAGAATCCGAATATAGCAAAAATAATTATAAATAAATCTGTAATGGCTCAGCGTGCGAGAATTGCAGCAAGAAGAGCCAGAGATGTAGCAAGAAAAGCAAATCTTGCAGATAATATGGCACTTCCCGGAAAGCTTGCAGATTGTTCCGATAAAGATCCGAAGAATTGTGAGATCTACATCGTAGAGGGAGATTCCGCCGGTGGTTCTGCAAAGAAAGCAAGATCCCGTGCAACACAGGCTATCCTTCCACTCCGTGGTAAGATATTAAACGTAGAAAAAGCAAGAATCGACAGAATTCTTGAGAATGCCGAGATCAAAGCAATGATCACAGCATTTGGTACAGGTATTCATGAGAATTTTGATATTGATAAGCTCAGATATAATAAGATCATTATTATGACGGATGCCGATGTAGATGGTGCTCATATCGCAACCCTGCTTCTGACATTCTTCTATCGGTTCATGCCGGATCTGATCCGAAAAGGACATGTATATCTGGCACAGCCACCACTTTATAAGTTGGAGAAGAATAAGAAAATCTGGTATGCCTACAGTGATGATGAACTGAACAGTATCTTGAATGAAGTTGGACGAGATCAGTCAAATAAGATCCAGCGATACAAAGGTCTTGGTGAAATGGATGCAGAACAGTTATGGGAGACAACCATGGATCCGGAAAAGAGAATTTTATTAAAAGTTGCGATTGATGATGATGATGAATCAGAGATTGATATGACCTTCAATGTACTGATGGGAGATAAAGTTGAACCTAGAAGACAGTTCATAGAGACAAATGCCAAGTTCGTTAAGAATCTTGACATTTAAACGAAAGGGAGAAGAACATGGATGACGATAAGATTTTTGACAAAATAAGTGAAGTCGGACTCAAGAAGACCATGGAGCGGTCTTATATAGATTATGCCATGAGTGTTATTGCAGCACGAGCACTTCCTGATGTAAGAGATGGTTTGAAGCCTGTTCAGAGAAGAATCCTTCACTCAATGATAGAACTGAACAACGGTCCGGATAAGCCACATCGTAAATGTGCCCGTATCGTCGGTGATACCATGGGTAAATATCATCCACATGGAGATAGTTCCATCTATGATGCTCTCGTAAAACTGGCTCAGGACTGGAATACAAGATATCCATTGGTAGATGGTCATGGTAACTTCGGTTCAGAAGATGGTGATGGCGCTGCTGCGATGCGATACACAGAGGCAAGGTTATCAAAGATAAGTATGGAAATGTTAGCTGATATCAATAAAGATACAGTAGATTTTGTACCAAACTTTGATGAGACAGAAAAAGAGCCAACGGTACTTCCATCACGTTTTCCTAATCTATTAGTAAATGGTACAACCGGTATTGCGGTTGGTATGGCTACCAATATTCCACCACATAATTTAAAGGAAGTAATCGGTGCAACCGTAAAAATCATTGATAATCGTATAGAAGAAGACAGAGAAACCTCCATTGATGAGATCATGCAGATTATAAAAGGACCTGATTTTCCTATGGGAGCAGAAATCCTTGGACGTCGTGGAATCGAAGAAGCATACAGAACCGGTCGTGGTAAGATCAAGGTTCGTGCCGTTACAGATATTGAAGCAATGCCAAATGGCAAGCATAAGATTGTAGTAACGGAGCTTCCATACATGGTAAATAAAGCTTTACTGATCCAGAAGATCGTAGAGCTGGTAAAGACCAAGCGTGTAGAAGGAATCACGGATGTAAGAGATGAATCCTCCAGAGAAGGTATCCGTGTTGTCATCGAATTAAAGAAAGATACAAATGCAAATGTACTTTTGAATCAGTTATATAAGCATACACAGCTTCAGGATACATTTGGTGTTAATATGCTGGCACTTGTAGATGGTGTTCCAAAGATCTTAAATATTAGCCAGATGCTTGGATATTATCTGAAGCATCAGGAGGATGTAGTAACCAGACGTACAAAGTATGACCTGAATAAGGCAGAGGAACGGGCACATATTTTAAAGGGATTGTTGATCGCACTCGATAATATCGATGAAGTTATCAACATTATCCGTAGTTCTAAGAGTGTACAGGATGCGAAGAATTCATTGATCGAAAGATTCGGACTGACAGAGATTCAGGCACAGGCAATCGTAGATATGAGACTTCGTGCTCTGACAGGTCTGGAACGCGAGAAGTTAGAGGCAGAGTATAAAGAACTGATGGATAAGATCAGTTATTTGAAAGCAATTCTTGCAGATGAGAAAAAATTACTCGGAGTTATCAAAGATGAACTTCTTGTTATTTCTCAGAAATATGGTGATGAGAGAAGAACAGCTCTCGGCAGAGATGTCGATGAAGTAACAGACGAAGAACTGATCGAGAGAGAAAATATCGTTATAGCTATGACAAAGCTCGGTTATATCAAGCGTATGCCGGAAGACCTCTTCAAGGCACAGAATCGTGGTGGTAAGGGTATCCGTGGTATGCAGACGATCGATGAAGATTACATTGAGAATCTGATCGTAACAACGACACATAATTATTTGATGTTCTTTACAAATACCGGTAGAGTATACCGTCTGAAGGGATATGAGATACCGGAAGCAGGAAGAACAGCCAGAGGTGTTGCAATCGTAAACCTTCTTCAGCTTCAGGCAGGTGAGAAGATCACAGCAGTCATTCCGTTAAAGAGCTACGAGGATGGTAAATATCTGTTCATGGCAACCAGAAATGGTATGGTAAAGAAAACAGATATCTTAGAATATCAGAATGTGAGAAAGACAGGACTTACAGCTATTGTTTTGCGTGATAATGATGAATTGATCGAAGTGAAAGCAACAAATGGAGATGATGATATCTTCCTGATTACAAAGAAGGGTATGTCGATTCGTTTTAATGAAAAAGACGTCAGACAGACCGGAAGAACTTCCATGGGTGTAAAGGGTATCCATCTTGGAAAAGATGATATCGTAATTTCCATGCAGATGAGTTCACAGGGAGAAAAGATCCTGCTTGTTACCGAAAATGGTATGGGTAAGGGGACATTAATCTCAGAATTTAACGTACAGAACCGTGGAGGTAAAGGTGTTAAATGTTATAAGATCACTGAAAAAACAGGTGATCTTGTAGGAGCGAAGATCGTTACCGATGAAAATGATGTTATGATCATCACCACAGAAGGAATCATTATTCGTACAAGCTGTGATGGAATATCCACACTTGGACGAGTAACCTCCGGTGTAAAGATTATCAACCTGAACTATGATAATAATGTCAAGGTAGCATCCATGACAGAAGTACAAAAAGAAGAATTTGACGATGAGGATCCGGAAGGAGAAAATCCGGAAGAAACAGAAGATACAGAAGTATTAGAAGAACAGTCATCGGAAGAAGATTCAACAGAAGAATAATATAAAGGATACCGGCTGAATAAGATCAGCCGGTATTCATAAAGAAGGTAAAAAGTTACTAAAAATTGGAGGTGGGATATGCCAGCTAAAATATATTTGGGGTTATATAATGCTATCAACGGCATTGTATTTAAAACAGCAACAACAGAGGCAACAACGGAAGCACAGAATATTATTACCAAAAATGACAGATTAAGTAAATTTTTGGAATCATCCAATAATACGGCAGGTCTTTCCAGTTATATTATGGATATCCTGTATATAATGATCGTACTGGTCATTGCACTGGCATTTTTGACACTGATGGCTCATATATACAGATATATGAAACGAAGAAAAGATCCATATTACAAAAAGAATGATGATGATTTTCTGGATAACTAAAAAAAGAGGATAAGAAAATGCGTACAATTAATACAGATGAGATTATTCAGACTGTAAAAGAAATGTGTATTGAGGCAAATCTGAAGCTGTCAGAGGATATGGAACAGGCAGTCAGAAATGCTGCAGAAGAAGAGGACAGTGTACTTGGAAGACAGATTCTTTCGCAGTTATGTGAAAATTTGGATATAGCAGCAGAGGATCAGATACCGATCTGTCAGGATACAGGAATGGCGGTATTTTTCATTAATGTCGGACAGGATGTTCATGTAGAAGGCATGAATCTGACTGATGCAGTGAACGAAGGAGTCAGACAGGGATATACAGAAGGATATCTTCGTAAATCTGTTGTAAGAGATCCGCTGATCCGTGAAAATACAAAGGACAATACACCGGCAATCATACATTATGATATTGTACCGGGCGAAAATATAGAGATTACGATCGCACCAAAGGGATTCGGAAGCGAGAATATGAGCCGTGTGTTCATGTTAAAGCCTGCTGATGGAGAAGAAGGCGTAAAAGCAGCCGTTCTTCAGGCAGTCAAGGATGCAGGTCCCAATGCATGTCCTCCGATGTTTGTAGGAGTAGGTCTGGGTGGAGATTTTGAAATGGCTGCAAAGCTTGCAAAGAAAGCTCTTACCAGAAAAGCCGAAGAACATTCACCATATGAGCATATTGCAAGAATTGAGAGTGAGATTCTGGATGCCGTTAATCATACAGGAATCGGACCGGGTGGCCTAGGCGGTAAGACAACAGCACTTGCAGTTAATATCGAGACTTATGCAACACATATCGCAGGAATGCCTCTTGCAGTAAATATGTGCTGTCATGTCAACAGACATGTAACAAGGATTCTGTAATGGATCTCAAAGACTGTCATTAAGGTCAATACATGGCAGATATGAATTACAGAATTTATTTTATAGAAGAATAAAAAGAGAGAGATGAGAAAAATGGATAAGCATATTACAGCACCATTTGATAAAAAACAGGTAGAAGAACTTCATGCAGGAGATTATGTATATATATCAGGTGTGATCTACAGTGCCAGAGATGCTGCACATAAGAGAATGTATGATACATTGATCGAGAATGGAAATGATGCATCAAAGCTTCCAATCCAGTTGGATGGAAATGTGATCTATTATCTGGGACCAACACCTGCAAGAGAAGGTCAGGTCATTGGATCAGCAGGACCAACAACCAGCAGTCGTATGGACAAATATACACCACTCATTCTTTCAAAAGGTTTGAATGGAATGATCGGAAAAGGAAAGAGAAGTCAGGCAGTTATCGATGCCATCGTAGAAAATAAGGCAGTATATTTTGCTGCGGTAGGAGGTGCAGGTGCACTCCTTTCCAAATGTATCAAGAAATCAGAGGTCGTTGCATATGATGATCTGGGAACAGAAGCCATCCGTAAGATGACAGTTGAAAATCTGCCTGTTATTGTAGTAATTGACAGCAAAGGAAATAATCTGTACGAAACAGCGGTTGCAGATTATCTGAAACAGCAGGAATAATATAGAATAAAGCTGTTTTCGTTCTATTATATCAAAATTGATATATTAAAGAATTATAATAGGGATATTCACAGCTATACATAATTATGTGCATCAGGTTACAATAGCATTGTGATGTTCAAAGCCATTTAAATAGTAAATGTTTAAGAGAGATGCGCTGGGATGTTCCTGGCGCATTTTTTCCGTAAAAAAGGAGAGTGATGGATATGGGTAAGAACAAAAAGAAAAAAGAAAGTTATTATGATGCAGATCAATCAGGCAGAAAATTTGGTAAATGGAATTTTATCATGCTGGCAGTAATCATCGTAATAGAAGCAGTATTATATTATGTATTAACGCCGACAATCAATCTTCACAGTGTTGAATTCTGGATATGGATGATCGTAACAGTTGTTGCACTTTTTATTTGTACATTGAATATAAAGGCAGAACAGATGGATGATATGCCTGTATCACCAAAACTGACGAAGATATTTGGTATTGTGATCGGAATCATGATTCTGGCAGCACTTGTTGGATGGATCGGATCATCCAAATTATTTGCATCTTCCAAATATGCCGGTCTGATCCAGATTGAAGATGGAAATTTTGAGACAGATATTGTTGAAAGCAAAGAGATCAATGATATAGCACTGATGGATACAGATACCGCAGTTATTATCGGTGAACGTGCGATCGGTTCTTTATCCGATGTAGTCAGTCAGTACGAAGTAAGCAGTGACTACAGTACGATCGATTACAATGGAAGTCCGATGAAGGTAGCAGCTCTGGAATATGCCGGATTCATCAAATATATGAATAATAAAAAGAGCGGTATACCGGGATATGTACTCGTCGATCCGGTAAAGAATGAAGCAAAATATGTAAAGCTTGAAAAACCAATGATCTATTCACCTTCTGCATATTTTAATCAGAATCTGTACCGTCATGTGCAAATGGCATATCCGACGGCTATGTTTGAAGGCTTTTATCTGGAATTGGATGATAACGGAAATCCATATTATATCTGTCCGGTACTGACAGCAAATGCAGGTCTGTTCGGAGCAAAGGATGTAAAGGGCATCGTAATCTGTGATCCATGTACCGGTGATACTGAATATCATGCAGTCGGTGATGTACCAAAATGGGTAGACCGTGTCTATGACGGAGATCTTGCATGCAGAAAATATGACTGGTACGGAAAATTATCCGGTGGCTACTGGAACAGTGTATTTGGAAATAAGGGATGCAAAACGACAACAGATGATTATGGTTATAAGGTCATGAACGGAGATGTGTGGGTATACACCGGCGTAACTTCCGTAAATGGAGATGAATCCAATATCGGTTTTGTTATGATCAATCTTCGTACCGGAGAGAGTAAATATTATTCAATCGCAGGAGCGGAAGAGCATTCTGCCATGGCATCAGCAGAAGGACAGGTACAGCACCTTGGATATAAAGCATCCTTCCCTTCATTAATAAATATTGGTGGTATTCCTACTTATATCATGGTATTAAAGGATAACGGTGGTCTTGTCAAAATGTATGCACTGGTTGATGTCGAGAAATACAACATCGTAGCAACCGGAAATACACAGAAGGAAACACTGATATCTTATAATAAACTGTTGGCACAGAATGGATTAAAGACGGGCAAAGATCTGTCCGACGATCTTCCAAATAAGCAGATCACGGTCAAAGACATTCAGTTCATCCAGTTAGAGGATAGTACCTATGTGTATATTACAGATGAAAAACGAAATGTCTACAAGCAGGATTTTGCTGAAAATGAAAGTCTGATCCTCATTCAGCCAGGAGATTCTATCAAGGTATTCTATCAGGAAGGAGAGGATGCAATCAATCAGTTGATCTCGTACGAAAAATAAATCGTTTAGTAAAAAATACTGTATAAAAAGGAAATGCTTTGAATGCGTACACTTATATAAAGTACATGCAAGGTGTATTTAAAATCTGTGTAAATGTGTACAAACTGCATAAATAAAATTGGCAGTATTCACTAATCACATCAAATTGACACGAGATCAAATATATCGTAAATTATTATTATAGGCTGATTCTTGGGCTGAATCAGCCAGAGCAAAAAGCTTTAAAAAGTAAAGGAGAGTTCTATGGAAAAGAAAAGAGTATTCAGTAAATCATTACTTTTACTGGCAATTACAAGTATTATGCTGTTTGCGATGAGCATTACATCTATGGCCGCAACGGAAACGGATATGAATATCCAGCAGACAGGTTCAAGCAGTAGCAAGGTAGATATTACCTGGAAAACATACCTCGGTCAGAATATTCATTATCATGTGGAAATGAGTTATGATGGTATAAACTGGGCAATGCAGGAGTATACATATAATCCTAATGAAACAATTTATGGATTGACAGAAGGCTCATCTTATTATGTAAGAATATCAGTATATAATAAAGATTTTCATTCAACAGATAGTAGTAAAGATGGCAATCTTGTAGCTGTATCACAGAAGCAGTTAGTCAGTACAAATCCTTCAAAGGTACAGAACCTGAGACAGACAAAAGCAACCAAGAATTCTATTAGTATGACCTGGGATGCTGTTGCAGGTGCATCTAGTTATAAGATTCTTATATTTGAGAACTATGATTATAAAACAGTTGCAACATCAAAAACAAATTCTGTTACGATAAAAGGATTAGATGCATCAAGCAATATTGAATATTATGTAGCTGCTGTTAAAAATGTTAATGGATATGAAGCAGTAGGGGATCGGTCAAAATCTGTTGATATGAAGACAGTTCCGAAGAAAGTAACCAGGGTAGCAATAACAGACTTATACGATAATATTAAGGTATGTTATTATGGTTGGACATCTTGCGAGAATGCAGATGGATATCAGTATGAAATTACCAGCTTAAAAGGAAAGAAAAAATATTATAAAGCTACAACAACCTCTACAAGTGCTCGTTTAACAACATATCCTGTAGGTGCATTTACAAAGGCAAGAGTAAGAGCATATGTTGAAATTAATGGAAAGAAAACATATGGTCCATGGTCAAATTATGATTATAATGCTTGCAGTAAGGATGTTACAGCAAGAAGAAGTAAAAATGGTAAGAAAATTACGTTGAAGTGGAAAAAGGTAAGTGGGGTATCAGAATATCGAATTTACATTTCAACTAAAGAAAAGAAAGGTTACAAAAAGGTTGCAACTGTAAGTTCCAAGAAATCAAGCTATACAATTACAAAGTATAATAAGAAGAACCTGAAGAAGGGTCAGAAGTATTATGTACAGTTAAGATATGTTGGTAAGAATGGAAAGAAGAAGGTTGTAAGTAACATATATAGTTATGTACGTCTTTAATAAACAAAATTGATAAGAAGTCATATAAGGCAGATGCTACATGGTATATGAAAATGTTTATGAGCAAGCATTATTAAAAATATTATTTTAGCAATGAAAAAGTAGTTAGTTGATAAAAACACTGGAGAAATCATAAGTTTTGATGTTTTTTCCAGTGTTTTTTATTATGGGTTGTGACCCTGTTGAAATTATAAAGTGTGTAAAATATAACTAAAACAATTAATATTTAATTCCCTGTGAATCTAATATAGATTTTAAACGTTGAATCTCGGTTGTATTTTGTAAAATGACATTATCTTTTTCGTGAAGTAATGTTTTTTGATTTTCTATTTCCTGCTCCATTTCATCTATCATATATCGAACTGTATTTTCGTCAAGAATTTTTAATGCATCAGAAAACAAATTCAACACCTCCTCAGGTTCATATAGATATTTTAGACATATCTATACAGATTGACTCCATCCATGGATATTTTATTATTATTTGTTCCAGATCATCTATGGTTTCTGCAGTAAGCAAAGATAACCATGCATTTTGTGTATATGTATATTTAGGATACGTGTTTTCTTTGAATACGTCAAGAGATACGATGAAGTGTTCTTGTAACATATTTATGGTAAGTCCTGAATTGAATGTAGTTTTTCCGGCATGTATATAAATATTTGATAATTGTTCAGTTTTAAATATGGAAGGACTTTTTTCAAAAATGACAATAGTATATACTTTTTTCATGCCTTTATATGTAAAATCACGCCCTTTTTCTCTTTTTACCCGGCTGTATTGACGGAGTAAAAGATCAGAAGAATAACAGGACATACGTTCACCGGGAAAGGCGTAAGGAATTTTTTGTATTTCAACATTAGCAATAGATCCATCGTCCATTTTTACTAGAATATCCATGATTAGCATAGAACATGTAGGTAAGAGGTTTTCTTCAGAAGATAGTATACAGCGGACGGTTACTGTTGTTCCAATAATGCTACTGATTAAAGATGAAAGACGATAGGAATAAATATCAGGATTAAACAATTTTTTAAAAAAAGGATCATATGTCAATGGAAGTGTTTTTTTACCAGTCATAAATTTTATAAAGCGGGATTTCCAATTTTCATCTAATTGTTGATATTTATGATATAAATATGGCTGCTTTTTTAGTTCATTTAATCTATCCTCTTTTGAAGAAAGGAGAAAATATTGTTTAATAGAAAGGGATGATTCCGTGAAAGAATGTGAATTTGCACATTTATTTTTTTCATAATGTAGTTCCTCATTTCAAAAGTATTTTCACGGTGCACCTGTTTTGTCATGATAGAGAAAGTGTAACAAAAAAAATGATAAAAAAACGATTGATGTAATAAATAGCATGTCTCAATGTAACTTTTGGTGATATTTATTATAAAAATGGCTTTTTGCAATTTCAATCTTATAATCAGGGACTAGGATTCAAGACCAGAATGATATATAATAAAGACCATAAAAATAGCGGAATTTACAAATATATTGAAGAAAGAGGGAATGAGATATGATGAAGAGAAAAACAATGGGAAACAAAATTGTCAGATATGCATTATTGATCATGGCATTGGTGATTGCCGGATCAACACATCTGGTGAGCCAGGCAGAAACAGAAGATACGAAAGCGGAGACATATGGGGTATGGCAACCAAAGCCGGCATATGTAAATAATATCAGACAGACAAAGGCAACTACGAACTCTTATACGATTGAGTGGGATGCTTCAGAGGGAGCGGAATATTATAAGGTTCTGGATGAAAATGGAAACCTTCTAAAAACAGTAGTTGGAAAAACTTCAGTTACCATAAAAGCAAAAGCCGGAACAAAAAGAACCCTGTTGCTTGTTGCAGGAAGGACGACAGAAGAAGGCGAAGCACTGGAGAGTTGGGCTCGCAGAGTTTATAATATAAAAACAACACCAAAAAAAGTAAAAAATCTGGCATCCTTTAAAAAAGATTATATACAGTGGAGACTGAAAGATGACCGTATAAATATCAAGTGGGACAAAAATCCGAAAGATGAAGTGTATGCAGAGGGTTATAAGATCGTTATTTATTCCGCAGATGGAAAGAAAAAGCTTAAAACCTATGCAAGCACAAATCCATATCTGACTTTTAGTCGGAAAGATGTGAAAAACAAAGGTTTCAAATGTAAGGTTGCCGGATATATTACGATCAATAATAAGAAGTGTTATGGGGAGTGGTCAGACCTTAAAACCATCATACCGGGTGCAAAGATTACCTCGGCTACCATGGCAGGACGATATAATGTACGACTGAAATGGAAGAAGGTTGACAAAGCAGTAAAATATACGATCTATTTATGCGAAAATCCATTTGATCCAATCGAGAACCGGACGTATCGCAAGCTTGGAACCGTTAAGGGAAACAAAAACAGCTTCGTGACAAAACCTCTAACATCAGGAAAGTCATTGGGACTTTATGTTATTCCAACTGTAAAGATAAAAGGAAAACAATATACCGCAGATAAGACCTGGTATACACATGTAAAACTGGTATATTAATAACTGCCGGTAGACATTAAAAAGATGAAAATAAATGTTGACTATGTATCAAAAATTTGATATTTTTGTAATATATTTTTAACAAAAAGGAAATGATTGGCATGAAAAACAGAAACTTATCAATATTAAAGGCATTTATATTTGTTATGATGGCAGTATGTTTTTTTTCAAACGGAACATTGAAGGCATCTGCAGCAAGCGAAGTAAAGGGACTCACACAGACCCGGTCAGAAGAGGATTCGGTTACGGTGAGCTGGAAGAGCCTGAAAAATGCATATGGTTATGATGTTTTTATTTCATCAGGAAATGGAAAATATAAGCGCCTGACAAATAAAACATGTGATGTTGTAGGAAGTAAAAATACAAAGAAAAAAATTAGTAACCTTACGTCAAGCAGAACATATTATGTAGTTGTAAAGGCTGTTTATAAAAAAGAAAATGGAAAATATAAGATCGGACCTGCAGGAAAGAGATTAGAAGTAGTAACTTCGCCATCTAAGACAGCAAAATCTACGATCAAGCAGATCAAGGCGACTCCTCATTATATCAGATTTAAGTGGGATAAGGTGAGAGGTGCAAACCGTTATATTGTATATGTAAATGATAAGAAAAAAGCGGATGTAAAGAAAAATGCGGTATCGATCCGTGTCAGAACCGGATCTGTTAATAATGTCCGTGTTGTACCTGTAAAGCGTTCCAGCTCCGGCTTTATGGCAAAGGGTGGAAATATCGAAGCATATGATTTCTATTCATCACCAAAAAGACCAAAGAGAGTAGCGGCATTCCGGTATAACAATTTATTGTGGCAGCCAACAGAAAGCAATACTGTAACAATTGGATGGACAAAAGCGGCTGGTGATAAGTATGATCCAACCGGATATCAGATGGAAGTATATTCACTGGAAGGAAGAAGATTGAATTTGTATTATTCTACAAAAACAAAGCTCAGTATCAACATTCCTTCCGTTGAAAATAAAGGCTTCAAGGTTCGTGTCAGAGCCTATGTCAAGATCAATGGCAAGAAGTATTTTGGTAAATGGACAGATATGCAGACTGTGATCCCACAGGCAAAGATCAGTATGAAGCGTACCGGAAGAAATTCTGTAGAGATCAACTGGGAAAGTGTAAAGAATGTAACAAAATATCATGTATATGCATGTAATGATATCAAGGCAGAAAAGCCGGAATGGTATGAGGTTGCAACGGTTGGTGCCGGAACAAATTCCTATGAATATAATAATTGTATTGAGGGAAAATATACAGCAATGTATGTTATTCCAGAGGTTCAGGTTGGCAGGAACACATATAAGGCATCCTATACATGGCATTTATATATGAATATTGAGTAAAAAAAACTTGACAAACAATATATCCTTTGTTATCATGTACTAGCGTCAAAATTTAATATCCCTGGTGGGAACATTTCATTTAGGCATTTTGCAGAAGTACTCAAGTGGCTGAAGAGGCGCCCCTGCTAAGGGTGTAGGCCGTTCGCGCGGCGCGAGGGTTCAAATCCCTCCTTCTGCGTATTTTATCTAAATGATAGAATTCGTAGGGAGATGGCATTGCAGGAGCCCTGCTGGATGGATTTTGACGAAGGATATTCCTCGATAGCTCAATGGTAGAGCACTCGGCTGTTAACCGAGGGGTTGTAGGTTCGAGCCCTACTCGGGGAGCTTAAAGCGAAAGCTTTAAAACTTAATAAATGGCGCGATAGCCAAGTGGTAAGGCCCCGGTCTGCAACACCGTCATCGCCGGTTCAAATCCGGCTCGCGCCTCTTGAAAAGAGATTGGAATGTTTCCAGTCTCTTTTTTGTTGTGCATTTACTTTTACAAAGTGGTTTGTTATAATAACTCTGGGAGTTTGTCCCATTTTCTGAAACTATTTTTGAGTAACAGAAAAGGGGCGTTCAGGAGACATATAAATGAAAGATTCCTTTGTGGAGGAGGGCTTTATGACGCAAAAGAGCAGGGAACAGAGAGTTCGTTACAAATTAGATGAATCAATGACACTGAACCAGGAAGAGATAAAGATATATAATGTGCCTTTTGCGGGAAATACAAATACCTGTAAAGAAACATTTGTAAAAGGTGAAAGAATACTGGAATACTGTATTGAAGGTGATCTGACGATGGAACAGTTGATCGGGAAGCCGATATTCCGGGATGAACTGGTAGAGTATTTGTACAGTATCAGCAGACAGATGGTGTCTATGGTACATAACGGTCTGAAATTGGGAAAGATCGTATTTGACCTGAAATATATGTATGTAAGATTGAATGATTTCAGTGTACAGTTGATATTTCTCCCATTTGATAATCCATCAGATATGACAGGTGTAGAAGAGTTTATCAGAAGTTTTCTGTCAGTGCTTGTCTATGCACATACACCGGCGATCGAATGTGCAAATCAGATCATAGAGTATCTGAATGGACACAAGGAATTCAATGCGATCCAGTTCAATTTGTTTATCCGGGAGTTACGGGCGCAGAGCCAGTTGCTGGTAAATACGGAGAAAACATCATCAAAGACCAAAGAGATTGCAGCAAATCATGCGAAGATGGAGATTAATATTCTTCGTGCCGAGGAAGCTGCCAGAAATGCCGAGATCGCAAGGCTCCACGCCGAGAGTGAGGCAAAACGGCTGGCAGAGTATGCAAAACAGCAGGCAAATGTTGCCAGATCTGCAGAGGAGATGCGGATGCTCGCTGAAGCTGCCAGAATACAGGCAGAGATTGACAAACAGGCCGCAGAAAAAGAATATAATAACAAATCACAGACCGCAGTTTTATATGCATGTAAGATGCGGGAAGCGGAGGATGAGAATTCTAAAAAAGAGATAAATACAGCCAGATTACTGGCAGAGGAACAGGCAAGTCAGGCGGAAGAAGAATTCCGGAGAGCTTCGGCAGAAGCAGAAAGACTGGCAGAAGAAGTTCGGTTGGCACGGGAAGAAGAGATGCGCGCAGAGGAAGCCAGAATGCGTGCAGAATATGAAGCCAGAAAGAACAATGAAGAAGCCAGAAAACTGGCGATGGAGGTTCGAAGAAGAAACGAAGAGATTGGCAGACTGTCCGAGGACAGACAAACCAGAAAGCCGGATGACAGCGAGGATGAGACAACAGTATTGTCGAAATCATTAAGTGATGGTCTGAAGCGTCCAATTCTTGTCAGAAAAAGAACCGGAGAGAAGATTTATATTAATAAGCAGGTATTCTGTATGGGTAAGGCAGACCAGGGTGTTGATTTCAAGATTACAGACAATAAATCTGTCAGCAGAAGACATGCTTATATCACAAATATAAATGGTGTTTATTATTTAAGGGATAATAATTCAACCAATCACACATACCTGAATGGGGAGATGCTTTACAGCAATATTGAGGTTGTGATCCCGGATAATAGTACGATACAGCTTTCAAATGAAGAATTTTTCTTCAAGATTAAATAAGGAGGAACTGTCATGTATTGTGATAATTGTGGTTGCGAACTTGGACCGGATATGAAGGTTTGTCCTGTTTGCGGGAAAAAAGTTGAGGATATGGCAGCTGACAACGGTAACAGTGTCGGAATGGAGGATGTAGCTTCCCAGGTAGCAGATGTATCAAAAAATGAGGATATAGGAAAGGAATTGCCGGACATCAGCAAAGAGGCAAATGCTGCTGTTGTTGATACAGATGAAATGGAAGAAGAAGGGACGACTGTATTAAAGGCAGTTGATCTGGATAAGAAGGTTGAAGAAAATGAGGATGAAGAAGGTACAACGGTTCTGTCAGCCGATATGCTGAAGAATCAGGGAATGCCAATGCCGAATCCGAACGGAATGCCGATGCCGGGACCAAACGGCCGCCCAATGCCGGGACCAAATGGCCGTCCGATGCCGGGACCAAATGGCCGTCCGATGCCGGGACCAAATGGGATGGTTCCGCCATTCCAGCCAAGACCAATGCAGGGTCAGCCGGGTGCAGCACCACAGAATGGGATCCCACCATTTCAGCCAAGACCAATCCCTGGCCAGCCAGGTGCTATGGGTGGTATGCCTGTAAATGAAAAGGATGAAAAAAAGAAAGATAAAAAGTCAAAAAAGGAAAAGGCTCCGAAACAGCCGAAAGCTCCAAAGGCTTCAAAAGAACCAAAGGCACCAAAGCAGCCAAAAGAGAAAAAAGGCAAGGGTGGAAAAGTAGCACTGATCATTATTCTGATCGTAGTTGTTCTTGCTCTTGGCGGTGGAGCTGCTTATGTTGTTCCAAAGTATCTGAATTATAACAAGGCAGAAGAGGCTTATAAGGATGGACGGATCGATGATGCAGTTGAACTGTATAAGAAAGCCGGCTGGATGAAGGATGCAGAGACTAAGGTAAATGGCGGCGTATATTATGAGTATGCAGCAAGTCTTGCAGAAGAAGGCAATTATATTGATGCGGCGGCATCTTATGAGAAAGTAATTGCATTGGAAACAGTTGCAGATGAATATAAGGATGCAGCAGATAAGGCAAAAGAGTGTTATTTCAATCAGGCAGAGAAGCTCTACGGTGAGAAGAAATATACAGAAGCTGCTGAGTATTATACAAAGGCAGGAGATTATACCGGAGCGGCAGAAAAAGTAAAAGAGTGTTCTTACATGAATGGTGAGACACTTGCAGAGCAGAAGAAATATGATGAGGCAGTCAAGGCATACGAGACAGCCGGAGATTATAAGGATGCCGCAGATAAGATCAAGGAATGTTACTACAATAATGCATCTGACAAAATGGAAGCTAAAGAGTATGCGGCAGCAAAAGAGCTGTTCCTGAAATCAGAATATTCCGATTATTCCGATAAGGCAAATGAGTGTCTGATCAAGCAGGCAGAGGCATATCTGGCAGATAAGAAGTTTGAGGATGCGATCAAGACTTACGGTGAGGTGGATTCCAAGTATAAAGATTGCACAAAGAAGATTGACAGTGCTTATACAAAATGGGGAAGCTCTCTTTACAAGAGCAAGGATTACAAGGGTGCTGTTGAGAAATACGAGCAGGTTACAAAGAAAGATGTAACGGATAAGATCAACAAGGCAAAAGCAGCTTATGTAAAGGATCATAAGGATCGCAGTGATGAGACAATGATGAGTTATCTCTGTGATCTTCGTTATGCAGATTATGGTTCGGCAGAAGATGATTATACAAAGTTGATCGGATGGACAGTAGAATCATTTGTAAATGATAAACTGGATGATTACAAAAATAAGAAGACATCTGCGGATTCCAGCAAGACGATCTATGTACATACTATGTATCTGAATGAAAATGATGCATCTATGAGTCTGAAAGGGTATGTAATATATTCAGATGGTACAAAGAGCAATGACATTACATTTGGAGAGGTAAAGGATCGTTATACAACATGGATGAGCATTGATCCGTCATCTGCGATCAAGGGAGATGCAACCTTATATGTATATGATGATACCGATAAGCTGGTTGAGAAATTTACATTTACTATTAAATAAAAAATTCGTTAAAGTGAGAAAGGGGTAACCATGGTTTCAAACGGACAGGATATGAGTGTTCGGGGAAAAGTGGAACAGAACGGACAGACAGAGAAAAAAGGATATACCTATACCCCAGGAGTAGAGATCAAGATCGTAGTTGCAGTTGTGTTCCTTATGGCATTTGGACTTATTATGATCTTCAGTGCGTCCAGTTATACATCGTCGATCAGCCGCGTCACGAATTACGATTCGGCATATTACTTTAAAAAGCAGTTGAAGGTAATGGCACTTGGAGTTATTATTGCTGCATTCCTTAACTGGGTTCCGTATAAGCTGATCAAGAAATGTGGAATCCTGGCGTATGTTATATCTCTGGTTTTGATCGTTATGTTAAAGACACCACTTGGTATTAATTCCGGTGGTGCGACCAGATGGCTGAATCTGGGATTTATGCAGCTTCAGGTTGCGGATGCAACAAAGGTCTGTATGATCGTTTTTATGGGCTGGTATGTGAACCGTTTCTGGAAGAAATTTGATAAATTCAGATATACCTTGATCTTATGGCTGTTAGTTGCACTTCAGGCGGGACTGATATTGAAGATATCATCCAATCTGAGCAGTTGCCTGATCCTTATGCTCATGGTATTTATTCTGACATTTATTGTTGGAAAACATCCAAAAATGCATCTGATCATTGCAGCGGTTGGTATTGTAATGATTGTTATCTTTATCATGTGGTTAAAGGCGAATATGCCGCTTGACAGTGAGATGGACAAATACCCATATCAGATTCGGAGATTCTTCGGATGGCTGGATCCGGAACGGTATGCAGGTACGCTTGGCTATCAGCCATTACAGTCTCTGTATGCGATCGGAAGCGGCGGATTGCTTGGCAAGGGACTTGGAAATGGTACACAGAAGCTGAGCAACATTCCGGAAGCACAGAATGATATGATTTTTGCTATCATCTGTGAGGAGCTTGGACTGATCGGTGTTATTATTATGTTTTTGATGTTTGGATATCTTTTGTATCAGATGGTTATTGTTGTGAAAGAGTCCAGAAATATATATGCAAGTGTGGTTGTGATCGGGGTGATCTTACATATCATTTTCCAGATTATAGTCAATGTCTGTGTGGCTGTGAATTTCTTTCCGAATACAGGTGTATCGCTGCCATTTATCAGTGCAGGTGGTTCTGCCATCATATGTACATTAATGGAGATTGGACTTGTGATCGGAATACGGAGACAGCAGGTGAATCGAAAATATTCAAGAATATCTTAGATGAGGAGAGAACAATGAAAAAGATACTTAGAGGTTTACTGGCGGTGATGGCATTTGCCGTATGTATGGCAGGAGCAATATCAATACCATCCAGAGCGGAAGAGGCTTATACATCTGAAAATGAGGCAGAGGCTACGGATGCAGAATTACAGACAACAGCCGGTGCAGAACTGGCAACAGTGAAAAACGGCTGGGTAAATGTAAAAGGCGGACGGAAGTATTACGAGAATGGAAAGGCAGTAAAGGGCTGGAAGGTTCTTTCCGGAAAGACCTATTATTTTAGTAAGAAAAATGGTCAGGCAGTTACCGGTAAAAAGAAGATCGGTGATGCCAGATATTTCTTTGATAAGTATGGCAGAATGCAGAAGAAGGTCTGGAAAGTAGTCAATGGTAAGAAATTCTTCTTTGGCTATAACGGACAGGCAAAAACGGGCTTCTGTACGATTAATGGCAACCGGTATTACTTTAATGATAAGGGTGAGCTGCAGAAGAGCAAATTTTTCAAGGTAAATGGAAAGACTTTTTTTGTTGGATATAAGGGACATACGTTTTCCGGCCTGAAGAAGGTAAAGGGAACTTATTATTACTTCAGCAAAAAGGGCAGAATGGCAGTTAAGACCTGGAAAACGATCAACGGCAAAAAATTCTACTTTGGCTATGATGGAAAGGCAAAGACAGGTTTCTGTACGATTGACGGACATCGTTATTTCTTTAATAAGAATGGCGTACTTCAGAAAAGCAAGTTCTTTACAGTAAATGGAAATATTTATTTTGTTGGATATAAGGGATATACATTCTCCGGTCTGAAAAAGGTAAAGGGAACGTATTATTATTTTACAAAATATGGAAGAATGATCCAGAATGAATGGCGCACGATCAATGGCAAGAAGTTTTATTTTGGCAGTAACGGAAAGGCAACAACCGGACTTGCAACTGTCGATGGACATACCTGTTATTTCAATAAGAATGGTGTGCTCTACAGAAATCAGTTCATAACATATAATGGAAAGCTTTATTATATGGAGGATACCGGATATGCGGCAACCGGACTGAAACAGATCAATGGCAAGTATTATTATTTTGAATCTGATGGTGTGGCTGTGAAGGAAGCATGGAAGACCGTTGACAAGAATAAGTATTATTTTGATAAGAATGGAACTGCATATACAGGTCCACATACGATCAGCGGTAAGATCTATATTTTCCGGACAGATGGAAAACTTGCAAATGCGACAGGGCTTGTCACTATAGATGGAAATACATACTATTGCGATAATAACGGACATCCGCAGACAGGTTATAAGAAGATCAAGGATGCCTATTATTATTTCGGTACGGATGGTGTGATGTACCGCAAGAAATGGGCATATGTGGATGGTTATAAGTTCTATTTCTGCTCAAACGGAAAACGTGCGGTAGAAGTGGATGATGTTATTGGCAAGCAGGATTCTTATGAGATCATTGTAAATAAGTATTCAAATGTTGTTACGGTATATGCGAAGGATGGAGATAAGGGTTATATCATTCCGGTCCGTTCCTTTATTTGTTCTACAGGTCAGAGCACACCGCTTGGAACCTTCCATACACAGAGTCACTACAGATGGCATGAACTGATGGGACCTTGCTGGGGACAGTGGTGTACCGGTATCTATGAAGGATATCTGTTCCATTCCGTATATTATAATGATGTAAATAATAATAACGCACTCAGTGTATATGCATATAACAAGCTGGGGACAACCTGCTCTCACGGATGTGTCCGACTGACCGCCGGAGATGCAAAATGGTTATATGATAATTGTGAGGTTGGAACAAAGGTTACGATCATAAATAAAAAGGGCAGTGATCCATTTCCAAAGCCAACTGCATATAAGTTGCCATCCTGGCACACATGGGATCCAACCGATCCAAATAAGCAGTATAAGTGCAAGCAGAATGGCTGCCATTAGGAGGAAATAACGTGCAGAAGTTCAGAAAATGGATTTATAGTCTGTGCATTTTAACAGGATTACTTGCGGTCTGTACTGCTTGTGGAAAAGCCGACAGTCAGCCAAAAGAAGAGACAACAGAGGTTGTAACAGATGGTCCGGTCAGTGGCCCGGAGGATTTTAAGGGGCTAGGCATGATCATTGATGTTGCTTCTTCAAATATGGTTAAGGATGTTTCATACGAGATCAAAAATAAAGAGATCGCCTGTATAAAATTTGTTTATAACGGAATTGACTGTCAGTTCCTTGCATCTGCGGTATACAGTGATTTTGATCTGGCAGGGGTAACGAATACCGGTACTGGAGATATGCTGGTATCAGGGGTTCAGGGATACAATGCAACGTATTATAAGCTGAATCCGGGCAGGGTTGTTTTCTGGAGTGATACGAATATTCATTATTGTCTGTACATCTATGTAACAGCAGAGGATTCAGTTGTAGACAGTATCCTTCCGTTGCTTTCATTTGAGGATCATTATGATGAGAGAGAAGATGTGATCGAGAATGCAGAGGCGGAAAGTAAAGTATTTGCACAACAGATCATAACGGTGTTCCAGAATAAGGATGTCAATGGCTTGTCTGAGATCCTGAACTATCCGCAGGAACTTGGAAGCGGAGAGTCCATTGCAAATATAGATGAGCTGATGGCGATTCCGGCTGATCAGATCTTCACAGATAAGCTGTTGGAGGCAGTAGGAACTGATGCGATCGATAACCTGCGGAAGAGCAGGGATGGTGATGCATGGCTGATCGGTTCAGCAAGTAAGAATATTTATTTTCGCATGACATCGGATGGGGTTTATAAGATCGTAAAGATCAATAATTAGCCTGCAAATATATGATATTACATCCCGGTTGGAGATGTTGCCCGGAAACTGAAAAGGAATCCGGATAACGTTCTGACCGGGATGTTTTTTTATGTAGAAAGCTGTAAAAAGAATGCTCACGATAAGAATTGTAGAGAGGGGAAGATAAATGTAGAATTATTTTGTGAAGTGGACAGGCCTTCTGGGAGGTTCACAAAAAATATCAGGAGGGTGCTATTCAAATGGGAAATAAATATCTGATAAAAGAGGCGGCAAAAATGGTGGATGTTGAACCACATGTGCTTCGCTACTGGGAAGAAGAACTGGATATGAGGATCAAGCGAAATGATATGGGACATCGGTACTATGATGAGCAGGATATCAGAATTTTGAAGAAGATAAAGGAGCTGAAGGATCGGGGGATCCAGTTAAAGGCGATCCATGAACTGGTGCAGAAAATGTATGATATTCTGGAAAATGGAGTTCCGGTTGAAACGGCATCGAAGGAGGTTGAAACAGATTTCACCTCGGAACTGGTCAATACAGTTACCCAGATCACGGAGGAGCCGGGTGAGGATCAGGAGCGGATTGTTGATTTTAAGCTGGTACAGTTCCAGTCGATGATGACGAAGATTGTGGGAAATTCGATAAAGGAGAATATCAAGCCGATCAGTCAGGCAGTAACTGCGGAAGCAACAGAGCAGATCGCAAAGCAGATGGATGTTATTATGAAGGAACAGGATGAGCGGGCAGAGGAACGGTATCAGAGACTGGATACCGTGATCCGGGAAATGCAGCAGACCAGACGGGAGATCGCGGCAGCAGAAGCCGGAGGAAAAAAGAAAAAACGATTATTTGGTAAGAAGAATAAATAAGAACATATGCCAGCTTCATCCATCTGTTAGTCTTTCTTTATAAAAACTTCATATAAGAGAAATTGAATCCGTGATATAATGAGCGTATGCCGAGCAATGCCAGATCATAAAAATAAACCAGGTTGTGCTTGCACAAGACCTGATTTATTTTTATGATCTGATAGTGCGAAGCACGGACATCGAGTAATCTGAAAGATTACGAGATGAGCATTGCGAGAGTAATCCGAAGGATTACGAGATGAGCGATGCGAGAGCAATCCGAAAGATTACGAGATGAGCATTGCGAGAGTAATCCGAAGGATTACGAGATGAGCAATGCGAGAGCAATCCGAAGGATTACGAGATGAGCAATGCGCGAGAAATCTGGAGCATTGCGAGGAAAAACAATTATAAAGGAAAACATATGAAGATCATAAAAAAAGTTAAATGGGCGTTGGTTTCCGTCTGGATCTTTATCGTGCTGATCATGTTGGTAGGTACGATCGTGATTGGACGAAGTTATTTGTCAGAAATGTTTGGTGACGGTTACAGTATACAGTCATTATATTCGATCAGCGATCCGATTAAGGAAACATATCGGAATCTGTCGATCATCATGTCGGATGTGCAGGAGGATCTGCAGACAGATCCGGGCAAATTCTATGATAAGAAATATCTGGACAGTCTGAACCAGAAAGCCGGAAATTACAGGACATCGGTGCTTGTCTATATTGATGGTGAATTTACATATTCCGGTATAAAAGATGAAGTAGAAAAACTGGAAGCGTCTTTACTTACCAAACGTGCAATCTATATAAATGGTGAGAAGGGAATCAAGCAGGAGGAAGTAGAAAACAGTTCATCAGAGTCCGGTTCCGGGGAAATGGGCGATCAGGGTTCATATGCATTTGGAAAATATGGCAAAACTTATGAATATATGCTGACATCTCCACAGGCATATCTGTGTAATGAGATCGATTATCAGATCAATGGCAAATCGATCAGTATTTTCCTGGTTACATATTATGGTAATTACGTCAGCCAGTTTAAGAGTGCGCTGGTTGGATTTATCCTTATGATGTTCTTGATCATGCTGGTTCTGACAACTGCTTTGTCGACACTGGTATATGTACAGTTCATCCGTCCGCTGGTTCGTCTGAAGGAGGCAGCAGAGGAGATTGGTACCGGGAATCTGGGAGAGCCGGTAGAGGTCAGTGATGGAAGAAAAGATGAGATTGGAGAATTATGCCGGTCATTTAACGACATGAGAGAGCGCCTGAATGAATCGGTTGAGCTTAAGATGCAGTATGAGGAAGAAAACAGGGAGCTGATCAGTAACATTTCTCATGATCTGAAAACTCCGATTACAACGATCAAAGGATACGTTGAGGGTCTGATGGATGGTGTGGCAGACACACCGGAGAAGCAGGATCGTTATCTGAAGATGATCTATAATAAGGCAAATGAATTGGATGCGCTGATCAACGAATTGTCGCTATATACCAATATCACGAACAATGCGATTCCGTATGAATTCCACAGAGTATCGGTAAAAGACTATTTTAATGACTGTATGGAAGAGGTTCGGGCAGATCTGTTATCACATAATATGACACTGAACTATAACAATTATTGTGCGGAAGATGTAAAGGTTGTTGTTGATCCGGATCAGTTGAAGCGTGTTATCAACAATATTGTGACAAATGCGATCAAGTATACAGATAAAGAGGAAGGTCATATTGACATTTCTATAGAAGAAAGTGAGAAAATGATCAAGGTATCGATCAATGATGATGGACGGGGGATCGACAAAGAGAGCCTGCCGCATATATTTGACCGAACGTATCGTGCAGACAGTGCAAGACGTTCCAGAGGTGGAAGCGGACTGGGGCTTGCTATCTGCAAGAAGATCGTGGAAGAACATGGTGGAAAGATCTGGGCGACCAGTAAGAAAGGTGAAGGTACAACGATCTATTTCACATTGAAGAAATACATCAAGGAGGAAAATAAAGATGAGCAGAATACTGATAATTGAAGATGAACTTAGCATAGCAGAGCTGGAGCGGGATTATCTGGAGTTGAATGATTTTGAGGTTGAGATAGAGACAAATGGAGCAAAGGGTCTGGATAAGGCATTAGAGAATGATTACAGCCTGGTCCTGCTTGATCTGATGCTTCCGGATCTGGATGGATTTGAAATCTGTCGTCAGATTCGTGAGAAGAAGGATATTCCGATCATCATGGTTACAGCAAAGAAGAATGATATTGATAAGATCCGTGGACTTGGACTTGGTGTTGATGATTATGTAACAAAGCCATTCAGTCCAAGTGAGCTGGTTGCCAGAGTAAAGGCACATATTTCCAGATATGAGCGTCTGATTGGTTCAACCGCATTGCAGAATGATGTCATTGAGATCCGTGGATTAAAGATTGACAAGACCGATCGTCGTGTCTATGTGGATGGAGAAGAGAAGGTATTTACAAATAAGGAATTTGATCTTCTGACTTTCCTTGCAAGCAATCCGAATAAGGTATTTTCAAAGGATGAACTGTTTAACAAGATCTGGAATATGGAGAGTATCGGAGATATCGCAACCGTTACGGTTCATATCAAGAAGATCCGTGAGAAGATCGAATTTGATACATCTAAGCCACAGTACATCGAAACTGTATGGGGCGTTGGATACCGATTCAGAATGTAGTGAAAAAGTGTGAGGACAGAACCTGCACAGATGGGAGAGTGTGCATCAGAGCTTTGGATTTTGATAGGTTCTGATAAGGAGATAACAGATGAAGATAGAAGTATTATATGAAGATAATGATATATTGGTTGCGGTGAAGCCGTATGGGCTGCCATCCCAGCCGGACAAGAAGAATTCTGAAAATATGGTCAGTATGTTGAAGCTTCGCATTTTTGAGAAAGAGCATCGGACAGAGGAACCATATCTGGCTCCAATCCATAGACTGGATCGTCCGGTTGGCGGCATTATGTTATTTGCCAAGAACAAGGAGGCTGCTTCGAAGCTGTCAAAGCAGAGTGAAGATGGCGAGATGGTCAAATATTATCAGGCAATCTTAACCGGAGAACTTCCGAATGATGCCGGAACGATTACGAATTATCTGATTCACGATAACAAGACAAATGTCACAAGAATTGTGGATAAAGATACGCCGGGAGCCAAATTAGCGGAGCTGGATTATGAAGTGTTAGATGTCATGGAGACAGATGATGGAATCTTAAGTTATGTTCTGATCAATCTTATCACAGGCAGAACCCATCAGATCCGTGTACAGATGGCTGGTAAAAAAGCCGGAATCTGGGGCGATACAAAGTATAATCCAAAGTTCCAGAAAACAAAGAAATCTTATAAGCAGATCGGTCTGCATGCATCCAGACTGGAATTCGAGCATCCGGTGACGGGTGAGCATATGATCTTTAAGAATGAGCCGGAGGGCAAAGCTTTTGAGATCATCGAGCTGGATGAATTTTAATATTATTTTGTAATTGGAATGGTATTCGGAATAATGACTTCTTCAAAGCCATTATAGCTGTGTACCCATTTTACGGTTCCATCTGAACTGGTTTCCAACAGATAACTCAGATCTTCTTTTTTGAAATGCATGATCAAAATGTCGTCATCTGTTACTTCATAGGTTCCAGTTTCGGTGGAGCCTTTCTTTTTGATCACTTTGTTGTCTTCTGTGAATGTGAAACTGCCAAGATCTTCTATTGTCCATTTTGATTCACAGAGAAGCTCCTGCATGGATTTGTCATCGTGTGGCTTCAGATTCCGGAGATGTGTGGACAGGAAGTAGATACCGGCAACCAGGATCGCAAAGATTACAACAAGTGTTATGGTTTTCCGGACGATTGCAAAGGTATGGCGGTTCTTGCGATGCCTTGTCAGAGATGCCTGTTGTTCCCGAACTGCCTCGTGGTAGGAGGTGCTGATGCTGTGCGTGGCACCGGAGATACCATTTGACTTATTTGCAAAAGTTTGCTCCGCTTTTAAACGAAGAATGGCTGTCTCGGTCAGACCTTCTGTTGATATATCTGTCTGATTTTTTAATTGTTCTGTCTGATCCTGGATTTCCTTATCTTCCAGATATTGTTCAGAGACCGGAAGTTTTCCGGTTTTTGTTGATTCGTCTTTCAAATGGAAAGATGTATTTGACTCCTGTTTATTCATTATTTTACCCTCATTATTTGTTTGGAATATGGAAAGATCATTCGTTGCAGACAAATGATTTTTCATTCCTATGTTTAGTGCTTTTCATCATGGATAATATATACAGAAACAGTGCAAATTGCAAGAAAAAATGTTTTACATTCTGGCAGAACCGGCAAAAATCCCTTGAAAATATCAGGTTATATCTATATAATGACAGAAGGTATGTAACTTTTTAAAGGACAGGTATAGATGTCAGACATATTTAAAAGGCTGCACGATAGAATTATTTTATAAGTATATAAAGGAGAAAATTGAGATGGCTAATGAAAAGAAATTAGTAGAGGCTATTACTTCCATGGACGAAGATTTTGCCCAGTGGTACACAGATGTTGTAAAGAAAGCAGAGCTTACAGATTATTCAAGTGTAAGAGGATGCATGATTTTACGACCGGCCGGTTATGCCATCTGGGAAAATATACAGAAGGAACTCGACAGAAGATTCAAGGAAACAGGCGTAGAAAATGTATATATGCCATTGTTCATTCCTGAAAGTCTTCTTCAGAAGGAGAAGGATCATGTAGAAGGATTTGCACCTGAAGTTGCATGGGTAACACAGGGTGGTCTGGATCCACTTCCGGAGCGTTTATGTGTAAGACCTACATCAGAGACTCTGTTCTGTGATCTGTATTCGAATATCATTCATTCATATAGAGATCTTCCAAAGGTTTATAACCAGTGGTGTTCAGTTGTTCGTTGGGAAAAGACAACCAGACCTTTCCTTCGTTCGATGGAATTCTTATGGCAGGAAGGTCATACGGCACATGCTACAGCAGAAGAAGCAGAGGAAAGAACCATCCAGATGTTAAATGTCTATGCTGATTTCTGTGAGCAGGTTCTGGCTATTCCTATGATCAAGGGACGTAAGACAGATAAAGAGAAGTTTGCAGGTGCAGAGGCTACTTATACGATCGAAGCTCTGATGCATGATGGTAAGGCACTTCAGTCCGGTACAAGCCATAATTTCGGAGATGGATTTGCCAAGGCATTTGGCGTTCAGTACACAGACGCAAATAATAAATTACAGTATGTACACCAGACTTCATGGGGTATGTCAACCAGAATTATCGGCGCGATCATCATGGTTCACGGTGATGACAGCGGCCTGGTGCTTCCACCAAGAATCGCTCCTACACAGGTTATGATCATTCCGATCAACCAGAAGAAGGAAGGCGTTCTTGAAAAGGCACAGGAGATCAAGGCAGCTCTTTCTGAGAAGTTCACAGTTAAGCTGGATGATTCTAATAAGAACCCAGGCTGGAAATTCTCTGAGCAGGAGATGCGCGGCATTCCGGTTCGTATCGAGATCGGACCAAAGGATATCGAAGCTGGTCAGGCAGTTATCGTACGTCGTGATAACAGAGAAAAGACAGTTGTGTCATTAGATAATATTACAGAAGCAGTTGGAGAAATTCTTGAGAAGATGCAGGCAGACATGCTTGCAAAGGCAACTACTCACAGAGATGCCAATACACATGAGGCTCATAACTGGGAAGAATTCACTGACATTCTGACAAGAAAGCAGGGATTCATCAAAGCTATGTGGTGTGGCGACAGAGCCTGTGAGGAAGCGATCAAGGATGAGACCGGTGCAACAACCAGATGTATGCCGTTTGAGCAGGAGCATTTGTCCGATGTCTGTGTACATTGCGGTAAGCCAGCAAAGACTATGGTATACTTTGGCAAGGCATACTAAGAGGAACATCGGCTATTAGCAGATGATAGATAAGTAGTGTATTTGATTTTGCGGAATTTATGATACTTGCAATAGGTGATAACAAACATATTAATAGATTGTTATCACCTATTTTAATGTAATATATATTTGGAATGGAATATGCTGTTTTCAATTGATATCATGAAATATATGGCATAGATGGTGGCGCTTAAGGGTATATTGGATGAAAAAACTTGTTAATACTCCGCCGAAGGGTAGGCGCGTGGGTATGACAGCTAAAAAACAGAAGTGATACCCAAGTGAAGGATAGATCATAGGGTATAATGGAAGAGAAGATGAGAGATACCCTATCAAAAAATAAAGTAATGGTATTGTGTACAGAAAGGCATAGAAATACCCAAGGAGGAGGTTGTGATATGGAGATCAGGATGCCGGAGAATGCGAAAAAGGTAATAGAGACACTGGAAGCTGCCGGGTATGAAGCCTATATTGTTGGTGGATGCGTGAGAGACAGTATTCTTGGCAGAGAACCGGGAGACTGGGATATTACGACAGCAGCAAGACCGGAACAGGTAAAGGCGTTATTCAGACGGACGATCGATACCGGAATTAAGCATGGTACGGTTACGGTTATGTTTGGTAAAGAGGCATATGAAGTAACCACCTACCGGGTGGATGGAGAATATTCCGATCACAGAAGACCGGATTCTGTGGAATTTACTGCGAATTTAGAAGAAGACTTGAAGCGTAGGGATTTTACGATCAACGCTATGGCATACAGTCCTTCAGCAGGTGTGATCGATCTGTTTGGTGGAATGGATGATCTGGACAATAAGGTCATCAAGGCGGTCGGTGATCCGCTGGCACGATTTGATGAAGATGCTCTGAGAATCCTTCGGGCGATCCGGTTTGCAGGACAGCTTGATTTCACGATCGAGAGGGATACCAGAAAGGCGATGATCCTGCGGGCACAGTTCTTACAGGATATCAGTGCCGAACGTATCCGCGTGGAGCTTGACAAATTGCTGACTTCAGTGCATCCGGAGAAATTGATGGAAGCATATGTGACAGGTATAACAGCATATATCCTGCCGGAATTTGACCGAATGATGGAACAGCCGCAGAATAATCCATACCATAAATACAATGTAGGCGTTCATTCAATGGAAGCAGTTAAGGTTATCGAGCCAACTACAGTATGCAGATGGGCTGCGCTGCTTCATGATGTGGGAAAGCCGGAATGTCATACAGTGGATGAAAATGGTATCGACCATTTCTATGGACATAATGAGAAGGGGGCAGAGATTGCCCGTAAGGTGCTTCGCAGACTGCGGTTTGACAATGAAACGACAGATCTGGTATGCAAGATGGTGCTGTGGCATGATTATGGTTTAGGGGAGATGTTGAAAAAGACAACCTTCCGAAAAGCACTCAGCAGGATGGGAGCAGATTTCTTCCCTTATTATATCAAGATCCGCCGGGCGGATATGGCGGCGCAGAGTGATTATAAGTTAGAAGAACGGAGAAGCAGCATCGAGCATCTGGAGAAATTGTATCAGGAGATCACGGATGCGAAAGATTGTCTGACGATTAAACAGCTTGCCATCAATGGAAAAGATTTGATCGCACTTGGCGTAAAGCCGGGAAAAGAGATCGGCGATATCCTGCAGGAACTTCTGAATCAGGTGCTTGGTAGTCCTGAGTTGAACAATAGAGAAACACTGCTGTCTATGGCAGAGTCATATATTAGAAAATAGAAAAAATAAAGGTGGAATTATAACGGTATTCGGCTAATTATATATTGACATTATCAAAGATTTCGTAATGAGATGCATAGTGCCGGTAAATATAAGTGCCTGTTTGGGTCCGAAGGTAAATGTGACTTTTTATGTGAAAGACCGGAAATCATTTAAAACAGATAAAAATATGGAGGTGTGGAATGAGACTGAGGAATGTGTTAATTGTTGTGAAAGATATTGAACGGTCAAAGCAATTTTACCATGATCTGTTTGGACTCGAACCAATATTAGATAATGACGGAAATCTGATCCTGACGGAAGGACTTGTATTGCAGGATGAAAGGATATGGAAAGATTTTCTAAAAAGAGATGTGATATCCCACAATAATTCCGCCGAGCTATATTTTGAGGAGCGGGATATCGAAGCTTTTGTTGAAAAGCTGGAGCGGTTATATCCATCGATTGAATATGTAAATCCACTTATGGTTCACAGTTGGGGACAGAAGGTGGTTCGTTTCTATGATCTGGATGGAAATCTGATCGAGGTTGGGACGCCGACGTAACCGGAAACAGACAAGGAAGCATTTGCAGATGCCGCATATGGAGATGTTAAAGCAGATAAAAGAAAAATATGTCCTTGATACGGCAGTAACAAAAAGATAGGGTTTATATAATGGGGAAGGGGAAATTACTATGTGGAAAATATTTATAATTATATTCGGAGTGCTTTTCGGCATATTTATGCCAAGATCAATATATGAGAATTATACAGATGCAGATCTGGAAGACAGTACTTATGAAGAAGATTCGTATGTAAATTCAGAAGATAGTACTTATGAAGAATATTCATATGCAGACTCAGAGGACAGTGTTAATGAGGACTATGATCCGACAAAAACAGACTGGGAAAATTATGGGGATACCGGCTCGATCATGGAGATTGCGGACACGGACTGGGCATTAGAAAATGCTCCCGTGTTTCATGTAGAAACAAAGGAACAACTGGCTGGAGTTGTGTATTATGTCAATGCAGTCAAAGGGTATAATGATTCCGTGGAACTCTACCTTGAGGCGGATATAGATCTTGACGGTCTGGAATGGGTTCCGATGGGCGGATGGTACAGACCAGATAGATATCTTGAGCACACTACATTTGTGGGGCTTATAGATGGACAAAATCATATAATAAAAAATATGCATATAGATACAAAATACGGTGGACATTGCGGATTTGTAGGATATTCTTATTCCTTGCAGATGAAGAATATCACTTTTGAAAAGGCATATGTGTCTGGAGGAACGTATGTAGGAATTGCAGGCGGAGAAATTTATGGTTCTGAAGACTGGATAAATGTAAATGTATCAGGTATGGTTGGAACACCCGGACCTGAAACCGGCTCGATCGTTGGCAGGGAAGCCGGTATTAATTTCAGAGACTGCGATGCGACGGTTGTGTATAAAAAGGAAAACGGAAGATTTGGAAGTATCCGGTATTTTTCACACAGATATCAGTTAATTGCAGAAACACCGGTTGTTGAAGCATTTACCCTGACTTATGAAAATGGCGTGATCACAAGAGATGAGGTCGAAGGATATGATAATCTGGGCTGGCATATTGAGCGGGATGGTTCGCTTCTTTTGGACAGAGCAGCAGAAGGTGAATTGCAGCTGCCGGCAGAATATACATATCCGGATACATCAATCTGGCTTGAGGCATATATAAATGGAACGTATATCAGAGTCAGCAATATAATCGAAGTGCCTTGATCAGATAGCGTTATTTTGTCCGGTATTTCAGGAGAAAGGGAAGTATATTATGTGTTTGCGGAGTGGTGATGTTTCAGATATTATAATAATATACTTAAATTTGGAGAGCAAAAATGGTTGTATATAAATATGGTGATCCGGAAGCAAATATTGTATTGATCCAGCCAGTGGGAGATCATGATGTGCATGATATAGAAAATGAGGTTTCAGAGATAAAGAAGAGGACTTCTCTGGAATTTCGGATGATTGCAGTTAAGGTGGATAGATGGAATCAGGATCTGTCTCCGTGGAGAGCCCCTGCTGTATTTGGAAATGAAGATTTTGGCGAGGGTGCGTCGGCGTTACTGGCACAGATATTGGAATTGTGTAAGGATGAAAGTAAGACTTATTATCTTGGTGGATATTCCCTAGCGGGGCTGTTTGCACTTTGGGCATCCTGCCAGACGGACAGGTTTGCCGGGATAGCGGCAGCATCCCCATCGGTTTGGTTTCCGGGATTTCTTTCGTATGTGAAAGAATATGGGATTGCAAGCCCTGCTGTTTATCTGAGTCTTGGTGATCGGGAAGAAAGAACGAAGAATCAGGTTATGGCTGCGGTAGGCGATTGTATCCGGGAATTGTATGGATGGCTGCAGGAGCAGGAGATTGACAGTATGCTGGAATGGAATTCGGGAAATCATTTTAAAGAACCTGGAATCCGGACGGCGAAAGCATTTGCATGGGTGATGGAAAGAACAAAAGGAACGATCAGAGGAAGGTGATACTTTATGAATGTTACGATGCTTGGAACAGGAAGTGCACTTGTTACGGAATGTTATAACACCTGTTTTGTGTTGCAGGAAAATGAGGAATATTTTATGGTGGATGGTGGCGGTGGAAGTGCCATTCTGCATCAGTTAAAGCATGCCGGAATTGACTGGAAAGAGGTTAGAACTATCTTTGTGACACATAAACATATCGATCACATTACGGGTATCATATGGATGATCCGTATGATATGCCAGCATATGAAGCAGGGCGAATATGAAGGCGAAGCTGTGATATATGCACATGATGAAGTCATTGATCTGCTGCTTGATCTGGCCAGAAAACTTCTGCCAAAGAAAGAGACAGATTTTATCGGTAAACGGCTGCATCTGATAGCAGTTAAAAATGGAGAGTCTGTTGAAATTTTGAATAAACGGGTTACATTTTTTGATATCCAATCCACAAAAGCGAAACAGTTCGGTTTCTGCATGGAACTGGGAGATGGAGAGAGATTAACCTGCTGCGGAGATGAACCATACAATCCATGTGAAAAGAAGTATGCAGAGAACAGTACATGGTTGTTGCACGAAGCATTTTGTCTGGATGGTCAGGCGGATATATTCCATCCATACGAGAAGCATCATTCAACAGTGAAAAATGCCTGTGAGTTTGCAGAAGAATTGCATGTGAAAAATCTGCTACTGTATCATACAGAGGATCGGAATCTTTCACATCGAAAAGAATTGTATTATGAAGAAGGAAGAAAATATTTCAGTGGGAATCTTCTGATCCCGGATGATCTGGAAACGTTTATAATTTAATATGGTGCTCCGGACGGCGAAAGCATTTGCATGGTTGATGAAGAATATGCTAATATAGTTAGCAGAGGCTAACTGTATTGGCATATTTTTTTTATAGAGGAGAATAGATATTATGTTACAGTGGAAAATATTTATGGTGATGGCATTGATCGGGCATATATTGTGTGGGATTTCAGATGGATTTCTGACATATGCTCCAAATGGAAAAGTCGATCTGACAAATTTTAAGGATTATGAAAAATCCAAGGTAGCCTTTCATGGAATGCCACTGAAGAATCTGTCGGTTGCGATGTTGTTGGGCGTGTGTGCAATGACGCTTGAGATATTCGGATACATAGCTCTTTGTGATTGGATGCAGCAGTATTCAGAAACATATTATCTGATCATGCTGATAGCAACACTTGTCATGTTTATCAATCTTGTATTGCATCATCTGTTCTGTTGTCTGGTTGAATGGTTTTTTGTAAAATTAAATCTGACAGAAGAAGCTCTGCACGCGGTATGGGATTTCTTTAAGACAACCTGTTATACGATGTATCTGGGATATCTGGGAATGTTGGTATTTGCGGCAGCATTTTTTATTGCTGTTGTGGCAGGAAAAACTTCACTTCCGGCATGGGCATGTATTTTTAATCTGCTGCCGCTTGCAATCGTGATCCTGCCAACAAAACTTCCGGCAAAAGCAAATGTAATCGGGGTGATCATGTTTGCCGGGTTGCTTTTTCTTATATAATGGTCACGTTCGAGAGCCGGGAACTATCGGCGTTCTTACTTTATAGAAATTATCTTGTAAAAAAGTATAAAATAAAGGAAAATGTAAAAAAAAGTATAAAATGAGGTAATATATGCAGGATCCATTTACAATTATATTTAGTAAAGCATCGAAAAACGTATGCATTCATACAGATAAAACAGCATATTATCATTTACCGGGGCTGTTCGAATTCTATGAGCTGTATCGTATCTTCCTGCCATTGTTCCGTGAGCACAGAGAATATTTCTATGACTGGTGCGAGATCGGTTCGATCTATGGTGCTCCGGCGGACTGCCTGTGGGGTGGCGGACGTGTTGGATATGGTGATTGTGATCCGGAGGATGTTCGGGAATTGATGGACGAGTATGGAATCTCAGCCCGGCTGACCTTCAGTAACTCGCTGCTTTGCGAGGAGCATCTGGCAGATAAGAGATGTAACGAGCTTTGCAGATTATTTGAAAAAAACGGAAAGGCAGAAAATGGGGTGATCGTGCATTCGGAGCTGTTGTTGGATTACCTGAAAAAGCAATATCCGGGTTTTTATTTTGTATCATCGACTACAAAGGTTCTGACAGATTTTGAGGAGTTGGTAAAGGAGACAGATCGGGCAGATTTCCGTTATGTTGTGCCGGATTTTCGATTGAATAAGGCATGGGACAAATGGGAAACACTGACACAGTCACAGAGGGATAAAGTGGAATTCCTGTGTAATGAATGTTGTTCTTTTGGGTGTAAGGACAGACGCAAATGTTATGAAACGGTCAGTCGCAAGAATCTTGGAGAGGATTGCCCGGAGCATGAGTGTACGGCTTCAGATGTCATGGGCGGTTATCGTTTTTCAAAGGCAATGACAAATCCGGGATTTATCGGAATCAATGATATAAAAGAAACATATCTGCCGATGGGATTTTCTCATTTTAAGATTGAGGGGCGGAGTCTTGGCAGTGCGTTGGTCCTGGAATTTTTGCTTTATTATATGACAAAACCGGAATATCAACTGCACGTCCGGGAGGCTGTCTATCTGGATAATATGCTGGATCTTTTTTAATGAAGTAAGTGGTTACGAAAAGGTGACTATGTAATAAAAAAGTGCGTATTTTTTTTGCGTGATATTTCAATGTAAACTATGAATGTAACAGAAAAACGACGGATCATTATTTGTCCGGGATAAGAGCAGATAAGGAGTTGGTTTCATATGGCACATTTTGACCGCACTCATCTGGCTGGAAGTTATGTATCAAAGGAGCAGCCACACAGCAAACCAAGAAAGTCGGGCAGAGTTTGTCGGATTAAAGCCATCCCAATTTTTCGTTTGACTTTTTCGAAAATGAGAAATATAATAATGTCTTGAACGAGTAGCAAACATGCGTAAATCCAGTTTTGCTGCTCGTTTTTTAATTATATATTGCCATTAGAAAGTGTGTCGCTTATCAGCGTAAGTCCAACTTATAAGATAAGTGCACACTTTTTTTTGTGTGAAAAAGGAGGATTAAATTAAGATGGCGGAAAGTAATAAGATGAGGGAGATGCCGGTAAATAAGCTGATGGTTCAGATGGGAATACCGATGATCTTATCGATGGCATTGCAGGCGGTCTATAATATTGTGGACAGTGCATTTGTAGGCAATATGGAGGTGGGGAGTGAAGCGGCATTAAATGCACTCACACTGGTATTTCCGGTTCAGATGCTTATGGTGGCTGTAGGAATCGGAACAGGTGTAGGAACAAATGCACTTCTTGCCATGACACTTGGGCAGAGAGATATGAAAAAAGCAGCAAGAGTCGCAGGCAACAGCTTATTTCTTGGTGGAATTATTTATGTGGTATGTCTGTTATTTGGTATCTTTGGAGTGAAAGCCTACATCTCATCTCAGACCGTTGATCCGGAAGTTATCTCGATGGGAACAACATATTTGCGGATCTGCTGTGTGTTGTCCTTTGGCATTGTCTTCTTTTCATTATTTGAAAAATTATTACAGGCAACAGGACGTTCCCTTTATTCAACAATCGGTCAGGTTGCGGGAGCTGTTATAAATATTATTCTTGACCCGATCATGATCTATGGTATTGGCCCTGTTCCGGAAATGGGAGTAGCGGGAGCCGCATATGCTACCGTCATAGGACAGATCGTATCTGCCGGTTTGCTTCTGGTATTTCATTTGAAGTTAAATAAGGAATTTGAACATGGAATAAAACATATGAAGCCGAGTGCCAGAACTATGAAAGAAATCTATTCCATTGGTCTTCCTGCAATCATTGCACAGGCACTTATGTCAATTATGGTTTATGCGATGAATCTTATTTTAAAATTCAATCCTTTCGCCCAGACGGCATATGGATTGTTTTATAAGGTGCAGCAGTTTGTATTGTTCCTTGCATTTGGACTGAGAGATGCAATCACGCCGATCATAGCTTTTGCATATGGCATGGGAAGCAATAAAAGGATCAAAGATGGAATCCGCTATGGTCTTATTTATACCATAGCATTGATGATCCTGGGCGTTCTCATCACAGAGATTTTTCCAAATGCCTTTGCTTCGCTGTTCAATGCAGGTCAGTCAAGAGCGTATTTTATCGGTGCAATGAGAATTATTTCAATTAGTTTTGTATTTGTCGGAATCAATGTGGCATATCAGGGAATCTATCAGGCATTGAATGGTGGTCTTGGGTCGTTAATAATATCACTTCTCAGACAGCTTGTGATCATATTGCCATTGGCAGCTATTTTTTCTGTTTTTGTAAGAAATGGCCAGATGGGTGTTTCGTTGATCTGGTGGGCGTTCCCGATTACGGAATTTGTCTCATGCTTAGTGGGATATGTATTTTTGAAGAGAATACAGAGAAACAAGGTAGAAAAATTAGGATAAACGATGAATGTGGTATCTGTAAGCCCGGTAAGAGGGAAAACTGTTTTGAATTTGTTCCGTGTCTGTGCAATATGGATGAGCGGAATTCAGGACCGGTGAATGAAAAGTCTAATCCTTCAGCTTTGTAAGATTGACAAAAACAATACAATGCAGTATATATAGAACAATATAAATGCTTGTCTCGGCGTTAAAGAAGACTATAGATTTTGTTGTTTCTGAACATAACAGTATGCTCTATAGTCTTTTTTATTTATGTAATTACAGAAGATGGAGGAAGAACATAATGTCATCAAAGAACGGGTTGAAAAAAATAGTGATGATTATAGTAGGTTCTGTTATTGCAGCTTATGGAATCACACTTGCCTTGTATGCGGGATTTGGAGGCGCAACACTTGCAGTTTTGTGGCAGGGTATTTCAGAAACATTTCATATAAGTATCGGAATGGCTTCGTTTGTTGTAGCTGTTGTGATGATCTTATTTGCGGCTATTTATGACAGGTCGCAGATTCATATAGGAACATTTTTGTATCAGGTTGTGTACAGTGGGTGTGTGGATTTGTTTGCAAAATGCCATATATGCAGCAAATATATGTGGATAAATTTCTTTATTATGCTGGCAGGCGTGATCTTATTTGCAGTTGGAACAGGTCTGTATGCATCTGCATCTCTTGGCAGAGGGTCTTATGAAGCAGTAACCTTTGCATTGGCAGAGAAGAATAACTGGCAGGTTAAGATCGTTCGTATGATATTAGATATTTTAATGGTCGTGACAGGTGTAATCCTGGGAGGAAAGTTTGGAGCGTGTACGATCATTACGGTTATAATTTCAGGACCGGTTATACAATTTACAAATGGCAAGGCAAAGCAGATTTTGATCTTGCAGACAGCAATGCTATATATCGAATGGATGTTACCGTTCAGGTTAATCTGACTTTTGAACTTGCCTGGAAAGTATTGCAGGAAGTGCTGAGAATGTATGGAGTAGAAGGAGCGGAAACAGGTTCGCCAAGAGAAATATTACAGGTCGGGTATAAAGTCGGATTTGTGAACGACTCATCTGTTTGGCTGCTGATGTTGAAAAAAAGAAATACATCGATTCATATATATAACGAGGAAGAAATTGATGAATTGATCGTGTTTATACGAGATAGTTTTATTCCAGCTTTTACAGAGCTTGAGGAGACATTGCAGGAAAAACTTATAGAAGTAGATGAGTGGTAATAGTCTTTAATAAATTCCCCTTTTTAAGAATATGTTGCAGAATTCTGTAAAAGAGTGTAGAATCTATCTGGTTAGATAACACTAACCAATAGCTGTTATCTATATAATCACAAAAAATAAAACATAAGGGGAGAATGATATGAACATTTATGTTGCCGTAGGAATCTTCGGAATTATCAGTAACTTTGTAGCTGCATTAGCAGATCTGCCACTTATCAAGCCGGGTAAGCCTGGTGAGAATGAGAACATATCTTTAAATGGAGTCCAGCCATGGTGGGCAGAGGTTCCAACCAAGAGATTTAAGCTGTCCTTCTGGTTATCCTTTTTTGGACAGCCGGGTGCTTATGTTACCCTGTGGCTTCTTGCAGATCTGATTGCAAAACAAAGCACACCACTGGCTGTAGCATTGAAAATCAATACACTCATCGGATGCTATACCGGTCTTCTGTGCCATATGTATTTCTGTATGAAACCACTTATATATCAGAAGTTGAGCAAAAAAATGTCAGACAGCGAATGTGATGAGATCTTGCAGGCGATTGATCCAATCACAAAGATACCGATGCTTATCGGCGGACTGACACTGTGGCTTGGTGGAACAATTATTGTTGCGATCGCTATTATAACAGGTGCACTTGCAGTTTCAAAATGGTGTCTGCTTTTAAATCCGATCGTAGCGTTGATCGTGCTGTCAATATTCAAGAAATGCAAGATCAAAATTATTGGAATACTTGGCGTTGGATACATGCTGTTGTCGGTTTTACTCATAATTGCAGGTTTATAATCTGGCAAAGAGAAGAAAGCCGGTAATTAAAATATTTAACTGAGTTAGTTTGCAATAGTGAAATGAATAAGTCCTTGCACAAACACCCTGCATAAGGTAAAATGATTTTATATGAATATTTGTGAACTGGGGGCACCACTTTTCACAAGGAAGATAACAGGCGCCGGATCATACCGTTATAGTTGTATGATCCGGTGCCTTTTTGTGTTACAGGGCATATGTCCTGTAGTGCAGAAAATGTGTAATTATGAAAGATAGGAGAACATACATGGTAAAAATCAATGGTGAAGAAAAAGAGATTGCCTGTAAGAATCTTCTGGAATATTTGAAGGAAGCCGGATTTGAGCCGGAACGTGTCGTTGTAGAACGGAATCTCGACATTATTCCAAAAGATGAACTTGGCAATACGATCATTCAGGATGAAGATGTGATCGAAGTATTACGATTTGTTGGTGGAGGTTGAGACATGACAGAGATGCAGAAGAAAATGCAGGAGCTGATCTCACAGGAAGAACTGGATCGTGCATTTGATGCAAGATTTCCGAAAGAGATGCAGGTAAAGTTACGTGCGGCGAAGGTGGCTGTTGCAGGGATCGGTGGACTGGGGTCAAATATCGCAGTCATGCTTGCAAGAAGCGGCGTCGGACATTTGCTTCTGGTGGATTTCGATGTGGTGGATGTGACGAATCTCAATCGTCAGATGTACTTTATATCCCAGCTCGGGAAGCCGAAAACGGAAGCCCTGCTCGAAACCCTGTATCAGATCAATCCATATCTGACGTATGAGACAGTGCAGACGAAAGTAACCCCGGACAATGTAAAGGAATTATTCGGTGGATATCCGATCGTGTGTGAAGCATTTGACAAACCGGATCAGAAGGCAATGCTGGTGCGTGAACTACTGATGCAGTGTCCGGATGCAACTGTTGTATCAGGAAATGGCATGGCAGGGTATGCAGATACGAATGCGATAAAAACGCGCCAGATGATGCGCCGCCTGTATGTGTGCGGAGATCAGAGCACTGATGTCGGCGACGGTATAGGACTCATCGCTCCGCGGGTAGCTGCCTGCGCAGCACATGAGGCAAACAAAGTATTACAATTGATAATGGAGAAATAAATGTTAGAGAAAATTGGAGATTACATGATACTCGGATGCCTTGATATACCAAAACAAGGGCATTTGAGTCCGCCGGTACTTGATGGCGCATAAGCGGCATCTTAGTGCCGCTGCAGGACTCAACGAGCGGAAGCGTCCCTTGGTTGGTAATGTCAAGGTATACGAGTATTATAATATATATAACTCTAATATTTATTTCTCTGCAGAGAAAAGGAGACAACATGGAAGATAAATTCATCTTAGGCGGCAAGGAATTCAAGAGCCGTTTCATTTTAGGATCAGGCAAATACAACCTGAATCTGATCAAGGCAGCAGTCGAACAGGGAGGGGCAGAAATTATCACCCTTGCATTACGACGTGCAAATACACAGGAAAGTGAGAATATTCTGGACTATATTCCGGAAGGAGTTACCCTGCTTCCGAATACTTCCGGTGCAAGAAATGCCGAAGAGGCTGTCCGCATCGCAAGACTTAGTAGGGCAATGGGCTGTGGTAATTTTGTAAAGGTAGAGATCATGCGTGATGCGAAATACCTCTTCCCGGATAATTATGAGACTGTGAAAGCAACCGAGATCCTTGCAAAGGAAGGCTTCGTGGTACTGCCATATATGAATCCGGACTTAAATGTAGCAAGGGATCTTCAGAATGCAGGTGCGGCTGCTGTTATGCCGCTTGCAGCACCGATTGGAAGTAATAAGGGGCTTGCAACAAAGACTATGATCCAGGTATTGATCGATGAGATCGACCTGCCGATCATCGTGGATGCCGGCATCGGAAAACCATCTCAGGCATGTGAAGCGATGGAAATGGGTGCGGCTGCGATCATGGCAAATACAGCCATTGCAACAGCAGGTGATGTACCGGAGATGGCAGCAGCATTTAAACTTGCGATCGAAGCCGGAAGAAAAGCATACCTGACCGGAATGGGTCGTGTCCTTGCAAGAGGCGGAAGTGCTTCCGATCCTTTGACAGGTTTCTTGCGTTAGGAGGCAGTCGGAAATGAACGAAGAAAATCAAGTATATTTTGTTGACAGTGACAAGCTTCCACAGGAAGCGCTAGCGCGTAAGCATCGTCTGGAACAGGATGCATCGTTCCGGACAAATCATATGGAATATATGGAAGGCATGCAGGTGATCGATTCGGATATCAAGGACAAAGTACTTGCGGCTATGGATGCATATGACTATGATTCCTATACTGCGGCAGATGTAGAACGTGCGCTGTCACATGAGAGCTGTACGATCGAGGACTTTAAGGCATTGCTGTCACCGGCAGCAGCACCGTATCTGGAACAGATGGCAAGGAAAGCAGAGGAGATCACGAAGAATCATTTTGGAAATACGGTTTATATCTTCACACCGCTTTATATTGCAAACTATTGCCAGAACTACTGCATTTACTGTGGTTTCAACTGTTATAACAACATTCGCCGGAAGAAGCTGACGATGGAGGAGATCGAGCATGAGATGCAGGTTATTGCGCATACCGGCATGGAAGAAATTCTGATCCTGACAGGCGAGAGCCGGGCATATTCGGATGTTACATATATCGGGGAAGCGGTGAAGATCGCAAGAAAATATTTTAAGAATATCGGAATCGAGATCTACCCGGTAAATGTGGATGAATACAAATATCTGCATGAATGTGGTGTTGATTATGTGACTGTTTTTCAGGAGACATACAACACGGACAAATACGAGACCTTACATCTGATGGGACACAAGCGCGTCTGGCCATATCGTTTTGATGCGCAGGAGCGTGCGCTGATGGGCGGCATGCGTGGAGCCGGATTTTCAGCACTTCTGGGACTGGATGATTTCAGAAAGGATGCACTGGCAACGGCACTTCATGTCTATTATATCAACCGCAAATATCCACATGCAGAATTATCATTGAGTTGTCCGCGCCTGCGTCCGATCGTGAATAATGAGAAGATCAATCCAAGGGATGTAGGAGAGAAGGAGCTTTGTCAGGTGCTTTGTGCATATCGGATGTTCCTGCCGTTTGTCGGAATCACGGTATCGAGCCGTGAGAGCGCAACATTCCGAAACGGAATCGCAAAGATCTGTGCAACAAAGGTTTCTGCCGGAGTATCGACCGGAATCGGTGATCATGAGGAGAAATACGAAGGTAAGGAAGATGCGGATGTAGGAGATGAGCAGTTCGAGATCAACGATGATCGTTCCTTTACATCCATGTATCAGGATATGGAGAAGGGCGGCTTGCAGCCGGTCTTAAACGATTATATCTATGTGTAAATGTTATGAGCACGCGATTGTGATCACCAATCGCGCGCTGGTAAACGGAGATTTTCTGGAACAGCTTCAAAAGGTTTCGCAGGTGCATCCGCATGCATTGATCCTGCGGGAAAAAGACCTGTCGGATGCAGAATATGAGAAGCTTGCAGCGAAGGTTTTAGAAATATACAGAACGGCAGGCGTACCTGTCTTTCTGCATTCCAGAATGGAGATTGCAGCACGGCTTGGCTGTGAGAATATTCATTTGTCGATTCCGGTATTACAGGCCTTGCCGGATGTTCAGCGTGATGCATTGACAACGAATTTTAAAGAGATCAGTGTGTCCTGTCACAGCATGGAGAATGTCGAGCTTGCAGTTAAGAGCGGAGCGACACAGATCGTGCTTGGAACGATATTTGAGACAGAATGTAAGAAAGGGCTGAAGGGCAGAGGGTTGGAATTTGTTCGTGAGATCTGTGCGAATTGTCCGGTCCCGGTATATGCGATCGGTGGTATCAATGAAGAACGCCTGCCACAGGTAATGGAAGCCGGTGCGGCAGGCGGTTGTATGATGTCCGGATTTATGCGGATGTAGGGAGATATGCCATGGTATACAGCGTGATATCATGTGCCATCTTCTTCTCGGCAGTTTTCGTCATGCCGCAATGTTCGTATTTGACAACCTTTTGGATGTTGTCGGTGTCAAGAATGCAGGGGCAGCCACGTTTGGCGGCTTCTGCAAATGGCAGCTCCAGAACCTTCTTCATGAAGCCCTGTCCCTGATAAGCCTGTAAGACGACTACCATCGAGACGGCGATATAATCTTTTTCTTTGCGGTATAATTTCTTATATTGCTCGTTTGATCCGGTTGCGATATTTAATAATGATTTAAATGGTATCTCGCGCAGCATTCTCCGGATCATATGCAGAGCAGGTCCGAGGGGCTGTCTGGTATTCTTATCCCAGTATGCGAGGAAGCCTTCATATTTTTCGGAGGTTGTATATAACGTACCCATCCGGTAGTAGAATTCAGTAATGATCTCGAAAGATTTGACGAGGTCATCATGTGGTATCGTCTCGGCGATTCCGGGAGATGCGGCAAATGCTTCCCCGATCCGTCTGCCGTATTTTTCTATATCTTCTGTTGACCAGTTCTCAATCTTTATCATGTTTTACCTCCAAAATTTCCTTTCAATATGTTTGAAAAGTCAGCATGATTTTCCATAATTTGAAAGTTTGCTGTTTTTTACTTCACATATCGTTTGTTCAATGTATTCTAAAAAATAATATCTCTGCAAACACATAATATTATATTAATAAAATGTGAGTTATAACTCATGTTATGTATGGCTGTAGGATATCACGCCGGGATTTTGCTGTCAATAGAAATGTGAGTATATACTCATGTTTTATTGACTTTATTTTTTTATATGCTTATACTGGAAACAGTAAAACTATATGAACGGAATTGTTTTTTACATAAAGGAGTAACACATGCCGGAAGAAATTCGTATCCCAAAACAGAAAAGAAGTATTGAGAAAAAAGAAGCACTGAAGAAAGCGGCGGTCGAGATGTTCTCGACAAAAGGGTTTCATAACACCAGCAGCAATGAAATCGCAAAGAAAGCAAATGTGTCGATTGGTACATTTTACAGCTATTTTGTTGATAAAAAGTCGTTATATGAGGAATTGATCACAGATCTTTATAATGAGTCTTTGCAGGAGATTATGGTCATTGATGTGTCCGGGTTCACATCTCCACGGGAATTTGTCAGAAAATACGTTGCTCTGATCCTACATAATCATGAATACATGACAGCATTCCAGAAGGAGATATCCGCCTTGTCCCTGCAGTATGATGACTTGCACGAACTGGAAGCAAAGGCGCGCGCGGGTGCATTTCAGACATTTTTCTCGCTGCTTGAGACAAATAAAAAAATGCTCAGAATCTCTGATCTAAAGACCACATCCCTGATCCTTCAATGTGCATTGGAGTCCGTTGTGCATGAGGTGACCTTCTATGAAAATGACTATGATAAAGAAAAAGTCATCGATGAGCTTACGGATCTGATCTGCCGATATTGTATTGCAGATGAATATGATAAGAAAATGTAAGAAAGTGTGGAATCTGGCAGTCATTTAGAGTATACTGTCTATGGATGTTAGAATATACTAACTTGTGTTAGAGACAGGAGAATAACATGAAAAAACAATTTTTTGAAAACGAAAAAGATGGATTTTATGGAACGTATTACGAAAATCCCAAAGGGGCGGATTGTGCCGTGATCGGATTATTTGGGGATGATCCGAATGATTATATGGCGAAATGTGGAGCAAAATGGCTTCACAGACAGGGTGTAAATGTTATGTGTGTATCTCCGGGCAGAAAAAATTACAGTCATGTCAACAATCCGCTGGAAAGAATTCAGACCGCAATAAAGTGGTTACAGGCTCATGGAAACCGGAAGATCGGTATTATGGGGATGAGCACGGCCGGAATGGATGCGATCGTTGCAGCATCTTATTTCCCGGATATTACGATGACGATTGGGCTTACTGCCAGTGATTTTGTATGGCAGGGATTTGAACAGGGAGAAAAGGATGGCTGTAAGGAATGGCCGATACCGAATGCATCCACACTTTCATGGCAGGGAAAGCCGCTGCCTTATATGCCATTTGTCTATGAACATCCGGTGTATTGGCAGAAGATTGAGGAAGAAACAAAAGGCTCCGGTGATATCACACGGTCGACCTGCTTGTTTATAGATTCGGAAAAGGTAAGACCGCATACAGAGGAAGAAATGGTAAAGGTCGAGAATATAAAAGGTCGCTTATTCCTGATCGGTGCAGATGATGACAGCTTCTGGGAGGCTGGCAAATATGTCCGCCGTATGGATCAGCGTTTAAAGGAACGTCCACATACATGTGAATACGATGCTCTTGTTTATGAACATGGTACTCACTTTGTATTGCCGGAAACTTTGCTTCGGATCGCACTTCCGGTTGGACTCAAATTTGTATTGAAATTTGTCTTTAAGGCTGCAAAAGATTATCCCAAGGAATGTGAGGCAACCAGAAAAGATATTGACCGCAGACTGTCCGCAGCGTTAAAGGAGTGGACAGCGGATTAATATCCGTATTTGCTCTTATTGATCTACGGATTTATCATTGCTGTATATTCGTATGGGTTTGTTCGATTTCGGAAAACGAAGAAACGAAGAAATCCTGCAGGCAGTAAAACGCATTGGACAAATAGACATATTATGATATAATTTGCATATAATATAAACGGAGGTGGTTTTTATGTTAACATTAAAGGAATCAATCAGACCATCGGCTGATTTAAGAAACCATTATAATGATATTTCAAAACAATGTAAGGAAAATAAAGAAGCGGTAATTATTACAGTAAATGGCAGAGGTGATACGGTAGCCCTCTCATATGAAGAATATAAAAATATGAAAGCTCGTATAGAGTTACTTGAAATATTAGCTGAGGCAGAGGATGATATAAAAAATAATCGTGTTGCACCGATAACTGAAACATTTGATGATTTGCGTAGAATGCTTCAGGAGGGCTAAGTATGGAATATGAGGTAATACGAACTGATACTGCGGATGCAGGGATCAGAAAAATAATTTTATATATAGCTCAGAATTTTGGCAATGAAGTAGCTTTGGAACAACTTGATTATATAGAGAAAAAAATTCTTGAACTTGGAAATGATCCATATATTGGAACAGATCCAAGATACCTTGTTCTTAAACGACAAGGATATAAAGTCCTTATACTAAAAAAGGATCTGGTTTTTTATAAAATTAATGAAGAGAAGAAAACGGTTATTGTATATGCGGTAGTGGATGGCAGACAAGACTATTTGAATATAATACGTGGATTATAGAAAGTGCGAAAATTTTCTGGACAGAAATTAAGAATGAATTTGAAGGTTCCCTCATACAATTACTTATCGGGATTTCCGATTCATACAAAGTATGAAGACAATTCAAGGAGGGGATTTTTTGTCTGAGAAAATGAGTGAAGTCTACGAAGCATATGACATGGAAATACTGGGTGCCGTCAGAGGCCGGGGATCTATGATCCTGAAAACGGATCAGGGAATCAGGCAGATATCTCCATTTGACGGCAGCGAGGAGCGGCTGGAGCAGGAACGGGAATTTAAGGAAAATCTGTATGAGACAGGATTTCACCATATTGACCGTTGCGTGCCGAACCGGGAAGGAGAGCTGATCACCTGCGACCGCTACGGGAATCCATATGTGATGCGGGAATATTTTGAGGGACGGGAATGTAATCCCGGAAGTATCTGCGATTTGAATCAGGCGGCTGCAAATCTTGCGATATTTCATATCCGGGGGCGTGAGCTGTATGCAAAAGAGGGGAGAACGTATGCGTACCGTGAGCCGGGCAACTTCAGACGAAAAACGCAGGAAATGAAAAAAATCCGGAGCTTTATCTCAAAGCGTCCGACGAAGAATGATTTTGAGCTCTTATATATAGAAGCGTATGACGCATTTTACAGACAGGCAATCGACTGCCAGGCGATGATGGATGCCTGCGACCGGACAAATATTGCCGGGCATATCGGATATTGCCATGGAGCATATAATTACCATAGTGTGTTATTTTGCGGTGGGTATCTGGCGACTGTGAATTTTGACCGGTTTCATGTCGGATATCAGTTGATCGACTTATATCAGTTCATCCGGAAGGTCATGGAAAAGAATAATTATAACTTCAATATGGCGGTGAAGATCATAGAAGAATACGATCGTATCCTGCCGCTTACCGGAGAAGATTATCGATATATCTACATATTATATAGTTATCCGGAGAAGTTCTGGAAGGTCAGCAACCGCTATATGAACTCCAGAAAATGCTGGATTTCCCCTGCAAATCTCGAAAAACTCAGTAAACTTATAACAGATGAACAAGAAAAACAAAAATTTTTGAGTGATTTTTGCAATCATTATGGGTTCACAAGTTAGGAATTTGAATGTATAATGTCATGTGTGAGAAAATCTAACTATGGGATTTAGGAAAAATATATTAAGTGTAATGTTTTAAAGGAACGCACAGGAGGAAATATTAAAATGAGCGAACGCAATTATATGGAAGTATATGAGCAGTGGGTCAACAATCCGTTATTTGGTCAGGAGACCAAGGATGAACTTCTTTCAATCAAGGATGATCCAAAAGAGATAGAAGAAAGATTCTACTGTGATCTGGTATTTGGTACTGCCGGACTTCGTGGTATTATCGGTGCCGGAACAAACAGAATGAACAAGTACGTTGTCCGTAAAGCAACACAGGGTCTTGCAAATTATATCATCAAGCAGGGCAAACAGGATAAGGGTGTTGCTATTGCATATGATTCCAGAAGAATGTCACCGGAGTTTTCCATGGAAGCAGCATTATGTCTTGCAGCAAATGGAATCAAGGCATACAGATTCGAGTCTTTACGTCCGACACCGGAGCTGTCATTTGCAGTTCGCTATTTGGATTGTGTAGCAGGTATCAATGTAACTGCCAGTCATAACCCACCGGAGTACAATGGTTATAAGGTATACTGGGAAGATGGTGCGCAGATCACACCTCCACATGATACAGGAATCATGGCAGAGGTTAAGGCCATTACAGATTTTGCAGATACCAAGACAATGGAAATGATCGATGCGATCAAAGCAGGACTTCTGGTAACGATCGGTGCAGAAGTTGATGATGCATATATGGGCGAACTGAAGAAGCTGGTTCTTCATCAGGATGCTATTGATAAATATGGTAAGGATCTGAAGATCGTATATACACCACTTCATGGTACCGGAAATATTCCTGCAAGAAGAATTCTTTCTGATCTTGGATTTGAAAAAGTATATGTTGTTCCGGAACAGGAACTTCCGGATGGTAACTTCCCAACAGTTGATTACCCAAATCCGGAAGCAAAGGAAGCATTCGCCCTTGCTCTTGATCTTGCAAAGAAAGTAGATGCAGACCTCGTTCTTGCAACTGATCCGGATGCAGACAGACTTGGTGTATATGCAAAGGATTCCAAGACAGGCGAATATAAGGTATTTACCGGTAACATGTCAGGAAGCCTTCTGTGTGAATATGAAGTAAGTCAGATGAAAGCACGCGATGGCAAACTGCCAGAGGACGGTGCGATCATTAAGACGATCGTTACAACAAATATGGTTGATGCGATCGCAAAATATTACGATACAGACCTGATCGAGTGCTTCACAGGTTTCAAGAACATCGGACGTGAGATCTTACGTTTCGAGCAGGAAGGAAAGGGAACTTACCTCTTTGGTTTCGAAGAGAGCTACGGCTGTCTGATCGGAACACATGCAAGAGATAAGGATGCCATCGTAGCAACAATGGCACTTTGCGAAGCTGCTGCATTCTATAAAGGACAGGGTAAGACTTTATGGGATGTTATGATGGATATGTATGAGAAATACGGCTACTATGTAGATGATATCAAGACTGTAACTCTGAAGGGTGTAGAAGGTTCCAAGAAGATCGGACACATCATGAATGTACTTCGTGACAATACACCGGCAGAGATCGCCGGATATAAGACAAAGGTTGTTCGTGACTACCGTCTGGAGACGATCAAGAACCTTGAGACCGGCGAAACTGTTAAGACCGGTATGCCGAACTCAAATGTTCTCTACTATGAATTAGAGAATGATGCATGGCTTGCAGTAAGACCATCCGGTACAGAGCCAAAGATCAAGTTCTACTATGGAATCAAGGGCAGCTCATATGATGAGGCTCAGAAGATGTCCGCAGAAGCAGGCGACAAGATCATGGATCTGATCTATGATATCTTAGAGAAATAATAAAAGCTTAATTTAAATATAAAACACAGGGATTGCCCCTGCACAGACCATAAGCCCCATTATAAATGACTTGCTGCGGTTTCTGTTCAATGCATATGCCTGATGCCTGATTCGTAAATACTCCTGCGCTAACTCGCCAACTAAACGTTGGCTCAGACAAGCGCTCGTATTTACTGGCAATATGCATTTCACTACGAAACCTTCACTGATGTCATATTATAATGGGGCTTATGGTCTGTACAGGGGCAATCCCTGTGTTTTGTTATGTATAATTTTTAAAAGCAAAACTTAAATAAAAGACTGAGGCTCTATATAATTTATGAAGCAGACCTGTTCGAACGAAAGTGTTCTGCGGAATAAATTAATATAGAGCCTCAGCCTTTTTATTCAAAGTAGAAAATTATTTAACGATTACAACGTTAGTAGCTCTTGTTCTTGAACCACCCTTAGGATCTTCCTCTGTGTCGAATGTAACCTGCTGACCTTCAACAAGTGTCTTATATCCTTCACCCTGGATAGCTGAGAAATGAACGAATACATCTCCGCTTCCGTCATTGTTTGAGATAAATCCATAACCTTTTTCTGCGTTAAACCATTTTACTGTACCGTTGTTCATGTGGGTACCTCCTTATATATTTCTTGCTTGTACCCAATGAAAACGTGCATCATTTATGAGAGAAATACGATTAAAACCTTAATCCATACGTCCGCTTAAAAGCGATTACATAGTTAATCTTGAATACGCTCTCATAATAGTATGGGCGCACCTATTTGTCAAGAAAAACAAGGTAAAAATAATGATAAAATCCGGTAAAAAATGATCCATGGGTTCTTGGCAGAAAAGGAAAAGTAGGGTACCATAAATATAGGAAAAATGCAAAAACAGGAGGAGAGCCATATTGTTTGTATAATGAATCAATCATATTTTGCACCTGTGCATCATAGAATAAATAATACAGGAAAATCGTATGAAGCGAATCGGATTTTTCCGGAATGATGACAGGACAGGATGTGATGGTATGAAGAAAAATAACAGGATTCTAGCCTGGTTCACCATGGTTTTGTTAGCATTTGCAATTCCATATGTGGGAACCAGGCTTTTTGTGCGTTATCGGGATGTGTCGGACGCCCAGATCGCGGCACTTAGTAGCAGCCGGGATGTGTGTATCCTGCAAAATGGCAATTACAGGCTGATCGACTGTGAAGAATATATTTTATATGTCCTTGCCGGGATATATGACCCGTCATGGAATGTGGAGATGGCAAAGACAATGGCAGTTCTGACCCGAACCGCAATCTATTATGAAATGAACGATCAGGCGGATACTGCAAATGGCGGAGGGAAGATCATCAATGAGGGAGATCTGAAAGAGATCCGGATAGAGAAAGATGAATTAAAGCAAAAATGGGGGAAAGAATATAAGCAGAATATGGAAATGGTATATCAGGCTGTGAAGGATACAATGGGACAGGTTATTGTTTATGATGGCAGACTTATTATTCCTGTCAGTCATGCAGTCAGCATAGGGGTAACTGTCAGTGCAGAAGAATTATATGGTACTGCGATTCCATATCTGGTATCCGTTGACAGCAGTCAGGATATCCAGTCGCCGGATTTCTCATCGACAAAGATTTACAGTGCGCTTCGTATAAAGAAAGAATTTGGCATGAATGGAGAGGGGAAAGCGTTCGACGGATCGGAAAATCTGGGTCAGACCGACGTGGATGTTGAAAAAAACGAATCTGCGACGACTGGTTCAGCACAGAACGAGGAACAGGCAGTGGATGCGGATGCACTGACTGTGCTTGAGGCGACGAAATCAGGATTTGTCCGAAAGGTAAATGTGTTCGGGACGGTCGTGACCGGAGAGACATTTGCACAGACCCTGTCACTTGGAACGACAAATTTTCATATCGATCAGGTCGAGGAGGGATATCGGATCATCTCGATCGGTAAAGGCTCATCCCTTGGAATGTCGTTGTACGGAGCCGGATGGAAAGCCGATCAGGGCAGTACATATCGTGAGATCATTGCATACTATTATCCGGAAACTTCGATCGCGGATGGAGCGGCATATTAAACACCTGCGAAAACATATAAGGACAATTACCAATATATTGAGGATGTTTGAAAGCATACAGATGGAATTGCAAAAGTGGTTGCTTTGCAAATCATTTCATTTCGCTGGTGGCAGGATACGATAAAATGCATAAGATAAATAAAAAGCTTGTGGAAAATATTTGCCTGTGTATATAATCCGGAAGTTCAGGCAACAATATCCATGAGGTGATAAACATGAAGAAATTTTTGAATGTTATTAAGAGAAATATTTTCTACATTGCCCTGATCGCCGGAATGGTGGCACTTGTAGGACTTGTAGCTCTATATAATGTGAAAACCCAGTCAGATGATGAAAATGCTGTCAGCTCGGAGGCAGTAGAAGAAACCGCAGACAGAAGCAATCTCGGAACAACAGAAGCAGTAAAGGAAACACTTGGCGGTACCGCCAAAGCAGAGGACAAGACAGAAGCAACAACAGAGAAAAGCTCAGAAGTAGAAACCGGAGCAAATGCTGCCAAGGTGGAAGAACAGATCGAACTGAATTATGACGGCAGTACAGCTCTTATGTGGCCACTAAACGGAAATGTGATCATTCCATTCAGCATGGACACCACAGTATTCTACGAGACATTAAACCAGTACAAATGTAATGCCGGAATTGTATTGGAAGCAGCCGAAAATGATAAAGTTTCAGCCGCTTACAAATGCAAGATCACAGAGATCACAAGCACACCGGAATTTGGAAATGTAGTAAAGGCATCCCTTGGAAATGGCTATGAAGTCATGTATGGACAGCTTAAGGATATCAATGTTTCTGTTGGTCAGGTGGTAGATGCCGGCTGCACCATCGGCACTGTAGCAGAACCAAGCCGTTATTATTCAAAAGAAGGAACAAATCTGTATTTCGCAATCACCAAAGATGGCAAACCGGTCGATCCTGTATCATTGATCGAAGGGGAATAATTAAAACAATCCATATAAAGTATAAGAACAGACGCATGTCGTATCCGCAGGGTAGGGTGTGTGTCTGTCTTTATATAGATATAGATATTGACAGGTTAAATGAAAAAGTAAATTCCACTTGGAATAACATTCATTTTGCTTTTGATACTGATCTGACGGCACTTCTTTTTATAGCGATAATCTGGTTTATTAATAATTTGAGTTATTTATTATGCGCAGCAAGATTGGAAAGAAGAAAATAGAAAACAATAAATATTTAAAGCGAAACTTTAAAAATGTATTGACATGCTTTATATATGGTGCTATATTGTCTTTGCCGGTAAATTTAAACTAAGACTTTAAAAAAGAAAAAGGAGAATTTAATATGGATGATAAAATGAATAGTTTAAAGAATAGAACGAAGGCGGATATGGTATTTAGTTTTGTAGTTGCAGTGATAGCTGCAGGAGTGGCGATAACCGAATTTTGGGTATATTTTTCAATGGATGGATCAGTTGAAAAATATTTGACAAATGGTATTTATGCTATATTTATAATGGGAATTGCATTGATACTTGCATTTATGCTGCTCGAGGTTCATAAAAATGGAAAGCCATTTTCAAAGAGAATTATAAATGAATTACGAATTCTTGCTGTTTTTATAATTATAGGGGGAATTCTTCCTGATGCGATTTCAAATCTTATAAGTAATGCAGTTCATGGAACATCTACATTGATGAATACTGAAATGATATTAAACGCAAAGAATGTTATTGTAAGTGTAATAGGCGTTGTGATTGGAATTGTTTCCGAAATATTTGTATATGGTTATGAATTGCAGGATGATATGGATTCAATTGCATAAGGGAGAAATGGAATATGGCTATAATTGTTAGACTTGATAGAATGATGGCAGATCGTAAAATGTCATTAAATGAATTGGCAGAGAGAGTTGGGATGACAAATGTTAATCTTTCAAATTTGAAAAATGGAAAAATGAAAGGTGTTCGTTTTGAAACAATGGATTCAATTTGTCGAGTGCTTAATTGCCAGCCGGGGGATTTATTTGAATATACAGAAGATGATAATGTACAAAATTAACTTGAATCGACTTTATACGTCCGTGTTATTATAATAGAAGTAGAGGAGGGCTTGATCGTGATACAGAATGAAAAAATTAAGAATTCCAATGAGTTAGAATTTGCTATATTTTGCATTGAAAATGTTGCAGCAAGACTGGGCGTCGATGCAGAGCGGGTGTATCAGGCATTTACTCAGAAAAGTGATATTTTGAATGGATATATTGTGCCGGAATATGAGATTTTACATACTCAGAGTTTAGATTATATTGTAGAAGATATCCTTGATGTGATGAAAGAAAGGGGCGTGGAAGTATGATTCTTTATCATGGTTCTTTTTTAGAGATAGCCAAACCGGATTTAGTTCATTCTCGCTCTAATGTAGATTTTGGACGTGGTTTTTATGTTACGCCATTACGTGAACAGGCAGTAAAATGGTGTGGCAAGTTCAAACGCCGGGGAAAAGATGGTGTTGTATCCAGGTATGTATATGATGAATGCCGTGAAAACGAATTGAAAATATTGAAGTTTGATTCATATTCAGAGGAATGGTTGGATTTTATCTTAAATTGCCGCAGAGATAACGATACAACAGATTATGATCTGATAGTGGGTGGCGTTGCAAATGATAAGGTATTTAATACTGTGGAATTATTTTTTGATGGGTTAATTGATAAGACAGAAGCAATTGATCGATTGCGATATGAAAAACCAAATCTGCAAATATGTTTTCGGACAGAGAAGGCACTATCATTGTTACATTTTGAAGGGAGTGAAATGATTTGACAGCTAATCCAATCTTGCTTCAGAAAAAATATAGTCGTATTATTGAGAACTTTGCCAATCGACAGGGAATTTCATTGGATGCGGCATTAGCCTTTTTTTACCATTCCGAGGTATACCGGTTAATTCGTGATGGTGTATCAGATATGCATTGCATGAGCGATGCATATCTGGTTGAAGAACTGGAAGCGGAGTATGCTACTATTTTATCTCCTTCCTCTGGAACACCAACAGGGAAATAACAGTTGGCAGGATCAGAAGTACGGCGGCGATCTCCATAGCGTGAACAATCAGGCAGGTGGTTAGTGTCTGCCATGCAACAGCGGTCAGGCAGACGGTAGGAAGATTGGTGTAGATGATACGGAGTGCTTCTACTTCCGGGAAAATGGCATAGAAAAGCATGATGCCATTTGGCAGCAGGGCAACGACTACAGCATAGATACCGCACCACAGAAGGTCTGTGGAGAAGAACATGCACAGGGAGGATGCCATTGTCTGTCCGGCGATGATCATAGGAAGCATGATCACAAAACGCAGAAAATAATTCTGATATGCCGAAGCGGTCAGACTTCCATCATGACGGAAACAGATGTAATTCGTCAGCAGATAGGCTGCAGATACCACAACGATTCCGATAAGCAGCAATAGTGTATTCACGATACATTTGCCAAAAAAAATTGTGTTTCGGCTGGTTCCGAATGACACGATATTCTTCATCGTATTATTTCTCCATTCACTGGAGAAACCGATATCGGTGGTGAAAATAATGCAGTACCAGACGATCGTTGCCATCATGTACAGACCGGCGTTCATAATATCTGCACCTTCGATCGTAAATGGGATCCGGATGACATGGATGGCATACCAGACAGATACGTTGATCAAAATGGCAATGACCACTCCGATAATGAGCAGGGTATATGGATAAGCCCGATGACTTACTTTGTAACATTCGCTTTTGAGGAAATTATTCAATCGTTGTCCCTCCTAACAGTTCAATAAAGAAATCTTCCAGTGTAGTTTTCACAATCTCCAGTGAGTACAGATCGTATCCCTTTTCAAATAAGAAACGACTGATCTTCTCAGTCGGGTAAACCGCGTTATTTTCAAAATAAATATAAATGGTATCATCATCTGCATTGTAGGATGCGTCGAGTTGGAGCTCTTTTGAAAGACATTCAGCAGCTTTTTCACCATTACTGGTATGCACCTTTACATAGCTTTTTTCTTTTGCTTCTAGTTCTTCAGCAGACATTTCCTGTAAGATCTGACCATGGTCGATAAAACCATAGCAGGTAGCCATGTTTGCAAGCTCTGACAGGATGTGGGAGGAAATGATGATCGTGAGTCCGTTCTCTTTGTTCAGCCGCAGCATCAGCTTTCGCATCTCAACGATGCCGGCAGGATCCAGACCATTGATCGGTTCATCTAAGATCAGAAATTCCGGATCGTGCATGAGCGACAGGGCGATTCCCAGACGCTGCTTCATGCCGAGAGAGAAATTTTTAAACTTTTTATCCTTAGCTTCGTAGAGTCCCGTTTCTTTCAGAACTGTTTCAACAATGGATGGATCGTCGATCCCACGCTGGATACGATAATATTCCAGATTGCGTTCCGCAGAGAAAAATGGATAAAATGCCGGAGTTTCGATGATAGCACCGGTTCTTTTCCGAGCTTCATTTAGTCCATGTGTTCCCTTCTTTCCAAAAAGTTCGATGTTGCCATAATCAGGGGCATTCTGTCCGGTAAACAGGCGGAGAAGTGTCGTTTTTCCTGCACCGTTTTTACCGATCAGAGCATAAATGTCGCCCTTTTTCACGGACATATTTATCTTATCAAGTGCAGGCTTATCACCGTATATCACTTCTACATCTGTTGCTTTTGCAATGACTTCTGCCATGGAACAGCACCTCCTGATTCAACCGAATTTTCCTATAATCAGCATACTGTTTTGCCGCAGGAAAGTCAATTCATGGAGCAGACTCTAAGTTGAAACTTTTTTTGAAACTTTAAAAATGTGCAGTTTGTAAGTTTATATATGTGCTGGTACAAGGTAACAATTATACAGAATCGTCTAATGAAAGTGTATAATGAAAAATAGTGAAAATTAGTAAAAAATAGTGAAGATATAATGGAGAAAAAAGCCCATATTTATTATAATAAAGGAAATATCCTGCCAGACAGGACGACAAGGGGAGAGCTGCAAATGATGCAAATGTTAAAAATCATGTTCATTATTCTAGTGGGAATTGGCATGTTGATCATGGGGATATACACATTTATCCGGTTGAAAAAACGACGCAGGGAATTAAAGCGGCTGTTGGATAATATTGCTTCGGGATCAACGGTGGATCAGTTGTTAAAGGAAAACCATCCGAAGCTGTCAGCTATGGATGAGATGGAAAAATATATCTATATCATAATGGGACTTGGAGCCGGGTTTGTTTTGTTTGGAGCATTTTTCATGGCGCAGGAGCTGATGGAGAGAAATGTCATACCGGATATGACAGGAACGACCGGGTGGATGCTTGTGCAGCGGCTGGTTGCATTTGCATTCGGCATCATTCTCCTTTTTACAGGAAGTGGCATGAAGAAGAAACAGGTAAAAGAAAATGATTACATGGATATGATGATTCCGGGAAAGGTAGTCGGAGAAGTGCCGGGAGCTAAGACGCTGACACCGGGAAAGGCGATCCTTACGATCCAGTATACCGATCCTTATGATGGCAGTGTGCATAACTATCAATTGGCGCAGGAATTGAGCCGGAAGAAGCATCCGGTTGGCAGCGAATATCCGTTGTACTATTCCAGAGAGCAGCGCAAGGTATACGATCCGGGATCAAACAAAGTGAACCGGAAAACAGAACTGTTTTTCAAATGGCTGGGGATCATCATATGTCTGGTGTCCGTGTTGAGTATGTTCACGGCATTTTGACGAGGATAAGATAATATGTTAGAATGGCATTGGTTAGTAAACGCTAACCGATGCCATTTTACGTTAAAGGAGAGAAAATTTATCATTATCTGAATGCATTTGGTCTGACACCATGGATGTGTCTGCACTTGTTCTATATTATGATCCTGTATCTGTATACATGGATGACCGGACATGGATATGCCGATGCTGCACTTCCGGCATGCGAAGCCTTATTTGATCACCTGTCATGGGTTATCATAGTAAGCGAAGTCGTTATGCTTCCGGTATTCTTATACTGGTTTTATGTGGTCGTGTGTGGCAAAACCACATTGCCAAGATGGATGGCAGCAGGAAATGTACTTGTATTCTACTGCATTCTCTATGTTATAAAATCAATACTTCCGAATACAGCATTCCGCCCTGGATTCACAAACGGCTTGATGAGCGAAAGCATGATCTTTTTCTTTATCCTCATATGGATTGTAGGAAGCAAAACTGCGGAGAAATAATAAAAAGGGATTGCCCTGTTAATCAGATTTACTGCTGTCTCTGAAATGACTAACTGCGGTTTCTGTTCGATGCACATGTCTTATTCGTAAATACTCCGGTGCTAACTCGCCTTCGGCTCAAACAAGCACTCGTATTTACTGACAATGTGCATCTCTCAACGAAATCCTCGTAATGTCATCTACAGAGACAGCGGTAGATCTGTTTTAACAGGGCAATCCCTTTTTCGTTTTTATAGACTTTTTTTTAAATAATATTCACTAATATTACTTCTGTCTGATGCTAATATCGCCGCTGGTTGTGGTGACACCACATTCATATTCGGAATCATTTGCACCATGTGGAATATCGATATTACCACTTTGTGTATTTGCTAAGAAGCTATAGCTTCGGTCAGAAGCAAGAGCCAGATCAATGTCGCCGCTCGTAGCAGAAATGCTGATCGTATCAGCGGCCGTGATGGACATATCAATATCGCCACTCGTCGTATTACTGGAAAGACTGGTATTAGCAGTAATGTCACTGGCTGATACATAGCCGCTTGTGGTATAGAATTCTGCCTGATCTGTTGTTATGCGGTTCAACTGGATATCACCGCTTGAGGCATGAAGCTCTAGCTTAGTTGTAAATGAACCATTGCTGATAGAGATATCACCCGATGTAGTTTTGACTGTGAGGGTATTAGCTTCGATATCTGCGATATGGATGTCACCGCTGTTTGTCTTAAGACTGGTATATGAAGAGTTAAACACTGGCTTGCTATCAGTCTTGTGAGAATACAGATAGTCGATATCTCCACTTGCTGTGGTTACCTGGATAGATTCGTATTCTTTATCTGCCAGATAAACAACGGTAGTAGTATCCTGACCAAATCCGAGTGAGATTGTCGGATGGTGGGTACGTTTGTCTTCGCAGCGGAAGGTGAGCACGCCGTCAACAACCTCTGCATGGTTGGTCAGACCATCTGTATCATAATATTCGATGTAATTCGTTCCGTTGTCGGAGTTTTTGATCATGACGTCGGTAGATGCTTCGCCTGCGATATCAACGGCGTTGAAATCATCTTTGATCTGAACTGTTTTCTTCACATAGTCCGGCAAGGCTTTCATACCGAGCAGGTCGACAGAACCATTTGGAAAATGGAATCCGTTAATTGCAAAACTTAAGAATACGATAATGACGCCGACCACTATAAATATAGAAGCAACAATAACAGCTTTTTTGGATTTACTCATAATTATCTCTCCTTTACAAACATTCTCTTAATTCCATTGACGGATGCCTTGTACAGCTTGAAAATGCCGATCGTAACAGGCTTTACGGCTACGATGAACAGGATCGCAAGTCCGATTCCGGCAAATGCAGCTCCAAGCATGAAAAGGGCAGCCGGAACATTCTGTGTAACAAAAAATGGAATAACTCCCAGCAGCCCGGCGATACCTGCAACTGCCATCGAGAGTACGATTACATAGAAGGACAGGAGAAGTGCCAAAATGACAACCGCCATGGCAATGACCAGAACGATCGCGGTCAGTAACAGCGGAGCCCATATAGGAGAACCAAGAATCAGCAAAATGATCTCCCATGCCTTTAATCGGTGGGATGGTTTGATTTTTTCTTTCACAAGTTTCGTCAGTGGCATATCTGCCAGGATCTGATCAACGACATCGTCCGGGGCATCCATATCGGCAACCGCTTCTTCCTCCGACAGGCCATCTTCCATACGGTCATCGATCATTTCACTATAATAATCCATAAATTTATTAATATCGTCTGCCGGCATTTTCCGGATCTTTCCCCGGATCGCTGACAAATATTCCTGTTTAGTCATTGTCATTCTCCTCTCTGATAATAAAACGATATATAGATTCAAGTTCTTTCCATTCTTCTTTAAATTCCTCGATTCGTGCTTTGCCTGCATCGGTAATATGATAGTATTTCCGAAGCCGTCCGTTGTGTTCTACGGAGCGAACGGTGAGGAATGCGCCGGCTTCCAGTCTTCGCAGGATCGGATACAATGTAGATTCCGATATCGTTACAAAGGGTTTCATATCCTTGATGATCTGATATCCATAAGAATCTTCATCCTTGATCGCAGCCAGTACACAGACATCCAGCATACCGCGTTTTAATTGAATATCCATATGTATACCTCCTTATGCACTATACTATATGACGTATAGTATAATATGTCAAGAGGTATTTTGTAAAAAATAATTTGACAAGAATGCTCATGGTTGCTATACTCAAGGTTGATAAAAATAAGAAGAAAAGCGATGACAGAGACAGTAGATCATGTTTGAAAGGCAGAGCGAGCCGGAGATGGTGCAAGACCGGTGCGAGTAGAAGATGATGGAAGATCACTCTTAAGCTTCAGACCGAAAACGACAGCCAGTAGGCTCTGACGTCATTCCCTCGTTACGGGAAGCACATATGTTAGTATGCAAGTAATAGGTGGTATAACGAGAACTTTAAGCCTTCGTCCTTTTTGCGGCGGCGGCTTTTTTTACTTTATAGAAAAGTTTGTCTAATAATATTTTGCATACATTGAATAAAAAGAAAGGAAGAACAACATGTACGAAAAAGTATCGACCAAATTGAATTTCGTAGACAGAGAACAGAAGGTTCTGGATTTCTGGAAAGAAAATCAGGTATTTGAGAAGAGTGTGGAAGAAACAAAGGATCTTCCGACTTACACATTTTATGATGGACCTCCAACAGCAAACGGTAAGCCACATATCGGCCATGTGCTTACACGAGTTATCAAGGATATGATTCCAAGATATCAGACAATGAAGGGCCATAACGTAGTAAGAAAGGCAGGATGGGATACACACGGCCTTCCTGTAGAGTTGGAAGTTGAGAAACTTTTAGGAATCGATGGCAAAGAGCAGATTGAGGAATACGGTCTGGAGCCATTTATTCAGAAATGTAAAGAATCCGTATGGAAATACAAAGGTATGTGGGAAGAATTCTCCGGCAAGGTAGGATTCTGGGCAGATATGGATGATCCATATGTAACATACCACAATGATTTCATCGAGTCCGAGTGGTGGGCACTGAAGAAGATCTGGGATCAGGGACTTTTATACAAAGGCTTCAAGATCGTGCCATATTGTCCGCGTTGCGGAACTCCACTGTCAAGCCACGAAGTAGCACAGGGTTATAAGACTGTAAAGGAACGTTCCGCAGTTGTAAGATTCAAAGTTATCGACGAAGATGCATATTTCCTTGCATGGACAACTACACCTTGGACACTTCCATCAAACGTAGCCCTCTGTGTAAATCCAGATGAGACTTATGTCAAAGTAAAGGCAGCGGACGGATATACCTATTATCTGGCAGAAGCACTGGCAGACAAGGTACTCGGTTCCCTTGCAAAGGAGGCTACAGACGATACACCTGCTGTACCTGCATATGAAGTCTTAGAGACTTACAAAGGAAAAGATCTGGAATACAAAGAGTACGAACCATTATATGAGTGCGTAAAGCCTGTATGCGAGAAGCAGCATAAGAAGGGTCACTACATTACATGTGATTCATATGTAACTATGACGGATGGTACAGGTATCGTTCATATCGCACCTGCATTTGGTGAGGACGACGCAAATGTAGGAAGAAAGTACGATCTTCCATTTGTACAGTTCGTAGATGGCAAGGGTGATCTGACAGAGGAAACCCCTTATGCGGGAATCTTTGTAAAGGATGCAGATCCAAAGGTATTGGTTGACCTTGACAAAGCAGGACTTCTGTTTGATGCACCAAAGTTTGAGCATGAATATCCACACTGCTGGAGATGTGATACTCCACTGATCTACTACGCAAGAGATACCTGGTTTATCAAGATGACAGCAGTCAGAGATAAGCTGGTTAAGAATAACGACACCGTAAACTGGATTCCTGAGAGCATTGGTAAGGGACGTTTCGGTGACTGGTTAAAGAATGTACAGGATTGGGGACTTTCCCGTAACCGTTATTGGGGAACTCCGTTAAATATCTGGGAATGTGAATGCGGATGCCGTCATGCGATCGGTTCGATCGAAGAATTAAAGAGCATGAGCGACAACTGCCCGGATGAGATCGAGCTGCACCGTCCGTTCATCGACGCTGTAACGATCAAATGTCCGGAGTGTGGCAAGCAGATGCACAGAGTATCTGAAGTTATCGACTGCTGGTTCGATTCAGGTTCCATGCCATTTGCACAGTGGCATTATCCGTTTGAGAATGCAGATATCTTCGAGAAGCACTTCCCTGCTGACTTCATCAGCGAGGCAGTTGACCAGACAAGAGGATGGTTCTATTCTCTGATGGCGATCTCAACCCTGTTATTTGACAAGGCTCCGTTCAAGAATGTAATTGTCCTCGGACATGTACAGGATAAGGATGGACAGAAGATGAGTAAGTCCAAGGGAAATGCCGTAGATCCGATGGATGCACTGAACAAATACGGTGCAGATGCGATCCGGTGGTATTTCTACAGCAACTCCGCTCCATGGCTTCCAAACCGTTTCCATGAAGATGCGGTTATCGAGTGCCAGAGAAAGTTCCTCGGAACCTTATGGAACACTTACGCATTCTATGTATTATATGCAAATATCGACAACTTCAATCCACTTGAGCATGAGCTGGATTACGAGAAGCTGTCACTGATGGATAAATGGTTATTATCAAAGCTGAACTCAACCGTAAAGGCTGTTGATGAGAACCTTGCAGCATACAAGATCCCTGAAACAACCAGAGTGTTAGAGGAGTTTGTAGATGACCTTTCCAACTGGTATGTTCGTCGTGGACGTGAGAGATACTGGGCAAAGGGTATGGAGCAGGATAAGGTAAATGCCTACATGACACTGTATACAGCCCTTGTTACAATCTCCATGACAGCAGCTCCGCTGATTCCGTTTATGGCAGAGGATATTTACCAGAATCTGGTAAGAAACATTGATAAGGATGCTCCATTATCTGTTCATCTGTGCGAGTTCCCGAAGGTAGAGGAGAAGATGATCGACACAGACCTTGAGGCAGCTATGGATGAGATCTTAAAGATCGTTGTTCTTGGACGTGCAGCCAGAAATACTGCAAATATCAAGAATAGACAGCCGATCGGAACCATGTATGTAAAGGCAGCAAAAGAGCTGACAGAGGATGAGACAGCGATCGTCAAAGACGAGCTGAACATCAAGAACGTAGTATTTACAGAAGATATCGCAAGCTTCAGTTCTTACACATTCAAGCCACAGCTTCGTACCGTAGGACCAAAGTACGGCAAGCAGTTAGGCGGAATCAAGGCATATCTGTCATCTGTTGACGGAAATGCAGCTATGGCAGAGCTGAAGGAAAAGGGTGCTCTGACATTTGACGTAAACGGCACAGAGGTATCTCTGGCAGAGGAAGATCTGCTGATCGATATCGCACAGACCGAAGGCTACGTTACAGAGGCAGACGGTGCGGTAACAGTTGTTATTGACACAAATCTGACAGAAGAACTCTTAGAGGAAGGATTTGTCAGAGAGATCGTATCCAAGATCCAGACTATGAGAAAGGAAGCCGGCTTCGAAGTAATGGACAAGATTACAGTCTATGCAAAGGGAAGCGACAAGGCAACCGGACTTATGAATGCAAATGCTGACAGCATCAAGTCAGACGTTATGGCAGATGCACTGGTAACCGGAAGTGTAGATGGCTATTCCAAGGAATGGAACATTAATGGCGAGAAGGTAACACTTGGTGTAAAGAAAAACGCATAAATAATACAGGCGTTGACCGATGCCGAAAAAAGCAAATTTATACTTGCTTTTTTCGGAAAGCGTCTGTATTATAGATAACATATTAAAAGGTGCAAGGAAGTACTAGAGATAGCAACTTTCCTGCACCTTTTTCTCGTTAATGAAGTTGTCAATTACACAACAAGAAATAGGAATGAATATGGAGGCGATGGGTATGGAAAAACTCAATCAGATTGTAAGTACAGTTGATTCATTTGTGTGGGGACCGGTGATGCTGGTGCTTCTCGTAGGAACCGGTATCTTTCTGACGATACGGACGCGGTTCCTGCCGTGGAGGAATCTCGGATATGCGATCAAGAGCACACTTAGTAAAGAAGCAAGAACAAAGAACAGAGGAACCGGTGATGTATCCCCGTTCTCGGCACTGACGACAGCGCTTGCCGCAACGATCGGAACCGGAAATATCGTAGGTGTGGCGACAGCAATGGTATCCGGTGGTCCGGGTGCCCTGGTCTGGATGTGGATCTCGGCGTTGTTCGGAATCACATCGAAATTCTCAGAATGTATGCTGGCGATCAAATACCGTGAGGTAAATGCCAAAGGAGAGATCTCCGGCGGTCCGATGTATACGATGAAGAAAGCATTGAAACACAAAAGATTCGGAAGTGTGCTCGGTTGGCTGTTTGCATTCTTTGCGGTTGTTGCATCCTTTGGTATCGGTAATATGACACAGGCGAACTCGATCGCATCCTCCATGAATGAGACCTTTCACATCAATCCGATCATCATCGGTGTGATCCTTACGATCCTTGCTTTAATGATCATTATCGGTGGTATCAAATCCATATCAAAGATTTCCGCGATCGTTGTTCCGTTTATGGCAATCTTCTATGTACTTGCAGGACTTATAGTAATTATCGGAAATATATCGAATGTGCCGGAAGGTCTGCGCGAGATCTTCACAATGGCATTTTCCATGAAATCCGTATCCGGCGGTGTGCTTGGTACCGTAGTTGCATCCATGACAAATGCAATGCGGTTCGGTGTTGCCCGTGGCTGTTTTTCAAATGAAGCAGGTATGGGATCGGCAGCGATTACCGCAGCAGCAGCTACAACAGATAATCCGGTTCGTCAGGGATATATCAACATGACAGGAACCTTCTGGGATACGATCGTTGTATGTACGATCACCGGTCTGGTAATCGCAAGCTCCGGTGTGATCGGTAAAACATCGACAACGACGGAAGGCTCATATGCAATCACCTCTGAAGCCGAAGATACACTGGCTCTGACACATGAAGAAAAAGGCAAGACGGTGACGACAGAATATACTGTTACATACAAAGATGGAACATTGACTTTGTCCGGGGGAGCAGAGGATATCGTTCTGACACCATATGCAGACGCTTCCGATAGTGAAGCATTTGCAAAGCTTCAGCATCAGCCGGACAGTCTGGAAGCAGTTTATGAGAATGGTGCGATTACAGGTGCATGGACCTCTGGCTGCAATGCTTATATTTTTGATGAAGATGGTACATATTATTACGAAGAAGCCTATACAGGATCGGCACTGACGATCAAAGCATTTGAGACAGTTATGGGTAAGGCGGGAGCATGGCTGGTAACGATCGGTATTGCATTATTTGCATTCTCGACCATCCTTGGATGGGAGTATCACGGAGAGAAGGCCTTTGAATACCTGTTCCATTCCCACAAATACAATATGATCTATCGTATCGTATTCTCCCTTGTAGTATACATCGGTGCGACGACTTCACTGGATCTGGCATGGAACTTCTCGGATATTGCAAATGCACTGATGGCGATTCCAAACCTGATCTGCCTGCTTCTGTTAAGCAAAGAGATCGCAATGGATATGCGGGAATTCCAGAAAGTACTCGCAGAAGAAAAAGCAGCAAAGAAGCGTGCGTAAATAGTCGACCTGCCGGTAAGTTTTTGGAACAAAAATGAAAGATAAAAGATACATTATTAAGATGAAGCAAAACCTGTTTATGTATTGATATATAAAGCAAAAATGGGAAATAGCATTACTATTATGTAGCAAGCCTTTTTCAACGCCGGTTCTTAGTGAGTCGCCACAGGCGAGGAACTTAGCACCGTTGCGTTGAAATAGAGTGCAAACGACTTGCGAAATAATATGTAATGTATTTTCCATTTTGATTCAAAAACCTACAGGCAGGTTTTGCGTCATAATAATGATGTATCTTTCATTTTTTAGTAGCAAAATGACAGTTTATGAGTATAATTATAGTAAACGCGCAGACGGAATAATGAGAGAAAAATGCCGGAATGTGAAGCACAGCCGGATATGAGAGCGCATGAAGATGCGAAACTTACTGATGAAGTACCGGAATCTGTCTGCTTTATTATAATGGATTCAGAAATGAGTTCAGGGGAAGCTGCCGGAGAAGTTCCGGCGGCATACCCGGATACATAGAAAGTCGATATCGGCTTTGGATAAAAAAGAAAACATGTGGGTAAAAACACAATGAGTACGACAGAAGAAAAACACAACTATACTTACATAGTCCGGTGTAAGGATGGAACGTATTACACCGGATGGACGAATAATCTGGAAAAGCGGATGAAAGCACATAATGAAGGACGAGGGGGCGCCAAGTATACCAGAAGCCGGCGCCCTGTTGTCCTTGTTTATTATGAGGAATCAGAGACGCCGGAGGAAGCAATGAGCAGAGAGTGGCACATCAAGCAGATGAGCCGGAGCCGGAAAGAAGAATTAATCAGAAATTTTCAATCAGATAGTATACAGAAGCCATGAAAATAGTATAAAATATAAGAATTGAGAAAATAAAAGTCGAACACCAGGAGGTTATAGATGGGAAGACAATTATGGAAGCCGGGAAATATGTTGTACCCGGTACCGGCAGTTATGGTAACATGTAAGCGGGAAGGTGGACAACCGAATATCATCACGATCGCATGGGCAGGAACGATTTGCAGTTCTCCGGCGATGGTTTCAATATCTGTTAGACCGGAACGCTATTCTTATGATATTATAAAAGCCAGTGGAGAATTTGTGATCAATCTGGTGACTGAGAAGCTGACATTTGCGACCGATTATTGTGGCGTAAAGAGTGGACGTGATATTGACAAATTCAAGGCAACAGGACTTCATACCTGTCCGGGACTTACAGTTGCCACACCGGGTATCGCGGAGAGTCCGGTCAATATCGAATGTAAGGTAAAAGAAGTGATCCCGCTTGGAAGTCATCATATGTTCCTGGCAGAGGTGACAGGCGTACAGGTGGATGAAGCATACATGAATGAAAATGGCAAATTCGAGCTTAACCAGCTTGGACTGGTGGCATATTCCCATGGAGAATACTTTAAACTTGGAAAGAAACTTGGCAAATTCGGATATTCAGTGAGGAAAAAATAAGAAACATGAAGATAGAATTACAGGCATATGGTAAAGTAAATCTGGGGCTGGACGTGCTCAGAAGAAGACCGGACGGTTATCATGAAGTAAAGATGATCATGCAGACAGTAAAATTACATGACACAATGACATTTGAGACAGTGGATGAGGATGTGATCGTTCTCAGCACAAATGCGGACGAGCTTCCGGTAAATGAAGATAATCTGGTATATAAAGCATGTCGGATGTTGAAACAGGAATATCAGATCACGCGTGGAATCCGGGTATTTCTTCAGAAAGAGCTTCCGGTTGCAGCCGGTATGGCAGGAGGAAGTGCTGATGCCGCTGCTGCGCTGATCGGAATGAATAAGATCTTTGATCTTCAGATTCCGAAACATAAGCTGATGGAATATGGTGTGAAGCTTGGGGCAGATGTTCCATATTGTATCATGAAAGGAACTGCATTATCAGAAGGAATCGGTGAGAAGCTGACGGCACTTGCACCGATGCCGGATTGTTATATTCTGCTGGCAAAGCCGCCAATCGCTGTATCGACGAAGATGGTATATGAGAACCTGCATGCAAATGAATTAAAAAAACATCCGGATATAGACGGCATGGTGATGGCACTGGAAGAACAGAGTTTACAGGGAATCACGGAGCGAATGGAAAATGTACTGGAAACGGTGACCGAGGTTCGGTATCCGGTTATTGCAGAGATTAAAGCCTGCATGAAAGAATGTGGTGCAATGAATGCACTTATGAGTGGAAGCGGTCCGACTGTATTTGGTATATTTACAGAGAAGGAAAAAGCGGAGAAAGCGGCAGATGCGATCCGCAGCCGTAAGCTGGCAAAGCAGGTATTTGTCACACAGCCATATAATGTGTAAGATCAGGCAGGACAGAGGGAGTTGTTCTGCAGAAGAAATAGAGAGAAATGGGGTAACTTATGGAGTTGAAGTTAAATATGGATGAGTATCTTCCGCTTCGGGAGGTTGTATTTGAAGCGTTGCGGGATGCCATCGTACATGGAGAATTTGAACCGGGCGAACGGTTGTTAGAAGTGGCACTTGCAAAACGTCTGGGTGTCAGCCGGACTCCGGTGCGTGAAGCAATCCGGATGCTGGAATTAGAGGGCTTAGTCGTGATGGTTCCAAGGAAAGGTGCAGAGGTTGCCCGTATCACGGAGAAGGATCTCCGGGATGCATTGGAGATCCGCCTGAGTCTGGAAGAACTGGCAGTCGAACTTGCCTGCAAGCGGATTGATGAAGAAGGCAGGCTCAGATTAAGAGAAGCCTGTGAGAATTTCCGTGAGGCAGTCCGTTCCGGTCGTGTGTCGGATATCGTAGATACAGATGTTGCCTTTCATGAAACAATCTGTGAATTAAGCAACAATCCAAGACTTGTGAGTCTTACCAAGAACTACGGAGAACAGGTGTACCGATACCGTGTGGAATATGTGCGGGATACCGGATATCATGGCAAACTGCTCCGTGAGCATGATGAGATCACGGAGGCGATATTGCATGGAGATGTAGAGAAAGCAAAAGCAGTTATGCATCAGCACATCTACGATCAGGAGCAGATCGTGATTCAGAATATCAAACAGAAACAGGATACTGTATAAGGCCGGGTGGTCAGAAATAGGGAGTGGACAGTAAGAAATTTACCGTTCACTCCCTGTTTTTGACCACTCGGTTCATTTTGCAGTTTTTTCAGGAATAATCTGTTATAGTAGAGGTGTTCTGAATACATCAAGCGTGTAAAATAAATTGACAAATACATATGTATGCCATATACTTGGTATTACTAGGTATAAAATAATAGGAAGAGAAATTATGGCAAATCAAAGTATAAATCAGTTTAAAAAAGGCATACTTCCCATGCTTATCCTGCAGATCATAGCAGATGAAAAGGATTATGGTTATAACATTGTCAATCGTTTTAATGCACGATGTGTTGCCGGAATGGATATCAAAGAAGGAACACTGTATCCGATCCTGCACAGATTAGAAGAAGATGGTGCGATCGTTAGTGAATGGGTGATGGCATCCGAGAATGGAAAACCAAAGAAATTCTATAAGATTACAGAAGAAGGGAAGCTTCTATTGGAAGAACAGTGGAGTTGCTGGGCGCAGATAGAAGGAATGGTACGAGGCTTTGAGAAAAAACATATATCTGATTAAAATATTTATTTTACTGCATGCACCATTTGGACAGCGGATGCAGTTTGTAAAAGAGATAAGACGATCTATAGATGATAAATTGGACTCGGGCATGACGATCGATGAAGTGTTTGAGGAGCTTGGTGAAGCTTCCGCACTGACAGAAGAGTATAACGATATCGGTATGCGGCAGCAGACAAAGGAGTATGTATGGATGATGCTCTGGATCCTGGTTGGAATCTGTCTTGGTGTTCTGTTGGTGATTGACGGATATACATTATATACCGGATATCATGAGATCAATCAGTATATAGCACCGACAGGATATGAGTGGATTGATTTTAGACCAAAGGCAGGGGGAACGTGGGGCAAAGTGATTGTGGAAAGCATAGGTTTTTGTATTTGCATGGGAAATGTGATCTATCATTATAAAAGACGAAGAAACGCAAAGAAAAAAGATAATGAGCTATAAATAAAAGGGGAACAAAAGAAATGAAAAAGAAGAAATATCTTATGAAGATATTCATGCATCTGCATGCACCATTAAAGGAACGGATACAGATGGTAAAGGATCTGGGACGATCATTAGATGATAAACTGGCAGAAGGAGAAACCATAGAGGAAGCAATCGCAGAACTAGGAGAAGCCTCAGACATTATTCAGGAATATGAAGATCTCGGAATGAGAAAGCGAACGAAAGAATGGGCGCTTGCTGTGATCTGGATATTGATCGGAATCGTGGTGGGATATCTGTTGTTTACGGAATGTAGGATACTGTATAGGGGATACAATTATATAATAATACGGACATCACCTAACACGGGCGTTGGAGTAGCCTATGGAATAAATGTAGGTGCAGAGGTAGTGAAAGTAGTGTTTGAATCGATAGGTTTTATTATATGTGTAGGAAATGTTATCTGGCATTTTATAAAACAAAAAAGAAAAAAGGAGATGTAAGAAAATGAAGAAAGTAGTGCGAAAGATAGTAAGTATGGCATTAGCATGTATGTTAATTTGGGTGATTCCAATATCAGCTCATGCGGAAACAACGGAGTCGATAATAATGGATGAAGGAACAGAAAATACAATGGAGCTGATAGGTCAGGAAGTTGTACATATAAAATATGATGGGACAATAGTCCATGAACTAATATATACAAAATTGCAGAATAAAAAATTATTGTATGCAAGTCAATCGGATAAAGTTACATGTAGCTATGCATATTACTATTTGGGAAAGGATTCTAAGAAACAGCCTCAGTATCAGATTGTTATGAATATATCTTCAAAGGAAAACTTAAAATCAAGTGTACTAAGTACCAAAGCAGAAGGAATATCAACTTGGCATAATAACACAGTGACACATTCCGGTAAGACAGGAACAAATACGAGAACTTTTGTTTATACAAGCAGTAATCCGCCGTCAAATCCGTATTGTTATGCAAAAGCAACAATTAAAACAGTTAATGGAACATATAATTTTTCTTTTGGCAAACTGACGAATCCTAAGAGTAAATAACAGATATACCTTGACCATTATATAAAGATGGTTAATGGATATAGATGTAGGGTCACTGGCTAATAATACAAGTGCCTTGCAAAAAAAGAGACTCTGGCACAATTTTGCGAAGAGAACCAGAGCCTCACAGCTATATATACTTATGAAAAAGTACATGAGATAAATATACCGCTTTTTCATATGTATGTAAATACAAAACAAAGGAGGGTAGCATTGCATAAGTAGAAATGTAAATATGCATGTTTGAAGGTATAGGAAAACATACAAAGGAGATTTTTAAATGAGCAAAATGGTAAAGATAATGAAAAATAAATTAATGATTGCAGCTATGGTGGCAGTAATGGTATTTGGAACGGCAATGGTTCCGGTGCATGCTGCTGCTGTAGAGACAAATTATTATGGGGGAGGTGCAACTTATACATATTATATTCGAAAATCGGGAAGTTCCGCTGAATTGGGGTATATGCGTATAACAAGGACAAAGTCGGCAATAAAAAATACATTTACAGCGTCAAATCCATGTGACAAAGTTACATTGTGGATTAGGGAAAGTTCAACGGCATCAAGTGTTGACGATAGTATTGATGATTTAGTACAGGGAAATACATTCTCAGTAAGTAAGAATGGAAGAAATTATACAGCAGCATACGGTAAAGGACGAGTAGAGTATTAATTTATATTGCTGAATAATTTAACAATGATGACATCATAGGAAATTTGCTATAACAGAGCATTTTCCTATGATGTTTAGGATGAAAGCGGGGTTATTAGATGAATAAAACGATGCGCATTATTTGTATTATTTTATGCGTTGGTTTGATTATGGGATTAGGATATGTTGTCATACGAAAAATAAAAAAATATCCAGATGAAGTGGAATATTCTTCATTAAGAGCTTTTGCGGATGATGGTATGTATTATATAAAAAGAAATGTTCTTTATTTTTTGGATTCAAAGACGGGAAAATCGGTAGTGGTTTGCAATAAAGCTAATTGCAAGCATAATACAGAAAACTGTAATGCGTATATATTTGGACTGGGATCTAGTATGCTTTATTATGAAGATAAACTATATATAAGTGAATTTGATTCTGAGGTAACAATTAATGATGAGGATGATGCCGTATATAAAGGGGCTGTACAGATTCGTGAAGTAGAAAAGGATGGAAGTAAAGTGAGTATTCTGTATTCGGCAGATGAAGGCGCTGTTTTTGATATGGAAATGATAGATGGAATATTATATTTTACTACATGGAAATATCATGATGGATTTAAATTGAATCAATATCAGCTTGATTGCACGTTGTATTCATATGATCTGAGATGGAGGCGGTTACGAGTATTGTTAAGTTATGAAGGAGATGCAGAACATGACAATTCAACACTTCATATATTAAATAATAAAAACAAAGAAAAAATTTATCTGACATATGGTTATAAAGATAGCCAGAGAAACAGGCACACTATACTGCTTACATATAATATAGAAACCCATAAAGATGAAATTGTTGCAGATAATTTAAATACAGAATATGGGAAATCCTTTAATATAATCAGTACTGCAAGTGGCATTTATATAGAAACGAAGGAATTGGATAATGGTGTAGAATGGACTGTGATATATTCGTGTGATGCAGACTTGCAGAATCAGAAAGAAATTTTTCGGATTGTAGATGGAGATATTTATTGTATGGATCGATACTTGTATGCAATTAATACAGATTACAATAAGTTTTTTTATCAATGTGATACAGGAACTGTTTATCTGGCAAATACCTGTTTTACAGAAGAAGGAACTTATATATCCGATATTTATGGCTTGGATGAATCAAGTGACAAGATATATATAGATGGACATGATTATACTGGTATGAAGCCAGGAGATGTAATCACATCGGATCAGAGTGAACAGACGGTGACAGGATGGACAGAATTCCGGGATACATATTTTACAAAACTGGAGAATGCAGATCAGAATACTGTGGAAGCATTTGACTGGGTGAAATGGCCGGAAGAGTGATAAAGGGGATGAGGATATGGAATTAAAACTGGAGCATATCTCGAAAGAATATAAGAATACAACGGCGCTTGATGATTTTTCCATGACATTCTCAGAGGGAATTTATGGATTGTTGGGGCCCAATGGTGCAGGAAAAAGTACCTTGATGAAGTTGATTACAAGAAATATCAAACCGACAGCAGGAGAAATTTATCTGGATGGAACAGATATTCATACCCTGAAACGGGAATATCAGCGGCTGATCGGTTATATGCCACAGCAGCAGGCGATCTATCCGTTTTATACCGGACGGATGTTCCTTGCATATATGGGATTGTTGAAAGGAGTAGAGAAAAAAGTACTGAATGATGAGATCGAGAAATACGCATCAAAGGTAAATCTTCTTGATGTACTGGATCGAAAGGTCGGAACATATTCCGGCGGTATGAAGCAGAGACTGCTGATCGCGCAGGCATTTCTTGGGGATTCAAAGATCATTATTTTTGATGAGCCAACAGCAGGACTGGATCCGAAGGAGAGGATCCATGTACGGAATCTGATTCATGATAATTCTGCAGGGAAGATTATTTTGATTGCTACTCATGTTGTTCAGGATATTGAGGATATAGCAAGTCAGATCATGCTGCTGAAAAAAGGTGTGTTGATCGAGATGGCAGCACCAGAGATCCTGACCGGAAGAATCACGGATAAAGAGAATCCGGATCTGGAAGATGTATATTTAAGTATATTTGGAGAGTAGCTTTTTGCAGGTTGGTCATTTCCGGATAGAGAAAGTGGCTGCCTGTGGATATGGAGGACGATATGAGTAGATCAAAACAAATGGAAAAAGCTGCTACCATCAGTCATTCCGGACGAAGAGGCGGATTTTTTCGATTTTTTATAAATGAAATACGGGCTATTTTATATAACCGGAAATTAATATTATGTTTTTTGTTGTTTTTAGTTATGAATGTGGGCCTGTTGATCGTAGCCTTTGCTACTGATGAGGTGGATAGTACACAGTATGCAAGGCTTCGGACAGATCCGGATTCCATTATGGATATGTATATGGGAGATCCGGAATCAGAGACATATAAACAGTTGTTTGATGAATATATGGCAAGCACAACGTATGACGAATATCTGCAGAAGGTTATAGAAGATGCAGAGATGAATCAGTCGATTTCCATATTTCAGACAAAGTTCTCGATCAGTAATCTGGAACGGACAAAGAGGGATTTTGAAAGACTTGTGGGAACAGAAGCATCCTTTGTTGGCGGATATGGAATCTGTAAGGCATTGAATTTTACCGGAAGTTATGTTCTGATATTTTTCCTGCTGGTTGTTCTGGTGCTGGAACTGGTGCTGCGGGATAAGAAGAATGGTCTGGCAAATCTGTATAAGACAACGTGGAATGGAGACAGTCGTTTATTGTTGTCTAAGTATGCGGCAGCATTTGTCTATATGGCATTATTTGTGGCGGGAGTATTCTTAAGTAATATTTTGATTGCCGAATGGAAGTTTGGAGCTGTAGATCTGTCAGCACCGGTACAGAGCCTGATGGATTATATTGGATATGGCTTTTCCTGCAGGATCAGTACATTTGTTGTTCTTGTCTGTTTGGTAAAGATTCTGATCTTTGCAGTGATCCTTGTAGCATTATTTACATTTGCAGTTGTTTCTTCAAATGAAGTTATGTTGTGTGTATGGTCGGCGGTTGCCATGTTTGTAGAATTGCTGTTTTCCGTATTGGGAGAGAAACTGAATCTGACATTTTTATATCGATTCTCTATTTTTTCAATGCTGGATACAACCAGATTTTTTCAATATGAGAATTATAATCTGATATCTCATGCAGAGCCTGCAATCTATCTGGACTGTATTATCTGTGCAGTGTTGTTGGCAGGATTTCTTATCATATCGTCGGTAATCTATCTGGAGGGAAGCAGTGATTATCGGGAGAGTCGTATACGATTACGAAAAAAAGGTACGAAATCCCGCAGGATATTTTCCTCAGTATGGAGACTGGAAGGCTATAAGTTATGGTTGGGATATAAGATGATATTTGTTATTTTTCTGTTGGTTGGATTTCAGGTGTACATTTATCAGAACAAATCTGTACGGTGGAGTGCAAATGAATATGCATACCAATATTATATCAGTCAGATTGAAGGTGTGGTTACACAGGGAAAGCTGGATTATATAGCCTCAGAGGAAGAACGGTACGAAAAACTTCACGAAGAAGAAGATCGGGTTGACCGGGACTACGCTGCAGGGAAGATAACTGAAAAAGAGTATAATGATAAATGGGATGAGATGAATAAGCAGCTTGCAAATGAGGAGAGTTTCTTTCGCTGTCTGGAATATGTGGATTATATTAAGCAGCAATGTGGAATCACGTCACAGGTTTCGGAAGCCGATCCTGCTGTACTGGAACGGATAGGATTTGTCTATGCCAGAGGCTGGAATATCCTTGCCGGAAGCAAAGACTATAAGGATGACGTGATGAATGCAGCGAAGGTAATCGTTGTACTGATGCTTACAACTGCATTTCTGTATCTGGAGGATTACAGATATAAGATCAATGGCATTATTGATATTACAGAGAATTACAGGAAACTTCATGTGATCAAGGCATTTCGGATGCTGCTTATTATTCTTGTTGTATACATGATCGTTTATCTGCCTGAACTTATGTGGGTGAAAAGAGAAATTGGGCTGGCAGGAGGAAAATATCTGACACAGTCTCTTCCGTGTCTGGAACAGGTTGGCATATCAACCAGTATTACCGGATATTTCCTGCTGGTATCTGGAATTCGGTTGATCACGATTCTGGTACTGACTGTACTCTATGTTCTAGTTGGAAAGCTGATCAGGAGCACAAATGGTGCGATATTCTGTGCGGCAGCCGTTGCGCTTTTGCCATTGCTGCTGTACCTGTCAGGATTTACTGCAGCAAAGTATTATCCGTTGGTTCAGCTATTATCAGGCAATATGCTGCTTAGATAAATGAATATTTAAAGAGATCCCACTGTGACAGATGATAGATGTCCCCTTTTTATTGGACAATCAGTGAAAGAGGTGCATATCATCTGTTATAGTGGGATTTTTGTATGCTGTTACCAGCTCTTTCGTATCTCGTCAAATAGCCGCATGATATATAAAGTGTGTTCATGTGGCATTTCCGGACATTCAGTCAGACCTTTTTCAAGTGCCCGCTTACAGGCGAGCACTTCATATTCATAGCCGCTGATCTGGGCAGGACAGTTGATCGTCTGAACCAGTCGGCGGTCATTTTCATATATACGGAATGCCTCGTAATTATTGATATTGTCAACCTCGATGTAACCTTTTGTTCCGTAGATCACGCCGCGGCGGTCGGTGGCTGATTCCATAGTTGTGAACAGACCAGCGATCGCACCGTCCGGGTATATCAGGTTGATAAATTCTGTTTTGTCTACGCCTGTTTCGTGTGGAGTCATCGTTGTATGGATCGCAGATACGTTGTCGCCAAGCACCCAGGTCGCAAAGTTTAAGGTATATGGTGCAAGATCTAAGAGAGCACCTCCGGCAAGCTCCGGGCGAATCAGACGTTCTACCTGCATCAGGGAATAACCAAGATTTGCGGTCAGCCCTGTTATTTTTCCGATAACGTCGGAATCTATAATTTCTTTTAAAGTAAATGACATTGGCATATAGCGAACCCACATCGCTTCCGCCAGTAATATATTCTTTTCTTTTGCAAGCCGGATCATATCTTCGGCTTCTTTTGTATTTACGGCAAATGCTTTCTCGCACAGAACAGCCCGGTTGTGATTCAGACACAGCATCGTATGCTCTTTATGGTGGGAATGCGGAGTTGCAATGTAGACAAGATCGATCCCGTCATCGGCAACCATTTCTTCATAAGAGCCATACCACCTGGATGCATGGTAAGTATCTGCAAATTGTCTGGCTTTTTCTTCCGTTCTGCTTGCTACAGCATAGAGCTCCACTTTTTCCATCCGGTTGACGGTCTCTGCCATCTTGCGGGCGATACCGCCTGCGCCGAGGATGGCGAGACGTAATTTTCTATTTTCTAATCTGGTGTCTGAGTTTGTCGTAGTATTTCTGTTGTCTGATTTATAAATTGGATCTGTTGTATGTTTTTTGTAGTCGGATATATTATCTGATTTTATCATCTTTTTTCATTCCTTTCTGTGCGATTTATGAAGTCATATTATTTCTATATTTCTTCTTAAAATTCTATATGGTACTGATGCAACTGAAGCTATTTGAATATTGCCGGGTTCATCATATGTGAGCAATTCTATGATTTTATGTAATTACTATAGAAGCTTTTGGGGATTTGTGCAAGCGCATCCCATCGTAATGATCATTATATTGTACTCGTTCAATGCATTTGAAAAATCGCCTCTTGCAAGCAAGCGATTTTTCATCATTATATCATGTGCTTCGCACATTCTATGCATTCCGCAAAATCAGCATCCTTGCAAGCAAATAATTTTGCGTTCATTATATCATGATTCAATGTAACATTTTATGTATAGTTCAGAGAGTTGCTGGTAATACTGGAAATAGTAAGAAGATAAAACAAGTAATAGTTAGATCATGGAGGAATAAGGTTAGGGTAAGTCGGTCAGAGTCGTAAAAAATATAAATGTACATAGGAGCAACGGGAGGTGGAACGTTTGGGGAAAGACAGAGATGCGGAAGGCGGAATTTATAGTGCAGACAGCCGGATCGATAAAGACATAGATGCAAATATCAGCCGGGTAAAGTCGCTGTTTGCTGATTGGGGAGACATCGTGGAACGTCGGTTTACAGTAAGAAGAACCGGAATGGATGTGTATGCAGAAGATACCACCGGATCAGCAGATGAGACATCCGCTTCGGTAGGAGCAATCTATGTAGTGTACATTGATGGGTTATGTGACAATGGTCTGATCGAGGATACGATCATTAAGCCGGTGACCTGGGAGTGGCGGCATGAGCATGGCAGTTCCCTGTGGGAGGCAATGGATTCATTTGAGACACAATCGGCGGATATAAAGGCAGAAAATGACTTCAAAAATGTGATGTTTTCGATATTAAAAGGAGACACAGCGGTATTTGTATCGGATGCAGATCAGGCGTTTGTTGTGTCTTCCAAGAAGCTGCCGGTACGTGGAGTGGAAGAAAGTTCTACCGAGGGTGGAATGCGTGGTCCGCGGGATAGTTTTAATGAAAGTATCCGTACATCGACAGCCCTTATTCGGCGGAGAATCAAAGATACAAGATTAAAATTGATCCAGAATACGATCGGTGTTCGTTCCAGAACCGAGTATGGAATCATGTATATTGAGGATATTGCAGATAAGAAGCTGGTTGAACAGGTGAAAGAACGGATGAATGAATATGAGATAGATGCCATATTTGACAGTGGCATGGCGGAACATCTGATGGAGAAGAAATGGTACCGGCCGTTTCCGGTGTTCCAGTCAACCACCAGACCGGATAAAGCGGCGGCGGCACTGGCAGATGGCAGGGTTGTAATTGTATTTGATAATTCACCGGAGGTTCTGATCGCGCCGGCGACGATCAATACATTATTCCAGACTGCCGATGATTATTATAACCGTTGGCCGGTTGCAACTTTTGCCAGAATCATTCGTTATATAGCGGCATTTATCGCGGTGGGGTTGCCGGGCTTCTATATAGCTGTTACCTGTTATCACCGGGAGGTGATACCGGATAAACTTCTCTATGCGATCGCAGTTGCAAGAAATCAGTTGTCTTTTCCGATCGTGTTAGAGGTTTTGATCATGGAGTTGTTGTTTGAATTGCTGCGGGAGGCAGGAATCCGTCTGCCGAGTCAGCTGGGAAATACGATCGGTGTTGTTGGTGGTTTGATCGTTGGACAGGCTGCGGTGGAAGCAGGGATTGTCAGTACCATCGTGGTGATCGTAGTTGCGCTGACAGCGATTGCTTCTTTTGCAATTCCAAATGAAGCTTTTGCGTCGGTGTTCCGTCTTTTAAAATTTCTAACTATACTGGCGGCTGCTTTTTTTGGACTGTATGGCTTCCTTCTGGTGATGCTTTTATTGATCTATCATCTTGCCGGTCTGAACAGCTTTGGTGTTCCGTACATGGCACCGGTCGTAACCTGTGGCTATGCAGAGGATGGAATGGAAGATTTTGTCATTCGTAAGCCAATCAAAAAAATTATCTTTCGACCGGCATGGGCGAACCATAGAGAACGCAGGAGGCTTCGCAAAAAGTAATGATGAATGGGTGTGAATCAATATATGGATTATAGAAATGTGACGTTCCGACAGCTTTTTATAACGGGAACTTGCCTGATTTTCCCGATTACTTTCTGGAACATGGTACAGATTATGACGGATTTTTCCAAAAACAACGGTGCTTTATCACTTTTTTTGATGCTAATACTTGCTCTGGTTTATGTGGTGCTACTACATCTTGCGCTTTCTGGTGTAGTGAAATTGTCAGATCCCGCTAAAGAAAAGGCAGAGATAACGGGTGCAAAAGTATGGAATAATAAGAAAAAAGTGGCTATTGCATCTATTTATGTGATCAGATATGCAATTCGGGTTCTTTTTTTGCTTTATTTCTTTGTACAGGGGAGCCGGATCCTGATGCTGCCGGATTATGCAGGAATGGTTCTGGTTGTTCCGGTATTACTGACACTTTTCTATATGGCAGGAAAGGGACTGCGTGGTTATATCGGATTTGCGGAAGCAAGTGTGATCGGAATCGGGATCGCATTGGTGCTGTTTGTCATTTGTGGATTCTGGAATGCTGATTTTTCCCGACTAAAAGAATATGCAGAATTTCAGATGCAGGCATCTGTATGTAACACGATATGTCAGATTTTGATAAAAGGATATCTGATGATGGTAGGGTTATGTATGCTGGAATTTGTCATGTATCTTTATCTGAGAGTAGAGAAACGAAGACGAGGGATACTGGTGTGGACGGTATCTGTTCCGGTTGTGTTAGCCCTTGTTGCTTCCTGTTTTGTGATATCACTACTTGGCTTGCAGAGCAAAACAATGACTTCAAAGGGAATACTAAATGTTGTGGGTGCGATGATGTTCCCCGGAGGTGCAAATGCGAGGCTCGGTTTACTCGCCTGTTATCTGCTTATAATCTTCGGACTCTTGCTTCTGGCTATCCACATTGTATTCATTTGTCAGTTTGTGGATGAGATCTGGAAGATCATCTGTGTATGGAAAAAGAGCGGCGGGATGAGAGCAGCCGGGAATGATAAGAGTACAGAGTTTCATGGACGTGATTCTGATAATGCAATGGATAAAAAAGTGATGGAAGAAAAAAGAAGCCTGTGGATAAGAAGCGGCTGCGTGGTTGTTTTGTTTCTGTTGTTTTTGTGGATGGGCAGGTTCCTTGGAGAACGGGATGCCGGCCGGGCATTCATGATCTACATTGCTGCTGTGGATATTCCTTTGTCTGTTCTTGTACCGGCATTTGCAGGACGGAAACGGACGAATCCGGGGAAGCTTGCAAAGATGGCTGCAGAAGTGATCGGTGGAGTTCTGATTGCCTGTATGTTGTCCGGATGCATGGACAGATCCATTGAAGCGGTAGACTATCTCCGTGTGGTTATGATCTCTGAGACAGAAGGAGGCTACGAGTACACATTTGTTACAGACAGTCTGGAGGGAGCGGAGTCAGCAGCCGAATCGGAGGAGCGGGAGTATCCGGTTGTTGCGGAGAGCCTGCAGCAGGCACGGGCTGAATATGATCAGGCGCATGACCGGAGCCTTGATCTGAGCCATGTTGAATATATCGTGGTGGATTCCGAAGAAACCCTGCGACAGATGTATCCGGAGCTGATAAAAGAATTTGTAACGAATTATGTAGAAGTGATCTGCACCGATTCGCTTTATCAGGGTGAAGCGTCCGGCAGCATCCGGAAATATATCGCAACGCATTACAAAGGAGAGTGTCTGGCGACACTGGGGGAGTAGACATTCGTTTAAAGTATTAGTTATTGATAAAGAGTGTGAAACAGAATTTGTTTCAATAATAAAGAAATTTAAATATATCAGATATAGACTATTTCGTTAATGTAGATAAAGAAAAATGGAGGTTATGGAAATGGGTAGAGCAGTAAGGGCGGCAGTTGCCGGAATCCTGATCGGTTTATTTTGTGGAACATTATATGTGGAAATGGGAGCACTGAAAAGATTATATAGCGCGAAAAACAGCGTAGAGCAGGTGATGAACCTGATCGAATATGCGGAAGAAAATGAAGATATAGCCTGTGACAGTACAGAGGAAAATTATGCTGGAATAACCAGTGACAAAACTTCACAGGCAGACGGTAAGAATGATGGATCGAGCCAGCAGGTGGTAAATGGTCTTGAGCCCTCGGATGGTCAGGATACAGAACGGTCAAATGATATCCAGACTGCATTTCGGATTCTGGATGGCACAACATTAAATGCGTATGAAACACAGAAGCAGTTACAGGAACTGGAAGCAATGTATGATGATATAGCAGGAAATGCAAGTGCGGAGAGTCAGATGAATGCTCAGAATAAGACATCAGATGTTATCCGTATTCGAATAAGATATGAGGGAAATGAGAATTTATCGGATAAGCAATTGGATGAATTTACTTCATATGTTGAGCAGGCGGTACTTTACGGTATAGCCGAGAAGCTTGGCGCAGACTATAACGATCAGGAGAAAAGCATTGTGCGAAAGAATCTGATACTGAGCAAAGAATATATCGATGCCTGTGCAGAGGAAAGCGCAGAAGAATACGGCATCCCGGTTACTGCATGGTCAGCTTTTGAGTATCTGAACCTTCCGGCAGCAACCTTGAATGGCGTTGCTTATCCGGCCGGGTATTATGAAACTTTGTGTGTGACGTTGAAAAGATTATGACTGACTTTTCCATCTACCTCTAAATCCCCGGAATCCTTGAATTATATAGGTGGTTGTGGTATGATATGAGATATTTTGATTATATATTTCAAAGGAGCTCAAGGGAATATGACTAAGAAAAAACTGGTAGTTATTTTTGGAGGAAGATCATCGGAACATGAAGTTTCATGCATTTCAGTTCAGACAGTTGCCAAAGCGGTGGATACGGACAAATATGATATGACACTGATCGGAATCACAAAGGATGGCAAATGGCTGAAGGCTGACAGCATTGAGAGTATTGCTGACGGAAGCTGGTACGACAGTCAGGTTCGTGCAGTGATTTCACCGGATTCTGCAAAAGAGATTATCATAAAAGATGGCGACAGAATCTATGCGGAGCCTGTAGATGTTATTTTCCCTGTTTTGCATGGTTTATATGGAGAAGACGGTACGATTCAGGGATTGTTTGAGATGGCGGACATTCCATATGTGGGCTGCGGCGTATTTGCATCGGCTGCTGCAATGGACAAATTCCATACAAAGATCATTGCTGATCATATCAATGTAACACAGGCAAAATTTGTTCCTGTAGTAGAAGATGATTTTGATGATCTGGATGTTGCGATGGATCGGGTAGAGAGCGAGTTAAACTATCCGGTATTTGTAAAACCATCATCCGCAGGTTCATCAAAGGGTGTTACAAAGGCACATGACAGAGCCGAGTTAGAAGCTGGTCTGCATGAGGCACTCAACCATGATTCCAAGATCCTTGTCGAGGAAACGATCGTTGGCAGAGAGTTGGAATGTGGTGTACTTGGATATGGCAATCATACAAAGGCATCCGGTGTTGGAGAGATCCTTGCTGCCGCAAATGCAGATTTCTATGATTTTGATGCAAAATACAACAATGCAGATTCCAAGACGATCATCGGGGCAGATATACCGGAAGAAGCTGAGGACGAGATCCGTGCAGAAGCAATCCGTATCTTTAATGCGATTGACGGCTTTGGACTTGCCCGTGTGGATTTCTTCCTTGAGAAAGACACCAATCGTGTAATATTTAATGAAGTAAACACATTGCCGGGATTTACATCGATCAGTATGTATCCGATGCTGTGGGATGCAGAGGGATATGATATCAAGACCCTTGTAAATACCTTAATTGAGATGGCATTTGAAAGATAATTTATGACGACGAGAGATATAAAGATAAAAGTAACGGGTGTGCAGAGTGTTGCCGGAGCGGATGATGAACCGGAGGTTCTGGAGCTTGAGACGCGGGGAACATACTCTGAGAAAAACGGAAACCGCTATATCAAATATGACGAATTTATTGAAGATGTGGAAGAACCGGTGAAGAATCTTCTGCGGTTCGATGAGCATGCATTACAGCTTACGAAACGTGGCAGCGTGAACACGGTTATGTTATTTGACCGGGAGAAGAACAGCTCGGTGCATTATGCAACTCCGGTTGGACCGATCTGTATGAATATCTGTACGGAGGAATATCATATGGAGCAGTCAGAGAAGGGAATCCGGATTGATATTCGTTACTGTATTGACTTTAACAATGATTATATTACGGATTGCAGTCTGAATGTGACTGCGGACTACGAAGGGGTATAAATATATATGGGTAGTGAGAAATCCTTCGACAGCTTTCTGGGGATTGAAACGATCGCGGAGACAGCATTTGGAGATATGGATGTATGTCTTCCGGTGAACGAAGAAGATAATAATTATGAGGTTACATATTATAATGATCTGGTGACGATGTTCGACGAGATCAGCATGGAGCCGGAAGATACGCTTGTGGATTTTGGTTGCGGACTTGGCAGAGTGCTTTTTTACTGTAATTCCAGACATTACTGCCGGACGGTTGGAATCGAGAACAATGCCAGGGTCTATGACAGACTTCTGACAAATGCCGCAAGCTATCAGAGCAAATTCCTTGATCAGGAGGAACGGATGCAGTTCCTGAATGTGGAAGCGGAGGCATATGAGATCGGAGATGAAGACAATTATTTCTATTTCTTCAATCCATTTTCCGGCGCGACCTTCAAAAAGGTGCTGGATAATATCATCGCATCGGTGCGGAGACAGCCGAGAGATATTGAACTTCTGATCTATTATCCGACATTTGAATATCAGAAAGCAATCCGTGACTGCAACCTGTTCGTTTTAAAGAAGATGATCAAATTATCCGGTTATGAAGAAGACCCGGATGAGAAGGTTCTGGTATATCATTTGTCACGATATTTTGTAGCGTAGAATAAATAAGGCGGTCTATCTGGCGGACTAGCTTTATATTGACTTGCTGCGATTCCTATTCAATGCACATGTCTGATTCGTAAATACTCCTGTGCCAACTCGTCCTTCGGACTCAAACAGGCACCCGTATTTACTGACAATGTGCATTTCATTACGGAATCTTCGCTAATGTCAATATAAAGCTAGTCCGTCAGATAGACCGCCTTATTAATTTCATACAAATCATAATCAGGATACAGGTGATTCCGATGATTCCCCACAGTATAGAGGGGGAGATCGCTATACTTCCGATCACATAGGAAGAAGCGTTTAAGATTATATGAAGGATCATGCCTGGGATCAGGGAGCCTGACCATACGGCAAGACAGCCCAGAATGATTCCGGCCGGAACGCTGTAGCAGAACTGAACGACATTTCCATGATAACAGCCGAAACAGAATGCTGTGAACAGGATCGCACAGAGGGTGGCATGCTTCGTGTGAAATGCAGAGACAGACAGCTTCAGTGTCACTCCCCGGAAGGCGAATTCTTCTGCGATCGGTGCGAGAAGTGTGACTGTACAGATACGGATGATTCCATTGTTGATGGAAAATGACCGCTGTACCCGTTCATGGTATGAGGTTAGGAGCTCCGGCCTATAAGTGTCGATCAGACGAAGAATACAGGTTGTTAAGAGCTGAAGACTGATACCAAGGATCAGCAGTAAAATAAAGATAACAAAAGCACGCAGGAAAGGATTTTTCTTTCCTGCGTGCTTTGTTTTTGAATGATCGGACAGATAAAAATATCCGAAAATACAGATACAAAGAATATATGAAATACATGATGTGATACTGCCGACAGAATCAGTCTGACTGCCTGTAAGATCACAGATCCGGGTGCCTGCAAGATAGACAATATTATGTATCAGTAATGCGGTAACCGGAACCAGACAGGTAATAACTAATTTTCTGAGGTCGACACGAGTATTTATCATGATTACTGGATCTTCTTTGCCCTTTCTTTTTCTTCCTTTGCCTTTGCTTTTCTTGCGGCTTTTTCTTCTTTGCTGAGTTTCATGCTGGCAGTTTCCTGCTCATAAGTCTGCTCGTATTTCTTCTGTTTTGCACGAAGCTTCTGGCTGAATGATTTCTTTGCAGGCTCCGGTGCTTTCTTACCACGAACATTCTTAACGCTTGTGATGTAGATACCGCTGACCATAGCTTTAACTTCGCCACGGACAGGCATAACATCAAAGATTCCATCGTCGCAGATCAGATTGATGATCTGTGGGCCAATCTTGGCTTTAACGATAGGAAGCTTGGCTTTCTGGTAACGCTTTGGAGTTGATTCCAATACCTGTTTCGGAAGATTTGCATCTTTCATAGGCAGCATCTTTTTATCGATGACCAGCATCGTGACAGGCTGTGCGGCCTGAAGCATAGCTTCTTTCTGTGCGCTCTGCTTCTTCTGCAGGCGGTTTCCTACTATGTAAAGTACTACTAAGATTACAACTAATATTGCGATGACGATTAACATCCATCCCCACCAAGGCATAATAAGTTCCTCCTTATATTTCATTATTTGTCTGTGATTGCAAATTGTATATATTATGATTACTTTTGACCTTACCAATCAGGGAACGCTTCCGCTCGTTTCGTCCTGCAGCGGTACTAAGATGCCGCTTCTGCGCCATCTAAGGACCGGCGGACTCAAATGTCCCTGTATTGGCAAGTCAAAGTAATCAAATATATATACAATTTGCAATTATATTATTTTTCAATCATAGGCAGATTTTTTAACCGGGCTGCCTGAATCTTACCTGGGATTGCATCCAGAACCTCTTTACGTTCCTTCGGCTTCAATCCACGGATATCAACCGGCTCTAAGAATTCGATCACAACTTTGCTGCTGTGAAGGAAATTATGTTTATTTGCTTCCATACATTTGTCTGTTCCGCAGATAGCAACCGGAATGATCAGACATCCGGCTTTCTGAGCGATCTTGAATGCACCGTCTTTAAATGGCAGCAGTTCGTCGCCCTTATTTCTTGTTCCCTCCGGGAAGATCATCATGGAGTGACCGGATTTGATGATATCAGCAGTCTGCAAAATCGTTTCCAGACCCTTTTTCAGATCGGTACGATCCAGATAGGTGCATCCGATATCATCCATGTATTTGTAAAGCAGAGGTATATCCTTGATATTGTCCTTGGACATGAAGCCAAGCGGCATATCGATTGCATTGTGACAGGATAAAATATCAAAATAGCTTCGATGATTACCAACGAACATGACCGGTTGGTCGGCAGGAATGTTTTCCTTGCCGATAACTGTTCGCTTACATCCGGTTAAGAACATAACTGCTCCGAAAAATCCTTTTACCAGCTTCTGAGCCTTGATGTAAGCTTTGTCCTGATCCTTTTTTGCAAGCTGCTTCAGATACAGATGATATGGAAAACAAAATATGATTCCAAGTACTGCAAACAGTACAGTAATAATGGTTCTCAAATATATCCTCCTGTTCTATCTGCCGTAGAGTTTTGCTGTCTCAAATAGACGTTCTTCTAATTTAGTATCCATGTCTTTATCCTCAAAGCGCCAAGCCCAGTTGCCTTCCCCTACACCCGGAGTATTCAGACGAGCCCATGAATCTAATTTCAGAACATCCTGCATAGGAACAACAGCCATATTTGCGACAGATGAGAAACATGCACGGATCATAACCCAGCAGATATCACTGGCATCTGTGCTGAAATAGCGGCGAAGCTTGTCCTTGGATGCTTCGTATGCTTTCTGATACCAGCCAAGTGTTGTGTCGTTGTCATGTGTTCCTGTGTAGCATACGCAGTTTCTTGTATAATTATGCGGAAGGAAATCATTTTCTTCCGGATTTTCAAATGCAAACTGTAAGATCTTCATGCCCGGCAGATTGAATTTGTCACGCAATTCGATAACAGAATCGTCAATCTCACCCAGATCCTCAGCGATGATCGGAAGGTCATAGCCAAGATTTGCTTGTAACTGTGTGAAGAAGTTGATACCGGGAGCGGGCTTCCATTCTCCGTTGATGGCGGTTTCTTCGCCATAAGGTACAGCCCAGTACCGGTCAAATCCTCTGAAATGGTCAATCCTTAAGAAATCTGTCAGAGTGAACTGGTATTTGATTCGCTCAATCCACCATTCATAACCGGTAGCGGTATGCTTTGACCAGTTATACAGTGGGTTGCCCCACAACTGTCCGGTCTCTGAGAAATAATCAGGTGGTACACCGGCAACCTCTGTTGGGTATCCCTTTGAATCCAGCATGAAAAGCTCCTGATGGCTCCATACATCGGCACTGTCCCATGCAAGGAAGATCGGAGCATCACCTACGATGCTGATGTTCTTTTCATTTGCGTATTCCTTGATCGCCATCCACTGTGTATGGAATAAGAACTGGATGAAATCATAGTAACCGATCTCATTTGCAAGCTTCTTTTCCCATGTGGTACGCTGTCTTTTGGTAGGTGCTTTCAGGGAATCCTCCCACATATACCAAGGCATTCCTTCATGGAAATCCTTACCTGCCATAAACAGGGAGTAGTCAGTGAGCCAGGAGGAATCCTTTTTGAAAGAAGCAAATGCTGCCATCTGTTCCTCGTCTGTTGATAATCCGTCCTCGTAGTCAGGATCAGTAAAACGTTCGTAAGCGAGCTTTAACAGCTTTGTCTTAAATGTGATCAAGGTTCCGTAATCGATGTGAACGGGATCCCATTCCGGCATATCAGTAAAATCATCTTCTGACAGAAGCTTGTATTCTTTTAATGCATCAAGGTCAATAATTAACGGCTGACCGGCAAATGCGGAGAATGGCTGATATGGTGAATCACCAAATCCGGTATGTCCAAGTGGAAGTACCTGCCACAGATTCAAGCCCGAATTTGCCAGAAAGTCTATAAACCGGTATGCACCTTTGCCGAGATCACCGATTCCGTAAGGACTTGGAAATGAAGTCGGATGTGCCAGAATACCAGCGTATTTCTTTGGCTTTTTTTCATGGTTGTTTTCTAACATGTTTATCCTCTTTTCCTATTATTATATTGACGTTTTTGGTCTGGTCAGATATATCTGTCTGCCCGAACATCATAAAACCCCATTTTTCCTTGAAAAATCAAGGCGGTGTGGAAAAAACACCGTACGTTTTATTATACATAAAACGAATTATTCTTACAAGTCTGAAATTGGGGGAAGTCGCAGTCCGCCTGCCCGCCTCTGTCGGTCTCCTTGGCTGGTATGGGTGGCTGGCATGGGCAGTTGGCCTCCTCACTATAATATGGCATCAGCGAGAATTTCGTCGTGAGATGCACATTGCCAGTAAATACGGGTGCTTGTTTGAGCCGAAGGCGAGTTAGCACAGGAGTATTTACGAATCAGGCATGTGCAACGAACAGAAATCGCAGCAAGCCATTTATAGCGGGGAGACCAACTGCCCATGCCAGCCACCCATACCAGCCAAGGAGACCGACAGGGGCGGACAGGCGGTTGGTTTATATGTTTTGTAATGCTGTGTTAGTTTTATAAAGTTTTGTTTATGATCTTCATAAATACATCAGAAAATAAACACAGTTTAGACACACTTCCCTTATATACTGTGTATTGTAAGAGTTTTTCATTTATTTGAATCCTCTCTCCCCTCATTTTTTGCAAGTGGTAATAAATCTTTCCCCGGTTTGTTACCACTTGTTTTTTGTTTTATAATATTGTTTGGGTGCAAAAGAGTCGTATGCGGCTCTTTATTCTTGATAAATTATTACTTTTCGGCTAAAATAAGATTTGATCTTATTTTGGCCGAAAAAAGAGGTGCAGATATATGGAATATATTCATAGAGATTTAGAAAAAAAGATAAAAGAATTAGCAGAAGACTATTCCTGTATATTAATTACAGGACCGAGGCAGGTTGGAAAAACAACTTTATTTAAAAAATTAATGGATGAGAATAGGACAGTGGTGAGCCTGGATGATCTGGAAGAAAGGAAACTGGCACAGACAGATCCTGCTATGTTTTTGCAGATGCATGATCTTCCGATTTTAATAGATGAGGTACAATATGCTCCGCAATTATTTCCATATATTAAGATGGCGATAGATAATGGAGCACCGGCATCATCATTTTGGTTGACCGGATCGCAGGCATTTCGGATGATGGAGCTTGCACAGGAATCTTTGGCGGGAAGAACTGCTATTATTCACATGTCATCTTTGTCACAGCATGAGTTGTATGGAGCAGGCGAGAATATTAAGTTTAGTGTTGATCTGGAAACATTAAAGCATCGAAGCAAAAATGGAACAAAGGTGGAGTTGCCGGAGCTATATGAGAGAATCTGGATGGGATCTATGCCGGGTTATAGAAGTGGACGATACAAAGACAGAAATGTTTTTTATTCTAGTTATATTCAAACATATATTGACAGAGATGTATCAGAGTTGATTACAAATGTTGATAAACTTGTATTTATGGACTTTGTAAGAGCTGCAGCATGCAGGTGTGCACAAATGTTAAATATACATGATATAGCAAATGATGTTGGCGTTTCAGATGAGACAATTAAACGATGGCTGCAGGTGCTTGAGAAGTCCGATATTATTTTTTATTTACGTCCTTATTCTAATAATCTGTTAAAGAGAACAGTTAAGACACCAAAATTATATTTCTTTGATACAGGCCTGGTTTCGTATCTCACAAAATATACAACTCCGGAAATACTTGAAAACGGGGCGATTAATGGGGCAATACTGGAAAATTATGTTGTTTCCGAAATTCGGAAGACATATCAAAATGAAGCGGATGAATGCCTTATGTGGTATTACAGAGATAAAGACAGTAATGAAATTGATATGGTGATTGAAAGTGATGGTATGGTGCATCCGTTAGAGATAAAACGCTCAGTAAATCCAGGAAGTGAACTGACCAGGGCATTCAGAATTCTGGATAAAGGAGCAGTTCCAAGAGGAAAAGGAGCAATCATCTGTATGCGTCCGAAACTTTCAGCTGTTGATTCAGAAAATTACATTGTTCCGATCTGGACAATATAATAAAGAATTTGTAAATAGAATGCAGAATCTGTTTATAAACACATCAGAAAATAAACACAATTTAGACACACATCCCTTATATACTATGTATTGTAAGAGTTTTTCATTTATTTGAATCCTCTCTCCCCTCATTTTTTGCAAGTGGTAATAAGTCTTTTCCCCGATTTATTACCACTTGTTTTTTTGCCTTTTCGGCGGTATACTTCCATTATTAAATTCACAACAGACGGAGGATAACAGGTATGATTTCGGAAAAATATGCAGATATGACAACCAAAGGTTCTATAATAAGAGAATTTGCGCAGTATGCATCAAAACGTGCTGCAGAGATCGGAAAGGAAAATGTATATAACTTTACGATCGGCAATCCTTCTGTTCCGGTATGTCCGGAGTTTACAGAGACATTGGAACGGATGTTAGAAGAAGAAAATCCTTTGACGCTTCACGGATACAGTCCGACACTTGGTATTATGTCCGTCAGAGAAGCGGTTGCAGATTCTTTAAATAGAAGATTTGGAATGGAATATACAGCAGATGATATTTTCATGACCTCCGGTGCAGCAGGTGCGATCGCACATGCAATTCGTTGTGTAACAAAGCCGGGAGATGAGGTGATCACATTTGCTCCATATTTCCCTGAGTATGTTCCATATGTTGACGGAACAGGTGCGGTGCTTAAGATCGTGCCGGCGGATATTACATCCTTCCAGATCAATTTTGATGCATTTCTGGAGCTTTTAAATCCAAATGTACAGGCAGTTCTTATTAACTCTCCGAATAACCCGTCCGGTATCGTATATTCAACAGAGACGATCAAGAAGCTGGCTGCAATTCTGGAAGAAAAGCAGAAGGAATATGGACATGATATCTATATTATCTCCGATGAGCCTTATCGTGAGATCGTATTTGAAGGAACGGATTCGCCATTTATTTCATCCTTCTATGACAACAGTATCTGCTGTTATTCATTCAGTAAGTCACTTTCCCTTCCGGGTGAGCGTATCGGATATGTAGCGGTAAATCCGAAATGTAAGGATGCGAAGCTGATCGTTCTGATGTGTGGTCAGATCTCCAGATTTACAGGACATAACTGTCCGCCATCCATGATCCAGCTTGGTGTGGCAGAAGTGATCGATAAGACAGCTGACCTGTCAATCTATGAGAAGAATAAGAATATTTTATATAAAGAGCTTACAAATATGGGATATGAGTGTGTAGAACCGGGCGGAACCTTCTATATGTTTCCAAAGACTCCGATCGCGGATGCAAATGCATTCTGTCGTATGACAGCCAGCAAGCTGGATCTGATCCTGGTACCGGGAGACAGCTTTATGTGTCCGGGACATATGAGACTTGCTTACTGTACCACAACAGAGATGGTAGAACGCGCACTTCCGTTATTTGAAAAAGCAATGAAGCTTGCAAAAGAGATGGAGTAATCAAAGGAGAACATCATGGTTACACAGATTCCGATCATACTTGCATCGAATTCACCGAGAAGAAAAGAGCTGCTTGAAAGAGCCGGTTATACATTTACTGTTATGCCAAGTGACTGCGATGAAGCTACCGATATCCGTTTTCCAAAGGATATGGTAATGGAACTTGCCGGGAGAAAGGCAGAAAATGTATATAAAAAGGTATGTACAGATCGTGCCGGTACGGAAGCAGAGACACAGCCGTTTATCGTGATCGGTTCCGATACGGTCGTCGCATTAAATGGCAGGATCCTTGGAAAACCGGTTGATTATGACGATGCATATAATACGTTGAATAGTTTGTCAGGACAGACACATAATGTATATACAGGTGTTTCTATTATGTACTACGACGGAGAGAAATGCCGGACAAAGACATTTTACGAGAATACAGAGGTTACATTTTATCCGATGACGCATGAGGAGATTGTCGGATATCTTGCGACGGGAGATCCGTTTGACAAAGCAGGAAGCTATGGGATACAGACACAGGGTGGCCTGTTTGTGAAAGGGATCAAGGGCAGTTATGACAATGTTGTCGGACTTCCGCTTTCCCGGTTGTACCATGAGTTAAATGAGATGTTATGTGGGCAGTAATGTGTGAGAAAACGATGCGCCGATCATGTATGACAGAATAGTAGAGATTATAAACTGCTAAAAAAGAAAGGCAGGAGGACAGAGATATGGAAGAAAAGAGAAATTTTACCTTATTAACAGACTTCTATGAATTGACGATGATGCAGGGATATTTCCGTGAGAAAGCAGATGATATCGTTGTATTTGATGCATTCTACAGAAAAAATCCATCCGGAAGCGGCTATGCGATCGCCTGTGGTCTGGAACAGGTGATTGACTATATCAAGAATCTGTCCTTTTCCTATGAAGACGTTGATTACTTAAGAAGTCTGAATATGTTTGATGAAGAATTTCTGAATTACCTTGCAGGATTTCATTTTACAGGTGATATCTATGCGATTCCGGAAGGTTCTGTAGTATTTCCGTATGAGCCACTTGTGAAGGTGGTTGCACCGATCATGGAAGCGCAGTTGGTTGAGACCGCATTATTAAATATCGTGAACCATCAGAGTCTGATCGCTACAAAGGCATCCAGAGTCTGCTATGCAGCAAAAGGGGATGGTATCATGGAATTCGGACTTCGCCGTGCGCAGGGACCGGATGCCGGAACCTTCGGTGCGAGGGCGGCAGTTATCGGTGGCTGTGTCGGAACCTCAAATGTAATCTGCGGTAAGCAGTTCGGCGTGCCTGTACTTGGGACACATGCACATAGCTGGATCATGAGCTTCCCGGATGAATATACAGCATTTAAGAGATATGCAGAATTATATCCGGATACATGTACATTGTTGGTTGACACATATGACACATTGAAATCCGGTGTGCCAAATGCAATCCGGGTATTTGATGAGATGAAGGCAGAGGGAAAGATGCCGACCAGATATGGAATCCGTCTGGATTCCGGTGACCTTGCATATCTGTCTAAGAAAGCCAGAAAAATGTTGGATGCAGCGGGATATCCGGATGCAGTCATTGCAGCATCCTCTGATCTGGACGAATATCTGATCAACAGTTTGAAGAATCAGGGTGCAGCGATCACGTCATGGGGCGTTGGAACCAATCTGATCACATCAGCAGATAATCCATCTTTTGGCGGTGTTTATAAGCTTGCGGCGATCAAGAAGCCGGAGGATGAAGAATTCACAGCGAAGATCAAGATATCAGAGAATCCGGCGAAGATCACAAATCCAGGAAATAAGACGGTATTCCGTCTGTATAATAAGGAGACCGGAAAGATCAAGGCGGATCTGATCACACTTTCCGATGAGACATATAATGAAGCGGAGGATCTGGAGATATTTGACCAGATGGCTACATGGAAGCGTTCGACACTTCCGGGTGGTTCTTATGAGATCCGTGAGATGCTTGTCCCGGTATTCTTGAAGGGACAGTGCGTATATCAGAATCCATCCACGATGGAGATCCGCGAGTATTGCCAGAAAGAACTGAATACACTCTGGGATGAGACCAGACGACTGGTAAATCCACAGGAGGTATTTGTCGATCTGTCAAAACCGTTATATGATCTGAAACAGAAGCTGTTAAACAGCCGACATTGATGCAGAAATGGTCAGATCAGAAAATATATATTATTTTATCGTCCGACCGGCGTTATAATGGAAATCTTTAATATCAAAATTCATAGCAGAGATCTCGCTCATAGCAGCGTTGATCTCTGTTGTTGTTTTCGGAGCTGCTTTTTTGATATGAGCCAGTGTTGTTTCATATGCTAACATCTGTCGGAGAACATTTCTGCAATAAGCTTCTTCCTCCACCATGGTATGGATATTATACTTTTGCAGGTAATCTGTCATAAAATCGGGAAGCATATTGATCTGGTAAAGAATATAGGCACGAATGGTGTGACCGATCATGTATATAGTAGCAAGAATTAAAACACCCAAAGCGATCAAACCTGTGATCGTCCGCAGGATCATTCCTCCACCCATAACAATGACTGTAAGATGAAAATAATCATATCCAAGCAGAAGAATTAAGAAAATCACATTATAGATAAAATGTGTTTTCAGACTGTGCCTCCTCTTAGGAAGTCCGTCGATCTCGGCGGTATATACCATTTTATAATAATCAATCTGTTTATCGGTATTGTCGATCATATCCATCAGATCAAAATATTCCTGTGAATATGGAGGATCAGATTTCTCTGCTGCTTCAGAGAGATCTGTTTCGATTGTCGGTTTATTCTTAGGTGGTTTCTGATCATTTACCTTTAAATTTAACATATGCAATCCCCTTATGTAACCTGCCTGCATGTGCGAATCACATGCAATGCTGCTTTTCAAGTTTGTTTATGGATTTTATTGTAACACAATTTATTGCGGGATAGGGAACTCTGTATGAAAAAGTAAAAAAATATCTAGTCTTTCAAACCATGTTACAAAGCCCCGAAAACCATGGCTTTTCTATATAGAAACTACGATTGACATTTGCTGTTTGAATCATCTATATTATAAAAAGTTAAGGGATACAGGCATTTTTGAAACTTGAAATTAGTAGAGTGTATAAGAGTTTTGAAGTGCCGGTTTACAAATAGAAAGATGAGGTTTTACCTATGAGCAAGATCAGGATCATAACAGATTCAGCTAGTGATATTTCGACTGCTGAGGAACAGAAATATAATATATTAATCCTTCCGTTTCCGGTAACGATTGGTGACAAATCTTATATGAGCAGAGTCGATTTTGACAATGACGGTTTTTATAAGTTAATGGAGGAAAATCCAAACGAGCTGCCAAAGACGGCGCAGATCACAGCATTCCAGTTCGACGAGCTGTATAAGGAGCAGTTTGATGCAGGATATACAGATATTATATTTGTCAGCATCAATAAAAAGGGTTCTGCTACCCATGATAATGCAGTCATGGCAAAGAATGAATTCTTTGAGGAGCATCCGGAGTATGCAGGAAAAGGAACGATTCAGATCTTTGATGGTGTTGGATATAGCGGTCAGTATGGATATCCGGTTGTGCAGGCAGCAAAGATGGCAGAAGAAGGAAAAACAGTGGATGAGATCACTGCTTATCTGTCAGACATTCTTCCGAAGCGACGGATCTACTTCGGTATCTATGGATTGAAATATGCAGCAAAATCGGGACGTATTCCAAGTGCAGCAGCACTGGTCGGTGATGCACTTGGCGTAAAACCGATCATGAAGATATGGGCAAATGAGATCGTTACAGCATTCAAATGCCGCGGCGAGAAGAAATTACTGGCAAAAATGGCAGATGTCTCAGCAGCAGAGATGCTTCCGGGTTCGCCATATCAGATCGTATATGGATGCGATGATGTATGCAGGGATGAACTGGCTGCCAAGATGACAGAAAAGGTTGGTTATGCGCCGGACGATTTCTTCCAGATCGGAGCAGCGGTTGCTTCGAATGCAGGACCAAAGGTAGCCGGAGTTATTTTTACGGTAAAAGACGAAGCATAAACAGAATATAGATTTTCATAGAAAAGACCTTTGTTCACAGAAGCGGAAGCAGATATACAAGAACCGATGTGGATAAGGGTCTTTTTGCATGGGGATTGACTGGCAAGAAAAAGATGAATTGTGCGGCATAAAGGAAGCCGATTGGCGTAAAGAATGACAACAGTTGGTTGCATATGCTGATCTTAGTAGTGTATACTTAAAAGAATGAAGAAAAATGTGCCGGCAGATGAAAGGCAGATGAGAGATATGGGTGACACACCAAAGATTGAAGAAACAACATTTTATCATATTAATTATTATTTGTATGGAAAGGCATTTAAGGGAAGTTATCAGGGCATGCGGTTCCGCCTTGCCAGAAATCCGCTTGAAAATGTATTTTTTAAACCGAAAGAAGTACAGGATGCCGGAACTCTGATGGCAACGGTCTGGCCGGAACCGTTCAGTTACGAGAATACGGATGATGAAAAGAAGCTGACAAAGGAATTTCCGTTTTCGGAAGAAGGAAAACTTGCAGCGGTAGACTGGCTCAATGAGCAGTACGAGAGCCGGAAAGAAGAATGGGATGCAGCGAAGCATACAGACTGGAGCAGTTTGAGAAAATAAATGACCGAGGAATATGAAGATGATATTTGAGACACATGGACATTACGATGATGAGCAGTTTGATACAGACAGAGAGCAGTTATTAGAAGAATTTCAGAGACAGGATATCCGGTATGTTATGAATATAGGAGCTAATATTGCGACTTCAAAGGCATCTGTCGAACTGGCGCATCAATATGATTTTATCTATGCAGCGATCGGAACGCATCCGGATGATGCACCGGAGCTTTCAGATGCGGCGATCGAGATGTATCGGCAGATGGCAACAGATGAGAAGGTAAAGGCGATTGGAGAGATCGGACTGGACTATTTCCATGAGGATGTTCCAAAAGAGGTGCAGATCCACTGGTTCCGAAAGCAGTTGGAGCTGGCAGAAGAATTGAAGCTTCCGGTTGTGATCCACAGCAGGGATGCGGCAAAGGATACCATGGATATCATGAAAGAGATGCAGGGAAGACTTTGCGGTGGCGTCATTCACTGTTTTTCATACAGTACAGAGATTGCAAGAGAATATATTAAGATGGGATATTATATCGGCGTTGGCGGCGTAGTGACATTTAACAATGGACGTAAGCTGAAAGAAGTAGTGGAAGCCATTCCGCTTACCAGTATCGTATTAGAAACGGATTCGCCGTATCTGTCACCTGTACCATTCCGTGGAAAACGGAACTCTGCCCTTAATATTCCTTATGTGGCAAAAGAGATCGCAGCATTAAAGGGAGTTACGGAAGAAGAAGTGTATGACGTGACATTTAAGAACAGTCTGAAGTTGTACAGAATGGAAGAAAATATGCAGGCAGAGGCGTAGAAAGAATGACTGCGTGATAAGATGAAAGCGTAAGAATGCATAGATGGAGGACAAGACATGGAGAAATTAAGTAACCCGCAGGTTACGATACAGACAATAAAGAAATATGAGTTTGCATTTCAGAAGAAATTCGGTCAGAATTTCCTGATCGATGACCATGTGATTACAAAAATTATAAATGCGGCAGAAATTACGAAGGACGATCTGGTACTGGAGATCGGACCGGGAATCGGAACAATGACACAGTATCTGGCAGAGTCAGCCAGAAAGGTGATCGCAGTTGAGATCGATAAAAACCTGATCCCAATCCTTGGAGAAACATTGGCAGAATATGATAATGTAACCGTTATCAACGAAGATATATTGAAGTTAGATATCAACCGGCTGGTGGAGGAAGAAAATGCAGGCAAGCCGATCAAGGTCGTTGCCAATCTGCCATATTATATTACAACTCCGATCATTATGGGCTTATTTGAAAGTCATGTACCATTACAGTCAATTACGGTCATGGTACAGAAGGAAGTAGCAGACCGGATGCAGGTAGGACCGGGATCGAAAGATTATGGTGCGTTGTCACTTGCAGTCCAGTATTATGCAAAACCGTATATTGCCGCAAATGTGCCGCCAAACTGTTTTATCCCAAGACCGGGTGTAGGATCTGCGGTGATACGGCTGACCAGATATGAGGAGCCGCCGGTGACAGTAAAGGATGAGAGTCTGATGTTCAAGCTGATCCGGGCATCCTTTAACCAGAGAAGAAAGACGTTACAGAATGGAATCGCAAACAGCCCGGAGCTTCCATATTCAAAAGCACAGGTGGAGAAAGCTCTGGAAAAAATGGGACTTGCCGCAAATGTTCGGGGAGAAAGTTTAACGCTGGCAGAATTTGCAAAGTTAAGTGATATTATTTCCGAAGAATAAAGGAATAAGTTACAGTAAAAATGCATAGATACAAGTAAGGCTTGTCTTTCGGGGAGAATGTCGGACGCAGACATGACTTCCTGTCGGACAAAAAATGTCAGATAGAAAAAAGAGACGGAGGTATCTATGGTTTACTGGAACAGATTTATATCATATATTTTCAGGTATCACGAATATGACAAATGCGAGAACACGGGATTTGCGAAGGTGCAGAAGCAGAATGAGAAGGGCAAGATGCAGGTGAATTTTAAGGATCAGGTCAAGAAAGAGGGGTTGTATTCCGTTTATCTGTATCGTGAGACGCTTGCAGATCCGGAGGAATATCCGGAGGCTGTGCCGGACAGCATGATTCCGGTTGTGTTGTATCTTGGAAAATTAAGCCTGAAATCCGGAAGAGGAGAAGACTGCTTTACCTTTGACTGGAATAATGTCAATCATACCGGTCGGCCGATCACAGCATGGAGCGGCATTATCATAAGACGGATGGGCGAAGAAGAAAGTGATATTTTCTGCTCCTCATGGACGGATAATATCGTGGATTACAGTCAGGCATTTGCCCGGCGGGAGGCAGCAGAAGCTGAACGGGAAAGAAGAGCAGATGTTGCAGCAACGGAGTATGATCGGAGAAGAATCGTGTCCGAGACGATGGAGGAATCAGAAAACATGGACAGCGAATCTGAGGCGGAGACAATGGCTTCAGAGGTGAAAGAAACGACACATACAGATACAGACAACCCGGAAACCGTTTTGCCGGAAACGGAGGAGTCTCCGGATGAAAAGACATTTTCCCAGACCGATGAGGAAACAGAGAAGCGGGTAACGGCAGCTGAGGTTTTAGAAACAATGAAAGAAGACGGAAGGGCAGCAGAACTGATGGCGAACCGGGAAAAACTTCCGCTTCTGCCGAATTGTCCGGATGGAGAAAATGGAGTGATCGAGTGTGTGAAGATCAATCCGAACGATATCGGACTGCTGAACATGGATAACTGGCGGCTGGGGGTGAACAGCTTTCTGACACATGGATTTTACAGCTACAAATATCTGATGCTCGGCAGGGTGCTGTTTGATGAAGAAGATACGAATGGATACATATTGGGAGTGCCGGGAGAGTATTCATCCAAAGAAAAATATCTTGCGGGAATCTTTGGATTTGATCGTTTTATACCGGTGAAGGAGACAAGAATCAAGACCGGAAGCTTTGGTTACTGGGTGGTAGATCTGAAATAAAAAGGATTGCGGCAAAAAGCAATGTTGGTTGAATGACGGAGAATGCCGGTGTGGAGAAGAAGATGGAACAGAGTACAGAAGAAAATGTAATAGAACAAAGAATAAATGATGATCAGAATATACGGAACAGAGAAGACGAAGAAAAAGATATACGTGCAGATCAACAGGTGACAGAACCGGAGATATCCGATGAAGACAGGAAAATGTATGAAGCATATATGGCAAAGGCGATTAAGCTGGCGCAGAAAGCCTATGTGCAGGGGGATGTTCCGATTGGCTGTGTGATCGTAAAGGATGATAAGGTGATCGCACGGGGATATAACAAGAGAAATCTGAAGAAGACAACACTGGCACATGCAGAGCTGCTTGCGATCGAGCAGGCATCAAAGAAACTTGGTGACTGGAGGTTAGAGGATTGCACGATGTATGTAACATTAGAACCGTGCCAGATGTGTGCCGGAGCTATTGTACAGGCAAGGATCCAGAAGGTTGTGATCGGCTGTATGAATAAGAAAGCCGGCTGTGCCGGTTCAATCCTGAATATGTTTGATATGCCTGCATTTAACCATCAGGTAGAAACCGTATATGGTATCCGGCAGGAGGAGTGCAGCAGCCTGATGAAGAACTTTTTTGCAGACCTGCGGAAAGGTGTTATCTCAAAAAAATAAACAGGTTGACGTATGTGCGATCGTCATTTATAATCAAATATGCGTCAAAATATGGCGTACAATTTAATATGTTATAAAGTTTCCATGCAACCGGGGAAGTAGCGGTGCCCTGAACCTGCAATCCGCTATAGCAGGGGTGATAGTTTTCTTGAGGGATGTCCACTGTAGGGCTGCCCTTAGTAAGTGGCGTTGATGTCTGGGTCTTGCGCAACAGGACTCTTCGAACCGTGTCAGGTCGGAGACGAAGCAGCACTAAGGAGAATCTCCTGTGTGCCGCGAGGGTGCCTGGGCTGAGCTAACTGCTAAGGTAACGCTTATGGCGGCATTTCGAGAGAAAACTGCATGGATTTTTTTGATAAAAATATTTATAAAATTTTCAAAAAAATATAGCAAATCTATATAAAAGATGCTATCATAGATAATGATACTTTCTTTTTTTATGGGAAAGTTCTGGAGAAATGATATTTAGTAGGACTTCAGATATTCTGACAGTACGAAAGATACAAAAAAGGTAGATATCAAGGGGCGAACAGAGATGAACTACGCTGATGTAATTGAGTTTGTCAAAACGCAGACCGCGGAGAATGGCAGACCGCCAAATTATGAGTTTAGAAGTAGATTCGAGCATACAATGCGCGTGTACAGATGGGCGATCAAATTACAGTCTAAATTAGGCGGTGATTTGGATATTATTGTACTTGCGGCACTTTTGCATGATATTGGATGGGATGAGAACAGACCTCACGGAGAGGTTGGAGCAGAGATTGCAGTAGAATATCTTGACAGCATAGGAGTTGATCCGGAGAAGATTGCCAAGATCGGAGAGATCATTATGATCCATGAAGAAAAGGATACAGATGCAGACCTGTCATTGGAATGCCGTATCGTTATGGATGCTGATCTTCTGGATGAGGTTGGAGCTGTCAGTGTACTTTGGGATTCAATGGCTACAGCGCTGGAGGATGACGCCAGCTATAAGAGAGCATATTACAGAATTAAAAACTTTTACAGGATTAATAAACCGAAGATCAGACGTTGTAAAACCGATGCAGGAAGAGTGGAATACAATAAGCGTATGCAGCTTCTTGAAGAATTTATCTTTCAGTTGGAAAAAGAGCTATTTTAGATTTAATAGTGTAAAGGAAATGGGAGTGTTAATATGAAAACTTTTTTGAAGATATTAGTAGCAATTATCATTGTTGGAGCATTATGTTTTGGAATTTACTGTATTCTTCCGGAAACATCTCAGATGTATGTAAAGGGAAATATTCAGTACCGTACAAATGAAACAGCTAAGACTCAGGTTGATAAGATCAAGAAAACCAAGATTCCGGGAACTGAGAAGACATTCGGTGCAGGACTTGAAGGACTTTGTAAGAGCTGTGCATGGTACTATGAAGAAGAGGCAAATGGTGACTGGATGGTTACATTCTATGGTTCAAAGGCAACAATGGATCTGACAACAGCAGGTATGGATCAGATGTATACAGAACAGCCGATGAAGGTAACATTTACAGTTCGAAATAATTCTCAGGTTGATATCGTAATGGAGATCAAGGGAGATATTCTTTCTACAGATCAGGCGAAGACAGCCGCGTATGAAAAGATTGCAAATGCAGCGAAGTAATTTAATACATACCATATAAAAAACAGGCATATATCATTTTGATATGTGCCTGTTTTTTATATGCGTTATGCCGGCATTTGGTAACTGCAAGCCAACTGGTGCAGCGAACAGTCTGTATTTGACTGCTGCTGTGCTTATTTGTTATTTACCAGCTCCTCAATCATGCCGACTATAATTGAAGTGGAATCTGTAAGATTGCTCTTCTCCATTGTTTCGATGTAAGTCTGTTTGTTGTTGTATACATCATCGATCGCAGCGAATAATGTTTCGGAGGATAATTCCTCTTCCTTTATCACATAGCTGTAGCCGCTCTTTTTGAAGGATTCCGCATTTAAGATCTGGTCGCCACGGCTTGCAGCAGCGGATAACGGGATCAGGATATTCGGCTTGCGAAGGGCAAGTAATTCACAGATCGCATTTGCACCGGCACGGGAGATCACGAGATCGGCAAGAGCGAGCAAGCTGCTCAGTTCCTTCTTTATATATTCATATTGAGCGTAGCCCGGCTTGTTATCTAAGCTGTGATCCAGATTATCCTTACCGCAGAGATGGATCACGTTGAAACGCTCCAGCAGTTTATCAATATTTTCGCGGATCGCTCTGTTGATCACGGCACTTCCTGAGCTGCCGCCAACGATCAGGATGACAGGCTTGTTGTCTGTAAATCCGCAGAAGTTGATCGCATCAACTGCATTTCCGTTGAAAAGCTCTTTACGGATCGGAGTTCCGGTCACAACTGCCTTGCCCTCCGGGAACATATCCTTTGTCTCCGGGAAGTTACAGCATACACGGGATGCCTTTGGAAGCTCCAGCTTATTTGCAAGTCCCGGTGTCATATCAGATTCATGGATGATGACAGGGATGTTGCAGGATTTGGCTGCAAATACGACAGGAACTGTTACAAAGCCGCCCTTTGAGAATACGACATCCGGCTTCAGTTCCTTCATTAACTTCTTGGCTTCTCCCATACCCTTAATAACGCGGAATGGATCCGTGAAGTTCTTAAGGTCAAAATAACGTCTGAGCTTACCGGAGGAGATTCCATGATAAGGAATGTTCAGATCCTCGATCAGCTTACGTTCCATTCCGTTATAAGAACCAATATAATGGATATCATATCCAAGCTTCTGTAATTCCGGTATCAACGCTATATTTGGTGTAACATGTCCGGCAGTTCCGCCACCGGTAAGGATGATTCGTTTCATATATTTATGCCCCCTGAAGATAATTCTTAAGCGCCTTTGCTAACTGATCCGGACAGGATGTTGGCTTAAAGCTGCATGTTGTTCCTTCCAGTTTATCAATGACATCTTCTACTTTCATACCTTCGACTAAGGCACTGATACCTTTCAGGTTACCATTGCAGCCACCGGTGAAAGAAACATTTTTAACTTTTCCATCTTCTACTTCAAAATGAATATTAGTAGAGCAGGTTCCTTTTGTTTTGTAATCCATATTAAATTACCTCTTTTCTATTATAGTCCAAAATAACTATATACATTCTTAAATGGGTTCAAATCGAAACCAGTATACCAAAAATGAAAATAAAGGTAAACATTTGTCGTGTGATTTGGCTTGAAAAATCAAAAAATTCAAAACTATAATGGAACCACCCTGAATCCGGAGCGGGGTATCGGAACTGAAAACATGAAAAATTATTTGAAAAGGGGAAATGGTTATGTTTGGAACTATTTTGGAACAGAGTATTTTTTTGTATGTGATCGCGGCAACGGGAATATGCGGAATTACAGCAAAGCTGATAATGAATGGATTTTTAAAGGGGCTGGTCAGAGAAGTCGGAAGTATGAAAAGTACAAAAAAGAAAGCACTGGTGGAGATACGAAAAAGGTACGAGGAGTTATCGTATCTTGATGTGGGTATCCGGGATACGAGATCGTTTGTCGAGAAATACATATATAAACTGAAGCTTGGTAAGAGCTACGTCAGCTCCTGGAACAGCTTCTGCAGTAATATGATGATCCTTGCCGCCGGAACAGGCATGATCGGAACCTGGTGGGAATATCGGACAGGCAGTTCTATATTTGCAAGTACACAGATTGGCATGTGGGGCATTGTTGCATGTGGGGTTATGCAGATGGTCTACAATGTATTCAATACCCGGAGAAAATGTGAAATGCTATCAGCAGAACTTGTCAACTATATGGATAACAGCCTGGCAAACCGCCTGAAACGGGAACAGGAAAAACAGATGGAGAGCAGTAAACAGGAAGCAGAAGACAGAAGCCGGAGTGGTCTGAAACAGACAGCAGCGGCTATTATAGAGCCAAATGTGATCGATATTGATGCGGCGCTGGCACAGATGGGAGAGCAGAAGGACAGACGGAGCGAGAAACAGACAGAAGCAGAGCGTAAAAAAGGACGGGAAGCGGATAGCAAGAAGAAAAACATGCAGGAGTCTGATCCTGCACGGGAAAGAATCACGGCAAAATCGAAAAAAACAATGCGGGCAGAGCAACGCAGATCAGAGAAAAACCGGCGGCAGCCGGCAGCTGAAGAGCAGCAGTCTCTGAAACAGACCGCAAAGGCTGAAGAGCGGGAGGTAACGGAGGAACAGATTGCGGCGTGTGATGCATTATTTGACAAGCTGCTGCAGGGAATCAGTACAACCTGACAGGTATAGGTATAAACAGCAGAAGAAACAGCATATATTATATCCAAAATAACAATTGGAAGTGGTTGCAGTCAAAAAACTGTATGTAGTTTCGGGAATTATGATGTGTCTGTTTCTGACAGGCTGTGCCGGAATGGCAAAGAGCAGAGCTGGTAAAAACGGAAATGTAGCAACACCGGGAGACTGTCGGGTGCAGAAAGAGGGAAATCAGGCAGCTGATGGTTCCGGTGGACAAAATGACAGTACGGATGGACGAAAAGGAGGAAATGATAATGGAAGTGTAGAAGACCAGACAGAGGCGACGACGGAGGATATGACGCTGCTTCGGGATTATGATGCGGTCAGCAATAAGAAGTTTTCATGGTACATTGTACGGGATAAAAATCATGGGATCAGTGACTGCGATCACAGTTTTTCGATCGAACAGTATGATGCATATTATGTGGATCAGGATGCAGGAGATGACAAAGTTATGTATCTGACCTTTGACTGCGGTTATGAGAACGGATGTACAGAACAGATACTGGACACGTTAAAGAAGCATAATGCAAAAGCTTGTTTTTTTGTTACACAGACGTATATCAGGGATAATGTGGAGCTGGTAAAAAGAATGAAAGAGGAGGGCCACCAGGTTGGCAACCATACCGTTACCCATCCTTCCATGCCCGGTATCAGTGTGGAGAAACAGAAGGAAGAATTGCAGACCTGTGCCGATTATATGAAGGAGGCCACGGGCTACCGGATGGATCCGTATTTCAGACCGCCAAGTGGTGAGTACAGTGAAAGGGTACTCCAACTGGCAAAGGATATGGGGTATAAGACCATCTTCTGGAGCATGGCATATTTAGATTATGATGTAAATAATCAGCCGGGGAAGGATTATGTGATCGAGCATTTTGATAAATATTATCATAATGGAGCGATCCCGCTCATGCATAATGTGTCGGAGTCAAATGCGCAGGCGTTAGATACGGTGTTGTCAAATTTAACAGAACTTGGTTACAGATTTGTATCACTTGATGAAATGTTCGAAAAATAGTTGATTATGGGGGTTCCTTTTGCTACAATTATCCATAGCTTTGAAAAATCATATAAGCAAGGAGAGATAATAAAATGGCAAAGACAGTAAGTTTCGATTTTAAGAATGTTGCTGGTATGGCTTCCGCTGAGGACATCGCAGCTATTAAGGAAGAAGTTGTTGCAGCAAAATCAACACTTGTAAACAAGACTGGTGAAGGAAACGATTTCCTTGGATGGATCGATCTTCCGGTTGACTATGATAAGGAAGAGTTCGCCAGAATCAAGAAAGCGGCAGCTAAGATCCAGTCAGATTCAGATGTTCTGGTAGTTATCGGTATCGGCGGTTCTTACCTTGGTGCAAGAGCAGCGATCGAAGCTTTAAGACACAGCTTTTATAATTCAGTAGATAAAGAGATCCGTAAAACCCCTGAGATCTATTATGCAGGAAGTAATATCAGCAGTACCTATATGGCACATCTGTTACAGGTGATCGGAGACAGAGATTTCTCTATCAACATTATTTCCAAGTCAGGTACAACAACAGAGCCTGGTATTGCATCCAGAATCTTCAAGAAGAAATTAATTGAGAAATATGGCAAAGAAGAAGCAGCTAAGAGAATCTATGCTACAACAGATAAGGCAAAGGGAGCATTAAAGACACTTGCTACAGAAGAAGGATATGAGACATTCGTAGTACCTGATGATGTAGGTGGACGTTTCTCAGTTCTGACAGCAGTAGGTCTTCTTCCAATCGCAGTAAGCGGAGCAGATATTGATAAGCTCATGGAAGGTGCTGCATCAGCAAGAAAGGATTGTCTTGCAGAGAACTTCGACGACAGTGATGCTATGAAGTATGCAGCAGTTCGTAATATTCTGTACAGAAAGGGCAAGTCTATCGAGATCCTTGCCAACTTTGAGCCGGCATTACATTTCGTAGCAGAATGGTGGAAGCAGTTATACGGCGAGAGCGAAGGAAAAGATGGTAAGGGATTATTCCCAACAGCAACTGACTTTACAACAGACCTTCATTCATTAGGACAGTTTATCCAGCAGGGTTCACAGAACCATTTCGAGACAGTAATCAATGTGTTACATCCAACATGTGAGATCGTTATGGAAGAAGAGGATTGTGATCTTGATGGTCTGAACTACCTTGCAGGCAAGACAGTAGATTTTGCAAATAAGAGTGCTATGAACGGAACAATTCTTGCACATGTTGATGGTGGAATCCCAATCATCCAGATCAACATCGACAAGATCGATGAGTTCACATTAGGTGAGCTGTTCTACACATTTGAGTTTGCATGTGGTATCAGTGGATACACACTTGGTGTAAATCCATTTAACCAGCCAGGTGTAGAAAGCTACAAGAAGAACATGTTCGCATTACTTGGCAAACCAGGAAACGAAGAACTTGGCAAAGAGCTTCTTTCCAGAATCAATGGTTAATAAAGTTAGATAGAAGATGACGATAAGCCGGCGGCATACGCATGAAAACGCGGATGCCGCCGGTTTTCAAAATAGTCGAAAGGTTTATTTTGAAGCACATGAAGATAGTATTTTATATAAAACAGGTGTTGAAAATGGCGATGCAGCAGATCTATCTGCCGATGCTCTACAAACGGTATGTCGGAAAGCCGGTCGAAAAGGGACTGGTAATTTTTGCCGATGCACATCATGAGGATCTACCTTTTTCCATGAGAAAAATGTATGAAACACTGCAGGGAAATCCAGAGTATAAGAATGAAACGTGGGTCACTGATTTTGGAAAGATGGGATATGGCAGCCTGTTAAAATGGTTGAAGCAGTTTATGAAACGGTATGCGGTCGCCGAATATGTGTTTATCTGTGATAATTTCCTTCCGGTTTCTGCCTGCACAAAACGTCCGGAGACGAAGGTTGTGCAGCTCTGGCATTCCGGAGGACTGCTTAAGAAAAGCGGATATGATACGACGGAGGATATTCCGAAGATGTATAAAGGCGGTTCGGTTTACAAAAACTATGATCTGCTGACCGTCAGTGCACTATGCTGTGTGCCGGTATTTACAAAGACGATGCGGCTTGCACCGGGTGTTGTACAGGCAACCGGGATCAGCCGTTCAGACTGTTATTATGATGAAGCGTGGAATCAGGCAAACCGTGAGGAATTCTACCGGAAATATCCGGATGCAAAAGGGAAAAAAGTCATCCTGTGGGCTCCGACATTTCGTGGAAATGCAGCTATGCCGACGCTCTGTGGAATGGAAGAAATACAGAGAGCCATGAAAGAAACCTCAGACCGGTATTACTGGGTGATCAAGCTGCATCCGCATCTGGAAGAAAAGGGAATGAAGTCGAACTGCGATCTGCCATCCGAGAAAATATTTGCAGTTGCAGATCTGCTGATCACGGATTATTCGTCGGTATTATTTGACTATATGGTATATGAGAAGCCGTTTTTATTCTTTGCACCGGATTTTGATTTCTTTGACCATGCCAGAGGATTCTATGTTCCATATGATTCTTTCCCATGCCAGATCGTATCCGATGGAACGAAGCTGGTGGCTGCGATAGACCGGGAATTCACACAGGATCGGACAGATGAGATCCGGGAATGCCTGAAATACCATATGCAAATGTGTGATGGACAGGCAACGGAGCGGATTTTGGAGGTTGTGAAAAACCTATAGTTGAATTTTTTGTGAATACGTTATAATATTAATATATCTATGCAGAATGGGATAAGTATATACAAGAACATTCTGCGAGGGGATTGCCAGACGGCAGTCCGGTTTCATGAAAATAATTAGAGAAAAAGGAGAAAACAGTAGATGAATATAGCAATTATTTTTGCAGGTGGAAGCGGAGTAAGAATGGGAGCAGGTGTCCCAAAACAGTTTCTTGAGATCAATGGAAAGCCAATTCTGATCCATACATTACAGTTATTTCAGTACCATGATCAGATTGATGCGATCTATATTTCTGTTCTGAAGGATTACATTCCTTATGTAGAGGATCTTGCAAACGAATATCACCTTACAAAGGTAAAGCATGTATTAGCAGGTGGAGCAACTTCACAGGATTCTATTTACAACGCACTTAAGATGGCAGAGTCAGAGTGTCCGGAGGATTCTATCGTGCTGATCCATGATGGCGTTCGTCCATATGTATCTTATGATGTTATTGCAAACAATATTGCAACCGTTAAGAAATATGGAAATGCGATCACATCAACAGCCTGCTATGAAACGATTATGATCAGTGAGGATGGTATCGAGATTGATTCCGTACCACCAAGAAAGGATACTTATTCTGCACAGGCTCCACAGTCCTTCTATCTGAAGGATATCATTGCAGCACATGATGTTGTCCGCGCTACACCAACCGGTTATGAAGGAATGGTAGATGCATGTACAATCATCAGAAGCCAGAATATCGTTGCACATATTGTAGAAGGCAACAGAGGAAATATCAAGGTAACAACACCGGAGGATGTATACATGTTCCGTGCGTTATTGCAGTATAAGGAAAATGAGCAGGCATTTGGTCTTGGAATTACAAACAAGATTGATACCAGAATGAGTCAGTATAAGAAAGACAATGAGAAATAGATCATAGACTCACATACAAATATGAATAAAGACAGGGCATTTTTCAGGATGCCCGGAAAGGATTATCTCCATGAATGATAACAGACATACAGACACCAGACATGAAATATATTTACAGATGCCGCTTTATGTGATCGCATTATTTGTACTTTGTGATATCTGGATGCTGACGGTCAGTGTTGTTGCAGGAATTGTAGGGATCATATTTACTGCAGTGTACTCGGTTGTGGTGATAGTCCTTTATATTTCTTCCAGAGTGTCCAGTGAAGCCGCATATGCAAATCGTGCAATGGAAAATGGGCGGGTTCAGAAAGATCTGATCCGTGAGTTCCCGATTCCATATGCGATACTGGATAAGACAGGCAGGATCGCATGGGCGAATGATGAATTTGCTCATATTACGAACACCAGCAAGCGGAAGCTGATGCGTCTGACTGCGATGCAGGTATTTGAGGGACTGACCCATGAGATGATACCGGGTGAGTGTGATGAGCCGGTACATGCGGATATTGAATACGATGGAAAAGAGTACAGGGTTGAGATTAAGAATATTCGGGTAAATCCGGATGGACCGGTAGACAGTGTCCAGGAACAGGAGACCTCAGAACATGAGGAGGAAATGGAGAATCTGCCGGTTACAGAGGACCAGCCACAGGAGAAGAAAACGATCAAACGGAAAAAACATACAGGAGTTACAAACTTCACCGCTATGTATCTGTTTGATATGACAGAACGGAATAAACTGGCAAAAGAGAATGAAGAGCAGAAGCTGGTGACCGGTCTGATCTACATTGATAATTACGATGAGATATTTGATGACCTGGAAGAGGTAAGACATTCTCTGCTGGTTGCTCTCGTCGATCGAAAGATCAATAAATATATGGCAAACGTAGATGCCATTGTACGTTCCTTTGAGAAGGACAAGTACATGTTTGTCATGCCGAAAAAATATCTTCCACAGCTTCAGGAGAATAAGTTTGCGTTGCTGGATGAAGTAAAAGCAATCAATATCGGAAATGATCTTCCATTGACGCTTTCAATCAGTCTGGGCACGGAATATAAGAGCTTTATAGAAGATTTTGAAGCTGCCCGTTCTGCAATGGAACTTGCACTTGGACGAGGTGGTGATCAGGTTGTATTAAAGTCGAATGACAAGATCACTTATTACGGCGGACGTAGTCAGGGCACTGAGAAATCAACCAGAGTAAAAGCCCGTGTTAAGACACTGGCATTCAAGGAATTACTGGAAACAAAAGAAAAAGTTATCATTATGGCGCATAAGAATCCGGATATGGATGCATTTGGATCGGCGATCGGCGTATACCGGATGGTAAATTCCATGAATAAGGAGGCACATATCGTAATCAATGAAGTGTCCTCTGCCATCAGTCCGATCTATGGTAATTTTACTGCCAACAGTATGTATGGGGATGATATGATCATCAACAATGAGCAGGCGATCGAGATGATCAATGCTGATACCATGCTGGTTGTTGTGGATGTCAATAATCCAAGTCTGACGGAATGTGAGGAGCTGATCTCCTATGCAAAGACGGTGGTTGTATTCGACCATCACAGACAGACCAAGGATGTCATTGCCAATGCAACCCTTTCTTATGTAGAACCATTTGCATCATCTGCATGTGAAATGATCGCAGAGATGTTGCAGTACATGGATGAAAAAATTAAGCTGCGTCCGTCCGAGGCGGATGCTATGTATGCCGGGATCCTGATCGATACGGATAATTTCCTGACAAAGACAGGCGTGCGTACCTTTGAAGCGGCCGCATATTTAAGAAGAAGCGGTGCGGATGTTATGCGTGTCCGTAAGATGTTCCGGAGTGATATTGATTCTTACAGACAGAAGGCAGATGGTGTCAGAAATGCCGAGATGGTTCTCGGAATGTTTGCGGTATCTGTATTTGAACCGAAAGAAGGTCCGGAGTCACCGATCGTATTGACAGCGAAGGTGGCAAACGAGATGTTAAATATAGCAGGCGTGCGTGCCTCCTTTGTCATTGCACAGCTTGGAGATGATGTTAAGATATCAGCCCGGTCGATCGATGATGTAAATGTACAGATCATCATGGAACGTATGGGTGGCGGTGGCCATGCGAATATTGCAGCCGCACAGTTTACGAATACAACAAAGGAAGAAGTAAAGGAACAGCTTGTCAATTTACTTGAGGAGATGTACAAGGAAGGAGATATTTAATATGAAGGTTATCTTACTGGAAGATGTAAAGAGTCTCGGAAAAAAAGGAGAGCTGGTAAATGTCAGTGACGGTCATGCCAGAAATTATATCATCCCGAGAAAGCTGGGACTTGAGGCAACACCGAAGAACCTGAATGATTATAAGTTAAAGAAAGCGCATGAAGAAAAGGTTGCAGCAGAGAATCTTGCAGCAGCAAAAGCGCTGGCAGCAGAGCTTGAAAAGGCATCTGTAGCCGTCGGTATCAAGGTAGGAGAAGGCGGAAGGGCATTTGGTTCTGTATCCTCCAAGGAGATCTCAGATGCGATCAAGAGCCAGTTGCATTATGATATTGATAAAAAGAAAATCGTGCTGAAGGATGCGATCAAAGCAATGGGAACATTTACTGTTAAGATCAAGCTGCATCCACAGGTACAGGCAGAGCTAACAGTAAAGGTAGAAGAGGCTGACTAATGGAAGACGCATTTATCAGGAAGAAACAACCATATAACCTGGATGCAGAACAGTCAGTTATCGGTTCTATGATCATGGATCGTGATGCGATCGTAGACGTATCGGATATACTTACGAAGGAAGACTTTTACAGTGCACAGAATGCAATTCTGTATGAGAACATGATCGAGCTGTTCAAGGAAGGAATGGCGGTTGATCTGATCACGCTGAATAACCGGCTCCGGGAGAAGAATATTCCGGAAGACGTGGCGGGTATGAGTTATATTGCAGATATCATAGCCGCAGTGCCAACCTCGGCAAATGCCAAGTATTATGCGAAGATCGTAGCAGATAAAGCGGTGCTTCGCCGTATGATCAAGATGTGTGAGGATGTTGAAAAGGACTGTTATCTGGATACGGATGACGTGGATGGTCTGCTTGAGACAGCAGAGAGTGGGATCTACAAGATCGTACAGCAGAGAAACGGTGCAAATGATTTTGCGTCGATCGATTCGATCGTATTAGATGTTATCGATCAGATCGAGGCTGCATCCAGACAGAACACCAGAGTTACCGGTGTGCCGACCGGATTTATTGATCTGGATAACATGCTGACAGGTCTGCATGGATCGGAACTGATCCTGGTAGCGGCTCGTCCTGCTATGGGTAAAACTGCATTTGTCTTAAATATCGCACATCATGTAGCTGTAAAGAAGCGTATTCCGGTAGCAATATTCAGTTTGGAAATGTCGAAGGAACAGTTGGTAACACGTATGATCGCGCTGGATTCACTTGTTAATTCACAGAAGATCCAGACGGGACAGCTTGTAGATGATGAATGGGATAAGATCATGGAGAGTACAGAGGTTATTGCTGACGCCCCGATCTTTGTAGATGATAATTCTGCGATCACGGTAGCCGACCTGCGTTCCAAATGCAGAAAATTAAAACAGAACAACGACCTGGGGCTTATCATCATCGACTATTTACAGTTGATGAGCACGAACAAGCATGTAGAGTCCAGACAGCAGTTTATTTCTGATACATCGCGAGCATTAAAGGTGCTTGCAAGAGAACTGAATGTTCCGGTTATTACCCTGTCACAGTTGAACCGTGCAGTTGACTCCAGACCGGATCATAAGCCGGTGCTTGCCGATCTGCGTGAATCCGGTGCGATCGAGCAGGATGCCGATGTTGTTATGTTCATCTATCGTGATGATTATTACAATCCGGATACCGAGAAAAAAGGTATCGCTGAGATCATCATCGCAAAACAAAGAAAAGGTGCGACAGGTTCCGTTGATCTTGTATGGATGCAGGATTACACGAAGTTTGCAAATAAAGAGCACCCGCAGATGTAACGGATCAGAAAAAAGATATTAATACGGAATGTATAAATATAAATCGAGAAAGAAAGTCCGAATAAATCGGAAGATCAGAGGAGAAAATTAAAATGGTAGTAGAACCAAGAGTAAAGGATTATATCTGTACCACCGCTCATCCGGTTGGTTGTGCAGAAAATGTAAAGAATCAGATTAAGTATGTAAAGGCACAGCCAAAGGTTGAGGGACCAAAGAAGGTACTTGTGATCGGAGCATCGACCGGATATGGACTCGCTTCCAGAATCGCAGTTGCATTTGGCTATGATGCAGATACACTTGGTGTTATGTTCGAGAAGGAATCCAATGGAAGAAGAACAGCGACCGCAGGCTTCTATAATACAAGAGCATTTGAAGAAGAAGCAAAGAAGGCTGGTCTGTATGCAAAATCCATCAACGGAGATGCATTCTCACTGGAGATCAAACAGCAGGTAATTGATACGATCAAGGCAGATCTTGGAACTGTCGATATGGTTATTTACAGCCTTGCAGCACCAAGACGTGTAACACCGGATGGGCATAAGTATTCTTCTGTACTTAAGACTGTAGGTGAGGAGTATTCCAATAAGACTTTAGTTCTGAAGGACAATACAGTAACAATGGCACATATCCCGGCAGCAACCGAGGAAGAGATTGAGAACACCATCAAGGTTATGGGTGGTGAGGACTGGATCGACTGGATGCAGGCATTATCAGATGCAGGTGTTCTGGCAGAGCATGTGACAACTGTTGCATATTCTTATATCGGACCAAAGATCACATTCCCAATCTATGCGGAAGGTTCGATCGGTATGGCAAAGAAGGATCTGTACAGATCAAGTGATATCATCAATGAGAAGTTTGCAAATGTTACATCTTATATTGCAATCAACAAGGCACTTGTAACACAGTCCAGTGCAGCAATTCCTGTTGTTCCGTTATACATCACGCTGTTATATAAGCAGATGAAGGCAAAGGGTGTTCATGAGGGCTGTATCGAGCAGATGGCAAGACTTTTCCTTGATAAGATGGCTGGAGAAGCAGAGACAGACGAGAATGGATTTATTCGTATGGATGACTGGGAAATGGCAGATGACATTCAGGAAGCAGTTGCAAAGAACTGGGATGCGGTTACCAGCGAAAATGTAAAAGAGCTTGCAGATATCGATGGATACTGGGATGAATTCTACAACATGTTCGGATTTAAGATCGATGGTGTAGATTACAGTGCAGATGTAGATATTATGTAAGGAAACAATTGTGACAATAGACGGGTTCATCGGAAGGTGGATCCGTTTTTTACTTTATTCACAAAATATGTTTTGTAAAAAAGCGTTCCGGTCAGGTGTGAAAATCACAAGGGTTTGGGCAAGGGTTTGGTTTTTATGTCTGAAAGGTTTGCTATACAAAAACAGGAATAAATAATATAATCTATAAGCGTCAGGGTTATGGGGGTATGTATGAAACAAATGAATAACGAGATAATTTATCCACGATCGGAAGAAGAAGTGTTGCTGATATTAGCGACAGCAAAAAAAGAAGGTCATCTGTTAGAGATTATTTTTGATGAGTTTGTGAAGAAACCATTTTCCATGCCGGTACTTTGGGGGTGCCGGGCATATTTCTACGGGCTGAAAAAAGAAGAGCTGTCCGCACATCCGGTTTTGTTTACTCATCTTGCATTGCTATCTGCTATGGATGGGGACTTGAGTCAGGCAAAAGCATATGTACAGTTTATGGGGAAGACACCGCGGCTGGTGAAAATGGATACATATGATATGATGGATATTTGTCGTATCAAAACAGAACTTGTCATGCCATATATAAGTGATGCAATGTTTTTTCGGATCGTAAGCTTTCTAATTGAAGAAAATCTGGTGCCCGTGATGGGTCTTACGCTTTCAGCATGCAGACCAAGTATACTGAATGGTTTTCGCGACTTTACAAGATATGGAAAATATCTGAAAAAAAGCAAGGACGAGATAACAGAAGCCGCATGCCGATTATATGGTGGAAGTGTTGGACAGAAAGTGTATGAGATCATGCTGGCAGAGTGGTATTATCAGAACAATAATTGTTTTGAAGCACTGATTCTTGTGACCGGAACGATTCCGTTGATCGAGCAGGAGAAGGATATGCGTTGTCTGTTTGTGGCACTTGCACTTCAGATGAAGATCCTTTTGGTAAATGGACAGACAAAAGCTGCACGTCCTTTGGTGGAAAAGATTCGGAAACGGATACAGATTACGGGGTGGGATGAATTAACTTCAAGTCTGAATGCGATCGAATGTCTTGGTGCCTGTTATGATGGGCGACTACAGGATGTAGAGCGTTGGTTAGATGAGATAGCACCGGATGAGAATAAGGGCATCTTCATGATGGATATGTATGCATGGATGGTTAAGGTGCGATGTTATATACAGACAGGCAAATATATGGCTGCTTATGTATTGACACACCAGCTTATTGCATTGTTGATTCCGGGCAGACGTTATATGGATTTGTGTGAATGCTATATGTTGTCAGCTATCATATATTATAAGATGAAGAATATGGAAGGCATGTGTGAGGAGCTTTCCAAGGCCATTGTGCTTGCAAAAAGGTGCGGTTATATCAGACTGCTTGCGGACACAGGCAATTGTATGGTACAAATGCTGGCAATTTATCAGAAAGAATATGAAGAAGATTCCTTCATAAGTGAGATTAAGGAACTTGCATATTCGGTCGGTACTTATTTCCCTGATTATTTAAAATCTCCATATGAATATTATGAACCTCTGACTCAGATGGAAGAAAAAGTCTTTCGTTTGATGGCACAGGGCTTAAGTAATGATGATATTGCACGACAACTGGGCAAAAAGACGGGAACTGTGAAGTTCCATAGCTGTAATATCTTTCGTAAGCTGCAGGTTCCGACGCGTCAGGAGGCAGTCGAACGCGGTCGGGAGATTGGTCTGTTATAAAACAGACGCTTTAATATATAAGAGCATTTGGCTCTTTTATATAGAAAAATAAAAAGGAGGAAATAAGATTGAAACAGAAAATTAAATTTGTGAAGCGTTTCATGTCAGTGGTAGTGGCTGCAGTTATGGTGTTTGCAACGGTTGCAGGTATCGGTAACTTTTTTCCGAATATAAAGTCGGAAGCGGCGACACGTCAGACGCTGTATATCTGTGATATTAAATCCGGTGGATTTAGTGCCAATTATGCAGGATATACAAGACTGTCTATTGATGGAAATGCGGGAAATGTAAACAGGGGATGTGGTAAAGGTTCAGATGAATACATCTGGGTAAAGACGACCACAGATCCGGCACAGGCATATACAAGGATATGGTCTGTATGGCAGAATAATTCAGGTACTTCAAGCAGTCTTGACGGATATAGCGTTGAGAGAAAGACGGGTGACCTGAATGATGGTGTAGGTTCAAAATCCGGTTATATCTACATCTATGCAACAAAGGACAGGAATGCTGGAGATCCAATCTCATCACTTGGCATCTGGAATGACACTGATAAAAAGCTGCAGTATGCCGGAGGAAATTCAGGAAGCAGTCTTAAAAGCCAGAATGCAGAGAGGGTCGAGAATGTTGACAGCAACTGGAACAAGATTGATGGAGATCTCAATAAAAATGCCGGAGGTGCATATATTTATCTTTATTGTAAGAGAGCACCTTATGTGATTCCGAATGATATAAGGATTACTTTTGATGGTGAATATCATAGGGGATATGTAGAGTCAAAGACATCCGGCGTATCGATCTCATATGATAATACCGGTATGTATCAGGTAGGAAGTAATACTACAAAATATGCGGTGTCAAAATCCGGTATGGAGACAGCGTATGGTACATTTACAAATACGATCACTGATCCATATGGCTATGACAAATACACGAAGCTGGAGGATGGACTCTGGCTTGGAGTAAAGAACACAGCGGAAACAGCAACAAAAGATGACTATTCTTATTCGGAGACAGATGGACTTACGATCAAGTCTGATAAGCAGATGATCCTGTTCGGAACAAAATCCGGTAAGGTTATGAAGGGTCAGATCAAGGTAGCAGGGGATATTGATGTGAATCTTGCGATCCGTAGTCTGACGATCACACGGAATACTCAGGGGGCAGCGATCACAGTAAATCCGGCAGAGGGTAAGACCGTGACGATCACTGCTTACGGAACAAACAATCTGACATCATCGGGAGCTTATGCAGCGATCCAGAAGAATGGAAGCGGTAAGCTGGTACTGACTTCTACGACGAAAGGTACTATAAATGCAACTGCCGGTAACAATGCGACATATGGAGCAGCCGGTATCGGTGGTGGTACAGACAAAACCTTAAAGGTTGTTTCAAATATTGAGATAAATGGAAATGTAATTATAAAAGCAAGGGGATCACAGCCATCAAATGAAAGCTATGCAGCATATGGAGCAGCCGGTATCGGTTCTCAGTACAATATGCCGGTTGATGGCATCCGGATCTCAGAAAATGCAGACGTAACAGCAATTGGTGCAAACGGAGCAGCCGGTATCGGTTCCGGTGCAAATGCTGATGCTGCCAATATCGAGATTGCAGGCGGAATCGTAAATGCAACAGCGGGAAGTGGAACGATCGGTTCTAAAAATATTGGCGGAGCCGGTATTGGTTCCGGTGCTTACATAAATGATGAAGCAAAGCTTGCTTCCGGTATTACCATTTCAGGAGGAACTGTAATAGCGACCGGTGGAGACGGCGGAGCCGGTATCGGTTCCGGATCTGATGTAGAAGCAACAGAGATTAAGGTAACAGGCGGTGTTGTAAAAAAAGCAACAGGCGGCACAGATGCAGCTGGTGTTGGCTCGGGAGCAAATGCAAAGGTATCATATATTATGATATCAGGTGGAACTGTAACAGCAGTTGGTGGAGCAAATGGAGCCGGTATCGGTTCCGGTCTGGCAGGTGCAGCCTCCGATATTTACATTTCAGGAAATGTAGCTGTAACGGTAACAGCAGGAACAGACGGAGCCGGTATCGGTTCCGGTAAGAATGCATCCGTTGATAATATCAATATTTATTTAGAGTATGCAGGAAATCTGACTGTCGATGGTACAGAAAACGGAGCCGGTATTGGTTCCGGAGCAACAGATACTGTATCAGAGGCAACAAATATTAATATTTCAAATACAGGTTTTATTAGTATCAGAGCAAGAGGAAATGGAGCCGGTATCGGAGCCGGTCTGAATTCAGAGACAAGGGATATTAATATTATCGGCGAGGTCGTTGAGACAAAAGGAAAGCTTATAGTTATTGCTGCAAATGGTCCGGCAATTGGTGCTTATGCAGGAGATGTTAAGAACGTAAATGTCTTAACAGATGCAACAGTCAACCTTAGTGCTGAAAATGGTATTGCAGTAGGAGCACTGAATGGCTCATCTGCTTCTGATATTACAATTATCGGTGATAATATCTGTGGAGCAAAGGCAGAGGATGTTCCTGTTCTGGGAACTGTTTCTAATTCTGTTCTGTTCGTAGGAAAGACATATGAGGTTTATGGAACAGCAACCATTCGCAAGAGTACACATATTAAAGCAGGAACAACATTAGAATTACCGTCATCATCCAAGTTGATCATTCCTAAGGACGTTGAACTTGTAGTTGATCCACAGCATGATGATGTACTTCCGGGTGCACTTGTCTGGGCAGCTGACAGTGATGCACAGTTGATCATCAATGGTACTTTAACAGTTAAGGGAACAATGGCGATGGATTCCGAATATGGTATCATTGTATTGAATGGTTCTCTTAATCTGGAAGAAAATGCTAATATTTATGGTAAGTTCTTTATGAATGGTAAATATACCGGAAATGGTGTTATCACAAAGGGAAAGAATCAGACTCCGGAGGAAGGGGAGATTGCAGTATACCTTGAACTGGATATTGATGATGGTGTAACCTACAATGCAAAGGGAAATCTTGCAGAGAACCAGTTGATCATTGATGAGTCCAGCCTGGAGGATACTACTACCGGTACATATGCAATTAATAACATTGTTGCACATGACGGATTCCAGATCACAGATATCCTGTTGGATGGCAAGTCCATTATAAATGACAGCAGTTATGTTACAAAGAATCAGGAAACAGGAGAGTACAATGTAGTATTATCGGTATCTGAATATCGTGGTGAGACGATAAAATTTGCAGTTAAAGCAAAATCAACCGTAGAATCGATCAGCATCGAACGTTTCCCAAATAAGACAGCATTTGCCAAAGGGGCAGAGTTTGATCTGAATGGTCTGAAGGTAGTAAAGACATATAAGAATAAGAAGACTGCACCGGTTGATATTGATAAAGAGCTGAAGGTTACAGGCTATGATATGAACAGCGTTTCTGCACAGACGGTAACACTTCAGTATATTGCAGATGACAGATACAGTGATGATATTACAGCATCCTATGAGATAACTGTATTTGATTTTGCAGGCTTAAATCAGGCAAAGACCACACTTACTGCGGGCGGCGAATCATTTGTTGCTACAGATGTAGATAATGAGGAGCATGTTGTTAAGTTTGCATTAGGTAAGAATGTCGGTGATATCTCAGCACTGAAGGATAAGATCCGTCTTCAGGTACAGGGATTTACCAATACAGTTGGTCAGATCGATTTTGTATCAAGTGAGGTAGTCGGACAGAATGCGGTTGAGGCAACATATGTAGCAGATATATATGTAGATAAAGCAAAAACAGTAGTGATCCAGTATACAATAGTGATCACACAGCCAACCTTATACTATGATCTTGCAGAGGCAGCAGTAGCAGTAAATGGCGAATATACCTATGATGGAACGCAGCAGACACCGGATAAGGAAAATATCGAAGTTACAATCAATGGCGCAGTTGTTCCGGACGATCAGTATACGGTAGAGTATGGTGAGAATGTGAATGCCGGTACCGGTAGACTTACGATCAAGGGTGATGGTATTCATACTACAAACAGTAAGGAAGCAACATTTACAATTGCAAAAGCGAAGCTTACGGATATCGATGCACTTGTAAGATCAAATGAATTTACAGTTCAGAATGATGTAAAGCATGAGCTTCAGATAGAATTTGGCGAGATCGAAGGCCTTGCAGCAGATGAATATACTGTATCTTATAAGAAGATATCCGATCAGTCAAATATCGTGGCAAATGTATCAAACGGAGTTATCACGACTGCTTATGATACATCCTATTCAAAGGCAGGAACAGCAGAAATCGCTGTTAATGTAACAATTAAGGATAGTGCAGTAAACTACTATGCAGATTCTGAATTATCACATTCCATAAATGTTACATTAACAAAGTATGTAAAGGGAACCAGTATTACGATCACTTCCGATTCTGATGATTTTGCGTGGGATGCATCAGCCGGTGAATATAAGGTGACGCTTTATAAGGGCGAGAAGATCTGGATCGATGCCAAACTTAACGATGGATCAACAGATGTTATTGATTATAAGGTTGCAGAAGGCGACGAAGAGATAGCTGCTTGTGATGGAATTACCATTTCTGCGTTAGGCAAGGGATCGGCCATTATCACTGCAAGTACAGGTAAGGGTGCTACAACAAAGAGGATTGCAGTAACGGTTCTTCCAACTACCAGACTTGAATTAACCGGTACGGAGACTTATGAGAAGGTATTTGGCGATAGCGCATTTACACTGGATGTGGCTTTGAAGGATGCAGCGCTTGAATCCAAGCTCTCTGCATTACGGTATGTTTCGGCTGATCCGGAGGTTGCTGCTGTAGATGAGACTGGTAAAGTTACTATAACGGGATGCGGTGAGACTACAATTACAGTAACATCCTATACAGAAGAAAGAGCATATACATCTGACGAATATGTAGTAATAATCAAGGTTAAAGCACCACATACGAAACATATCAAAGATAATGGAACAAGAGTTGAGCCAACCTGTGAGAAGAATGGTTCGATCACCTATAGATGCACCGAGTGTAATGAGGTTATGGCCACCGAAGAGCTGAAGGCAACCGGACATACATGGGATAAAGGAAAGGTTACAACACAGCCAACTACAAAGACAGAGGGTGTAAAGACATATACCTGCAGTGTCTGCAAAAAGACAAGAACAGAGCCAATCGCAAAACTTCAGGAACCGACACCGGTGAAGCCAACACCGGAAAAACCAATAGTAAAACCGCTCAAGAAGGGGGATGTGGTTTCTGATGACAGTAAAGCTGCAAAGGTTCAGGTTATAAGCACATCCAAGAAAACAGTTGCATATAAAGCACCTGTAAATAAAAAGGCTAAGACTGTCAGCATTCCGGCAACCGTGAAGATCAGAGGTAAGAAATACAAAGTAACACAGATCTCAGAGGGTGCTTTCAAGAATAATAAGAAGGTAACAAAGGTTACAATCGGAAGCAATGTTAGTAAGATTTCCAAGAATGCTTTCAATGGAGCAATAAAACTTAAAACCGTTACTATGGGACAGAACGTAACGGAGATCGGAGCATATGCATTTAAGGGCTGCAAAGTTCTTACCGGTATTACGCTTCCGGCGAAGACAACGAAGATCGGAGATCAGGCATTTAGCGGATGTAAGAAGCTGAAGACAATTACAATTAAGTCTTCAAAGATTACATCAAAGAAGCTTTCTAAAAATGCATTTAAGGGCATCACAAAGGTTACTACGATTAAAGTACCAAAGAAGAAGGTTTCCTCTTATCAGAAGCTGTTTAAGAGCAAAGGCTTATCTTCCAAGGTCAAGGTAACAAAATAAAAAATATATAATAACAAGAGTGGGGGCGCCGTTTGTGGTAGGAATATCACAGACGGCGTTTTCGTTTTATCTGGACAGTATGAGTCAAGGTGAAAAAAATTTTTAAAAAAATTTGAAAACTTTAAAACCTTTTTCCATTTGCCCCTGTCTTATATAGTAGAAGGCAGGAAAATATAATATTTCTCTTGCATCTGTAAATATTTGTTGTAATAAAAAAATGAAAAGGAGAAGAAAAATGATGAAAAACAAGAGTTTATGGAAAGGGTTAATTGTAATGCTGGCAGCAGCATTCGTAATGTTAGTGATGCCAGTGCAGAAGGCATTTGCAGCAGGAACAACAGAGGGACCAAAACTGAAATGGGGCAGTTCGTATAGTGGCAGTACAGAGACCAGTAAATGTTATAAATATGCATTTTCTTTGAAACAATCCGGAAATGTCACCTTTGTATTTCAGGTATCGGATGCTGGATATGCATTTACCAGTATGGGTAAAATAACAGTTTTGGACGAAACAGGAAAAGAAGTATACAAGATTTATAATGTGGGAGATTGTAGTTTATCGCTGGATTTGCTGGCAGGTAATTATACATTAAGAATAGGCATGGAAGGTGGTATGGATGGTTGTAATTTTACATTTACACCATCATTTAAGCCATCTAAGGAAACGAAGTCCGAGCATGCAATGGCAAAGAATAATGAGATGGGAACAGCAACCTCTTATAAGATTGGTAAATCTGTAAAAGGACAGTTAGCGTTGAATGATGATATAGATATTTATAAGATGAGAGTAACAAAAAGTCAGTATCTGAATCTGACGGTATCTAGTAAGCTCCGTGAACTGAACATTAATTTGGTAAACACAAGTGGCAGTCGGAATGTTAGTATATCAGATATTGAAGCGGGACTTCATAAATACAGAGTATTTTTACCAAAGGGTACATATTATGTCAAGTTCAGAGGTGGTGTAAATTACGCAACGGACTATCATTATACAGGTAAGTATTCCTTTAGAACTTCTGTAACTGCAATACCAAAGCCAACTATTACTAAAACAAAACCGGATAATAAGTATAAGACGATGTATATACGGTGTAAGAAAAATTCATTGGCAAATGGCTATCAGTTCCAGATTGCAAGAGACAAAAAGTTTAAAAAGGGCAAAAAGACAAAGCAGGATGAATATACAGGAATGTATATGGTTGATTTGAAAAAAGGAACATATTATGTTCGTGTTCGTTCTTATGTGAAAATTGATAATTATGGTAGTACTCCGGATGAATATTATTATTCTTCTTGGAGTAAGGTTAAGACTGTTAAGATTAAATAATAATAAATACAACCCTACATAAATAAGTACAAAAACTGACATATGGATCATCATATTTTCGGAAGAAAAGATACCTGATCCTCATGTCAGTTTTTTGTTGCCTTTATTTTCTTCATCTTGCTATCCCCTGTGAACTACGTTACAATGAAATCTGGAGAGACGGTGAGACGTGGTAGAAAAGGAAGTGAGTATTATGTGTAATTTAAGTCAGGGTATCAAGGAAGAAAGTGAAGCTAAAGGTGAAGAGAAGGCAAGAACAGAGATTGTACTGAATATGCATAAGAAAGGCTATTCTTTGGATCAGATTGTTGAGATAACAAATCTGGATGTTAGTGCAGTAAAGGCTATAATAGGCTAAACAGAAAAAACGGATCTGACATATTTCTATTAAAAGTATACAAAAATGAAAAAACAGGCGTGTGGGAGGCTACAAATGATTTGCAAAACATGTGGGAATGATCTGCAGGGAAATGAATATAACTGTCCGTTCTGTGGGGCGGCAGTTGATTATACAGAGGCGGTGGAGCAGGCAAAAGCCGGAAGGGAAGAAGGCTTTTCCTATCTGTATGAGATGACATATCGGAATAAGCTGTATATTGCGATGAAATATATGAAGAATGAGGATGAAGCAATGGATGTTCTCCATGATTCCTATGTGAAAGCATTTGAGCGGCTTTCCGGTCTTCAGGATGCAAATTCATTTCCGGGATGGCTCAGTACCATTGTTGCAAATACCGCAAGGAATACATTGAGAGATCGCCATACAGTGAATTTTTCGGATATACAGAGAGAAGATCAGGATGGGGAGGCATTTGAATATTCGATTGCAGATGAGAACATGACAGCCCAGCCTGAGATGGCATGTACAACGAAAGAAACGCAGGAAATGGTACAGGAGCTGATCGGATCATTGTCTGATGAACAGAGAATGTGTGTGCTGATGTTTCATATTGAAGGATACAGCATAAAAGATATTGCGACAGTTCTTGGATGTTCAGAGAATACAGTAAAGTCCAGATTGAATTATGGACGTAAGAATATCAAGGCAAAGGCCGAGGAGCTTCAGAAGAAGGGCTACAAGCTGTACAGCTACACACCTATGGCACTTCTTACCTATCTGCTCATGGCAGAACGAGGAACTATGCTGGTAGCAGGAACCTTCGACAAGCTGGCGGGTGTTGGAAGTGTAGTCGGTGCCGGACTGATCCATGGTGGAGCAGCAGGTGCGTTATCTGCTGCCGGAAGTGCCGGAGCGACCGGGGCTGCCGGATCGGCAGTTGGAACAGGTGCAGCGGCGGGAGGAAAGACTGCGGCAGTCACAGCCGCAAAACAGACCTTTTTAAAGACAGTAGCCGGTAAGATCACGATGGCGGTAGCCGGAGTGGCAGTAGCAGGCGGAGCAGCCGGAGTAGCAATCTACAATCATAATAAGAATACCTGGCAGGATGCGTATACAGAAATAATAAAAGAATACAGACAGGAAATTGAGAATTATAGCTGGCAGACTTCACAAGTGAGGGAGAATGAACCGACGTTGGTAGGAGAATCCAGAGCGATTACTGTTGCTGATATTATGGGAGATGATACTCCTGAACTGATCTTTGCGGCACAGGATGAATCAGATCCGAATAAAGCTGATCTTCATATATATACATATATAGATAATGAAGCAATACAGGTCTATAGTGGAGAACTTGATACAAGGTCAGATGAGAATCGGGACAAATGGGGATCAGAAGGAACACCATATGTATTAGTTTGCACTAGAGAAGTTTCAGAAAATGGATGCCGGTTGTACATACTTTGCAGCGATGGACAGAGTGATGATACAGAGATTGGTGTCATAGATAAGATGATAGAATTCGATGTGGCTACTTCTCGTGGAGATAGCTTACAACCGATTGTCTGGACCTGTCATGCAGAACAGGTGGGGGATGAAGAAACAGCATTGCTTGCAGAACGGGACGGTATATCTGTGGCCTGGGAGGAATATCAGACAAAACGCGACGAAATATATCAAGAAGTGGATAGTGAGGTTCTGAAGAACATGGCGGCGACAGCTCCTTATGGCATATATGATCAGTTGGCAGATATTAACAGAGATTCGTCAGGAAATATAACGGCAGATCGAAATTTAGGAGGAGTAAGTGACGGATGTGAAATGTCCTATGCAGGTGCATTGAAATATTTTAAAGAGAGCAAATAATAAAAAATTATTAGCGTGCCTTTGGCTGTTTATGAGGATCAGTCAAAGGCATTTTATTTTATAAGAGAAAGTTCATTCTATAAAAAAACTCTCCGACTGAAAATACCGAATCTCTCCGATTGTATTTCCAAAAACTCTCCGATTATACTTAAAAAATGGTGTCTGAAAAAATTTTTAAAAAATTTCAAAAAATATAAAACTTTTTTGCAACCTCTGTGTCATATAGGTGAAACGATACAGAGGTTGCATTTTTTATGGATGAATTTCCGGATAAAAAATGCTCCTCAGATAAAGAAAAGGAGAATAAAAAATGAAGAAAATGAAAAGAATCGAAATCGCACAGTACATCGCATTGGGAGCAACCTGTTTAACCGTTTTAGGATTTGTCCTTTCCGGTATTTTTGGTGGCAGGATCCCGATGTCTATGATGGGGTATGGAGTTATGGCAGGCATTGTTTCCTACTTCTTCGGAGGGTTTGGAACTGCGGTGAGAATGGCAGGCAAGATAGCAAAATGGGGCTGGCTCATCGTACCATTTCCATATGACATCGTTACAGGTATGGTATCCTTCTTCATCTCGATCATGGTCTTTATCGGATTGCCGATCATCCCGATCCGTAAGGCATACAAAGAGCAGATGATGGATGTTGAAGTAGTTGAGTAAAAAGAATGTAGAAAGAGAGGACAGATTATTATGAGTAGAAAAATGAAACAGATCATGTTAGCAGTAATTTTAATGGTGATGATGTGTGCAGTAAGTCCTGCACGAAAGGTATCCGCAGAGGTGTTAAACAGTCCACAGCAGATCGTATGGGGACAGAGTTACAGTGGCGAGCTGGAGGATGCACAGAATACATATGAGTATACATTTACGATGAAGAAATCCGGTACATTTTCTCTTGCGATTGCGACGGAGGAAATTGGAAAGACCCACACCGGGCTTAATTATATAAAAGTCAGCGATATGTATGATAATGAGATCTATACAGCATCAGTCAGTGAAGGAAATGGCAGCTATAAGGCAGAATTATTAGCAGGTGATTATAAATTATCACTGTGTGCAGGTTTTTATACCGGCTGCAAGTTTACATTTACCGCATCATACAAGGCATCCGGCGAGACACGTTCCGAGGCATGGCTGTCACAGAACGATGAGAAAACGATGGCATTTACCTATAAGGCAGGTACGACCTATAAAGGACAGTTTGCATTTAACGAGACAACAGATATCTATAAGATGAAGATGACAAAGAACCAGTACATGAACATTCAGATCAACAGCAAGATCAAGGAAATGAATGTTGTGATCGAGAATACGAATGGTGACATTCACTATATTCAGACGGGTGTTACACCGGGAACCAGAAAATACACATTTTTCCTGCCAAAGGGAACCTACTACATCACGATGACCAAAGGCTGGCCATATAGTGTTGATCCAAATTATGCCGGAATGTATACATTTAAGACGACATTTACAGATGTTCCGAAGACCACTGTAAGCAAGGTAAAGAATCTTTCATCCGGAAAGTTAAAGGTAACATGGAAGTGCAAGAGCAAGGCGACCGGATATCAGATCCAGATCGCAACGGATAAGAAATTCAAAAAGAATAAGAAAGTATATGATGCGCCATTTAAGAATTACAATAACTGTACATTCTGGGATCTGAAAAAGGGCAAGACTTATTATGTCCGTGTCCGTTCTTATGTAAAGGCAGGTTCCCGCGAGAAGAAATGTTACTCTGCATGGAGCAAATATAAGACTGTAAAGATAAAGAAATAGAATATAATGTTATCCTGATTTTGTGGTATGCTATAATAAAGCAAAAAATATCCAAAAACTTAAAACTTTTTACCCACCTGATCTGTCCAATAAACAGGAGGTGAGATATATGGATGTGTGGAAGGCAGTGCGCGCGTTTGTTGCATTGTTAAGAAAAGAACGAAAGGAGCTGCCGGACGATCCGGAACGCAAGAAAGAATTATTTGACCGGATCGAGCATGACAGGCAGTCCAGATAAATAAAGGTATAAAGATAATATATAAATTACAGAAATAAGATAAAAAGCAGGAGGAGCAGGATAACATGAAGTGCAGAACATGTGGAAATGATTTACAGGGGAATGAATACAACTGTCCGTTTTGCGGAAGCTGTGTGGATTATACACAGGCAGTGGAACAGGCAAAGGCAGGGCGTGAAGAAGGATTTACGTTCTTATATGAGAATACATATCGGAATAAACTCTACATTGCAATGAAGTATATGAAGAATGAGCAGGATGCAATGGATGTCCTTCAGGATGCCTATATAAAGGCATTTGCCAGATTAGATAGTTTGCAGGATGCAAATGCATTTCCGGGATGGATGAGTACCATCGTGGCAAATACTGCGATCAATGCACTTCAGAAGAAAAAGGCAGTCTTGTTTTCTGATCTGCAGAATGAAAATGATGAAGGGGATGTCTTTGAGTATAATCTGGAAGATGAAAACATGAGTACACAGCCGGAGATGGCATGTACCGTGCAGGAGACACAGGATATGGTGCGGGAGCTGATCGATTCCCTGTCGGATGAACAGAGAATCTGTGTGCTTATGTTCCATCTGGAGGGTTACAGTATCAAGGATATTGCCACAGTACTGAACTGTTCCGAGAACACCGTAAAGTCCAGACTGAATTATGGACGTAAGAATATCAAGGCAAAGGCAGAGGAGCTTCAGAAGAAGGGCTACAAGCTTTACAGCTACACACCGATGTGTCTTCTTGTATATCTGCTTATGGCAGAACGTGGAAATATGATCGTTACGCATGTATTTGAGCAGATGGCAGGCATTGGTGGAAATGTTGCAGCCGGCATCATTCATGGTGGTGCTATGCAGATGGCAGGCAATGTTACAGGCGGGGCTGCACAGGTAGCAGGAGGAGCTGCACAGGCAGGAGCCACAGGACAGGCAGCAGGAGGAGTCACTCAGGCAGGAGCCGCAGGATCGGCTGTTGGTGCAGTAGAAGGCGGAAAGGCTATCGCAGCTACAGTTGGAAAACAGGCATTTATAAAAACGGTAACAGGCAAGATCGTGATCGCAGCCGCTTCCGTTGCCCTGGTAGGAGGTGCGGTCGGAGCAGGATTTGCATATAAGCACTCACAGGATAAGAAGAAAGATCAGAATGCAACAACAGAAGTCACTTCGGAAGCAAGTGATGATACTGTTACAACAGAGGTGACAACAAAGGCAGAGGTAACCACTGAAGTTACAACGGAAGAACCAACAGAGGTAACGACAGAGGCAGCCATTGATGAAAGTCTTTATAAAGCAGCATACAAAGAGGTACTTGAATCCTATAAGACACAGATCGACAATTATTTCTGGCAGTATGAATATGATTATTCCACAAAGACTGCAAAAGAGGAACAGACACCGATCGTATTTGCCGATGTTACAGGTGATGGTGTGCCGGAGATGATCCTGGTAAGATCGGAACAGAACGAAGCTTCAATTGCGCAGATGGATATATATAGCTTTGACGGAACAAATGCAAAAAGAATCTTTGGAACGGATATGGAAGAATATAGTGGCTGGGATATAAATGCCGCTTCCGGAACCAGTTATTATCTGTTTACGACTAAGAAGGGAACCTTATATGCATATAGTGGAATCGGAGATGAGGGATATACGGATCAGTATATCAAATTTGCATTAGATGATTCCGGTATGCTTCAGAAAGCAACAACCTGGGCAAGAAAAGAAGGACCAAATGAGGATTATTCGGCAACGGTTGTTTCATGTACCAAGAATGGATCTGAGATATCAGAGGATAAGTATGATACGCAGGTAAAGAAATTACAGAAGAATTTTGATACCTTGTTAATGTATAATGGCCAGGGCAAGGATAAAGCCAAGGAGGTTCTTGGTACGCTGGATGATACCGCCATGACCTATGATGAAGCTATGGAATATCTGGGAAAGATCACACAGAAAAAAACGGACAAAACGGCATCTGACAAAAAGCAGGAGAAATCTGCCGATAAGAAAGAAGTCTCTGCCGGAAATGCAGGAGAGGTAGCAATGACATTGCCGGAGAATCTGCCGGAAAAATTTATTCTGACGAGTGGAGTAGGCGCATGGGGAGCCAGTATGGATATCAAGCCGGACGGAACCTTTACGGCATCTTATTATGATAGCAATTATGAGGGCAGATCAACGTCCAGCGGTTCCGGATCATTTAAGAATATTAAACAGGTTGATAAATATACTTACACAATGGAGCTGGACACTTTAAAGTATGATGATGAGATCGGTAAAGTGATTGCAAATGATAACGGATACAAAACCACATTTACAGAACTTTACGGAATTGCGGGTGGAACGACATTTACAGTGTATCTTCCGGGTGCACCGACAGCAGATATGCCGGAAGGGATGCAGCGTTGGTTAGGTTTCCATTATTACAGTGTGCCAATACCGGAGACCCTTGACTGCTATGCAATCTATAATGTGGACACAGAATACGGATATTTTAATACAGGGTTACAGTAAATAGTAAGATGTTTTGGATACGATGAAACGCACTTTACGTTTTCTTATCCTCAAAAATGTCGTATTAGGTGTTGGTAAAAAGTGACACCTTTCCGGTTGAGAGTTGCGAATAAACTCCTATATCTTGAAAAAAATAGATTATTTATAGTATAATGTCAAATGAGTAACTGTAACAAAAAGGAACGGAGAATACGAAGGAGCGTTACAGATGAGAATAAGCTACAACAAACTTCAAAAACTTATGATTGATAATCAAATGAAAAGACAAGATTTAATGCGTGCTGCGGAGATTTCATCGTCTGTTGCAACAAAATTAAATAAGAATGAAACAGTATCCCTTGATGTGCTTATGAGAATTTGCAAAGTATTTCATTGTGATATTGGCGATGTATGTGAAGTCATATTAGACGAATGATATGAGGAGGTTTGAAGATGGCGGCAAGTGGTAAGAAAAATATGTTTAACGAAGCTACCCGTGTTCA